>Ga0182745_1000046_pt1 | contig 190218 bp, 139 predicted proteins | sample eDN3rd30CKraftBY_FD_128523 | JGI IMG/M metagenome (GOLD analysis project Ga0182745, IMG submission 128523) | Enriched backyard soil microbial communities from Emeryville, California, USA - eDNA 3rd pass 30_C Kraft BY (version 2) (version 2) | ecosystem: Environmental > Terrestrial > Soil >...
AACTCCTCTGGACGCGCTGCTGATCCTCAACCGGCTGGCACGTGCGGCCCGTGAAGGGATGGTCGGATCGATTCCCGTCGAACTGCTGTTGGATGAAACGCCGCGGTATTTCTACGACGTCTCAGGCAACCGCCGTGTCGAACCGCTCGATGCCCTGCTGGTGATCAACGAGATCGCGCGGCAAAACCGCGAACGCGTTAACGGCGAAGGCGAACTTGCCATCCCCGCGGCACCGCCGATCGTCGCCGCGTCGTTTGTCGCTACCACGGCAGCCGAAACCGCCGAGCCGAAGCGGCTGGATGATCCAGGCATGGACCTCCAACAGGCAGCCAAGTCGGCGACCTTCGACTGGGATGATGACGAGGCTTATCGCTTGCTGGCCAGCGACATCGTCCAAACCCGCAGCGAGAAAGATCGCAAGTCAAGCGACGAGCAGTTCGTCGATGCGATCTGGAGCGAGTTCTAACAATCGTTTCAAGCCCAACGGGCCGGTGCTATGTCAGCCCAGGACAACGCCCTCATCGTACCACACAAGTTGCCTTTGGCAGGCGACTGGGCGGACCGAAAGATTCGTAGCAATTTGCGAAGTCGTGCATGCGTTGCAGTCCGATCCAAAGTGTCTGAGTCCCCGGTTCGGTCTTCGAACGCGGGACGTAGCCGCCTAACGAAGCGATCATGCGAATCATTTCGTTGAGTCGCGGCGCAAGGATGGGCGGATCGCATTTTTTTACAATCACATAGACCGCTTGCCATTCGGACGGCTCGAACAACACTTCACAATCCAGGTCCGGGCAGGCTCGGCCCATCCGACACAGAAGCAGCACTCGCCAAGCGACAAGCATATAGACGGCCAATGCGTTGAGTTCACGCTTAAGAAACTCAAATTGGCGTTCTTCAATCCGACAACCGCTTTTTAGCGTCCTAAAATAGATCTCAATTCCCCAGCGGACGCAGTAGTATTCAACCACCAAACGAACTTGCTCCTCACTGGCGATCGGCAGAGTCGTGATCAACATCCACTGAATCGGCACTTGGCCGTCCGTGCGGGACGATCTGACTTCCGCTTGCGAGTAACGACGCCCATCTTTGCTTTGCGGGAACTGACATCCAAGATGGCGGTATAAAGGCAGGGCTTCGCGCGAACGAGATCAAGCATGTGTTGGCCCTTTTCGCTTGTCGTACGATCCTGACAACCACGCACAAGGATCTCTAATGAACGACCATGCTTTGTGGTGCGCGGTTCGGCAAACAACTCATAGATGTCCGATTCACTATCACAGACGAGCACGCATTGAGTGTCCGGGCATTGTTCGGCAACGTCGCGAGCGGCACGCAGTCCTTCGATCCAGCGGATGCTTTCCTTCTCTTCGATAGGCGTCTGCTTACGCTTCTGCTGCTTGGCCTCCGTGGGATCTCTGCTGGTAGCGATTGAGTGCATTCATCATTGAGGTGTAGGATCGAGCCACTCGCTTCATGCCGAGCTCCCAGCAGACTTCGCCGGCATGGTCAAATGCATCAGTGACGGACTTGGTTTCTTACCATGACCAGAGGAGTGTCTGTGCTAGCAACTGCTCAGCCATCCACTTCACGTTTCCATGAAATTGGTCTTTGTCAAACAGCTCGCCCTCGGGTAAAAAGCGGTTCAGCAGAGCCTTCAGGGCGGTGGCGTTTTTTACGTTTGGCTTAGCGGCTTTTGCGGAACGGCGCCGATTTACTGGGCGATTCGATCCACCGGTTTTTTTCTTTCGAGACATAGCCAGATTCCTTTCTGACTGAAGTGTGTTCAGTTGGTGTTGGGGGGAATCTGGCTTTTTTCATAAACTCGCGATTATGAAAACCCCAGTTTTTACGCGTTAAAAATGCTTCACAGCGTTGCCGTTTGGGGCGAACATACTCACAAATCATGAGCCGCGCAGCGGCGACCGATCCGGGCACGATGGAAGCATTCGCTTAACGAATGCTGGAGTCAAACGGCAATCGGACGTTGGGGCCAAGCAACGATGACAGGCTTTGACCACCGCGCGGTCCGGTACAGTAAACTGGCCGTTCTCACCTGACCGTCATCTCTCAAGGGCTGTTCTGCTGATGATCCACCATCGTCTGACTTTGCCGCGGCGTCTCGTCCGTTTCATCTGCTTGAGCGTTGCTGCCGGGCTACTCACTTGGTCAACCAACCTGTCGATTGCAGCCGCGGCCGACGTTCGCGAGTTTGGCGCCGTCGGCGATGGCACGGCCGACGACACCGAGGCGATTGAGCGCGCGATTGCGGAAAACACCGACGGCCAGGTCGAATTTTCTCGCGGCGATTATCGCATCACCCGCACAATCGAGATCGATCTGGAAAAATACAATCGCACCAGCCTCAGCGGGCTTGGCGGAGTGGGACGCGTGGTGATGGCAGGAGCGGGCCCGGCCTTCCGTTTCATCGGCACCCACACGCGTTCCGCCGCACCGGCCGGCTTCGCCCCCGAGGTCTGGCAGCGGCAACGCAACCCCCAGGTCAACAGCCTGGAAATCGTCGGCACGCATCCTGAGGCCGACGGCATCGAGTTCATCCGCGTGATGCAGCCGACGCTGCACGGCGTGCTAATTCGTGAAGTCCGCAACGGGGTGATCCTCAGCGAGAACAACCGCAACCTGTTGATCGATGCCTGCCACATCTACAACTGCTCCGGCATCGGCGTGTTCTTTGACCGCGTCAACCTGCACCAAAGCATCATCCAGGGGAGCCATATCAGTTACTGCAAAGGCGGCGGGATCAAGGTGCTCGATGGCGAGATCCGCAATTTCCACATCACCGGCAACGACATCGAATACAACTACGACGTCGACGCCGAGGCTTCGGCCGATATCTGGTTCGACATCCGCAACGGCACGGTCGCCGAAGGAACCATCGCCAGCAACACGATCCAGGCCCGCGACAGTCGCGGCGGGGCAAACATTCGCTTCATCGGCTCCGAGCAACCGACGCATCCAACGCCGATGGGGCTGTGGACGATCAGCGGCAACTTGATCGGCAATCAGGAAGTCAACATTCATCTGGTGCGCTGCCGCGGAATCGCCATCAGCGGCAATCACATCTACTCCGGTAAAGAGCGTTCGCTGCTCATCGAGAGCAGTGAACACATCGTCGTCGGCCAGAACTCGTTGGACCAAAGTCACAACACCGGCCGCGGGTTTACCAATGGGATCACGCTCCGCGACTGTGACGGGATCGTGCTCAGTGGCCTGATCCTCGACAATTCCGCTGCGGGCGATGAGCAGCAAGGCGGCGCGGTCGAAGTCTTTGAGAGCCGCGAAGTGACGATCAGCGATTGTCAAATTCTCGAGCCGCAGGTCCGCGGTATCTGGGCCAGCGAAAGTCGTAACCTGCGGCTCTCGGGCAACACGATTCTCGAACGCAAGCAGCCAGGCCGGATGCTCGCCGCCATCGAGATCCGCTCGCCGATCGGCGTCAACGTGATCAGCGACAACCTGCTGGGTGCCGGCAAAAACGGCCGCGTGATCAGCGACTCCGACGACGTCAAACTGCTCAGCAACCATCCGTTGGATTAGTGGTTTGTTATAGCATCCGGTTAGGAAGGACGCTCGGCTCGCGCTGTGGCGTTAAGGTTGCTAACGGCAGGGCGCCAGCCCCCGGCCTTACGAAACAGAAAGTTTGCCGATAATAAACCCTTGAGATTCAAGCAGCACAAAAACCTTCTACTTGTAGAAATCCAATCAGCCGGAACGCGTTAGCGTCCGGTTCTCACAAAATTCGCCAGTTAAATGCCCATCATGTTTTTACAGAGGATTCATGTACCTTTTCTGATCTTCGCCATTCCGATAGCGACGATCGTCGCATCACAAGCAGAGGAAATCGCTCCGTACTTCCTCGGCGACAGGATCCTGATCAACGGCAAGATCAATCAGCAGCCTGTCCGATTTGCATTTGACACCGGAGCGTCGTTGTCAACAATCTTTGGCCCCGCGGCCGAGCGTCTGCAACTCAAAATTGAATCAACGCGGGCAGATTCCATTGCGAATCACCCCGTTCAATTTGGGCTGTCAGAACCGTTGGACTTCGCCATGTTTGGCCAAGAACTGAGGACAAAAGCGAGAATCTTAATGTCACCGGGGCCATCAGGCTTGGATGGTGTGCTGAGTTGGCGAAACGTTGCAGCTCCCAATCTGCTGATCGATGGCTACGAGCGCAAGGTTGGCACCCGGAGAGACCTGCCCGACACAGGTTGGCAACGTTGGCAATTGGAGCCGGATAATTCGCAACTCTTCTTTGTCGTGACTCAGGGGGAAAAGCTCTTGGGCCGTGTGTTTGTCGATACCGGCTCAACCAGCGGACTGCGTTTGTCTCCAGCGCTGTGGAAGGCCTGGCGCGAACAGAATCCTGACGCCGGGGTGACGCTGGAGACGTTTAGCTATGTGGTTGGTGACGCCATGGTGCATGAAATGGCATGGGCTAGTGAGTATGCGCTCGGCGACCTGACTTTCCATCATGTCGACATCGGCCCGATTCCCGAAGCCGGAGCAGATCAGGCCATTGATGCCGGCGGCAAGGAGTTCATCGCCACGATCGGGGTTCGAGCCTTGCGACACTTGAGGATGATCATCAGCCATCGAAGCGGCGAAGTCTGGACGCAGTCGGTATCGGGCATTCCCAATCACAACCGGCTGGGAGCAACGTTTATACGAGAATCAAAAGACAATCCAGTCCTCGTCGGTCATGTCTTGAAAGGCAGTCCCGCGGAGCGCGCTGGGCTGGAAGACGGTGACCTGCTGCTTGAGATCAACGGAGTCGATTTCAGCACAGGCCAAAAGCATTCTCAGATGAATCCCATGACATTCTTCTCGAAACCTGCTGGCACTCAATTGGACATAACAATAAAACTTGCGGAAGCGACACATGAGTTTTCAATCCGCCTCCAGGACCGATTGCCTTAATCATCATCAATGCAATGTCCAGCACCCACTGTGCATGCAGAGCAGCCATGCGAGTCTGGTGTCGTCGTTGGACGAGGCGGGGGCCTGATGTCGTTGACCTCGTCGGCCGGATTCGCTGCCTCGACTGCCCGGCCCCCCACGTGAGCAGTCGAGGACAAGGGTGCTCTGAACCAGCGGTGCACTGTCCGGGACTTGGGGCGGGCTTCTCGCCTGTGGTGTGGCTGCCAGGGCTGTGATTGCGGCGGCGTTTGCCGCGGCCCGTTTCGCGGTTGGCAAATTGCAGTTTTTGCGGTAATAAGTGCTGAAAGCACACATTTTGATCGTTCTTCAATCTCTTTCTGCGACGCTCGTTGCGCAGTCTTGATCCAACATGAATTCGGCTCCACGTTCGAAGGTGGTTATCGTCGGCGGAGGATTCGCGGGAATCGCCGCCGCCAAAGCGCTGGCCGCTGCACCGGTGGACATCACGCTGATCGACCGGCGCAACCACCATGTTTTCCAGCCGCTGTTGTACCAAGTGGCCACCGCTTCGCTCTCGCCGGCGGACATCAGCTCGTCGATCCGGTCGATCCTTAGCCGCCAGACGAATTGTCAGGTCGTGCTGTCGGAAGTGATGGGCGTGGACGCCGCGCAGCAGCGTCTGATCCTGCCCCAGGGTTTCTTGCCATACGACTACCTGGTGCTCGCGGCCGGCGCCACACATGCCTACTTCGGGCATGACGAATGGGCGAATCTAGCCCCGGGATTGAAGAGCATCGAGGATGCAACCAAGATCCGGCGGCGGATCTTGTTGGCCTTCGAGGCTGCCGAATACGAGCGGAGCGAGGAAGCGCGGCGGGCGATGTTGACGTTCGGCATCGTCGGCGCCGGTCCCACCGGTGTCGAACTGGCCGGAGCGATCAAAGAGATCGCGGGCCAGACGCTGCCGCGAGACTACCGCAATATCGACACCCGCACGACCCGCGTGATCCTGCTCGAAGGCGGCGACCGCGTGTTGCCGCAGTTCCGCCCAGAACTGAGCGAGCGAGCCAAACGCGACCTGGAAAAAATGGGCGTCGAGGTGCGGATGAACTCGGTCGTCACCAACGTCACCGACCACGGGGTGCAAGTCGGTGATGAGTTCATCCCCGTGCGCAATGTGTTTTGGGCCGCAGGTGTCAAAGCGAGTCCGCTCGGGCAATCGCTGCAGGTTCCGCTGGATCGCGCCGGACGCGTGATCGTGGGTCCAGACCTGACCATCCCCGGTCATCCCGAAGTGTTCATCACCGGCGACATGGCCGCAGCCACCTCGGCCGACACCGGCAAACCGGTCCCAGGAGTCGCTCAGGGCGGGATCCAGATGGGTCGGTACGCTGGTGAAGCAATCGCCGCCGAGACCCTGGGGCAGTCGACTCGACTGGCACGGAAACCGTTCACGTATCACGACAAAGGTTCGATGGCCGTGATCGGCAAGGCCAAGGCGGTCGCGCAGATCGGGCGGTTTCAAATCAGCGGCTTCATCGGCTGGCTGGTTTGGGGTGGAGTGCACATCGCGTTCTTGATCGGCTTCCGCCACCGCATGCAGGTGCTGCTGAGTTGGTTCTGGAACTGGCTGCTCAATGCCCGCGATGCGCGGATCATCACGGGCGCCACCAAGCCTGCCAACTATGCCCCGGGACTGGCCAATTTCGTGCCCGAAACACCCGCGCATGAACCGTCAGCCGAGACGTCCGAGCAGCTTACCAGTGCTGGCAAGACGACTGAGCCAGCCAGCTAGCGGATCCGCAAAGAACTACTGTGCTCGCCTGATGAGCAATTGATCGCCGGGGACGCAGGCTGTGCTCGATGTGAATGGCACCACCTGCGTCGCTTCGCCGCCTTGCTCGACCGCCAAGATCAATTGCGAGTCCGCCGAAGCAGCGGCCAACAGCTCCACATACTGTTCTTCATCCCTGATCTCGACACGCTCCATCAGACCTGGGTGCTGTGAAATCCAATGATCCCAAGCGGTGAGCGAAATCGCGTTTCCAAACAGAGTCGAAACCTGTAAAGGCTTGAGGCGATCGACATTGGTGAGCGCGTGGGCATCTTCTGACACGGTCGCAATCTCGGGGACCTGAAAGATTTCGCGCAGTTGTCGGGCAGCGATCGCATTGATCTCTGGATTGGTGGTCATCATCAATCCGAACTGAGCGAAGCGGGCTCCGGCTTCCGTAAGCACTTCGATATCCAGCGCGTTGCCGAGCACCGCTTGCAGCCCCTCACGTCTGGATTCTTCTACATACACGGCGTTGCTGTCGACGAGCACGACCGATTGCGTCTGCATCAGCAGTTTTGCCAGCGCACGTGCTGTCGCCGTCGCGCCGACGATCAGCACCTGATCGCGTTGTTCGGCCGCAGCATCCAACACTACGGTATGTGAGGCGTTCCCTCGGTGTTCCGCCAACAGTGCTAAGAATTCAGTATAGCTATTGACCTTGGGAAGTTTTTTCTGCAGGCGTTTGTCGAGTAGGGTGGCTGCGGCATCCCGATACAGATCCAGCCCCAGCCCCGAATCATCCTCCGAAGTCAGAATCAGGCAGATGACATGACAGGGGTCGCCATCGGGACTGTCGAAGTCGATCCCTTGCTGGGGAAGCCCCAACGCCACCTGCGGCTTCTTTAAACCGGGCAACCGCACATGCGACAGCGCAATCCCGTTGCCAATTCCGGTGGGCAACAACTGTTCGCGCGCGATCACTTCTGCGATCACTTGTTCCATGTCCAAACCGGCCGCGCCGGAAATGCGACACAGCGTGGTCATCGCTGAAAATCGGTCGGTTGCTTCCAGCCGCGGCGCAAAACTTTTTGATCCGAGATAGTCGGTAAATCGCTGTGGTTTTCGACGTCGCAGGATCGTCTGCATGATCGGACCGGCGACCACGCTGGTCGCCAACGCCATCACCACCAGGGCGACGAACAACCGCTCATCGATGAGCTGCGCCTCCAGGGCCAGCAGCGCCAAGATGATTTCCATCGCGCCGCGGGCGTTCATCGCCGCGCCGATCGCCCATGATTCGCGCCACGGCATCCCGGACCAGCGCGCCGCCAGTCCGCATCCAATCAACTTGCCCACGCAAGCGATGGCCGTCACGAACGATACTAAGGCCCAGTCGAAGTTGGCCAGGAAGTCGATCTTGAGTCCGACCGATGCAAAGAAAATCGGTGCGAAGATAAAGGTGACAAAGCTTTCTAAGGTTTGTCGCGTGCGCTCCTTCAGGTGTGACGAATCGCCGAGCGCCACGCCGACGATGAATGACCCGAAGATTGCATGAATCCCGATCCACTCGGTGAACGCCGCGCCGAGCATCGCGACCACAACTGCAAATCCGAGCACCCCACCGGGAAAACTGGCATGGGCCTGGATGAGCGGCAGGCTGCGGTGCATCAAGCCGCGGCCGAGCGTCAACATCACCGCCACGAACACCAGGGTCAGTCCGATCGTAGCCGTGATCGAAAACGGACCTTCGACGCCGGACTCGGCACCCATCATCCCCAGGATCATCGCGAAAATGATCCAGCCCATCAGGTCATTCAGAACCGCTGCAGCGATCACGGTCATGCCCAGTTCGCTGCGATACAGGTTCAAATCCATCAAGGTCTTGGCGATCACCGGCAAGGCCGAGATCGACAGCGTCGTGGCCAAGAACAACGCGAACACGAGCGGCGAGCCGCTGGCCCCCACGCCGAATGCCTCCGTCGAAAACGCCAGCGGCCCCCACCAGCCAGCGGCGAAACCGACAGCAAACGGCAGCACGATCCCGCCGACAGCAACGCTCAAGGCGAGCTTGCCCTGACGGAAAATTGATGACAGATCGACCTCGATCCCCGCCACCAGCAAAAACAGCGTAATCGCCAGTACCGTCAACCCTTGTAAGGCGATCGTAAACCCTTCGGTCTCCGGGAAAATCGTGGCAAAAATACCCGGCGCGATCGCTCCCAAAACCGTCGGTCCCAACACGATCCCGGCAAACAATTCGCCAATCACCGCTGGCTGATTGAGCGCTCGAGCTAACTCACCCAACAACCGCGCAACACCTAAGACAACGCCTAGAGCAAGCAGCAGCGAAACGAGTTCTGAGTGATCCAAATGAGAGACCTCACGGACGGTTAGGAAGGGGGCACAGACGACGGCGAACGAATGAGGCTGCGCGATGCGGCTTGATTATGGCATTAACCACTCTTTGCACCACCACCGCCCCAGCCTATGGGCAGCGGCTACCGCTAGTCGTCGACGGCAGGTGTCTTTCCGCTGAACTGACTCGATCGTTCTGAATCCCTGAAGAACGCAGTTGCCTTGGATTCGGTTAGCTGCATGAGGCTATGATGCCGAAGGCATTTGAAGCGATTAGCCCCGGGTCGCGCAGCGCACCCGGGGAACCGCGTGAGGGAAACACCCGCTGACCCCGCAGGGGTCGAAGCAATCGCTAAGTGGTGGCGGTTGGTGCTGCACGCCTGGCGGGCTGCGACCCCTGCGGGTTCGATCGAGCTGTTCATCGTTTGGTTTCCGGCGGTGTTCGCTGCGCTCGACCGCCGGCTAATCGCTTGTATCCCTTCGAGGCTGTAGCGTTACACCGAATGACTCACTCCGGGTTGCTTAGTTGTCGATCGCATCCAGTTCCGCAGGCGGCTCCGGCAGGAAAAACGACAGGATCGAACCGACACCGTAGACCAACAGCGCCACGGCGCTGGCCGCCAAGGCCGTGCTGCCTCCAGGCATCAGCGTCGACAGCCAAGCGGTCACCGCGGCGAACGATGTACCGAGCATCCGACCGCCGATGTTCGCAGCGAAGCTTTCTCCCGTTCCCCGTAAGTGCAGCGGGAAGACTCGCGGCAGGTAGTTGCCCCAAAAGCTAAACTGCGCAACGGTCAACAGTCCGGCTATAAAGATCCCGATCTTGAGCAGTTCCAGATTGTCGCGCGCGGGGTAAAAATAGAGCAGCGGAACGATCACCACCCCCGGCCACTGAAACAAGCGCAGCAACCAGCGGCGACTGACGATCACAATCGCCAGCGAGGCAAACAAAAAGCGGCCGGCCAGCCCGCCGAACTCTTGATAGGCATTGACCGTTGCCGCCACCTCTTGCTCGGTTCTCTTTTTCTCCGGCGTCGACATCCCGGCTGTCATTTCCTGTACCTGCGGCAGGCTCGGGACAATCGACGGTGTCTGCTGCAGCGCTCCAAAGGCGGCGCCATAACTGCATGCGAACATCAAAGTCGTAATGATCGTCGTGCGCCGCAGCGCCGGCGAGAACAACTCCTTAAGACTCGGTCGCTGCAGCGTCCCGGCCGCTTTGCGAGCCTTCCAAGCCGGCGATTCGGGCAGGAACGGGCGAATCAGAATCAATGGGATCGCGGGAATCACGCCGGATACCAGCGTGTATCGCCACGCCTCATGCCCTCCGGCAATCGCCGGGAGCGCGGTTGCATACTGCAATGCCAGGTAGTTGGCCCCCGTGACCAACAAGCCTCCAACTGATGAAAACGCTTGTGTGTACCCTAGTACCGCCTCGCGCTGTTTGGGGTGGGGAAATAGTTCCGCCAGCCAGGCGACCGCCGCGACGAACTCGATGCAGACCCCGATGAAGGTCGTGCAGCGGAAAAACACCAGCCATTCCACCGAGGTCACAAATCCGCTGGCCAGGGCCGAGAAGGCGTACAGCAAGATGCTGAAGGTGAGCACACTGCGTCGGCCCCAGAGGTCGGTGAGGTAGCCGCCAAGCAAACCAAAGATGCCACCCGCCATCGCTGGCACGAAAAATAGCACCGCGCGCCAGTATTCAAACTCCGGCGTCCCCGGCGCAGCGCCGATCAATTCCTGCAGTGCTGGCCGCAGAATCAGCGGCAGCATCAACAGTTCATAGATGTCGAACGCGAATCCAATCGCGGCGATGACACACACCGTCGCCTTCACAAACGTTGAAGGTTCGCCGCGCGCCGGTTGAGGCGACAGAGGCTCCGTCTCTTTCATGATAAACTCATACGAATGTGCTGTGATTCGACCAAGCGGATCGATTTATAATGTTTTAGGCGGGTTCGGTTTGAACGCTCGTCCCATCGGACCGGCGAGGATCGCGGGCAACAGCAGCAGCTCCGCCACAGCGCCGGCCACAAGAATCACCAGCATCAGAAAACCAAACTGCTTCGTCGGCGCGAAGGAGCTAATGGTGAATACCGATAACCCAAGCCCGTTGATCAACGTCGCCTGCATCGTCGGCGTTGCACAGTGTTCGTAGGCACTGCGAATCGAAATTCGATAATCGCCGGTCCGGTTTAAGCTCGCGCGATACCACGTCAGGAAGTGGATGGTGTCGTCAACCGCCACTCCCAGTGCGATGCTGGCTGCCATCATCGAACCGATGTCGATCGGTTGCCCGAGCCAGCTCAGCCCGCCGAACACCACCAACACCGGCAGGACGTTGGGGATCATGGCAACCAAGCCTGCGAAGATCCCGCGCGACACGAACATCAATAGCGGTGTGATCGTCAAGAACGACCAAACCGTACTGCTGACCATGCTGTTCAACAGCGCGAATTGCGCTTTGTAGACGATCGGCACCACACCGGTGTAAATCGCGTCTACATCGGACGTTCCGCCTGAAGCAGAGACGGTGTTCAGGCGATCGCTCCGTTTGCGCGCATCGGCGAATCGATCCACAATCGGGTCGACCGCCGACTTCAGCGCATCGGTGAACTCACCATAGTTCACATCTTCAAAGGCGGCGACGCGCAGACTGATTCGCCAGAGTTCATGTCCGTTGGCTTCATCAATGGCCACATAACCACTGCCGATCAGTGATTCATAGCTGGTCTCAAGCTTGCGGTTGAGGAGTTTGCGGTGCACGAACGACCCGAGGCCGCGATCATTACCTGGGAGCGGCGGGGTGAAGGTCAGTGCCGACATCGATGGGCCGATGACATCGCTGCCGCGTTCACCAAACTTCCGTTCCAAATTGAGTTGAACTTGGGCCACCAGATTCATGCGTTCGAGCAGCGACCAGCGGTGACCGCCGCCATCCGCACCGGAGGACGGTTCACCCACAGGAGCGATGGTGTCGGGGGAAAAGCTCAGTACCACTTCAACAGGAACCAGTTGGCCAATATGTGATTCCAACCAGTGGTAGTCTTTAATGATCCGCGCCTCGGTGTCGAACAGCTTCATCAAGTCGATCGAAGTGCGGTAGTGCTGCAAGCCGCTGGCGAATCCTATTAAAATCAGAAGAAAGGATGCTGTTACCAGCGCATGGTGCCTGATGATCCAGTCGCCAAGCCAATGCCAAAATCTGGCCAAAAAGCCATCCGCTTGTTCGTCTGCAGCGGCGGATGGACGTTTGCTATGTTTTGCCCGCGCGACCTGACCGGCGCCCTTGGGCGGCCAGTAATAAAGCGCCGCCGGTAGAAACAGGAACAGGACCACGGCAATTTGGAGCACGCCGATCGCTGAGTACAGTCCAAACTTGCGGATCGGTACCAGCTCGCTGGTGCATAAGGACAATAACCCCAGAGCGGTGGTGACCGAGCAGAGAATCGCCGGCTTCCACCCCATCGCAATCGCTTTACCCGGCGCAGCGGCAGGCCCGACGATCGGCAGGGCATGGCGATAGTAGTTGATCAGGTGGATCGCACCGGAGATGGCCAGCACGTAAACCAGCGCTGGCATGGAGAGCACGATGGCATCGGTTTTGGCCCCGCTCCCCCACAGCGCGGCGAGCCCTGCGGTGGCGCTCAACAGGCCGCAGGCGAACACGATCATCGTCAGGCGGACGCTCCGCAGCGACCACCAAGACAGACCTAACCCCAACAGCGCCGAGAATCCGGCCAACCGGACCAGCGTGCGTTCGCCCTCTTCGTCAATCGCAACGTTGTCCACCGGTGGGCCGCCGAGATGCACCTGATCGACGTCGATGCCGCACTGTTCCAACGCTTGAAAGAGCACGCCTGGAGGATGTTTAAATCCGAGCGGTCCGGTGACCGGACGCGCCAGCACTTCGCGAAACTGCGAAATGGATTCGTCCGACAGTGTCACAATCAGACAAGTTTGCTTGCGATCAGGTCCTAATAGCGAGCCGACAATCCGTTCTCTTGCAAGCTCATAAGGGAGTTGAGAGCCGGACTCTACCAAGTATTCCAACATCCGCGGCCCGGTGAACACCGACTTGATGTAGTGCTGATAGGGCAGCGCATCGGGGCGACCGCCTACGGGCTTGTCCGATACCAGCAGCGAGGCCAGCTTGTCGATGCGTGGGTCGGGGCGGAGCGTTTCGATGCTGGTTGCATCGCCATTGATTTCGCAACCGTCCCAACTGACGACCACAAATTGGTCGCCCACAAAGTGCTTTCGGTACCAGGCGAGTTCCCGAGTTTCATCAAAGGACTCGGGCAACCAGTCAGAGACCTGGTTGGTATTGCTTTTAACCGCTCGGAACGCACCGAACACCAGCAGGGGTGTCGCTAGCGCAAACGCTGCCAGAATCAACAGCGACCAACGGGCGAATACTGGCTTCGGCCCAGGGCGTCGCCTGCCGCCTGCGCCACGGCTCCGCAACTTATGACTCATTACTAATCGCTTGAAAGAGCCAGCGGACGACCGACGGTTTGGCCGCGCGTGTCCGCTGAAATGCACAAGGGTGAGAGATCCAATACAACCGCGACGGTTGCGGAGCTACACCTGCAAGCGAATGTGCAACACAATCAAAGAGTCGGCAGCAAGCGGCTGGTAGTCAGCACGGGCGGCCGCCTTGTTCCAGCCTGCGATGCCCACATCGCGCGCTTTGAAGTCGCAGAGCTTGTCGATCGAAAGCGTGCGTTTGGGTTGGGCGATCGTCGGTCCGCTCGCTTCGGTCGCCGTCAACGCAGCGAGACACGGCGCTCGAAGAACATCTTGAGAAAGTTCGGGAGCCGCTTCCGCGTCAACATTCGCGGCCCACCCGTAGCCCGAAGGGGCGCTGGCCGGCTCAAACGTAGCGGCCGATCCACTGCCGACAAACACGCAAGCAGCTAGCACCGCTAGTAAAGCGGCAGTCACCTTCAGCGGAACGCAGGACGTGAGAAACTGCATACAAGACGACACGCGTCGTCCACCAGGCGATGTTGAGACAGGCAACAGTTACCCGTCAAATACCATCATCGCGCCGAGCACGGGTCTGCAATAACAAAACTGGAAAAAACCGACCGGAGTAACTGCCAACTCGGTTTCCCGCGAGACGGCCTGGCGGCGATGATGTGCTGAGATGATAACCGGTAACATCGCTGGGGAAGAGGGAGCAACGTCAAAAATCGGTCAGCACGGTGCCAGCCGAAGTCGCCTTCGCTAAGCTACCGCCTTTGTTCCCTGCAAAAGCGTTTGTCACGTCCGCTAGCAGTACTGGCCTGTTGTTCTGGACTCAGCCGCCTGCTCAGTGACAATCCTCGGGAGGGATTTAAGGGCGCTTTGCCCGATATGCCGTCGATTTTAGGAACCCCGCCCGTGATCGGCCGACGAAGCCGCATTCGTAAACTGCATCTTCAGCGGTTGGAAAACCGCTGCCTACTGGCTAGCGACCTCGACTACTGCTTGCCCAACCCACCCGATAGCCCCAGCTTGCCAGCGACGGCCCGTGTGGTTGCGGCGTTTGCGACCACCAACGCACCGGCTGGGGATGCTCCCTATGATCCCAGCGGCGATGGCTGGGTGACTCCGCTGGACGCCTTACAGGTGCTCAATCACCTGGCCGCGGTGCAGCGTGGCACCACTCCTTCCACCGCTGAACTACCGCGCTTCGATGTGAATCGCGACGGCGTGGCCACACCGCTGGACGCGTTGGAGATCATGACGGCGATTGGGCAAGCCCGGCGCAGCGGCTGGGATGCGATCAGCCTGCCACGTGTCACCCTGTTGCAACCGGTCGCCGATCAGGGCATGGTTCGCGATTTGTCGATCCAACTCGATCTGCAGCCAAGTGTCGATGCGGTATTTGCGACGCTTGTTGGCGATGGTGAACCGCCGACGGTCGAGGAACTGACGACGTTGCGCGCAGGCAACTCGCTGGTGCTGACACACCAGGAACTGCTCGCGCGGCTGGGGCCGATTGATGACGGGCCGGTGGAATTGCGGTTTTGGACCGATGATCCCCAGCGGAGGATAGGGACACACCTGCGAGTCGATTATCGGGCTCCTGAGCCGCCGCGTTCGGACCGCACCCTTTGGACCGAGGGCGCTGAGAACGGCACTGCTCAGATCATCGACCGGACGCACGCCGCCTTTCCGCTGATCCAATCGACGATCCGCGCTGCCGGTAACCACGCGTTTCACTTGGCCCATGCGGCGCCGAGCCTGAACGGGTTTGAAATCGACCGCACGATCCGGATTGAGGAAGACACCCAGTTGTTCTTCATGAGCCGGTTGGGCTGGGCGACGACAGGGCAAGTGGCCGAGGTGCAGATTTCGACCAACGGCGGCGCGAGTTGGCCGCACACGCTGTACTCACAAGCCGGGTCGGGCGATTCCGGCGAAGGTGCATTTGCTCTCCGCCAGATCGACCTGTCACCGTTCAGCGGCCAGGAGATCCGCATCCGGTTTATCTATCAGTTCAAGTCGGGATCGTATTACCCGCAAACGGAGCCTGGCTTTGGATGGTATGTCGACAACATTCAGATCGGCAATCATCTGAAAAAGACCCTCTATGAGATCGGAAATCCGACGACTGATCAGCAACTGTATTTAGAGTATCTCAATCGTGCCCGGGCCGATGCTTTGGCTGAGGCTCGGAGACTTGCTAATCTCAACGATCCGCAGATCACTGATGTTTATACAGCGTTTGGCATCGACCCACGCGACATCGTGTTCCAGTACACTCAGCAAGTGAACTCTGGCGACATCGTGCGCCGCGCTCAGCCCTTGTCTTTCAACGCTGCATTGTTGGAAGCTGCGCAGTTGCACACGCAGGATCTGCTGACCAACCGCTTTCAAGGCCACATCAGTTCCTCCAAGCCGCCGGCACCTTTTCAAAGCGGATTGGGTCCGCGGGACCGGGCCGCTGCGCTGGGGTACTTCGGCGGCGTGGCAGAAAATGTTTACTCACATTCTCAATCCGTAGCTTATGGCCATGCTGCATTTGCGGTTGACTGGGGCGGTGAATCACCGAGGCATCCCGATTACAACCCGCAGTTTGCCGGCCAGGGGATGCAAAATCCGGCGGGGCACCGGTTGAACCTTCACAACGATGACGCCAACGAGATCGGCATCGGGGTGATCAACGCTACCAGTGGGCCCGTCGGCCCGCAGTTGGTGACGCAGGATTTCGGGCTGAGCGGCGATGCGACGTTCATTACTGGCGTGGTATTTGAAGATCGCAATGGGAACCGCTTTTATGACATTGGTGAAGGCCATCCGGGGGTGAGGATCGATGTCGACGGTTCAGGTTACTATGCAATTTCCGCTCCGTCCGGCGGCTATTCGGTTCCTGTCTCGGCCGATGGTCGGTACACCGTGACGTTCTCAGGCGGTGGATTTGCGGAGTACACAACCGTTGGCGAGGTAAGTGCAGGGAAAAACGTCAAGGTTGACTATCGCATCCCTTATGCTGATTCGCTTTCGTCAAGCCCCGAGGGGTTAAAGGTTCGCAGCAGCTTGCGTCCCTTGTAGAGGTTCCAGAGGTCACCGGCGTCCAGCGGTCGCGAGCGACTGGCGATCGGGATGTGCATGGTCTCCAAGCCATCGCTGATCACGCGGCAGAGCTTGTCGTCGCGCGTGGCGGTGAAGACGGCGGCTTGTTCACCGAGGAACACGCCGAACAGTTCGACTTGCGGTGATTGATAGCCGCTGCGATCGACGTGTGCGGCCAAGTCGGCAACAACACGTTTCTGAGCGTGGTTGAGACGCTCTGCAGCGATCGCAAAGATGTCGTCATGCTCCGCGTGCCAGCCAGCGTAGATCGCGTAGATATCGTCCATCGGCAGGTCCGCCACGTCGTTGGCGAGAGCAAAGACGGCTGGTCCGGTGATCCCGACATTGCTGTAGCTGCGGGACCCCATGTCATAATGAAACCGCACGAGGAAGCAGTCGGTCGGCTGATCGTAGCTGGGCCAATAGAGTTGTCGCTCGTCAATCGTTTCGACCGAGGTTGGCGGCACACCCATCTGGCCAGGTTGCGACAGCCACAGCGCCAGTTCCGCTTCGGCCGTAGCGGCGGAGCTGCGAGCGGATTCTTCGATCCGTTCGGACAGGCCGAGTTCGTCGGCGTAAGCGATCACGCGCAAACGCGCCGACGGCTCGCTGACCAGCCCGAGCAGGTGTTCGATGCCGGCTTCGTCGCCCATCCGCGCCAGCGCCCCGGCCGCTTCGGTTTGGACGCGGCGGTGTTTGAGGTGCATCGCCGCGGCAAGTCTCGGCATCGACTGAGCCTGTCCGATCAGCCCCAGAGCGTCGCAGAGCGACACGGCCAGCGAAACCGCTTCGCTGAGCCGCCCTTGCACCGTTGCGATGTCATCGCCGAGCGTCCGCGGGTCGGCTTCAAACTGTTCCAGCCGCCGGGTGACGGCAGCCAGCAGCGTGTTGAGCATCGCCACACGGTCTGCCGCCGGATGGATCGCCACCCGTTGTTTCCGCGTGAGGTAGTTGGCCACATCGAGTGCCGGCGCGGCGACCGCGGGATGTTCGATCGCATCCAACAGCGCCGGAAACACCGCAGCCACGGGCCAATCGTCGCTTTGCATCAGCGGGCTGAGGACCTGGGCGGCAGCGATTGAATCTTTCGGAGGCTGTTGCTTGAGCCGCTCAACGGCCATTCGCAGCGCGTCCTCACTGCGGCTCAGCACGAGCAAGTGCAGCAGCAAAAATCGGTTCGGGCATGCCGGCGGCAACGCGTCATCGAGCGCTGCCAGCACCAGCGGATCGACGGCCACCAGTTGGTCCCGCTCGCCCTTGAGAAACAACGTGTGCAGCCCGCGGAGCAACGCGCCGAGGATCGCCGGATCAGACGGCGGAAGCTGATCCCGCTCAGCGCATATGGTATCAAGGAGCGTCGCAGCCGATGCAGGCGGAGCAGCTCCAACCTGGCGGAGCGTCATGCCGGCGGCAGCGGGATCGGCGTCGGGACCGAGCAGGGAAGCGATGTCGATGTCGAGTTCAGTCACGTCAGTGGCGGCCGGCAATAGGAAGGGGCAGAAGAGACGATCGTATCGGCGGAACGGTAAGGCGGCAAACCGGCCGCCCGCTGGTCTTCGAAGCCCCGCGCGGTGGAGGCTCCTGCCAGCCTGGGTAGCTGGCCGCCACCCATGTTTGCGGCGGGCGCCTAGAGTGCTACAATTCCCCACTAGGCACTGGATGTGGCGTGCTGAATACCCGTAGCGACAGCCTGGCCCTCCTTGCGGCGAGAAGCCTGCCAGCGACTCCCGCGCAGAGGGTTCCCACCGAGGTCATCACGGCAACACGGTTTTCGCAGTGACTCCGCACCGAGAATTCGCAATGGGCTCGTAGCAGAGCGTTAAGCCGGGACTCGCCGCAGCGTCTGAATTGCTCAGGCGAAGTTTGGCAGAGTAGCAGAGGATGCATTGCTGATTGAACTTGTTCCGCTAGCTTCACAGAGGGGATTGGTATGGTCGCAAACTATTCTGTAACGGCACGCTCGCGAGGCTTTACCCTCGTTGAACTACTGGTTGTCATCGCCATCATCGGCGTGATGGTGGGTTTGCTGTTGCCTGCGGTTCAGGCCGCGCGTGAGGCGGCACGGCGAATGTCGTGTTCCAACAATTTAAAACAGTTGGGCGTGGCGATGCATAACTATCACGACACCTTCAATGCCTTGCCTGCCCGGCAAGCCGGCCCGAATTGGTCCGGCGGCTCATCCGCAGGTCCTCCGCGGTGGAGTGCGTTTGTGGGGCTGATGATGTTTCTTGAGCAAGACGCGCGCAATGACAAGATTCAAACCGGCGGCTACCACGCCTGGCACGGTCATCTCGATTCTGGGTATGTCGGGCAAATTCCAACCCTGATCTGCCCCTCAGACGGTCTGTATTCGCCGACCGGAGCCGACCGCAATGCGATGTATTCACCGCTCAACTACGGACTTAATATGGGCGATAATTTCGCGGTGCACTTTGATGCTTCGCGCCCGGATCAAAACATGCGAGGCCTGTTTGGCTACCTGCGGTTCACGAGGTTCAGTGAGATCCTGGATGGGCTAAGCAATACGCTGGCGATGTCGGAGTTCTTGGTCGCTCCCGAAGGTAACCAGCTCGGCAGGGCGGTCGCCAACGCGACCGATGACCCGCTGGCTTGCCGTGCCAATCTGGTCGGGCGGCAGTATGTTGCCGGGACGCTGATCGCACAGTTCCGGTGCCACGGACAACGTTGGCAAGATGGTCGACCTCAGTACGTCGCGATCAACACGGTGCTGCCGCCCAAAAGTGCCACCTGCAGCACCCAGGCGAGCGCCGGGATCTATTCGTCCAGCAGCAACCATCCCGGCGGTGTGCACGGTTTGTTGGCCGATGGCTCGGTCAGGTTTGTGTCCGAAAATATCGATACGGGCAACCTGTCATTGCGCCCCGTCACCTCGGGCGTCAGCCCGTATGGCGTGTGGGGAGCACTCGGTTCCAAAGACGGTGGGGAGACCAACGTCGCCTTCTAGTATTGTGCTTTCGGATGGAATCCGATGGATTCAATCCAAGAGTTCCTGAAGCTGCGGGTAGATAGGTTTCTTGATTAAGAATGGTAGAAAGGGATCGTTCAAATATGAATCGTGATCGCGCACCGCTATACCTGCTGGCTCTTATGTTTCTGATCGTCGGCTGTGGTCGCGATGATCAATGGGTCCAGGGCCGCCCGCCTGTGTATCCCACTTCGGGGCAGGTGTTATTCAACGGCGAACCGGTGGAGAAGGCGACGGTGATTTTCCAGCCCGTGGACGCGGGCGGAAAACCGGGGACGGCGCTGACCGACGCCCGGGGCTACTTTAAGGCGGAGACATTTGAAAACGCCGACGGACTCACCGAGGGGACGCACCGCGTGTCGATTCGGAAAGTTCACATGGCCGATCGTGACGGCAACATCGTCGAGATGGTCTTGGATGACGGCGGCGGATTGCAGGAAAAACATTTCCTCCCGGAAGCATACGCCAGTTTCGAGACCTCGGGGCTCGAGATCACGATCGAGGCGACAGGTCGAAACGAGCTGCAGCCATTCAATTTGGCCAACTGAATTGTCCATCACAAAGGCACGAGGTGAGGCGACTCAATGAGAAGGATTTTACCGCTGCAATCCGCGGTGCTGCTGCGTCTTTGCCTGACGTGGGTGCTCATGGGACTCCTCGGCCTGACCAGCCTTGAGGCTCAAGAGAGCATCGAACTGCTTTCACCCGACCAACGCGTTTCGCTCCGTTTCCGACTCGACGGCGGGATTCCCAAATACGCGGTGTCGGTCGACGGACGCGGCGTGCTCGACGAGTCACGGCTTGGATTCGTCATAAAGGACCTGCCTCCGCTGGATCGAGAGCTACAGATCCGCGACGTGAGGCACACGGCGGCTGACACGACGTGGAAGCCTGTCTATGGCGAACGAAGTCAGATTCGAGACCACTATCGGCAAGTTGAGATCGATCTGGCAGATGCGCAGCCAAAACCACGGGTGTTCACGCTCCGGTTTCGTGCCTATGACGAAGGTGTGGCCTTCTGCTACGACTTCCCAGAGCAAAGCGAGCTGCAGGAGTTTGTCATCACCGACGAACTGACCCAGTTCCGGTTTGCGGATAACTATCGTTGTTGGCCTGTCTATTCTGCCCAGGGTTTTTACAGCAACGAGTTGCTCAGTGGCGTCAAACCCAACTGCGAGCGGCCGCTGGTCGTATCGCTGGAGGATGAACTGCAGGTGGCCGTGGGCGAAGCACGGCTTGTCGACTTTGCACGCATGCGGTTGCAACCCGATGACTCCGCGCCGCACTCGCTCCGCGCCCACTTGCAGGGTGAAGTGAGCTGCACGGCGCCGCTGACGACGCCGTGGCGATTCATCATGGTCGGCGACTCACCGGGGCAGTTGCTCGAGCGAAATTACCTGCTGTTGAATCTGAATGACCCCTGTGCAATCGCCGACACGTCGTGGATCAAGCCAGGGAAGGTGCTCCGCGAAGTCACGCTGACCACCCAGGGCGGCAAGGCCTGCGTCGATTTTGCTGTCGCCCAAGGGCTGCAGTACGTCGAGTTCGACGCGGGATGGTACGGTCACGAATATGACGACGCGGCGGACGCCACCGCGGTAGACGTCGATCCGAAACGTTCGCCTGGACCACTCGATCTGCACGCAGTGATTCGCTACGCCGAGGAACGAGAGATCGGGATTATCCTCTACGTCAACCGGCGGGCACTTGAGAAGCAGCTCGACGTAATCCTGCCGCTGTACCAGCAGTGGGGTGTTCGAGGAGTGAAGTATGGGTTTGTCCAAGTCGGTTCGCAGCAGTGGACGACGTGGCTGCATGAGGCGGTTCGCAAAGCCGCTGCACATCAATTGATGGTCGACATTCATGATGAATACCGTCCGACGGGCTATGAGCGGACCTACCCGAATCTGATGACTCAAGAAGGGATCGCGGGTGATGAGACCGCGCCTACCAACGAACAGTCACTGGAGATTCTGTTCACTCGAATGCTGGCCGGAGCCGCCGATCACACGATCTGCTACTACGACCAGCGGGTCGAGAAAAATGCCAGCCACGCGTATCAACTGGCCAAAACCATCTGCTTTTACAGTCCGTGGCAATTCGTGTTCTGGTACGACCGACCCGCAGCGTCTCCCGGCGGCCAGCGCGGCCGAATCGGTGACGAGCCGGAACTGGAATTTTTTAGGCACGTACCGACCGTGTGGGACGAGACACGAGTGATCCATGGCGTGATCGGCGAGGCGGCCGTGCTCGCACGGCGTAGCGGTCAGGAGTGGTTCGTCGGTGTCATGAACGATTCGCAACCGCGCCAGTTGCCCTTGTCACTGGACTTCCTCGATCCAGAGCGGCGATACACAGCGCACGTCTATCGCGACGCTCCTGAGGTGCCTACCCGAACCCGCGTGCGCATCGACCGCCGGATGGTGGATAGCGGACAGACGCTCGCTCTCGAGCTCTCCCCGCGCGGCGGCCAGGCCTTGCGTCTGGTGCCAGAATGACCGGGCTTGGTGTGTGCACGTGGCCCGCGCCCGCAGGTCACTGCCGGTAATCCCGATTTATGCCTGGACGTTCTCGATTGGCGGGTCTATAGTTCGGCATACGAATCGAACCGCCAGCAGCGTCAAGCTGCACCGCGGGTTCGATCAGCCACCAGGCTCACCCGGTTTCTTTTTTCGTCACCGCTTGTGACGACGCCGTTTCGGTCCTGGGAATCTCCCCCGGTATACCGCATGACTTTTGAATCTCTCGGAATCGCTGCGCCCGTATTGCGCGCGGTCCAGGACCTCGGTTACAGCACTCCAACCGCGATCCAAATCAAGTCGATTCCGCCTGCCATCGCTGGCAGCGACATCCTCGGCTGCGCTCAAACCGGCACCGGTAAGACCGCAGCGTTCGCGATCCCGATCATCCACCGGCTGGCCGGCAAACGCCGCCCAGCAGCCTCGAATCCGGTGCGCCGCGGTAACGATCGCAGCGACTCGGTCCGCGCCTTGGTGCTGGCGCCGACGCGTGAACTCGCCGCTCAGATCGACGACTGTTTCAAACGCTATGGCAAGCACAGCGGGTTGAAATCAACCGTGATCTTCGGCGGCGTCAATCAGAACCCGCAAACCCGCGATCTGCAGCGCGGCATCGACATCATCGTCGCCACGCCTGGGCGGTTGCTCGATCTGATCTCCCAGGGCTTCATTGACCTGCGACGGATCGAGATGTTTGTGCTTGACGAAGCCGACCACATGCTCGACATGGGCTTCTTGCCGGATGTCCGCCGGATCATCGCGATGTTGCCCAAACAGCGGCAGACACTGATGTTTTCAGCGACGATGCCGACCGAGATCGCATCGCTGTCCCAGCAGATCTTGGTTGACCCGGTTCGCATCCAGATCGACCCTCAGCGACCGGCGGCCGAACGTGTGGAGCAGTCGCTGTATCACGTTGCCCAGAAGACCAAACCGGCGCTGCTGGCCCACCTGCTGCGCTCGCGGGCGGATGATAGCACGATCGTCTTCACCCGCACCAAACACGGCGCCAACGCGGTGGTTCGCAAGCTGGAGGCGATCGGCATTCGCGCCGAAGCGATTCATGGCAACAAGTCGCAGTCGGCGCGGCAACGTGCGCTGGACGGCTTTAAGTCCGGTGAGTTGAAGGTGTTGATCGCGACCGACATCGCCGCTCGCGGGATCGACGTCAGCGGCATCGGGCAGGTGATCAATTTCGATCTGCCGCAAGTCGCCGAGACCTATGTGCACCGCATCGGTCGCACCGGCCGGGCTGGGCGATCGGGCGTAGCGACATCGTTTTGCGGGCCGCATGAGGGCGAACTGCTCGAAGCGATCGAGCGGGTCTTGCGCAAACGGATTCCGGCCGGGCGCGATCAACCGCCAGCGACCGTGCTGAGCGACGCCGATCGCCAAGAAGCACGCGACGCGCGGCAAAACGAAGGCTCACGCGGAGGCGCGCAGCGCGGATCGGGTGGACGTCCAGCCCGCGGCGGCGCGGCCGGCGGGACAGCGGCGAACCACTCGCGCAAACGTCCCGAGCACATGCGGGCCAAAAAGGCCAAGACGCCCTCCAAGGCGTCGCTGGTCGAAGCGATGCTGATCCGCAAGGGCCTCACGAAGCCCAAGCCCAAGCCGAGTCATTTCGATGACCCTTCACCGTGCCTGCTGCCGTAAACGCCGGACTTCTGCGGTTGTAGTGGCCGAGTTAATAAAAACTCCTCTCAGGCCCGCTGGGTCGGCATCTCGTCTGCCGGAGTCGTAAGACCCCGGCAGAGGATGTATCGGGCCTGCGGCCCTGCGGAGCACCCAAAGCGGTGTGAGCTATGCGGCCACCGATCCGAACATTTAACGATGACCAAGCGTTAGCGGTTGAACAGGAACGCCGGGCTGTTGATCAGCGCCCAGGTCAAATCTTCAGCGGCCGTGAGCCGCTCCTGGGCCAGTTGCTGTTGGCTCTGCTCGACATCGCTGCGCAGCCGTTCCAGATCTTGAGGGACCGGTGTCGGCACTTGCAGCCGTGTGATCCGTTGCTCGATCGCGGCGATCCGCGGATCCTTGGGAACCGCAGCGCTGGCAGCAGCGACCGCCGCCAAATCCGCCTTGATCTCCTTGTCGACCGATTCGATGTAACCGGTCAACAGCGCCACATCGGCTGCACTGCGATCCTCTGCCGGTGTCCGCAGCACGACTTGCAGCGGTTCCGCTAGGCCGAGCGGCAGCAGAGCGCTGGCTGCCGTCGTGGCGCTGATCCGGAACCGTCCCAAGCGATGCTCCGGGGCGTTGTGGAACTGGTGCAGGCGGATCGTGATCCGCTGCGAGCCACCGGCGGCGATCGGCTCTCTAGCTTGAAACACGATCCAGTGCGGCTGGCCGAGCGAACCTGCGACGGCCCAGCCCTGTTGATCATCGCGGTTGCCATCGATCGCCTGTGCCGGATCAAAACCGTCTTGTGTGAAGTCGGCGACCGCACGGGAGAACGCAACCGGTGCCTGCTGCTGCAGGGTGTCGCGCGGCGCCACCACCGCTTCAAACTCGGTCAACACGAAGTTGCCATTGGCTGCCAGGCCGGGACCTTTCGCTCGGAGCGACGCGTCGGTCAGGGCCTCGATCCGCAGGCCGGTGATATTCGCCAGCGAGGTCTCAAAGCTCAGTTCATACACACCTTTGTCGGCCTTGCCACTGGCCAGAATCGAGCGGTCCTCCAACACCCAGAATCGGTCGCCGGTGGACGCTTTGGCTTCGACCGGAACCAGCGGGAACCACTCCACGCCGTCCTCATCTGCCAAGCGGCTGAGCCACTGCTGCTGTTTCGCGGCGCGGGTCGCTTCGAGTTTATCCTGCGCCGCGGCGATCCGCTGCAGACGCTCCGCTTCGCGGCGCTGGACCTCGGGACGCAGTTCCTCGATCTTGGCTGTCAGTTGTTGCTGCGTCTCGGCCAGCGCCGCAGCGCGCGCCGCTTCGCGCTGCGCAAACTCTTGCTGCCAGGCCGCTTCGCGCTGCGTCAAAGTGTTTGCGAGCGATTCATGGTCGGTGCTGATCGCCGCGCGGAAATCGGCGAAGGTCTCAATTTCCATCGTGCTGGGCCGGCGTCCGAGCACGCGCAAGAACAGCTCTTCAACCAGCTTCGCATCCTCGGGCAGTTGCTTCACCAATCGCGGCAAGTCGTTCTCGTCATCGGCGATCGCGTGGCCGATGGTCGGGCCGCTGACCAGCGCCATCACGGGTCCGAGCTGTAACTCACTGCTCCGCTCGCACTCACAAGCGCTCTCGCGGACGGGTTGCCCGAGGTTTTGCAGAAAACCATCTTCTGTAGTGATGCCGACGTCCGGCAACGCCGCAGCCCGAGTCCCCTTAGGGACGCCGGGGATCTGCGTCGCTGATCCGGTGACATAGTGGATGGTGTCAAACAGCACTTCGGCTGGCAGTCGCCGCGGCGTCGCCCGCGCGTAGTTTAAAGAGTCGTCCTCGTTCCACTGATTCGGCTTGATCGACAGTTGATAAGTGCGGCTATTGCAGATTTCGCGCATCAGTTGGCGAACATCAAAGCCGTTCTGCACAAATGTCTCGCTGAGGTGATCGAGCAATTCCGGATTGGTCGGCGGATTGCCGGCACGAATGTCGTCAATCGGCTCGATCAGACCGACGCCTAACAGGTAAGCCCACATGCGATTGGCATAACTGCGGGCAAAGTAGGGATTATTGGCATCGGTTAGCCAGGCAGCGAGTTGATCGCGGCGGCTGCCTGACTGCGGAACCTCATGGGGCACTTCGAACGGAAACGCGGGAGCGACTTCCGCGGCTGTCCGCTCGTGCTTGATCTCGCCCTGCTCGGCCTCATAGACCTCTTCATACAGCGGCTTCGCACCCTCGACAGCGGTCCCGCCGATCGTTGCATCACCGCTTTCGGGGTCGCGCCGCAGCGAGGTGCGGGCAAAGTAGGCGGCGGTTTGGTAGTACTGGTCCTGCGTCCAACGCTCGAAGGGATGGTCGTGGCACTTATTGCAATTGAACCGGATGCCCAAGAACAGGTGCGTCGTGTTCTCCATGATCTCATCGGGGCTGCGCAGCACCTTATAATAAGATGCCGGCGGATGCACACGATTGGAACCGCTAGCGGTCAAAATCTCATGGACAAACTGGTTGTAAGGTTTGTTCTCGGCAACCGATTGGCGGATCCAGTTGCGGTAGGCGAGGCTGCCTTCGGGGCCGAGAAACTTACGGTTGACTTGCAGGAGGTCGGCCCACTTGTTGGTCCAGAATTCAATGAAGGCTTCGCTGCCGATGAGTCGGTCGATTGCCGCTGCGCGTTTCTGCTGAGTCTCGGTTGCATCGGCAACGAAGCCGCGGATTTCGTCACTCGTCGGTGGCAGGCCGGTCAGGTCGAGGTAGACGCGGCGGAGGAATTCTTCATCGCTGCACAGTTCGCTCGGCAGAATCCGCAGCCGCTCCCACTTGGTAGCGACCAGGTCGTCGATGCGGTTCCACGATGGAGGCTGAGCCCACTGAAAATCTTCTCGCTGCCCCATGACGGTTAATGTCGTCGCGGCGTAAGCGCCTTCATAGCGTGCCAGAATCGGGGCTTCACCCCGTCGCACCGTGGTCAATAGGCCGGACGCATCAACATCGGCCACTTCGGCATTGCCGCTGGTGATGAACGCTTCGTGCGTCACGTCGCGCTGCTCGCCATCGGCAAAGAAGGCGACGACCCGCACCTGTTGACGGGAACCGATCTGATTGACGACCGGATCGGCAGGGGTGACCTCGATGCGGCTGACTCGCGGCGTTTGCAGGTCGAGTTTCGATCCGTCCGCGATCCAGCGGCGGAGGATGCTGTGATAAGAATCACCTGCGGTCATCAGGGTTCCGCCCTGGTGCGGCGAGAGCCCCAGCGGCTTGCGGAGCATCAACGATTCATCGGGCGCCGCTGGGTTGATGCGCCGCGCGGCGTGATCGTCGGTCAGCGAGCGAATGTCGAAGATCGGATCGTATCCACGGAGTGACAGCTTAAATCCGTTCTTGCCGTCTTGGGCTCCGTGACATGATCCTTGGTTGCACCCTAACCGGCTGAGCACCGGGTTTACGTCGCGAATGAAGTCGACCGTCCATTCCGCTTGCATCCCGCTCACACGCACCGGCACCTTGGCGATGTGCTTACCCAGTCGGAGGATCAGTTCGCCTTGACCATCAGCCTGCGGGCGGAGGCGTAGCCGTGAGTTGGTGGCGAGCAGGTCATTCGGCTGCGGCTCGCACCCGCGGGTCACGTCGACCACCGAGCCATCAGCTAGTGTCGCGGTGACGATCATCTGGGTGTACGCCAACGGGCCATTGAGCGTGATTTCTGCCGGCGTCGTTTCCAGCCGCACAATCGCATCGATGTCGATCGCCGGCTCGCTCGCTTGATCGGTTGTCCTCTCGGCCAGCGATTGCGTCCGCTGGGCGGCATCCTGTGGCCCAGCCGGTGAGTCGGACGCGGATGGGACAAGCGGTACGATCGGCCAAGCGGCGAGCGATTCACCGGCTGGGCTGAAGCGGTGCAGTTGGCCGGAGTTGCCCGCTGCGAGCAGCGATTGATCAGGGGCGAAGCGAATCGCATAGATCGCCTTATCGGGAAGTGCCGAGCGCCAAACTTCCGCTGCCTCGGTTTGACGGTATTCTGCGAGCATCGCCTGCTCAGCAGCACTCAATTCTTCTGGTTTTTTTGACGTCAGTTGCGTGATCGACTCCGGCGTGGCACCGCCAAAGTTGTATTGCCAGACGCGGATTTCGCTGCCGCCATCGATCGTCGCTGCAGCGGCCAGGCGCGAGCCATCGGAGCTGACCGCAACCGAGAAGATCCGGCCCTGCATGGCCGGCAACGCGCGAATCAGGTTGTCGTCATCGCCGATTTTGCGTGCCGTGGTGCGGAAGACCTGATACACCTTGGCGACCCCATCGGCACCGCCGACGAAGATCTCGTTGCGCGACGGATGACGAACGATCGCATTGAGCCCGCCAGCAAGTGCCCCGGGCGTGATCGACGTGACATTGTCGATGAACCGCTGCGTGGCGACTTCCGTCAATTTGCAGGTCATGTCGCGAGCCACCGAAACCAGATGGCTGCCATCGGCGGTAAAGGCGGTGTCGAGCACCCAGTCCTCGTGCGCTCCTTGAAACAGCACCTGTTGGCCGCTGTTGGCGTCGAGCGCGCGGACGATGTTAGCGCTGCCCAGCGCGATCTGCGAACCATCGGGCGACCAACCGACGCCCGAGAGCGTGTCGCTGCCCAGCGGCACCGACAACTGCAATTGCCGCGCGGCCACGTCCCAGACCTGTAATTCGCCCGCTTCGGCTGGTGTTCCCGCGGCGACCGCCAGCCGGGTCGAGTCGGGCGAGAACCGCACGCTGTTGATCCGTGGACTGAGCCCCACCAGTCGCGCCAGCAACTCGCCGGTCTGAGCGTCGCTCAGGATCACTTCGTGATAAGCGGCCGCTGCGATCAGACGACCGTCGTGCGACACATCGATCGACGTGATCACCGGCGCATTCTGATACACCGGCGGATGCTCGGCGGAGTAACTGGGGGCATCATCTTGGGGCGAGTCATCGAGGGCGCCCTCGGCGATCCAGTCGCGGATGGTCGCTATCTCGGCTGCGGACAACGGTGAGGCGGGCGGCTGAGGCATCGCCGCATGGCCATCCTGAGGCGTGATCTGTTCGACCAGATAACTCGCCTCAGGATCACCGGGCACGACCGCCGGTTGCTCGCTCTCGCCGCCGGCCAGCAGCGCGGCGAAATCGGTCATGCGGTAATCGCCTTGCCGCTTGCCGCTTTGGTGGCAGCCGAAACAAGCGCGGCGGAAGATCGGCAGCACGTCGCGATCGTAGCTGACGCTCGGCTCGCCCGTCGGCGGCGTGGTTCTGCCAGAGTCATCGGCGGCCGCTTCATCACCAATTGCAGCGTCCAGCGGCATACTGGCCAGCAGCAGGATCGCGGCAATCCGCGTCACGACGCGCCGAGTGACCGCACGCTTGTGGACGACGCCGACAACCGCCGGATCACTTGATCGCGGCGAGAGAACTACAGATGTTTGCACGGTGCCTTACTCCAAACTCTCTGGCGATGGCGAAAGCCTGGATCGGCAGCGAGCGCGGATGGCAATCCGCCGATGTCCGATCCAAGGAACTGGGTCTGACACCACCAATCCAACCAGCGGCGCGTTGCAGGAGGCGCGCCGTGGCGGTAGCCCAGCGTGGGCAGGCGGGTAATGGAGAACAAGCCCCCACCATCTATAACCTAACGCGTCCAAATGACGCGTCAATCAAAACGCCCTGGCCAATCAGGCGAAGGGGTCGTATTGGCCGGGGACCGGAACCGGATACTTGCCATCTTCACCGGGCATGACCGGCGGCAGCGAGTCGAGTGTGTACTCGTCGATGCCCGGTGCCAGGTCTTTCCCCTTGGCGAGCAGTTCGTCCCATTTGAGCACGCGGCCGGAGTAACAGGCTTCGCGGCCGAGGATCGAAGCGAACGTCGATTTCGCGCCGAACTCACCTTCATTATAAACTTTGCCAGCCATCATCGCTTCGATCAGATCGTGCTGTTCTTGCTGGTGACCGTTGAGCCGCTGGCCCGAGAACTTCCAGGCGTTTTCGCCGAAGATCTCACCCGACGGATCGGCCGTCCCCTTGGTGCCGTGAGCGAACTCGCCGACATGGTTCCAGCCGCCCTGAAGGTGTCGGCCCTGGCTGAACATCTTCGTTCCATCGGGGAACGTAAACTCGCAGAACGTGTGGTCAAAGATCTGCGATTTCGTGGCGTCGCCACCTTCGCGCATTTCTCGGCCGCCCATCCCGTTGCACTCGACCGGGAAAGCGTTCTTGACCCAGCAGCCGACATCGATGTTGTGAATGTGCTGCTCACAAATCTGGTCGCCACTGAGCCAGTTGAAGTGGTACCAGTTGTTCGTCTGAAACGCCATTTCTGACTGGTTGGGTTGACGGTTGCGATACCAGATGCCGCCACCGTTCCAGTACACCCGCATGGCGATGACGTCGCCGATCGCGCCGTCGTGAATCCGCTGGATCGTTTCGATGTACTGCGGTTCGTGGCGGCGCTGCAGACCGATCGCCACGGTCAAGTTCTTCTGCTTCGATTCCTCCACGGCGGCCAGCACACGGCGGGTGCCCGGAGCGTCGACCGCGACCGGCTTCTCCATGAACACGTGCCGGCCTTTGCTGACCGCATACTCGAACTGCTGCGGCTTAAAGCCCGGCGGGGTCGCGATCACAACCAGGTCGCACTCGACATCGATTGCCTTCTTGTAGGCGTCCAGGCCAGTGAAAATTCGCTCCTGCGGGACATCGACCTTGTCTTTGTGACGGCCGCTCATCGACCGGATCGTCTGCTCGGCATTGCGTTCAAAGGCATCGGCCACCGCGACCAGCTTGGTGTTGCCCTTGGTGTTCATGATTTGATCGGCAGCACCCGTACCACGGCCACCGCAGCCAACCACCACGAATCGAATCTGGTCGTCACCGGCAGCGTGCGCCGTCCGCGCAATGCTGGTCGAAAGCAAGGCTCCAGCGGCGGCCGTGGAGGATGTCTTCAAGAACGAACGGCGGGAAGGCTGAATATCCATCGAATGGGGGTCTCACATTGAATAGGTAAGTTCACAGGGGCAAAGCCCAAGCAACGGTTATGATAACCGCATTAGACTGTCAAGTGTGGAGTTGGGAAAGGTTTTGAAGCGGGTAGCGGGTAGCGGGTAGCAGGTGGACGGTGGACGGTGGACGGTGAATGGTGGACGGGGGACGTGGATGGTGGATGGTGGATGGTGGGTTGCTGAACTGGAGGCCGAGAGCCATGCTAGGCAGGCGGTCGGAAGTGGGCGGGGTGATCGCTCGCGGCGGTTCGTTTGAAACCGTGCGGGAGGAAAGTCCGGGCTTCACAGGGCAGGATGGTCGATAACGTCGACCGGTCGTGAGGCTAGGGAAAGTGCAACAGAGAGCAGACCGCCGAACGGTCGCAGGTTCCGTTGGAATCGGCGGCGCGTGGTAAGGGTGAAACGGTGCGGTAAGAGCGCACCAGCGGCCGAGGTGACTCGGTCGGCTCGGTAAACCCCATCCGAAGCTAGACCAAACAGGGTGCAAGGCTGCTGCGGCCGCAAGGCAAGCAGCGACCGCGAGACGGCCCGTCTCGCTATCGACATCCGGGTAGGTCGCTCGAGGCGGCGGGCAACCGCCGTCCCAGATAAATGGTCACCGGCGAGGCGCAAGGCCTTGTCACAGAACCCGGCTTACAAGCCCACTTCCGACCGCTTTGCCTACAGCCGCGCGAGTTCATTCTCGCGTGACGCCAGCGGAAAGGTCACGGCCTGGCTGTCGGCCCGATGCGACGCGAAGACGGCGCCGATCATTTCCACGGTCATCGCCGCTTCATAGACGCTGCACAGCGGTTGACGCTCGCTGTCGATTGTGGCAATCAAATCGCGGATCGGCCCGATATGGTGGCTGACTGTTTCGCGTAGGTCGCTCAGCGGCTCAGGTTGTCCTGGCCCCGCTGACGTGATCGGAACCCATGGTCGCGACTGCTTGGGCGGCTCAAAGGGATTGCCGCGGACAAGGTGGGCCAAAGTCAACTGATCGCACTGGACATTGATCAATCCTTCGCTGCCGATGATTTGCAGCCCGAAACCGGCTCCGCCCGTGCCATCATTGGCAACCGAATCAAACGTTGCGATCAGTCCGTTTTCTAACTCATAGCGGGCATGCACTTCGTTTCCAGCGATCAGCCCCAGCGCTTCGCCTCCGGCTCGCACGTCCGCCTGGGTCACGCGTCTGCCGTGTTGCCGCAGGACAGCGGAGCAGGAGGTGGGAGCGCCGCCAAAATAGTGCATCAGGTTCAGCACATGCGAGCCGAGCACCCACAGGTCCTCGGCTCCCCCACGGTGGTCGCCCTTGCCGCGTCCGCGAATCTCCAGCGGCTTGCCGATCTCGCCTGCGCTGATCAGCTGGTCGATCGCCTGAAGCGCCGGATGATACCGGTTGCGATGCGCCACGGCGATTTTGACATTATTCGGCTCGCAGGCGGCGATGATCGCATCGGCCTCGGCCGGTGTTCGGCAGAACGGCTTCTCCATATAGATCGCACGTGCCCCGGCTTCAACCGCAGCCAATGTCATCTCCGCGTGCTGATCGGGATGCCGCGGGCAAATCGCCACGACTTCTGGCCGGGTCGCCTCGAGCATCTGGCGATAGTCGCTGAAGCCCCGGTCAACCTTCAGACGTTGCTTAGCCGAGGCCAGCCCCGCCGCATTGGCATCGGCGACGCCCACGATCCGCGTCTCTGGAATGCGAAGCCAAGCGGTATCCAGGCCATGACCAAAATCGCCCCGCCCGGTGTGACCGATGACTCCGACGCTCGGCGCGTCCGGCCGCTCGCTCCGGCCGAGCGTGGGGAGCGTCAGCGATGAACTCAACGTGGCAAGAAACGTGCGGCGGTCCATGATGTGGTGGCTCGGTCGAATGAAGGGCTCGGCAAGAATAGCCGTCCAGTGAATCCCTTGACATGCAGGGGGACGGCGCCTTGCATACGAGCCTAATCGACCGCCATCTCGCCGCGAAGTTGGTCGCGGTCGTATTCGATCAGCGCGTCGGTGACTGCGCCGACTTGGCCGCCGATGATCTGATCGAGCTTGTACAACGTCAGGTTGATGCGATGGTCGGTCAGCCGGTTTTGCGGAAAATTATAGGTGCGGATACGCTGGCTGCGGTCACCGGAGCCGATCAAGCCCTGACGGGTTTCCGCGCGTTTCGCATTTTCCTCTTCACGCTTCTTTTCATAAATCCGGGTTTTGAGCACCCGCAGCGCCTTGGCCAAGTTCTTGTGCTGGCTCTTTTCGTCCTGGCACTGGACCACGATGCCTGTTTCGTGGTGCGTCAGCCGGATCGCCGATTCGGTTTTGTTGACGTGCTGACCGCCGGGCCCGGAGGCGCAGAACTTGTCGATCCGATAATCGTCCGGTCGGAGGTTGATTTCGACGTCTTCGGGCTCGGGCATCACCGCCACCGTCGCTGCGGAGGTATGGATGCGGCCCTGGGTCTCGGTCTCGGGGACGCGCTGCACGCGGTGCCCACCGCTTTCGTACTGCAAGTCGCGGTAGACGTGCTCGCCTTCGAACGTCAGCGTGATTTCTTTGAACCCGCCCATTTCGGTGGCGCTGTGGTCCATGATTTCCGTTCGCCAGCCTTTTAAGTCGGCATAGCGGCGGTACATTTCATACAGATCGCGGGCAAACAAGGCTGCTTCGTCGCCGCCGGTGCCGGCGCGAATTTCCATGATGCAGCGGGTGCGGTGTGCATCCTCGCCGCCGATGGTCATCGATAGCAGTTCGTCCCAGACCTCTTCGCGACGGGCGCGGAGTTCGACCAGTTCGGCCTCAGCCATCTCGCGTTCGTCGGCATCGTCGGCTGCTTCGGCCATTTCCTGGCAGCCCGCAATGTCTTCGCTGAGTTTTTTGAACTCGCGATATTTGGTTGCCATGCGAGCGAGGCCGCCATGTTCGCGCGCCGCCGCGCTCATGCGGGCCCCATCGGCCAGCACGGCTGGGTCAGACATCTCGCGCTCCAGTTGCTCGAAGCGCGCGAACTTTTCTTCGAGAATTTTGCGAATCGATCCGCTCATGTAACTCCGCGGTGGAAAAAAAGCCTAGTCAACTTGCCAGGCGTCGATTCGCTACTTCTTGACGACCTTCTTCTTCGGCTTGCCCTGCAGGCTGGCGTAGGTGCCGGCAGCGAACTTCTTCTGGAACTTGTCGATACGGCCAGCGGTGTCGACGAACTTCAGCTTGCCGGTGTAGAACGGATGGCACTGGCTGCAGATGTCGAGCTTCAGTTCGGGCCGCACACTGCGGGTCTCGAACGTCGCACCACAACCGCAGGTGACGGTGGTGGACTGGTATTTGGGGTGAATGCCGTCTTTCATTGAAATCACAAAGGAGTTCGGTAGCAAAGGGAGTGCCGTTGGCCTAGTACAGCGGCGTCGCATGCAGTCTACGCGGAGCACCCGTTTTTCTTCAAGGCTTCCGCACCGCAGATTCGCTCAAGACAGCCGCTTTTCTGGCTCCGCGTGCGCAAAGGCCGTATTTTGCCGCTCCGACCACCGCTGGGCGACCACGGTATCGAGCATCAACTGGCCCACGTGGTAGATGATCATCGGCAAGACACTCACCCCACAATCCAGTGCAATTTGCAATCCGACCATCAACGTCTTTTGACTGCCGGCCAGGCCGACGGCGATCTGCTCGGCCGCGGTGGCACCCAAGCCCCGCGCCGCAGCCACTCCGATCGCCAGCGTGACACAGTGAATCCCGATCACCAGCGTCCCAGCGGCGACGATCTCCAGGGCGACACCGCCGCTCATCCCACCGCCGGGCCGATCGGCAATGTGATCGGCTGAGGCGACCGACCCGAACGCCACCATCACCAGAATCCCGGTTTGCGCAAGCGTCGCCAACTGCACCCGGTGCTCAGCGGCCCACTGGGCGAGCAACATCCGCCGCAACACTTGCCCGGCAACCATCGGCAAGACCACCCACAGCGCCAGGTTGGTGATTTGATCGACGGCAGAAATCTCCGTGACGCGGCCGAGGATCAACCACAGCCCCAGCGGTGCGACCAAAAAGCAACTGAGGTTGGTGATCACCGAAATCACCATCGCCACCCCGTCGTCGCCGCCCGCCTTGCGCGTCCAAACCGCCGCCGAGGCGAGCGTGCAGGGGACCAGCGACGCGACAATCACCCCGCCACCCAGTTCCGTCGACAGCAGCCACAGCGCCGGCAATGCCAGCAATGGGACCAGCAACGTGTTGAGCCCAATCCCCAGCAGCGACGGCATCGGGCGACGCACCGCGCGGCCGATCGATTGGGCGTCGAGCGTCAGCCCCATCAAAAACAATACGGAGGCGGTGATCAGCGATCGCAGCAGACCGATTTGCGCCAGCGGCCGGAGCAGGTCAGGCAGCCCGAACCCGATCGCCAGGCAGACGACGAGCGCCAACAAAAACCATTGTCGAGAAATTGCTTTCCACACGTCGCAGATTACCCAGCCGCCCTATCGACAAAAAACGTGTGAAACTAAGATTCGGACCGACCCTTGTCGATCGGCCATCGCCGGAAAACGGCGGTGGCCGCCGCGAGCACGCTGCACGGCGCAAATGCCGCGCACGTCGCTGGCCACCGACGTCGTGGAACTGTTTCTCATTGCCCTATCCCCAACCGACCCGTCTGACATGCTGCGATATTGGACCGCTGGAGAATCACATGGTAAAGCACTGATCGCGCTGATCGACGGATTTCCTGCCGGGTTGGAGGTCGATGAGCAGGCGATCAACGTGGAATTGGTGCGGCGTCAGGGCGGCTATGGCCGTGGCAAGCGGCAACAATTGGAAACCGACGCCGTCGACGTGCTGACCGGCGTCTGGCAAGGCAAAACGCTCGGCAGCCCGCTCACGCTGCAGGTGATCAACCGCGACTACAAGCTGGAGCGGCTCAAAGATCTCGAGCGGCCGCGTCCGGGGCACGGCGACCTGACCGGAGCGGTCAAATACCTCGGCAGCATCCGCGGCATCCTCGAGCGCGCCTCGGCCCGCGAGACCGCGGTCCGCGTCGCCGCCGGCATGCTCGCCAAACAGTTGCTGTCGGTGTTTGGGATCACCACGATCGGCTACGTGACAGAACTCGGCGGCGTGAAGATCGACACGCCGCCAGGCAGCATCGACGAGCACCGGCAACTCCGCGACCAATCGGTGATCTACTGCTTGGACCCGAGCCGCAATGACGAGTTCATCGAGTTCATCGACCGCACCGGCACCGAAGGCGACACGCTCGGCGGGGTGCTGGAAGTGCGCGTTGAAGGGCTGCCGTTTGGACTGGGAACCCATGCCCAGTGGGACCGCAAACTCGACGGACGACTGGCTCAAGCGGTGATGGCGGTGCAGGCGATCAAGGGAGTCGAAATCGGGATGGGGTTTGAATCGGCACGGCTGCCGGGTAGCAAGGTGCACGATCCGATTCACTTCGACCGCGCGCGGGCCGGCGACGCGTCGCTCGGCTACATCCGTCCGAGCAACAACGCCGGCGGACTGGAGGCGGGGATGACCAACGGACAGCCGCTGGTCGTCCGGGCCGCGAAAAAACCGATCGCGACGCTCCGCAAACCGCTCGAATCGATCAACTGGGCCTCGAAAGAACCGCAAAAGGCGCAGTACGAACGGAGCGACGTCTGCGCGGTGCCGGCGGCGAGCGTGATCATCGAAGCGGTCGTCGCCTTCGAAGTCGCTGCGGCGTTGGTCGACAAATTCGGCGGCGACAGCGTCGCGGAAATGCAGGCTCGGTATCAACTGTTCCAGGAGATGGCACGGAAAGTTTAGTGCTTTGTTACAGCATCCAGCTAAGATGCGAGGCCGCACGGCTCGCTCCGTGGCGTTAACATTTTTAACGGCAGGGCGCCAGCCCCCGGCCCCACCAAACCAAGCATTTCACCTGGAACAGAACACGCGATCGTCAGCGCGCCGGCAGGAGCAGCCGGCACACATTTCACTAGGAGTGGGCAAGGATGCACGAACGAACACAACGAGCCGTGGCGCGGCTGCTGTTCGTTTTCTGCTGCGCGGTTCCAACCGGTCTGAGCGTGCTGTTCGTCGCCATCACCTGCACCCCCTGGTACGGCGATTACCTCCGCCGGGCGATGGAACGCCAACTGTCGAGAGACATCGGCGTCACGGTGGAGATCGAATCGCTCGAATATCCGGCTCCCAAAGTGACGCGGCTAAACGGCGTCCGGCTGCTCGAACCGGAAACGGGCGCCGAAGTAGGGCGGGTTCGAATGGTGACTTGGGCCCGCGGCGATACGGTCAATGGCATCCGCCTGTCGCAACCGGAGCTGCAATCCGCTCAGTTGGCCTACGTGTGGCGGATCATCCACGACCGGTTTTTGTGCCAGCCGGAATTGACGACGCGGCTGGTGCGGATGGTGGCCGGCGACTTGACGATCCATAGCCGCAGCGGCTCGATGACGTTCCGCACAGTCCGCACCTGGCTCCGACCGGTCGACCAGCGGATCGAAGCGGTGCTCCACTGCGTCCCGGCGGCTCGGCACAACGACGCTCCGGTACAAGTCGATGTCGTCCGCGATCGCAGCGGCCGGTTTGCTTCAACCCAGTGGACGCTGCACAGCGGCGACATGGCGTTGCCCTGCTCCGCGCTGGCCGATTACTTGCCGGCGATGCGCAACCTGGGAACCGACGCAACGTTCACGGGAATGCTGCAGTGGAAGTCCGATGAGTCCGGCTGGTCGATCGATCTGAGCGGATCGCGGTTCGATGATGTCGAACTGAGCGAGTTGTTGCACAACGTGCCGCATCGCTTGACCGGCCGCGCCTCGGTGCGGCTGGAGCGTTGTCAGATCGATCCGGGTTCGGCGGTCGATGTTTCAGGAACACTCTTGGCCAGCGGCGGGTTCATCGGCCAGTCGCTGCTGCACTCGGCGCAGTCACAGCTCGGATTCGACATCAACTTGCCCGAGGCCGGCGGCGCTCGCGATCTGCCGTACGACCGCATCGCGTTGCGGTTCGATCTGTTCGGTCCGCAATTGACGCTGGCGGGGATTTGTCACCAGCAGCGCGGGATGGAATACCTCGAGCCGGGCGTCGTCGTCGCTGCGTTCGGGCAAGGCATCGCCCAAACCCCTGGCCAGCCGCAAAGCTGGGCGTCGTTGGTCCGAGCGTTCTGGCAGGAAGGGCGTGAAGTGGTCCCCGTTTCGGCTCAGGCCGGCTGGTTGCTGGAGGTCTTGCCGTCACCTCATGTGCTGCCGCTGAGGACCGGAGCCATGCCGCGGATCACCGCCCCTGGTGAATCGTGGGGGCAGGCCGTGATCGAGCAGCCGTAGATTGTCCTGAGGCGATGAACAGGCTACGATCCGCAGGCGCTGCACGGCCTCAAAAATGAATCCAGCGGGGCAAAATCACTCGGAACCGTACTCTCAAGGAAACTCGCTTGTCCGATCTGCAAGGGCTGACCACGACCGTTGAAGTTGTTCCTGGCGGACCGGTTCGCGGCTCGATCCGGCCACCGGGCTCGAAAAGTTTGACCAACCGCGCGCTGATCTGCGCTGCGTTTGCCGCAGGATCATCGACGCTCAGCGGGGCACTGCGAAGCGATGACACCGAAGTGATGATCGCGGCGCTGCAGCAAATCGGCGTGGTGATCACGCAGTCCGACGCCGGCCGGACGCTGCGAGTCGAGGGGCTGCCGCGGGCGCGGTTTGAGCGCCGCGACACTCGTCACGAGCTGTTCATTGGCAACAGCGGCACAACGGTACGGTTCCTCACCGCCGCTTTATCGGCGCTGGGCGGCAGCTTTCGCCTGCACGGCGTCCCGCGGATGCACGAGCGGCCGATTGGCGACCTGGTCACCGCGTTGCAACCGGTGTGTGATGGGGAAGTGATCTGCGAAAGCGTTGGCGGTTGTCCGCCGGTAGTGATCACCACCGCGGGTTGGTCGGGCGAGCGCCTGCAAGTCGCCGGGAATGTCAGCAGCCAGTACCTCAGCGGCTTGATGATGGCCGCGCCGATCAGCGGCCGACAAGTGAGCGTCGAAGTGGTTGGCGAACTGGTGTCGCGGCCGTATGTGGAAATGACCGCGGGGATCATCGCGGATTTCGGCGCCGTGTGTGACCTGCGCGGCGGCTCGGTGACGCCCGGTAGCGAGTCGCTGGTCTGCGAGATCGATGGCCGCAGCGGCTATCGCGGTCGCGACTACGCGATCGAGCCCGATGCCTCGGCGGCGAGTTACTTTTGGGCTGCCGCTGCGATCACCGGCGGCGAAGTGACCGTGGAAGGGCTCTCGGCCGCTGCCCTGCAAGGCGATGTGCGGTTCGTCGATTGCCTGGAACAGATGGGCTGCCGCGTCGACCGCCACGACGACGCGATCACAGTTGCCGGACCGCAGCGACTGCGCGGGATCGATGTCGACATGAACACCATCAGCGACACCGTGCAGACGCTGAGCGTCGTCGCGTTGTTTGCCGACGGGCCGACAACGATTCGCGGCGTTGCGCACAATCGCTTCAAGGAAACCGATCGCATCGGCGACTTGGCTTGTGAGCTGAGAAAACTGGGTGCGGAGGTGCACGAGACGGCTGACGGCTTGGTGGTCACGCCGCGCCCGTTGCAGGCCGCCACGCTCGAAACTTACGAAGACCACCGGATGGCGATGAGCCTGTCGCTAGCGGGCTTGCAGAATTCGGGCGTACGGATCAAAGACCCGGCCTGCACCGCCAAAACCTATCCCGATTACTTTGCCGACCTGCAACACCTGATCGGGCGACCGCACCTGTGGCGGAGCGAATAGAAAAGTTCTGCTAGACAGCGAAACCGGTCGCGCCCACAGCGAGGGGCTGGCACCTGTGGCGGAGCGGATGGAAAAGTTCTGCTAGATCGTGGAGGTAACCTTCGGCTGGGTCCGCTTGAGTGCCTCTTCGACGCGCGCCAGCAAGTTGTAGGACGAGTCGCCCCAACTCTGATCCTCATCGTCGGCTGAACTGGCCACGAACTCTGCATGGCAATGCTGACAGGCGACCTGCTGACCCAACAAGCGTGTGTGCACTGCCACGCGGCGGCCGCAAGTGGGGCAGGATTGAGTGAAATGAAGAGGCATACCGAGTCTCCGTTGTTCTCGAACGTGCAGCGAGGGCTAGATCATAGCCTTTATCGCCAGTTAAGGCAACAAGCTTTCACGCTAACGCTAGCAATGCTTGCTTGGAACGTGGTTTTGGCGATACCGCTGCGACCAGAGTCGCTACCACAAAACAGCATTTCGCTCGATCGCCACGAGTTGGACATTTGGTCAGCCAATCGGGTTCGCGCCCCAGCGGTCCTTCGCCGCTGCTATCCTGAAGGGACCCGTGGTGAACGGTTGGCTGATCCAATGATCCGGATCGGTCGCCGATTCGCAACCGGATGGCCACCAATTCAATCAGCAGGCGGGTGATCCAATGAAAAATGTGCTCGCTGTCGTGCTTGCCGGAGGGCGGGGCAGCCGCCTGGAGCCGCTGACGCGCGACCGCGCCAAGCCCGCGGTGCCCTTTGGCGGGCTGTACCGGATCATCGATTTCGTCTTGAGCAATACGCTCAACAGCGGCATCCGCCGGATCTTGATGATGACGCAGTACAAAGCGCAGTCGCTCGACCGCCACATCAACCTCGGCTGGCGCAATTACTTCTGCCGTGAACTGGGCGAGTTCATCGACATCGTCCCGCCACAGCAGCGGATCGACGACAACTGGTACCAGGGCACAGCCGACGCTGTCTATCAAAATATCTACGCGATCGAGCGCGAGCGGCCACAGTACATCATCGTGCTGGCCGGCGACCACATCTACAAGATGAACTACGGCCCGATGATTGACTTCCATCGGCAGTCGGGCGCCGACATGACGATCGGGGCGCTGCGCGTGCCGCTCGCCGAGGGGACTGAGTTCGGCGTGATGGCGATCGATGCTCAGCAGCGCGTTGTCGATTTCGCTGAAAAACCGGCCCAGCCAGCCCCGGTTCCCGGCGACCCAAGCACCTGCCTGGCGTCGATGGGAATCTACGTGTTTACCGCCCGGTTCTTGTATGAGCGGCTGTGCGATGACGCGGCGGTGCCTGATAGCCGCCACGATTTTGGTCGCGACATCATTCCGCGAGCGATTCGCGATGCCCGAGTCTACGCGTTTCCGTTCTTGGACGAGAACCGCAAGGTCGACGCTTACTGGCGCGATGTCGGGACGCTGGACGCCTACTACCAAGCGAGCCTCGACCTGGTGGAAGTCGACCCGCAACTGAACCTGTACGACGTGGATTGGCCGATCCGCTCTTTCCAGCCGAATCTACCGCCACCCAAGTTCGTGTTCGCCGGGCAAGATGACCCGGGCCGCCGCGGTGAAGCGCTCGATTCGATTGTCTGCCAAGGAGCGATCCTCAGTGGCGGCTCGGCTCGGCACTGCATCATCGGCCCCGACGTGCGCATCAACAGCTACGCGCAGTTGCGCGGCAGCATCTTGCTCGATGGGGTGGAGGTCGGCCGGCACTGCCGCATCCGCCGCGCGATCATCGACAAAGGCGTCCGCATCCCGGCCGGTACGGAAATCGGCTATGATCCTGACCAGGATCGCAGCCGCGGCTGGTTGGTCACCGACAGCGGACTGGTGGTGATTCCTCGCGAAGAGCGGATCGACGATCGAGAATCCGTGCGAGGCAAAAAGGACGGCCACGGTGCTGAGCGATAATGGATGGAATCTGCTGCTGGGCGGCCTGCTCGGTGCGAGCGGGGTGCTGCTCGTGCTGGCGGTGCTGCTCGCCTTAACGGCACGGCGTCGCGATCACCGGCGGTCGGCAGTGCCGGTGGCGCAGCCCGCAAACGATTCGCTGACCGCCAACGACCGGCATGAAATCTTGACGCTGCTGCACCAGTGGATGCGCTGGGCGGGCGAGTACTCCGCGGTGGTTTCCCGGCACCAAAGCCGACTGATCAACTTCGCCGAGGAGATCCAGCAGCAGAGCGGGACCGCGACGCTACCGAGCGACCCACGTTTGGCCGGCTTGCTGAATGAAATCATCCAGAGCAACCAGCAGTTGCAACAGCGTTTAGAAACCGCCGAACAGCAGCTCGAGCATCAGTCTCGTCAGATTCAGGCGTATCTAACCGAAGCCCGCACCGACGCCCTGACGCAACTCTTCAATCGCCGCTCGTTTGACCAGAAGATCCGTGAACTCCTGACCGCCTACCGCAATGGCGGCGACCGATTTGCGCTGGCGATGATCGACATCGACGAGTTCAAAAACATCAACGACACGTTCGGCCATCAAGCCGGCGATGCCGTGCTGCAGCAGGTCGCGGAGCTGCTTCGGCAGCGCTTCGATGACGCGCAGTTGATCGCACGGTATGGCGGCGAAGAGTTCGCGCTGCTGCTGCCAGGCCCCTTGACCGTGGCGGCCGAGCGGGCCAATGCGCTGCGACTGGAATTGGCTGGGCGGTCCGTTGCGGCCGGCAGCCAGCACCTGCAGGTCACGCTCAGTTGCGGACTGAGTGAACCGGCTGCGCCCGCCGATTCGGTCCAGTCTGACTCGGTCCAGTTGGTCCGCCGCGCCGATGAAGCGCTGTACGCCGCCAAACGCGCCGGTCGCGACCGGGTTTACTATCATGACGGTCAGCGGTGCGTCCTGTGGCGGCGCAGCGATCTGGCGGAACCGAATCCTTCCCCTTCACCTCAACCGGCATCACGATGACTCAGCCGCCCTATCAGCCGCCTGCGACCGTTCTCGCGGACGATGCCCCAGCACCGCTCTCGTCCTCGGGTTACCGCACCGCGCCGCTGCATACCACAGGGATGCCGCCAGGGATCGGTTACATCATCGGCAACGAAGCCGCCGAGCGGTTCAGCTTCTACGGCATGAAGGCGATCCTCGCCGTCTTCATGACCCAGCACCTGATGGGCCGCGACGGGACGGTGGATCCGATGAGCGGCCCGGAGGCGACGTTCTGGATTCATACCTTTGTGATGGCGGCCTACTTCACACCACTGCTCGGGGCGCTGCTCGCCGACTGGTTGCTGGGCAAGTACCGCACGATCATTTGGCTCTCGGTGCTCTATTGTTTCGGTCACCTGGCGCTCGCCGTGGATGAAACCCGCGTCGGTCTAGCGGTTGGGCTGAGCCTGATCGCGCTGGGGACCGGAGCCATCAAACCGTGCGTTTCCGCCCACGTTGGCGACCAGTTCGGCAACCTCAATCAGCACCTGCTGGGTAAGATCTTTGGTTGGTTCTACGTCTCGATCAACCTCGGCGCCTTTGCCTCCACGCTGTTGACGCCGCTGTTGTTGGTGCACTACGGGCCGCAGATCGCGTTTGGGGTACCGGGCATCTTGATGGGCGTGGCGACGCTGTTGTTTTGGATGGGACGCAATCACTTTGCTCATATCCCGCCGCGCGGCGCTGCAGTGTTCAAGGATGCGTTTACCGGTACCGGTCTGCGCGCGATCCTGGCGCTGGTTCCAATTTACCTGCTGGTCGCCGTGTTTTGGAGCCTGTTTGATCAGACGGCCAGCGCCTGGGTATTGCAGGCTGAGAACATGAACCAGCAGGTGCTTGGCATCACGATCCTGCCCAGCCAAGTTCAAGCGGCCAACCCACTGCTGATTCTGATTTTGGTGCCATTATTTAGTTATGTGATTTATCCCCTGATTGACCGCGTCTACCCGCTGACCCAGTTGCGAAAGATTGGGATGGGAATGTTCTTGACTGTCGGCGCGTTCTCGGTCAGCGCCTTGATCGAGCAGAACATTCAAGACGGCGGCACGCCGAATATTCTGTGGCAAGTCGTGGCCTATATGGTGCTGACCGCTGCCGAAGTGATGGTCTCGATCACCTGTCTGGAGTTCAGCTACACCCGTGCCCCCAACAGCATCAAGAGCATTGTGATGAGCATTTTTCTGCTGTCGGTATCGCTGGGCAACTTGATCACCGCCGGGGTCAACGCCGTGATCCAAAACTCCGACGGCACCTCCAAATTGCCCGGAGCCGATTACTACTGGTTCTTCACCGGGATGATGGCCGTCGCCGCCGTGATCTTCGTCGTCGTTGCGCTGTTCTATCACGGCCGCACCTACACCCAAGATTCCCAGCCTCAGGATTCACCAGCACCCGCATAGAACATGACATTCTGAAAACTTCTATCAGCCGGCACGCGTTAGCGTCCGGTTCTCACGAACCATAAGCCGCAACGTGGTGACCGATCTAACCAAAAGAACTAATCCAGACCTGCTTAGTAGTTCATGTATGTCACTGAGGTAAACTTTGAGCATGAGCAGCGCACCTGACTACCAACCGATTGCCGTCCGGGATTATCTCGCTGGCGAACTTACTGCCAGGCGTAAACACGAGTATGTCGACGGGAACGTTTACGCGATGGTTGGAGCAACTAACGCGCACAACCGGATTGCCACCAACGCAACCGGAATGCTCTATACGCAACTCCGCCGTCATCGTTGTCAGGTCTTTAATTCTGACACCAAAGTTCGTGTCCGTTTAGCACACAGCACGCGATTTTACTATCCCGATCTATCGGTTGTTTGCCAGCCGAATCCGCCTGGCGATACCTTTCATGACGCTCCGGTGGTCATTGTCGAAGTCGTTTCTGAATCGACGCGGCGTACTGATGAGTATGAGAAACGCGAAGCCTATTTGACGATCGACTCGCTGTGTGTTTACATCTTAGTCGAACAGTCCGCCGCTTCAGCGTTGGTCTATCGCCGGGGCGACAGTGGGTTTGAGAGGGAAACGCACATCGGCCTTGATGCTGTGATTCCCCTGGCTGAAATCGAGTGCAATCTGCCGCTGGCGGATCTCTACGAGCAGGTTGAGTTTCAATCTTCGCCGGACGAGCAATAGGCTAAGCTGGGCATCAACTTCGGCCGCCACTTGTGGACTAGCGGCTCCGTTGCCTGGCCACTGCTCGATTCGACAGCCGGTAACACGACACGACTGGCGTTTGGTAGCCTGTGCCGCGATGAGAGGTCCGGGTGGGTGGCGTGGCCATGCGTGAACTTGGACACCGGTGCTGCCACCAGCAGATACGGCTAGAACTGGAAGGAATTGCGGGATGAGTAGCGGGCAACTGGGCTGGATCGTCAACTTCATTTGGGGGATCGCGGACGACGTGCTGCGAGACCTGTACGTCCGCGGCAAGTACCGCGACGTGATTCTGCCCATGATCGTGCTGCGGCGGTTGGATGCGGTGCTGGAGCCGACCAAGCAGGGCGTGCTGGACATGAAGACGTCGCTGGACCAGGCGGGCATCGTCCATCAGGATCAGGCACTGCGCCAGGCGGCCGGCCAGGCGTTCTACAACACGTCGAAGTTCACCCTGCGGGACCTGCGCGCCCGGACAAGCCAGCAGCAATTGCGAGCTGATTTCGAGGCTTACCTCGACGGCTTCTCGCCGAACGTCCAGGACATCCTGGAAAACTTCGAGTTCCGCAACCAGATCCCGCGGCTCTCCAAAGCCGATGCTCTGGGCACGCTGATCGAAAAACTGCTGTCGCCGGACATCAACTTGAGCCCCGATCCAGTGCTCGACGGCGACGGAGCCGTAAAACATTTTGGCCTGGACAACCACGGCATGGGAACCGTCTTCGAGGAGCTGGTCCGGCGTTTCAACGAAGAGAACAACGAGGAAGCCGGAGAGCACTGGACGCCGCGCGATGCGGTCAAGCTGATGGCCAAGCTGATCTTCTTGCCGATCGCGGACGACATCGCATCGGGCACCTACCTGCTGTACGACGGCGCGTGCGGCACCGGCGGGATGCTGACCGTGGCCGAGGAGACGCTGCAGGAGCTTGCCAGCGAACACGGCAAAACGGTCGCTACACACCTCTTCGGCCAGGAAATCAACGCCGAGACGTACGCGATCTGCAAAGCCGACCTGCTGCTCAAGGGCGAAGGCGATGCGGCGGACAACATCATCGGCGGGCCGGAACATTCGACGCTGGCCAACGATGCCTTTCCGTCGAGAGAGTTCGATTTCATGCTCAGCAATCCGCCCTATGGCAAGAGCTGGAAAAGCGACCTGGAGCGAATGGGCGGCAAGAAGGGCGTCAAAGATCCGCGGTTCATGATCGAGCACGCTGGCGAACCGGAGTACTCGCTGCTGACACGGTCCAGCGACGGCCAGATGCTGTTTCTGGCCAACATGCTGAGCAAGATGAAGCAGGGCACGAAGCTCGGCAGCCGCATCGCGGAGGTGCACAACGGCAGCTCGCTGTTCACCGGCGACGCGGGCCAGGGCGAGAGCAATATCCGCCGCTGGATCATCGAAAACGACTGGCTCGAAGCGATCGTTGCGCTGCCGCTGAACATGTTCTACAACACCGGCATTGCCACCTACATCTGGGTGCTGACCAACCGCAAGCCCGAGCATCGCCGCGGCAAAGTCCAACTGATCGACGCCACCTCATGGTTCAAGCCGCTACGCAAAAACCTCGGCAAGAAGAACTGCGAGCTGGCCGAGGAAGACATCCAGCGGATTTGTGACACGTTCCTGGCTTGTGAGGAAACCGAGCAGTCGAAGATCTTTCCCAACGCGGCGCTGGGCTATTGGAAGGTGACGGTCGAACGGCCGCTGCGGCTGCGGGTCGACCTGAAGGCGGAGCAGCTCAAGCGATTCCGAGACCAGTGCGAAGCGGCCGACTTGAGTCGCCTGGGCAATTTCCTGCCAACGTTCGCCGATGAACTAGGCGAAGGGCCGCATTTCGACTTCACCGAGTTCCTGCAGGCCCTGGAGTTGCGTTTGAGCGAGGAATCGATCCGCTTGCCCGCCAAGGCGGTGCGATTGATCCGCGACTGCTTGGCCGAGCGTGACGAAGCGGCCGAACCGGTGATCCGCAAACGAACGAAACTCAAGCGGGGTGAGTCGGTTGGCGCCGAGGAGGCGATCCGCGGTCGCTACCTGAAGGAGTGCGACGACGTCTGGTACGTCGTCGAGTACGAGCCGGACACCGACCTCCGCGACACCGAGCAAGTGCCGCTGGTGGAACAAGGCGGCATCGAAGCTTTCCTGGAGCGCGAGGTGCTGCCGCACGCCGCCGACGCCTGGTACGACGCGGAGAGCGTCAAGATCGGTTACGAGATCAGCTTCACGCGCTACTTCTACAAGCCGCAGCCGATGCGCTCACTGGAGGAGATCCGGGCGGATATCCTGGCTCTGGAGCGAGAAACCGAGGGGCTGCTGAGCGAGATTATCGGAGGGGCGAAGGCATGACTGGAGCAGCCGAGCCATATTCAAGGCAGGGCGTAACATGGCCGCGAATCGGTCCTATATTCAAGGCTGCCTTGAATAAGGAGCGCAATGCAGTCCATGTTCAAGGCAGCCTTGAATATGGAGAGAGGAATCTGACGACAGGCCGCAAGAAAACCGCCCAGGATGTGTCGGCCCTACGGGCCTGTGGGTGGTCTCGCGGGCACCGGGGCCTGACGGCTCCGGCAAGGGATGTGCCGCCCCTGCGGGGCTGTGGTTCTCGCTCGGTCCAGGCGAGGTCGCGGGCCGACCAAATCGACTGCTGGCAACTGGTCGAAAAGAAGGGCGTGGAATTCACAGCGTCAGGAGGCCCGCAGGGCCGGCAAATCAACTGCCGGGGCCGTCAGGCCCCGGTCTCCAATCACCACGCGCCCCGAGGCCCGCAGGGCCGGCAGAAGCGATGCGCTGTGGCGATAAGTTTCGATACCGATCAGGCCCTCCGTTTCAATGATCCAACTGGATTGCCCTTCGAGCCATACTCGCAGTTCAACAGCGCCGACCTCGAAGTCCGCAGCCCGCTCGATCGCCAAGTCTTCGAGCAGATCGGTGGCCCGGATGATTTGCTGAAAGGAGTGGCAGTATGATTGCGGAACTGAGCCCCTATCCGAGGATGAAGCCTTCCGGAGTCGAGTGGTTGGGCTCGATTCCAGAGAATTGGCAAATTAAACGGGCCAAATTCATCTTTCGATGCATTGATGTCCGGTCATTGACCGGCGAAGAGGAACTCTTGACTGTCTCGTCAGGTCGCGGTGTTGTGCCGCGATCATCGGCTACTGTGACGATGTTTAAGGCAGCTTCGTACAAGGGTTACAAACTCTGCTGGCCCGGTGATCTTGTAATTAACAGCCTCTGGGCGTGGGGACGCGGTCTTGGTGTTTCTCAGCATCACGGCATCGTTAGTTCAGCATATGGCGTCTACCGTCTGCAACCTCCGTACAAAGACTATGCCGGCTACATACACGAACTTGTCCGCTCCGCTCCGTTCAACTGGGAACTTCAGACCCGCTCCAAGGGCATCTGGATCTCTCGCCTACAGCTTACGGACGAAGCCTTTCTGGGCGCGCCATTTCCGCTGCCTCCAGTGGACGAGCAAGCCGCCATCGTGCGGTTTCTGGATTACGCGGACCGGCGGATTCGGCGGTACATTGCGGCGAAGCAGAAGCTGATTAAGCTGCTGGAGGAGCAGAAGCAGGCGGTCATCCACCGCGCCGTCACCCGCGGCCTCGATCCCAACGTCCGCCTCAAACAATCGGGCGTCGAGTGGTTAGGGGATGTGCCGGAGCATTGGGAGGTGGTGCGGGTGAAGCAAGCCGCGCAGGTCCTGCGAGGAAAGTTCACCCACCGCCCCCGCAACGATCCTTCGCTGTATGACGGGCCATACCCCTTCATCCAAACGGGTGACGTTGCACGAGCTGATAAAGCAATATTGTGCTATCGGCAGACATTGAATGAACGCGGGCTGGCAGTAAGTAGACTGTCCCCTGCAGGAACACTGGTGATGACCATCGCAGCCAACATTGGTGACGTCGCGGTCCTCGACTTCGAGGCATGCTTTCCGGACAGTGTGGTTGGATTCATCCCCCGCAGTCTCGTCAAACGGGACTTTCTCTACTTCCTGTTCCGAGCCATGAAGCCGGAATTGGTGCGCGAGGCGCCGGTAAACACCCAAGGGAATCTCAATGTTGACCGCATCGGCACGAGAGGAATCGCAGTTCCGCCCGTTTCTGAACAAGAGAACATTGTGCGGAAGATCGAGTCGAACACGGCTACCCTTAATGTTGCCAGCGACCGCGCACGAAGTGAAATCGCCCTCCTCCGCGAGTACCGCACGCGGCTGATTGCCGACGTCGTGACCGGCAAGCTGGATGTGCGTGAGGCGGCGGAGCGGCTGCCTGGCGAAGCGGAGGAACTGGAACCGATCGACGACGGCGAGTTGCTCGATACGTCGCCGGACGATGATCCCGAACGGATCGAGGAACTCGTCGATGCGGAGTGACTGCCTGATCGTCGTCATGTCGCCTGCCGTCAACCAGCGCGCCATGCAATCCAATTGCCCCTCCAGCCCTCGGCCCCCTCATCCCCAGCCCCTCTCCCCCAGGCGAGCTGGGGGCGAGGGGAGCCAGAGGATTGAGCAGCTAGACGCTAGAAGCGAGAGTCTAGAGGGGGGGCGGGTTTCTGACTTCTACCCTCTAGCTCCGAGCGTCTCCCCTTTCCGGCTCCCCTCGCCTCCCGAACTTGTTCGGGGGAGAGGGGCTGGGGGTGAGGGGGCCTTAAGCAGCCATCAGTTCGCGGCCGGCAACGCCCCGCTTGCATCGAGGAGCCAGTGGCCGTGGTGCCCGATGACGCTCCGCTTTCTGCCAAGACGTGTTTGTCTGCGTACTTAAGCCCCAATCGTAATCTTATGCCTCTACCCGAAGCTCCCGTCCTAATTCGCCATATCCAGCCGAAGAATTTCCTATCCTTTGGACCGGATCATGAAGGTCTCCATCTCAAGTCGCTCAATGTCATCATCGGCCCCAACGGCAGCGGCAAGTCGAACCTGATCGAAGCCATTCACTTCATGCGCGCAGCCTCGAAGGATTTTGCCGACGTGACTCGCAAGGGCGGCGGTGTGACGGAGTGGATCTGGAAAGGCGGATCCCAGCAACCAGCTTCCGTAAGTTGGACCGTTACATCAAAGCCTCCTCAGCCGCCGCTGGTACATCATGTCGCGTTCGATACGACGCAGCAACGTTTCGACTTGGTTGAAGAAACAATTGCCGACGAAGGCGCGATGGGTGAAGGATATTACTCCACTGCGTTCCGTGACGGTGGACCCCGGGTGTTCAGGTGGAAAGATAACGGCGACGGGGAATGGTATCCCGCATCCGATTTTAGCAGCACTCAGTCGGTTCTGACGCTCCTGCGTGACCCGGTGCAGTATCCTCAGTTGTTCTGGTTGTCACAGAATTACAATCAAATACTCATCTACCGTGAATGGTCGTTCGGGCGGAAGGCGGTGTTTCGCGAGCCGCAGAGAGCCGATATGCGAAACGATCGACTCGAGGAAGATTTTTCAAATCTTGGCCTGTTCCTGAATCGTCTGAAGACACGTTTTCCTGCTGCCAAGAAGAAGCTGCTGGAAGAATTGAGGTCGCTCTACGACGGCATCACCGACTTTGAGGTGTTTGTCGAAGGCGGCACCGTGCAGGTGTTTATCACCGAGGGCGAGTTCGTCATTCCCGCCACCCGCCTGTCCGACGGCACGCTCCGCTACCTGTGCTTGCTGGCGATCCTCTGCGACCCCCAACCACCACCGCTAATTTGCGTCGAAGAACCGGAACTTGGCCTGCATCCTGACATACTCCCAGGCTTGGCGGACCTACTGAAGGCCGCGTCGCAGCGCTGTCAACTGATCGTCACGACCCACTCGGATATTCTGGTGGATGCGATGACCGATTGTCCGGAATCGGTGATCGTCTGCGAGAAACATAACGGTGAAACCGAGATGAACCGCTTGTCCGCCCAAGACATGGCGGCTTGGTTGGAGAAGTATCGCCTTGGCCAACTCTGGATCGATGGTCAGTTGGGAGGAAAGCGTTGGTAGCTGCCTACATCTATGTCGAAGGCGGTGCGAGCGGCCCAAGCTCGAAGTACCTGACGATTCGTTGCCAACAAGCTTTCCATAAGCTATTGGACCGAATGGGCTTTCAGGGCAGGAAGCCACGTCTGAAGGCTTGCGGCCGGCGAGACGCGGTTTACGATGACTTTTGCACCGCACACCAGACAGGTAATGCAACTTATGTCGCGATGTGGCTCGATAGCGAGGAGCCGATGTCTGATATTGAACAGGCCTGGAGGCACCTCGGTAGCGTCACGACGGTATCTACCTGGCAGAAGCCCGCCGGGGCGTCGGATGAGCAAGTGCTGTTCATGACAACTTGCATGGAAACATGGATCGTCGCTGATCGAGTCGCGTTACGAGGCCACTACAAAAACTGCTTGAACGAAAAAGCATTGCCTCCATCTTCCGACTTGGAACGGCGTTCCCGAGAATCCGTCCAGGATGCGTTGGGGCGTGCAACAAAGGACTGCTCAAACGCATACGCCAAGGGCAAACGCTCGTACGAGGTGCTGGAACAACTCGATCCGAGTACGCTAAGGCGGTTGCTACCGAGCTTCACCCGCGCAGATCGAATCCTTAAGTCTAAACTTTGATTTGTGCCCGTTTTTAGGTCCAAAGGTGGTGCTGCTGAATGAGAATTAACTGGCGATGATTGAACTAACAAGCGGCGATCTTTTGAACAGCCAAGCAGAAGCTCTGGTAAACACCGTGAACTGCGTCGGTGTGATGGGGCGGGGAATCGCGTTGCAGTTCAAGAACGCCTACCCCGAGAACTACAAGGCCTACGCAGCAGCTTGCAAGCGAAATGAGGTTCAGCCCGGCCGGATGTTCGTCTTCGAGACCGGTTGGTTGACGTCGCCCCGATACATCATCAATTTCCCGACAAAACGACACTGGCGAGACAAGAGCCGTATTGAGGACATTGAGTCGGGACTGGCAGCACTGTTTGAGATAATTTGCGATAAATGCATTCGCTCCCTCGCCATTCCGCCACTGGGAAGCGGGCTTGGTGGGCTTGACTGGTCCGACGTTAAACCTCGTATTGAGGCGGCACTCGGTCCGTTAACGGATGTACAAATCTTCGTGTTTGAACAAGGATCAGTTAACCCAGTTGAAAGGCAGGTCGAATGAAGGGAAAGTCCGACACCTCCGAACGCGGGCTGGAACGCCTCATTTGCACGGTCATGACCGGCCGTGCTTGCGACCGCCCTGGCGGCGATGCTGCCGAGAGTCATGAGCGGCCGGTAGGCTACGGCACGGGCTGGAGCGCCGGGCTAGCGGAGGATTACGATCGCGAGTACTGCGTCGATCTCGTCCACCTGGCGGCCTTTCTGCGCGAGACGCAGCCGGATGTGGTCGAGGCGACGGATCTGGGAAACGACAGCCCGACGCGGCGAAAGTTCCTGGCACGGCTGCAAGGTGAAGTGAGCCGGCGGGGCACCATCGATGTGCTCCGCCACGGCATCAAACACGGCCCGCATCACCTTGAATTGTTCTACGGCACGCCGTCACCGGGCAACGCGAAGGCCCAAGAACAACACGCTGCCAACCGGTTCAGCGTCACGCGCCAACTGCGTTACAGCCGCGACGAAGCGCAGCGTTCGCTCGACCTCGGCTTGTTTATCAACGGCTTACCGGTCGCTACCTTCGAGCTGAAGAACAGCTTGACCAAGCAGACGGTTGCGGACGCCGTCGCCCAGTACCAACGCGACCGGGACCCGCGAGAAAAGCTGTTCGAGTTCGGCCGCTGCATCGTCCATTTCGCCGTCGACGACCACGAGGTGCGGTTCTGCACGCACCTGAAGGGCAAGGCGTCTTGGTTCCTGCCGTTCAACCTGGGCTGGAACGACGGTGCGGGTAATCCGCCCAATCCGGCGGGGCTCAAGACGGATTACCTCTGGAAGCGCGTTCTGACGCCTCAGGGGCTGACCGACATCCTCGAAAACTACGCTCAGGTCGTGGAAACCAAGGATGAGAAGACCGGCCGAAAGCGAGCCATTCAGATTTGGCCACGTTACCACCAACTCGACGTGGTTCGCAGGCTGCTGGCTGACGCTGCAGAGCATGGTGCCGGGCGACGGTATCTGATCCAGCATTCCGCTGGTAGCGGCAAGTCGAACTCGATCGCCTGGCTTGCGCACCAGTTGATCGGGCTGAAGAGGCAGGACGCTGAGGTCTTCGATTCGATCATCGTCATCACCGATCGCCGTATCCTCGACCAGCAGATCCGCGACACGATCAAGCAGTTCGCCCAGGTCGGTGCTACGGTCGGCCATGCCGAGCGGTCGGGTGACCTGCGCCGGTTTATCGCGGAGGGGAAGAAGATCATCATTTCCACGGTGCAGAAGTTTCCGTTCATCGTCGATGAGATTGGCAGCGTTCATCGCGGGCGGCGCTTCGCCATCATCATTGACGAGGCCCATTCCAGCCAAGGCGGACGGACGACGGCCGCGATGTCACTGGCACTTTCGGATGCCGGCGCGGCCGAGGACGATGAGACGAATGAAGACAAAATCAACCGGGTGATGGAAGCCAAGAAGCTGCTCCCCGGCGCGAGCTACTTTGCATTCACTGCGACTCCCAAGAACAAGACGCTGGAGATCTTCGGCGTGCCGCATCCTCAGCCTGATGGCAAGGTCCAGCACCGGCCATTCCACAGCTACACGATGAAGCAAGCGATCGAGGAGGGCTTCATCTGTGATGTGTTGAAGTATTACACGCCGGTGCAGAGCTATTATCGGCTGATTGCGAAGGTGGAAGACGACCCAGAGTTCGAAACGAAGCGAGCCAAGAAAAAGCTGCGGCGCTACGTCGAGAGTCACGATCATGCGATCCGTAAGAAAGCCGAGATCATGATCGACCATTTCCACGAAAACGTCCTCGCGCCGAACAAGATCGGCGGTGAAGCTCGGGCAATGGTGGTGACCAGCGGCATCGAGCGGGCAATCCAGTATTTTCACGCCTTCCGCAATTACCTAGCCGATCGCAAGAGTCGGTGTCAGGCAATCGTTGCTTTCTCGGGCGAACACGAGTACGGCGGCCAAAAGGTCACCGAGGCGTCGCTCAATGGATTCCCATCGAGCCAGATCGCAGACAAGATCCAACAGGCCCCTTACCGGTTCCTGATCTGTGCCGACAAGTTCCAGACCGGTTACGACGAACCGCTGTTGCACACGATGTATGTCGACAAGGTGCTCTCGGGCATCAAGGCCGTGCAGACGCTCTCGCGACTCAACCGCGCCCATCCGAAGAAGCATGATGTTTTCGTGCTCGACTTCATCAACGACACCGACACGATCAAGGAAGCGTTCAGCGACTACTACCGCACGACGATCCTGGCCGATGAGACGGACCCGAACAAGCTGCACGACCTGAAGGACGCGTTGGACCGGCATCAGGTCTACGACCAATCCCAGATCGACACGTTGGTGACCCTCTACTTGGCCGGAGCGGACCGGGATCGGCTCGATCCGATCCTGGACGGCTGTGTCGCCGCCTACAGGGAGCAACTCGACGAGGACCAGCAAGTCGACTTCAAAGGCAAGGCGAAGGCATTTGTGCGCACGTATGGCTTTCTCTCGTCGATCCTGATCTACAACAACGCCCAATGGGAGAAGCTGTCGATCTTCCTAAACTTCCTGATCCCCAAGCTGCCCGCCCCGGTTGAGGAGGATTTGTCGAAGGGCATTCTCGAAGCGATCGACATGGACAGCTATCGGGCAGAAAAGCAGGCGATGGTACGGATTCAACTCGCCGATCAAGATGCGGAAATCGAGCCGGTGCCGACTACAGGTGGTGGATCCAAGGGTCAGCCGGAACTTGACCGGCTATCCAACATCCTCAAGATCTTCAACGACCAGTTCGGCAATGTCTCTTGGGCCGACACCGACCGGGTGCGCAAGCTGATCACCGAGGACATCCCGACTCGCGTCGCTGCTGATGCGGCCTATCAGAACGCCCGGATCAACTCCGACAGGCAAAATGCCCGGATCGAGCACGACAAGGCGCTCGGCCGCGTGATGACGGCGATCCTGCAAGACGACACCGAACTATTCAAGCAGTTCATGGACAACGAATCCTTCCGCCGCTGGTTGACGGATACAGTTTTTGGACTGACCTACGAATCGAACGCAGCTTAACCGCTGGTAATCACATTTCGATCGGTTTTTCGGTTGAGTGTCCAGGCGGCAGTTGCTCAAGCCGAAAGGACGCCGTCGTCCAAAACGCCCAGCGACTGCAAACGTTGCTGCAGCAGATGCAACAGCGGATCGCGTTGCAAACCGCGGTCGCGACCGAGGCGCAGTTGCGGATCAAGCTGACCGCGCAGGGACCTGACCAGCCCCAAACGATCCTCGGACTGAACGGCGATGGTGCGTAGGGTCGACACGCCAGCGGAATCGCATCCGAGCGGTTACACTTATTTGGACATTGCCCTCGGCTCTGGCAGGCTAACTGTCAACGGTACGTGACCTCTTCTTGAAAGAACTTGCCATGAATCGAACAGTTCACAGTTTTCTGCTCAGCGTGATCCTGGTGCTGCTTTGCGTGCCGGCGTCGGGAAAAGAGCCGCGAGCCAGAAAACACACGGGTGACACCGGGAGGCTGCAAGGGACCTGGCTCGCCGATTTGGAGCCTGGGCTTCAGGGACGCCTCGTGCTTCGCAAGAGCCGGCTGCTTTACGTTCACACGAAGGATGGTCGGGAGACGGTCGTTTGGGATGGGCATTTCGGCGTCAATGACCAGGCGGCCCCGAAGCAGATGGATTGGACACCTTTGCGGCGCGGCCGCCGAAATCCGCCGGCAAACTTGGCGATCTACGACCTTCAAGGCGATACGCTCCTTGTGATCGGAAGCACTGAGGGGCCGCGGCCGACAACGTTTTACTCCGGCGGAGGAAGCCACAGCCCGAAGACAGTGATTTTCCGCCGTTCGTCTGAGGATGCCGACGGCATGTCGAAAGACGTCATCGGTGCCAACGGCTTCCAGCCATAAAGACCGCCATCAAGTAGGACGTCCACATCAAGCGAGTGCTTCCGTTGATTGAGCGCAATCGGCCGCTGACGGAGTTATATGAGCAGGTCGAGTTTCCATCGGCTCCGCAAGGTAAGCTGGTTCAGCAGGAACTGGAAATCGGCTGGCGATGAATAGCACAGCGTGGCCGACCTCCTGTCGGAGGTAGATCCGGATTCGTGCCGGAAGGTGTTTCTTTGGAATGCGTCCGAAAGCGAAGTGACGACGGTGACAGCCCGCAGGGCAAAACCAAAACATTTGCGAACAGCGGCTGCTTTTTTTTTCGCAATCTAGAACGAACGTCGTTTGTTGCTTCTCCCCAGTGCTGGTCGGCAAGTGAACGTGCCTGCTCAGCGATTGGCAGCGCCTGCTCGAATTGTTGCTGTCTAAACAATTCGGCCACTTGGCAGTTCCGGTCGTCGAACTGCTCTTCATTTGACATAGCTGCAAGCTCCTACTTTCCTATTCGGCTTTCGCGGCGACAGCGGCAAGGACGAAGTGGCTTTGACAATCGATGGCCAAACCAAGCTTAGGGAAGCGTCGCAGCGAAACGGCGTGCTTTTGCCCGTCTTTTCGGGTCGCTTTGCGTCTTTGGGCGTAGTAGCTAGTCGCTGTGGCTTCGAAACCGCTGGTGTCCAGAGCGATCTTTTTGGGTTTGGCCTTCAGCTTCCCGGCCGCAATGGCACGTTTAACCGTCTCGCTAATCAAGCGTTCAACACGACGCGACCGAAGCAGGCGGTCTCCCGCTTTCTGAATCGTCGTCCAGTGCGGCGTGTGCCGCAGCTCGATCACCTCACGCAGTGCGGGCGAGTCCTTCGTGATGCCCCACACCCCGCGATAGGTGGTATTGTGAAACTCCTTGAGCACAATTAAGGCAAACAGTTGATGCTGGGTGAACTTCTTCGGGCTGTTTCGGTGCGAATAGGGCTTGATCGTCGCTTGGGCGACTTGCCAAGCTTGGCGGAGGACAGCCAGCGGGCTCAATGACGTTTTCATACCATTGCTACGCCCACGAATGCCGCCTGGATCATGCTAGCAAACCACCTTCCAAGGCAGTTTTCTACTGAGCACTTCGCTTGCCTTTGTCCACATCTTGGTCAGTAGGATCTGCAACGTGGGGGCGATTGCCGAGCCGTGATCTTCTGACAAGTCGTCTGCGATGATTCCGGCCAGTCCGTCTTCGACCGTCAAACCGTACCGCTCGTGCAACCGCTCAGAGCGGGTCGGTCCTAGAACGACTTCGATGATGCCGCGGCGGTCCAATCGTTCGAGAAATACCTTGGTGCGAGGAAGTTCGTAACTGACCAGATGCGATTCCAGTTCAGCCAGCCACTCCTTCCGAAAACCCAGCACGAGTTTGCCTTGGGGGCGACGATTCGGATCGCCGAAGGTGGCCTGCACCACTTTCAATAATTGGTCCAACTCGTCGGGCATGTCTGCGATCGGGCGAGTAAAACATTCTTCGACCTGATCCAAGAACACAATCAACGGTTTGTCTGTCTGTTGCTCTTTCACTCGCTAGGCGGATTCGAGAGGCTCGCCAGAGGCTTCCGGTAAGAATGCTAGTTGCAGCGTGGCCAGCAATCCGCCTGCCGTGCGTCGCAGGTAGCGAACCTCATATCGCTGCTCTAAGCGCGGAATCAGTCCGGCATCCAGAACGGATGATTTGCCCACACCCGATTGGCCGTAGAAGAGGATGATCGGCGCCGAATGCGGAGCGGTCAGCCGGTCGTACAATTCGCGGATTTGATGTCCTCTGCCGAAGAATACTGCGGCGTGTTGGCGCGTGAACCAGTTGAGATGGCGATAAGGAGTTTCCGGCAAATCCTGTTCGGGCAGCGGCGGCAGGCCGAACAGCGGGTCATTCACTGCCTCGGGCAAATTCCAATGGCCGGTGTGTTCGGAACCTTCTCGCAAATACAGATTCCAGGGCCAGCGATCCGCTTCGAGGGCGGTTTGTGGAGCCTTCGCCGAACCGAAATACAATGCCCGCGTGTCGCCGTTTATAGCCGTGCGCGCTGCGGCAGCGGCTTCTTCGAAGGCGGTGTGAATCGTGGCTCCGCCGGCTAATCCTTGATAGAACTGGCAGGCAAATTCGGTGGCCACTTTGTCATCGATCGACCGCGACGTCGAGATCACCGCCGGGATGTTCGAGTCCAGCAAGCCCTGCGTTTGCTGCTGCGTCGAACAGCCGTTGAGAAACACCAGTTGCAGTCCCTGCTGCTGGGCCAGGAACGCCGCCAGCCCGCCCGCATCGGCAGCGGCTGTTTGCCCTTCGGCCGATTCTAACAGCAACTGATACCCGTTAGCGTGCCCGCCGAAGTGAAAGATAGCGATGCGGTTGCGGTACTTCGGGTTCTGAAACACCTTGAAGATATCGGCGGCCGTGCTATTGGACCGCATTTCCACTTCACATAACCCTGCCTGCTCGGCCGAGGTCAAGATGTCGCGCAGTCGACGTGCTTCGTCGGGCAGGTTCCGCAAGTAGCCGACCGTGTCGTCGCGGTCGTTGGCGAACGCGAGGAAGATGACCGGTTTGTTCGCCTTGTCCGTCATACTCGTTGCATCTCCTGTAGTGTGAGTAAAATTGTCACCACTTCACCCCCGCCATTGCCTTCTGTCCAACTTCGGAAACGAAGTAGTTCAAGTGATGGCAAATGACGCCGTGTTTTCGCGGCGGCGGAGTGCGGGCGTCCGGAACGCCGCGGATGCTGACGTCGCTGACGGCGATGTCGTGGGCGGCGTCCTGGTAAAGCCTGTCGAACAGGAGGCCGCCGCCGAGCTTGGCGACTAGCTGCGTGATCAGCTTGTCCGATTCCTCGCGGTAGTCGCGGATGTCACCCGACACGATCGTGTAGGGCACGGCCGGATCATCGCTGCTGTTAAGCATGCGGATAAACTCGGAGCCCGGGTTCATCTGTTCGAGCGTCGGTGTGACCTTCTGCGAACGGATCAGCACGGAGAGCAAGGCCGCGCCGAACGGGGCGAACGGCGGAAACGTGTTGATCGCCAAGGTGGTCAAGAGGCTAGAGAGCCGCCGCGCCATGTCCACCTCTCCGAACGGCGAACCGTTGTTGGGCGTGCCGAACATCACCAGATGATCAACTACCCGGTTGCCGCCTTCCCGCTCGATGAACCACCGTGAAACCAGGCCGCCCATCGAATGGACGAGCAACGTCAGCCGCTTGTCGTCGCCGTCGCGCAGACCGGCCCCGGCGAGTTGCTGTTTCAAATTGACGGCAGTCTCAGCAATCGGTGTGCTGAGGTTTTCGTAATCGTAAGTCAGCACGAGGTCGAACTTTTGATCGACGCTTCGTCCGTCGGCATCCTGGGCCAGTTTCAGCCCCTGCACGATGCCGTCGGTATTACCAATGATCCCGTGAATCAGCAGCAGTACGTTTTTCGCCGCCGCAACCTTTTCGGCCACGCCGCTGCGATGCCGCTCGAACGATCCGTCAGTCTTGTACTCGATCCAGCACAGCCGATTGACGTTCTCCTGTCCGAGGTACGTCTTGAAGAAGTACATCTTCAACGCCCGGCCCAGGCTGCGGCGGTTGTCCGGAACTTCGGGAATATGTTCGATGCGGACGTGTGTCCGCCCTTGTTCATCCTGCCAGGGATCGCCGGTCAGCAGCAGGTGCTCGCCGTCAAACGTCAACGGCAGGATGTATTCACCTGCCGCCAGGTCAACGGCCAATTCGATTTCCAGCGGATCTTGCTCAAGGGCCTCAGCATTCTGAATGTCCGTCAATTCGAGGATGTTCTCGCTGTCGCCGCGAGTGCCGGAGAAGTTCAGCAGTTGCATGCCCTGCCGCTCCAGGGCGCGATAGATGTCCGGAGCAGTTCCCACGCTGCGAGTGGTCGTCTTAGCGGCGCTCAGGCTGACGCCGGCCTGAAGTGACGCGTGGCCCTTGATCGTGATCTTGCCACCGGCCAGTGTCGTATCCTTGGTCGTGACGCGGTCGAGTTGCCGGACGAGTTTGATGTGCAGATCCCTGGTAAACCATTCGTTTTCGTAAACGAGTTTCTTACGAGGCGGGCCGAACGTTAATCCCTTCGTACTTCTCGTTGCTCGCGGGTCAAAGATCCGGCCGACCTCTAGCGGTTCTTGTCCCAACAGGAAATCATCAACCTTCTCGGTGCTCACAATCAGTTTGAATGTATGGATCGCATCGTCGCCTTCGTTGTCATCCAAAGACAAGTTGAAGGTCGCGTTGCCATCGAGCGTGACCGTGAAGTCCGAGTCCGTAGGGTCGACCCGCTCGTTGTACAGCACCTGGATCCCATAATCCTCCGCAAAATGGACTAGCATCAGGTGCAGCGGTTGCCGCGTGAGATTACGGGCCTTGAGTACTCCTCGCACGGCTTGCCACTCGCCATTCTCCTGTCTGATGTCGAGGGTGATCTCGCCGTGCGGATAGGCATACTGTTCGGCATGGTCGTCGTCACCGAGAAGTTCGCAGAACCAAAATGGCACATCGTCTGGATTCATCCTGGTCGAGTGATTCTGCAAAACGACGGCTCGCTCCCAGATCGCGACCTGTTTCAGAATCGCGAACATGTACTCTGCGGCTTGCTGCGTGTAGCCCCGCGCACCTTGAATCAACCTGCCCGTCTCGCGGAACTTCAACAGGTAACAGCCGTCTTCGGCGCTCAGCGTGTAGCGTGCTGCTTCCTGCGCATCAGTCAGCAAGGAGATACCCAACGAGCGATCATCCGACGCGGGCAAAAACTTCTCGAATGATTCTCGGCCCTGAGCATCGCCTTTCAGGTGTACGGTCAATGGAGGGACTGGCAGAGTCGTGATCTCGGCCTGAAAACGGTTCGCCGGGTCAGCTTCGAAGTCAATTAGGCGCAAGTCGCTTTTCTGCGCCCCAACCTGCGTCGTCGCGGCATGTCCGGCCACATGCGACTGGTCGGATTCCGGGAAGAGTGCTAGTTCGACCGTCTTGTCCGGATCGCTCGGCAGGCCGTGGAGCGCCCCACAATCGGCCCGCCAGTCATGGTTCTCAAAGTAGACGCTGAAGCGGCGAGCGGCATGCGAAGACCGATTGCCGAGGAAGCCGGCGTAGGCTGGAAATCCGCGGTACGTCTCGAACTGCGGATCCTGGTTGTCGGCCCGCTTACGGACTGCGGCACGGCAACGGACGAAGAGGTCGACGTAAGGAATTTCCGGGCCGGACTTGCCCAGCACTTCGACCAGCGTACTGGTGAACACGCCATTGTGGTCTCTGCCTTCCCACGCCTTTTGAACACGCTGGCAAGCGGCGAGCAAGATGTGACGGCTGGCTGGAATTTGAAGTGGTTCTCCCTGGTGATGAAGCTGCGCGTAGTAGCCGTCCAAGTAGCTTTCCAGCGGCCGTTCCTCAAATACTTCGTGGGTCTGCCTCGCTTTGAGCTGCGTCAAATCATCTGCGCCGCGTGTGGTCGAACCGGAATGGCAGCAATCGAAAATAACGGCAATGTGGGGATCGTTCTGGGCAACCTCCGCCAGCAGGACGGCTAGCTCCTTGTCTGCGAGGTCAAAACCACCCGCATCCCGGCTGTCGTGGCAGACGAGTCCTTCGTCCCAGCCGTCTGGAAAGAACTGCCGAAACGGTGAGGCCGACCTGGAACGGGCACCGTGGCCCGAGTAGTGGAATAGGACCACGTCATCCTTTCCCGCCTTACCGAGGTGCGATCGGATCTGGTCGACAACATTGCGGCGAGTGGCATCAGAATCCAGAAGCGTTTCGATGTGCAGCCGACTGCGATCGCAGGTGTCCGACAAGTAGTTGTGAACGTGTTGCACGTCGTTGTGGCAGCCATAGAGGCGGCCAACATGAGGCGGATAATCGTTGATCCCAACGAGCAGTGCATAGATCTGATTCGCCATTCGACGCGGCTCTCATTTTCGAGGACCATGTAGATCCAGAAGGAGTCCGCATTATCTCGGCCTTCCACAGCGCCTGCCAGACGGGGGGGGCGAATATTAACCGTAGGGACGTAGAACAGCACCGCAAACGGACGCCGGTGCACTTCCCGAAATGAGTGACGATGGCGATCAAGGTCAAAACCGTCCGTGCAGCAAATTGTCAAATGCGACGAGCCAGAATTGGCTCTAGACTTTCACAACTGCTGGATCAGGTTTTGGGGAGCATGCCACTCATGCGCGAAATGCAGACGATGATCCGGTGGTCAACCGCGAGTGCTCTGCGGCTTGGTGGCGACGATCATGCCGAGGTTGATTCGGCTGGCGGCGATGAAGGTGAAGCCGATGTCGCGCAGTCCGCGCTCGGTCAAGGTTTCCTTGAGTTCTTGAGCCGATTGCATTTGGCCTGCGGCGGTGCCGACGTGAATCCGCAGCGCTTCGATCGTCTCGGAGAGCAGCGGCTTTGCAGGGCCGCGAAACAGGTCGACGAGCACCAACCGGCCGCCTGGAGCCAGGGCGCCGATCGCTTGGTCCAGCAACTGACGGCGCTGTGCGGGCGAGGCGGCGTGCAGTCGCTGAGCTATGACGACCAGATCGAAATCGCTGGCCGGCAAGGCGACCTCTTCGGGCTGACCGGTGAGCGTTTCGAAACGCTCACCGAGCTCGATCGAACGGGCGGTGCTGCGGGCCGCAGCCAGTGCCGCCTCCTCATCGACCGCCAGCACGGTCGCCTCGGGATCGCGGAACGCCATCGCGCAGCTCCAGACCGCTGAGCCGCAGCCGAGGTCGAGGATCCGCAGCGGCGCCGCGGACACATGCGCCTCACCATCGCTCTCGGGCTCAACCACCGGACCACCGATATCGAGGATTTCCGCCGCCTGCATCGCTGCGGGTGTGTGCACCCACTGGGTCGCCGCCAAGGCATGCAGGTACGACCGGTCGCGTGACTGATCGCCGGTTTCGCCGTGCTGCAACTGGTCGCTGCGAACCTTCTCGGGGAGCCGCAGCCAGGCAACATCGCCCAGGTCCGCATCGTACTGGCAAAGCAGTTGCATCACCGGAGCAAGCGCGTGATCGTCCTGGTAGCGTTCGATGACGTTCATCGAGATCAGGCAGTCGAGCAACAGGTCAAGGCCCGCGCGATTCAGACGCAGCGACTCGGCGAGCTGCTCAGCGGTGCGTTGCCCGCCGCGGAGTTCCTCAAAAATGCCGACTTGGCGGGCCGCTCGCAGCACATGGCTGGCGGCGTTGATCTGCATCAACTCTTGGTAACGGTCGAGCGTTCGGTCTTGTGGATTCATCGCTACTTTCTCCTCCTCTCCAGCCGGTTCAAGCCGGCGGGGCGCCGAGGGTGCGGTCGAGTGCAGCGGCGATTCGGCGGCATTTGTCCATCGTCTGGGCGAAGCCTTCGAAGTCGAGCGATTGGTAGCCGTCACTCGCCGCGTTCTTGGGATCGGGGTGAACTTCGATAATCAGGCCATCGGCACCCGCCGCCACTGCGGCGGCGGCCATGTCAGGCACGAGGTAGGTGTGCCCGGTGCCGTGGCTCGGGTCGATGATCACCGGCAGGTGCGTCTTGCGGTGCAGGTAGGGGACGCTGGCCAGTGGCAGGGTGAATCGCGTGTGGGCTTCGAACGTGCGGATGCCGCGCTCGCACAGCATCACACGGTGGTTGCCTTCGTTGAGGATGTATTCGGCGGCCAACAGGAACTCATCCATCGTTGCCGAGGGGCCGCGTTTGAGCAGCACGGGGCGATCGACGCCGCCAACCGCTTCGAGCAGTCGGTAGTTCTGCATGTTGCGGGCGCCGATTTGCAGCACGTCGCTGTACTTGGCCACCAGTTCGACATCGTCGGTGCTGACCACTTCGGTGACGACGGCCAAACCCGTTTCCTGGCGGGCCGTGGCAAGCATTTTCAGCCCGTCTTCTTTGAGCCCTTGGAAGCTGTAGGGACTGGTGCGCGGTTTGAACGCGCCGCCGCGGACCGCCGTTGCTCCGGCGGCTTTGACCGCGCGGGCCGAAGCGATGATCTGCTCTTCGCTCTCGACGCTGCAAGGCCCAGCGATCACGCCGATCTGCGATCCGCCAGCGACAAAACTGCCGCAGGTCACTGTGGTCGGTTCGGAGCGGACTTCACGGCTGGCCATTTTGTAGGGGGCCAGAATCGGCATCACCGTTGCCACGCCGTCGCACACTTCCAACATCTCTTTGGCATGCTGGCGTTCCTCGCCGACGACCGCGATCACCGTCCGTTCGGTGCCGACGATCACGTTGGCTCGGAGCCCCAACTCGCCGACTTTACGAGCCGCAGCCTCAACCTGTTCCTGCGTCGCTTCGGGTTCCATGACGACGATCATCAAGACACTCACAAATAGAGGAAAGTAGCATCGGCACTCAATCACCGTACGCCGTCATCAAACGTTACAGCAATCTGCCGCATTGCATAGGCGGTTAATTTTCTGGGTTCTTCCGCCAATTTAATGGCTACTCGTTCTGGAGCGAGTATGGCGCTGGCTTGGGGTGGCACGCTCAGAGCCCCAGCGATGGGCGTGGTCGTCTGAAGCCGATCCCAAGACGCTGAAGCACCGCTTGGTTACCCTGTGCTCCTCAGCACGCCCTTCGTTCCTCAGGGACGTGCCACCCGGCGAGCACTGCAAATCCGTGCAGAGCCGGACGCAAGCGTCTGCCGGCTGATTGAATTTGGCCGAATAGCATCTCCTGCGACACTTACCGACCCGACCGCCATTGCTGCCCCTTTTGCACTGGCGAAACGTCACTCCAGCGGTTTGCGAGTCCGCTCGCGCTCGATGTCGTTCTCCATCGGCGGCGCGTTGATCGCATGGCCGATGCCGTAAGCGAGTCGGCCAACGACGCCGAAGTAGGCGAACACGCCACAGACCGTGGTCGCGATCGCCAGCAGCACGCCCAGGGTCGGCGGTGAAACGCTGCTGATCATGAACAGCAAAAAGATCACAAAAAACAGGATGCCTGAGCAGAGGTAGGCCGCGCCCCACTGGTCCGCGGCTCGCATCACCGACTTCGTCACGTCGGCCGAAAACGGCGACAGGATACTCTGCTCGTCGAGCATCGACAGCAGCACGACGGGGAACAGCAGGTAGAGCGAGATCATCGACATCGCTACGGTCACCAGCCCGCCTTGAAACAGGTAGATCCCCAGCGCCCACGCCGGGCCGGCGGCAAACGCGATCGCGGCTAGGGCGACGACCATTTCACCGAGTGTTTCCATCGGATCGAAAATCGGCCATTCGCTCACCCGATCTTCACCGTTAGCGACCGATTGCATGATCGCGAAGCCGCAGGAGACGACCATGATTCCGAACAGCGCACCGCCGATGAACATCCCCAAGACGATGATGTCACCCTCATACTGGATGGCGATCGCCGCGGGCACGAACGCTAGTAGGGTCAGCAGCGCGGCGTGAATGGTAACCGCCGGGTCGCGGAAGATGCTGATCGGGGCGGTCAACCACTGCCGCAAATCGGGCAGGTCCCACTCGTCGTCCTCGACCTCGGTCTCCGCCTCCGCAGCCCGCAAGTAGTCGGCGGCCGATTTGCGGAATGGGTCGGCTGGACGCGGCTGGTCGCCATCGCCCTCGGGGTCGCGAAAGGCGTAGGTCTTCGCCGCTTCGATGTCCGGCTGATACTTCGGCCGGACTTTCGGCGGTGGGGGGACGGTGATCGGGGAGTGGCAATCGTGACAACGGATTCGCTTGCCGACCTGCGCCGGCCGCGCATAGGTCATCGATTCACAGACCGGGCAGCGGACGCGGAAGGAGTCGTCGACCGGTTCCTTGGGCACCACCAACTTCATCGGAGTAGGGCGTTCGGCAGGTTCCTCGACGAACCCTCCGAGCGCATCCAAGTCCGATTCGCTCAGCGGCGGTGGTCCGGCCGGTGGCCGCGGGGCTGGCGGCGAACTCGGCACGTCGTCCAGATCGGGGATCCGAAACTCGTCCAGATCGTCGAGATCGGTCAGCACCGGCCGCCGCTGGGCTGGCGGTGACAAATCGCTTTCCAGCCGCAGCCAATCGTCGTCAGCATCCTCGTCCGCCGAGCGTTGTTGCCCTGGCAGTTTGATCGGACTGCCGCACTCCGGGCAACTGACACTCTCGCTTTGCTGGTCAGTCGGTACCGATAACAGCGCGTCGCACAGCGGACACTTGACTTGGATCGGTTTCAACTGAGTCATGGCAAGACGGCCGAAAAATCATGAAGAGAAGAGGCTGACTTCTATTCTAGCCTTCCATCACTTCGGCTTCCCGCGCTTTGGCCAATTCGCTGGCTTGAGCTTCAAATTTCTTGGTCAACTCCTGAACTTCGTCCTTCAGGGTGTTGCGTTCGTCTTCGGACATGGTCTTGTCCTTTTCCGCTGCGTCGGCCGCCTTGTTGGCATCGCGGCGGATATTGCGGATGCTGATCTTCGCGTCCTCGGTCAGTTCCTTGATCCGCGAGACCATTTTCTTGCGCACGTCGGTCGACAGCGGTGGGACGTTGAGACGGATGATGCGGCCGTCATTCTGCGGGTTCAGACCGAGGTCACCGGCGACGATCGCCTTTTCGATTTCCTTGATCGTCGACGTGTCGTAGGGGCGAATGACGATCTGTTGCGGTTCGGGAGTGCCGATCGACGCGAGTTGCTTCAGCGGTGTGTGTGAGCCGTACACCTCCACGCGCAGCGACTCCACGAGTCCCGGATTAGCCCGACCGGTCCGCACCCCGGTCAGATTATTGCTCAGCACCGCCAGTGCCTTGTCCATGCGCTCTTGGGCATCGCTCAGGATTTCATCGTACGTCATGACTCGTGACTCCGGTTGTGGAGGGAAAGGGTAAGTGTGGGACCGACGTTAATCAGGTCGGGGTGCTGCCTAACACTAAAATCAACCAGCCGTGATCAGCGGCGGCTGCCGATCCAGGTGCCAATGCTCTTGCCGGTGACGGCGCGAACGATGTTCCCGTCGTGCTTGAAGTTGAAGACCAGGATGGGGACATTGTGCTCGCGACACAAGGCGATCGCTGTGGCATCCATGACCCGCAGGTTCTTTTGGATCACCGCATCGTAGGTTAGCGACTCGTACAGCACCGCATGCGGGTTGCGCTCGGGATCTTCGCTATACACGCCATCGACGCGAGTGGCCTTGAGCACGACATCCGCGCCGAGTTCCAGCGCTCGCTGGGCGGCGGCCGTGTCGGTGGTCACAAACGGTCGACCGATCCCCGCGGCGAGGATCACCACACGGCCCTTCTCCAGATGGCGCAGCGCCCGGCGGCGGATGAATGGCTCGGCAACCGTATCGACTCCGATGGCCGACATCACGCGGGTCGGGCAGCCGAGTGACTCCAAGGCGTCCTGCATGGCCATCGAGTTGATCACCGTAGCCATCATCCCCATGTAGTGCGCGGTCGCCTCTTGGACCATCGCGTTGGTGCCGCTGAACTGGGCGCCGCGGAGGATATTGCCGCCGCCGATTACGACTGCGATTTGGCAACCGGACTGATGGGCCTGCTTGATCTGACGAGCGATGCACTCCACCTCATCGCCACTGATCCCACGCTGGCTGGAGTCTGCGAGGCTCTCTCCGCTCAGCTTGAGGATCACGCGGTTGTAATGCAGCGGCGATGATGCGTCGGAAGATTCTGGCATAAGTGCTACAGACCGGGGCGAAGGGTGCTCGTTCACGCAAAGCGGGATCGTCAGGGGGCGACATTCTAAACAAATCGCCCCGTGACGCTATGACCAGGCTTCAGCTCACTCGGTTTTCGGCGTCTGAAACCGCCGCAATTGTTCATGCACGTGCCATTCGCCCGGTTGGTCGAGCAAGCACGCCTGTTCGATCGCCACCGCTTCGTCGACGCGTCCGAGGCGAAACAGCACCTCGGCCAAGGTGTCGCGGTACACCGTGCTGTCCGGAGCGAAGTGCACTGCCCGCTGTGAGAACTGCAACGCCTCATCCAGCCGGTGATCCGACAAGGCGAGGATCCAAGCGAGGTTGTTGGCGGTGACGATGTCCAGCGGAAAGCGGTCCAGGTGCGCGGCGCCGGCCTGGTAAATCTGCTCGATCGTCCGCTTGGCCAGTTCGTTCAGCCCCGCCTGACGCAGTTGTTCCAGCACCTTTTCACCGAAGTCGATGTCGATCGTGTTGAGCCGCATGATCGCGTCAATATGCCGCTGAACCGTGGCGCTGTCGCCGTTTTCGATCGCTGCCAGAATGCTTTTGCGGTGCACGTAGGCCGGCAGCGACACGTAAGCGGCGGGATAGAAGATGGTGGATTCGATCGTACCGGCGATGGCTAAGTCGTAGACCTCCGCGGCGCGTGCCGGGTGGGTATCGTCAATCGCGCGATTGTAGTTCCGCGCCACGGTGTAGAACTCCACCCCGTCATCAGAGCCGAATGCGACCCAAGGCAGGAGCGCGCGAAAGATCTGCTCGGCCTGCGGGTGAAAACCTTCGTCCAGCAGGTGCGCGCCGAACAGGTCGCGGAGCTTCGCCGACGGGGTGCAGGTCATCAGGTCGATCACGCGCCACAGTTCCTCGGCCCCCTCGCGATCGCCCAGCCGGGCCGCTGCAATCGCTTCACCGAGCGCCGCCTGCATCGCCGTCAGCGCATCGTCCTCGGCGCGATTGAGCCGCGCCGGATCTTGGCGCTGTTGATCGATGCGTTGCCAAGCGGCGGCGAACCCAGCCCGCGCCGATTGCACGTGCCCCGCCTTCAACTCCGACTCGGCCAGCTCTAACAGCGCTTCGGACTCACCACGGCTGACCATGTGGATCAGCGAACGGCGAGCCAGTTCCGCTTGGCCATGCACCGCAAACAATTTGGCGATTTCGAGGTTTAGCTTCGGCGTCTCGCGCGCCGCCGCCCAGCGGTCCTCGCGGCTGAGGGCCAGCGGTACGCCGCCGACGAGCAGATCGAACAGGCGCTGGAAATCGTTTTGCGGATCGAACCCGTTGGGCAACTCACCGCCGAGTAAGTCGACCGCTCCTTGCAGTGACTGGCTGCCGCTGCCAGGGCGCAGTTGCCCCAGCGCCAACACCAACGCATCGAGCGTCTCAGGCTGCACATCGAGCGCGCGGGCGAGAAAGTGCCGGCTGGTACCCGACAGCGAAGTGGTCGGTTCGTCGAGCACCATCTCCAGCATCCAATCGGAGCGATTGAGCCGGATCAGCGTCTGCAGGACCATGGCGCGGGCGAGCGCCCGTCCCGGCGTCTCGCCTTCGTCGGCCGGCTTGGCGGCCAGACCGGATAGCAATTCCCACGCTGCGTCGCGGCGACCGGCGAGAAACAGCAGCCGCGCTGTGGTGGTTAACTGTTCCACGGGCACGGGGATGTCGCGAAACTGGGTCGCCGGCCACTGTGCGGTTGCCGCTTGGGCCGCCGCGAGCCAGTCGTCGAGTTGAGCATCGATCTCGGCGGGTGCAAATCCGACGATCGCCATCGCATCGCTCAAACGGCCTGCCTGGGCCAGCAATTCCGCCGCGACCAGCGGCTGCGTCGGAGCGAGGATCTCCACGGCGGCGTCGATCTCGCCATGCATCGCCAGCACCTGCCACCGCAACCGCGCAAACGGGTCAGCGGCAGAATCGGTGTCCTCATCGCTGGCGCGTTTGGATAAGGCCGTCACCGCGCGCTTGCGCAGGTCCTGGTTGCCGCTGCGGGCCGCGGCGACCAGGGTGTAGGCCCAGTGCCGATCGCTTTCCGGCGTCTCCGCAGCGACTTCAGCAGCGGCGGCCAACTGCGACCGCGCCAGTCCTTCCCAGTCACCGCGCAGCAGTTGACAGACCCGCAACAGCTCGGGGTCGTCGGCCGTGCGGGCCAGTTCGATCGCTGCGTCGAGCCGATCGTCAACGGCCAGTGCGATCACGCCGATCCGCTGCCGATCAAGCGGCACCGGTGCGACTTCGGGGCTGGCCGGTTGGTCGAGTTGCGCCGGTTGGTCGAGTTGCGCCGGGCGTTCGATCCCCAGGTGGTCCCACAGTTGATTGCGGCAGATGATCATTTCTGCTGTCGTGGCCAGGCGGTCGACGAGGTGCGCGAACTCCTGCAATTGGCCCTGCTGGTCGGCGGTGCGGATGTAGAACACAAACGCGCGTTCGATCACCGCTTGAGCCCGCGCCAGTGTCGCCTGGTCGCCCGCCTCAATCGCCTCCTCGATCGCGACCCGTGCGCTGCTGAACAAACCGAGGTCGAGCAGGCGTTGCAGCGAATCGGAATGGCTGACCGACTCCAGTTGCCGGGCCAGTTCGGCCGGAGTTTCCGCCAGGATCCCGCGCCGCCAGCGGTCGAGAATCCACTGGGCACGGCTGGAGATCTCGGGATCGGGATCGCGCACCGCGGCGGCGACGGCCTCGCGCTGGCCGCGATCGCGCCACAAGTCCCACATCGCTTGCTGGCGCTGGTCAAACGTCCCGCTGCCCAGCCGCACCCTCAGGCCCGCGACATCGTCGTGGCGAAACTGGCCCGCCCGGTTCTGCGTCAGCTCAAGCGCTGGAGGCTGGTCGGCGGCCTCGCTACGGCCCGCCGCGGCGATCGCCAGCAACAGCAACCCGGCAGCCAGATGCACGCTGGCGGCCAGCGGTAAAAACCGCTTGGCAAGCACAGGAAGCGAAGCAGCGGTCGAGCGGTTTTTCCAGCCCAAGTGCGACTGGAGGTGGTGCAATGGCATGCGAGCGGTTCCCACAGGAGCGATCAGAGAGGTTAAAGTATACGCTGACCAGCGTGTTGCCGTGCAGCAGGGGCGGATGGGCTGCGCATCCTCCGTCAGGCGGCTGCGGAACCCGCTGCGGCGTCAGCAAGTGACATCCGCCGCGCCCACACGCGCTCACCCCCTCCGCTAATTTCCCACCTTTCCGAGTAAAGGATGTGATCATGTCCCACCGACAGCGTCTTTCCCTGCGGCACCGCCCTGTGACCCGATGGTTCGTCTGTGCCGTCACCACGGTGGTTTTGTCGACCTATTTGTTCAGCTTGACCGCGCTGGCGGATCAGTGGCTGCACTGGCGCGGCGGGGATCAGACCGGCGTGGTCAGCGGCGAAGGTTTTCCGACGCAGTGGTCGGACTCCGAAGGAATCGTTTGGCAAGTCAAGATTCCGGGCTCCGGCGGCAGCACGCCGGTGGTGAGCGGCAATCGCGCGCTGCTGACCAGCGGTGTGGACGGCCAAAACCGGCTGCTGTGCATCGACACCGACACTGGTGCGACGCTGTGGTCCGCGAAACTCGGAACCGATCGCGGAGCGAAACACCGTAAGGGCAGCGGCGCAAACCCTTCGCCGGTGACCGATGGCGTGCTGACGTTCGCCTACTTCCGCTCCGGCGATCTCGGCTGCGTCGATGCCGAGGGGAATATTCGTTGGCAAAAGAATCTGCAGGACGCGTACGGCGAAGACACGTTGTGGTGGGATCTCGGGACCTCGCCGATTTTAACCGAAAAGGCCGTGATCGTAGCCGTGATGCACAGCGGCCCGAGCTTTTTGGCGGCGTTTGATAAACGCAACGGCCAGTTGCTGTGGCGGACCGAGCGGATGACCGACGCACCGGAAGAGTCGGCTCAGGCCTACACCACGCCGATCGCGGTCACCATCGGCGAGACCCGCGCGATCGCCGTGATGGGCGCCGACCACTTGACCCTGCACAGCGAAGCGGACGGCAGCGAACTGGCTCGGCTCGGCGGCTTCAACCCCAGCGGCCAGCGGTTCTTTCGCTCGATCGCCTCGCCGGTGGTCAGCGGTGACATCATTGTGTGTCCCTATGCTCGCGGTGAAACGTTGACCGGCGTGAAGCTGTCGGCGCTGCTGGCGGGTGAAGGCGAAAAGGCGATCGCCTGGTTCCGCGACGACATCGGCAGCGACGTGCCGACGCCGGTCAGCCACGATGGCAAGATCTATCTGTGCGGCGACAAGGGCGAAGTGACCGCCTTGGACGCCGAGACCGGCAAGACGCTGTGGGAAGTCGCCCTGCCGCGAAACCGCAATACCTACAGCAGTTCGCCGCTGCTGGCCGGAGATCACTTGTATTTGACCCGCGAAGACACCGTGACGTTCGTCGTCGGTCCACTGTCGGCAGAGCAACCAGGGATCGTGGCCACCAACGAACTGGATGACGAAGCCCGCAACACGGTGTCCAGCATCGTGCCGGTCGGCTCGGACCTGTTGCTGCGGAGCCGCGAGGTGCTCTACCGAATCGGCGGGAACTGAGCTCGGCCCACTGGACAGCCGCGCTCTGACTATCGACGATTGGAAGCGGTTAATCGGCTTCCAATCGGTCTTGGGGTGGTGCTCCTTTGTCAGCCAAAATCAATATCGTCGGGATCGGAGATGACGGGCTCGATGGCCTCACTCGGCACGCGCGGACCGCGATCGATGCGGCCGAAGTGCTGATCGGCAACCGCGCGATGATCGACCGGCTGTCCAGCGAGCTGACCACCGCTGCCCGGTTCGTTGTCGTCAGCGGTGGGCTCGATGAACTGCTGCAGACGATCGAGCAGCAGGGGGATCGGCGGATTGTATTGTTGACCGGGGGCGACCCGCTGTTCTACGGCATCGCCCGCTACCTCACCGACAAACTCGGGAAGGATCGCTTCGAGGTCATCCCGCACGTCAGCAGCATGCAGTTGGCATTTGCGCGGGTGAAAGAAAGCTGGGACGATGCCTACCTGACGAATCTGGCGACGCAGCCGCTGGACCGCGTGGTCGACAGCATCCGCACAGCCGAGCGCGTGGGGCTGTTCACGACCGAGTCGATTTCACCCGCGGTCGTCGCCGCGGCGTTATTGGACCGGCGAATCGATTATTTCACCGCTTACGTCTGTGAAAACCTCGGCACGCCCGCCGAAACCGTCACTCATGGCGACCTGCAGACGATCGCCAGCCACACGTTCAGCCCGCTCAACGTGATGGTGTTGGTGCGCCAAGTCGGCCGCGCCGATCGGCCCAGCGACGGCAGCACCACGCGGCTGTTCGGCAATCCCGACGATGCCTTCCTGCAGTCGCGCCCCAAACGCGGCCTGCTGACTCCGAGCGAAGTCCGCTGCATCGCGCTGGCCGAACTCGATCTGACGCCCAAGAGCGTCGTCTGGGATGTTGGCGCCGGCAGCGGTTCGCTGGCGATTGAAGCCGCGCGGATCGCTCATCAAGGCAAGGTGTTTGGCATCGAGATGGATGCCGAAGATTACGGTTTGATGATTCAGAACGCTGCGGCGTTCGATTGCCCGTCGTTGATTCCGGTGCATGGCCAAGCGCCGCAGGCTTGGGCCGACCTGCCGGATCCCGATGCGATCTTCGTCGGTGGCAGCGGCCGGATGGTCCCCGCGCTCGTCGGGCAAGCGCTGCAGCGATTGTCCAAGGGCGGGCGGATCGTGATCAACGTCTCGTCGCTGGAGAACCTGGTGGAGGTTCAAAAGGTGCTCGAATCACAAGGCCTGCGGGTCGACGTGCGGATGATCAACATCTCCCGCGGCCAATATCAGCTCGACCGGATGCGGTTAGAAGCGATGAACCCGACGTTCTTGATCGTCGGCGTTAAGTGACGGTCAGTTGACGGGAAAACGCTCGTGCTGCTAAACGCCCCGGCAGAATTCAAGCCATCCGCCGGCGGTCGAACGCAGCCAACACCGCCGAATAGCTCCATCAAAACTTTACGATCCCAAAAGCTTAGCGGTTTCTGATCGTATATCCGCAAGCTCCTGCGCTGAAACCACGCCGAGCTTGTCTTTGAGGCGGCTGCGATCAATTGCTCGTATTTGAAAAACGAGAGCAACGGAATCCGTTCGGAGTCCGGAGCTTTCAGTTGCTTTCACATGCGTAGTACCTGGAAAGCGAAGTGCTTTCATTGCGCTGGTAATTGGAACAACGATGGTCGTTGGAAGGCTTCCAGCATATTCATGGTCCTGCATCACAATCGCAGGCCTTCTTCCGACCTGTTCACGTCCACCCGCATCTGGCAGTTCCACCCAGTGGATATCGCCAACGCTCATGCTTCATCTGACTCAAGTGCCTGGATCCACTTCCATGATTCATCGCTTGCCTTCTCCCACGCATCGATCTCGGTTCTTAGTGCTGTTGGTAATTCAGCAGGCGCCAGCAGGATTTCGACGTGCATCCCTTCGGGAAGCGGCTGATTCGATTGTGGCACCACCACGCCCTCACGCACAATGCCTGGAACTCCTACTCGCTGATTCATGTTTTGGCGTCCAAAATGAGGCAAATAAATTAGCCACAACATGATTGTACGCCGAACCGAGGAGCAGGATACCGCCAGCGTGCACATGATCGATGGCAATCGTAAAGCTACAGCGGTCGGTGTGGTCCAATTCATTCACCCCGTGTCCCCAAGCCGCTGTCGCCGAACTGCTAGGAAGCTCTGTTGTAGCCCATTTTCAATCCCGAAGCGATTCAAGCCAATAGCCAATAGCCAACAGTCGAACGCAGCCAACACCGCCGGAAAACTTGAATCGCGAAGCTGTCAAGACCTGGGCAGCGGTTCTGATTTGCGGTCCGGTCGCTGCGCCGCCAGCTTGATCTGGAGCTGTGCCTCTTGGGCGAGGGCGGCTTGCAAGTCGATCAATTGCTGTAGCCGCTGTGACAACGTTTGCAGCCGCTGGACGTTGTGATCCACCGCCTCCTTGTTGGGTTTGAGTAAGCGCCTGCCGGAGCTGCTGGCGGCGGTGTACTGCCGGGCCAGTTCACTTTGCTGGGCAAGCAACCGCTGCAGCGTTGCCGCGGCGCGGTCAGCCGCTGTCTTCAGTTGCTCCGGCGAAAAGGTCTGCCAAGGGAGCGACGGATCGAGCTGCGCGGCATAGCGGAGCTTGAGCGACAAGTTGGTCGCGACGCGGAGCTCGATCCGGCAGCCGATCAGCGGCGTCTCGGCGCCCGCCGGTGCCCACTGCAACAGCCCGGTACTGCGCCGCAGGTTTTGTGCGGCCAGCGGCTCAATCCAAGTCATCTGCACCGACTGGGGGACATCCACTTCGACCACCAACTCATCAGCGGTGAATCCCGCCGGAGCGGCTAGCGGCCACGCGGCGGACGCCTGGGGCTCAGTGAACTGCAAGCGAACCGGCAGCTCAAACTCCGCTGGCGGCTGCGGCGATGGATCCGGGGTGAGCAACGGTGGCGAAGTGCCTGCATCGGCCATGGCGTCCGTGGCGGTCGCGGCGGATTGCGCTGAGCCGTGTTGCGGAGTCTCGGGCGGCGACGCGGTGTCTGCGGTCTCGGCGGTGGTATCAGCACCTGCGGCCAAACTGGGTAGCACTTCGCTCAGCGGTGGATTGTCCGTTGTCAGCAGGTCGACAGCAAAATCGGCGTCGGGTTCATCCAGCGGCAGCAGCGTCGGGAGCGGCTCTGTGACGGCGTTCGGAGGGGCGGAGTGCCGCTGGCGGGAGCCAGTAGCAGAAGGAATGGGATGGGTTGGTGTCACGCTGCGCGTCGCGGGCTGAGAACGCTCGGCAATCCGTGCCGGGCTACGCGGCTCGGGAGTGGCGAGAAAGTAGTGGCAGCCGTACAGGGCCACGACGGTGCAGGCGGTCAGGGCCAGCGCGGCGATGGTCATTTTGCGCCGCCCGATTGGTGGTGCTGCGACGGCCGATTTCTGACTGGTCGGCGGGGTGCTGATGGGATCGAGTCGAAACGTGTCGGGCGTGGTCGGGGCTGCAGCGCAGGCACTGTCTTTGTCTGCGGCCGGTCGATCGACCGCGAGCGTTTCGCTGCGGAGCGACAGGCGGTTATCCGCATCGACCCACAGATCGCTCAGTTCCAGCGGCGGCAGCGGAACGCCGTGAGTCTGCTGCCAATCATGGGCCAGCGTTTGAATCTGTCTCCGCCAATCGTGTTCGATTTCCGCTGGAGGCACGCCGAGGGAACGGATGAGTTGGTCGAGCGGTTGCCGCTGCGGGCCAAGCGGCCGGTCGAGTGGTGAGGTCGGTCGCCGGATGAGCTGCGCGTTCGGCGGCTCAGATGCAACGCCGAGCAGGCTGCGGGCGGCATCGCGCGGATCGAGTTGCCCTTGGGCGATGCGTTCAAGCGTCTGGTCGATGCGCTGGAAATCGATCTTCATTGGGCGTACATCCGCAGAGGAATCGCTCGGACGGCCAACGCGTGCATTGTAAAGCGGCCGAGGAGCGAGCGGGTCCGCATGATTGCCAAAGTTTTCCCGGTCGGACCGTCATATTTGTCAAATCCCCCCGCCGTCTATGCCGATAACTCCGAAGGAAGCGAATGTTTCGCTCATAGGCATCCTGCCGGTGATGGCAGGCGTGTGCCGTCAAAAGCGAAATGACCTGCAACGAACTCCTCCGACATACTTGCCGACGCGAAACGAGTGCTGGACGACGCCATGACCAAAAGAGTGCATTTTAAGCGGGTAATATGGGGATGCCTGGTCGCCGTGGTGGCTGTGTCCGCGACCGCCCCAACGCCGGCGACTGCGGCCGGCCCGGTCCAGCAGGCTCACTTCGAGCCGGACTATGAGGCCAGCGGCTTTGTGGTCCCGGCCGGGATGCCCGCCCCGGACGCCTACTTTCAGCCGGTGCAACAAGTCGGCTATTTCGGCAACGGTCCGATTGCCTCGCGTTTGGGTGGCGGTCAGCCGGCCTACGGCTATGAAGGTCAGCCGGCCTATGGCTACGGCGGCTGTGATGGTTGTGACGGTTGCGCTGACGGAAGCTGCGGCCAAGGGGCCTGCGGACCGGGTGGCTGTGGGCTGCTGGGCGGCTGCGGGCTGCTGGGCTGCGGGCCCGGGGGATGCGGCCATGGCGGCTGTTTGTCGCGACTCAACCAGTTGTGCATGTTTTGCGGGGGAGGCGGTTGCGGGGTCTGCCAATCGGTCGGCCGCGGCTACCTGCTCGGCGCGCTGCGGGCGCTGTTGCCTTATACCGAGGCCGGGCTCTCGGCGCAGCGGTGGTATGACTTGTCGGCCGATGTGATGTTTTTGGAAACGTCCAGCGGCACCTCGAATCGAGTGCTGACGACGCGCGGTGTTGGTGGCGATCCCGTGCTGCGGGCCGACAGTGCCGACGACGACTACACCGCTGGCGGACGGATCTCCGGAGCGTTCATTTTTGGCCCCGGCGGCAACATCGAAGTCACCTATCTCGGTGGCAACCGCTGGAGCGGTGACGCGACGGCGACCGGTAACGGCGACCTGTATTCGTTCCTCAGCGAGTTTGGGACGGCACCTGACCAAGGTTACCCGCAGTCGGACCGATCGTACCAACAAAGCGTGAGCTCCGAGGCAACGTTCCATAGTGGCGAAGTCAACTACCGGCGGCGCACCGTCGGGCCTTATGGGCGGTTCCAGTGGTCGAGCTTAGGCGGCATCCGCTACCTCCGCTTCGACAGCGACTTCGAGTACAGCGCCCTGGGCGACGACGGGCTGTTCAATCTCACCAATAACATGGACAACGACATGGTGGGAGCTCAAATCGGCGGCGACCTGTGGTGGAACGTGGTTCCGGGGATCAATATCGGAATCGGCGGCAAGGGTGGCCCGATGGGCAATCACATCAGCCGGCGTGCCACCGCCTCCGGAATGTCGATCGGACAGCAGGGGGGCACAGGGGAATTGGTCGACCACGAAGCGAAAAACCGGACTGCATGGTTGAGCGAAATGGAAGCGACGTTGCTGTACCGCATCAGCCACTCCTGGACGCTCAAGGGGCAGTACTACCTGTTGCATGTCGACAAGGTCGGTTACGGGTTTGACACCTCTCCGGCCGACAACTTCATCAGCGACGGCACCATCCCGATCGATCCGATCAACACCCGTTCGTTGACGATCCGCGGCTTCTCGATCGGGGCCGAGTACATCTGGTAGCGTTGCCGCCAAGCGGGTGAGACCCGACAACCCTCACAGTTCACCTAAGCCGAGCCTTGCGCTCGGCTTTTTTCGTTTTCCGGGGCTACCTGCGCGGTTAGGCAAGCTGGTCGCATTAGGTTGAGGCAACAATGGTTGCAGCCAAACGCATCGGGTCGGGGAACTTTTTTTCCCTGGCGGCATCGTAGACAAGGCGTTTCGTTGACAGGTACAAGCGGCCAACTAGAATCGACCGCGTTGCTTATCCAGTCGCTACGAACCGCCTAAACGCATCGTTTTGCCTGCTCATCGCGTTGTGAAAAGAGAACGCGTTGGGATCTGAGGCGACGCCGAGCCGATTGATTGCGGTACCGACGTCGCAAACCGATGGTTTTGGTGAAACTCCTTTCTTTTCCTATCCGACCGCTGGCCCCTCCGGAATATTGATCGTGAAACGAGGCACCCCGCAAACTCAGTCACGGCGACAGGCACGACCCGCTGCAGGTCAACGCCATCGCCGTCTAACGGTCGAGAACTTGGAGAGCCGTCAATTGCTGGCTGCGGCGATCGGTTCCGGCGGAGTGAACTTCAACAACCCGTACGATTTCCTCAACAATACGGGGCCGCGGAACATCGGGATGGTTCCCGCCTTCACCTTCCTGGAGAGTGAAGGGGCAAGCGGGCGAGGGCAAAACGACGCGCTGCAGACCGCTCAATTGATTCCGCTGGGGACCGGGTCGAGTCAGCAGCACACGGTCGACATCCGTGGCAACCTGCCGCCCTTTCAGACCGGCGGCCTGGGCGGCACCTTGTTCGAGGACGTCGATTACTTCGCGGCGGACTTGAAGGCTGGCGATATCCTGGACATTGCCGTCAACGGCGCCGCCGGCAGCTTTGATGTGCTCGGCCCGGACGGACGATTGTGGTTTGGAACCGAGATGAACCAAGGGATTATGTATCCCGCCAATTCACCGCTGATGGACGTGGGCAATGCGGTCGGCGCCCAAGTCGTGCCGGCTGACGGTCGCTACACGATCCGCATCGGCCGCAGCGCATCGGCCATCCCGGGCAACAACAGCTATCAGGCTGGCTTGCGGGTTTACCGTCCGGTGATGGAGCAGCAGGCGATCGGCGTGCAGCAGAAGGTGTTCCTCGATTTTGACGGAGCGGTCGTGACTGCCTCGTCGATGCCTGGGTTGACCGGCACGCTGCGGATTCCGTCCTTGGCCGACTCGCTGAACCTGATCAACCTCACCCCGCGGGAAGAAGACCTGCTGATCGACCGGGTCCTGGAGCAGTTGGAAGATCGGTTCCGCAGCGTCGCCCAGTTCGGTGGCAATGGCGACTTCAATGAAACCGGCATCCCCGGCCAATTCGGGATCCAGTTCCTCAACAGCCGCGATCACGATGATCCGGGCATCGACCCCTTCACCACGCGGGCGATCATCGGCGGCTCCATGGCAGACCTGCCGATTCCTGTTGATGTGCTCGGAGTATCGACGACGCTAGATATCGGCAATTTCAATCCCGGCGACTTGGTGTTCTTACCGGTCGAATTCTATGAACCCTCGGTGATCGACATCCCGCGAGTGAGTTCGGTAAGCCTGTTGGATATCATGGGGTCATTCTTGGCCTCTGTGATCGCTCATGAAGTGGCGCACTCCTTTGGCATTCGCCATACTGACCCATTCAGCCCCACCCCGTCGCTGATCGATTCAGGCGGTACGGCGCAAGCCGATTTGAACGACGTGGGGGCTGGCCCGGATGGAATCGTCGGGACCGTCGATGATACGCCGATTGTATTTCCTCACTCCGACCGGTTCGAGCCTGCAGAAGGCTACTTTGGTAGAAACTACGTTGCCCCGGCCTTGGCCTGGGGCTTGTCCACCGGCACTCAGGGCGCGGCCCTGACCGGCACGGTGTTCAACGATGCCAACCGCGACGGTGTGCGCGGCGGCACCGGTGAGCCAGGCTTGGGTGGCTTGACGGTGTATGTCGACGCCAACAGTAACGGCCAGTTGGATCCGGGTGAACTCTCCACCACCACCGCCGCCAACGGCAGCTTCTCGCTGGCGGTCGGCGCAGGCAATCACCGGGTCAGCGTCGTCGCTCCCGCAGGATTCAACTTCACCACGCCGCAGTCGCGGACCGTCAGCGGCGGGGCGAGCAACGTCAACTTTGGGCTGCATCGTCCCGAAGCAGGCTTCTCGGGGCGGAAGTTCGCTGACCTCAACGGCAACGGCTTTGCTGACGCCGGCGAACCGGGCATCGCCGACGTGTTTATCTATGTCGACGTCGATGGCGACGGCCAAATCGACATCGGCGAACCGCGGGCGCGGACCGATGCCAACGGCAACTACACCCTCAACTTTACCGGCCTGCAGCCGGGCACTTACACTGTGCGGGAAGTCGTTGGCCCCGGCTTTGAACAAACCGCGCCCGCTGGCGGCTTCTACACGTTCCAGTACGACGGGCTGCGCGGGCCGGTCGGGTTCGATTTCGGCAACCGCCCGTCACGCGACTATGGCGACGCACCCAATAGCTACAACACGCTGCAGGCCAACGGCGGCCCCAGCCACGGCATCGTCGCCGGCTTGCACATGGGACAGCGGGTAGACCGCGATCTGGACGGCCAGCCCTCGCCGCTGGCCGACGGAGATGACAACAACGGCCCGCTGGGCGGCAGCGGCCAAGTGCAGGACGATGAAGACGGTGTGCGGCTGTTGACGCCGCTGGCTGCGAACTCGACCGCCACTTTCGAAGTCAATCTCACCAACACGACCGGCCAGACCGCCTACCTACAGGCCTGGTTTGATTTTGGTCAAGACGGCTCGTTCAGCCAGAGCGGCGACCAGGTGCTCCGCAACGTGGTGTTGCCAGCCGGAAGCAATTTGGTCACCGTCGACGTTCCTGCAGGCGTTGATCCGGGCAACCTGTTCACCCGCTGGCGTTACAGCTTGACGCCGGATCTCGGACCGGGCGGAGCGGCCAACACCGGCGAAGTCGAGGACCACCGGTTCACTGTTCAGGCTCAACCGGAATTCGCTAACGATGACTCAGTATCGGTCCCACGTAACAGCCAGGCCGTTCCGATCGATGTGCTGGCCAACGATTTTCAAGCCCCCGGCAATCGTCCGCTGAACGTCAAATACGATGATAAAGTTTACAACACCAGCGGCAGGATCGTGCTAGGCACCGACGGGCGAACGCTGTTCTACACGCCCCCGACCGGTTTTGTCGGCCAGGATCGCTTCGCCTACACCGTCACATACGAGGGTGGCCAGGTATCAACGGCAATTGTGACCGTGAATGTGACCTTCCAAAGCGACGTGCCGATCGCACTGGACGACACCTTCGAAGTCCCTCAAGGCAGCAGCAACATTCCCCTGAACGTGCTGGACAACGACCTGCCTAGCAGCCAGGGCGGGATCACGATCATTTCGGTCACTCCAGGGACTCAGGGCGGAACAACTTCGCTGGCGGGCGGCAACCAGTCGGTGCGTTACACCCCGCGGGCCGGTTTTGCCGGCACCGAAAACTTCACCTACACGATCAGCGACGCCGCCGGGAACATCAGCTCGGCGACGGCGACTGTCAATCTGTTGCCTGATTCGCGCAACGACGACGTCGTCAGTTTCCAGATCGAGTTTGTCGATGTGGTCAACCAACAACCGATCACCAACATCCAGGCCGGTACCGAGTTTCTGGCCCGTGTCACGGTTGAGGACCTTCGCGAGGGAGTAAACCAGACAGGTGTGTTCTCCGCGTTCCTCGACCTGCTGTACACCGACGAATTGGTGGCAGTGGTTCCGGACCAGAATAATCCATTCGGGTTTGACATCCGTTTCGGCAGTCAGTTCCAGAGCGGCATTGGGCTGCAGAGCGGCGACGCCAACACGCCGGGACTGATCAATGAGGTCGGCTCGCAGCGTCCGCTGACTACCAATCCGCCAACGGATAATGACGATCCGCTTGAACTGTTTAGTGTCCGCTTCCGGGCGAGTTCTCCAGGGATCGCTGTGTTCGCAGCCAACCCGGCTGATGATCCGGTCAATGAGACGACCGTCTACAGCCGCAATACGGCTCTGGCCACTCGCGAACTGCGGTTGGGTGTTTCTGAGTTGGTGATCTCGCCCTCGGGCACCTCGTTCACTTCAGCGATCGATGATGCCTATCCCAATGGACGTGATTCGCTCGGTAACCCGATCCGCGGCGGTGCGCCGGCACGCCTCGACGTGCTGGACAACGACCTCCTCGGGCCGACCGGGACGATCACCGAGTTCTTCCTCGTCAATCAGCCCAATCGTGGGACCGCGAGCATTGACAACGGCTTGATTACCTACACGCCCCATACCAGCACGCTCAATCAGTTTGACAGCTTCACGTATGCGATTGTGACCGCCGATGGCATCCGCAGCACGGCGGAGGTGACGCTGTTTGTCGGCGACCCGATCGCAGCTCAAAACAATGCCCCGGTCGGTGCTAAGCCGTTCGACGTCGATATCTCGTTGAAAGTCGTCGACGGTGCCGGCAACGCGATCAATCGGGTGACGCCGGGCTCCAGGTTCGGCGTGCAGGTGATGGTGCAAGACCTGCGAGCGGTGTTGGCCGCCAATCCGCTGGGTGTCTTTGCCGCCTTCACCGATATCCTGTATGACGCCGATCTGGCGGTCCCCTCGAACATGATTCAGGGCGACCCGTTTGATTTCGACGTCGTCTTTGCTCCTGAATTCGGCATCACCGGTGCGTTCGGGATCGCCGACCAGCCCGGGATCATCGACGAGTTCGGCTCGTTCTTGACCAACACCAACCCAAGCAACAATCCGCCCAATCCGGCGCTGACCGACCAGCCGGTGTTGCTGGCGACGTTGTACTTTGACGCCATCGGCACCGGAGAGCTGCGGATGGCAACCAGCCCGGCCGACGCGCTGCCGTTCCGCGACACGCTGTTGTTCCAGCCTCCGGCACCGGTACCGGTTTCGCGGATTCGCTACAACGTCACGACCGTCAACATCGGTGGCGGTAATGGCGAAGGCGAGACGCTGCAAAACGCACTGCTGCCAGCGGACGTCAACAGTGATGGTTTGGTGACGCCGATCGACGCGTTGCTGATCATCAACTCGCTCAGCAAAGCTCGCTCAGGCGGCGCAGGCGAGGGCGAAGCTGTTCGTCGGTCGCTGTTCACCGACGTCAACGGCGACGGCAACGTCACCCCGCTGGACGCGTTGCAGGTGATCAATCACATTGGCCGAGCCCGACGCGGCGATGCGCCGATCGATCTCGCTCAGCTTTCGGCGCTGACCCCCAGTGCTGATGGAGTGATTCCGGTCCAGTCCTACGCGGCGCTGAATGAACTGCTCAGCCAGCGTTATTCTGCTGACTTCAGCACGCCCGAGGGTGAGTTGCAAGCGGCACCGACGCCGGAGGGCTACAGTGCCAGCGACGACGAAGACGATGAGGCGTTGCTCGCGTTGCTCGCCGATGACGTTTCCCAGCTTTGGCAATAGTGTGGTTATCGGATAGGATTCAAGGTTGGCGTTGCCAGCCTTGAGTCCAGTCCAACTGTTGTCCAGAGTATTGTGTCGATGTGGGAAAATGCAGATCGCGGGGAGCCGGAGTTTCGAGCCAATGGTTGGAAACTGGTCGTCAGAAGCGACGATCAAGGTGCGCGGATGCTGGTCTGTCGCGAGGGTTTAGTCGCGAGTTCGGCGCGGCTGGGGCTCGCCGGTAGTCGCCTGGGCCCTTGCAGTGAACGCTACCTCCGCGGCGATGCGCTGCACCTCTCGTTTGCCGACACCGCCTCCGAGCCGATTGCGATCGACCTGGTGCTGACGGCGATCGAGGCCGATCAGGGGCTGTTGATTCTCGAGTCGGTGATCTCGCTGAGAACCTCGTTGCTCGATAGCCATCCGGCGGTGGAGTTGCAACTTGGCGCTGGCCATCCGCTGCATCCGCGGTGGGGTGATCGCCCCTGGAGCCAGGTCGCCGATAGCGGTTCGACACTCTGGTTGCAAGCTCAGCCGTCATTGCCGGGCGAAGGTCCACGGGTGGCGGCCAGCGTCTTTTGCGATGACCGCGACCGGGTGTCAATCGATGCTCCAGCGCTGATCGAGCGCGGGGATCTGCGATTCTTCGGCGACTTTCTGGAAAAGGGGGTGATCCGCAAGGTTCAGCCCTGGTGGGTGTGGTCCAACGGACCGGTTGCGCCTCATTTGGCGGAGCAAATCGGCCACAGGCTAGCCGCTCGGCCGCTGCCGCTTGCTAGCTAGTGCTTTGTCACAGCTTGATGTTCGGGTTCGCCCGGCCGGGGACTGCCGCCCGGCCGTTCAAATAGTAACGCCACGGCGCTAGCCGTGCGGCCTCAACCCGAACTTTTAAACACTTGAGTCGTAGTCACAGTTCGAGGTGGTGAAGCTTTGTAAAAATGAACGGGGACAGGCTGAAGCCTGAACTCCAACGAGAGGACAGGCTGAAGCCTGAACTCCAACAGGGGACAGGCTGAAGCCTGGACTCCAACAGAAGGTGTTGAGGGGCAAGAACCTTTGGCGGCTACCTGAATCGATTGCACCGTTTGTAGCGAAGAGGCTTGCCATGCTGGCAAACTGGACAATCCTTGCGGGGCCGGACGCTTGATTCGCTTTAACGATTGGGCGGATGGCGTAGAATGAAGACGCGCTGCGACTCCTCCTTGGCTTCTTTTCTCTCCCTGCGAGTTGGTTATTCCTTGTGGCTTGGCGAACGACGTACCGACTCTCGTGGCCGCCGCTGCGATCCGGCTGGAAGCTGCGGGTGATCCTCGGGCTGGTGGTGCTGGTGCTGTGGTCGCTCGCCCATCGCTCGCCGTGCGGCGCTCAGCCGCCTGGAACGCTGCCGCCGACGCCGCTGGCTCCCAGCCCAATGCCCAGCGCTGCCGGAGCAGGGACAAACGCTGCTGGAGCAGGGGCAAGCGGCGCGGCCGCTGCCTCAGCACCCGCGGGAGCCGAGGCCGAACCGGCGTCTGCGGCCTCGCGGCCGCCGGCTCGCGACGACCGCGAGCTGACCCCCAAGACCTTCCTGGTGCTGGACGAAGCGGGCAATCCGGTGGTTGTCCCTGGGATGACGTTCGAAAAGCTCGACCAGTTGTTGCGGTTGCAAGAAGGCCAGCAGCAACCGTCGCAGCTCTACACGATTGAGTCACTCGAAGTCCGCGGGCGAATCGCCGACACCTCGGCGGAGTTGACGGTGACGGGGCGAATCGATGTCGAGCCGACTGACGGCAGTTGGATCACCATCCCACTGCGAATGGAAAACTTCCACCGCACCGGTCCGGCCGATGTCTCGGGGGTGGAGCGTTATCGCATGGACCTCGCCGAAGACGGCAGCGGGTATCTACTGCATCTGCAGAGTGCTTCGCGGCGACGGGTCGTGGTGGTGATGCGGGTGGTTTGTCGCGTGGCGCCGCCGCCGGGGTCAACCATTGAGTTCCATCTGCCCGAGGCACCCAGCCGGGTCGTTCTGGATGTTCCGGGCGCAAACGTCTCGGCATCGGTCGTCGGTCGAGGCGACGAAGTGCTGCGGACCGATTCCGAACAGAATGCCACCGAGTTCACTTTGGACGGCGGGGGCGGCACGTTCAGCATGCGGTTTGGTACGCAGTTGCCGGTAGTCGACAAGCGACCGATCCTGGAGAGCGAGTCGCGGATCGTGATCGATTGGCAACAGGCGGATAATTCGCCGATCGCCTCCTACGACGTCGCCGTCCGCAGTCAACGCGGCGACCTCCCGGCCTTTACGCTGGCCATTCCCGGTCTGGGCCCGCTGTTGCAGCAGCCCGCCATCACTGGCGGCGCGCCGTTTGAGATCCGTGATCCGCTCGATTCGGAAGTGCAATCGGTCAACGGGCCAGGAAACGCCTCACCCGCGACGGCCACACAGCAGACGATTGAGGTGGTGCCCACCGGTTCACGCGGTGATTCCCGGACCGAAGTCTCGCTCGTGACCCAGCTTCGCAGCGAAGGTGGCCGCCCGGGAGGAACGGTGCTGGTCCGCGGGGTGAGTGTCAGCGACGCGATCGAGCAGACGGGTGAAATTGAAATCCGTACACCGCGTGATTATCGTCTCCGCTGGACGCCCCAGCCGTGGGTCAGCAGCCTGTGGGATCACAGCGACGCCGATTCCTTGACGACCCGCACTTACCGGTTTCGCTACGACCGCGTGCCGTTTGAGCTGCCGATCTGGCTGTCGGCGCGGGCCAAGCAGTTACGGATCGAAGGCGACTACCGACTGACGTTTTACGATGCGTTGGCTTCGATGCGCGTGGTCCTGCGGACCAGCGGCGGGTTGCCGGATTCACGCATCCTGCCGCTGGATGTGGGCGACTGGACGGTGCAGAGCCTGTTCGTCGCTGGCACGACGACGCCGATTGAAGCCGATCAGTCGGGGCAACTGCTGGAGATCGATCTGGCGTCGCTGCCCGGCGGCGGTGAGAGTGATCGGATCGAGATCGTGTTGATCTACCCGCTGGAGGAGAATCAAGACCGGGTCGAACTTTCGTTGCCGAGCATCGCCAGCAACCAGGAGACGCTGGGCGCTTTGGCGTCACTGCTGAGCGTCTCGGCGCAGAGCGATTATCGCTTCATCGCCGATTTGACAGCCTCCTCGGGCATCGGCGAAGTGCTGCGGAACTCCGGGACCAGCGGGCCGGCGGATCCAACCGCTCCGGCCCCGGCGACAGGGGTGGTGATCAGTGGGCTCGAAGCGCCGCAGGAAAGCCGCTACACGCTCCCCAACATCTCTTCGCCCGGCAAGCTCGTCGGCTTTTTAGTGCCCGATCGTCCTCAAGTCTCTTATCAGGCCGACGCGGAGATCTCAATCGCGGGCAATCGCGTCGTTGAAGTTTTGAACTGGACGGTTTACCCGCAGAGCGGGCTCCGCGGCCGGTTGCCGATTTCTTGGGGAATTGCCGGGCCAGCGGCAGCCGAGGGCGCAGCGGGCGACGAGCCGGCGAACGCCATGGGATCGCCCAGCGCAGAGACGCCGCCCAGCGCAGAGGCGTCGCCCGAATACGCTCTGCCGGCGCTCCCGTTGTGGAGCGTCACGGTGGATGACACGCCGGCCATCCTCCGCGCCGATGCCGACGGCAGCTACAGCATCTACAGCGATCGCCTGGGCGGGGGCCCTCACCGGCTGCGGCTGCGGCGCAGCCGTGATCTGCCGCCAGCACTGACCGCCGGCCAAGCCGAACCAGGCCACTACCGGCTCAGCGGGATGACGTTGCCGCGACCGGGGATCGCCGATTCCACGCTCCGCGGCCCGATGGTGGTGATGCTCCGCGGCGACCAAGGGATGGAACTCGCGGCCCAAGATTCCTTGGCAACCCAGGATGCCCAGGCCCGGTGGAGCGACGAGTTGACCTTGTCCGCTGCGCCGGTGGCCGAGTTGCCGCTGCGGCTGCGACACATCGACCAGCGTCAAGACGACGTGCAGGTCCGCCGGGCCGTGCTGCGGACGGTGTTGGGCCGCAACACGCAACACGAGCATCTGATCGCTTCGGTCGAGGGCGGCGGGCAATTCCGTTTGCCCTTGGTGGGCGTCCCGGCCGATGCGCTGGTCCGCGGCAGCGTCGATTCGGTTCCCACCGACGTGTTTCGCGACAGCGATGACCACTGCTTTGTGCGGCTGGGCGAGAAAGGGACCCACCAGGTAGTCATTCAGATTTGGGTCGACCGCCAAGCCGGCATGTTGGTCGATCCGGTCAGCCCGCTGTTGAGGATGCCGCGCGGGACCGAACGGTTTTACTGGGAACTGATCACCCCGCTGGATCATCATTTGGTCTGGGCTTCGCCGACCATCGGCCGCGCGATGCTGTGGAACTTCGATCACTGGCGCTTGCACCGCCAGCCGATGCAAAGCAGCGCGGAGCTGGCGACTTGGGCCGGAGCCGCGTGGGAGACACGCGTTCCGCTGGGCAACCGCTACCTACTCGTCGGCGTCGACGCGGCGGAGCTCTCGGCGATGACGATGTCACGGCTGGCGATTTGGTTGATCGTCGGCGCAACGGTGCTGCTGATCAGTTGCCTGTTGACCTACTACCCAGCGATGCGGCATCCGCTGTTGGCGATCACCGGTGCGGTTCTGCTGGGCGGGATGACGCTGTTATTGCCGGATGCAGCGGTGCTGGTCGGGCAGGTGATGTTGGTCGCAATGCTGATGGTCGCGGTGATGGCCGGCGTCAGCCATCTGCTCGCTCCGCGCCGCTCGCCGCGGGTGCTCGGGCCAGCGAACGAACGCATTGAACCCTCCTCGGTCCGCGCCGCGGCCGCCTCGCGTTCAACCGGCACGGCCGCTGTGGCCGATCTGACTCCGAGCGGTTCGGCAACGGAGGCCAGAGCCTGATGACCGATCGCATCGGCTGGCCGTCGATCCTGCGCGCCGTTGCCGTAGGGTGCTTGCTGATCCTGTGGGGCCGCACCAGCAGCGGCGACGAGGGTCCGCCACCGTCAGCGACTCAGCAGCCTGCCGCGGCGTCAGCGGTCGTGGAACCCTCCGCTGCGGCGGAAGATGACAACGCTCCAGCGCCGCCAGACAACCCAGCGCCGCCGGACGAGACGGTGCCGCCGAGTGAGGCGTCGACCAGTGAGGCGTCGACCAGTGAGGCCGCGACCAGTGAGGCGGCGGCTGGAGAGACGGCCAGCGAGGCCACGGCCAACCGGGCGTTGCCGGAGTCATTTGACCGGCTCCGACCGATTTATTTTTTCCAGGGCCAAGCGTCGGGGCTGGTGCCGGATTCCTTTCGGCCGTTGGCGATTTCGCAACTCGATGGTCAATTGCGCGCCCAGCGCGGTCTGTCGGTATCGGCGTTCGAGAAACCGCAACTGCTCCGTGCGGTCTACGTCGCCCGCCTGATCGACGCTTCGCTGGTTTCGACGCAATCGACTTGGGAAATCGCTTATTCGGGGAGCGCTCCCACGCGGATGCCGTTGGGGAAGATTGGCCTGGCGTTGCAGTCGGCGGTGACGTTCGGTGGTTCCAGCGTGCCAACGCCAGCCGACGCTCCGCCGGTGGTCACCGACCCTGAGGGCAGCGTTTCGGTTGCCGTGGCGGGCGACACGAAGCTCGCTTTGGCCTGGACCGCCGCGGGCCGCGAGTCGCAGCGCGAGATCCTGTTTGACATCGCGATTCCCAAGGCCGGCCAAGCGCGCTGGCTGATTGCGGTCCCACAGGGGCATCAAGTGCAGGCGCTAGATGGGGTTGGCCGGGCGTTGCCGAGTCCACCGCCCGAGGCCGGTGTGCGCGATCTGGGCCGCGGCACCTCCTGGTTCGCAATCGAAGCCGGCGGGTTGTCGCGAGTCCGCCTGCGAATCCTGAAGGTCGCACCCGATGGCCCTGAGGAAGCGGCGGTGATCCGGCAGGCATCGACGCAGTACGACCTGGGGCCGGCTTTGATTCGCTTCACCTCACGGCTGATCCTCGATGCCCGGCCGGATGGTTCGTTGCCGCCGTTGCAGGTCGACGGAGGGCGGATCACGTCGGTTAGTCTTGATGGTTCCTCGGCGAACTGGACCGAGACGTCGATCGGCAGCGGCCGCATCTTACGGATCAACAGCAACCGAGCGGAGGTGGCCAGCGGTGGGGCGATCAATGTGACGATCGATGGCGAAGCGGCCTGGGGCAGTCGCCCGGGGCCGCAGAAACTCCCGTGGCTGCAGCTCCGCGACTGCGTGCCGATCCTGATCGGCAACGAGATGCAAGTCAAAGTCCTGATCGACTCGCGGCTGCGCATCCCGCGGCTGGAGTTGCCGTCCAATTGGCGGTACACCTCGCCGTTAGAAGCCGACGAGCGGCGGACGACGTACCTGTTGGGCGGACCGTGGGGGAGCGACGCGCCGGCGGTCCGTGCAGTGCCCGACCCAGGGCAAGTCTTCGCTGATTCGTTGCTGCGTCTCTCGGCGAGCGAGTCGCGGTTGCGAGCGGTTGCGGACATCTCGATCCCGCTGGCCGCGCTGGGACCGCAACCGATCCGGCTGCGTGTCGAACCGAGTTGGACACCGGAGGTGGTTTTGTTGCCGCAAAGCGGCCGTGTAGTCGACTTGCCTCAAGAGGTCGCAGCCCGCCGCAATCTCACGGTTTGGCCGACAGCCGACGAACTCAAGAACGGCAACCTGCTGATCCGTGTTGTCGGTTCGCAGCCGTTGCCCAGCGAAGGCGATTTTGCTCGCTACCCCAGCACCTCGTTTCTGAGCATTTCTAACTGCCGCAACCGCTTTGCCGCCGTCGTCACCCCGCCGCCTGGTTTCCGCTGGACCGCCGATGCCTCGTTGCGGACGCATCGCATCACGGCCGATCAACTCTCGCCGACGCAGCGCGAGCTGCTCGGAGAGCTGCCGCCGGACGCCTTGCTGTTGGACATCAGCCAGTCCAAAGTCGCGGCGTTGGGGAGCCGGCGACCGGCCGCCGCGTTTCGCGCTTCCAGCTTGTTGCGTTTGACGCTCGAAAACAATCGCTTGGTAGAAACACATTTTGTTAAGTGTGATTCGGCTTCGGGCGGACTCAATCAGATCCGGATCGAGTTCGCTCCGGGCAACCGGCCCGACATCCAGTGGGCGGTAATGGATCAGGCGAACTCCACCCGTAGATTGATTCGTGCACGGCGGATCACCGCCGTGCCAGAGGCGGCCTCGCCTGCGGCGCTGGGATCGAGCGAACTGGCGGAAGAGTTGCCCAGCGTTCATTCAGAAACGGCCGAACCTCGCGAGCTCTGGGAATTGGAACTGGAGCAGGCCGATGCCCGGAGTGTGATGTTGGTGGGACGGCGGGAATTGCCGATGCCGCCGTCACCTGATCCGCTGAGCCCTGCTCCAGCGCAAGCCCCCGCGACCGTGCGGATCGATCTGCCGAGCGTCTACGGGGCCAGCACACGCCTGGCTCAAGTGCTCGTCGAGCCGTCGCTGGATGTGCATCGCTACGGTGCGGGAGTGCTCAGGGTACCGCAACTGGTCGGCAGCGACCGCTTGCTAATCGGCACACCGTCTGCTGGCGGCACCGCGCTGCGATACGATTCGACGGCGGCGACTTGGGTGGAGTTGCGAGCCGTTGAGGCGGCTGCCGCCGTGCCGGTACTGTGGCAAGAGTCGGTCGAAATCGTCGCCTCGGGGCGCGGTGGCGATTGGATCACCGCGACGTACAGCGCCGACGCGGAATCCGCCCTGGTGATCGACCATGAGCCGGGAATGCGGTTGGTCGCGGTGACCGACCAAGACGAAGCACGCCTGGATTATGACACCAGCCCCTCGCGATTGTCGGTTAAGGCGTTGCCGAGTTCAAGACAGGTCGTGGTGCAGTGGTCGCGTCCGGCCGGCTCCACGGAACTTTGGCAACAGTGGATGCCGCCGACGATCTCACCGACCGGAGTGCTGCTGCGGCGGGACTGGCAGGTCACGGCGGCGGCGGACACGTTGATTCCGGTGGCGTGGACCGAGGGGTTGAACTGGCGTCTGGATCCCACGGCGCCACAAGCGCTGTGGCTGGTCGATCGTTCGATCGGACTGAGCCTGATCGCGGTTGTCGGCGGTCTGTTATTCGGCCTGGCTTGGTGGGTCTCGCTCGCCAGCCCGCTGGCGGCCGGGATCGGCTTCGCCATTGCAGGGTTGCTGCTGAGCGGGTTGCCGCTCGGCTGGGGCTACTGGATTGCAGGCGTGTGTGTCCCGATCGCCGCCGGGGCATTGGTCGGCACCACACTCAGCGCCCGCAGCCAGGAGGAACGAACGCTGCGAACCGAGAGCTCGATCGCCAATAGTACAGGAGCACGAACCGGCCGTGGAGGAGGCTCGGTCGCGGGCGCTGACATCTCGCGAACGGTCGCCGGGGCGCAGGAACGGTCGTCGCGTTCACTGCTGGGGCGGATCGGCGGTTGGCTGTTGATCGGGTCGTCGCTGTCGCTGAGCGTGTCAATGAACGCTGTCGCTCAGGAGCAGGCTGCGGAGGCCCCGCCGCCGCGGCCAACGGTGCTGATTCCGACAAAACCCGATGGCACGCCTGCCGGTGATAAAGTCTATATTTCACAAACGCTTTTCGATGAGTTGTTTCAGGGCAAAACCAGCACGGCCGCCGCGCCGCTAATCACCTCCGCGGCTTACCGGTTGCGACTGGATGGCATGACCGAATCGGGGATGCCGGCGGCGGACTGGGAAGCGCGGTATTCGCTGGTCGATCTGGGCGAGCGGTCCGAACTGGTGCTGCCGATTCGTCCCAGCCAGGTGCGGAGCGTGCAGTGGCTACCCGTGGGTGAAGCCAAACCGCTGCGCTGGAGCCCTGAGGGTGAGGCGAACATTCGGATTCATCTGCCGCCAGGGCCCTCCGCCGATCTGCTGCTCCGGCTCACCAGCGATGTTGAACTGCCTCAGCGCGGGGTGCGGCGGATTCGCTTCAAGATTCCTGCGGTCGTCTCAGCCTCGCTGGTTGTGGACAGCAGTTCGGCTGTTCAGCGTTTCGAACTCGCCGAGGCTCTGGGGCAGACGATCGCCCAGCCGGAGATCGGCCGGCTCTCAGCGGCCTTGGGGGCCATCGACGCCATTGATTTGACGGTGATGTTGCGGCAAGGTTCACGCGGCATCACGGCGATCGCGGCGCGGCGTTACTGGGTCCACGCCTCGGAAAAGGGCTGTCAGATTGAGTGCGAAGTCGAGCCGGGGGAGGAAGCCTTGCGGCGTGGCAGCGATGTTCCGATCGTGATCCTCGGCGGCTCGGCGCCGATCCTGACTTCAACCGACTGGGCGGTGCATGCCTCGGAGATGGTTTCACCGCGGCGGCAACTGCTGACCCTGCGCGCACTGCGCGATGCTCCCGAGCCGATCCGGCTGCTCTGGCAAGTCGATGCGGCGGCCCTGGGCGGCAGTAACGAGGGACCGGCTGCGCTCGTCATTCCCGATGTGATCTCCGCTGGCTCGGCCAATACGCCCGAAGCGTTGATCGCGCTGCATGCAGCCGAGGGCTTGCGGCTGGTCGCCCAGCCATCGCTGACAGCGGCTTCGGACTCGGTCGATGCGGTCGACGCCTTCATCGCCAGTTGGAAAGGCTACCGCGGAACCGCGCAGCAGGTGATCCGCTCGCCCAGCCCACTGACTCGGCTAGCGCTGATCGAGGCGCCGGCTCGGCCCTGGACGGCCGCCGAGAGGCACCACCTGCACATCCGCCCCGGCGAACTGCGGCTGACCTACGACGCGACGATCACGCGTGGCGAGCGTTCGCTCGGCCCGCTGCGGGTCGCCTTGCCGTTGGGCAGCGATGTCCGTGAGGTCACGCTCAACGGCCAGCCGATCTCGGCGGCTCCACAGCGGATCGGCAACCGCTTGGAAATCGCCCTGCCCGACCCGGCCGGCCAAGAGAAACTGCTCCTGCGGGTCGTGACGCACCAGCGAGCTCCCACCATCGAACCGTTCCAGCCGCCACGGATCCGCGTCGAGCCGATTCATCAGGTCAGTGGCAGCTATAGCCTCACGCGCAATCACGCCCTGCGGGTCGAACAGATCACCGCGACCGAACTGCCCGAAATCGCGACACCGCCGCTGGACATCGCCGATCAACTGCTCAGCAGTTGGATCCCCTGCTGGACCTGGAGACTCAGCGAACAGGCGCCCGGTTCGGCGGCGCTCTCGGATCGCCCGACCGAGCTGCCCGGCGCCTTTCGGATCGAACCTCAATCGACCAACCTCGATGTGCTGCAGCAAACCGCGGTGCGTTGGCGACAGGCGCGGTGGATGATGGACGCGGTCATTCACGTGCAGCGACGCAACTCTGCCGGCGACGAGTTGCCGCTGCTCGACGACATCAACATCGAGTTGCCGACCGCATGGTCGGATCAACTGCAGGTGGAACCGGCCGAAGCCTGGTCAAGCCAACCGGCGATCGATCCGGCAATGAAAGTCGTACGCATTCGCCCCGATGCCGCAGCGCGAGCCGCCGGCGTGACGACGATCCGCCTCCAGGGGCTGCGGATGAGCGAAGCGGATTCGCTGCTGCAGGTCCCCCGAGTCCAGGTGCTTTCGGCCACTACCCGCCGCTCGTTCTTCGTGGTCCCCCAATCGCTCGGAGGCCGCCCACTGACCTGGAAGGCGATCGCGGCCGTCGCCGATCAACTCCCCGAGGCGATCGTCAGCGACGGCATTGGTAACGGAACAGCCGCTGAGCAGACGCCTCCGTCAGCAGCCGCGCGAGACGGCGAAAACCAGCCGCTGGTGTTTCGCGCGCTGAGCAACACCGCGACGGTCCAGTTGGAACCTTCACGCTCCGAGGCGATCGTGGCGCGGGCAACGGTCGCCGACATCCAGTTGTTTCCGCAAAGCCGTGACCAGTGGCTGGCGATCCTCCGCTGGGATCTGGAACCGGGCGACCGCGACCGGGTCTCGATCAACGTCCCGCCGGGGGCGACGCCGGTCGCATGCTGGACCGCCGGCAAGCCGCTGCCGCTCGCCGGACGGCTGCCCGCGTCCCCTCGCCCCGCAAGCACCGCCGGGGCCGAGCCGGCCACCGCGACAAGCTCCGTCATCGAGATCCCGCTGGCGATCAGCCGACTGGCTCAGCCGCTGGTGATGCTGTTCCGGTTGCAGGTCGATCCGTTGGGTTCCCGTCCGGAACTCCCCACGCTGCTCGACATCGAGGTGGAGCAAACTTGGTTATCGCTGTATCAGAGCGGTTTAGGAACCGCTGATGGTCCGACCCCACGGCTTGCGGTAGACGACCACTGGCAGGCGGCCCAATTGCGGGATCGGCTGCTGACGCTTGCCCAGTCGGTGTTGACCGTAACCGAATCGTCGGTCAGCGGTGCCACGGATCGGCCACAAGAAGAACTGATCGCTTGGCTAAAGCCCTGGGACGAACGGCTGGCCAAGCTCAAATCCGAAGCCCGACGCGATCACGCTGATCACCCGCGGCCCAGCAGTGATGCTCCCGAGGGGAAGGAAGCGGACGAAGCTGACGAACTCGACCCCGCAACCGCCGGCGAGGATGCGATCGAAGTCCAGGACGGCTTGCCGGAGCCTTGGGAAACCCTGGGCCGGCAGTGGCGCCGCTACGTGCGGCGGGTGACCAGTGGTGAAGCGTCGCCGAGCGCTGCTAGTTCCGCGGCGATCATGCCAGCGACGCACTGGCAGGTGGCCTTTGTCGCGCACCATGCCGGTGCGGCCCAGCGGTTGCCGCTGCTGACGTTTCATCACGGCTCTTCGCCCGTTGCGATGGCGATTCAACTGCTGATCGGCCTGGTGATGGTCATCGGTAGTATCTTGCTGGCATGGCGATTTAAACGATTGCTAGCACCACTGTTCAGTTATCCGGTATTCTGGTTGTTTGCCGTCGGCGTCGGAGCGCTCGCCGTGGCACCGACGCCGGTTGCGTTGTCGATCCTGTTGGTCGCTGTCATGGCACCCGTTCTCGGCGGACGTGCATCGGCCCCGAACACGGCTGCGAGCTCGCGCGATGCTTTGCCGCGTCGCCTGGCAGAGCGCTCATGAGCCCTCAGCACCTTGCCGGTTCGCACCGGCTCGTTCTGCCTGTTCTGTCGGATGTAATGACCGTTTTCCCACAGGATTCATCCCGGGTCGGGCTTTAGGGAAAGCCTTCAGCGGGCTATAAAGTAAGGTTAACTACCGCCAAGTCGGTACAATTTAGGCAAGAAATTTATAACGATGATGTCAGATCACTGGAAGAAGCTCGCTAATCTCTTGGGCACACCGGGTCCAGCCGACCCACCCGGGACCGCAGCGAAATCAGACGCGGGCGATGTGCCGGCTGCGAAAAAGCCGCAAGCCGCCCGTCCCGCACCACCTGCCCCAGCACCACCCCCCCCAGCACCTGCTGCTGCTCAGCACCACCCACCGGCTGCCCAAGCGACGCCTCGCAAGCGGTCGAGCATGTGGGGAGACGACCTGGAGAGCGAGACAACACCTGCGGATCAGAACCAGCCGGCAGTCGCCGCAGAGCAGCGGGTAACGCCCGCGGATTTGCCACCGCCGCGCCGCAGCGAATCTCCCGCTCGACCATCCCAGCCTGCTGAACGCCCGGCTGCTGAACGTCAGCCTGCTGAACGTCAGCCTGCTGAGCGTCCGTTTGGAGCACCGCGCACCGCTGAACCGGTCCGCGGTGAGGCTGGAGGACGCCGTCGCAGCGATGAGCCCAGCGCACCGCCGGCGGCGGACCGGCCCAGCAGTACGCTGGAAGAAATCTCGGTTGTGAAACGTGAGCCGCCAGTTCCTGGATTTGATGTTCCTGAAAGCGGTTCCCCCCAGCGCCCCGAGGCACCCGCTAAACGCTCGGCCTGGGACACGCTGATCAGCACCTTGGGGATCAAACCGGCCGCCGAACCGGAAGAGCAACGGCCGCGAGCCGAAGCCCCTGCTCCACCACGGCAACCGCAACCACAAGAGCCGGTTGAAACCGCCGATTTTGGCGGCTTTGGAGCCGGGCTGATCGACACCGGCAGCAGCTCTCGTCGCTCAGAAGCGACGGCTTCGCCGACTCGACCGGACAAATCGGCAGGTGATCGCGAGGCCGATGAGGACCGACCACGCGGACGCGGGCGACGCGGCACCGCTCGCCATCGCGGTGCGGCTGAGGAACCGGCGCGAGAGTCCGCCGCGGAACTCGGTTGGGATCCCGAGCCGGCGAGTCCCGCTGCGGCCCATGACCGAGGCGACGAGCCAGCGGGCGATCGCCCGCGGCGTTCCGAGCAGCGCTCCGCTGGAGACGTCCGCTCAGAAGCTTTTGGTGATGAGGAAGGCGACAGCGAAGAGGCGCGTCGCCGGCGCCCCAGACGTCGTGGCCAGCGGCAGATGCTGTCGTTGTCCGACACCGATCTCGACCGCCCGGCGCGTGAACCGGAGGCCGCCAGGGCGCCCAGCGATCTGGGGCCAACGCGACGCGAGGAACGCGGCGGACGTGACCGCGGTCCGCGGCGTGACCGCGGTGAAGAACCACGTGGCGACCGCGGCGCCCGACCACCGCGCTCCGAAGAAGGTCGCCGCGGCGAATCGCGAGGTGCCCATCGCCGACCCGAAATCGATGAGCCTCGCCTGCAGGATGACGACGAACTGGTCGGCTTTGGCGGCGATCTGTTGGCAGAAGTCAGCCCGCCCGCTAGCGGCGAAGACGACGGGCCAAGCCGTCCGCGCCGACGCCGCGGTCGCCGCGGACGCGGTGGAGCAGGACCACGCAGTGACGAAGCGCCGCGGGCTGAAGAAGCTTCACACAGCGAAGCCGATATCGACGAGGACGATCCGTGGGCTCCCGTCAGCGCTGCCCCCGAGTTCGATGACGACTACGAGGATGACGACGAGGCAGAACAGCTCCGGCGGCGTTCCCGTGGCGGTCGAAGCCGAGGTCCACGGCGTGAAACCGCAGCGGGCCCGCGTGGGGAAACCGCGGCGGGAAGCGGCGATGAGCCGGCGCGCGGCGAACGCATCGTGGCCACGAAGCAATACAGCGCTCCGACGTGGCTCGAAACCGTGACCCTGCTCGTCGATGCGAATATCCAGCGCCGCGGCAACGGCGGGGGCGGGGCTTCGCGCGGCTCCAATGGAGGCCGCGGAGGACGGCGTTAATCAGCGAGCTGCGATTTTTCGCAACTCTGCTCTTTGCCGGCTTCCGTTGGAAGCCGGCATCGCCTACGCTACAGTGACAGCGACCGGATTCCTATCGCAGGCCGGTCACGTCGGCCGAGCGCACTGGGTCGACTGTTTTTGACCGCGGCGAAGCTTTCAATTCGCTGCGTGGCTGAACTATCCGCTGGTGGCGGCTCTTGCGAGGGGGAGCCGTGAACCTGGTCAGGCCTTAACTGGAGCAGCCATAAGCGGGGTACCTTTGTGTGAGGGCCGCCGCCACCGGGTAGTTTAGAAAACCATGCCAAAAGCTGGGGAACCCTTGAGCAGCGACGTGACATCGGCGAGCAGCGAAGACACGCCGAAGACCGCTGCGGCCGGCACCGCCCGCGATGATCGCTACGTTGTCGTCGCCCGCCGCTACCGCCCACGCAGCTTCGACCAATTGGTCGGACAACAACACGTCGGTCAAGCGCTGTGCAATGCGATTGAAACGGGCCGCGTCGGTCATGCTTACCTGTTTACCGGCGCTCGCGGGGTCGGCAAAACGAGCACGGCGCGAATCTTTGCCAAAGCGCTCAACGATCCTGGCGGCCCGACCTGCAGTCCTGACAGCCAATCCGACGTCGCCCAGGCGATCGACGCGGGCGAAGACGTTGACGTGGTCGAGATCGACGGGGCGAGCAACCGCGGGATCGACGATATCCGCGCCTTGCGCGCCGGCGTCAGCGTGCGACCGAGCCGCTCGCGGTACAAGATCTACATCATCGACGAAGTCCACATGCTCTCGCGCGATGCGTTCAACGCGTTACTCAAGACGCTCGAGGAGCCGCCGGCGCATGTGAAGTTCATCTTCTGCACCACCGATCCCGAAAAGCTGCCGATCACGGTGCTCAGCCGTTGCCAGCGGTTCGACTTCGCGCCGGTGCAAACCGATTCGATCATGGGGCGGCTACGCGAGATCGTCGATGCCGAACAGCTCGAAGCCGAGGACGAGGCGCTGCGGTTGATCGCCCGCCGAGCGGAAGGCTCGATGCGCGATAGCCAGTCGCTGCTCGAACAGGTGGTCAGCTTTAGCAGCGGCAAATTGACGCTGCAAACCGTGCACACGATCCTCGGCACCGCCGACGACGCGCGGCTGCATGAGCTCGGCCAGGCCTTGGCTGCGGGCGATGCCCCCCTGGCGCTGACGCTGATCGATCGGGCCTGTGGCGAAGGGGTAGCCGCTGGCCAGTTGACCGAACAACTGCTCGGGTATTTTCGCGATGTGTTGACGGCGACCGTCGGCTGCCCGCCGCCGATGCAGCGGCACACCGGTGAGTCGCTGCATGGAGAGTTGCGTGAGCTCGGGCAGCGCTGGGGGCTGCAAACGGTGCTGGCGATCGTCGGCCTGATCGACCACGCTCTGGACCGCATTCGCCATAGTCTGCACGGGCGAGTGCTGCTGGAAGCGACGCTGATTCAGATTTGCCACCTGCCTGACCTGCAGAAGGTGTCGGACTTGGCTGCGTCGCTTGGCGAGGGCGGTCGTGTGGTCACTGCGGCGCCGTCGGGCGCTGCAGCAGCAGCATCGCGCGCCACCACCGACGAAAAAAAAAAGCTTGAACCGCTGACCACTGCGGCGGCGCCGGCAAGCAGCGTGGGGCAACCCATGGCACCGGCGAGCGGAGTGCCGCAAACTTCTCCATCTGCCCCAGTTTTGGCAACTTATCAGCCGCAAGCGGTCGGCGGGAACGGTGCGACCGCGGTGTCTCCGGCGGCTGAAAAGATTGTTTCAGCGTTTGGCACGGCAAATCACGGCACGACCACTGGCACGCCAGTTGCTCCTCCGCTCCGCTCCGGTGCCGTTGCCGGTACAATGCAGCCGAACGCAGTTCGTGACGCTGGCAGCGGTGCAGCGGAACCGTCCCGCGGATCCGCTCCGCCGCCAGCCAAGACGCGCGCTCAGCGGATGCGTGAAATCGAAAATCATCCGTATGTCAAAGCCTGTCTCGATACGTTCGCAGCGGAGATCGTGAAAATCGAGCCGCCGCGACCGGGTAGCTGACCGCTCAAATCATCACTTCACCTCGCGCCCTTCCCAATCCAGGCAATCCAACAAGATCATGTTCAAGGCAATCGGCGGACTGGGGAACATCTCCTCGATCATCAACAACCTGCAGCACATCGGCCCAACGATGAAGCGGGTAACTGAGGAGATGCGAAATGAGCTGATCACGGCCAGCGCAGGCGACGGGGCGGTCGAAGTGACGCTCAATGGGATCGGCGAGATGCAGGGCATCCAGATCGTGGAATCAGCCCGAGAGCATGCCGAGCTGCACCTCTGGATCGTCGAAGCGACCAACACCGCCGGAGCGGCAGCCAAGCGGCAGTACGCCGCGGCGATTTCGCAGGCGGCGGATGACCTGAACCTCAAATTACCTGGGCTGGATACGCTGCTCGGCTCGCTCACCGGCGGAGCGTGATCGAAATGGCCGAAGTTTCCGGCAGCGTTAACGAATTGGTCCACCAGCTTGGACGGTTACCGGGAATTGGACGCAAAACAGCCGAACGGCTCGCTTTTCACCTGCTGCGGATCCCCAAACGCGATGCGCTCGCGCTGGCCTCGGCGATCCAGCAGGTGCGCGAGAGCGTGCATTACTGTGCCGACTGCTTCAACCTCGCGGAGTCGCAGTTGTGTGAGATCTGTCGCGATCCGCGCCGCGATCGCAGCCAACTCTGTGTCGTCGAACAACCGCGGGATTTAATGAGTTTAGAACAGTCGGGGGCGTTCCGTGGGCTGTATCATGTACTGCTCGGACGGATCGCTCCCTTGGACGGAGTGGGGCCGGATCAACTGACCATCGATGCCCTGGTTGAACGTGTGGCTGTGGGCCGTTTTGAAGAAGTGATCATGGCCACCAACCCGACGGTCGAGGGCGACGGGACCGCACTGTACATCTCCAACTTGCTCAGTGAGTTTCCGGTGCGGATCACCCGGCTGGCCCGGGGAATCACGGCCGGAAGCGTTTTGGAATACGCCAATAAAGAAGTTTTGGCCGATGCGCTCAGTGGCCGCCAGCGGTTGTGAGTTGCGTCTGACGTAGTGGATGGTGGGCCGAGTGATCGACTCGGTCCTGGTCAGCTTGCTGACCTCGGATACGAAACCGCACCTTTAAGAGTAACGAGTTATGCGGATGTCCATGGGCCTCGAGGCCCGCCAGTTGCAAACCCAAAAGCTCGCGCCGCGGATGATCCAGTCGATGGAGATTCTGCAGTTGCCGCTGATGGCCTTGCAGGAGCGGATCGAGCAGGAAATGAACGAAAACCCGTTGCTCGAGCAACAGGAAATCGACCCCAACGCCCCCGATGAAATCGATGACGATGATCGGGCGACGAATGAACCGGTTTCGGAAATGGAAAAGGAGCTGGTCGTCAAGGACGATCGCGACAACGCCGACGATTTCGAACGCCTGGTCAACATGGACAGCGAGTTGCCGAGCACCTTCGACGACTCCTTCCGGCAGTCCTCCAACCGCATGCAGGAGGACGCGGACCGGCGGCACGACCTGATGAGCAATGCCGAGATGCGGCCCGAGTCGCTCAACGACTACCTGCTGCATCAACTCGCTGAACTCGATATCGACGAACGCGTCGAACAGTTCGCCGAACGGATTATCAGCACGCTCGACGCCCGCGATGGCGGCTACTTGCGGATGCCGCTGGCCGATCTGCTGCCACCGGACCACACCCGCGAGGACTTGGTGATCGCTGAGGAGGCGCTGCGAATTATTCAGGCGATGGACCCGGCGGGCATCGCCGCCCGAAATCTGCGCGAATGCTTGCTGAACCAGATCAGCCCCGGGATGCCTTACTTCGAGGAGATGACCACGCTGATCTCCTCCCACCTGGAAGATCTGGCGGAAAACCGCTTGCCGATCATCCAGCGCAAGACCTCCTATTCGATTGAGACGATTCAGGCGGTCAAAGAGGAACTGCATCAGCTCAACCCCAAGCCGGGGGCGGCGTTCATGGAGACCTACGTTCCCAACGTCACTCCCGATGTGATCCTCGATCAAGACGAAGACGGGACCTACAAAGTGCGGCTGGAGGATGACCGGGTGCCGACCCTGTTCATCAGCGAGTACTACCGCCGCCGCCTGCAGGATCCGTCCAGCAGCCCCGAAGAACGCGAGTTCATCAAGAAGAAGATCAACAGCGCCCAGTGGCTGATCGATGCGATCGAACAACGCCGCAGCACGTTGACCAAAGTGGCCCAGGCGATCGTCGAGCACCAGGTCCGCTTTTTGGACGAAGGGCCCGAAGCGATCGAGCCGCTGAAAATGCAGCAGATCGCTGACCGCGTCGGCGTGCACGTCACCACGGTCAGCCGGGCGGTCGACGATAAGTGGATCCAGACCCCACGCGGGATTCTGCCGCTGCGCAAGTTCTTCGTCGGCGGCACGCAGACCGACGACGGCGAGGATGTCGCCTGGGATACGATCCGATTGAAATTGCAGGAAGTGATCGACAAGGAAGACAAGAGCGATCCGCTGAGCGACGAACACCTCGTCGATGAACTCCGCAAACAAGGTCTGACCGTCGCCCGCCGGACCGTCACCAAGTACCGCAAGAAAATGGGGATCCCCAGCAGCCGTCAACGCAAAGACTGGTCGCTGGTCAAACGCTAGCGACATTGACAAAGGGGACAGTAACACTGACTCCTTAACCCGCGAATTAGCACTGGCTCAGCAACAGGCGTTCATACGCGTCGACCATCGCTGGCCAACTGAACCGCTGCGCGACTTCCACTGCGCGGCTGCCCAGAGACGAACGGAGCTGCGGATCGCGGAGGCAGCGGTCCAGCGCGGCGGCTAAGGCGGCGGTGTCGTCCGCGGGGACCAACAACCCGTCGACGCCGTCGCGGATTACTTCGGCGGGACCGTGCGGACAATCAAAGGCGATGCAGGGCAAGCCGGCGCTCATCGCTTCCAGCAGCGCCGAGGGAAACCCCTCATAGCGGCTGGGCAACACGAACAGGTCGCTGGCTGTCAGCACCGGCCAAATCGGCCGTGTCCAGCCAGGAAAGTCAACCCGGCCACCCAGACCCAGGCGGTCTCGCTGCTGTTCCAGTTCGGCCCGGCAGGAGCCTTCGCCATGAATCGCCAGCGTCCAGTCAGGATGCACGTCGGCGATGGCGGCAAAGGCCTGCAGCAACCGCTCGAATCCCTTCTCGGTCTCCAGGCGGCCGATTCCGACGATGTGCCGACCGGCCCGAGGCGGCTGTGCGGCAGATGAAACCGCGACGCCGGATGACGGTAAGTCAATCGCCGACGGAATGACCACCGGCGGACGGGGCGTCCACGGAGCGACCATTTCGGCGGCGGCCGAGGTCAACACCACGACCGCGGCAGCGCGGCGATACATCCGGGGACGCAGCGCGGACCAGGGCCACGGTATCTGTTGGGCTTGTGGATTGCTGCGTTCGCTGACGATCACCGGTACCGGCAGACCGACCAGCGCCAGCAGCGTCAGCACATTGGTCCGGTCACAAAAACTCAGCACCGCTTCGGGCTGCGAGTGCACAACGGCTTGGCGCAGCCGCGCGATTCGGCGGGCATTGGCGGCAACTGCCGACCAGCGATTTCGGCTCGGGCGCATCAGGTCGAGCGGCACTCGCCGGACCAGCGGACTGACTGCGTGCCGATCTTGGCGGCCGTCGTCGAGCGTGATCAGCGTCACCTGATGGAGGCGTTCCGCTAGTGCGGAGGCGAGCGCGGCCATCACCCGTTCGGCCCCGCCACCGGCGAGCGAATGGATGACGCAGGTGATTCTCATCGCGGTAACCGCCACGGCATCGATGGTGGGACTGGCGCGGTTGTAGCGATTGCAACGACCATCGACGGTGATTAGGGTGAGGGCTGGATGTCGCCGGTTGGCCGTGCGCGGTTCGCTCCCAGGCGTCCGAATCGCGAGCGAACTTTGCGGAATCCGGCATCCTCTACTGATCCTAGCGAAATCCACCTCCACGTGCTGCAACTATGAAGAACATCCTCTTGAGCGCCGGTCTGATCTTGATGACCGGCCTGGCGGTGGGCGACGGGGCCCAAGCCAACCACGGCGGTTCGAACTACGGTTTTGTGCCGTACGGGTTCTACCAGCCCTACGGCGTCCGCTACAGCACTTCGGTTCGCACCCCGCCGTACTTTGCGCTCAACCCGCCGGTCTATTATGGCAGTCGTTATGCGCGGCCTTATGGCGACAGCCCCTTCGCATCGCCGCCGCTGTTGACCGCCCCGGCCGACTATCAAGTGCAGCGGGCTGCCGCGTTTGCACCACCGGTCCTGCCGGCAATCGGCCCGGTTCGCTGCAACCCGTACGTCGTCAGCGAAAACGTGCCCGCGGGCTCGGCCGCGGAGGAACTGCCGGCGGCGAGCGATTTGACGGCGACCGCTGCCGGTCCGGTGCGCATCAACCATTTGGCGAGCGTGGACACGCTCTAACTCCATACCGCGATGGCTTAGGGTGGCACGCTCAGAGCCCCAGCGATGGGCGTGGACGGCCGAAGCAGCTAGGGAGCCAATGAGACATGCCATGATAACCAGGCAGTTCTCCCCAACACGCCCTTCGTTCCTCAGGGACGTGCCACCCTGATCGATCAGCGCCGCCGCCGCCCCAAGTGATAAGGCACAAAGTTCTCCGAAGGATCCAAAGGAGCGGCTGTCGATTAAATCAACAAGCCGTCAATCAAAGGGAAAATAGCAGGCCGCCTGCTGAGACCGACTCTGACCAGTTGATTAGGACTCACTGGCGGATGCCGGTTCGGCGAACCGATAACCGATGCCGCGGACCGTCTCGATCAGATCGGCGTGGTCACCCATTTTTTTGCGCAGACTGCGGATGTGCACGTCGATCGTCCGTTCGAGCACCATCGTGTCTTCGCCGAGCGCTGCATCGACCAATTCGCTGCGGTCAAACGCTCGACCAGGCTGCCGAATCAACGTATCGAGCAAGCGAAACTCGCTCTTGGTGACCTTGATCACCTGCTCATCGATCTCCACGCGGTACCGCCGCCTGTCGACGCTCACGCCGGCGGCGCTGACGCAGTCACTGATATCGACCAATTGCTCGCGGCGGCGCAGATGCGCTTTGAGCCGCTGCAACAAGACCGCATAGCTCTCCACCGGCTTGACGACGTAATCGTCGGCGCCGACGGCAAACCCGATCACCTGGTCGGATTCTTCTCCCAGAGCGCTGATCATCAGGATCAGGGTGTCGCGGGTCTCGGGGGCGGCCCGCAACTGTTTGCAGACTTCCACACCGCTGAGCACCGGTAGGTTGACATCGAGGAACACGACGTCCGGCAACTTCAGTCTCGCTTGACTGAGCGCATCGCCGCCATCGGTAGCACGAAAAACCTCATAGCCAGCGCGGGCCAGTTGATATTCCAGCGTCTCGGCCAGTGGACGGTAATCTTCCACGATCAAGACTTTTGTTTTCGCCATGTTATCCGGGACCCTAAAATAAGCACCCAGTTCGGCTCGCTCCGGCCGGACTGCGTGCTCAGCATTTTGGACAGATCATTTTCTGCGAAATCGCCACCGATTGCATCCCGAAAACAGCGAGGCTGCGGTTAAACCCTGGTTAAGAAGCGATGAAGATCGCGCACACTGGGGTTCGATGACGAGCACGAGCACCGCGTTACTGAGCGAGCAGCGGAGTTATTTTGCTGGAACCGTGGCGGGAAGGTAGATTTTAAAGGTGCTGCCCTGCTTGGGCCGGCTCTGCAGTTCGATTCGGCCGCCTTGGGCCTGGGCTAAGTTCTTGACGATGGCTAAGCCTAGGCCGGTCCCCTTGTTGGACCGCTGCCGAGCTTTGTCGCCACGATAGAACCTCTCGAACACACGTGTCTGCTCCTGCTCGGGGATGCCGACGCCGTTGTCACGCACGACCAGCACCCCGAACGCTCCGTCGCGGGCGCTGCTGGCAACGACATGGCCGCCTTCGGGAGTATAGCGAATCGCGTTGCCGATCACGTTGTTGGCGATCGTGAGCGTCGCTTCGCGGTCGGCGCAGATCAGCACCGGGGTATCCTGGTTGGAATGATGTTCCAGTCGGATCGATTTGGCGGCGGCAATCGGGGCGTAGGTCGTGATCGCTTCGGCGATGACAGTGGTCAGATCTACCGTGGTCGGCCGCAAGTACTGCACACCGGCCTGCGCCCGGGCGAGTGTCATCATGTCGGCGATCAGCCGTTCCAGCCGGCGGCACTGCTCCAGGATCTGCGTCATGAAGTGCAGCGCCGCTTGCGGGTCGTCGCCGATCGCCAGTTCGACCGTCTCGGCGTAGCCCTTGATCGCGGCCAGCGGCGTCTTCAGTTCGTGGGAGACATTGGCGACGAACTCCCGCCGCATCTCCTCCAAGTGCCGGTTCTCGGATTCATCGCGAGCTTCCAGCAGCACCGCTGCCGCACCGTCATAAGAAATAGCGACACACAGCACGCGCAGCACACGGCGCACGCCGTGTTCGTCACGCACTTCAACGATCACCTCGCGTGGTGCGCGATCGACGAACAGTTGACCGATGGTCTGAAGCAGTTCCGGCTGGCGGATCGACTCCACCAACGGATGCCCCACCGGTTGGCGATGAATGGCAAACAACCGCTTGGCGGCCGAGTTCGCCAGCAGGACGTGACCGCGCCGATCGAGCACGATCACACCGCTGCCGAGGTTTTCGACGACGATGGCCGTCTGCGCCCGCTGCGTCAGCAGTTGACTTTGCAGGGCGAGCAACTCTTTTTCCAGCGGTCGCAGCCGCGCTGTGCCCTGCCGCACAACGGCCGCTAACAACCAGGTGACGGCCACGGCCAGGGTGCCACCAATCGCAATCAGCAGCACTCCCGAACCGCCGAAATACGCCGCCACGGCCGCCGAAAGCGTCCAGGCCGCTCCGATCGCCAGTCCCACTGAGCCGATTTGAATGGGCGAAAGCAGCGGTGGTATGGCTGGCGGCTGAGTCACGGTTGCCGGTCCTGCAGCGGCTCGAGGGCTTGGCCGCAGGCTACCGCTAAAACGCTTCTGCCCCCAGATTCCGATGGCCGCTGCGGCGGATCAGCCATGTCCATAGCGTTTATCGGCCGCATTGTTGGCGGGCAGCAAGGACGGGTTGATCGCCTCGGCGCTGCGGGAACCACCACAGCGCTGCGCGGCTGCGGTAAGTATGCGTTTGCACCATTTGAGCATCGCCGCCGCCGGGGTGCGCCGCAGGTGACCTTGCCGCGAAGCCTGCAGGACGTCATGCGAATCGACGTCCATCGCCGTCAACCAACCGCCCCCGAAACAATACGTATCGACACACACCACATGGCCCAAGTTGAGCACCTCGCCGCTGGGCTGGGGTGTGTGACCGACGTAAACCCGTTTACCGCTGAAGTGCGGAGCGGGCCACGTGGTCTGGTGATTCCAGTACCGCTGCAGGTCACAGGTGCGCTCGATCGGACAGAGCGGATCGTAGCCGGCGTGGATGAAGACTTCATGGTCGGTTTCGTAATGGCAGCGCAAAGAGTGGAAGAAATCGAGGTGCGCATCTGGAATCCGATCGAGCGTGCCACCGTAGCTGGCGAGCGTCGCTTGGCCACCGGTTTCCCGCCACCACTGATAGTCCAATCCGCCCATCAGCACGCCCAGCAGCATCACTTCATGGTTGCCCCGGATCGGCACCACCCGGCTCTGATGCGACAGTTCGATGAGTTGGTCGATCACCCCGCGCGAATCGGGCCCGCGATCGATGTAATCGCCGAGAAAAATCAGCGTGTCGTCTTGGTTCGGCCGGATCTCCTCAATCAAACAGCGAAGTGCTTTGCTGCACCCGTGAATGTCCCCAATGACGTAGCGCCGCATCACTCAATTCCACTGAGGGTCGGCCGGAGGCGGCGAGGAGACGATATCGGCCAAAATCTCACCTCCGAGCGTCTTGACGACCTTCTCCCACATCGACTCGTGATCGGCGAACACGATTTGCCACTGTGCCGGGCCCACCAGCCAGCCGCCTTGTTCCAGTTCCTGGTCCAGTTGCTCCGGGCCCCAGCCGCTGTAGCGAGCGATGAACCGCGCCTGAATGTCTTGGCGATCGACGATCGAGCTGAGGTGGTCATCGTCGGCGGTGATCCACAGCGGGCTCGACCCGGCGGCGCTCGCATCGTCAGCATCCGGGCCACACGGTTCGCCCAAACCCGCGAGCGTGTGCAGTGCCATCAGCGGCCCTTGCACCGGTCCGCCGAGGTAGATCTGGTCTTCTCGTTTAGGCACGTGCCCCAAGCGATCGGCGAAGATTTCCTCCAGCGTATGCTCGCTGGGGCGGTTGAGCACCAGACCAAAGGCGCCTTCTTCATCGTGCCGCACCACGTAGATCACGCTGCGAAAGAAGTTGCCGTCACTCAGGTAAGGTGATGCGATCAGCAGTCGTCCCGCAATTCGCTTCATCGCTCACTCGCTTACTTGGTGGTTGTGGCTGGGTGCTCACTGGACCGCTGCGTCGCGCCACAGGCACCCTGCCCAGGAAAGTCCGACTCCAAAACCGATCAACATATTAACCGCCGCGGCCGATAATTCACCACGCCGTCGCAGCCGATCGATCAAAATCGGCAACGTGCAGGAGACCGTGTTGCCGACATCTTCCATGTCGATCGGAATCCGCCCCTGCGGCATCTGCATCCGCTCGGCCATCTGCTCGAGCATCTTCCGCGTCGCCTGGTGCATCACGAACAGCCCCACTTGATCCCGGTGCATCGACTGAGCTTCCAAGATCTCATCGATCAGCCGTGGGATCGCCTCCACGGTGAAGTTGATCAGGCTGGGCCCGTCCATGTACAACCGACTTTTCCAACGTTTGCGATGCCGCGGCTGGATCGCATCGGCCGCTGGCCGCGCCCCACCGTCACCGACGAGCAGCGTATCCGCGCCGCCGCCATCGGTGCCGAACTGGAACCCCCACAACGTCCGCTCCGGGCTGGCGGTGATCAGCGTCGCCGCTGCAGCGTCGCCAAAGATCGTCCGCAAGCTGCGGTCATCGGCATCGATATACTTACTGTAGGTTTCCGCGGTGACTAACAGCACATTTTTCGCCACCCCGGACTGAATCAGCCCATCGGCCAGCGACAACCCGTAGACGTAGCCGCTGCAGCCGAGATTGAAATCGAGCGCCCCGCAGCGGGTCGACAGCCCGAGCCGGTCCTGCAGCAAACAGCTCGTCGTCGGCAGCGGGTAATCGGGAGTTTGCGTGCAGAACAGCAAGAAATCGATCGACCGCCGGTCGATCTGCTCCCGCGCGATCAGTTTCTCGACAGCGTGAAAGGCCAAATCGCTGGCCGTCTCCGCTGCCGCGGCGATGTACCGCTGCTTGATCCCGGTCTTTTCCTCGATCTGGTCAAGGTTCCACTCGGGATGTTCACGACGCAGATCGTCGTTGGTCTCGACCCGCTCGGGCAAATGAATGGCGATCGGACCGATCGAAGCGTACGGCACGGTGGCGGTCTATTTCGTGGGGAGCGGTGAACAGATTATTGTCCGGGGTGATAAGTTGCCAACCGGCGAAGCCGCAAGGCCAAGTTGCCCAACGCTTCCACCGGGATCGTGTGCGGCCCGTCAAAGGCGATCAACTCCGCATTAGGCTGCGAAGCCTTGATCAGCGCATGCAGCGCCTCGGCGCTGGAAAACGGCAAAATCGGATCTTGCCGCCCATGCGACTGCAGCACCGTGGTCCGGCTGAGCCGGCCGCCCCGCAGCGCCTCCTGCCACTGGGGCCGCCGCACCAGCGTTCCCGAAAACTGCACCAGCAACTCCGGCGGTGGCACTTCGCCTGACAAGGTGACGTTCATCGTCACCATCGCACCTTGCGAAAACCCGCCCAGCACGTACCGCGGGCGCTCTCCCAGTCCTGCCAACGCCTCGCGCACGCAGCCCGCCAGCGCCTCGCTCGCCTGCTCGATCCCCGGCGGCGACAGCTCGTGCATCTGCGAGAACGACTGCGTCTGGGTGGCTGAGAGCAAGGCGGCCATGTTGATCGCCCACCAGGCCCGGCCGCCAAAATCGGCGAACTCGACCGGCGCCAGCGGCGCCGCGGGAAAGATGAAGCGGAACTTGGCGACCGATTCCTCCATGAAATCAGCAAGTGTCTCCGCAAGCCCCACCAGGTCGCTGCCCGGGGCGCCGTAGCCGTGACAGAGGATCACGCCGATCTGCGGCTGAGCTCCAAACTCGATGACTGCACAATCCAATCCGCCGAGCGTCTGTTCTCGGGCTGCCAAGGGTCTCATAGCGATTCGTTCGTCGGGGTTCTGTGTGGGTTTAAGGGGTCAGGAGTCAATTGCCGCCAGCGGCCCTTCGGGTGCTTCGCACAATTGACTCCTGCCCCCTTAACCCGATTCCAATTGGTCGGTGTTCATTTCGAGCTGACGCATTTTGCGATACAAATTGGATCGGTGCAGCCCCAGCGCCCGCGCCGCGGCGGTCATGTTCCCCCGGTGCTGATCGATCGCCGCCTGGATGTGATTGGTTTGAAACAGCCGCGTCGCTTCCACAAGCGGACTGCCGGCCGGTGGTTGTGGCACCTGCACGGAGTTGCTGCTAGTGGATAGCGCTCCATCGTGCGCGAGCCCTAGATCGGCGGGCGAGAGCACGTCGGACTGCGCCAGATAGCTGGCTCGCTCCATCACGTTGCGCAGCTCGCGGACGTTGCCCGGCCAGCGGTACTGCAGCAGCGCTTCGCGGGCGGCGGCGGAAAGCTGTGGCTGAACGCGGCCGATCTGCGCCGCGAACTGCAGCAAAAAATGTTCAGCCAACAGCACGATATCTTCGCCCCGTTCGCGCAGCGGCGGCAGCCGAAACGAGACGACGTTGAGCCGAAAGAACAGGTCTTCTCGGAACCGCTTGGTGGCGACCAATTCCGGCAGCGACTGATTGGTCGCGGCGATGATCCGCACATCGACCGGGATCGGCGTCGATCCGCCGACGCGGACGACGATTTTTTCCTCCAGCACCCGCAGCAGTTTGGCTTGACCGCCGGGGCTCATGTCGCCGATTTCGTCGAGGAACAGCGTCCCGCCGCTGGCCAGTTCGAACTTTCCGGCTCGCCCTTGATGGGCGTCGGTAAACGCGCCACGCTCGTGCCCAAACAGCTCACTTTCCAAGAGCGATTCGACGAGCGCCGCGCAGTTGACCGCGACGAACGCTTCATCGCGGCGCTGGCTTTGGAAGTGCAGCGCGCGGGCGATGACTTCCTTGCCGGTGCCGTTTTCGCCCAGCGCCAGGACCGCAAGTTCGGTCGGAGCGACCCGCGCCACCGTATCGCGGAGCGTGCGAATGGCTGGCGATTGTCCGATCACTTGGCAGTGCGCCGCAGCGTCGTGGAGCAAGCGGTCGCGGGTACGGGTCAGCCGCTGGCGCGTCTCGGTCCCCTGGATCGCTGCCGCCGCGTGCCGCGCCAAATCGCTCAGCTTGAGCACATCGCCAGCGTCAAATCCGCCGCCCAGACGCCCGCGCTGGTTGAGGACTTCAAACACGCCCAGCCGCTGCCCGCTCGGTGACCGCAGCGGCACGGCGACCAGGCTGCGAGTCACGAACTTCAACTGCCGGTCGACGCTGCGGTTCACTTCGGCCTCGCGGTCATCACCGGCGGTCCACAACTGCGGTTGCCCGCTGGCCAACACCGCACCGACGATCCCCGCTTTGTCGTCGACTTCCAACCGCCCGCCTTCGACGCCCAGCGCCGGCCGCCCGATCAATTTCCCCCGCCGCTTGTCCCACAAAAAGATGCTCGCCCGCTCGGCCGAAAGCATTTCGGTCGCCGTCGCCGCGATCGCTTCGAGTAACTCGTCGGTGTCGTCGATCGGCGCCCAGCGGATCGACGCGTCGAGCAAATATCGCAGGTGCCGCGTGGTCTCGACTCCCGAGGTGATCCACCGCTGCGTCTGATCGAGCACCGCCAGCACCCGCGCCGCCCGCTCGGCAGCCGACACCATCGCTGGAGCAACCTCGGTCACCGCCGGCGGCATCGCCAGCAGCAGCACGAGCGGCCCTGCGGATGGCACGGGTTCGGCCGCTGCCTCGCGCCAGTCGAGCGTCACCGCCAACCACCGCCGCCGCACGATCGCTGCCGCCCCGTCGACAGCATCGGCAACGAGCGTCTGAATCTCGCTCTGTCCCAGCAGCGATGGCTCCGGCCCGCTGCGTGATAACGAGACCCACCGCGGTCCCGACTGCCGCACCAGTTCGGCCGCTTCAGCGCCGAGCAGATCGCGCAGCGTCGGCAATAACGCGATCAGCCACGATCGCTCCGCTTCAGCCGGCTGCGCCGCAGCGATCGTTAGCGCAACGGACCGCTGGCCCAGCGACCGCTCGGCCAGTTGCAGCCAAGCGGCGGACAGTCGTCCGCTGATGTCGTCCGTCGTGGCGGTAGGAAATGAGTTCATGAACATCGCAGAGCATAGGTTGGCTAGGCAGCATTCCTGTCCGACAGACACATCCGATACGCCAGCCGAAACCTCACGGCGGCGGAAGCCAAATAGACGACTCGCCGACCTTCACGCTATGCTGCTACCCTTGTGGGAACAAGGGTGCCGCCAATCGTGAGTAGGCACTTTGCATACCGTTGTCCTCACGTTTCTGTAATCAGCATTTCTCGCCCGGGTAGGTGTGATGGATTTTAGTGGAAAAAAAGGTCTGATCCTCGGCGTCGCCAACGACCATTCGATCGCTTGGGCCATCGCACAACAGATCATGGATGCCGGCGGAACCTGTGGCTTCACGCACCTGCCGGATCGGGCCGATGATGAACGCCAACGCAATCGCCGCCGCGTCTCGCAGTTGACCGACAAGTACGAGAACGCCGCCTTCTTGGTTCCGATGGATGCCCAAAACGATGACGACATCCGCAGCGTGATGGCGACCGCTGGGGAAAAGTTCGGCAAAATCGACTTTCTGTTGCACTCGATCGCCTTTGCCGATCGCGACGACCTGTCACGCGACACCGTCTACACCAGCCGCGCCGGCTTCAAACTCGCCATGGACGTCAGCGTCTACACGCTGATCGCCGTCACGGCAGCCGCCAAGGAGCTGTTCAATCCCGGCGGTGCGATCACCACGATGACCTACTTTGGCGGCGAAAAGTGCGTCCCCGGTTACAACGTGATGGGGATCTGCAAAGCGGCCCTCGAAGCGACGGTCCGCTACCTGGCGTATGACATGGGCCCGCAAGACGTGCGTGTGAACGCCTTGTCGGCCGGCCCGGTCCGCACGCTCGCCGGTCGCGCCGCGGGCGTGGAAGAGATGCTGACGATGTACGAACACATGGCGCCGCTGGGCCGCAACGTCACACACGAGGAGGTCGGCCGCACCGGCGCCTTCTTGCTCAATCCGATCAGCAACGGGATCACCGGCGAAGTGCTGCACGTCGACTGTGGCTACAACATGATGGGCAGCCCCGGTCGCTTGCTCGATAAGCTTCGCAGCTAAGCAACTCACGATTATTCTTTCGGTCAAGTTGAGCGCCGCTGTGCGGCGGATCGCTCGTGAGAACCGGACGCTGACGCGTGCCGGCTGATGGAATTTTGCCGAATCTCATGTCCTGTGCGGCTTAAGAGCCTGTAGGACTCCCTTCCACGTAGGAGCCATCATGGTCCGCACCGCCTCGACGATGTTGCCGCTGGGCACCACCGCCCCCGATTTCTCGCTGGTCGATACCGACGGCAAAACGGTTTCACGCCGCGATTTCCTCGGTAAAAAAGGCTTGTTGGTCATCTTCCTCTGCAACCATTGCCCCTACGTCAAACACGTCGCCGATGAACTCAAACGGCTTAGCGATGACTACCTGGCGCGTGACATCGCCGTCGTGGGGATCAGCAGCAACGACAGCGCGGCGTATCCGGCCGACTCGCCGGAGCAGATGAAGCTGGAGAAGCAGCAGCGTGGGTACGCGTTTCCCTACCTGTTTGATGCCACGCAAGAAGTCGCCAAGGCATACCGCGCCGCGTGCACGCCCGATTTCTTCCTGTTCGACGGCGAGCACCAGCTCGTTTACCGTGGCCAGTTGGACGACAGCCGCCCGAGCAACGGCAAGCCGGTGACCGGAGCGGACCTGCGAGGCGCGCTGGACAACTTGCTCGCCGGTGGGCCGCCGCTGGAACGCCAGGTAGCCAGCCTCGGCTGCAACATCAAATGGATTCCCGGTGCAGAACCAGATTACTTTGGTTCGACCTGAGGCGGTTAAAAGCTTATGACCAGTATCGCATGGACTTGAGTGGCACGCTCAGAGCCCCAGCGATGGGCGTGAGCGGCAGAAGCAGATACCGAGCCGCTGAGACATTCAGGGGTGTCCTGCAACTTTCGCCAGCACGCCCTTCGTTCCTCAGGGACGTGCCACCCCGAAGACCTCAGGGAGGTGCCACGCAGGTGATCGGCGGCTCCGGTCCAAGTGATAGCCGTGACGTTCAAGGAAGAGTCCTAAAATCGAACTCAGTCATGGTCTTTAACTGCCGGCCTGTCGGCGGGCCTGGCGAAGCCGTTGTAGCTCCGGCCAGTTCATCACGCCGCAGCGCTGAGCCCATTGCCGCCAAGCTTGAACGAGTTCACGGAGTTTTTCGGGATGCTCAGCCGCCAGGTTTTGCAACTCCGTCCGGTCTAGGCTCAGGTCGTAGAGCTCCCAACTGCCGGTTCGCAGATTGACCGCCTTCCAGTCGCCGATGCGGATCGCTTTATTGCCTTGGTGCTCCCAGTAAATTGCCTCACGTTGGATGTTCTGGTTCGTAAAAGCCGGCACGAGGCTCCTGCCTTCCAGCGGCAGCAGCTTTCGCCCCGAGTCTGCGGGAGATTCGGTTGGATAAGTCGCGCCGGCCACTTCCAGCAGCGTCGGCATGATGTCGATCACGTGCCCCGGCTGATGCCTCAGCCCGCCGCGATCCGTGATGCCCTCCGGCCAGTGCGCGATCAGCGGCGTGGCGACCCCGCCTTCGTACGTGTCGATTTTGAACTTGCGAAACGGCGTGACGGCGGCGTTAGCCCATTCCAGCCCGACACTCGCGTACGACGCTCCGGTGCCGATTTCCGCGCCATCAATCCCGCGGCTAAACCCGCCCGGGCCACCTTCGGCCGAGCAGCCGTTGTCTGACAAAAACAGAATCAACGTGTTGTCAAACTCGCCGAGTTCCTGCAGCGTGACGATCAACCGGCCCAGGTTTTGGTCGATGCAATCGACTTGCGCCGCGTAGATCTCCATCCGCCGCGCGAGCTCCTGGCGTTCTGCGGCCGATTTCTCATCCCAGGCATCCGCCTGCGGATCACGCTCGCTCAATTGAGCAGTCGCCGGCATGATTCCCATTTCCTGCTGCCGTGCAAACCGCCGGCGCCGGACATCGTCCCAGCCGTTGTCGAACCGTCCGCGATACTTGGCGATGTCCTCGGCTTTCGCTTGCAGCGGCCAGTGCGGCGCGATGTGCGGCAGGTACAAGAAGAACGGCTTGCGCTGCTGATCGCTGCGCGACTGCTTGATGAACTCGATCGCTTGGGACGTGAACAGATCGGTGACGTAAGCGTCATCCGGCAACTCGACCTGCTCGTTATCGCTCAAGAAAAACACTTCACGGCGAAGTTGCAGCGCGTCTTTGAAATACACGCCGCCACCGTTGGGTGTCCCCCAGTAGCGATCAAAGCCGCGGTCCAGCGGCCACTGACCCGGCTTCGCCCCAACGTGCCACTTGCCAGTCGCCAAGGTCGTGTAGCCAGCGGGCCGCAGCGCTTCGGCCAAAGTCAGGCACTGATCGTTCAAGAAACCGCGGTAGGCCGGTAGCCCGTCGTCGCCTCCCATGTGCCCGATGCCCGCTTGGTGCGGGTAGAGCCCGGTCAGCAGCGCCGCCCGCGTCGGACAACACCGCGACGTGTTGTAGAACTGCGTGAACCGCAAACCACCGGCCGCCAACGCGTCGAGGTGCGGTGTCTCGATCTCGCCGCCATAGCAGCCAACATCCGAATAGCCCAGGTCATCGGCCATGATCAGCACGATGTTGGGACGTTGGTCTGCGTTGGTCCCCGCTGCACCGATCGCCATCCACCACGCGCCGATCATGACGCCGATGACACACCTCATGAATCCTAGCATTGACGGTCGCTCCGGAAGAAAAACTCGGTTCGTGACGCGCGGGCATCGCTCTAAGCAAGCTTGTGTCCATGATGATCGTGGCCGCCACTCGCCACAACAAGTCGGCTTCACTCGGTTGGGGCTGTGCGGTCAGCGCCGTGCTGCGGTTATACTGCAGCGGCGCAAATGCCCGCCGTTGAACCTGAGGAGTGTTGAGAAGTGATACACCGCGTGATGTTGATGGTCATGGTCGTGATGCTGAGCGTCGCGAGCCTGCACAGTTGGGCTGCTGACCCACAACCGAAAGCCGCCGATGGTGCTGGCGGCAAGCCGACGGTGCTGGTGCTCGGCGACTCGATCTCGATCGGTTACACCCCGTATTTGACGGAGCAACTCGCCGACGTCGCGAACGTCGTCCGCCCACTCACCGCTGATGGTCGAGCCGAAAACTGCGCCGGAACCAAAAACGGGGCGCGGAAGGTCGAGCAGTGGATCGCTCAGGCCGGCAAACCCGATGTGATCACATTCAACTTCGGCCTGCATGACTTCAAACGCGAAACGCAGGGTGATAAACCGGCGGCCTCCAACAATCCCAATGATCCGCCGCAGTCCGACCCTGAAAGCTACCGCCAGAACCTGACCCGAATCGTCGAGCGGCTGGAGGCGACCGGGGCAAAGCTGTTCTTTGTCACCACGACCCCCGTGCCGCCCGGCGGCGTTCGCCCGCACCGCGATCTGGGCGACCCGCTGCTCTACAACGGCATCGCGCGCCAGGTCGTCGAGCCACGCGGCATCGAAGTGATCGACTTGTTCGCCGTCGCAGCCGCCGAGCCCAGTTGGATGCGGCCGGTGAATGTGCACTTCACCGCTGAGGGTTCTCAAGGACTGGCCACGGCGATCGCCAAACCAGTGCGCTCGGCGCTGGCGGATCTCCCGCGGGCGAAAGCCTCGCAAGTCGATCCCGCCGCAGCGCCCGCTTGGCAGGCCGATCCGCAAGTGGTGGAACGGGCTAGCCGCGGCCGCGAGTTCAACTACCGCGAGGAGAACGTCCCGAGCTACGAACTGCCCGATCCGCTGGCCGACGAGCAAGGCAATCCGGTCGCTGCCAAGCAGTGGCCGGCACAGCGCGAACGGACATTGCAGTTGTTCCGCGATCACGTCTACGGCCACGTCCCGACTGAAGCGGCCCAGGCCACCGTTACCTACACGCCGACAGCGCAGTACGACGCCCTCCACCTGACCGCCAGCCAGGTCGAAGCTCGCATCACCGCTGGCGACGCAGAGTTCACCTTCCCGCTGTTGGTCTACCTGCCCAAGCAAGCCGCTGGACCGGTGCCTGCGATCGTGATGATTCAAAATCGGGCGTTTCCCGAGCTGGCCGGTGCGGTGGAACGACCGTCGCCGTTCATCCCCGTAGAAGCGATCGTCAAACGCGGCTACGCAGTGGCGGTGTTCCACACCAGCCATGTCGATCCGGATCGAAAAGACGGATTCAACGACGGGATCCGCGGCTTTTTTGCCCGCGTCAAGCACGGTCCTCAGGCCGATCTTTCCAGCCGCCAGATCAGCGACTGGGGCGCGCTGTCCGCTTGGGCCTGGGGCGCCAGCCGCGTGCTCGACTACTTGGAGACATTGCCGCAGATCGACAAACAGCGGGTAGCGGTCATCGGTCACTCGCGCGGTGGCAAAACCGCTGCCTGGGCCGCTGCCAACGACACCCGCTTTGCCGCTGCGCTAATCAATGAAAGCGGCTGCGGCGGGGCAGCGCTATCCCGACGCCGCTTCGGCGAAACGGTCCAACGGATCACCACGGCGTTTCCGCACTGGTTCTGCGAGCGGTTGGGCGACTACGCTGGCAACGAAGAGGCTCTGCCGGTGGACCAACACCAATTGATCGGCCTGATCGCGCCGCGCGCGGTGGTGGTCGCCAGCGCCGCCGAGGACCTGTGGGCTGATCCGCGTGGCGAGTATCTGTCGCTCGTACACGCCGCGCCGGTGTTCAGCCTGCTTGGGGCTAACAGCATCGACCAGCCAGCGATGCCGCCGCTGGGCCGGCCACGATTTGTCGGCCCGAGCGGTTACTTCATCCGTCCCGGTGCCCATGGGCTGCACGAAGGTGACTGGGTCAACTACCTCGATTTCCTCGACGACCGGCTGCGCAGCGGCCAACACGGCCAAGATTGACCGCCCCTGCACCCATCCTGTTTTCACAAGTCCATGAGTGTCCCTTTAGAATCCGGTTCGGAGCAGTTTGTGTCAGCCGGCGAGATCCGCGGGCTGCTCAAGCACCTGCAGCGGTGTGGTGTCAGGTTTTTGCCCACTTCGGACGCCGTCGCTGCGCCGGCTCCGGTGGCCGCGGAGCCTGCGCCGCAGCGACCAGCACCTGCACTTTCGGTCGAACCAGCGGCGGCTGAGCCGGCGAATGTCGCGGTCTTCGGTCGCTCGGCAACTCTGCCAGCAGCCGCGGCGGTCGCAGCGCCGCTGTTCTCGGTCGCCGAGCCCTACAGCGGCCCGAGCCTGCCGCCCGCTGACCGGATCGCGCGCTTGCAGTCACTCGCCGCCGAAGTGGCGCAGTGCCCACGCTGCAAAGTGCTCGCCTGTTCGCGGAAGAACACGGTGTTTGGTGAAGGCAGCGCCACGGCGCGGGTCTGTTTTTTCGGCGAAGCTCCCGGAGCGGACGAGGATGCGACCGGTCGCCCGTTCGTTGGCCGATCCGGCGAACTGCTGACCAAAATGATCGAGGCCTGCACGTTTTCACGCGAGCAGGTTTACATCCTCAACACGATCAAATGCCGGCCGCCGGGCAACCGCAATCCCGACCCAACCGAGATCGCCAATTGTCGGCCGTACTTCGAGGAACAACTCGAAATCATCCGCCCCGATTATATTGTCTGCCTCGGATTGGTCGCCGCGCAGACGCTGCTCAACAGCACACTGTCGATCGGCAAGCTCCGCAGCCGCTTTCATCACTACCGCGGCAGCAAGGTGCTGGCGACCTATCATCCGTCGTACCTGCTCCGCAATCCCAACGCCAAGCGGGAAGCCTGGGCCGATTTGAAGATGCTGCTGCGCGACATGGGGATCACGCTCCCCAAGTGATTTGGCGACGCTCGCCGATTCGCGCCGAACAAGAGATGATCAACGAGGTGGAGTGCCACCGCTTGATTTGCAGGTCTCGAGGTAAACAAATTCACTCGTGCTCGTGCTCGTGCTCGTGCTCGTGCTCGTGCTCGTGCTCGTGCTCGTGCTCGTGCTCGTGCTCGATCGTCAGAGCAAACTCTTCTGGAGCCTCGTTGACGCCGTCAAACTTCATCGCCATGCGAGTTAACATCGACACGACACGTTTCAAGGTTCGTTTCAGCTCGTCACTCGACTGGCGATCCATTCCGCCCGAGGCAACAAGTACGTCCTGAATCGCAGCGCACTCCAGCGACGACCCGCGTGCGATGTCTAAGAATCGTGCTCGGTCTTTAAGGCTTCGCTTACCATTGCCCTCGGCGATGTTCAGCGGAACCGACTGGGCGGCGCGAAGCCATTGGTCACGCGCATGGCGGTGCAAACCTCTCAGCGATTTAGAGACGTTAAATGCCGCAGCAACGTACTGGATCGAGAGGCAATAAACGTCGAGTCGATCATGGTCGAAAACTGCGACAGTCATGTTTGCTCCGTTTCGATTACGAGCACGAGCACCGCGATGCTGAGCACGAGCACGAGGGTAAACCAGAAAAGGTAAACCCAAAATATACGCCCACCGGCTTGAGGTTCACTTAACCGAAGAACAATCGCTGCGCATTGCCGCCGAGCACTTTGGCTTGCTCTTCGGCCGTAAAGCCCTCAAGGTAAGATGCCCCGCGTTCAAACGCGGCGCGGTAGCTCTCGGGTGTCGCCGCGGCATTGAAACCACCGCCGTAGAGCATCCGGTCGGCGCCGTAGGCCTGCATCAGTTCGGCGATCACCGGGCGAATGTCGCGGTGCGGGTAGCTGGTCGGCTCAGGAATCGATGAGAGCTTGAGCCAAGTGTTAGGCAGTTCACCCCAGCGGAGCACGACGGCGTGTTCTTGCGGTGTGCCCTGGAATGGCCGACCGAGGTGATCGATGATCACAGGGGTTTGCTGAAACTCGCGGATCAGCGGCTCAAATCCTGGCGCGTACCGCGGTTCAAAATGCAACTGCACCGCCAAGCCCAACTCGCTCGCTGTCCGCCACAGTTCGTGCAGCGCGCGGGACCCAAACGGCGGCAACCGACCGGGGGCGTACGCATGAATCCGAGCCGCCACCAGCGGCATCTGTTCGGCCAGTTCCCTCAGCCGCTCCGGCGCCCCCAGGGTGTCGGCAAACACCAGCGCTGTCCCCTTGAGCCGCCCGCCGCCGACTTCCAAACAGTGCTGCAAGTAGCGGTGGTCATCCTGGTACGGTTCGGGATGGACGACGATCGCGGAGGCAACGCCGGCACCGTCCATGCACTCCAGCAAGTGCTCCGGTGACGCGGCTTCAGCGGGGCGATAGGGAGCGTTTTCATGATACGGGAGCCGCGGATCGCGCTCGCCCGCAAAACAGTGCAGATGGCAATCGATTCGCGGCGCCGCTGCCGCTGCGGTGGCCGCTTGTTCGTCCGCGCGCAGCGGCAGAACCGGGGCAACCAAGGAACTCGCTCCGGCGACCGCCGCCGTGGCCAAAAACTCGCGGCGAGACCGTGCTACGCCAGCGGCGTTCGAATCGTTCATCATCAAGCTCCGTCTGAAATCCAAGGTTTTCGTACAACCAAAATCAAATATCTGGTGGGTATACCGTCACAGGCGGTTCGCCTAAGTTGTCTGCTCCGGCCAGACGTTAGGTGGCGATTGCCGCCGCCGAGCCGGCCGACTGGGACCTCTCGCGACATTGAACGGGATTGGAGTCCACCCGCGGCCCTGTGCACTAGGCTGACTTTGCCATGATAAACCATCTCCGACGACCTCGACTGCGTTGCCTGACACTCATCGGGTGGATTTTAATTGCCGCCGCCTCCGCTCCCGGATGCAATCGCGCGGAATCCAAAGGCTCTGTCAGTCGCTTACGGTTGGGACATGTGTATGAGATCAAAAGTCCCACACACGCTTTTGGTACTGCCCTACTCAATGAACGTCTGGCTGAGGCGGGAGTCGATCTGCAGGTCAACGTGTATCCAGCGGCCCAGCTCGGCAGCGAAGCGGAACTACTGGAGCAGCTCGTTGCTGGCGAGATCGACTTGACCGTTGCCGGGCCTTCCTTTCTGGCTATGTGGCATCCACCGCTAGGGGCCTTTGACGCCGCCTACGCCTTTACGGATCTGGAGCACATGCTGGAAGTCGCCGACAGCGCGTTGATGGCGCCGCACTGGGAAGCACTGCGCCGGCAGTTCGGCGTGCGCGTGCTCGGGACCTGGGCCTACGGCGCACGGCACATCACCAGCAACCGGCCGATCCGCACACCGGAGGATTTGAAAGGGTTTCGGCTGCGAATGCCCGGAGCGACGGTCTGGCAGGAATCGGGCGCAGCGCTGGGGGCTAGCCCGATGCCGATGGCCTTTTCAGAAGTCTACATGGCGCTGCAACAAGGGATCGCCGACGGGCAAGAAAACCCAGTGCCGGTGATTCACACCATGGGATTTCACGAAGTCCAGCGCTATTTGATTCCCACCGGACATATCCAATCTTCCATCCAAATCCTGATCAGCGAGCGGGTGTGGCAACGGCTGGATGAGGCTCAGCAACAAGCCCTCACCGCAATCGTGGAAGATCTGGGGCGTGACGTGTTGGTCGGAATCCGCGAGCAAGAACAGGAATTGCTCGATGTTTGGCGGCGCGAAGGCCCGATGCAGGTGCTCGACGACGTCGATGTGGACGCGTTCCGCCGTCGGGCCAGAGCCTATTTTTCCGATGGTTTTGAGTTCAGTTCGCTCTACCGAGAAATCACACAAGGACCCGATGCAGTACGGGAGCAGGCGCAATGAATCGCAGTTGGAAAGATCGAGCCTCCACAGTGCTGAAAGGCTTGGTCCGTCTGGAGCAATGGTTAGCAATCGGAATCCTGGTCACGATCTTGGTGACGATGGGCATGCAGGTGTTTGCACGCTACGTGTTTGGCTCGCCGATTTCCTGGAGTGAAGAAGTCGCTCGTCTGGGACTGATCTGGTTGACGTTTATCGCCGCCGGCTTCGTGGCAGCGCGTGGACAACACATTGCGGTCGATCTTTCGGGGCCTGAGCCCGAACCCACCAACGATGAACGGAGGCAGCGTGAGCTACATGAAGTTGAACGCAATGGTGACAACGATGAAGGCGCCGCATCCAATCCATTCGGTTGGTTTTCTTTATCACGTCTGGTCAGTGCGTTGGTCCTGGTGTCCAGTCTGATGTTGCTGATTGGCGGACTACCGTTTGTGCTCCGGGTCTATCCGGTTGCGTCTCCAGGGATTGGGCTCTCGATGACCTATTGGTATGGCGCCGCCAGTGTTGGATTGGTGCTCCTGTCGCTGCATGCCATCGCCGACTTATGCGGAATTCAGCAGAGCGATATCGCCCAAGATGACGATCCTAACCTGACTTGAAAACCTCATGACTCTCCTGATCCTCCTGACGGCAATGCTCGTGCTTTTGGCGATCCGAGTACCGGTCGCACATGCGATGCTATTGCCCTGTTTACTCTATGTGTTTTTCTCTGAAGACATCACGCTCGGCGTCGCGGTGCAGCGAACTGTCGCCGGTGTGAACAGTTTCCCACTGTTAGCCGTGCCGTTATTTGTGATGACCGGCTATTTGACCAATGCGGCGGGGCTTGCCGAACGCTTGCTGCGCATGCTGTTATGCTTCTTCGGCCGCGTGCCGGGGAATTTGGCGTACGTCAACGTCTCCAGCAGCGTGCTGTTTTCTTGGATGAGCGGTGCGGCGATCGCCGATGCGGCGGGGCTCGGATCCGTGCTCGTTCCGGCGATGCGAAAGCAAGGTTATGACGCGCGATTTTCGATTGGCCTGACCGGCGCTTCGTCGATGATCGGGCCGCTTATGCCGCCAAGCATCCCCGCGATTATCTATGCGGTCACGGCGGGAGTGTCGGTCGGCGGCTTGTTCTTCGCTGGCGTGGTTCCGGCACTCGTGCTCGCCGCGGCCCTGATGGTTCACGCTTATCTGCATGTTCGCCGCCACCCGATCCCAAAGCGCGGGCCCGAGGTTCGTGAACACTGGCTGTGGGTCACGCTTTCAGCCGCACCGGTGCTGATGACTCCAGTCATCATCTTGGGCGGTATCCTCGGCGGCGTGTTTACCCCGACCGAAGCCGCCGCGGCGGCGGTGATGTACATGCTCTTTTTGGGAGTCTGCTATCGCACCCTCACCCTAGCAACACTCTACAAGGTGCTGCTCGATACCTGTGCAACCACCGGCATGATCATGCTGATCGTGGCCGCAGCCAGTTTGTTTGGCTGGGTGATCGCCCGTGAGCAAGGCCCACAAATGGTCGCTGATGCGTTGCTGCAACTGACAAGCGATCCATACATTTTCTTAATCTTGGTCAACGTCTTTTTATTGTTCGTCGGAATGCTCTTGGAACCGACCGCGGCGCTGTTGATCTGCGTGCCGGTTTTGCTCCCGGTTGCCAGTCACTTTCAGATCGATCCACTGCACCTGGGCATTGTGATGATTCTGAATCTGGTGATCGGCTTGCTCACGCCACCGGTAGGACTGGTCTTATATGTGCTCAGTTCGGTGACCGGCATCAACCTCAAGATGGTGATGCAGGGTATGATCCCGTTCTTGTTCCCGTTGATGTTCACGCTCGCGGTGGTGACTTTCGTGCCGACGGTCAGTCTGTGGCTGCCGCGGTGGTTGGGCTTATAGGCGGTTGGGGGCAGAAGCGGCGGTCGCCGGATCGCCGATCATCTGCGCCAGTTGGCTCAGCAGCATGCCGGTGATCCCCCAAACCAAGTGATCCTCCAGCCGGTAGGCGATCGATTTGAACTCGAACGAGCCGACTGGCTGATGATTGCGGAGGATCTGTCGCGACCGCAGCGGGCTGGTGCAATGATCGGGGCGGAGCAGCATCTCCAGCGGCATTTCTAGCACGCGGTCGACCTCCAGCGGTTCGGGCGCCCAGGCACGTGACGGCGCTGTGGCGGTAAACACCACCGGAAACACCAGGTTGTTGCTGTTATAGACATAGACCGGATCGAGTTGACCGCACATCAGCGGGTCGACCGGGCGGTGGCCGAGTTCCTCCTGAAACTCCCGCAGGGCGGCCTGGGCCGGCGTTTCACCAGCTTCGATCATTCCGCCGGGCAGCGAGACCTGGCCGCCATGATGCCGCAGCGTGCGGGGACGCAAGGTCAGCGGCAACCACCAGCGGCCATCGCGGCGCCGCAGCCAAACAACGGCAACCGCGGCCTGCCGCGCGCCGGCCGGAGCCGGACCGCGGTGCCTTCCATAGGAAAGTTCGGGAGCCAGCGGCGCCGCCCCGTGCCCTGTTCGCTCGGCAGCCGACAGGGCCGCGGCGAGCCGCTGCGGCAGATCTGCGGCTGTCACGGTTAGCTATCGATCTCGACCCGTTCCCCTTGCTTGTCGCGGCAATCGATTTCCAGCGCTTCGGGATACAGGCTTTCGCTGCCCAAGATCTGCACGGTCATATCGCCGCTGTCTTCCAACTCCATCACGCTGCGACGTTTCTTATTATTCAAAAACGCTGCGACTTCATCATTGACCCGCACCGTCACACGAACGATGTGCGGGTTGCGGCAGGCCAAGGCCAGCATCCGAATCACTTCGATCGACATACTTTCCGCAGTCTTCACCAGCCCGCGGCCTTGGCAGCAGGGGCAATCGGTATAGATGCTGCGTTTGAGGCTCGTGCGAACGCGCTGCCGCGTCATCTCGATCAGGCCAAACGGGCTGGTGCGCAGGATCTTCGTCCGCGCGCGGTCCTTCGCCATCGCATCGCGGAGGGCACGTTCGACTTTCCGTCGGTGCGATTCACGGCGCATGTCGATGAAGTCATTGACGATCACGCCGCCCAGGTCGCGCAAGCGCAACTGCCGAGCGATTTCTTTGGCCGCGACCAGATTGAGCCGGAACGCATTTTCATCAGCCGAATCACTGCCGCCGCGAAAATTGCCGCTGTTGACGTCGATCGCCACCAGCGCTTCGGTGGGATCGATGACGATCGAACCGCCGCCGGGCAAATCGACTTTGCGCTGATTGATCTTAGCGATTTCTTCTTCGAGCTTGTACTTATGAAACAGCGGTTGGCGCGCATCATAAAACTTCAGGTGATCGACAAAGTGGGGCATCACCATCCGCAAGAAGTCACGCGTCTTTTCAAATGCCTCTTTCTCATCGATGTAAATCGCATCGATATCGCTGCTGAGGACGTCGCGAATGGTCTTGATGATCATATCGCTTTCCTCATAGATCGGCCCCGGCTCGCTGGTCGTCTGGACCCGCTTGACGATCGCCTTCCAGAGACGCAAGAGGTATTCCAAGTCGCGCTGCAGTTCCTCTTCTTGCCGCTGCGCACCGGCGGTGCGGACAATGAACCCCAGACCCTTAGGCGGGTTGATCGATAGCAAGCAACGGCGGAGACGTTTGCGATCGTCTTCGTCTTCAATCTTACGGCTGACGCCCACGCGACCCAGCGCTGGCATCAGCACCAAGTAGCGGCCGGGAATCGAGATGTAGGTGCTTAAGGTTGGTCCTTTGGTGCCGATGCCCTCCTTGATCACCTGCACCAGAACTTCGTCGCCGCGGCGAAAGATCTCTTGGATCGGCGGCTTATTGCGCGGGCGGCCACCTTTGAAGGCGGTTTTGGAACCGCGACCGGTTTCGCGTGCGCGCTCAGCGGAACGCTGTGCCATTTCATCGGATTCGCGCATGATCTCCGCTGGGTCATAACCGCCCTGGCGGAAGTACTGCGGTTCCACATCGCTGACGTGCAAGAAGCCATTGCGGCCGACGCCAAAGTCAACAAACGCGGCCTGGATGCTTGGCTCTAAGTTGACGATTTTGCCGCGATAGATGTTGCCGGCAAACGCTTCGACACTTTTGCGTTCGATATAGAGCTCATCGAGCCGACCGTCTTCCATGATCGCGATGCGGCTCTCTTCGGGCTGCGCTACATTGATCAGCATCTCTTTTTTCATTAGTGCTGTTCCTTGATAAGGTTGTGTGGTGGGTATGTGATTAATGCGAGGTACTTCCCGCATCGGTTTCAGACGTGTGGGCGGCTGGCGAAGTTGGCGATGCAGCCGCGCGCGGCCGCTCCAACTCGTCGGCCAGCACCACTTTGGTTCTGCGAATGATCGCACCGTGTTCGATGAGATCGCCCAGACCGAGCGCGCTGAGCACATCGGTCGGTTTTAAAGACGCACTGGGCGTGTTGACTTGGGTCAGATATAAGATTTGGTCACAGCGCTCAAAGCGGGGGAATGTCGCGGCGATCTCCACCGTGACTTCCTTGTCTTTGCGGCCGATGGTAATCCGTCCAACCCGCTTGGCCTCAGCGATGGCAGCATCGATCCGCTGCGAGTCGACCGCCGGAGGGAGGGTGATTTCGTACTCGCTGCTGTGCACTTTGGCTTTGCTCAGCCCGGGAAACGAGGCGATTGCGGTCCCGTCGGCATGGAACCGCGCCACCAATTGCACCGATCGAATTTCGAGCCCCGGCTGGCCATCGGCCGCCAACCGCTGCTGCAGTTGCTCGGCCTCGACCGGCTGAGCCAATTCGATTTCGACCACTTCGTCGAGCCCTTCGATGCCCAAGGCGAGCGCGGACGGGAAACCGATCCGCGGCTTCGGATTAAAGCCTTCGGACATCGAGAGCCGCAAATCCGCGCGGCGCAACAGCCGTTCCCATAACCGCTGCAGGTCGCGATGGCCGATCCACCGCAACAGTCCGGTTTTGGCAAAACGAACGCGAAAACGATCGCGGATCGGCTGGTTGTCGGCCGCGTCGCTCATGAGACAATCAGTTCCGGAGCGAACTTGCCGAGCCGCTCAAGCAGATAGAGATCCACGTCGCGTGCGCAGTCGAGGGTCATCGCGCGTTTGGCGATGCCTTGGCACTGCTGGATCGACACGCTGCGGATCGCCTTCTTCAGTTTGGGCAGCGCATGGGGCGGAACGCTCAGGTTGCGGACACCGAGCCCGACGAGCAACAAGGTGCGCGCCGGGTTGGTGCTCATCTCACCACAGACGCACAGCGGTGTCTCGGATTGGTCAGCCACCTCGACACAGCGTTCGATCAACCGCAGCACCGCCGGGTCGCTGGACTGGTACAGGTCGGCGACGCAGACATTGCTGCGATCGACCGCCAATGTGTACTGGACCAAGTCGTTGGTCCCGATGCTGAGGAAGTCGACTTCTTTGACAAAGCGGTCGAGCATCAAGACCGCCGCGGGCACTTCGACCATCATGCCCAGCGGCACGTCGCGGCGGTGCGGCTGCCCTTCTTCGGCCAGATCTTCCGCGATGATGTTGACCAGCATCCGCGCTTGTCGCAGTTCCGAAAGCGTGGTGATCAACGGGAACATGATCCGCATGTCGCCGTGCACCGCGGCGCGCAACAGTGCCCGCAACTGCGGCCGAAACAGCTCGGGGGTCTTGAGCGACAACCGAATGCTGCGCAGGCCCAAAAACGGATTCGGTTCCGGTTCGCTCAGCGGCCGACTGCCCATCTTGTCGGCCCCCAGGTCGAGCGTGCGGATGATCACCGGCCGGCCTTGCATCGCCTCGATCACCTCGCGATAGGCGCGGTAGTGGTCTTCTTCGCTCGGCTCCTCGTCGCTAGCCAGATACAGGAACTCCGTCCGGTACAGACCGATGCCATCGGCACCGCGTTCCAGGCAGGCCGCGACTTCGTGAGGGAATTCGATATTGGCGCTGAGCGAGACCGCCACCCCGTCGGTGGTGACCGCCGGCAAGTCGCGCAGCCCCGCCAGACGGACCGCCAGGTTGTGCTGCCGCTGTCGGCCTTCTTCATAGCGGTGCAGCGTCTCCGGATCGGGATCGAGGATCACGATGCCGCGATCGCCGTCGACGATCACGCGGGTCGCTCCGCGGACACTTTCCAAAAATTCGCCGATCCCGACCACCGCGGGCAGCTCCAGCCCTTTTGCGACAATCGCTGTGTGTCCCCCCGGGCCACCGGTTTCGGTGCAAAACCCGCGGACGTAGCGGCGGTCGAGGTTGGCGGTTTCCGACGGAGTGAGGTTGTGCGTCAGCACGATCACCGGCTCGGTCAGCTCGGTCAGTGGCCGCCGTGTCACTGCGCCGAGCTGCTGCAGCAACTGCTGCTCGATATCGACAATGTCTTCGGCCCGCTGGGCCAGCAACGAATTGTCCAGGCGGCGAAGATCGGCAGCGTAGCGGTGCAACACTTGGCTGACCGCATAGGCCGCCGACTGTTTGCCTTGATCGATCCGCCGCTGCAACTCGGCGTGCAGCCGCGGGTCGTGCAGCATCTGCAACTGGGCGGCGAAGATCTCACCGGTGGAGTCACCGGCCAAGGCCGCGGTGTTGTGCTGATTGCTCGCCAATGTCGCCGAAACCGCCTCGACCGCGCGACGCAGTCGCGCGATCTCTTCGTCGACGTCCTCAGGAGCGACTTGGCAGTTAGGGATGCGGTAGCCTTCGCGGTTCAGCACCAGGGCTGGACCGATGGCTACACCCGGGGAGACCGGGATTCCGTGGAGTTCAAGCATCGAGGGCCGGGCCCGCGCCGCTCCGGACCGCTCGACGGAGCCCGCGGGTGCAGGCCGCGTGGCGCCGGATGGTCCAGAGAGCGAGGACGACGGAAATCCATCATTTTTGTTCGGGTGGTGGTGCTGGTAACGCTGGCAGGCGAACCGACGCTCGAGGCGCAGCGGGCCGCTCGGACATCTTCCGAGGCCAGCGGCGGCGCTGCGTCATTCGGCCTGCTCCAGCTCGTAAAAGCCGCTATCAAATAACTCCGAGATCATCGCCACCGCCTGTTCCGCATCGGCCCCCTCAGCCAGCAACGACATCTGGGTGCCGCACTCGGCCCCCAGCGTCAGCAGCGAGAGAATGCTTTTGCAATCGACCCGACAGCCGTCCTTTTCAAGCATGATTTCGGCTTGATAGCGGCTGGCTTCGCGGACGACCAAATCCGCCGGACGGGCATGCAGTCCCTGAGGATTGCGAACGACAACGTTTCGAGTGATGACTGTTGAACTCATGGCGACGGCATCGCCGATACCGGTTGAATCTTTGATAAGTAAGAGTGGTGTCGCGGACACAGCCGCGGTCAACCGCGCAATTGCCTACGAGGCAAACTGGTTGTTATCCGCTTCTTCCAGCAGTTGATGAATGTCTTCGCGCGTGCGGCTCTGCTTCAGGAAGCGGCAGAAGGTTTCGTCGCGAAGCTGCTTGGAAATGTTCTCCAGGGCGCGGAGGTGATCGCCGGGGCGATCCGGCGGGCTGATCAACAAGAAGAACAGTTGCACCTTTTCGCCGTCGAGGCTGTTGAAATCGACGCCGTCGACCGAGACACCCACGGTGCCCACCAATTTGCCGACGCCCGGATGCTTGGTGTGAGGAACCGCCACGCCACGGCCGATGCCGGTGCTGCCGAGTTCTTCACGCTTCATGATCGCCGCGATGATGTCGGCCTTCTCGTCGGCATTGATCTCGCCGGCCTGCAGCAACGAATCAACCAACTCGGTGATCACGTCTTCTTTGTTGTCAGAGCTGAGTTCGGCGCAGATGGCCTTCTCGCAAATAAAATCCGAAAACTTCATGAAATTAGGTCCTGAAAGTGGATGCGTGCCTGCGGGGCAGACGCGTGGTCGATGGGAATGAGAACGTAATTCAAATGGATCGATCGCCCCACGGCACAGCAACAGCTTCAGCTTAGGTCACCGAATGTGACCGCGGCCTCACTTCAAGATACGACGCACCAAGAACTTGGCGTCGGCAGCAAGATAAACGCCGGGGCGACCGGATACGGACCTCACTCGGGAACGGAAGTTGAATCGATGTGCGTGTGACGGGCGGCGCGGCGTTCGGTCAATTTTTCCTTCGTTCGACGCAGTTGCTGCTCGATCTTGGGAATCGCCAAGTCCAATGCCGCCAAGACCGTCGTGGCCTCTGCCGTCGCTAAGCAATCCGCCGCGTGCTCGGCCGAGACTCGAAGCTCTACTGTCGGATTGTCCAACTGCTTCATGTCGATGACGACTTCGATCGCGTTGACCCGATCAAACAGCCGACGGAGCTTCTCCACCTTGTCTTCGATCAAAGGTTGATCGCCCGGTTGCATTTCGCCGTGGCGGACGGAGACGCTGATTTGCATCGAAAACTCCCGTGTATCCATCGCATGAACTGAGACGCTGCGGGCGATAACGCCCTTCAAACAGACGAACCGTTCGCTCCATCCGACTCCTGGGCGAGCCCGCGGAGCAATCATAGCAGACAACCCGACGGTTCGGGGAGACGTTCTCCAGGGCATTTTGTTCCCCGAGGTCGCCTCATTTTCCCCCGCCCCCGCTCACAAGACAAGCTTGGCCATCCGGCCGTGTAGCCCATGAGGGCCGATCGGGCATGGTTTCTGAGCGGGAGGCGCGCAGAAAGAAATCTCCAAAATTGGTGCTAATCAGCCTTGTCTTGCCCGCCGCCGATCCCGTAGAAGCGGCGTCGGCATGGAAGCCGAGTATTCGATAAGGATGGGTCAATGACAACCGAAACCACTGGCGAGACGATCCGCAACCTGGTCCGAGGACTGGACCAAGTTCTCATCCTCGGCGATCCAGACGTCTGCTGCGTCGACGCCTTACCGCTCCGCGACGCCCGCGCAGGCTGCATCACGCTGATCGACGACGCTTGCCGCGCCCCGCAGGTCATCCGCTCCGGCGCCGCCGCCGTCGTCACCGCTCAACCGATTCAGTCGCTCACCTGCACCCAACTGGTGACCGACGACATCCATCAACTGTTCACGCACCTGGTCAGCCAGTTTCGGCCGCGCCCGTTGGCCACCCGTTACGCGTCGATTCACTCCAGTGCCCAGATTGATCCCACCGCCTCGATCGGCGCCAGCACCTGCATCGGGGCCGGCGTGGTGATCGGCGCCGGAGCGGTGATCGGCGACCACTGCCATCTGATGCCCGGTGTCGTGGTGATGGACCATTGCCACATCGGCGACCACTGCCGGATCTATCCCAATGTGGTGATCTATGAGCACACGCGAATCGGCGACGACGTGCAGATCCATGCCGGCTCGATCATCGGCGCTCACGGCTTTGGCTACCGCCAAGTCGAAGGCCGCCACGTCCCCACCGCTCAACTCGGTTACGTGCACATCGAATCGGGCGTCGACGTCGGCGCCAGTGTGACCATCGACCGTGGCACCTATGGGGTGACGCGGATCGGTGAAGGCACCAAAATCGACAATTTGGTGATGATCGGACACAACTGTCACATCGGACGGCACAACCTGCTGTGCAGCCAAGTCGGCATCGCCGGCTCCTGCCAAACCGGCGATTACGTCGTCTTGGCGGGCCAAGTCGGCCTGGCCGACCACATCACCTTGGGCGACCAGGTCGTCGTCGGTGCCCAGGCTGGCGTGATGGAAAATCTCGCCAGCGACCAGGTCTATCTCGGCAGCCCGGCCACGACGCAGCGCGATCAGATGCAGATCATGGCCGTCCAGCGGCGACTGCCCGAAATCCGCCGCGAGGTCAAATCGCTCCGTCGCGACGTCGATCAACTGCGCACCCAACAGGCCACCGGCGCGGCCGACAGCCATGGCGAGCGCACGCTGCCAGGCACCGCTGCAGACGACGACGCGGCCGAAGCCAAGCACCCGGCCAAACCGCACTGTATCCCGTTTCGTCGCCCCGCGGCTTAAGGCGATTATCCGAAAAAGGGGTCTGACCCTTTGGAGGTGACTCGTCTCTGATATGTTTCTGCGTCGCCGGAGAGGGTCAGACCCCTTTTTCGGATAGGCAATAAGGCGTCCAGTCTGATGAATGGCGGCTATCATCCTCTCGGCGGCTATCGCAGGCTGACCGCACCGGACCGCGGCACGCCGATCGGCTTGGTCGCCGGCTGGGGACGGTTCCCCATTCTCGTCGCCCAAACCTTGGTCGCCCGCAAGATCCCCGTTTGCTGCATCGCCATCGACGGACATGCGGAAGAACACCTCGAATACCTCTGCGACCATGTCCGCTGGTCAGGTGTCGGGCGGTTGGGCGCGCACCTGCGTTACTTCCGCAAGATGGGCGTGCGGCAGGTGACGATGGCTGGCAAGCTGTTCAAAGCCGACCTGCTCTACAGCGGCTCGGTCTGGCTGCGTCACAGTCCCGACCTGCAGTGCCTGCGGACTTTCGGCCCGTTGCTGCTGAGCCGCCACGGCAATGCTCGCGATGATTCCCTCCTGATTGCAGTCACTCAAATGTATCAGCGCCACGGTATGGAAGTCGCCGCCGCGACCGATTTGGCCCCCGAGCTGCTCGCGACCGAAGGCTGGCTGGTCGGCAAGCAGACCTGTTCTGCCAAACTGCAAAGCGACGTTCGCTTCGGCTGGGAAATCGCCAAGCAGATGGGCGGCATGGACATCGGCCAAAGCATCACGGTCAAAGACGGCACCGTGCTTGCGGTCGAAGCGATCGAAGGGACCGACGAATGCATCCGCCGGACCGGCGAACTCTGCCGCCGCGGCGGCTGGGTGCTGGTGAAAGTGGCCAAGCCCAACCAGGACATGCGGTTCGACGTGCCGACGATCGGCCCCCAAACGGTCGAAATGGTCCGAAGCGCCGGCGGCGCAGCGATCGTGATCGAAGCACATCGGACCATCGTCGTCGACCAGGCTGAAACCTGCGCCGCGGCCGCCGCCGCCGGCATCGCAATCGTCGCCGTTGCCGATCCGCTGGCTAGCCTGGCGACCCAAGCTGCTTAGGACCGCGGCCTTGAACCAGGCTGATGAAGCACTGCCACCGGCCTGATCGCCGCGCAGCATCAATCCAAGAGGCTCGGGCTCTCATGTTCGCCCAGCGGGATCGTGTCCATGATGTGATAGCTCGGGCCTGACTTATCCAGGTAGCTGGCGTACAGCCGCAGTTGCTCAGCAGCCATCACGCCCAACGAGCGATGTTCGTAGCGGCTGACCCGCTCGACCACCTCGGCCGATGCCGCGCGGCTACCGCTGCGGACGCGGCCGAGCGTCAGGTGCGGGCGGTAGTCGCGCGGCTCGGGTTTGAACCCCAAGTCGGCGAGTTCCTGCTCCAGGACGCTCACCAGCTTGATCAATTCCTCACCGCCGCGTGGGACTCCGGCCCAAATCACCCGCGGTCGATCGCTGGTGGGAAACCCGCCGGTGCCGGCGAACTCCAGCTCAAACGGCTCGATCGTCGCGGTCGCGCGGCGGATCGCTTGGCAAACCTGCGGCACGTCGCGATCGACGACTTCGCCGAGAAACTTCAGCGTCAGGTGCAAGTTTTCTTCAGGGACCCATTTGATCCCGTCCTTGTCCTGGCGGAGATCGCGGAGCAACCGCCGCGCGTTGCGCTGCACTTCGGGACTCAGCGGGATGGCGATAAACGAGCGGATGGTGTGCATGCAAACGATCTCAGCGGTCCGGGGATGCCGGACGAGACAAACTTAATAGAATGGCAGGATGAATGGCGAGACCGGACCAAGGATAGGCGATTTGATGGCATGTTGTGAACCACCGCCCGCTGTGGCTCCGCTCGTCTTGCCGCACTTTGTGCCTCATCCGCTGATCCGCGGCGGGCATTTGCAGACGATCCTGTCGCTCCGGGCGCCGCAGCGCCACCCGCTGCGGCCGCGGCTGCACTGGGTGCCGCTGGCCGATGGCGACGCGTTGGCGCTGCACGATGACGAGCCCGAGGGTTGGCTGCCCGGAGCACCCAGCGTGATGCTGGTGCACGGCCTGTGCGGCAACCGCAACTCGCCTTACATGCTTCGCCTGGCCCACCGCTTCACGGCGCTGGGTGTGCGTGTGTTTCGGCTGGAAATGCGCGGTTGCGGGGTCGGTCACGATCGCTGCGATGGCATCACCCATGCCGGGCGCAGCGACGATTGCCTGGCTGCCTTGGGGCAGATCGCCGAGTTGACCGCCGCCGGGCCGATGGCAGCGATGGGTGTTTCGCTCGGCGGCAACCAATTGCTCCTGGCCGCCGGACGCCTCGGCGCGGGTCTCGATGCGCGTCCGCCGTGGGCAGAGCGGTGGACGCGGCTGGTCGCCGTCTCGCCACCGATCGACCTGGTGCGCTGCAGCGCGAACATGCAGCGGCGCTTGCTGCGCGGGTACAACCGCTACTTCATCCGCCACTTGATGCTGCGGCTGCCGGGGAGCATTCGTCGGTCGCCGGAACTGATGGCGCACTGCCGGCGTCCGTGGCCCAAAACGCTGCGTGAACTGGACGAGCGGATCACCGCGCCGCTGGGCGGATTTGCCGGCGCGGACGATTACTACGCCCGCTGCTCAGCGGCAAGGTTGGTCGAAGCGATCGAGATCCCGTCACTGATCCTGGCTGCTTCAGACGATCCGATCGTGCCAGCGGACTGTTTTACCGCGATCGCCCCGCAACTGGCCGATCACCCGGCGGTCCGGCTGTTGCTCGCCTCCGGTGGCGGTCATGCGGGATTCTTCGCCCGCGGAAAAGAGCGGTTTTGGATGGACCACGTGATCGAAACTTGGTGCTGTGCGGGCTGGCCGGCCGAATGAGTTAGCCGGCAGCCAGCAGCAACGTCCGCCCCCGAATCAGCCTGCGTCGCTTGCGAGAATCGCGTATCGCCACCGCACCGTTCCCGGCCAGGAGCGCGGCGTCACCGTCGGTTCGATTCGGAACTGCGGCCCGTCGACCGACACCGCGGTGTCTTCCAGAGCCAGCGCCTTAAACGCTGAGGATGCCGGGGCCGCTGCGTCGGAGCTGGGCTGATAGGTTGACCCGAGCCACTGTGGCGACTCGGGACAGCGGCAGGCGATATCGAATCGAAATGCCGCGGCCAATTCGATCTCAACCGTCTCGATGCTGACGCTCCAGTGGCACTTGCCGGCGCGGCCGACCCCGAGCAGCACCTCGCGGCCATCGATCGACTCCAGCGACAGCTCTTGAATCGGCGGCGAGGCCGGCCATAGTTCGGCTTCGGGTTTTTGGACGCCGTCCCAAGCGGCCAGACAAGCCCCATCGCTGCCAAGGCGGCGGATCGACTGCACAAACCGGTCGCCGACACGGCGGAAATCGAGCTGTAATGTGGAACCGTTGCTGCCTGCACAGGAGAGTGAATACACCGCCGACACGTTCGTCATTCCTTGTTGTTTGTTTAAGGGGTCAGGAGCCAATTGTCCCAAGCGGCCCTTCGGGTGCTTCGCACAATTGGCTCCTGCCCCCTTAAACCGACTCGACGCGCGTGTTCAGCTCGGTAAACCGCTGCAACAGATTCAATCCGGCCTGCTGGCTCTTTTCGGGATGGAACTGCGTTGCAAAGACATTGTCGCGGGCGATCATCGCACAAAACTCGCCACCGTAGTCACACGTCAACGCGACAATGGATTGGTCTATCGGCCGCACGTAATAAGAGTGGACGAAGTAAAAGTGGGTGCCATCAGCCATCCCGTCCAGCAGCGGCACGTCGGCCTGCTTGGTCACCTGATTCCAACCCATATGCGGAACTTTCAAGCCGCCGGCGCCACCGAAGGCCGGTCCCTCAAACCGCACCACGTCGCCTGGCAAAATGCCCAACCCGCGGTGGGTGCCGCCTTCATAACCGGTTTCGAACAACAACTGCAGTCCGAGACAGATGCCCAGCAGCGGCCGTCCCGAAGCGGCGAACTCGCGAATCGGCGATTCTAAATCTCGCTTCCGCAGTTCTTCCATCGCTTCGCCAAAACCGCCCACGCCCGGCAGCACCAACTTCTCCGCCTGGGCGATGGCGTGCGGGTCCGAGGTGATGTTCGCTTCGGCACCGACGTGCTCCAGCGCTTTTTGGACGCTGCGGAGGTTGCCCATCTGATAGTCGATGATCGTGATCATGACTCGGTCGCACTCATGGCCAAGGAGGAAAAACAGAATCGCGCTCTGCGAGCATACCCGATAATTCCAGCAGCGCCACCCGAGCGGTCGTTGCGTCCTGTGCCGCGACCAGATGCTGCAAGCAGGCGACTTGCCGCGGATGAATCGGCACGGGCTGGCCGGCCGGCGGTTCCTGCGGGACCAACATTGCCGCGATCCGCAGCCGCAGCGTTTCGATCCCGACACCGCTTGTGGCCGCCGTGGCGACTGCGCCGGTTGTAATCGCAGCGGTTGCGAGCAAATCGATTTTGTTATCGACCTCGAGGATCCGGCGGGTCGCGGTGTCCTCGGGAGCGGGCGCTGGGTCGGCAGCCGCACCGCTGGCGTCCCGAATCCAGAGCACAAGATCGGCGGTTTCCAGCTCGCCGCGGGCCAGCTCGATCCCTGCCGACTCGATCTCGCAGTCCGCAGCGTCGCGAATCCCTGCAGTATCGCTCAGCCGCACCGGCCAGCCCTCGATCACGGTCTGCGCCTCCAGCACATCGCGCGTCGTCCCCGGCTGGTCGAGCGTGATGCTGCGGCGGTAACCGAGGATCGCATTGATCAGACTGCTTTTGCCGACATTCGGCGGCCCGGCTAAGACGACGCGCCACGGCTGGTCCAGATGCAGTCCCAGCCGAGCAAACTGCAGACACTCGGCGGCCTCAGCAATCACACTGGCGAATCCGTCCTCGGCGGCTGCGAGCCGTTGCAGCGATCGTTCCACCCACTGCGCCATCGCTCCGCGGACCTGATCCAGTGCGATCGCCGCAGTGCGGGTCGAGGTCGTTCGCGACAGCACTGCTTGTGCTTCGCGAAGTAGCAGCGGCACACCCTGCCAGCGGTGCCAGGCGTCGCCGCTGAGCACGATCGCACCGAGTCGCCGCAGGTCATCGAGAATCCGGCCGGCGGCCACCACGCCGCCGTGGCAGTGGATCTCCCAGCTCTCGGTGCTCGCCAGATCACGAGGATCGGGATTGCGCGACACCACGACCGACTCAGACGTGTCACTTGCGGGATCGCCACCGTGCCAGAGCCCATAGCGGACTTGGCCGGCTCGGACCGCAGCGGCCGATGCCGGTTGAAAGACTTGAGCCAGCAGCTCGCCTACCTGTGGCCCCGCGACCGCGACGGTGGCGACCGCGGCGCGCGTGGGCCCGGTCAACAGGCAGGCAGCAAGCGAAGCGGTGGACGTGAGATGCATGGTTCTGGTCAGCACAACCGCCTCCGTGCGGCGCGTGCTCAATTTAGAGTTGATCCGGTAACAACAACCCGGATGATAATGGCCTGTGATCGATCTTCGCAGTGGTCAGCGTTCTTCAGCGGACCAGCCAGCAACTGAGCCAGATGCTTTGACACCGACCGCACCCTCGCCTTCCCACCCTCCGCTGTTCACGCTGCAGCGTGTTTGGGCCGCTGCACTGGCGGTACTGGTGCTGCTGAGTTGGCGGCTGTGGGTGCCGCAGCCGTTGGTTCCAGCGGCCGACTTCCCGCGTGTGCCACTGCTCACGCTCGGGCAACCGCTTGTCGTGGCAGTGGACTGGCTCGGCCTGATCGGGTTGCTGGCTGCTCTGCTGGTGATCCTGATCCGCAAGCCGGTGCCGTGGCAAGCGTTTGCCGGAGTGTCACTGGCGCTGGGGTTGTTGTTCCTGGCCAATCAGCACCGGCTGCAGCCCTGGGCCTACCAGGGTTGGTTGTATGGAGTCATGTTTGCGGCGTTGCCGCCGGCGACGGCGCGACGGTTGCTGATCGCGCTGACGATCAGCATCTACACCTACTCGGCGCTCGGCAAGTTCGACCAGCAATTTCTGCACACCGTCGGGCCCGACTTGGTGGCCGCGCTCGCGCCGTGGCTGGCCCGCGGGGCAGGGCCCGCCGACGGGGTACTGAGCCTCGCGGCCCTGGCATTGCCGAGCGCCGAGTTGGGGCTGGCGATTCTGCTGGCGATTCCACGGACACGGCGGCTAGCCGGTTGCGCAGCGATCGCAATGCACAGCCTGCTGGTGATCGCGCTGGGGCCGCTGGGACTTGGTCACAGCAATGCGGTGCTGGCGTGGAACGTCTTTTTGGCGATCCAAGCGTGGTTGCTGTTTGTCAGACCGCAACCCGCTGAGCCGCCCCCGTTGCAGTCTCTCGGCGTTGGCCAGCGTGGCGTGGGTGTCGCCGCGAAGATCGTCGCGTTGGCGGCGCTGACACTTCCGTTGCTGGAACGCTCCGGCTACTGGGACCACTGGTTGTCGTGGTCGCTTTACTCGCCCCACACCAGCCGCGTCGACGTGCAAGTGCATCGTTCAGCAACCGAGTCGCTGCCCTCAGGCGCCGCCGAGTTTCTGCGGCCCAGCGAGGAGCAGGATGGCTGGTACGATGTGGCGCTCGATCGCTGGTCGCTGGCCCAGTTGGCTGTCCCTGTTTACCCACAGTCGCGATTCCAGTTAGGGGTCGCCCAGTTGTTAGCGCAACCCCTGCCGTCACCCGACGCGATTCGGATTAAAATCCGCGGCGTTGCCGACCGGCGCAGCGGTCAGCGGAGCGAACTCTGGCTGATCGGACGTCGCCAGATCGATGCGCAGGCGGACCAGTATTGGTTGCTGCCTCAGCGCTGATTTTTTCTCACGAGCAGATGAGCTTCCATGGACCACGCGCGCCCGTCAATTGCCACGTCGCAGCCGCCCAGCACGCTGCAGCTTCCGCCCGAACAACGTCATCCCGATGAGCCGCCGGCGCCGCCGGCGGAACCTCCGGTGAGCTATGCGCCGCCGCGAGCGCACGGTCCGTGGCGGATTAAAGCTTCGCACACCGCCTATCACGACCCCTGGCTCAGCGTCCGCCGCGATGAAGTCCTCCGCCCCGATGGGTTGGACAGCACGTATGCGATCGTGCGGATCAAGCCCGGGATCTGCGTCGTCGCTATCGACGAGCGGGGCCAGGTGCATTTGACCGAGGAGTTCCACTACGCGGTCGGACGGACCACGATCGAAGGGGTCAGCGGCGGGATTGAGCCCGGCGACACCGCGATTGAAACCGCACACCGTGAACTGGTCGAAGAACTCGGGATCACAGCCGAGCAGATGCATTCACTCGGCACGACCGACGCGTTTTCGGCCAGCATCGATTCGCCGACCGCGCTGTTTGTCGCCACCGGCCTGACCCTGGGCACGGCGCAGCCTGAAGCGACCGAGTTGATTGGCCACGTCGTGATGCCGCTCGGCGACGCTGTCCAAGCCGTGCTCTCCGGCGAGATCACCCACTCGCCGACCTGCATCGTGCTGCTGCGGCTGGCGCTGGACGAGCGGCTGAGCCAACGAAAACAGTAACCGGCCTGCCCCCCGTTGGAGTTCAGGCTTCAGCCTGCGCGTTGGAGTTCAGGCTTCAGCCTGCGTTCTACCTCAACTTTTCCATCGATTCACAGCCTTGGCGGGTTACGGCACTCGGAGAGTGCCTACTACTTTATGTTGAGGATCGTTGCTGGCGTTTGAGCCGACTGTGCCGCTCGAGCGTTTTGCGTTCGCTGCTGGTCAGACTGTCGAGTCCCGACTGCTGAATTTTGTCCAAGATCCGGTCGACTTCCGCTTCCTGTTTCGCCAGCTTCTTTTCCGGGTCGTGCAGCCGGAGTTTCGGCCGGCTGCGACTGAAGAAATCGGACACCTGCGAAAGCGCATCGAGCCTTAGGAAATCGAGCCGCCAGCTCCGAAGCTGATAGACCGCCGCGAACGCCACGCCGGCCAAGTGCACTTCATAGGCAACACCGCCGGCCCCACCGATGACGCCAAACACATTCAGCGCCACATAGATCACCGCCAACAGCCAAGCCTTTACCGGAATAACCAGCATCAGCAGGATGGTGGCGTGTGGGAAGAAGAACGCGAACAGGATCGTGACCGCCATCACGGCACCCGATGCGCCGATCGTGCCGACCGGAATCGCCGCAGCCGGCATCCCTTCACTGGCCGCAAACAGCATCCAGCGGATCGACGCCACAACACCACCGATGATCACGGCCACCAGGAAAAACCGCCAAAACTCGCTCCGCCCCAGCCGCTCCTCGACCGAGCGGCCGAAGATGAACAGCCCGAGCATGTTGAAGGCGAGGTGGCGGATGTCGTCGATTGAATGGACGAACCCGTAAGTCACGAACCGGTACCACGTCCAGGGCTTCAGCAGCGTATCGGCGCGGACCTCGAACCACTGAGCCATCACGCTGCGGACTTCGCCACCGCCGCCGCTGAGCACCAGGTCGGCAAAGAATACGATGACATTGATGATGATCAACGTCACCACAGCACTTCGCACCCCGCCGCCACCCATCCAGCCTGAGGACGAGTCACCCCAGGAGCTTCCGCCGGATTGGCCCCAAGAACCGCCATAGCCTTGGGAGTCGCCTCGTGAATAATCGCGGTCTTGCAGGCCCATTAATGAGAACCACCCCTCGTCGCCGCCTGCTCACGACCGCCTGGACCGGTCGCGAAGCAAGTGACGAGCCGAAGTACCGTTGCGTGAAATGCGGTGAAACCAGGTTCGATCCATGCGACGTGGCAGGTCAATGCCCGCCGCACTCCTCCCAATCGTAACACTCCGAACCCGTTTCGTGACCACCCTCACATCGCCCGCATCTCCTCCAGCACCTTTAACAAAGTAGAACGATTGTCCCCAATCGTTCATGCAGCTCACATCGCCTGCATTTCCTCCAGCACTTTGCTAAACGGCACGCGATTGCAAATCCCAAAGTTTGAATCGCGACTGAGCTTGGACCGCGTGAACGCCGGGCCGCTGAGCCCGCACAAGAACCGCGCTCGGCTCCGCGGGTCCGACAGGTGGTCGGGATACTTTTTCCAAAGTTGCTGGACCGCCGCCTTGGCGCCTGAACCGATGCCACGCACGGCGATCGGTGGGATCTCCAAGTTTCCTTCGCCGAGACAAAAGGTGCAGCGGCCACAGTCCTGTGAGAGCGTCTCGCCAAAGTGCTGCGACAGCCGCTGCGCCAAGCAGCCACCGGCCTGGGCCAGCGCGAACACATCATCCAGACGCGTGACTTCCGCCGCTTCGCGCTCGACCAGCCGCTGGTACAGCGCGTCGGCGAGCAGCTCGGTGTCGCCGAGTGACCGCAACTTTTGGTAGCCGTGCACCAGGTCCGAGACCTGCACTTCGATCCAACCTTGCTCGGACAAATACTCGACCGCCTTGACCAGTCGCTCGCGCTCGCAACGGAGCCGCCGTGCCGCCACCGCCATGTTGAGCAAAAACCAGGTGCGGCCCTTTGTCAAACAGGACAGCATGCCGGCGACAAAATCGCGCCGCTCCCCTGAAAAATGCGCCAAGATCTGCTTGGACGTCACCAGCGGCTTGAGCTTGTAGGTGTCGTACCGTGGCGCCGTGCCGGCGATGTAGCCGTCGAGCTCCAGGTAGGTCAACAGCGTGCGGGCGACGAGGATGCGAATGTCCGTCTCGGCCGAAAGCTGATAGTGGCTGATGTGAAACGTCTCGGCCTGGCCTGCCACCACTTCGAGCAGTCGCCCCACGGCCTGCCGCGTCGGCGTGTCGCCAAACGTGAAGTTTTCCAGTACCACGCGGTCCTGCGGCACCAGCAGCAACTGGCAGATCGAGTCCTGCCCATCACGCCCTGCGCGGCCCACTTCCTGCGCATAGGCCTCCAGCGACGCCGGCGGATTGTAGTGATAGACGTAGCGGATGTCCGGCTTGTCGATCCCCATCCCGAAGGCGATCGTCGCCACCACGATCCCATCGGCCGATTCGAGGAACCATTTTTGCGTCTGGGCGCGGACCACATCATCCATTCCGGCATGATAAGGCCGCGCCGGCAAACCGCGTTCGGCGAGCATTTCGGCCACCGCCTCGGCCGTCTTTTGCAGCGACACGTAGACGATCGCTGGCCCGCGGGGCCGCTCCGCGATCAACTCCCCGAGCACGCGGTCGCGTGCGGACTCGCTGACAACACAACTTTGCAGTTGCAGGTTGGGGCGAAAGAAAGGTGTGCGAATGGCGTCCTCGCCAGCGATCCCAAACGCTTCGCAAATGTCGTCCAGCACCGGCGGGGTGGCCGTTGCGGTCAGCGCCAGCACCCGCTCTGCCTTGAGTTGGCGAGCGACTTCGGCGAGTTTTAAGTAATCGGGACGAAAGTTGTGGCCCCAGCGGCTGATGCAGTGAGCTTCGTCGACCGCGAACAGTGAAATCCGCAAGTCCTGGATCGAGGCCCGAAACCGTTCGTTAAAAAACCGCTCTGGTGCGACGTACAACAGCTTGATCGAGCCACCGCGGACGCCGCGCATCGCGTCGCTGAACTCCTGCTGCGTCAGGCTCGAATCGAGCCGAGCCGCCGCGATCCCGCGTTTGGCCAGCGCATCGCACTGATCCTTCATCAGCGCGATCAGCGGCGAGATCACGACCGTCACGCCGGGCAACATCTGCGACGGCAACTGATAGCAGAGCGACTTACCGCCGCCGGTTGGGAACACCGCCGCAGCATTGCGATCGTCGAGCAAGCGGTCGATGACCTCGCGCTGGCCACTGTGGAAACGTTCGAGCTTGAAGTCACGCCGCAGCACTTGCAGCGGATCGCTCTTGTCCACAGGCGACGCACCGGTCGGTGGTGAGGCGGCTGCTGGGGCATCGGCTAGCGCTGCGGTTCCCGTGGAAACCATCGAACCTTTTGTCCCCATAGCAAGCTCCTTCGGCGTGGCGGCGGATGACAGCACAGCGGGCGAGTCGTCTTGATTCCGGCTGCGATGCGTAGCTTGTTGAGACCAGACGGCCGCCCCTGGTCAGTGTACGCATGTACTTAAGTCCGTCAATCAGATATTTTCGATCCCCCCAGCGGAATTCTCCTGATTTTCAGAATTAGGCGTCAGTCGCGAACAGTGACACTGCGGAGGCAGAGGATCCCGAACAGCAAGGAGCCCGCCGAGACGATCCCCCACTGCGTCTTGGTCAGGTGCCGAAAGTAGTCATTCAGCTCGTACAGCGCGGTCGACAACCAGGACTGGATCGAAAGATCGCTCAAAAATTCCATCGCTTGTTCCTGTGGTGAACGGCTCACCAGGTCGCGGCTTGCACCTGACGGACTGAAAGCATGTAGCTCACCAGCAGGGAGTGGCGCTATGAAATGACTGCTCGATCACGCGTCAGACGGCAAATCCAGCTATCGCATCCTGCGTAATCCACCCAAACATTCATTTCGGCCCACTGAGTGAGCTGTTTTTCAACGGTAAAAAAATGATTGGACACAGTGGGCTTGTCGAACCGAAAACACCACCTATAATTCGCGAACTCAACTGACAAGCAGTTGAGCGATTCAAGGCGCTGTAGCTCAATTGGTTAGAGTACCGGACTGTCGATCCGGTGGTTGCGGGTTCGAGCCCCGTCAGCGTCGCTTCTCAGAAGCCCCGGAAAACTGAGTGTTTCCCGGGGCTTTTTCGTGTCTTGATCGCTGCGGACGGCCCATCGTGCGAGTTCCGCTGCGGCTTGTCTCGCACGGCCGATCACGCATTCGGCCTCCATCGCATGTCCGCCCTGCAACTGCTTCAGAAACACTTTGGGTACGCTTCGTTTCGCGGCCGCCAAGCGGATGTCATCGAACACGTCAGCGGCGACCGCCATGCTCTGGTGATCGCTCCGACCGGCAGCGGCAAGTCGCTCTGCTACCAAATCCCTGCCCTAGCGCTCGACCAACCGGGCGAACTGGTGCTGGTCCTCTCGCCGCTGATCGCGCTGATGCAGGACCAGGTGCAGTCGCTGACTCAGCGTGGGATCGCGGCGACGTTCATCAACTCCTCGCTGAGCCGCGACGAGCGTCAGCAGCGGTATGCAGCGATCGCCCGCGGCGAGTATCGGATCGTCTACGTCACGCCCGAGCGGTTCCGCAAATCGGCCTTCGGCGAAGTGATGGCGCGGCGCCGGGTGCGGTTGCTGGCGGTCGACGAAGCGCACTGCGTCAGCCAGTGGGGGCACGACTTTCGCCCCGACTACACCCGGCTGGCGGAGATCCGCGAGCAACTCGGCAACCCGCCGACGTTGGCGCTGACCGCCACGGCGACCCGTGATTGCCAACAGGACATCATCGACCAACTCGGTTTAGCTGACGACGATGTCCGCATCTTTCATGAAGGGATCGATCGCCCCAACCTGGTGCTCGATGTCCAGGAGGTCTGGGGTGAGACCGACAAGCTCAACTGGATCGAGCGAACATTGGCCGATGCAACTTATAGTAGCGGCAGCGCGATCATTTACTTCTCGCTAATCAAAACGCTCGAGCACTTCAGCACCCAGCTCCGCGAGAGCCGAGTCCATCACGTCTGTTACCATGGCGACCTGCCGCGTGTGCAGCGCCGGCGGATTCAGGAATCGTTCATGAGCGGTGACTGCTCGCTGGTGCTGGCGACCAATGCGTTTGGGATGGGGATCGACAAACCGGACATCCGTCTGATCCTGCACGCTGAAACCCCCGGATCGGTCGAATCGTATTATCAGGAAATCGGTCGCGCGGGACGCGACGGTCAGCCGAGTCTCTGTCGCTGGCTCTATGACCAAGCCGACTTGATGACGCAGATGCAGTTCATTGAGTGGCGCAATCCCGACGCAGCGTATTATGGCCGGCTGTATCATTACCTCAGTGAGCGATCCGAACAGTGCCGCGCGTTTGGACTGGAGTGGCTCAACGACCAACTGCAGCGGGTCAGCCGGCACGACCACCGCTTGGCGACAGCGATCGCGATGCTCGACCGCTATGGCGTCATCGCCGGGCCGCGTGAGCCGGAGTGTTTTGTGCTGCAGCGGCCGCTGACCGAGCGTTTTCTGGATGACAGCGAACTGGCGAAAAAGAAGCTCCGTGACCAGCGCCGGCTCTATGCCCTCGTCGCCCTGGCCCGCGAGGAAGCAGACCGCCAAGGGTTCCTCAACCGCTACTTTCTCGAGCCCTGAGCCGCTAACGTGCGGGTGTTTTCAGTGCGATCATGCGGCCCAATCGACGCATAAGAGTTCCGCCTGCTTGAGCACCGTCTCGATCGCCTGAGCTTGCTTGCTTGTCCGGCGGATACAGGCTAACTGACGAAAGCCGCCTTCCCACTGCCGGACTTTACCATTAGCGGCCGCACCCGCCAATCCGGGGGCGCCGCTTTCGCCCTAACGGGGCAACCTGATGCCACCCCAGGGCAACGCCCTGGGAATCGAAAGCATTGAACATCCATGAGCCCCGACGGGGCGGCCCTAAATCCGTTAGCGGTGCCCGATAGGGTCGCCCCGTTGGGGCTGGGTGGTCATGGGCGCTCAGAACCCAGGGCCTTGCCTGGGCTGGCATAGCACCGGCCCGTTGGGCCTACCGTTTGCCTCAAGTCGTTACTTTCGGTGATCGAATGCTTGCGCAAGTCGAGGAGCGACGGGCTAACCAAGGAGGCCGGTGATTAGGAACGACGGGCGTCTAGCTTGCGGCTGTTGGCGAGATTTCCTCTTGCCTTCAGACGCTCAACGGGCACAATGCGCCCATCCGATTCAGCCAAACCGTCGGGTCAAGGAGGGCGGTTCGGTTTACGCAGCGACGGAAGTGAAGGTGCATCATGTGTGGAATTGTCGGCTACTTGGGCTCCGCGCAGGCGACTCCTTTTCTGCTCAATGGCCTCCGCCGGCTGGAATACCGCGGCTACGACAGTGCCGGCATCGCGGTGTTCGGCGAGCAGGGGCTGGCGATGTGCCGCTCCGTCGGCCGCATCGACCGCTTGGCCAGTTGCATCGGCGCCGAGCCGCTAGCCGGTACGATCGGCCTAGGCCACACCCGCTGGGCGACTCACGGGCCGGCGGTCGAAGAGAACGCCCACCCGCACCTCGGCGGTGATGGCGAAGTGGTGCTGGTCCACAACGGGGTGATCGAAAACTTCGCGGCGCTCCGCGATGAGTTGACCAACAAAGGCTATGTCTTCCGCTCGGCGACGGATACCGAAGCGGTCGCGCACCTGGTCGCCGAAGGGCTGAAGCGATTTCCGGCGACCGATCCGCAGGGCGACAACAATCGCTACGTGGCAGCGGTCCAGTGGGCCACGGCGCAATTGCAGGGGACTTACGGGTTGGCGATTCTGTTCCCGGAACAGCCCGACCTGTTGATCGCGGCCCGCTTCGGCAGCCCGTTGGTGATCGGCGTCGGCCGCAAGGAATACTTCCTCGGCAGCGACGCTTCGCCGCTGGCCGGACACACCGACCAGATCGTGTATCTGGCGGACCACCAGATCGCTTTGCTGACCCGTGACGGTTTCGCCGTCCACCATCGCGACCAGGGGCTGGTCGCGCCGCACATCGAGACGGTCGATTTGGACGCCGCAGCGATCAGCCTCAACGGATTCGACCACTACATGCTCAAGGAGATCTACGAGCAACCCGATTCGCTGCGAAACGCGATGCGTGGCCGCTTGAACGACGAAGATGCCACAGCGATCTTCGGCGGCCTGAACCTCACCCCACAGCAACTCCGCAGCGTCGACCGGATCATCCTCACCGGTTGCGGGACCAGTTGGCACTCGGCGATGGTCGGCGAGTACTTGATCGAGGAGCTGGCGCGGATTCCGGTCGAGGTCGAATACGCCAGCGAACTGCGGTATCGCAATCCGCCGATCGAGAACAACACGCTGGTGTTCGGGATCACGCAGAGCGGTGAGACCGCCGATACACTGGCGGCGCTGCGCGAAACCAAACGCAAAGGGCACCGCACCCTGGCCATCTGCAATGTCGTCGGCAGCTCGATCGCGCAGGCGGCCGATGGCGGCATCTACCTGCACGCCGGCCCAGAGATCGGCGTTGCGAGCACCAAGGCGTTCACGTCGCAGTGCTGTGTGCTGGCAATGCTTGCGCTATACTTCGGCCGCACCCGGCACATCAGCTACGAGTCGGGCAAGCGAATCATCGAGGAGATCCGCAGCCTGCCGAGCCTGGTGCAGCAAGCGCTCGGCTGCGACACTCGCGTGCGCGCCGTGGCGGAGAAGTACAAGGACGCGAGCAATTTTCTGTATCTCGGTCGGCAGTACAATTTCCCGACCGCTTTGGAAGGCGCGCTGAAGCTCAAGGAGATCAGCTACATCCATGCTGAAGGTTATCCGGCGGCCGAGATGAAGCACGGCCCGATCGCGCTGGTCGATGCTTACACGCCGAGCGTGTTTTTAGTACCTCGCGGCGCGACGCATGACAAGGTCATGTCGAACATGGAGGAAGTCAAGGCACGCGGTGGGCCGATCATCGCGATCGCTAGCCACGACGATCCCCGAGTGGATGCGCTCGCCGACGACGTGATCTACCTGCCAGAGGCACCCGAGTTTCTGCAGCCGATCGTGTCGGTCGTCCCGCTGCAATTGCTCGCCTACCACGTCGCTTTGCTGCGGGGGTGCGATGTCGACAAGCCGAGGAATCTCGCCAAAAGCGTCACGGTGGAGTAACTTGAGTACCTTTTCTGCGGCGGTCCGTTAGTACCGCGTCATTCCTTGTTTCAATCTCATTAGGACCTGAATCGTGACAACCACTATGACCCGAAGGAAGTCCGATCCGAAGCTCAAGGGCCTGACGTATAGCGCTCGCAAGGCGCTGACGGTGCACATCGGCGAACAGGCCGGCGCCGAGATCGCCGATCTGATCCAGCAAATGGCTGCTGAAATTGAAGAACTGCGGCGGACCAAAGTCAGCGTCACGCGGATTGTCCCGGGTGGTGAGCCGAGCTAATCTGCTCGGCTATGCAAACCCATCTTGTGACCGGCGCGGCCGGCTTTATCGGATTTCACTACGCCGCCCGCTTGCTCCGCGCCGGACAGCATGTTGTTGGCTTTGATAACGTCAACGACTACTACAGCGTGCAGCTCAAACGCGACCGCCTGGCGGTGTTGCAACAGATCGCGGCCCAGCCCGGTGCAGGCACTTATGAGTTTGTCGAAGCGGATTTAGCGGATCAAGCCGCGGTCGATCGCGTGTTCGCCGCCCATCGCTTTGACCGCGTGGTGCACCTGGCCGCGCAGGCCGGTGTCCGCTACAGCGTGACGCACCCCCGCGCCTACGTGCACAGCAACCTGGTTGGCTTCATCAACACCCTTGAAGCCTGCCGGCATGCCGAGGTGCCGCACCTGACCTACGCCAGCAGCAGCAGCGTGTACGGCGCCAACCAGACGATCCCGTTTGCGGTGGAGCAAAATGTCGATCACCCGCTGAGCCTCTACGCGGCCAGTAAAAAAGCGAACGAACTGATGGCTCACACCTACAGCCATCTGTATCGCTTGCCGACTACCGGACTACGGTTCTTCACCGTCTATGGCCCTTGGGGACGGCCTGACATGGCGCTGTTCCTGTTCACCGCAGCGATCCTGCAGGGACGCCCCATCAACGTGTTCAACCACGGCCAGATGATGCGCGATTTCACCTACATCGATGACATCGTCGAAGGGATTCATCGCACCAGCGAAGCGATCGCGCAGCCCGACCCGAACTGGTCGGGCAAGGATCCCGACCCGTCGACCAGCAACGCCCCTTATCGGATCTACAATATCGGCAACAACCAACCGGTCGCCCTGGGCCGGTTCATCGAAGTCATCGAGCAAAAGCTCGGCATCGAGGCGCAGAAAAATTACCTGCCGATGCAACTCGGCGACGTCGAGCAGACCTATGCTAATATCGATGCCCTGCAGCAGGCCATCGGTTTTCATCCCGCAACGCCGATCGAAGTCGGCGTCGCCCGGTTCGTTGACTGGTACCGGGAGTACCACGCCTGCTGATTCCCGTCGCTGACCCCAAGTCGCCGTGGCCGGGGATCAAAGGGACACCCACCTTAGTTTCAAGAGCTCAACTTCACAGAGGTCTTCGATGCGTTGCCGCTCGCTGTTTCTGGTCCTCGTGTTGCTCACCTGTGCCCTGGCCGAAGTTCATGGCCAAGACGCTGCCGATCGGCCGGCGCTGCGCGATCTCGACAGCCACTTTCCGTTCACCGTTCCGGAGACCGCGGAGCAGTGGCAAGCACGGGCAGAGGTCGTCCGCTTGCAAACGCGGATCGCGTTGGGGCTGCATCCGATGCCGCAATTGGCCGATCCTGCGCCGACGATCCACGGCCGCCGCGAGCTGGACGGTTACACGATCGAGAAGGTGATTCTGGAAAGTTCGCCGGGGCTGTTCGTCACCGGCAGCCTCTATCGGCCGCTGGAGGATGCCGCCGCAGCACCGCAACCGCAGCGGCGTCCGGCGGTGCTGTATGCCCACGGCCACTGGGATCAGGGCCGGTTTTATGAAGCCTCCGGCGGTGAAGTGCGGCGATTGCTGGCCACCGGCGCAGAACGCTTCGAGAACGCCGCGATCAACCACATGCAAGCCGCGTGTGTGCAACTGGCGCGGATGGGCTGTGTCGTTTTCCAGTATGACATGCTCGGGTATGCCGACAGTCAGCAGATCTCCTTTGGCCGCGCCCACCGCTATGGACTGGAAGGCCCCAATCCGCCAGCCACCGCCGAGGGCTGGCCGCTGTACAGCACGATCGCCGAAGGTTACGGCCAGTCGGTGATGGGCTTGCAGACGCTCAACACGCTGCAGTCGTTTGCGATGCTCCGCAGCTTGCCCGATGTCGACCCTGAGCGGATTGTGATCACGGGAGCCAGCGGTGGTGGGACGCAGTCGTTCATCGCCTCAGCGGTGGAACCGCGTTTGGCCGGCTCGATGCCGGCGGTGATGGTCAGCACCGGGATGCAAGGCGGCTGCACCTGCGAGAACGCCTGTGGGCTGCGGATCGATACCGGCAACATCGAACTGGCGGCCCTGACGGCGCCGCGGCCGCTGGCGATGACGACCGCCGACGACTGGACCAGAACGATGCCCCAGGATGGTTTTCCTGAGTTGGTCCGGCTGTATCAACGCGTCGGTGCGCCGAAGGCGGTTGAGCTCTTTCCAGGAGCGCACTTCCCGCACAACTACAACCATGTCGCGCGCGTTGCCCTGTATGGTTGGGTGAATCGGCTGTTTGGATTGGAACATAACGAGCCGATCTTGGAACGCGACTTTGAATTGCTCCGCGCTGCGGAGCTGACGGTGTGGAATGAGGACCATCCACAACCGCCGAGCGGGATCGAGTTCGAGCGCGCGCTGTGCGCTCGCTGGGCGGAGCAGATCAACGCAGCCCTGGGACCGGACCCCGCGGAGCCGCAGGAGCGGCTCGAGGAACAGCAGCGGCTGCTGCGGGAAGGTTGGACGTCGCTGACGCGGTGGGGCGAACTGACCCGCGGTCATTTGGTCAATAGCGGCGAGCTGACCCAACTCGCTGCATCGGGGCAAGCCGCACCGCGTGGCGGAATGATTCTGCGGCGAGCCGGCGCGGCGGAGCCCAGCAAGCACACCGCCAGCGCGGCCGCTGCCTGGTCGCTGACCGTCCGCGATCCGCTCGCCAAGCAAGGGGACAGCCAAGATCAAGCGCCGCTGGTCGCCAACCCGCGGCCGGCGGCGGCTTACACTTACGGTTACAACCCACCGCCACTTGTCCGTCGACTCAGCGTGGTGCTCGAGGCAATCGATCAGATCGCTCCGGCTGGTGGTCAGCCGCTGGAGTTGGTCGTCGACGATGAGTACATCTTTCTCGCTGCTGCAGCGGCACTGCAGCGTCCGGCGACCGTCGCGTCCATCCGCTGGGTTACGGCTAAGGACGCCGCCTACGATCCATTCACGGAGATCGAGTCGATTCGCGATCCACAGTTCTTGCCTAATGCCCTGCGGTATCAGGGGCTGCCGGGGTTGTTGACGCTGTTGGGCGAACGCGTCGTTCGTGTGGAGAAGTGACGGTCGCTGCGGATGACGCTTTAGGCGCGAAACCGGACAGGCTGAAGCCTGGACTCCAACGCAAGAAGCCGCTTACGCGTGGGTGTCGTGGACTTCGTCGACCAGATCGCCCGGCTGTGTTAGCGGCAGCGTCAGCACGAAACAGGTCCCACGCTGCTGTGTGTCAGCGGGCGCGGCGATTTCGATTCGGCCACCGTGCTCGCGCATGATCTTGTCGCTGACCGGCAGTCCCAAGCCGGTGCCGCGGGCCCCCTTCTTTGACTCGAACAACGAGAAGATCTTTTCCCGATCTTCCGGGACGATCCCCGGGCCGTTGTCGGCAACCGACACCGTCCAGCCTGCGGAAGGACTGTAGCGGGTGCAAACGGTGACTCGTCCGACCGCTGGCTCGCCAAAATGTTCTGGCTGCGGAGCGGACCAGTGGATCGGCTCATTGCTCAAGTCGATCCCGGCTCGCGCCTCGCGAACCGCCGTGATCCGCTGCGAGTCGTCGAACCGCTGATCGACATCGTCCGCCCGATCGGCAGCCGACTGCGGCTCTTCCGGCTGGTCCGCCGCAGCATCGATCGCGTTGGTCACGATGTTGAGCACCGCGCGGTGCAGGGCGTCGGGATCGAAGTTCGCCGGCGGCAATTCAGCGGCGGGCTGGAAATCGAGCGTGACGTTCATGTCGGCTGCCCGGGACCGCATCAAGTCCACGACATCGGCCACGGTCTCGTTCAGGTCCGCATCGATCCGCTGCGGCTCGCGTTCTTTGCTGAACGTCAGCATGTCCATCACCAGGTTCGAAATCCGTTCCTGGTTGCGTTCGACGATCCCCCAGCCCCGGCGGACGGCATCGGTGTCATCTCGCTTGAGACCCGCATCGATCAGGTAACTGCCGCCGCGCATCCCCTGCAGGATGTTCTTGACGTGGTGCGAGAGCGTCGCGATCGTCTGGCCCATCACGGCCAACCGCTCGCTCTGCACCATCGCGGAGTAGTAGAACGTGTCTTCGATCGCCAGCGCTGCCTGATAGCCGATGGCGGTCATCAGCCGCAGGTGTTCGTCGTTGAAGCGGGCTTGGTAGCCGGATTCGATGATCGCGCCCGGCGGCGTGTAGGTATCGACGTACAGCGCCCCGACGACAGCGTAGCGGCCCTGCAAGGGGACACACAGCGCTTCGCGGACACCCCCCTGCACGATCGAGTGGGCGGAATCGAACCGGGCGTCGTCGCGAGCATCGTTGGTCCGCACGCCTTCTTTGCGGTCGATCACGTAATCGAGGATCGTGCGGCTGATCGCGATCGGGCCCCGTTGCGCTGCGCCAGCGAGCTGGTCGTCGCGGTCGCAGCGCGCCGCCGGCTTCAGCGGTCCTCCGTCGCCATCGCGAAGCATGATGCAACCGCGGTCTGCGGTGACCCAGTCGAACACCAGTCGCAGCACGCGGTCGAGCAGTTCGGGGATGCTGTCGGTGCGGCCGACCGCCAGCGCCGTCAGGTACATCACTTCCAGATTGCGATCCGCTTCGGAGCGGCTGCGGGAATCGCTGCCGAAGGCGACCGCTCCGGAGACGGAGGAGACGATGCGTGAGGCGTCGCCGCGCGCCAGGCGGGGGTCATCGGCGGGCTGAGCGATGATTTCGACGCCGTGGCCGGTTTTGGACGCTGATGCCGACGCGGATTGGCTGCTGGCGCCGGTGAAGATCAGCAGTGTGCCACCGATCTCGATCCGATCGCCGCTGGCCAAGGGGTGATGCGAGATCAGTTGGCCGTTGACGAGCGTCCCATTGCTGCTCCCCAAATCGATCATCAGGAAACCGCCGCTGGCGTCGGGTCGCAACTCGGCATGCGCCCGTGAGGCTTCTGAGTCGAGCAGCCGGATTTCGCAGGACGAATCGCGACCGAGCCTGGTCACCCGAGGTTCCAGTGGGAAATGTTTTCCCTGGTCACGCCCGCGAACAACAAACAATGACGCCATGGCAGCCGACAAGTTCCGTAAGAAAGGTTCCGCTGCTCCGCTTGGAGCTCATGCCGAAGGGCTTCCAGCCACTGCAACGGCGATGGGCCAAGCATAATCACAGCGGGCGGATGCGCAGCTTTCGCCAGCGAACTTGATAAGGGCCCTCCTGGGGATCGATCCCGTGAACACGACCGTTATTGAACTCGGCCGTGCTGCGCGAGCGGATCTGCACCCCTGAGTTTAGCTTCGGATCGCAGTTCACTTCAAAGATCAATTCGAAATCGTCATACGTTTCGTCGCTGCACAAAAAGGAGTTGGGGCTGCCGGTGGCGGTCTTGCCGACGATCGCCCCCTCCTCGACGCGGTACGAAGCGGTGCCGTTCTTTTGCGTCCAGCCGGTGAGGCTGCTGCCATCGAACAGCGACTTCCGCTCTCCTGTCTCAGGATCGGGAATCGTCTCGAAATCGACGGCGGCGGAGTCAGCGCTGGGGGCAATGGTCTCGGGATCGCGAGTCGCCGGCGCGTCGCTGGTCAGTTCCTTCGAGCTGACCGGCGGCAGTGTCACTTGACCGGTTGCCGCCCACTGCGTGCCGCGCTGCAGCGTCACTTGGAACGCCAGGCCCGAGATGGCGGTCAGGTCGTGTCCGAGCGTGGTGTGGAAGACGCGACCGTTGCCAAAATGGACGGTCATCAAGATCGGTTCGTGTTCACCGGTCCCGCCGGTCGCCGGTTCGCTGTAGGCCGTCGCCAGGACGTGCATATTTTCCGCTGGGCCACGCAGCTTGCCATACAACTCATCTTCGGCCTGCATCCAGGACTTCGGCAAGCCGCGGCTGATCGGATGATCCGAGTCGCGGACGACGACCAAAAACGGAGTGCGGCGCCCATGCGTGCCGCCGCTGCCCGGGCTGGTGTCACGCGTGAACCGCCCGAGGTCGTCCTTCCAGCGGACGTAGGGGCCGTGCTGTTCCGTGCGTCCGCCCCAACCGCCCAGCCCGATCATGCGGTTGTACGCGTCCCAGCCAGCGAACGCATTGTTCGCTGCGTGCACGGCGACGAATCCGCCTCCGCCGCTGACGTACTTTTCGAACGCCTGCCGCGTCGCTGTGCTCCACGGGTCGCCGTTGTAGTTGGAGAGCACCACGTCGTAATCGGCAAACCGCGGTGCAAAGCCGCTCATGTCGCTCCCCTGCGGCGGCGAGGTCGCCACCGTGACGGCGAACAAGCCGGTGCCCTCGAGCGTTTGCTGGATCGCCGGAGTGGTTTGCTGCCAAGCGTGATTGTTCTGGCCGTCGATCAGCAGCACCTGGATCGGTTGTTCAGCAGCTTTCGCCGCGGGTGCCGGCTGAGCAGCGGCAGTCGAGAGCAAAATCGAAACGATCGCGATCATCGCGAACAGGGAGCGGAGCATGAACAGGACTCCTAAGCGGGGGTGGGAGGAGTGGCAACATCTGCGGCAATATACCAAAAGCCGCTCTGCCGCTGGGTTGCGCCGGTGCTACGACCGGGGCGCTTCGCTGGTGCCAGTTTGCAGGGTCGGCATCTCGGCCTCGCGGAGATCAACCGGCGAGACGGCGATGTCTTCGATCTCCTGCTGATTGGCCGACTGGCGCATCAGCAAGTAGATCGCTCCGGTCAGGCCCCAGATCGCAGCCGCTGCAACCGCCAGCGGCAGGTGCCCGATGAGGGCTTGCCACCACACCGGTCCCGAGCCGCCGCCCGCCCCCACTTGCGCCGCGGCGACCGCCAGTCCTAAGCCCGCTGAACTGACTGCGACGGCGATCAGATACACGATCATCATCAGCCCGTAGCCGCACAAGCTGTACAGCACGAGTTGGACCGGACGGCGGTACAGGTACTCGTAGCCGCGCGACAGCGAATCGATCGCGTCGCTGCGCTTTTCGACCGCCATCGCTGCCCACGCCAGCGGGACCGCGACGAACGCTCCTGCAGCCAACAGCCCCAGCAAAATCACCAGCGGCAGCGCCAGCAGCCCTGCCAGTTCACTCAGCCACAGCCCGACGCGCCCCAAGCGTTCCAGCGCCCCGGCCACGAGCATCACCAGCGCCAGCCCCAAGACGGCGACCACGGGCAGCGCCGCGATCGACCCGATCCACGGCAAACGCCCGAGGGCGACCGCAGCGTTTTGCAGAAACGTCTGTTCGCGACCGGCGGCGTAACAGGCACCGGCTCGGGCCAGTGTCACGGCTGGCCAGCCCCAGATCACGACCACCGCCAGCAACCGCAGCAGGTCCTCCGCACCGGTTTGGGCGACCCAGCGAAAGTCGACGAGCAATCCCAACACCACCACCAGCGAACGCAACCCGCTGCTCCCAACCAACGGGTCCGAGAAAGCGTATGCTAACGCGGCGATTGGTCCACTCGCCGCCGGCTCGGCACCCGCCAAAATCACGCGGGTGATCAGCACCGCGAGCAGGCAGAGGCCGACGTACAGCGGTGAACCGGCAACGCGCAGCGCCAGCGGCAGCACGAGAAACGGCAGCGCATCGCGCCAGCGGCGCACCCGTTGCAGGATGCCTGTCTCAAGGTCGTAACCGGAGAATGAGTCGCTCATAGGCGGGGAATCGTAACGCTAAATGCTCCGGACAGTAACAAGGTTACCGACTGAATGCGGCTGCACCTGCCCATTGCAACAGAGATTTATGAACATCGTGATCCAGGGAATCGGGCTGGCGGCACCACGCTTCAGCATCGATCGTCAGAACGCACTCGGGTTTGCCAAAACGATGCTGCACGAACCCGACCGGCATACCCGTGCGATGGAAGCGTTATACCGGATGAGTGCGGTCCACAAACGCGGCAGCGTGCTGTTGGAGCACGAGGCCAGCGGCGGGACAGCGATCGATTTGGAGCAAACGTTTTACCCCCGCGCCGAGTGCTCGGCGCAGCGCGGCCCCAGCACGGCCACCCGCAATGCACGGTACACCGTCGAGGCGCTGCCGCTGGGCCGCCGGGCAGCCCAGGCTGCTCTGGACGCTGCCGGGATCGCTCCGGCCGACGTGACGCACCTGGTCGTCGTCACCTGCACCGGATTCTACTCGCCAGGGCTCGACGTCGGGCTGATCCACGATCTGCAGTTGCCGGCGGAGACCGAGCGGGTGCAGATCGGCTTCATGGGCTGCCACGGCGCGATCAATGCCCTCCGCGTGGCCCGCGGGCTGATCGCCGCCGAGCCCAGCGCGAAGGTGCTGATCGTCTGTGTGGAACTTTGCAGCCTGCATTACCAGTATGGCTGGCAGACCGACCGCGTCGTCAGCAACGCGATCTTCGCCGACGGCGCTGCGGCACTGGTGCTTCGGTCGGGCGGCGAAGGGGACACCCAATCGCCCCGCGTGGCGGCCACTGGATCGAGGCTCATCGAGCGGTCGCAAGACGCGATGACCTGGCGGATCGGCGATTTCGGCTTTGAGATGACGCTCTCAGCCGAAGTGCCGGGGATCATCGAAGCGCAACTCCGCGACTACCTCACGCGCTGGTTAGCACGCCACAGCCTGCGGCTCGAAGACATTCAGGGCTGGGCGATTCATCCGGGCGGACCACGAATCTTGCGGTCGGTGCAGACGGCTCTGGACCTGAGCGACGAGCATCTGCAGCCGGCCCGCCAGGTGTTGGCCGATCACGGCAACATGTCGTCGCCGACGATGCTGTTCATTCTCGAGCGCTTCGTGGCAGAAAATCGCCCCCGCCCCTGGCTGATGCTCGGCTTTGGGCCGGGGCTGGAGGTTGAAGTTGCGCTGTTGCGCTAGAGGCGATGATGCCTAGCTGATCGCGGCGGCAACCTGTCTCCCCCCGTCTGCTCGCTTCGCCTGCCGACGTCATGTAGGCTTTGACGCTGCTCCCGCTTTCAGCTCACACTCAGCTTGCAGGTTCATGCGATGTCGCGTTTCCGTTACCTGTTGATAGGGCTCAGTTGCCTTTTTGTTTTCCAGTCGGCTCGCGCGGAAGGTTCGCTCAGCCGCAGTGAGTACGACGTCATCGTCTACAGTGCGACGCCCTGTGGGTTAGCCTCCGCCCTGGCGGCTGCGGATGACGGCCAGGAAGTGCTGTTGGTTGAACCGACTACACGCATCGGCGGGCTATCGACCAACGGGCTTTCGCATACTGATTTCCGCACCTTTCCGGGGCTGACCGGCAGGTGTCTCGAATTCACCCGCCGCGTCGAATCCTACTATCGCGAAACGTACGGCGAAACGTCTGCTCAGGTTGAAGCGAGTTTTGGCGGAACCCATGGCGAACCGAGCATCAACCTGATGGTGTTCGAGCAGATGCTCGCCGAGCGACCGAGGATCAGCGTGCTCCGCTCGCACCGGCTCACCCGCGTCGAACTGGAACCCGCTGCGGCGCGTGTCGCCGAGGCTCGGGATGCATCGTCGGGCGAGCGACAGCGGATTGCCCGTGCAACTTTTGATCGCCCCGAAGAACAACCACTGACGGTCAGCGCCGCCGTGTTCATCGACGCCAGCTACGAAGGCGACCTGATGGCTGCCGCGGGCGTGCCCTTTCACGTCGGTCGGGAAAGCCGCGAAACGTACGGCGAATCGTTCGCACCGGAGCGGGGCGATTCCCAAGTGCAAGGCTACAATTTCCGGCTGATCATGACGACGGACCCTCAAAACCGGGTCATGCCGTCCGCGCCGCCGGGATATGAGCGGGAGCTGTTCGTCGGCATCCTGCCGATCCTCACCAGCGGTAAGATCGAAAGCGTCTTCGGCTATCCGTCGCGGTGCATCATCAAGGCGCACACGCCCGGCTTGCCCAATTCAAAATTCGACATCAACGACGTCTCGCGGGGACTGGTCAGGCTGTCGCTGCCAGGTGAGAACGAAGATTGGCCAGAGGGCGACGCCGAAACGCGCCAGCGAATTTTTGATGCCCATCGCTTGTGGAACGAGGGGCTGATCTATTTTCTACAAAGCGACTCTGCCGTTCCCGAAGCGTTCCGTGCCGCTGCGAGGCAGTGGGGCTGGTGTCGCGACGAGTTTGTCGAGAACGATCATCGTCCGCTGCAGTTGTATGTGCGTGAAGCGCGGCGGATGATCGGCACGCACGTGTTTACTCAGGGCGATCTGGCTCAGGCTCCTGGCGACGCGCGATCCCGGTGGCAGGCCGACGCGATTGCGATGGGTGATTACGGTCCGAACTGCCACGGGACAGGGCATGAAGGCGGCCGCTTCGATGGTCGGCACACCGGCGAGTTCTATCACCGCGTGGCCCCCTATCAGATTCCCTACGGCGTGCTGACTCCGGAGCTGACGCGTCCGGGGGCCGTTACCAATCTGCTGGTTCCCGGGGCCGTCAGTTCCTCGCATGTCGGCTTCTGCGCCTTGCGGCTGGAGCCGATTTGGACAGCACTGGGGCAGGCTGCTGGCCATGCAGCGCACTTGGCGATTTCAGCAAGCGTTCCCGTCCAAGAGGTACCCGTGGCTCAGTTGCAAACCCGGTTGCACCAAGTTGGCGCAGCGACGATTTACATCAGCGATATCGCACCCGGAGACGCCGATTTTGAACTGGCGCAGTGGTGGGGCACCGGCGGCGGATTCCACGGCATCTCTGAGCCAACGGGCAGCTACGGCCAACGCGGTCAGCAGATTGTCGGTCAGTACTATGAGCCGTTCCCGGATCATGCTGCGGCGCTCGATCAGCCGCTGGACGCGCCAACTTTTGAGCGTTGGTCGGCCGTGGCGGCGAGCCAAGGATTTGCAGCCGGGCAGATCCCGGCGGCGACCCCGCAGACGACACGCCGCAACTGGCTTGAGCAACTGCGGGCGGCGCAGTGAGCAGACGACGATCTTGTCCAGCAAGGCAGCCGCGTCGCGATGGCAACGGGCTGCCTGACGTTGATAGGTGTGCTAGGTGGCCAAAGCCGTGCCCAGGGTGATGCCGGGGGCAGGCAGTTCGCTGTGGCCCATCAGGTAGCTGTCGATCGCCCGAGCGGCACCGCGGCCTTCGTTGATCGCCCAGACCACCAAGCTTTGCCCGCGGCGGCAGTCACCGGCCGCGAACACACCGGGGATGCTCGTGGCAAACTCACCGTGCAGCGCCTTGAAGTTGCTCCGCGGATCGAGTTCGATTCCGAGCGATCCGGCCAAGTACGATTCGGGGCCCAGAAAACCCATCGCCAACAGGATCAACTGCGCCGGCCACACCTTTTCCGAGCCGGGGACTTCGGACATCTTCCAAGCCCCTTTCTCGTCTTTGGTCCACTCCACGTGCACCGTTTTGACGCCCGTGAGCTTGCCCTGTTCATCGCCCATGAACTCTTTGGTCAGCAGTTGGTATTCGCGGGGATCGCGCCCGAACTTAGCTTCGGACTCTTCGTGGCCGTAGTCGACGCGGAAGGTCCGCGGCCATTCCGGCCAGGGGTTGTCCGGAGCGCGATCCGCGGGCGGCTTGGGCAACAGTTCGAAGTTGACCAAGCTGCGGCAGCCGTGGCGGAGGCTGGTGGCGATGCAGTCGGTGCCGGTATCGCCGCCGCCGATCACGATCACGTCTTTGCCTTCGGCGCTGATGAACAGGCCGTTGAGCAGGTCGCCGTGGACCGACTGCTTGGTGTTGCTGGTCAGGAACTCCATCGCAAAGTGCACGCCCTTGAGTTCGCGGCCCGGCAGCGGCAGATCGCGTGGCTTGGTCGCACCGCAGGCCAGCAGCACCGCGTCGTTCGCATCCATCACTTCCTGAGCGGCGACGTTCTTGCCAACGTTGGCACCGGTGACGAACTTGACCCCTTCGGCGGCCAGCTTATCGACCCGGCGTTGGACGACGGTCTTGGCGAGCTTCATGTTCGGAATACCGTACTGCAGCAAGCCGCCGATGCGGTCGGCGCGCTCGTAGACGGTCACTGAGTGACCGGCCTGATTGAGTTGGTCGGCGGCCGCGAGTCCTGCTGGGCCGCTGCCGACGATGGCGACGTTCTTGCCGGTCCGTTCGCTCGGCGGCTCGGGAACGATCCAGCCCTCGGCCCAAGCGCGGTCGACGATCGCATTTTCGATGTTCTTGATTGTCACCGGCGGGTCGGTGATCCCCAGCACACAAGCGCCTTCGCAGGGAGCCGGACAGGTCCGGCCGGTGAACTCGGGAAAGTTATTCGTTTTGTGGAGCCGAATGATCGCTTCTTGCCAGCGATTGTTGTAGACCAGATCGTTCCATTCCGGGATCAGGTTGTCGATCGGGCAACCGGTGGCGCTTTGGCAGAACGGCACGCCGCAATCCATGCAGCGGGCACCTTGTTGGCGAAGTTGATCGACTTTGGGTTCGGTATAGATTTCGTCGTAATCGTTGAGGCGGACCACCGGCAGGCGCCATGCCACTTTCTTGCGATCAAACTCTTTAAATCCGGTGGGTTTGCCCATAGAACGATTCTCTTTGAATTGCCGATTTCTGTCTTGTCGCCGGGCGACGGGCCCACGACATGGTCATGCGGCCACTCCCAAAACCCCCATGAAAGACTGAGCAGAAGTGACTCGTCGTGTGCGCGAATGTAATGGCCCTCGGCCCAAGTCGTCAATGGTTTTGTTTTTCACTCTGTCCTGAACTGCCGTGGCGGCAGAGAGTATCTTACGGCTGTTTTCAACGTACCTCACGATGCGTCAACGCACCGCCCAAACCTCGCCAACGGCACCCTAAGTCGCCTTATGCCCACCGAAACTGTTTCTACGACGCCTGAAGTTGCATCGCCGGTAGCGGCAGCGGACGAACGTGTGTCACTCTCCAATGATGTCCTGAATGTCGTCCGTGGATTTTGTATGGGAGCCGCCGATACCGTACCCGGAGTCAGCGGTGGGACGGTGGCGCTGGTGCTGGGGCATTACCAGCGGTTGCTGAGGGCGATCAACAGCTTTAACACGACGGCGCTGTCACTGCTGCGAACCGGTCGCTGGGCGGCGCTGTGGAAGCACTGCGACCTGCGATTCTTATTGGCACTGGGGGTGGGGCTGGTGACTGGAGCCGGATCGCTGGCAACGACGATGCACTGGTTGTTGGAGCACCGGATGCCGGAAACCTATGCGGTGTTTTTCGGTTTGATCCTGATCAGCGGCTGGATTGTGGCCAAGTCGGTCCAGCGGTGGACGCTGACCGGAGGAGCGGCGTTGGTGATCGGTGGGGTGCTGGCGTATGGCATTGCGCTGCTGCCGGTGGGCCAAGCCAGCGACTACGGACCGTATCTGTTCTTTACCGCCACGATTGCGATTTGCGCGATGATCCTGCCGGGGATCAGCGGTGCGTTTGTGCTGTTGGTGCTCGGCACCTATCACCCGGTGCTCGGCATGATCAAGCAGTTTGTCCACGGCGACATTTCGCTTGGGCTGATCACCAATCTGACGTTGTTTGCCTCAGGTTGCATCATCGGTTTGGCAGCTTTTTCTCGGCTGCTCCACTGGTTGCTGCGGGTTCATCCCGACGTGACGATGGCGGCTCTGGTCGGCATGATGATCGGCTCGCTACGAAAGATCTGGCCCTTGCAGCAGGCCACCGAAGCAACCGCAGTTCTGCCATTTAAGGAGCAGCAATTTCGCCTCGTTCCATCGCGCGAGTGGGACGGCGATCTGCTCCCACTGGTCGGCCTGGCGATCATCGCCGTGGTGGTCGTGGGAGTGATCGAGCGGATTGCGTCGCAGGCGGGCCAAGAGGACCCGGTGTCGCCGGACCGCCCGCTTCGCTAGGCTGGCGCCGCCCAAGCTCCGATCGGGTCCGGAAGCAGCGGCACAGTGGTCTCGATCGCTTGGCAGCCTTGCGGTACAACATGCACCCGTGACGGCGTAGCAGTTTTGTGAATATCCGGTTGGCGAGAATAGGTTAGCAAACATGAAGAGCGGCGGTGAAAAACACTCTGGCACCAAGGGTGAGGGCGACGGCCCCGGCGACGTGTTTGAACTCGATCGGCTGCGCCAGTTGATCGAACTGATGGAGACGCATGACCTGACGGAGATCAACCTCCGCCAAGGGAGCGAAAAGGTCAAGTTGCGTCGTGGCAGCCAAGTGACGATGGCCCCGCTGGCCGCCGCTCCGGCCGCCGCCGCAGCGGTGCCGCAAGCGGTGGCAGCCCCTGCCGCGGCAGCTCCGGCTGAGAGCGCCAACATCGTCACGATCAAGGCCCCGATGGTCGGGACGTTCTATGCCCGGCCCAACCCGGAAGCCGAACCGTTCGTCAAGGTCGGCCAGCGGATCAACGCCGAGACGGTGGTGTGCATCATCGAGGCGATGAAGGTCTTCAACGAAATCCCGGCCGAAATCAGCGGCCAGGTCGTCGCTGTGTTGGCCGACGACCAGCAAGCGATCGATTTTGGACGCCCGCTGTTTAAAGTCGACACCTCGGCCTAATTCACCGCCGCATCGACGTCTCTTTGCCCCTCTCGGCCCGACTTGTCCGCCGCTATGTACAACCGGATTCTTATCGCTAATCGTGGAGAGATCGCTCTCCGAGTCATTCGCGCCTGCCGCGAAATGGGCATCGAAACCGTGGCGGTCTACAGCCAGGCCGATGCCGATTCGATGCACGTGCGGCTGGCCGACGAAGCGTACTGCATCGGCCCGCCGCGGAGCAGCGACAGCTACCTGCGGATCGACCAAATCATCAGCGCTGCCGAAGTGGGTAATGTCGATGCGATTCATCCGGGCTACGGCTTTTTGTCAGAGAATGCGCACTTCAACGAAGTCTGCCGCAGTTGCGAAATCGACTTCATCGGCCCCACTCCCGAAGCGATGGAAAAGCTCGGCGACAAGAACACCGCCCGCTCGATCGCCATCGCCTCCGGTGTGCCGGTGGTGCCCGGCAGCGATGGATTGATCGATGAAGATGCCGAGGCGCTCCGCGTCGCTGCCGAAATCGGCTACCCGGTGCTCGTCAAGGCGACCGCCGGTGGTGGTGGCAAAGGGATGCGAGTGGCGGTCGACCCCTCGACGCTCACCGCTGCGCTGGCGGCAGCCCGCAACGAAGCGCTGGCTGCGTTTGGCAACGCCGGCGTGTACCTCGAAAAATACGTCGAGCGGCCGCGGCACATCGAAGTGCAAGTCGTCGCCGACCTCCACGGCGAAGTCGTGCACTTCCACGAACGCGACTGCAGCGTGCAGCGGCGGCACCAAAAGCTGATCGAAGAGGCGCCGAGCTCAACGCTGTCGCCCCAGCGCCGCACGGCGATTTGCGAAGCGGCAGTGCGGATGATCCGCGGCGCCAACTACACCAACGCCGGCACCGTGGAGTTCATCGTCGACAAAAACGACGACTTCTACTTCATCGAAGTCAACGCGCGGATCCAGGTCGAGCACCCGGTGACGGAAATGGTGACTGGCGTCGATTTGATCAAGGAACAGATTCGCATCGCCTCAGGCGAGAAGCTCTCGCGCACGCAGGACCAAATCCCTTGCATCGGCGCCGCGCTGGAATGCCGGATCAACGCCGAAAACCCCGAACGCAACTTCCAGCCGAATCCGGGGCCGATTCACAAAATGTTCGCTCCCGGCGGACTCGGCGTGCGGTTCGATTCGCATGTCTACAGCGGCTACACGGTGCCTGCCTATTACGACTCGATGATCGGCAAATTGATCGTCCATCGCCCGACGCGCGAGGAGGCGATCGAGACGATGCGGCGAGCGCTGCGCGAGTTGCAAATCGAAGGGATCTGTACCACCGCCGCCTTCCACGAGCGCGTGCTCACGCACCCCGAATTCATTGCTGGCCGCTGTGACACCACCTTTGTCGATCGCGAACTGATCCGGCACTGATTCATTCTTCCATACATTCCTGAGGTCATTTCAACATGCCTGACCACCACAATTTAGATATCAAACGCGTCGCCATCCTGTTTGCCGGCGGTCCGGCTCCCGGGGCGAACTCGGTGATCGGTGCGGCGGCGTTCACGTTCCTCGAAGAAGGCGCGCAAGTCTTCGGAATCAAGCACGGCTACAGCCGCTTGGCCGAATACAGCGCCGCTGGACCGCTGCAGGAAGGGACCGACTACATCCGCTTCAGCCACAACACGATCAACCACGCCCGCACCAGCCGCGGGATCATGATCGGGACCGCGCGGACCAACCCCGGCAAGCACATCAGCAGCCCGGAGCACCTGAAGAACCCGGAACTGGTCGCGCCGCTGCGGCGCGTGTACGAAGGCCTCTGTTCGCTGGAAGTCGATGCGCTGATCTCGATCGGCGGCGACGACACGCTCAAGACCGCCAACAAACTGAAGCTGTTCCAAGACAACTTGCCCGCCGGCTCACGGCGATTCCCGATCGTCCACCTGCCCAAAACGATCGATAACGACTACACCGGCATCGACTTCACCTTCGGTTACTTCACCGCGGTGGAAACGCTGGCCGAAGAGATTCGCAATCTCAACTTCGATGCCGCCGCCGGCCGCGCCTACTTCCTCTGCGAAGCGATGGGCCGCAGCGCCGGGTGGCTCGCCTACGGAGCCGCGATCGCCGGTGAGGCGAGCATGGTGATGAGCGTCGAAGACATCCAAGGCGAAATGGCCGACACCGAGGTCAACCCGGAAACCGGCAAGAGCCGCAAGGTGATGGCCGTCGACAAGTGCGTCGACCGGATCGTCGACATGATGCTCGCCCGTGAGCGCGAAGGCCGTGAGTACGGCACGATCGTGCTCGGCGAAGGACTCGCGGAGTACCTGCCGGCCAAGGCGCTCGAAGGGGTCGAGCGCGATGACCATGGGCACATCAACATCTCGGCGATTAGTCTGGCGAGCCGCATGAGCGACTTTGTCGGCAAGCGGTACCGCGAACGAACCGGCCGGACTCGCAAGATCAACGGCATCCAGATGGGTTACGAAGCCCGCTGCGCCCCGCCGCAAGCGTTTGACGTGATCCTCGGCTCGCAGCTCGGCGTGGGCGGCTACCGCGCACTGGTCGAGCAGAAACTCAACGGCGTGATGGTCTCGGTCAGCGGTCAGTTCGATCTGAAGTATGTGCCGTTTACAGAACTGATCGATCCGCAGACCTTGGTCACCAAGGTGCGGTTCATCGAGCCGGGCAGCGACTTCCACCGCTTGGCACGCTACCTGGAAACCTGCGTCGACCACTGAACCGCTGTGCGCATTGGGGTGGCACGCTCAGAGCCCTAGCGATGGGCGTGAGCGATGGCGGGTACGGTGCCGGTCTAAGCTGTCTGGATAGGGCGCCGTGCTGCCCATCACGCCCTTCGTTCCTCAGGGACGTGCCACCCATCCGGCTGATCTAACCACTCGTCAGCGTGCAAAGTGGACAGCACGGCCCGTTAGCGACCCGTTCTGACGAACCATCATCCAAGGCCTACGGCAGATGCCGTAGGCCTGATTTGTTTCAGCCCAGATTGTTTCAGCCCACGCTCACTCGTCGGTGACGCAGCCTTCGCTGGCGCTCTTGACGGTCTTGATGTACTTGTAGAGCGTTCCGCGCGTCGCCTTCAGCAGCGGCGCGCTCCAAGCCGCGCGGCGCGCGTCCAGTTCCTCAGGCGACACCGCGACATCGAGCGAATTGGTCACCGCGTCGATCGTCACCACATCGCCGTTTTGGACCAGCGCCAGCGGACCGCCGACCTGCGCTTCGGGCGTGATGTGGCCGACGATGAAACCGTGCGACCCACCGCTGAACCGGCCGTCGGTCAACAGCGCCACATCGGCCCCCAGACCGGCCCCCATGATCGCGCTGGTCGGGGTCAACATTTCCGGCATACCGGGGCCGCCCTTAGGTCCTTCATAGCGAATGATCACGACGTCGCCTTTGGCGATGCCCTTCTGCTCCAGTGCGGCGAGCATCTCTTCTTCGCTGTCGAACACCTTGGCCGGGCCGGTGAACTGCAGCCCTTCCTTGCCGGTGATCTTGGCGACCGCACCTTCGGGAGCGAGCGAGCCGCGGAGGATGCGGATATGTCCGGTTTCCTTGATCGGGTTGGTCACCGGATGGACGACGCGCTGGCCTTCCTTGAGGCCTGGCAAATCAGCGACATTTTCGGCCACCGTCTTGCCGGTCACGGTCATGCACGAACCGTCGAGCCAGCCCTGTTCCAGCAGGTACTTCATCACCGCTGGCGTGCCGCCGACGCTGTGCAAATCTTCCTGCACAAACCGCCCGCTCGGCTTGAGATCGGCGAGCATCGGGATCCGGTCGCTGACCTGCTGAAAGTCATCGATCGTTAAGGGGACATCCACGCTCCGCGCCATGGCGATCAGGTGCAGCACCGCGTTGGTGCTGCCGCCCAAGGCGATCACGACAACCATCGCGTTTTCGAACGCCGCCCGGGTCATGATGTCGCGCGGCTTGAGATCCCGTTGCAGCAGGTTCGCGATCGCGTGCCCGGCGCGGCGGCACTCGTCGATCTTGCCCGGATCGACCGCCGGCAAGGTCGCCGAGTACGGCAGCGACATGCCGAGCGCTTCGATCGCTGAAGCCATCGTGTTGGCCGTGTACATCCCCCCGCACGCGCCCGCACCCGGACAACTATGGCGGACGACTTGGCTGCGTTGGTCTTCGCTGATCCGGCCGGCGATGTATTCGCCGTAGCACTGAAACGCGCTGACGATGTCGAGCGTTTCACCTTGGTGGTGTCCCGGTTTGATCGTGCCACCGTAGACCATCAGGGCAGGCCGATTGAGTCGCCCCATCGCCATCAAGCAGCCCGGCATGTTTTTATCGCAGCCGGGGATCGCGATCAGCCCGTCATACCACTGGCCACCCATGATCGTCTCGATCGAGTCGGCGATCAGATCGCGGCTTTGCAGGCTATAGCTCATCCCTTCGGTGCCCATCGAAATCCCGTCCGAGACGCCGATGGTGTTGAACCGCATGCCGATCAGCCCGGCTTCCTTGACCCCTTCCTTGACGTGCAAGCCGAGGTCCAGCAGGTGCATGTTGCAGGTGTTGCCTTCGTACCAAACGCTGCCGATCCCGACCTGCGCCTTGTTCATGTCCTCCGGTGTCATCCCGGTGCCGTAGAGCATCGCTTGCGAGGCGCCTTGGCTTTTCGGTTGGGTGATGCGGCGACTGTACTTGTTCAATTCAGACATCGGATTCGGTGGGGTAATCGGAATGGCGGAGGCTGGACCGCCGGACGCCACTGCGCTTTTCCGGCCGTCATGATCGAAGCATGGCAGTGTGATGAGCCGAGCGTTTTCTGGCAACGGCCGATCCGCCGCACGCTAGGAGAAATCGCCGCAGATCCCCTTGACGGGCCATTTGAAACACTTGCTTTTGCTATCATCACTACCAACACTATTGAGAGCGGAAAATTTCTCTTCTCCAGGAGCACACCCGTGGCCATCAGTGTTGCCCAAGCTCGCCAGATCTGCACCCCAGCGGAGCTCGATCTGGTTCTCCAGAGCACCACCCGTCAGATCGGCAGTCTCGATCCCAAGCAGTTGCGGTCGTCGATTCGCCGGGCGCGCACGCTGCGCGACAAGTGGCGTGACCGTGCGGCGTCGCAAACCCGAGACACCAAGAGTCAGAACCCCGACAGACTCGGTGAGGCCAACGCCCGCAGCAACGACAAGGCGCAGTTGTTCGACGAGGCGCTGGGCCGGTTTGAAAAGCGGCTCAGCAAAGTCGATGGTGCCACCAATGGCTCGGCCGCTGCCACCAAGGCCAAGCCGGCCAAGCAAACGCGTACCGGCGAACACCGGGCGACGCGCTCAAGCGTCCGCAGCACGCTGAGCAAAAAAGCCGAAAAGTTGAACGCCGACGACACGGCCCCGTCCTCATCTCCGGCGACCAGCCCAGCAACTGTCGCCAGTGACGCCACCGTCACTGCCGGCGGCGACGGCTCCGCCAAACCGGCGGGCAAGCGGACGGTCGCCAAGAAAGGGGCCACCCCAAAAGCATCTGCCAAACGGAAAGGGCCACCCAAGCGTAAAGCGCCGCCGAGATCCTCCAACGCTGCGGTCCCCGCTGCTGCCGCTCCCGTGGCTCAAGGGCTGGCGGCCGCTGCGATGGCGGCTGGACGCGACGGAGGCGAGGGCGGCGAGCCGTCGGCTGGCTCGACCAAGAAACGCAGTTCCAAAGCCAAACCGGCAGCCAAAGCCACGGCGGTCAAACCGGGCGGCAGCCCGCGGATGCCGGGCAAAGTCGCTTCACAAGGTCGCCGCAGCCAAGCCAAACGCGGCTCGCGCTAACGACTCGAGCTGTGCTGCTGCGCCAATTGTCGGTACAGCGCGGCATGTGCGGCAACCATCGCAGCGACGCTGAACTCATCAGCGATTTTCTGACGCGCGGCCTCGCCCAACCTGGCGGCGAGGTCGCGGTCTTCCAATAAGGTCTGCGTTTTTCGCGCAAAATCCGCTCGGTCACCGACGCCCACCAGCATGCCGGTCTGACCGTGGGTGACCAGGTCGCGGTTACCCGGAATGTCGGAAGCCACGACGGCGCAACCGGCCTGCATCGCTTCGATCAACGAATTGCTTTGGCCCTCGTACTCGCTGCCGATCCAGAACACGTCAGCATGCGGCAGGAGCTCCAGCACATCGCTGCGATGACCGGCGAAGCGAACATGCCGCGGATGTGAAACCGCATCGCGGTGCCGGAGCAGTTCACCGCTTTGCGGTCCGTCGCCGATGATCACCAGCGTCGTGTCACCGCGCAGCGTGGCGACCAAGTCCGCCGCCCAGATCAGGTCGCGGTAACGCTTTTGTGGCCACAGCCGGCCGACCGCCAGGATCACCTTGCGCGCCGGATCGATGGCCAGCCGCCGGCACGCCTCCTGGCGTGAAATCTCCGCGACCTGTCGCGGCGGGATGCCATTGGGAATGATCACAAACCGGTCTTCGGCGATGCCGTGCACATGGTAGAAGTCGCGGACGCCTGGACTGTTGGTCGTGATCGCCGCCGTGCGCCGTGCCAAGTAGCGGTCGATGGCGAAATGCATGGGGCTCTTCCACAGGTCCACGCACCGCTCGCTCCCCAGCACAACCGGGACACCCACGCTCCGCGCCGCTTGGCGCCCGTAAGCGTTGGCGGCAAACAACCAGGTGTGCGCGACCGCTGGCGAGGTGCGTTGGAGCAACCTGCGCAAGCGAAAGTAGGCCGTCGGATCGGCGCGGAACCGCTTGCCGATCACATCGACCGCGACTCCCGCTGCTTCGAGCCCCGTGCGCAGCGGCCCGTCGCGCGTCAGGACGATCACATGCGGCTGGATGCCGTATTGCGGCAGGCCGCAGGCGAGCAAGCAGAGCTGCTTTTCGGCGCCTCCCTGGTCCAGCGAGGGAATGATCAGAGCGACGCGAAGTTCAGAGCGAAGGGACTGCGGTGATTCGGTCACGGGATGCAGATGCAGGTAAGGGTGGATGGCCGCCGCAAGGACGTTAATGGTCTGCTGGCGAGCGTCCCGCGGCGGAGTTGGCGGCGGAGCGAGAGCTGGCAACGGCCAGCGAATCAAAGAGCTGCTTGTAGCGCGCGACCGTTGCATCATAGGAGTTGCGGCGGAGCAAGTCGCGGCGCAGACGGTCTGCCGCAGCCCGCCGCGCCGGCAGTGAAACCAGCGCCGCGTGGATAGCGGCTTGTAGACCTGCGCTGTCACCTGGATGGAACCAACCGACCGACTGCTCATGGCCGCTCAGGAACGCGCGAGTATCGACGGCGTCAACCACTACCAACGGAACCGCAGCCGCCAGGGCTGCCGGCAGCATCTCCTCCAGACCATCGGCGGGCGACGGGATGACAACCACATCGGCGACGCGGAACAGGTCCTCACAATCGACAAACGTGCCGGGCATGGCGACGTTCTGGCGGATCCCGTGGTAGCGCAGGTAACTGTGCAGTTCGTCCCGCTGCTGACCGTCGCCGATCAGCCACAGCCGCAGGTCGGGCCAGTGATCGATCAACCGGGTCATCGCTTCGGCCAACGTCAGCATGCCGCCCAGAGGATTCATCTGGCCAGCGGCGAGGACGACCAGGCTATCGCGGTCGATTGCCAGATCGCGGTTGACCGCCGCCAACGACAACCGCGCTTTCAGGGCTCCGGCGGCCTCGGCACGCAGCGGCTCACGGGCCGGCGCCGCCCCAGCGCTGATCCCCAGGTCGATGCGGTGCAGCAAGTTGGGCGGCAGGCCGAGGGCCACGAGCTCACGCTGAACCGAGGCCCAGTTGACGACGATCGCGTCGGCCTGGTTCAGTGCCAGCCGTAGTTGACGGCCATACCGCATCGCTGGCCAAGCCAAATGGTCGGCGGCGTCGGCGGTGCCGCTGTGCTGCAGCACCGTGCGGATCGGCCGCCGGGCGGCGGTTCGCGCCACCGCGATCACCTCCTCACGCAGGCTGGTGCAAAACAAGACGTCAAAGCGGCCCGCGTGCTGCGTCAACCAGACTTCCAGGTATTTCAAGTAGCGGCTGATCGACCACTGGCTGCGCGCTGCGGCCACCGGACGGTGAACGACGATTTCCCGGTGCATCAGCTCCTCGGGCCACGAAGCGGCATACCGCGGCGTCAGCACTTCCACAGTCAAACCCGCTCGCGTCAGCGCACTGGCCAACCGCACGTCGCGTCCGGCGGAGTCGACCGAAAGGTGAGGCCAGTAATAGCCGCTAATCATCAAGATCCGTGTTGCGCCGACCAAGCGTCACCCGCCTGCTTCGAGCCGTCGCGAGCCGCTGGCCGTGACGGAGTCCAAAATCATGAGAGCACCTCAGCGATCAATGCACGCCCTGCTCCAAATCCGTTTCTTCGAGCACGGCGAGGAACGGAAGGTTGCGGTAGTGGTCTTGGTAATCCAATCCGTAGCCGACCACGAACTGATCGGGAATCTCGAACGCTACAAAGTCGGGCCGAATCGCCACGTCGTGGGGGCGTTGTTTGTGCAACAAAACCGCCGAACGAACCGAGGTTGCGCCCATCTGAGTCACCTCGTCTACCAACCGCTGCAGCGTCCGTCCGGTGTCAAAAATATCGTCCACCAGCAGCACCTCGCGGCCGACGACATCGATCAGCATCCTGCAGTCGACGGTCAGCTCGCCCGCCTGGGTCCCCGCCCCATAGCTGCTGGCCTGGATCACCCCGACGCGCAGCGGCATCGAAAGCATCCGAATCAGGTCGGCAAACAGCACCAGCGAGCCGGTCATCACCGCGACCACGGTCAGCGGCCGATCACCATAGGCGGCATCGATTTCGCGTGCCAGGCGCTGCACACCAGCGTGCAGTTCCTGTTCGTTGAGCAGCGTCTTCATGAGGGGTACAGAGCGGAGACGGGCGGGTGAGACCAAGCGGGAAGGGTTCCGTGAGGCCAAGGCAAAACTGCAAAGTTTAAGCTGAGTCTGAGGAGCTGGTATTTTTTCTCGTCTCCGAGGGTGCAGCGCGTCGATACTACCGTTGCCCCTACTCCAAAGCTTGCGACCGGCGCAGCGGGCTTGATGGTCGCCGGCTGCCTTGAATCAACGTCGTAGTGGATTGTCCATGACCAATTCCCAGCGGTTGTCTGCTGTGCGTACTGCGCTTCGCAAGTGGATTTCTGACCGTCACCCCGATCAGGACGACTGCGACCGGCCGCTGAGCGAGGCGATGCTGATCCGCGAAGGCTTCTTCTGCGGACGTCGTTTCCGCTTCCAACTGTATCATGCCGTGTGGTTCATGGAGGAGGACGAGGTCAAAATTCAGTCGCTCCAGGGCGAAGTCGTCGAGCGCCTGGCGACGAGCGCTATCGATGCTCTGGCGACGGCCTGGCACCAGGACAGCGAGAGCGTGCAGCAGACGCTATCAATCGCCGCCCACTTGGACAGCGCCGCGGCGGCAGGCGAGCAGCACACCGCAGACAGCCACCGCGATGAGCAGCAGCAACGCCGCGCCGCTTGAGCTCTGTGCTACGCCAGCGGCACGTCTTCGATGGCCAGCAGTGCCCGTAGCGCCGACCGCACTTGCAGTTCATCCTCGCGGAGGACTTCCAGCAACCGCGGCAGATCTTCGCCGCGTCCTGACTTGGCTCCCCGTTCCATCTCCAAGGCAGTCGAACTGAGCCGCGCCGCCATGAACAGCTTGGCCGAGCCCTTGAGCGTATGCGCCAGGTACTCGATCTGCGGCAGGTCGTGGTCTTTGACCGCCTGATCCAGTTTGCTCATCAGAGACTGACTTTCGGCTAGGAACACCTCAGCCAGACGCTTGATTGCGGGCAAGCCACCGGGCAGGCGGCGCATCACCTCAGTCAAATTGACGACCTCTTCGTCCGGCCGTTCGCGACCCAGCGCCGCTGTCTCGGGTGCCGCGACCTGAGGGCCAGACGGCCTTCCGCCGCTCGCATCCTGCCAGCTCGCATCTTGCCCGTGCGTTGGTGCCGCCGGGTCCATTCGCTCCGCGAGCCTCGCGAGCGTCTCGTACAGCAAGTTGCCTTGGACCGGCTTGGAGAGAAACGCGTCCATCCCCGCATCCAAACACAACCGCGTATCTTCGCTCATCGCCGCCGCCGTGATTGCGACGATCGGCGTCCGCCGCAGCGAGCGCTGCGCTTCGAGGCGGCGGATTTCTCGTGTCGCTTCCAAGCCGTCCATTTCCGGCATGTGCATGTCCATCAGGATCACGTCGAACGGCTCCGAGCTCCACCGCTGAACCGCCTCGCGTCCATCCGCCGCAATCACGACGTCATGTCCAGCCGCTTGCAAGAGGCCACGCGCGACCACCTGATTGGCCAAGCCATCTTCGGCCAACAGCACCCGCAGCGGCGGACAAGCCGGCAAATCGGCCCGCTGACTGGGCTCATCCTCATCAACCACCTGCATCACCTGTAAAATTGCGTCGAGCAGTTCGGACTGAATCACCGGTTTGGTGAGGTACCGCGAAACACCGACCCGCTGGCAGAGTTCGGAATCACCCAGTCGCGATGCGGACGACAGGATGATCAGCCGCAAATCTTCGTCTCCGAACTGCTGGCGAATTTTCTCAGCCAGTTCAAACCCATCCATGTCGGGCATCATGCAGTCGAGGATCGCCAGCCGGTAGGGCAGTCCCAGCGCCGCGGCCCGGTCGAGTTCTTCGAGCGCTCGCGGCCCACCGTCGACCACCGTCGGCCGCAACCGCCAAGCCGTGAAGACCTCCTGCAGAATCCGGCGGTTGGTCGCATTGTCATCGACCACCAGGACCGGCAGGTCGGTCAGCGACGTCAGCATCCCGTTCTGAGCCACACCTTGGTGTTTCGCCACACCGAACTCAGCGGTGAAGTAAAAGGTGGTACCGACACCGACTTCGCTCTCCAGCCACAGGTCGCCACCCATCAACTTGGCGAGCTCCGACGAGATCGTCAGTCCCAAACCGGTGCCGCCAAACCGCCGTGTGGTGCTCGCATCGGCCTGAGCAAAGGCCTGCAAAACATACGCTTGTTTGTCTTTGGGAATGCCGATCCCGGTGTCGCGCACGCTGAACCGCAGCCGGATCGGACAAGCGCTGGCGTCGCCCTCAGCGTTCGACGCTTCCTCAGAATCGTGTGGCGGAGTCGGCAGTTCTCGGGCATCCGCCGAAGCGGACGCTTCTCCTGGCGTTGGCTCAGGTTCCCAAGGTGACGCGTCGTCGCTGCGATCGAGCGACACATCGACCAACACTTCGCCGACTTCGGTGAACTTCAGCGAGTTGCCGATCAGATTGATGAGGATTTGCCGCAGCCGGCCGGGGTCGCCGACGAGCCGATCGGGGATATCGGGCGCGACGCGGCAGACGAGCTCTAGCCCCTTTTGCGCCGCGCGCAACGACAACGTCTGGCCGGTGCGACCGATGCAGTCGCGGAGCGAAAACGGAATCGACTCCAGTTCCAGTTTGCTCGCCTCAATCTTGGAGAAGTCGAGGATGTCGTTGAGCAGGCGCAGCAGCGAATCGGCGGCCTCGCGGACCAGTTCGAGAAAGTCGCGCTGTTCGCGGCTGAGCGACGTTTGCGACAGCAGTTCCGACATCCCGATGATGGCGTTCATCGGCGTGCGGATCTCGTGACTCATGTTGGCCAAAAAGTCGCTTTTTGCCCGGTTGGCTTCGTCGGCAGCGTCTCGCGCCCGGGCCAGTTCATCTTGGACGCGTTTGAGGTCGGTGATGTCGCGCGAGATGCCGAACGTGCCGATGATCTCACCATTGGCATCGCGGAGCGGCAATTTGGTGCTGGAGCACCACGTGTCCTCGCGGTCCGGCCACGTCTCCCGCTCAATCCGATTGACCACCGGCTGGCCGGTTCGCATGATCTCTAGTTCGTCCCGCCGCGCCGGCTCCGCATGCTCGGCCGTGAACACATCGGCATCGGTCAACCCGATCACGTCGGAGCTATCGGACAAACCAAATTTCTTGGCCATGCCGGCGCCGACGCGCAAGAAGCGGCTCTGCTTATCTTTGAAGTAGATGCTGTCCGGCATATTGTCCAACAGCGTCTGCAGCCACTGACGCTCCTGATCGCGATGCTGTTCCGCAATCACCCGCGCCGTGATATCCCAAAACAACAACTGCACGCCGCAAACATTTCCATCGGCATCCCATAACGGACACTTATAACGCTCGACCCAGTGCAATTCGCCGGAAGCCGATTGGGTTTGCTCAATCCCTTGGAGCGGCTGACCGGTCTCCATCACCCGCAGGTCATCCTGGCGATAGCTCGCTGCAATCTCCGGTGAAAACAGCTCTTCGTCGCGTTTGCCAAGCAATTCCTCCGCCGTCAAGTTGCGATAACGCAGGTAGGCTTGATTGGCATATAACCGGCGGCCTTCCGTGTCTTTGATGAGCAGAAAAAGCGGCAGGCTCTCCATTAAGGAGCGGTAATTGGCCATCGACAACAGCTCGGTCATGGCCGCATCGCCAACCCGTCGGTCAGACCGCGCGGGATCGGACATGTTGGGGTGAGATGTCGCTTCGGCGTTCAACCGCTCGGCCGAGGTCGAAGGTTCATCGCTGCTCACGTCTGCATCCTTAAGCTGGCGATTGAGGACGAAACGGGTGTCCCCTTTGTCGTACAGAGCCACCCGTGAGCTATCATTGTACTCCATCCCCTTGGCGGCATCTCTGGCCGCGGTCTGCGGCGACTACAAATACTGACCCAACTCACCGCCGCGCGCCGCCCGGGCGTCGACCTTCGCCGCGACCTGCGGATCTTCCACCAGCGGCGGAGCGTGATGGGGCTTGAGCCGCGCATCGATCACCACGGCACCGCGACAACCCCAATGTTTATCGACCACATCGCTGTCGATCCCGTCAAGATCGACCGCTGGATTGCTGCGCGTGAAGGTCACCCACAACCAGTTGTTGAGGTTGCTGGCGGTGAAGCCGCTGTCATCGACAAGCGTGACCAGCGGGAAGGCGGCCGCGTCGCGTTGGCTGTACTGGCGACAAAACCGGCGGAGGTCCTCGCGCGCCTCGGGACCAGCAAACCGGGGCGCCTCGATCGCCAAGACTCCCGGGATCACCACCCGCGGCTCCCGAAAACCGGCCGGCAATTGCAGCTCTGCCGGTAGCGAGTGGGCGAGTTGGCGCACCGGCACGTCGGCCGCGGCGATGACGAGCTTGCTGCCCCGGTTCATCCCGGTACCGCTGTAGTCCAACGTATCAATTGTCGTCTGCGTCTGAAAATGCAAGTCGCGCCGCGGATCAAAACGCTCCAGTACATGCATCAGAAAAGCCCGCACGTCGTGAATGTCGAGCCGACCGCTGCGGTCCTCGGTGATCCACAGGTACTTGGCCAGCGACAACTGGCCATTGCCGAGAATCGCATTCGCCTGGGTCAGCAATTCTTGCGGCTGATCAGACGGCAGGTGCGGCATGTAACGCTCGCTGCCGATCGCCAGCAGCAGGGGATGCACGCCCGAAGCATCGACCGCGTGCACGGCCTGCACCCCTGGAATGACCGAGGGAATGATCGGATCGGTCAATTCGTGAATCAGTTGACCGAACGTCGTGTCTTCCTGCGGTGGCCGGCCCACGACCGTAAACGGCCAGATCGCACCGTCGCGATGCCAAACCTGACGCACCCGCATCACGGGAAAGTCGTGGCGCAGGCTGTAGTAGCCGAGGTGGTCACCAAACGGGCCTTCGGGCTTGGCCACCTGCGGGTCGATCTGCCCGACGATGGCAAAATCGGCATCGGCATACACCGGAGCGTGCGCGCCGCGCAGCAGCCCGATCCGCCGCCCGGCCAGCGCCCCGGCGAACGTGAGTTCCGTCAGTCCCTCGGGCAATGGCATCACCGCAGCCAGCGACATCGCGGGTGAACCGCCGACCGTGACCGCAATCTCCAGCGGCTCCCCGCGGTCGAGCGCCGCCCGGTGGTGCACGCCGATCCCGCGGTGAATCTGGTAGTGCAGCCCCGCTTCGCTCACCGGGTCATATTCGTTGCCCGCGAGTTGCACGCGGTACATTCCTAAGTTGACCCGCATCAAATCGCGCGGCGCAGCCGGATCGACGCTCAGCACCTGCGGCAAGGTCACAAACGCTCCGCCATCATTGGGCCACGATTTGAGCTGGGGCAGTTCGCGCAGTTCGATGCGGTTGGCAGCGACCGCGGCGCGGCGGGTGTACCGCGGCAACATCCGCAGCGCCGTCAGCGGACTGCCGGCGTAGCGCAACGGTCGCCTGGGCAGCGCGGACGGATCGAGCTTCAGTTCGATCAGCCGCCGGACCGCTTCGAGCGTGTCTCGGAACAGGTAACGGGCCTGGTCGAGCGATCCGAACAGGTTGGACGCCATCGGAAAACGGCAGCCGATGACGTTGCTGAACAACAGCCCTGGGCCGCCACGGGCATAGACCCGCCGCTGGATTTCGGCCATTTCTAAATAGGGATCGACCGGATCGGTGATCTCGATCAACCGCCCGCCGGCTCGTAGATCGTCGACCACATCTCGCGTGCTGCGGTGTTTCATTCCAAGATCATCAGGGGTAGTAGCAGGAGATGGCTGCGGCAGGCCGCTCAGCGGGTAGGATAACCGCCGCGTCCTTCCTACACTAACGCCCAACACTCAATCTGCCTGCTCAGCCGGCTGTGACGGCTGTACCCTGCCATCTCAACGGCGGGCACTTGCGTGCATTCCAACTTTCTCTACCTGAAGAGCTATCCGTGCAACCGACCGACGCTGTACCGCTTCGCATTGAACCGCTCGATTCCGTTCCCGCGGATCAGTCCTACGACTGTTTGGTGCTCGGCCTGGCCGCAGGCGATGAACTGGGGGCGACGGTTGCCGCGATCGATGCGCAGCAGGGCGGCTGGATCGCGCGCGGTCTCTCTGCCGGGACGCTCAAGAGCAAACGCGGGGAGATCACGCTGGTTCCCTCACCGGTGCCAGAGGGGCCAGCGATGGTGATGCTCGTCGGCCTCGGCGACGCCGACCTGCTCGACCGCGGTAAGACCTTTGAACTCGGAGCGACGATCCTGAGGCGATTGGTCGACCGACAACGTGTCCGGGTCGTGATCGCTTTGGATGACGCCATCGCGTCCGAGAATCACGACGCGCTGATTTCCGGCGCCGTCACCGCCTGCGCCGGCCAGTCGCTCTATCAGGCCGAACCGGCGGTCTATCCGCCACAGCAGCTCGACATTGTCGGCGTGAGTGCAGCGAGTGTCAAAACCGGCATGACGATCGGCCAGTCGATCAACCTGACCCGGCGGTTGGTTAATGAGCCGCCTAACCTGCTCTATCCTGCGGCGTTTGCTGATGCAGCCCGGCGGCTAGCCGAAGAGACCGGGCTAGCGGTCGAAGTCTGGGATGAAAAGCGGCTGGCGGCCGAGGGCTGCCGCGCGATTCTCGCCGTTGGCGGCGCTTCCCAACATCCGCCGCGGCTGGTGATCCTGCGGCATCGCGGCGGCGCTGAAGATGATCCGCTGGTGGCGCTCGTCGGCAAGGGGGTGACGTTTGACAGCGGCGGGCTGTCGATCAAACCGAGCGAAGGGATGCTCGACATGAAGTGCGACATGGCCGGCGCCGCGACGGTCCTCGGAGTGATGCGCGCCGCAGCGATGCTCGAACTGCCGATCAACCTGGTCGGGATTTGCGGACTGGCCGAAAACATGATCTCCGGCTCTTCCTATCGGCTGGGCGATGTGATCGAAACCCGTAGCGGCACCACGATCGAGATCCACAACACCGATGCCGAGGGCCGCGTGGTGTTGGCCGACACGCTCGACGTCGCCGTCCAGCACCAACCGACCGCGATCATTGACCTCGCCACGCTGACCGGCGCCTGCATGGTCGCGTTGGGGCGTGACGTGGCGGGATTGATGAGCAACGACTCGCTGCTGTGCGAGCAGATCGCTCAGGCGGCGGTCGATGAAGGCGAATGGGCCTGGGAACTCCCGATGTTCGACTTCTACGACGAACAGGTCAAAAGCAAAGTCGCCGATTTGAAGAACGTCGGCGACGGCCGCTGGGGTGGCGCGATCACCGCGGCTAAGTTTCTACAGCGGTTCGTCGACGGTACGCCTTGGGTGCACATCGACATCGCCGGACCAGCATTTGCAGACTCGCCCAAACCGCACCGCGATGCCGGCGGCACCGGCGTGATGGTCCGCACGTTGATCCGCTGGCTGCAGGGTAACAACGCATAGAGGCAGCGATGCTCAACGAACTGTTCACCATCGGCCACTCACAGCATGCGGCGGAAGAGTTCGTTGGCTTACTGCGTCAGCACCAAATCGCCGCACTGGTGGATATTCGCCGCTTTCCGGGTTCACGGAAGTATCCGCAGTTTGGCCAAGAAGATTTAGCGAAAGTCTTGCAGCAGCACGGCATCGAATACCACTGGCTCCAGTCGCTCGGTGGGCGGCGCCCGAAAGTCAAGGATTTTGTGTCGCCTAACGGCGGCCTGCGAAACGCGAGCTTCCGCAACTACGCCGACTACATGCTGACCGACGCGTTTCGCGAAGGGATCGCCAGGTTGAAAGCCATCGCTGAGGCCAAACGCACGGCGATCATGTGCGCCGAGAGCGTTTTTTGGCGCTGTCACCGCCGACTGGTGAGCGATTTCTGGGTCGCCGGTGGTGGCTCGGTCCAGCACATCTTCCCAAACGGTGAGGCCAAGCCTCACCAACTGACCGAGGGCGCAAAGCTGCAGGATGGAAACGTGACGTATCCCGGACCGCAACTGCTCTTCGATTGAGAGCCTTCCTGTGCACGGCGAAGCCAGCTAAGCAGCGCAGGACAGGCTCTTCGTCCAAATTCAATCAGCCGGCCCGCATTAGCATCCGGTTGTCACCGACTCTCCGCCTCCAGTCGCAGCCCGGTCGTCTCATCCGGCCTCACTATCCGCCCACTGCCGCTACAACCTTGGTCTTTGTTGCACCGCCCGCTGGCCGACAACAACCGTCCATCGGGCAGTCCTTCGATTCCCAGCGAGCAATCAAATTCATAACGGCCGATCATCTGGAAGTCCGCATCGGTGACGAGCAGGATTTGCGGACTGCCATAGCATCCAAACCACCAACGGTCGTGGGCGAACGTGGCTGCCTGAATCCCAAGATGGGTATGACCGCTACTGATCACATGCTTCTTCACGAACTTGAAATCACCGTCGTATTCGTAGACGTAGTTCTCTTGGACGCCAGCGGGCAATCCGCCGACAACAAAGAAGTGGCCGTCCCGATACCCGATCCCGCCCGCTCCGTGAAACACCTCTTGGACCTCGTGCCTGGCCACTTCTTTTAGCGTTTTGGCGTCATAGACATAGATCCACGAGTCGGCGTTGCCCTGCGGATCGTTGAACTTACCGAGGTTCACGGCGACAAATACCTTGCCATCGTGAAAGCAGAGATCGCCGTGATGGTTATCGGCCGGCACTTGCTTGAGCAGTTTGCCGTTGAGGTCGGTCTTGACCATCGTCGTCGTGAACGACCAATAGATCGCTTCGGCATCAACGCATACGCCTTGCAGGTGATGCTTATACATTCCTTCGCAAGTTACATTGTGGTACTGCGGCGGTGCAGCTTGCTCATTCGGATCGGCCGCCGCCAGCGGAGCGATTAGCAGCATCGTCAGTAGCATTGTGGTTCTCATCATCTGCCCTTCTAACAGTGGGACTTTCGAAAATTAGGCGGCTGATTACTTCGGGCACGCGCGCTGATCTCTTCTGGGTGGCACGTCCCTGAGGAACGAAGGGCGTGCTGAGGAAAGTAGCACAGGCACCACGAAGTGGCTGATCGTCTCGGCTACTGTCTCAGCAGACCACGCCCAGCGCAAAGCTCAGTCTTCCAAAACCGTTTTCAGGACGCGGTAGGCCTCGATGCTTTCGGTAACTTCGGCTTTGCCGCCCGCTTCTTCGACGTGCTGCATGATCAGCAGCAGCTTCTCCGTTCCGCCCGCTGCGGTCACCGCAGCTTTCAACTGTTCCAGCTTATAGGCCGAGGGCAGCAGCGATCCGTTTTTCGCTGGAACGGGCTTCTTGGTCCGAGCCAGCTCCTTTTTGGCGGCGGCAACTGCGGGCGCGTTGGTCACCGGCGGCGCTACATTCTCGGCAGGCGGAGTTTCGGCGGGCGAAGCGATGGCCTCGGGCGATTCATGCGCTTTGGTGGGTTGTTTGACTGATTGCGGTTTTGCCATCGGCGATCGTTCTCCTTGCTAATTTGGGCGAGGTGGCCGTTGTAAACCACGTCCTTTCCGCGTTCAAGCCGACGGGACTGTCTTGCGCACACCCAGCTTACTTTTTGGGTTAAGCGACCCAGGAGATGAACTTGAGCAAAACTCTCTCAGCCGGCACGCGTTAGCGTCCGGTGCTCACGAACCATGAGCGGCATAGCAGCGACCGATTTGACTGAAAGACTTATCCCACCTCGCTACGCTTGCACGCTCGGGTGGCGATGAATGTGTCGAGGTACTGAGAAAGCGGATCATTGTCGAATGCGGAGTAGCGATCTTCATAAAATCCGGTGAGCACAAAGCCGGCCTGTAGCAGTCCGCCAGGGCGGAGTTGCTGTTCGTTCATCTTCTCAACTCGCGGCTCGGCATCGCTTTCCTGATCGTGAGGGTCAGCCATCGACTTCGGCGCGTAGGCTCGCCTTTTCCTCAGCAGACAGTTCGCCGACATACCGGTCGCTCAGTGCGGCCGCCAGCGCCCAGAGGAACTCGTGACCGATGGCTGGGAACTTCTGCTTCGTTAACCGATAAGCTTGTATAGGGCCGATTTCCTCGAGGTCGGAGCGGGAATGAACTCCGATCTCCCGGAGCCAGGCGGCGCTGGTCGCTCCCAGATTTTTCAGATTCTCCACCGGCGTCCCGACGGCTCGCTGAGTGGTCGAGGACAGCACATCGGCGAACAACGCCTGCAATTGTCGCAGGTGGCCGCCGGTTGCGGTGTGCGTGATCGCAGCTTGATTGCGATCGGTCGCTTCGACGCGGCGAACGCCAAAACCGTGACCTTTGAGTCGCTTTCGTACCTGTGAAGCGCTCAGGTTTACATAGAGCGTGTAGGTCGTCTCGCGCGTCATCCAAGCCGGTCCTCAGGGTGGTGGCTGCGGTCGGGTCAACGTTTGAGAAAACGCTGGTAGGCGGCGACGGCGAGTTGATCGCAGCGTTCGTTCTCGACGTGCCCGGCGTGGCCTTTGACGTGCGAGAAGTGCACGCGGTGCGTCTGCAACAGCTCGTCCAGCCGCTTCCAGAGTTCGACGTTCTTGACCGGCACCAGTTTGCCACTGTCGCGACGTTTCCAGTGGTTGCGTTTCCAGCCGTCCATCCACTTGGTCAGCCCCTGGCCGACGTAGGTGCTGTCGGCATAGAGCGTCACTTCGCACGGTTCCTTGAGCGTTTCCAGGCCGCGGATCACGGCCATCAATTCCATCTGGTTGTTGGTCGTTTCGGCCATGCCGTCGGCCTTTTGCAGTTCTTTTTCGGTCCGTGGGCAGCGGAGAATGAACGCCCAGCCGCCGGGTCCCGGGTTGCCGCTGCACGCGCCGTCGGTGAAGAGATCGACCGGTTTCATGAGGCTGTTTTTTCTGAGTGAGAGAGCGTGAAGGGCAGAAAGTTTAAACGGACTGGACCGACAGCGGGTGGGTGTCCGCAGACCGCCGCGCGGCGTCGAGTCGCCAGGGGATCGTTGCCCAAAACGTACTGCCATGGCCCAGTTCGCTTTCAAACCCGACCTCGCCGCCCAAGAGTTTGGTCAATTCTTTGACGATGGAAAGCCCTAACCCGGTGCCGGAGAACTCGCGGGTCAGCCCCTCGCCGTCGAGCACTTTCTTGCTTTGGCGGAACTTTTCAAAGATCACCGAATGGTCTTCTTTGGCGATCCCCACGCCGGTATCGGCCACCGACAGGATGAAGCAGTCGACGTTGTGCCGTTTGACGCGGACCGTGATGATGCCGCCTTCGGGAGTGAACTTGATCGCGTTGCTGAGCAAGTTGGTCAGGATTTGGCCGAGTTTGTTTTGGTCTTGGTAGACCAGCGGCAGCGCATCCTCGGCCTCAACACTGAGCGCAATATTCTTATCTTCCGAGAGGCTGCGGACCATGTCGGTTTGGGCATTGATCAACCGCACCAGATCGAATTCCACCGGGCGAAGATCCATTTTGCCGGCTTCCATCTTCGCCAGATCGAGGATGTCATTGATCATTTCCAGCAGCACATGCCCGCTTTTGCAGATATTGGCAGCGTAGCGGCGCTGCTTGTCGTCGAGCGATTCGATGCCCTGCAGCACTTCAGAAAAGCCGATGATGCTGTTGAGCGGTGTGCGCAACTCGTGGCTCATGTTGGCCAGGAAGTCGCTTTTGAGCCGGTTGGCTTCATAGAGGTGCATGTTGGCTTGGCCGAGTTCCTCGATCCGGCTGTCGAGTTCCCGGTTGACGTTTTCCAGTTCCCCCTGGGTTTCGGTCATGTGGCGCAGCATGCGGTTGAAGGCGTCGGCCAATTCGCGGAACTCGTCTTCGGTTTCAATCACCGCGCGTTGACCGGTATCGCCGCGGGTGATCGCGTCGCTGACGTCGCGCAGATGATGCAGCGGGCTGAGCACCAGGTAGCGGACGATCGCGTGCAGGATAAACAGCATCACGGCGATGATCAGCATCGCCATCGCGATCAGAATGGCCCGGATCCAACTGGTGCGTTCATAGGTCAGGCGGTAAGGCATGCTGACGCGGATGACGCGAAAGGGGTGCTCTGCGGCCATCGCTACCGGATCATCCGTCTCGGCCAGCGCGCTGCCGACCGGCGCATGGCAGACCAGGATACAACTGGGCCGGCCGAACACCGGGGTGTAGTGGATGTAGCGGTCTTTGACCGGGCCTCGTTCGGCGAACACGATCTCGGTATCCGGCCCAAATTGACTCATGCTGGAATGCCCCTCCAGATCCGCTCCGAGGTCGAGCGGGCGGTCTTGCGGAGGACGTTCCTGCACGATCCGTTCGGCCAGGCGTTGGCGAAAGCGGGCTTCCAGATCGACCAACAGTTGCCGTTCCTGAGCCGATTCGGGAGGTGTGGCCGGTGAGAGCGACTTGAACTCCACCGGATCGGGCAGTCCTAACACGGTGTACACATAATCCTCGTTCAGCAGATCCTTGGCTAGCAAATCCAGCACCGCTCGCCGCTCCTCATACGCTTCGGGCGGCACCACGTTGCGAAATAGCGCCTTTTCGTGCAGGCGTAGCGTGACCTCAAACGAGTAGTCGCGCGCGATTTGCCGGGTGCGGGCCATCACCAGCCCATTGGCCACCAGTTGGACAACCCAAAACGCCGCGCACATCAGGACGACGATCACCGATCCGAAGAAAAACAGGCACTTTCGCTCCAAGCTGGTCGAGGCGAAGAGGCTTTGAACGAAACGCAGCATAGGGAACACGGCTGAGCGTGGCGTGAAACAGGCGGGCCGGTCAGAGGCAAACCGCCCAGAAGCCCTCAGCGGATAGTGTAGGGCGATCGGGCGTCCGCTCGGAATCCGAATCCGAACGAGAATCGAAAGTGAAATCGACCATTTTCTTGCCCACCCCGCTAGCGTCAACTAAACTACGGTACCCATCGGCATGACTTTCGGCGTTGAACGCACCGTCCCGATCCTACCGCTCGCTGCAGCGCAAACTCTTTAACAACTATGAAAAGAAACCTCCTTCGACTCTTCCAAGTCGCGATCGTCAGTAGTTTGATCGTTTCCTTGGGAACCGGTCCCGCCTCGGCCGGCTGGCTGCTTCACCAACTTCGCTGCCGCGCCGCTAGCAGCTATCAATACATGCCCGGCTGCACTCCAACGCCGGTCTGCGTGCCGGCCCCGGTATGTCCCCCGGTCTATTACTACGAGTCGCCGGCGGTGCAGGGTTCCGGTGATTGCTGCGAAGCCTCACACCCCGGTGCATCGGGCTACGACGCGCATCAATCGCATCGCCACGAGTATGAACTCGACAGCCAGCCCTCGGCACCGCCGGCAGCCACTCCGCCACAGTCGAGTGACTTCTCCGATGCCGCGGATGACGACGTCGATATGCCGGTGCCCGAGGTAGCGACGGACGAGGTTGCCCAACCCGCAGCTCCGGCGGCGGAACCCGAAGTCGATACCGACCTGTTTGCCGAACCAGCGGTTGATCCGGCACCGGCCGAACAACCGGCCCCGCCGACACCGGCTCCGGTTGAGGATGACCTATTCGCCGAACCGCAGGCAGCCCCGGTACCGGCCGCGCCAGCCACTCCTGCGGCCCCTGTTGCGCCGGTCGACCCCGCTGCGCCAGCCGCTGACGACATTTTCGGCGAGCCGACGCCGGCACCGGCACCGGCTCCTGAAGCCGAACCACTCAACGATCTGTTCGGCGACGTGCCGACCGAGCCCGATGCACCGGCGCCCGCACCCGCGGATGACGACCTGTTCGGCGTCCCGGCAGAAGAAACTCCGGCACCGGCTGACGACGATCTGTTCGGTGTTCCGGCTGAGGCAACTCCGGCGCCGGCTGACGATGACCTGTTCGGCGCTCCGATTGAAGAAACTCCGGCACCGGCGGGCGACGATCTGTTTGACTTCCCGGCCGATCCCGCCGCACCCGCTCCCGCTGGCGATGATCTGTTCGACTTCCCCGCGGAACCCGCCACGCCGGCTCCGGCCGCTGACGACCTGTTCGGTGCCCCGGCCGAAGAAACTCCTGCACCGGCTGACATGCCCGCCGGTGACGGCCTGTTGGATGATCTGTTCGGCGCCCCTGATGCAGCCGCGGAGCCAGCCGATGCCGATGATCTGTTCGCTCCGCCGGCTGACGAAGCTGTTGAGGAGCCAGCCACCGACGCACCAGCGGCAGACGACCTGGACGATCTGTTTGGCAGCCCCGCTGGTGATGCCTCGGACAACTTTGATGATCTGTTCGGCGCCCGGGCGACGAACCACCAACAAACGGTATCGGTCGAAGTTCGCACGAGCGTCGATCCACTGGCCGCTGCCCAGCAGCGGGTGTGGGTCGATAACACCGGCTCCTTCTCGACCGAAGGGCGACTGGTCGAAGTCGGCACGGACTTCATCCGCTTGCTCAAGAGCAACGGACGGACGTGCACGGTGCCGATGAGCCGGCTGTCGGCCGACGATGCGGCCTACATCCAAGCGGTGAGCGACCACCTGCGGGCCGCCAAACTGGCGATGTTGTCCGCCCGCTAAGCCACCCGTTGGAGTTCAGGCTTCAGCCTGTCCCAAGTTGGAGTTCAGGCTTCAGCCTGTCCCAAGTTGGAGTTCAGGCTTCAGCCTGTCCCAAGTTGGAGTCCAGGCTTCAGCCTGTCCCAGCATCAAAAACCTCACGTCGGCAGCCGGTCCTGATCCTCGGGGCCGGCTGCCGTTTTTCGTTGACCGGCGATACAGTAAGTCGGTGCGTGATGGTCACGCCGCAGTCCCAGCAGCAGTAGCAGGAGAGGAGGCTGATCGTGAGCACGATCCGCATGATGCACTACGATCCGCGGTGGCCGCAGGAGTTTGAACAGACGAAATCGGGCATCCTGCAGTCGTGTCAGGGCGACGTGATCGAGGTGCAGCATATCGGCAGCACCGCCATTGCCGGCCTGATCGCTCAACCGATCGTCGATGTCGTCGCTGCTGCGGCCGGTCCCGCAGCGATCGCCTCAGCCGCGCTGGCGCTCCAAGGCCTCTCCTTTCGCGAGTTACCCCGTCCCGCTTGGGCCGGTGAGAGTTTACTGTTTGCCAAGCCGCGTCACGGCGAGATCACGCACCAACTCCTGCTCACGTTCCGAGACAGCGCGGCCTGGCAGCGGGTGCTGGCGGTCCGCGATGCGCTGCGAGAGGACCGCGAACGGGCGCTCCATTTTGAAGAGTTCAAAGTGCGGCACTGGCAAGCTGGCGAGGGCCAAGCGGAGCAGTACGAGCGCGACAAGTCACTGTTTTTTTCTCATTTGGAAGAACAGCTCGGAATTGGGTTCTAGCGGGAAAGGTGCCGCCCTTTCCGCTCACTGATTCGTTCATTCTCCTGGAGACATCGTTATCAAACCGCTCGTCACGACCCCGGATGATTATTTCGACCAGTTGCTGCGTCTGCTGGCGCTGGAATCCGACGCCGAACGCGCCCGTTTGGCCGCACGTCGTGCGCTCGGCAGCGGAGCGGAGGCCGAACGCACCGGCGAGACGATTGTCGACCTAGTGCTGAGCGATCATCGCATCGGGCTGGGCGGTCGCTACTTGCTCTCCTATCGCAAACGCCGACAGGACGCCCTGTTGCCTTGGAACCGGCTGAAGGTCGGCTCACCGGTCATTGTCTCAGCGATGGAGGAAAGCGATGAAGAAGGGTTGCCGGGTGTGGTCAGCCGCCGGACGATGCAGCAGATCGAGGTGGCACTGGAGCTGTGGCCCGCAGGCGACCGATTTCGCATCGACCTGTCGCCCGATGAAACCACGCGCCGGCGGCAGCGGTCGGCCATTCAGCAGGCGCGGCAACTGCGTGGGGCGCCGCTGCGACTGCGAGAGAAACTGCTCGGTCTGGAAGAGCCGCGGTTCGGTCCGCTGCCGGCGATCGATTTCTTGGCTAATCTTAACCCGCCGCAGGCCGACGCAGTTCGGTTTGCACTTTCGGCCAAGGATTTCGCGATCATCCATGGTCCTCCGGGAACCGGGAAAACGACGACGCTGGCGGAAGTGATCTACCAAGCGGTCAAAGCGGGCGATCGCGTGCTGGCCTGCGCCCCGAGCAATACGGCGGTCGATAACCTACTGGAGCGGTTGATTGCGACGACGCCCGGCGTGGTCCGTGTCGGCCATCCGGCGCGCGTGTTCGAGTCGCTTCGTGAACACACGCTCGACGAACAAGTCGAGTCGCATCCGAGCTCTAAAATCGCGTCGGACTTGATGCGCCAAGCCGAATCGCTCGTCCGCCAAGCCGCCAAGCCGAGCCGGTCCGCCGATGGACGCAGGCGTGCCGGCCAGTTGCGGGCCGAGGCCAGGCAACTGCAGAACCAAGCTCGGTCGCTGGAACGTCAGGCGATTCGTTATGTGCTCGATTCAGCGGAGGTGATTTGCACGACAACGACCATCGATGATGAACTGCTCGGTGACCGCGAGTTCGATCTGGTGGTGATCGATGAGGCGGGGCAGTGCACCGAAGCGAGCATGTGGCAGGCGGTGCTCCGCGCCGGCCGCGTGGTGTTGGCCGGAGACCACTTTCAGTTGCCGCCGACCGTGCTTTCGGATGTCGCCACGCGCGACGGGATGCGAGTCAGCCTGATGCAGCGGCTGGTCGACCGTTTTGGCGAAGACGTTTACCGCCGGCTGACGGTACAGTACCGGATGCATGAGTCGATCATGAACTTTTCATCTCGCGAGTTCTACGATGGTTCGCTGATCGCCGACGCATCGGTCCGCAATCACCGGCTGTGCGACTTGCCAGGCGTGGCAACGCTCGACTGCACCACCACGCCGGCGATGTTCATCGACACCGCGGGAGCCGAGTACGAAGAAGAATTGGAACCGGACGGGCTGAGCAAGCGAAATCCAAAAGAGGCGGCTGTCGTCGTCTCGCTGGTTGAAAAACTGGCCGCTGCGGGGCTGGTCGGCGAACAGATCGCGATCATCGCCCCGTATGCTGCGCAGGTGCGGCTGCTGCGCTCGCAACTCAAATTACCGGGCATCGAAGTCGACACCGTCGATGGATTCCAGGGCCGTGAAAAGGAAGCGGTGATCGTCACCCTGGTCCGCAGCAATGAGCGCCGCGAGATCGGTTTTTTGGCCGACACGCGCCGCACCAATGTCGCTTTAACCCGCGCCCGCCGCTGCCTGATCGTCATCGGCGACAGCGGTACGCTCGCCACCGACCCGTTCTATGTCGATATGCTTGAGTACTTCGAATCGATCGATGGCTATCGCACGGTCTGGGATGAGAGCGTGTGGCAGTTGACTCAGTGACCCTTAGCACCAGCGATACCTTAGCACCAGCGATAAAGGGGCCACGGACCCGCGCCGACAGCCCCCGGCGGCTGTTCGATAAAGCCATCGCTCATCCCTAGGGCGACCAGGTCGCCGGAGCCTTGCGAGGCGATCAATTCGGCCTCGACAACTCCGCTCTCGCCCGCGGTACCCTGCAGCCTGACCAACCGCATCCAGTGCAGCGGCAGCGTTTTGTCGCCCGGATTCGCTAACCGCACGCTCAGCGGCCGCGTCTGCCAGTGCTGGTGCCCGCCGAGCTTGCGGAGCAGCGGTAGCCCGAACCGCAGCATCCCACAGGCAGCGCTGACCGGATTGCCCGGCAGCCCCAGAATCAACTTGCCACTGGCGGTAGCGGCACCGAGGATCGGCTGGCCCGGGCGGATCGGCAAACGATGAAAGCGGATCTCGCCGCCGGTCTCGGCGATCGCGGCGGGGACATAATCGTAGTCGCCCTTGGAAACGCCTCCCGTCAGAATCACCGCGTCGCTGCGCTGCAGTGCCGCGGCGAGCTGCGTCTGCAATTGCTGAGGGTCGTCGCCGCAGCGGATCTGCTGCTCCAGTTGCAGCCACGGCTGACCGGTGATCATCGCCGCGACCGTCGGACCGTTGCTGTCCCGTAATTGCCAGGGCTGAGGCGAATCCTCTGCTCCGAGCAATTCGTTGCCAGTGACAATCACCGCGCAGCGGACTGAGCGATGGAGCAGCACGCGGGCGGCGCCAAAACTGATCGCCGTCGCGATCGAGGCCGCGTGCAGCAGCGTTCCCGCAGGGAGCGCCTCGGCACCGGCGCGACCATTCTCGCCCTGCCGCCGGATGTTCGCCCCCGGCGCAAGCATCCGCGCCGCCGGCGTCCAGCGGACCTCGGTCGGCAGTTCCTGCGCGTCCTCACGTCTCACCACCGCCTCGGCCTCCGCAGGGACCAGCGCGCCGGTAAAAATCCGCAGCACACCGTGGGCGAGCATCGCAGGCGGTGATTGGCCCGGCTGGATCTCGCCGACCACCGGCACCGCCTGGTCGCTCGCCAGATCGCGCATCCGCACCGCGTACCCGTCCATCGCCGACACGTCAGCGGCCGGACTGTCGCGATCGAGCAGAACGGGTTGCGCTAGCACCCGGCCGCTAGCCAGCGGTTCAAGCCCTGACTCAACGGTCGTCAGACAAGCCGCCAGAGCAGCGATCGCTTCATCAGGGCCAGAAAAGGTCGTCACGGAAGAACTCTCAGCAAGAAAAATAAGCCACCTGGCCGCCATCTTAACCGCCGAATCTAACTTCGCCGACCTTAGTCGCCGACCGCTCCGCCGGTCGGAGTTCCGGCTCCGATCACGGAGTGATCGGCGACAGAGGTCGGAGTTCCGGCTCCGATCACGGAGTGATCGGCGACACTGGTCGGAGTTCCGGCTCCGATCATGGAGTGATCGGCGACACTGGTCGGAGTTCCGGCTCCGATCACAAAGCAACCGGCGACCGAGGTCGCAGCGACAGGCACCGCTCGGCGAGTGGTCGGAAGCCGCCCCGTGTCGCTGATGTACCGGACAACACCGCGGCATCTAACTTGCTCAAAAGGACCAGATACGTATCCCCGTGTGGTCCTTGCGCATGTTTCTTATCTATTCGGAGCCGGTCCCATGAGAAAACTAGCCAACCCTTACGCCCTTGCTGCAGCGCTCGGACTTTCCGCCGCTGCTGGTGGATTCCTGCTCGCCCAGCCGCCGACAGAGCGGGAACCTGCTGCAGCCTCTGATGACACGTCGCGGCTGACCGAACACGATCGCCAGCCACCGCATCCCCAAGGTGGCAGCGACCAGTCGTACATGCCGGTAGCGATTCCCAAGACATTCAACGAAGTTTTTGAAGCCGATAGCCAAGCCAAGCCCAAGTTTGACCAGCGGCATCAACAGTTGCTCAAAGAACGCTATGACCTCAGCGATTCGCCATCGGATGTCATGATGTCTGGCAACCGAAAAGCGGTGCAGCAAGGCGTCCGGGTCAAGTTGCCCGAAAACGTGACTTGGGAACAACTGGCCGAGATGTCGCCAGCGGAAATCAAGGAACAGGATCTGTTCCCACCAGGTTTTCGTCCGCTGCCACATTCCAAACATGCAACCGGCGGGCAGGTTTTCCCAGAAACCCAGATCGCCGAGATCCGCCGCGTCGAAGCTCGCGACTTAGAACGTTTCGATACCAGCTTTGATTTTCCCGATCACCTGACTCCCGAGTTTCCTCCACCGCTGTTTCTCACTACACGACCCGAGCTGGGCGATGTCAGCGGCGGCGAGGTGATTACGATCAAAAATTTCTTCCGCATCATGGAAGGCAAATTGACGCCCGTTCAAATGGAAGGCCTGAGACTACTGCTCACCCCGTTCCCACAGCAGCAGTTCAATGCGACCGATGATCGCAAAGTCGCGCAGCCGCAATTGGGAGTCGCCTGCCTCGACTGCCATACCAATGGTCACACCAATGCAACCTTTCACCTCAATCCCGACACGCGGCCGCAAGCCAACCGGTTCAGAATCGATTCGGTCAGTTTACGAGGTGTATTCAATCAGCAGATTCACGGCTCCAAGCGATCACTGCGCTCGATCGAGGACTTCACCGAGTTTGAACAGCGGACGGCCTATTTCGACGGCGACCCGGTGATCGCGACAAAGAAGGGGCTATTCATTCCTGATCGTGCCAATCAAGTATCGCTGATGGCGCAGATGCAAAACATCATTGATTTTCCGCCAGCGCCGAAGCTCGACGTGTTCAGCAAGCTGAATGATCAGGCCACCGAACAGGAACGCCGCGGCGAGGAACTCTTCTATGGCAAGGCCCGCTGCGCTGAATGCCACAGCGGCCCTGCGTTCATGGACCACCAGATGCACGACCTGCAAGTCGGCCGGTTCTATGAGCCGCGGATGGTCAATGACCACTTGGATGTTCCCGTCGGGCCGATCAAGACGTTCACGCTCCGTGGCATCAAGGATTCCCCACCGTATCTGCATGACGGACGGTTGCTAACCTTGGAAGACACGGTGGAATTCTTCAATCTCGTGCTGCAAACGAAATTAACGAAAGAAGAGAAAGCCGACCTGACCGCATTTTTACGGTGCTTATAAGCAACACAGGACATGCTACTGGGCAAAATTCAATCAGCCGGCACGCGTTAGGAAGAGTTCAAAAATAAGTCCCTTGTTTTCACTGCCTTTACCCTCCCGCCCCGCGGGAGGGTCGGACGCGGTAGCGGCCGGGGAGGGCCAGGAACGCCCCTCTCCTCGCCTGAGGCTCGAC
>Ga0182745_1000047_pt1 | contig 189605 bp, 185 predicted proteins | sample eDN3rd30CKraftBY_FD_128523 | JGI IMG/M metagenome (GOLD analysis project Ga0182745, IMG submission 128523) | Enriched backyard soil microbial communities from Emeryville, California, USA - eDNA 3rd pass 30_C Kraft BY (version 2) (version 2) | ecosystem: Environmental > Terrestrial > Soil >...
AACCTCGTCGCCCACCCCAACGACCTGACCCCGTCCCCTCAGCCCCGCCTCATGTCGTCCACGAGCCAAGTCTACCAGCCGCAAAGCACCGCTCACCATGTGCGGTTCGCGGAACGCACACGAGGATCGTGAGCAGCTTTCGGGAGCGGGCCGTGAGGGCGACCTTAGCGGCTTTACCCGCTTGACGCAAACGCTGGTAGAACGCCTTCAGCACGAAGGATTCTCGCTGGGAAGTTATCTTTTGCTGGTGGACTAAACTGGCCGCTTGTTTCGCCAAGGAAAGGCGCGGATCTCCGCCACGTTGGCCTCGGTGTTTGATCGCTTGGGAACTGACGGAGAGACCTGGGGAAGTCGGCTCAGGTCTCTGCGTCGAGAGCGCTTTCAAGGGCGCGTCTTCGCCACTTCGCGAGAGCGTTTGAACGACGTCAAGGAAAGGCTCAAACTTCAACGCTTGCCCAACCTTTGCGGCTGCCCGGCTGGGTGATGGAGGTCATGGGGTGAAGAATCGTTCGATCCCTCTCTTGCGCTTGCGCGTTCCGCCTTCTCCTCGCCAAGTAAGGCGGTCAGCCTGCGCTTGAGGTCCCTCCACCCTCCCCCCCCCGCCTCACTCCGATGCTTGGCCGCTCGCGGCTCATCTCTCTGTTTACAGCATGAATCTCCCGCCTTGAAACGCGACGCGTCGCGGTTAAGGATCTCCGATTCCCAGTTCTTGAGACAGTCTCGAGAGGCAAACCTCCTTTCTTTGCTTTTCCAGGAAATGATCCCCGCCATCAAGCGATATGGGACGATCGACGAGCTGATCGACCGCTTCCTCGCCTTCCTAGGCAACCGGTCGGGCACGAGGCGTTGAATACCTCCGACGTCCTCTTCGATGACCTCTGGCTGAGAGCACCCTTGTCAAGAAAGTTCCGTGGGCATGCTTGGCTTGAAAAGGTCGGGTTTCCCGGGCCTGGTCGAGAAGGAGTCCTCTCTCAGGAAGAGGTGTGGGTTTAAGGCGCGGAATCGGCGATGTTGCCGACTTACAACACTGAAGATGGGCGAGCGCTCGACTCGGACAAACGGGGACCAGGAAACGGGAGAGGATCGACGTTCCACGGGAGAAGTCGATCCGGGGAATCGGTGGTCTGTAGAAATCGTCTGGCCGTTCTCGGTGACGGATGAAGGAGGTTCTCTTGCTCCCACGGATTCTGGGTTTAAGGATTTGACACCGTGGAGGATTCGACCCAAGTTTCCAAGGAAGTTGCTTGTTACTTGCCGCTACCCGAATCTCCCCAAGGTTGATAACACCCCAGTTCCACGAAGGATGAGCGTTCCATGTCTCAGATCTCTCCGCAAATCACCTGGTTGGTCACCGCGATCTTGATCGAAGCGGCATTGATCGACGGCTGGAAGCTAAAGGTTCCGAACTGGCTAACTTTCCACATGGTGCTTGGGGGGATCGCGTATTGCACGTACATCGGAGGGACGGCGGGGTTGCTCTGGTCGCTCGGCGGGGCACTCGTGGGTCTGGCGGTGCTCATGCCCTTGCACGCGATCGGTGGGATGGGTGCAGGCGATGTGAAGCTGATGGCAGGCATTGGGGCGTGGATGGGGCCATCGATCACTCTCGGGGCTTTTGTGGTCTCAGCGCTGGTGGGGGGCGTAATGGCCGTCCTCATGGTCCTTTGGTCGGGAAACGTGCTGAAGCACTGGGTGCAGTTCCACGTAATTGGACATGAGATTCTGACCGTGCGTAATCCCGAGAAGCTTTCCGCGACGGCGGCCGAGCGTAAGCCGACCATGATGCTCCTTCCGTATGGGATTCCCATCGCCGTGGGAACGATTGGCTATTTCGCCTGGATGGGCCTGCTCGGTTGATCTTCGGCAAGGCATCACGCATGCGGATCGGAGGGGAAGGGGGGCGATCATGAATGGTAAATCGCTGGGGATGTTAGGGCTGGCGCTCCTGTGTGGGCTTGGGGCCATGGTGGGAACCAGCAAAATGCTGGCCAAGTCCAAGCCTACCGCGGTATCGACTCAGAATGTGCTGGTAGCCGTCCGGGACCTGAAAGTTGAGGAAGTGCTCACCCCTGAGCTCGTCAAGCTGGTCCCCATGGCCGGCGATAGTGTTCCGCCCGGTGCGTTCTCCTCTTTCAAGGACGTTGAGTCTCGCTGGGTGTTGATTCGAACGCTCGAGGGAGAGCCGATCCTGGATCGCAAGCTAGCGCCTCGGGGGAGTCCCGCGGGGCTGGTGTCCCGGATTCATCCGGGAATGCGGGCGTTCACACTTGAGGTCAATGAACAGACTGGGGTTTCTGGATTTATCTTGCCTGACCATCGAGTTGACGTCCTGCTCAGTGTCGCCGACCCGAAGAACAAGAGGGAAGAGGCGACCACCATTCTCCAGAATATTCCGGTACTGGCGTCGGGACAGGTTTTCACCCGTCCGGATGACCCGTCGATCCAGTCGAGAACGGTCACACTCGAGGTGTCGCCCGAGGATGTGGACGTCCTGGTCGCCGCCCGGGCCAAGGGGTCGTTATCGCTCTCACTTCGCGGATTGAATGATAATACGCTGGCTCCTAAGAGTGAGTTGGCGCTTAAGTTGGCGAATCCTGACGTGGAGGAAGAGGAGACCGAGCCCGAACCGCCTCCCCCACCGCCGGCCATCTCGGCGCCTGCTCCTGCCCCTGTTCCACCGGTAGCGAAGCCTGAGCCCCCGCGCCGAACCGTCTGGATCTACCGAGGATTGAGGAATACCGAACGCGTTCCACTTTCCAGGTCGGCGGCGGAACAAGAAGCCCAGGAGCAGGCTCGCCAGGAACAGGATGACAACGCCTTCCCTGGACCCCTGGGGCAGGACCCGTTGAATGGAAGTGAGCCTGAGGAAGCGCTTGGCTCCGGGCCTAGTCAGTAACTCGTCCTCGGAGCACCGGCTCGCCGAGGTTCGTGCCGAACGCACCTGGATCTCACTACCGCTCCAACGCCACACACTCTTGCAACCGGCCACGCGGAACGGACCAGTCATGAAGGATGCAAGCAAGGTTGTTCTCATCGACCCCGTCGATGATTCTCGTCTCGAACTCGTACGCGTCATCAGTAGTGCGACCGAGCTGAGCCTGGCCGAAGTTTGTGCGAGCTACCAGAACGTACTCAGTCGAATTCAGGAACACGAATCCGACCTGGTCATTCTCGTCGTGGACGCGGATTTTGAGCAGGGGGCGGGAGTTCTTGAAGAGATTCGCCAGGCGATCCCCCACCTCAAGGTCATCATCGCCAGCAAACGCCACAGTCCTCCCTCCCTCCTGGCGAAGCTCAAGGTGATGGCCGAGCAAGTTCTCACGCTTCCAACCAGCCAGCATGCCTTGTTGAATACGGTCGAAGCGACTCAGAAACTTCAGCAGAAGAGTGTCGAAGCCGCGGCGCGAGGTCCCCAGGTCATCTCCGTGACCGCGGTGGCTGGGGGTACCGGCACCAGTTCCATTGCCGCTAACCTCGCGACGAGCCTTGCTCGGATTCCCGCCAACGAGGTCGTTCTGGTCGATTTCGACCTGATGTTCGGCTCGATCGGTTCCTTCATGGGCCTGAAGCCAGACTACACAATTAAATCACTGATTCAAGACATCGACATTTTAGATCCTGTATCATTGAAGCGGGCCCTTACACGACATCGCTCCGGGCTTTATCTACTGCCCCCTCCCGCCGAGGTGAACGAGTCGGCAGGGATTGATCCCGACGAGCTTCGAAACGTGCTGACCGCGCTAAAGTTGGTCTATCCTTCGATCGTTGTTGACACAAGTAAAGGGTTGCAGGCTTCAGACTTTCTTACGTTCGAGATGTCCGACGTGATCCTACTGGTCATCCAGCTTGAGCTCACTTGTCTGCGCAACACCCTGCGGCTACTCCATCTGTTTGAGCAGTACGAAGGGATGCTGGATCGCGTGAAACTGGTCGTAAACCGATACGGTGCTCACGAAGCGGAAATCAGCGTGAAAAAGGCCGAGGAGACCCTTCGTCTCCCAATTTCCTGGAGGATTCCCAACGCGTCCAAGGCGTTTCACCAGGCGAGAACCCGAGGGGTTCCCCTGGAGGAAATCAGCTCGGCGAGCAAGCCGCTGCGTGTGATTTCCGAGATGGCTTCGGCACTCCGACCATTTCCGATTCCTGAGTCGGCGAAACCGCGAAGAGGGTTGTTCGCCGCGTTCTTCTGAACGAACCGAACCAAGGCAGGGTAAGAGGCCAAAGAGGCTGGGCGTTGATCGCGCCCGGAGATCGAGACGATGATTAAAGGACTAGGTCGAAACCCTTTCGGTCAACGCGCCGCTTCGGTGCCCGCTCCGACGCCCAGCGATCGCGCAGCGGGTCCCCCCGCCGGGGCGAACAGTCCACCCACCTCTGGCAGTACTTTGCCTCCTCCGCCCGACCCGGCCCCCACGCCTCCCCCGCCGCCAGCCCCGAGTCGGCAAAAAGAGCCAAAGGCCCCAAGTGCCGCCGAAGTTCAATATGAAACGCTAAAGCGGCATATCCACATGCGATTAGTCGATCGACTCGACATGAATCGCGTGAGCGAGATGGACCCGAACACCCTTCGGAGCGAAATTCGGGGGGTTGTCGAGCATCTCTGCGACACGGAGAATCCGCTCCTGAATCGCTCGGAGCGAGCGCGTCTGGTCAGTGAGATTCTCGATGAAACGTTCGGCTTCGGACCCCTTGAGCTGCTGCTCAAGGACGAAAAAATTGCCGACATCATGATTAATGGACCCAAGAAGATCTTCATTGAGAAGGAAGGGCGGATTCAGAAGTCGGAGGTGGTATTTCGCGATAACGAGCATCTGCTGCAAATCATTGATCGGGTGGTCTCGCGCGTGGGGCGTCGGGTTGATGAAACCTCTCCCATGGTCGATGCGCGTTTGCCGAATGGTTCTCGGTTTAACGCGATCATTCCCCCCTTGGCACTCGATGGCGCAGTGGTCACCATCCGAATGTTCGGCTCACGCCCGATCAACAAGGATGACCTGCTTCGATTCAAGGCGTTTACCCCGGAAATGCTCGCCTTGATGGAAGGAGCGATGAAAGCTCGTTTAAATATCATCATCTCCGGGGGAACTGGCTCGGGTAAGACGACACTCCTGAATACGCTCTCAAGCTTTATCCAGCCCGACCACCGGGTGATCACGATTGAAGACGCGGCCGAGCTTCAGCTCCAGCAAGACCACGTCGTTCGGCTGGAGACTCGCCCCGCGAATATCGAAGGTCGAGGGTCGGTGACCGCCACCGACCTCGTCAAGAACGCCCTTCGTATGCGGCCCGACCGCATCATCATCGGTGAGTGTCGAGGGGCCGAAACTCTGGACATGATCCAGGCGATGAACACGGGCCACGAAGGGTCGATGACCACCGTGCACGCCAACACCCCCCGCGACGCCCTCAGCCGACTTGAGACCATGATCAGCATGGCGGGGCTCGAACTCCCCATCCGAGCTCTCCGCTCTCAGTTCGCTTCCGCGGTCGACCTGATCATTCAGGCGAGCCGACTTCAAGGCGGCCCGCGCAAGGTGACGAGCATCTCCGAGGTGATCGGTATGGAGGGGGATACCATCATCATGCAGGAGATCTTCGCGTTCAGGCAGCAGGGCGTCGATGCGAACGGTCGAGCGTTCGGCGAATTTATCGCCACGGGCATCCGGCCCACCTTCATGGATCGGCTTGAATATGCTGGATGCCAGCTCACACCCGACATATTCCGTCAACGTGTCTTACTCAAAGACTGAGTCAAAGGCTCGGGAGAGGAGTACACGATGTCGGAACAGTTGATGATCTCGATCCTCGCTGGGATTGCGGTGATCGCACTCGTGCTTGGGCTTCGCATGGTGTTTGGTCGGTCGGCGGCTTACCACGCCGAGCAGCGCCTCGCCACGCTCACCGCGAGGCCCAAGGGGGAAGGAACGCTCAATACTGGGATCCTCCTTCGTCCTCCCGCAATTGACCTGGAGCAGCCGCAGTTTTGGACGAAGCTCATTCCCAACCTGGAGAACCTATCCCGCCTGTACGAACAGGCTGACGTCGACTTTCCTTTTGAAAGGTTCATGGCTCTCGTGGGAATGCTTGCCCTCGTCGGGGGGCTGCTCGGAGTGCTCCTTCAACTCCCACTCTATGTCGTCCCACTCGGCGCTCTCTTACTTGGCGCTGTTCCGTTCCTGTGGCTCGTTCATCGCAAAAACACGCGAATGAAGCAGTTCCTCCAGGCGATGCCCGAGGCGGTCGAGCTGATCGGGCGTGGTCTTCGGGCGGGGCATAGCCTCGCGTCGGCGCTCCATCTCGTCTCGGAGGAGATGAAGGGGCCGATCGCCGACGAGTTCGGCAGAGTCTTCGAGGAACAGAACCTGGGGATCCCGCTTGAAGTGACCTTGCGCGGCCTCGCGGACCGTGTCCCCTGCATGGACGTTCGATTTTTCGTGATCGCCGTCGTGATCCAACGGGCGACCGGGGGCGACCTCGCGGAAGTGCTCGACAAGATCGGTAAGCTGATCCGCCAGCGCTTCGAGCTCTACGGGCACGTAAAAGCTCTCACCGCCGAAGGACGCCTTTCCGGCATCGTACTCCTGGCACTGCCTCCTGGGCTTTTGATGTTCCTCTCAGCATCAAATTATGATTATGTGCGAGTTTTGTTCGAGACAGAAGTCGGAAACAAGATGCTTGTCATTACAGCGATCTTTCAACTTGTCGGGGCGTTGGCGATCAAAAAAATCGTCGCGATCAAGGTATGAGCGGCCTGAATTGGGAAATGATCGTCCCCGTCTGCGTATTCCTGGCGATCACGCTTGGAGTCTGGGGGGTTCTGTCCGCGATGTCGGGACGTTCCACTGGTGAACGAGCCGAGGAACTCCCCGAACCGCTCGACCCGACCACCGCGTTAAACGAAGCGAAGGCGAGGGCGAACCAGTCCGCGCGGATTCAGAGGCGCGTTTCGGAGGCCGCGTCGAGGATCGGGCAATCCCTGCGCCCTTCGAATGAGGTCGAGTTGGGGAAAATCCGCCTCAAGCTACTCAATGCGGGCTATCGGGGCGAACAGGCGGTGATGGCCTACTATGGATGGAAGCTCTTCGGTCTTCTGATTACGCTCGCTGTCGCAGCCCCTTTCTTCATCTCCCGGTTTGGTATGACGCAACCGGGCATCACTTACAGTGTGCTCGTTGGTGCGCTGGGGTTTTACACGCCGGATTGGTATGTCAGCTACGTGCGCGGATCCAGAATGGAATCGATCTTCCTCGCTCTCCCAGACGCGCTCGACTTGATGGTCGTCTGCGTGGAGGCTGGCCTGGGTCTGGATATCGCCATGAGACGCGTCACGTCCGAGCTTTCCACCTCGTGCCCCGCCTTGTGCGAGGAATTCGCGATTGCCAACTTCCAGATCCAGATGGGGCGGCCTCGGCGGGATGTGCTCCGCGACCTGGGGATTCGCACCGGCGTCGATGACATGCGATCACTCGCCGCCGTGGTCATTCAGGCGGAGAAGTTCGGCTCGAGCATCGGAGGCGCTCTTCGCGTTCAGTCCGACTCGATGCGACTGAGACGCAAGCAACTCGCGGAAGAGCGCGCGGCGAAGACCGCGGTCAAGATCATGATTCCCTTGGTCCTGTTCATCTTTCCGGGCGTCTTCGTCATTCTGGTCGGCCCCGCGGGCATCCAAATCGCCCAGACCCTGATGACGAACTAACATAACCGAATTACTTCGCGAATCACGTCGACTCGAGAACTAGCCATGCGCAAGGCCGGGGAAACAACCGTCCAACGCGATCCGAGGACCTCCCGATCGACGCGTCGGGTGATTCTCCTCGGCTTGATCGCCGTCGTGCTCGCACCCGTTCTGTACGAGACGACAATCCACTACGTGGCATCGTGGCGCACCATCCTCGGGACGCCGACCCGCGTGGAAACCCCGTTGCTCGATCACATTGCGACCTTCTTCGGCGATGCCCGGTATGAGGTCGGCCGTTGGGTATCCGGTAACCTGAATCATCGCCGTTGGACGCCAACCCACGTGCTCACTGCCGCGGGCCTCGTGACCGGACTGGGGATGCTCTTTCTCCGAAAGAATTAATGCCGCGTTCGCGCAAACAGACGATCGGCGGATCTATCTCCTATCTACGTTAAGGTTTACAAGAAGTCACTTCAACCTGACTTCGAGGCACTTGACGGGACGCACGTGAATCAGGATGATAGTCTGCATGCTGAGGGCTGATTTCCTGAATTCTACGTCGGGATACTCATTCTCTCCTTAGCCGAAGTGGCGGAATGGCAGACGCGCCGGACTCAAAATCCGGTGGGGTAACACCCGTGTGGGTTCGAGTCCCACCTTCGGTACTAACGACTTACGTCAATTCCAACCGGCCAATTTACGGTCCAATTTGGTAACATCGCCCCCGCCGCGTTGAGATGGTTCTCGGAATTCGGTAGGGGCTGGAAAGCCTTTCACTTAAACCAATTCCGCGGGCCCCGGAACGACTGACACATCGGCGTGGGAGCTTTTGCTGGAGCACCCAAGTCGAAGCCTTGATTAGTGTTCTACGAGTCGAGATGATCTGGGTTGCGGGCTGACCGCAACTGGTGTTGATATTCGCATTGAGTATCAACACGCCTTTCTTGTGTGACTTCTTTCCCCAGATCTAAGTAACCACCAGAAATTGATTTCGACATAAAATAACCGCCCTTCATATTTCCCCACGCACTCAACAGAAATGCCTCCACCAAATCGGAGTCTACCGGCGAGCAAGGGATACGACGTTGGGTGACGACTGCGACATCGACACCTTGAATCGCTTTGACAACGGAACTAAGGACGGGTCGGCCGGCCCACACGTGTCGCCTTCTCACTTGCAACTGGACTGAAGGAGAAGAAAAAGTGGCACAGTTTACGAACGCCGAAATTCGACACGGCAGCAGAGTGGTGCGCGCAAACGTCGAACTTGACAGCTTCATCCCAATCACAGGGCTGTCCGCCGGTGAGGTTGAATGGAGCGGTGTTCTTCGACCCCCAAACAATACCGGTCTCGCGCCGGGGGAAACCTATACGCTTGTGCTCCCCAACTTCTCGCCAGCGAGAATTCTGATCACAGGCGAGGCCAATCCAATAGACGGTTCAGTTTCGTTTCAGGGAGTCGGTCAGCCGCCTGTTGGAATGCGTCAACAACAGGTTCAAAAGTCGAAATGATTATCGAGCAGGCGTTTGTTGCGCTACCGGAATTGCTCGTAGGGAACCACTACGCCGTCCAGAACTACGAGGCGGGAATCGTTGGCGTGCTAAGCATGGCGATTCTGCAGGAATTGAATGGTAGAAATCTTGCCCACCCGATACAGCACCTACAAGCGGAACGCCGATATCATCAAGCGTCATCTCGGCGCGCGGACCTTTATGTCAACATAAAAAAGGTGATGGTCGCCAACCGGAGGCTCGGGAATTACGGTTGGCGGCACCACAACTGGGTAGAAGCGAAGTTCTACCGCAATAAGTCCTCAGTGCAGCGACACGCCACGAACAAGGCGAAATACCAAGGGCAACTGATCGCCGACTTGATTCGACTGACATGCTTGGTGCCATTGACTTTAGGAAATCGAGACCCTAACGGCCGCTACCTTCTCCACGTTTACGACGATGAGCCGAGATACTATCTCGCTTATCAAGAGCGTCCTTGGGTTCGGGCCTTGCACGAGCCTGGCCGACAGGACCTCGTTATTGATCAACTTGCGGCAGAATCCACCACGGCAAAGAGTGAATTCGGGCATGGGTTGCAAGACCTGCAGATCCAGGCAACTGTTACGAATCTTGTGAATTATCCAGTAACGGTGGAAGGTGGTGGCACACATTACTGGTGCGTCTTGACGCGATTTGACGCGTTCTCGGTAACACTTAATCAATCGTCCTTTCAAATCCATACGAATCGAGTCACTGGGGAGAGGCCAGCGGGCGCATATGCGGATATCGCGAGTACAGTCGGCGGTCAGCTCGGTGTGACGAAGCCGAGTGAGACATGAACGGCAGTCCGAGTGGTCGCACATCCCGCTTCGCAACTCAAATTGTACGACGTGGTGTTCTGCACGGACATCGCTGTACGACGTGTGAATACTGCTGGCACGAAGCTGTTGCTAACAGATAGAAAAGTAGTCATTATTATTCGCGCAGTTCTCTTCAAGCAACTCGCCAGGATACAGTCTGGTCCTATAGTATGCAACGCGATTTCAGTTTCTGTTCGCATGAACACGTGCCACCTGGTCTTGGTAGCAAAATGGTAGCAAGGTTGGCGATGTCGCCCCACCGTGGATAGAACATGGTCGTGAGAAGGCGATCGAGTAAAGCGCCTTCACGTAAAGGGCTTTAGACGTCGCTGCAACGCGTTTCCCACCTCACGCCCGGGGGTAGAAGGGGCAGACTCCAAATCCGGTGGGGTAATACCCATGTGGGGTCGAGTCCCACCTTCGGTATCAGGGCCCGCTGGGAAACCAGCGGGCTTTTTTTGGCGCCGAGAATCAGGACCGAGCGCGAAGCTGGATTTACGGAATCAGCACGATCGAGCCGACGGTTTTGCGCGCTTGGAGGTCGCGATGGGCCTGGGCGGCCTCGGCGAGTGGGTAGCGGTGGCGGATCTCGACTTTCACCTTGCCCGAGCGGATGATGTCGAACACGTCTTTGGCTGTCGATTCCAGGTCGAGCCGCGTCGCGGTGTAAGTTGCTAGCGTTGGTCGGGTCAGGTAGAGAGAGCCTTTCTGGGTCAAGACGCCGAGGTCGAAGGGAGGGACCTTTCCGGAGGCGTTGCCGAAGCTGACCATCAACCCGCGTGGTTTCAGAGCGTCGAGCGAGGCCATGAAGGTGTCCTTGCCCACGGAGTCGTAAACGACCGGAACCCCCGCGCCTTCAGTGATCTCACGCACGCGTTGGGCGATGTCTTCCCTGGTCGAAATGATCACGTGATCGCAGCCATGAGCCCGGGCGATCTCCGCCTTCGCATCCGACCCGACGGTGCCGATTACCGTCGCCCCCAGGGCCTTGAGCCACTGACAGGCGATCAGTCCCACTCCCCCCGCGGCGGCGTGGAATAAGATGGTCTCGCCTGCCTTGACGGGATAGGTCCCGCGGATCAGGTACCGAACTGTCATTCCTTTGAGCATCACGGCGGCGGCCACTTCATCCGGGATCCCTTCGGGGATCGGCACGAGGATCTCGGCGGGGAGTAACCGGCTCTCCGCGTAGGCGCCCGGCGGCCCTCCCGCGTAGGCCACGCGATCGCCTGGCTTGACGACGGTAACTCTCGGCCCGACCGCCTCCACGATCCCAGCGGCTTCACTGCCGAGCACGACTGGCAGCGGCAACGCATACAGGCCAGAACGGTGGTACGTATCGATCATGTTGACGCCGATGGCGGTATGTCGAACGCGGGCCTGACCCTCCCCTGGATCACCCGCGTCAACGTCCACCCAGCGCATGACGTCGGGATCGCCGTTCTCGGTAATGCGAATGGCCTTCGGCATTCCTACGTGCTCCTTGGTCGTGGATAAGTACCCCCGCGGACGGTCGATTCGCCTTCATTCTACTCGCGAGGCCATTCCGCTTTCCGTTGCTTCGCCTTATTTGATCACGTCCGGGAGTGCCTTCCCCTTCGGATAGAACCGCATTGAGAGCGAATTCACGCAGTGGCGGGTATTCTTGGCGGTTAGCTGTTCACCAAGGAAAACGTGACCCAGGTGCCCACCGCAATTCTTGCAGAGGATCTCGGTGCGGAGGCCGTCGATGTCGGGCTCGCGTTTGACCGAGTCGGGGATCTCGTCGTCAAAGCTGGGCCAGCCGCAATCGCTGGCGAACTTATTCTCGGAGCGATACAAGGGGGCGTTGCATTGCCTGCAAACGTAGGTGCCTGGGTCGGCCGTCTCGGTATACTCTCCCACGAAGGGGGCTTCGGTCCCTTTGTGCAAAATCACCCGTGCTTCCGAAGTGGAGAGTGTGTTGTATTTCGATGCCGTTGCATCCGAGCTCGCGTTCTCGGAGGCCTTCGGGTCTTCGCTGTTCGAGCTGACATTCTCGGCGGTCGGCATCTCACTGGCTCCCGCATTGGAAACGATTGGTGATTGGTTCGCGTTCTGCTCGCCCGATTGACCACTTGTGTTGCACCCGGTGACGGCGAGACCGAGACACCCCAAAGCGATGAACGCACGACTGGGTCTTGAACCAAAACAGCTTGACATCCCGGCGGTCTCCCAAGCACCCTCTTTGAGTATCTGCCCAGCCCATTGATCAGTCTGGGTGGCTTCTTCGCAAGCGTGTCTAACAATTAATGAACCCAGGTTCAGAATAACGCACGGAGCAAGCCCGCTCAACATCATCTTGCGAAGAACGCCTCCATTCGATCTTACAAACGGTCAAATCTAGCACATCTAATCGCTTATATGACATAAATTATAAAACTGCTAAAATGTAATGATTGAGTGATAATAAATGTAATTCCATGAAAATAGATAAAATATGGTATTGTAATGTGATGGCATTCCTGTTTGTGGCTGACGGCGGACCCGCTTCCTCGCAGTCGTCCAGGTTGCACGTCCAATGACTCGAAGGGCTCATGTCTCCTCAAGGTCGATCCACTTTGGTCCGGGCGAAGGTGGGGTCCGTGTCAGAAGGTCGGGTACCAGCGCATCGGGCTGATCTGAAACGACGATCAGCTCGAGGTGGTTGGCCCGAACGAACCGCTCGGCCACCGCATGATGAAGGAGCGCCAGAAGAGGATCAAAATAGCCTTCAATGTTCAGCACGCCGATCGGCTTTCGATGCAGGCCGAGGCCGGCCCACGTCAGGATCTCGAAGAACTCCTCGTAAGTTCCCATACCCCCAGGAAGGACCAGAAATCCCGATGATCGGCTGGCCATGAGCGCCTTGCGCTCGTGCATGCCCGCCACCACGATCAATTCCGTCAAGCCTGAATGCGCGATCTCCTTGGTCGCCAGCGGATCGGGGATGATGCCGACGACTCGTCCTCCATGGGCGAGCGTTGCGTCGGCGACGATTCCCATGAGGCCGACTCGGCCGCCACCATAGACAAGGCCCAGTCCATGACGCGCAAGGGCCGAACCCGTCTGTCGCGCGGCTTCCGAATACGCGGGGCGCGATCCACGGGACGATCCACAGAATACGCAGATGTGGGGACTGTCACTTAAGGGAAGCGAGGGGGTCGGAACAGAAGCGGGCATCGTTCTCTCTCGGGGCCGAAGTCATTGAATTTAACGCCGCGTAGGATAATTCAGGGGCTGGTAGAATGCGAGACTTCGATGTAGGTGTCGCTTACTTTTAACCGCCCGGTGGTGAGGTTGTTGATGATGGTTTCCTGACACAAGGATCTTGTTGATTAAAGGAACAATAGAATTTATAATAATAGAATAGCCTGTGATGTTGATGCAGGATGACTGGATTTTGGCCATGGCGTGCTCGAACTCGGGTTGCTCAGGATGGTTGCACTGATATCATACGCGCCAACTGGAGAGGAGTGTCAGGGGGCCGGACCCAGGGAGGTTGCATTGAGACGTCCATCGACACTATCGCGAAGGGGATTTCTGGGGGCGTCGATGGCGGCGTTGACCCTCGGCGCGGGCCTACCCGCGTGGTACGCGCGCGAGGTGATGACCGAGGTCGAGGAGCCCAAGGCAAGACCGAAGCGAAAGCCTCAGCCGTATGTTCCACCGAGCGAACGGATTCAAATCGGGGCGATCGGAGTCGGTGGTCAAGGTTATCGGGTGATGACTGAGATCGTCCAAAAACGCCCAGGCGTGGAGCTGGTCGCGGCCTGCGACGTGGACGCGAACCGTCTGCGCGAGGCGATTGCGAAGTCGGGCCTGCCGGGTGTGGCCGCCTATCACGACTTCCGAGAGCTACTCGCCCGGCCCGATCTGGATGCCGTCACCGTGGTCACCCCTGACCATTGGCATGCACCCATCGCGATGGAGGCGATTCGCCAGGGGAAAGACGTGTATTGCGAGAAGCCGATGACCCTGACGATCGACGAAGGAAAAGCCTTCGTAAAAGTCGCGGCCGAGAGCGATCGCATGGTCCAGGTGGGGACCCAGCAACGCTCCGACCCACGATTTCGCCTGGCCTGTGAACTTGTTCGTAACGGGCGGATCGGCAAGGTGCGTAGAGTCGAGACACGCGTCGGTTCCAACCCCAAGCATAAGCGGCTCTATCCTTCAACACCTCCCGAAGGGCTTGATTGGGACTTCTGGCTCGGGCAAGCTCCTCTCGTCCCTTATATCAAGGAACGCTGCCACTATGACTTCCGTTGGTGGTACGACTATTCGGGAGGAAAGCTCACCGACTGGGGCGCGCACCATAATGATATCGCCCAGTGGGGTCTCGGCGCGGACGACACGGGACCAATCGCCGTCTCGAGCACGCATTCGGAAGTCGGGCGATCCCCTGATCGATACGCCTGCCCGGTCGATTTCCAGATTTCCTATACTTATGCGAACGGAGCAACACTCGTCTGCTCGGGGAAAGGGAAGAACGGCGTTCTCTTCGTTGGCGACCTGGGCTGGATTTTCGTCGATCGTGGCAAGATCGAGGCCAGCGACCCTCGCCTGATCGAGGAACCGCTCGCCGCGGACGCCGAACGTTTGGTCTCATCAAACGATCATATTATGAATTTCGTGGATTCCGTTCGTTCTCGGATCCCGCCGGTCTGCGGCCCTTCGATTGGTCATCGGTCGGCCACGGTCTGCCATCTCGGAAATATCGCGATGAGGTTGGGCGAGTCGTTGCGGTGGGATCCTGAGGCTCAGCGCTTTGTTGGGAACGAACGAGCCAACGCGATGCTGTCGAGGAAGGTGCGGGAGAAGTGGCGGACAGCGCTGACCTACTCGATTTGAGCCTGAGCGCTGGTCAGCGAAGGGGAACGATGCGACCGGCCAAGGTGACCTGTCGCATCGCCGCATGCGGATATCATCAATTTAACTGAGCAATCGATCGACCTTGGGGAGGAGCTCGGCGAAATTGATCTTGTGATGACACGCTTCGCGAGCAGCCGCGAGGTCGGCACCGCTCCAGTCGCGTTCTTCGGTCGGAAGCTCGGCATACGACTCGCGCGCGACCGAGCGCATCCCGTGCGATTCGTAATAGGTATAGAACCGGGCCAGGTCGCCCAGCCGCGCATTGGTGCCAGCGGCGAGAGAGCAGCGGCCGTCGCACCCAGGGCACATGGTTGGGTTGGATGCGAGGACCGCGTCGCGCAGCTCATCGATCTCCGCTTGCTTCAGCGGCTCGAAACGACGGGCCGCGTCGGCGTTCTCGCGAATCTGCTCCAGGTTCCTCAGGGTGACGCAGGAAGAGGAGAACCGCTCATCGGTCCAGATCGCCTGAAGCAACCCCTGGGCCGGAGTGAGCCCCTTGGCTTTGATCGAGGGAACGTGCTTCTCGGTGAACTGCATTTGCCCGGCGAGCTGCTTCATTGAAACCAGGCCGATATTCTTCGCATGGCAAGCATCGAGCGCCTTGTTCAAGAGCGTATCCTTCTCGAGCCAAGGAGAATATTTGAGCATGATCACATCAATGAAACCACCTTCCGCCGCATTTTGAATCTGCTCGGCGATCATGACGTCGTGCGTGGAGAAGCCGACGAACTTGACCTTACCGGTTTTCTTGAGGGCTTCGGCTGCTTCCTTCAGCTCCTTGCTCTTGGGCCAGTCGGTCTGTGCGGAATCGAGTCCGTGGAAGAAGAGCAGGTCGATGTAGTCGGTCTTGAGCGCTTCGAGCCGCTGATCGAGCTTCTTGAGCATGTCGAACTGGGATTTGACATGGCTCTTGGTCGCCAGAAAGATGTTCTTGCGAACTTCCGGCATGGCTTGAAGCCAGTCGCCGATCACCTTCTCTGAGTTCTTGTATCCCTCGGCGGTGTCGAAGTAGCGAACCCCTTCCGCGTAGGCAACCCGGAGGAGTCGGCTCAGGCCCGCGGGTTCACCCACGGTTCCATGGTTGAGTAAGGTCACCTCAACATCGGTCTTGCCGAGCTTTCTAACGGGCAGGATCGCCTTGCCTTGACCGGCCTTGGGGGCCTGTGCGTTGGCGGGTTGGGAGGCGGCGGCTGCGGTCGCCGCCACGCCTGCCTGAAGGAACGTTCGGCGGCCCATTGCCTTCGGATGCGGTTCACTCATCGGTCGGTTCTCCTCGATCCCGGAACGGAATTTGGGAACTGGAACGTGATAAGATGCCCGACGCCTGCTCCACTGGGTGAAGAGGGTATCCTAACCAATCGCCTGGTTGGTTTCATCAGAGAAATCGGCACGGAGTGGAGGAAGCCGCTTGGGGAGGGGAGCCGCGAAGGGAGTTGAACGGCCCCGCGAGCAAGGTCACGGGGCCGGCGAAATGGAGCCGTAACCCTCGACTAGCGGATCCAGTCAAAGAAGCCGAGGACTTCGAGCTCGGCCTGGAGCTTGGCCTTTTGCTCGACGCTCAGGTCTTGGTGAGGGAGTCGAGGAGGCCCGACATCCACACCGAGCATCACCATCAGCGCCTTGGCGGCCGCCATGAACCCAAAGCTTGCCAATAGCTGGACGATCTGGACTGACCGCCACTGCTCGTTACGAGCGCTTTCCAGGTCACCACTTCGAAAGGCCTTGATCAAGCGCAAGTAGACCGGGGCGGCAAAATTATACGTGCTCCCGACCGCACTCGAGCATCCCAAGGCAAGCGCGCCGAGCAAGGCCTCATCGACGCCCCAGGGGATGTCGTAGGCACGATCCTTGCAAGCAAGACAGCGCTGATAACTGACCAGGTCCATGTACGAGAACTTGATCCCCCGAAGGTTGGGGATCCGGGTCGCGGCCCGTTCCAGGAAGTCGGGCATGGACAGATGAATGCCGGTCAAGGGAGGAATGTCGTAATAGTAGAAGGGCAGGTCGGGAGCGGCCGCGGCCACCTCAGCACAACACTCGACCAGGTTCGACACGTCGCTCGGCTTAAAATAACTGGGCGCGAGGGCGGAGATCGCATGGGCGCCGATGGTCTGCGCTTGCTCGGCCAATGCTCTCGCGTCGGTCAAGCAGTTCGACCCGACGTGGACCACCACTTGCAACGGGCTCCCCTTGACCACATCAACCCAACGGCGGGCGAGGGCCCGGCGTTCCTCAACGGTTAAGGAATGGCTTTCTCCGGTGGTTCCACCGATAAAGACAGCCGATACGCCCTTTTCCGCCAGAAACTCAGCCTGTCTTGCGACCGGATCAAGAGCGAGGCTCCCGTCGTTGGTCATGGGCGTATGGGTCGCGGCGATCAAACCATCAAGCCTGAAACTCATTTGAAATTATCCTTGGAAGCCAACTCCGGCCTGGGTTTAATCAACAAGACGATCACCACCGAGATCAGAGCGATCCCGGCGAAGATACCGAAGATCAAGGCGAGTGGGACCTCTTGATCTCTCAAGAAACCAAAGCCCCAGTCGGCGAAACCGCCACAACTGATACTGACCAGGTTCATGATCCCATACCCGGTCGCGCGAAACTCGGGTCGAACAATCTGCGAGAGGATCGGCATGTTATTGCAATCAAAGAATCCCCAACCAATCCCATAAAGAATCAAGAATCCCACTGCGAATGAGAGTTGCCCGGAAAATCCTACCCCGAACAACGCGGGAAGGAATAGAAGCATGCCGATGGCGCTCACGTAAATTCGGCCCCGATCCGTACGCTTCATCCAGGCATCAGCCAGCCAACCACCAAGTCCCACCCCGATGAGAGAGGCAAACTGGACCGGTATCACGGCGTAGACACCGGCATTACCCTGTTGCAGGTGGAAACGCTCCTTGAGGATGTCGGGCATCCAGTCTTTCACGACCCAACCGGCCAGCGCGGGAAGAGTGAAATAAAGGACGAGTAAAATGAACGCGGGATTCCCGAGCAGGGTCCTGAGCGCGAAACCGGGAGAAACGGACGAGATCGTCTCTGAACCCGCGTCGCGCGGCGGGTCCGTGAGAAGCCAGAACAAGGGAATCGCGTAAAGGACACCCACGACACCGCAGGTCTCAAAAGCAAGCCGCCAACCCAACTGAGGATGGTCGGCGACATGGCCCGCGAAGCCACCGAGGATAATACCCGCGTAAATCCCCATCTGGTGGATTCCAACGGCCCGAGACCGTGTGGACCCACGATGAAAATCAGTGATCAGCGCAAGCGCGGCCGGAATATAAAAGGCCTCGCTGATTCCCATCAGGGCGCGCGAGAGCACCAAACCTTGATAGGTCGTCACCTGCCCGGTGTACCACGTGACGGCCGACCACACGAACAGGCTTGCGACGATGACCTTGCGTCGACTCAGACGATCGGCGATATAGCCCCCGATCGGGCTCAGGAAGGCGTAGACCCACTTGAACGAGCCTAGCATGAACCCCCAGTTCTCGCGCGTTGAAATTTCGGGGATGTCAGCCATCATCGATGATTTCATCGCGGCCAGCATTTGGCGATCCAGGTAGTTCAACAACGCGACCGGGGCGAGCAACCCCACGGCCATCCAGGCCAGCCGGCGAATCCGGATCTCATGTTGGTGATCAAAAGAATCTTGCATGAATTTACCCGAAAGTGACGATGGCACCAAACGCCCGCTCTGCTCGCGGAGGAAACCCGCGGGGTTCGAGTCTCGGCGCGCGCTTCTTACTCTTCGGCCTTGGGCACGTTGATCGAAAAACGGACGAACACGATCCGGTTGGCCTGATCGGCCTCGTAGAGGCAACCAACCGTTCCATCGGGGAACGAGGTCAGGCAAGAATAGCCGAAGCTCCCTCGGTCCAATACCCGGTTCTGGGTCCAGGTTTGACCTTGGTCGTGGCTGAGGAAGAGGGTGCCGTTTTCTCGCCGGGTGCTCTGCGGACCCGAGAAGAGCAAAACCCCATGCTCCGGCTTGTGTGGGTCGGGCATCGCGAGGATCGAGCCCATGCAACCGGGATCTTTCAGAGTAGACGCGTCCTCCACGGCCGACCAGGTTGCGCCGCCGTCGTCACTCACCGCCGACTTGCGTACGTGTTCGCCCGCCCATCGGCGCACGTTGAAGCGAATCGAGCCGCCGTTAATCTCCGCGAATTGCGCTTCGTTCACCTGGCTCGTGGCTTTTCCATCCGCCTCAATGATCCCGCCAGGGACGGTTTCGCCCATGGTCCAGGTTTCGCCTCGATCATCACTGTAAATCGCGTAGATGTTCCAGAGACCGAACGGGCCCTCGTTCATGGGGAAAAGGATGCGGCCGGCGCGCGGACCATTCCGGAGCTGGATGCCGATGCCAGGTCCACTCGCGACGGTGGTCACCTTTTCTCTTCGCTTGGTTGTCCGCGTCAGATCGCGCGGGGACGACCAGGTTTGCCCGTCGTCGTCGCTCGTGACGAGGTAGTTTCGAACGATTCGATCCCCTTCATATCCTGGCTCGATGGCGTTGCTTCGTTCCTTCAGGCCGGCGGGGTAGGACTGATATAAAAGTAGGACACGGCCCGAGGTGCGTTCGACCACCGCGCAGGGGTTGTTCAGGGCCCGCTCTCCGTCAGTAGCCACTTGCTGAATCGGGCTCCAGTTCTTCCCACGATCGTGGCTTCGCTTCAAGACGATCTTGTTGCGTGCCTGGTCGGAGCGTGCCTCGCGTCCTTCCGCGAAGGCCAGGAGAGTTCCGTCTCGAGTAACGACCACCGAAGGGATCCGAATGGACGCGAACCCGTCCTTACCCGAGACAAAGACGTCCGTGGGGAGAAGCTCGTCCGCTCGAGCGACCATTGCTACCGTTAGGAAAATCAGGATGATCCAGAAGTAACCATGCTTACGCATGAAGCGTCCTTGAGTTAGAAGTAGAGGAAGTCATGTGGACTTTGGTTTTCGCGGCCTCAGTTCGGTCGATTTAGGGGAAGGGCTGGAGCGAAGCTCGCGGAGGATCATCTCTCGACCCTGTCGGATGTGCTCGCGCATCCAGGAGTCGGCTCGAACGGTGTCGTGCTCCTCGAGAATCGACAGGAACACTTCGTGTTGAACCACGGTGGTTTCCGCGAGGTCGCGGGTCAGCAAGCGAGGCGAGGCACGTTGCGCCAGGAAGACCTGGCCAATCACTCGGAAGTCCGTGACCACCTTGACCAGCCAACGGTTACGCGAGCCATTCACGATCCGAAGATGAAACTCTTCTTCGAGGGTAAGCCAGCGCTCATATTGCTCAGGAGTCGCATGCTTTTTCTTGGGGATGCTCTGGGCGATCAAACCTAATTGTTCGCAAATCAACCTGAGCTCGGACAGGAGATGATCGTTGGCGTATCGGGCCGCCTCCGAGGCGGCGAGGGCCTCAAGAGCTTCTCGCACATCGTAAATCTCGCCGAGTTCATTCGGCTCGGGTGCTCTCACGAATGCGCCGGCGTGCGGTGAGAGTTCGAGTAACCCATCGCTGACCAGCCGCCCGATCGCTTCGCGGACTGGGATGGTGCTGGTGCCAAGCTCGGCCGCGATGGTTCGGTTCACCAGCCTGGTGCCCGGTGAAAGGGCTCCCGAGGTAAGGCGTTCTCGAAGCTGGTCGTAAACACGTTGGGCGAGCGTTTCGGATTCCAAATCCAGGGGTCCAGGTCATAACGTGTGGGCGGAGTTTCTTCGGTTAGAGACTCTGAATATACCATGGTATATCATCCGGTTCGTTTGTCCTCAAGGAGGTACCAACAAGTTCCACCTTGGGAAGGAAGTGGTCCCTTGACCTGGGTCGACGCGTCTCGTCCAATCGGGCATCGTCGCGTTTCCAAACGTTTTCCACCCAGGTCGCCGAGAACCGTGTGACCTGGTATGGCAGACCGGGCCAACGCTCGCGGTGGCCCGGGAATTTTGTGGGTGGTCGGATGTTCCAACGAACGATCATGCTTGGTTTGGCAATCGTCCTGTCGCACCAGGGGGTCGCCTGGTCTGGTGAGACCCATCAGGCGGATGTCCTGGTGTATGGAGCCACACCGGCGGGAGTGTGCGCCGCGATCGGCGCGGCTCGGGAAGGGGCGTCGGTGATCTTGATCGAGCCGAGCGACCATGTGGGGGGCGTCAATACGGGCGGCCTCTGCTTCAGCGACTCGAACCAGACCGTTCGTTCGACCATGCGCGGGCTCTTCGAGGAGTTTCACCAGCGCATCGAGGCGGACTACGCCGAGCGAAACATTAAGCTACCCTATTCGGTCGCCGTCAAGGATCAGAGTGTCTGGACGTACGAGCCTCATGTGGCCGCGCGCGTTTTTGACCGGATGCTCCGCGAGGCGAAAGTCCAAGTGTTAACTGGCCGGATTTTGAGCGAGGGCCGCAAGGAGCAGTCTCGTCTGATCGAAGTTCGCACGACGAATGGAGATGTATTCAAGGCAAAGACTTTCGTCGATGCAACTTACGAAGGGGACTTGATGGCCGAGGCTCGGGTCAAGTGGACACTCGGGAGAGAGGGACGCGCGAAATACGGCGAGTCACTCGCCGGCAAACGCTATCCGAAGCCAGCCATGGCTTTCTTGGGCAAGGATTCAAATGGCCAGCTTTTGCCTCTCATCACCACGGCGGATGCCGGCCCCGACGACGCGGGAGACCGCAACATCATGACCTACAGCTTTCGCCTTTGCCTAACAACCCAACCCGAAAATCGTGTTCCATTCCCCAAGCCCAAGCATTACGACCCCACTCGGTTTGAGGTTGTCCGACGTTACTTCGCCCAGGAAAAAAAGCCGATCCTCCTCTGGGACCTGTATCCACTCCCCGGCGGGAAGGTCGACGCGAATAATGGGATTGGAAAACAATTCTCAATGGGCCTGGTGGGGGGTGGAGTCAATTGGTGCGAGGCGGGTTTTCCGGAACGAAAAGCCATTTGGGAAGAGCACAAGCAATATATTCTGGAGCTATATCAATTCTTAACGACCGACCCCGCCGTGCCCCAAACACTCCGCGAAAAGCTCGCCGCCTACGGGCTCTGCAAGGACGAGTTCCCCGAATATGACCACTGGTCCCCGCAACTCTATGTAAGAGAAGGTCGGCGCATGAATGGGGCTTACATCCTGACCCAAGCTGATATCCTGGAGAACCCCGCCAAGCCCGACTCCATCGCGGTGGCTTCCTTTCCCATCGATTCGCATGACTGCCAGCGGGTCGCCCGAGGCAACGAATCCGTGATCAACGAAGGGACGATTTTTCCGGTACGCATTCCGGGAAAACGCCACGGTTATCCCTATCAAGTTCCCTATCGAGCGATCACGCCCAAGCAGGAAGAGTGTGAGAACCTGCTGGTACCCGTGGCTCTCTCCGCGACTCATGTCGCCTATAGCTCGGTTCGCGTTGAGCCATCGTGGATGGCGATCGGCCAAAGCTCGGGAGTCGCGGCCGCGCTCGCCGCGAAAGAAGGAACACCTGTGCAGTTGGTTGACTACTCCAAGCTGAAAGCGCGGTTGCTAGCCGCTAAACAATGCTTGGATCTTCCGCCATTGGAGTGAAGGGATTCATATCGAGCCACTCGGTGGCGCCAAGCCGAGCCAGAGTCCTGAATTCTGAAGGCTGCGTCGCAATTTCTCTGGTTTGAAAGTTCAGGTCAATTTGGACGAGTTGCCAGGCTTTCTGGGGCATTATCCATCGTGATCCCAGACGTTCTAGACAGGTGCAATGGAAGGAGCGGGACGATTTCTTCCCGTTCGACGCTACCTTCTCATTGGATCGCCTCAAGTCAGTCAAGAAGGTTGGTGGATTCGTTCGTGTTGGCTGCTGAGGCTCGGTGGCCACATCGAGTGAGCGTTCGCAACGGGACTCTTAAGCTATCCGAGTTGTTCCCTTCAGAAAGAGGTCAATCATGAGTGGTGCGGCATCGTGGTCGGCTCGAGCGTTCGGCTTTGGAGTGGCACTCACTTTGTTAGCGGGTGCCTGGGCTCAGGAGCCGGGCCAGGGAGGCGGAAACCGTGGGCCTCGAGGAGGCTTTGGTGGCGGGTTCGGCGGTGGCTTCGGTGGGCGGGGCGGTGGCGGTGGCGGTGGGTCACTCGTCATGGTGCCGGAGATCCAGAAAGAGCTTAAATTCACCTCCAAGCAAGAAGCCCAGGTTAAGAAGGTAAACGCCGCGCTCGAGAATATGCGGAACGAAGCGTTCCAGCGGGGGCGGGGAGGCGACAACAACGGTCAGGGCGATTTCCGAGAACGAATGGCCAACATGATCGAGACCCGACGCAAGGCCGAGTCGTCGATTACGAAGACGCTGACCAAGAAGCAGAAGGACCGACTCGCTCAACTCGAGCTCCAGCAGGATGGCGTCCAGGCCCTGACTCGCCCCGAGGTGGCCTCCAAGCTCAAACTCACCAGCCCACAGAAGGAAAAGATCAGGGGCGTGTTGGATGACATGCGTACCGCGATGCGAGACGCCATGCCGCGGCCGCAAGGGGACAACGCGACAGGAGAAGGTGGACGTGGTGGCCGACGTCGTGGTGGCGATCAGGCCAAGAACGATGATAACGGTGGCGGAGACAACGGTGACCGAGGCGCCCGCCGGCGCGGACCTGGCGGTGGTGGTCCTGGCGGTGGCGAACGACCTGACTTCAACAGCCCCGAATTCCAGGAACGAATGGCCAAGATGCGCGAGACCATAGAAAAAGCGCGAGAAGAGGCCAAGGCCAAGATCGACGAGATTCTGAACAGCGAGCAAAAGACGGCCTACGCCAAACTGCTCGGCGAGCCCTTCGACTTCTCCAAGATCTCTCGTCAAGGCTTCGGTGGACCGGGAGGCCCCGGTGGCCCCGGTGGTGGACCTCGTCAAGGGGGACGTACGCGGGCTTCGAGCAATACCTGATTCACTTGCTTCCCCACTCGTTTGATCCAACCACACAGAGACTGTCATCCTGCCCTGGATGGCAGTCTCGCTTTCGTTGAGACCCGTCGCGAAAAACATTCGATTCCGTCCGACTGGTCCGATTGGATAGACCAGCTAAGGATCGTCAGTTCAATAACTTCCCGGCTTCGTCCGATTCGTTCGGAAATCACGCTGTCGATCTCCTCACCGGCACGAAAGTTATTGAATCGGCGATCCTAAGCCGACACCCTCGCCGCCGATTGGATCACCTCTGCTCAGGCCCGGGCCAGCGACCAATTCCGTGACTCCCTGGTGGCTCACACCCAACTCTTCCCTTAAAATGACCACCCCACGAATGGGCTCAACCTGCGCGAGGTGACGCTTCGGGGTTTGAGTCGGTAAGGCACTCGACTGACAAGTAGTGGAACGACTTGTTCCCAGCGCACAGTCGAATCGATCAGTGGTTATGGGAGAGATTTGATGAGACTCCGGATGTTTTCATTCATGATGCTCAGCCTGGCGTGGCTCGGTCACGCGGTGGGGGCTGAAGACCGGCACGTCGTTGTGATCTCGATCGACGGCCTGCCGGGGCGCTACCTCGACGACCCGCGTGCCTCGCTCCCCGTCATTCGAAGTCTTGCGAAGGCGGGTGTCAGAGCAGAGCAAGGAATGCTCGTCTCGAATCCATCAGTCACCTGGCCCAATCATACGACTTTGATGACAGGGGTTCACCCAGAGACGCATGGAGTCATTTTCAATGGTGGGCTCGAACACGATTCCGCCACACTCGCCGTGAAGGTGAATCCCAAGAAGACTCAGAAGGATCTTGTCAAGGTTCCTTTGCTTTTTGATATTCTCAAGAGTAAGGGAATCTCGAGTGCCGCGATCAACTGGCCGTGCACGCGTGAGTCCACGACGATTGAGGATAACTTTCCGGATGTACCGGATAACATTCAGCATTCGACGCCTCGTCTCGTGACCGAGCTCAACGAGGCCAATGTACTCCGTCATTTCGATAGTGGGAGCGCCGTGGTCCGTGACGAGATCTGGACCGACGCGGCTTGCCATATCCTTAAAACCCGAAAGCCTCGTTTACTCGCATTACACTTGCTGAACCTGGATGGAACGCATCACCGGTACGGGCCTGAAACGCCTCCCGGGTACACGGCCGCGGCCTTGACCGACGCCTTGGTGGGACGTGTCTTACATGCCCTTGATGACGCGGGCATCCGAGACCGGACAGCGGTGTTTATCGTCTCGGACCATGGCTTCATCGCCATTCACAAGGCGGTGCACGCCAACCTCGTGCTCAAGAACGGCGGACTGATCGAGGCCGAAGGAGCGAAGATTCGTTCGGCGAGGGCGATGGTCATCCCCGAAGGAGGGACTGGGTTGGTCTACCTGACGAATCCCAAGACCGCGAAGGAAGACGCCGAAAAAGTGCGCAAGCTCTTCGGTTCGGTTGAGGGAATCGCGGACGTCCTCGGGCCCGAGTCCTTTGGCGGTCTGAACATGCCTGATCCGAGCAAGGATCCCAACATGGCCAACCTGGTGCTGGTCGCCAAGGAAGGATACACCATCTCGGGCTCGCTCAATGGCTCGGAGGTTGTGGTCCCGAATCGCGCCGGGATCACCGGTTCGCATGGATATGTATCGACCGAACCGAAGATGAACGCCATCTTCGTGGTCGCGGGCTCGGGCATTCAAACTGGCGTGAAGATCGATTTGGCCAGGAATATCGACGTCGCCCCCACGGTCTCCGCGCTCCTCGGGGTCAAGCTTGAGAAGGCCAAGGGGAAGGTTTTGACCAGCATTCTCTCGGCCTCGGCAGAGTCGAGGTGAAGCTGTCCGCGGAGAAGCACGGTTGAAAACGCGAGAGGCGTCCCGGCCAAGTTGGTGGGACGCCTCTCCGTGCTTTGCTCGATGCATTCAACGACATACGTTGCCGTTGGTGTTTCGAATCATTTCCAGTCGACCTGGACTCCGGCCTTCTTCAGCTCTTCCAGTTCCTTCGATTTCGCCTCCTCTGACAGAGGGTTCCCCGAGATGAAAAGGCGGAGGAAAGGAGCGAACCGCTTGGGGCCGGCGGCATCGGCGGCCACCGCCTTTACCAGGGGGGCGAGCGTGGTAAGCTTGTTCCGCTCGAGTAGGAGGAGCTTGATGTCCGTTTGCGTCGTGAGCCCGCTCACATCCTCGATTTGGTTGTCCTGAAGCTCAAGCAACGAGAGTCGGTTGATTTTGGTCAAGGGCGCAAGGTCGCTAATCTGGTTGTGGGCCAGGCAAAGCGAGGAGAGCCGGGTCAAACTCGCTAGCGGGCTGATGTCTTTGATCAGGTTTCGATTCAGATAGAGCGCGGAGAGATTCGAAAGGCCTTTTAGGGGGGCAACGTTCGCCACTCGGTTGTTGGAGAGTTCCAGGTACTGGAGTGCCTTCGACTCACTCAACGGATCCACGCTTTCGATCTTGTTGTCAGCGAGGTCGAGGGATTGAAGGTTCGCCAGCCCCTTCAGAGGCGCCAGGTCGGTAATCTCATTCTTCGTCAGTTTCAGGAGCGCCAGGTTCTTGCATTTCTCCAATCCCGTCAGGTTGGCAATCCCCTTGCCGGGAGCTTCAAGTACATAGACATTCTGAAGTTGGTCGGCCTTGAGCTCCGCCTTGGTCTCGAGTTTCAACACCGCCTTAACCGCGGCTTCCAGGTTCTTGTCAGGGAACAAGGGGTCAGCCGCTCGACTGACCTGAGGTAGGCAACCGAGAGTAAGAAATGCGAACAGCCATCGGGTTCGAGCACGAGAACGGTTCATCGGGGACTCCATGCGCGGAAGAGCCGATGGAGATCCTACACATGCCGGGGCGACGAGTTTGGCCCCACCACGGATCGGATCACGCGATCGACCCGTCGAACCTGGAAGGTGCTCCAGGGTGCGACGTCGGGGAAGGAGTGGGTACGGCACAACCGGCTTGAGGCACCGGCCAGGAACGCATTATGAACCGTGGACGGGTCCGGTGCAAGCGGTTGAACTGGAGCGAGAGGATCAGTTCTCATCTGAGTGGACCTAACGGACCCGTGCGTCCTGCCTGTTCCCCTTGACTTCCTTCTCCAGGCGATCAGGCAAGCCTCGAGATAATTCGTATTCAACGACTTGTTCCTCACAGGCCGGCTCGCGTCTATGATGTGAAATCATGTAATTTCATCATGATGGTTTAAGCTAAGAAAAAGTTTGATGCTTGGCGTGCATTTTGGAAAATTCGATAGATTTTAGATAGCAGCATCAATCCGTTCAACGGTCGCATCCTGGTTGACGAGGATGACTTGATCGTTGCTCGGTTCGTGGAAGCAGGCAACGGCACGCGGGCAGTGAATTGGTTTCGCACCCTGGAGCATGGTCTTCTGGGTTACCATGCGGATCCACTCGATTCGTGTCGCGGTCAAGGCAATCGCTCGAGCTGGCCGAATGAGGGTCGCGGCAAGGTAAGGACCGGACTCCGATTCCCGCACTCGCCTCGACTGCTGTTCCATCGTGCCACTCTCGGAATCAATATGCCACGAGTGCCAGACCACTTCGCCAGCTTGTCCCAAATGAAGAGTCTGAAACGCTTGCATGCCCGCATGAATCGAGGAGATCAGACCTGGGCCCTGGTCGCCCGAAAGTCCGCGAGGCGTGGAGTATGCGGAGCCAAGCCGTGTCATTTGCTTACTGATAAGGTCAACTAATGCCCAGGAGTCCTCAATAGGAGCCAGCATCCAGTGGCGTGAATGCGAAACAAGGGGAATTCCACGTCCGAGTTCGCTCGGCAATCCATCCACTCTCAATTTATGATCCGATAGAAGATAAGTTGGGTGGTAGGAGTGCAATGATGATCCATCGAAGTAATAAAATCGATATTCCTTGTTGAATATGTAAATTGAGCCAAGGTGTGCTCCTTCTTTCCAAGGCACTCCGTTTGTGGAATGCTGCTTGAACGTAGTGGGAGTCGTTCGTTGGAAAACGCGCAACGTCGCTCCGGCATTCTCGTTTCGTTCGATTGTGACGAAAATGGAACCATCATGACTGATGGTAAGCTCACGGACATTTCGCATCTCTGGGAAAACGGGATACCACTCGTTTGTTCTGGAATTGAAGCAGTTGATCCCCTTCTGGCTCGAGGCCACCATGAGTTCTCCCGTCTCCGACGCGAAGCCGAGAGCATTGAGGACGTTGATGGGTGTTTCCGCGGGCCCAGCGAGCTCACGAGTCAAGGAGGACTCCAGAGCGGATCGATGATCTTGCCTGAGACCCGACTCGAGAGCAATGGCCTCGAAAAACGGGTCATCAGAGACGTTGGAACTGGCGTTCAACGCGGAGCGCCCGTAGGCACGGGCCGCGAACGCCGCGTCTTCCACGATGGAGGTGGTCCAGGCACCGGATTGACCGAAGAGAGTCGAGACGGCCAGGTTTGAAGAGGCGATCGTCCCAGAGCGATGGCGGAGTTGAGCTCCTAGTCCCATCCTGGCACGATCGCGCAGCTCGTCACGCAGGGCATGTATTGACTCATGTTCAGATATACGTGTCATCGCCTGGAAATATGTGGTCCATTCCGGCTCGACCTGGGGCGAATGCACCCGCGTTGCGTCTACCTCCGCAAGCCGGCTGGTAATTGCATCGACGGCCCCGTCGTGAGTATGCAATTCCAGGGCGGCGATCAGGCAAGAGACCGCGGAGGATTCCGGCCAGTTGGACCAACCTTGAAGGTAATATTGGAGGGCGAGGTCGTCGCGGCTCGCCTTGTTCGCGAGGAGACGGCCGGCGGCGAGGTGTCCCGGACCCGAGGTCACGAGTTGGCGCGCGGCACGTTCGTACTCAGCGAGTGCGGCGTCGGGGTCCCCTGCGCGCGTCAGCACATCTCCCGCCGCCTCGAACGCGCCGAGTTCGCGATGAAGCTGGACAGCCCGGTCCCATTCACCCGCCGCCTCGAATTCCCGCGCCGCGCTGACTTTGTCCTTCAGCCGGTTCAGGAAGACGAGCGCGGCGTCGTGATGAAGCCCCCCTTTAGCGAGACAGTTGGCCGCCGAGTAATAGTCTTTGAGTAGTCTTCCAAAGATCATCGCGGCTCGCCGGAAGTCGCCTTGCTCCATGGCGAGCCTCGCGGATTCCCGATACTCATACTGTAGCCGCGAGAGGGTATCGTTGCTTCCAAACAGTGCCCAACCCCGGTTCGAGGTTGAACCCGCGCCGGTCAGGCTGTCGAGGGAGTAGCGAAATGCGTGCGAAGCGAGTCGGAAGATATTAGCGAACACCGGTGGTCTACTTGAGGGCTCGTCTCCAATGGGAATCGCCTTCTTCAACGCTCGCTCACGATTCCCTTCCCGGAACTCGCGAAGTAAAGATTCCAGTAAGGCTTCATGCCGGTTCAGGAGCGCAGGGGTGATTTGGCCTTGCCTCAAGGAGCGAATCATCCGCGCTTGCCCAAAAGCGGTCATGAAGGCGCTGCCGAGCTTTCGGCCGATCCCCATGAGGAAGCGTCCGAATTCCTCTCTTGTCCGATTCGCAGTCTCGGCCAGCCATCGCCGGGACGTCGACGTCTCCTCTGGAACGTCAGGAACGCCTCCGCGTGGTTCCATCCAGGGGTCGGGTTCCTTGGGGAGCGCCAATAAAGTTTCGTGGAGAGTCTCCGCCAGGGGAGGGACCGGCGGCAGGGCCGACCAGGCGGGACACTCCCTGCGTGTGGCGACGATCAACCGACTTAGGTCAAGCGGCTCTCGAGGCTCGAACTCAAGGATTTGGCCCCAGGGGGTGAAGATCAAGCCCTCACCTCGGGCAAGTCCTTCGGCTTCTTCTGGATAGAGGCTGGGAATCAATTCAGAGTTTTGGGGTATTAACACGTTGTCAGACACGGAGCGGAGGCCGATCGTGCCGAGTGGTGTCCGCGCGAGTGGCGTTGGAAGCTTGATCAGGTAGCCTCTGTCAATTGGGAATACGCGTTGCGTCGGGTCGAGCGTGAGTCGAGCACATAAAGCGAGCAACGCTCCAACGTCGGTCTTTCTCAAAAGCAGAGCGTCGACGGGGCACGAGGAGTCGGCGCGGATGACTCGAGGTGGGAGCTTCATCTTGCTTCCTCCCTGCCACTTCGGCCTCGGCTTGCCAACGCAAGGGCGAAGCGCTTGGCAATCTCCGACGAAATGGAATTCGAGTTGGAAGCGTTCGGCTTCAGGTAGGTGCCGTCCGGCAACCATCCCTGAAGGTCTGACCGAAAGATATGAAATATGCAGATTACATTGTCTAACGAGTCGGACAGAATTATCTGGTCCATTACGTCGACGACGAGCGAGACGCCCGCGCACGAACAGCCCGCGAAGTACCGGTCTGGATCTCGGGACCTCAACGGATGGTGCCGGTCCATTTCAATGAGTGTAGGCAGACGATTCCCAAAGACTTGGTTGAGATGCGAGTCGGAATCACCTCGTCCCACATAATGCTCGAGGGAGGATCGATCCCATCGTAATACATGGATGTGGCCTCCGATTTTTGCCACCAAGACCCCGTCTCCCAGAAAAACTTGGAGCTGGCAATGATGCGCTTGGCTCGCCTTTGGTACAAAGCGGGGACCTTCGTTGTTTCGGAGATCCTGAATCTTGATCAACGACTTCCCAAAGGGATAGGCAAATCGGCGGCCGTCTCCTGAGATTGAGAAAATCGATGCGTCATTAATTGAAGTGCATGATAATTGTAAAATGGGATCCAACGAGACTGCGATGAATGTCCTTGCGTGGATGTTACTTTGAATACGAGCCAGGATCACGTCATCGCCTGACCGCGTTTCACTGACCCAGTGATTCCTTAGAATCGGTTTACCATCCTGGGCAGGAAGGAGATGGGCTTGCTCGAGCTTATCATTTTGAACTTGAATCGCACCCGTCTTGGGATCGAGTCGAATTGCTCGCCCTGATTCCGGAAGCGGTTCATGGGCTCTGACAAATAATCGTCTCACGGGTCGATTCTTTTTCGCAACGAGGTAGGCCTCGTGCGCGCGTACCGAGCTCGGTGTCGTTCCTTCTGCCGGTGAAAACCCTGCGATGCCCGGGGGATGATCGAGGTCGAGGGCAAGATGGACACTCATCTGCTTTTGCCCGATCACGGTATGGTGTGAGGCTAGATAGGACCAATCAAGGTTCTTCGACAGCCCTTGTCTAGGATGAACCACGCACTCTCTCGTCGTGAAGTCGTAGTGGATCAGCGCGATTCCTGGTTGCGAGGCCATGCGAGCAACCACCACGAACCCTCCTCGAACACCCACGATCGACTCGACTCGCTGATAGGGGGATCGATTGAGGTCGAGGGCTCTGGGAAGCACTTCCATCGGAGTCATCGACAACTCTAGGTGCTTCCCATCCAGGTTATACGCGAAGAGAAGCCCAAGCCGCCGTGCGAAGAGCAGGCGGTTCCCCTCGTAATCGAGCGCCAGGCTCCCTTTGATAATGGGCTCGGTCGAACCGACTCTGAAGGGGAAGCCCGGGTCTTCGAGGTCCCCTTGCCAGGGCGAGTGAATGGTGATGGGGCCCAAGCGTCGCCGCTTGAAGTCGTGTGTCCCCGTCGCGCCGCTAGCGATGATCGGAACCCGGCTTTGAAGGCGAGTTATCCATATGTCTTGAACTAATTCGGAGAGTTGCATGGCCCTTTGATCATCAATCGACAATGCGAAGAGCCGGCTCGAGGACGGGAGTTGCTCAACACTCTTCCGGATCTCTTCAGCGTTCAACGACCGGGGGTGAGTCAGGAGGACGATGTCCCGCGGGGCGTTTGATGATCCAGCGCCTAGCGCTTGAGCGAGGGCAAGACCGGGGTTGTCGGTGAGGTCGCTCGCCTCCAAAAGCTGCCCAATCTCCTCGTCGTTCAATGACTGCCAGTCGATGGAAGGACCCGGCCGGCTGGTGGTTTTGATCCGTGTAAGGGTCTTTTTCCGTTCTGCATTCTTCAATAACGCCAGGGTCGCGGCAGCCAGGATCGGTCGCACAGTTCCCCACGTCCTGATCCCCTGGTCGAGCACGATGAGCAGCTCATCAGGCGCGGGCTTAACAGGATCCTCGCGCCTAAAGAACAGCAACTCCCTTTCCGCGAACCTTCGAACAAACTCATCCTCATCGAGCGAGAGCTGGCTCGGCAAAATCTGCTCTAGACCGCCTCGCGTGGTGAGGTCGGAATACCCTCCCAGTGGGAGTGGGGTGACTGCGAGCTTTCGAGGCGGCAGCGCGATCATGCTCGAGAGCGTCGAAGTGAGCCGCGTCGTTCCCACAAGGCGACGCCTTGTCTCGAGACGAGCCAGGAGGGCCGAGACCGTACGCGATTGGGCCAGTTGAACGGCTCGCGCTATGTTGTCGTGAGGGATCGCCCCTCGGCCATATTGAAGCCACTCCCGAATTGCCTCTGGTTTCAGTTTGGAAATAGCACTTATAAAGATTTCCTCAAACCGTTCCGGTGTGAGTGGTAAGCACGCCGCGCGACCGGTCCGCGCTTCCCCGAGTAGGTCGCTCGAGGGGCGGGTCAACGACGCATGCAGCGTGGTCCGATCGATCGGTTCCGGCACCCTTGGAACGTCTTGGCAGAGCTCGGCGCAGAGTGCCCCAGCATGACGGAGCGGACGACCCCACTGTTGGTATGCGCGTCGAACCTCGACCAACGCATCGCTCGTGGCGGAACTCGTTGCACCTCGCCCTGGACTGAGCCAGTACAAAAGCTGAAGCACGTAACCAAAGGCAATTGGCTGTTCAGATCTGGATAAAAATCCTTCCAGGAAGAGGGAAATCTCCCCGCCCATCGCGAAGGTCATCCCGATCTCAGGCGCATCGCTGGAATACTCGACCGCCTCACCGCCCGAGCTCCAACCGACTCCTCCCAGGTATTGAGAGGACTCACTGGGGATCGCGAGAAAATCATCAACCCGGCCCAATGGAGTGCCCCCTTTCCAACAGCTTGAGGCCCGCCCTTGAGAGTGGCTGGAGCATGCGCAGGGGAACCTCGTCGAAACCCTCTTCCGTAATGATCATGAGCGCATCGGGCGTAATCCCAAGTGCCTGGCGGATCGCGTTTTCAGGCAGCTCGGGGTCCAGTTGAAATCCCAAAGGAATTAAAATCCGATTGCCCCAGAATTTGTGGGTCGATGGGACTTCCGGAAGGCGAGGCCCCACAACGAGCAACTCGGCTCCAGAGATAGCCCCTTTCAGTGAATCGATGCGCGACGAAGGCACGCGACCCGCCCATTGGAAGAGGGGAGCGAGCGGACAGATCAAGGCGGCTGACGGCCTGGGCTGGTTTGTTCCGCGGAGTCGAAGAGGGACCGAAGAGGGAAGGCCTCGGGGAGGAGCAACCGGCCTGAGCGGAACGGGAAGCAGCCATTGCGCCAGCGGAACGAACTCGGCGTTTCTTGCCTCGATCCGCGTAACCGAGAAAGAGGGAAGCACGTGGCCCGCCTGATACCAGTGCCCCTTACGCATCGTGAAGAGCCGAGATCCAGGGATCGCGAAGACCGCTTGAGCCACGTCGACCTCCCCAGCCGGCCAACTAATCCAGACGAGGTTCTCGAGCGGGAGCACTCGGAGACCCGACCGAGTGCGCAGCCAAGCCAGGCGCATCAACGCCTGGGTAGGGAGAACAGCGAGTGTGGATTGCTCGAGCAGGGAGAGCATCGCGTTACCCCAACGTTTCGAGGATCCGCGTCGTCAGGCCGAGCAAATGCTGGCGGGGTTCTTCATCGGCCAGCCAGGCGGCCTTGTCCGCCAGGTTCGCGACTTCCTCACGCACGCGCGCGATCTGTACCAGGCTGAGCCGACCGTTCTCCATTTGCTGTTGGATCGAAGCGATCCTACGAGCAATCTCGTCAGCATCTCCGGTTTCCATCGGTCTCGCCATCGGGTGACTCTCGGATTGGGTGGTCTCCGTCACAAGGGCTCCATTGACAACCGTGCCGAGCAACCCGATTTGCTCCTCGCGATCCCAGAGATAACGAAGCGGCCAGAGGTCGGAGAGCTGGGCCGCCTTTCTGCCTGCCAGGAGGGCCGAGGCCGCGACGAGCTTCAAGGCTTTCACAGCCCGACGGTCGGTGAGGCCGATGCCGAGGTCGCGCATCTTGAAGATCAACTCGGTATAGGGCTCCAGCACGCCTGACAGGTCCACGTGAAGGACCTGAGCCGAAAGTGCCCGCAGGTCGTCGGCGGAGAGGGCGGTCTCATTGAGTGGCGGCCGCTCAAGCGCCCAACCCGCGGAGAGCAGGGCGGGCATGTCCTCGCGTTTGAGCGGACTGACATGGCAACGGAGCAAAAAGCGATCGAACAACGCCTGGAGAGCGTCGTCCTCGGGAAGATGATTGGATGCCGCGAAGAGCGAGAGGAGTGGAAGTTGGTGCGTCTCGGCCCCTCGTCGATAAACGCGCTCGTTCAGCACCGAGAGCAGACTGTTCAGGATCGCGCTGTTGGCATTGAACAACTCGTCGAGGAAGACGAATTCCGACTCGGGGAGCATCCCCTTGGTGACGGTCGCGACCTCTCCCTCTCGGAGACGGATTAAGTCGATTGGCCCGAAGACTTCGTTGGGCTCGGAGAATCGTGTCAACAGGTATTCAAAATAACGTCCATTGATGAGTAGTGCGAACTGCCTGATCAACGCCGACTTCGCGGTTCCGGGAGGACCGTGCAGAAAAAGATGCTCGCCGGCCACGATGGCAAGGGCGATTAACTCAATCACATCGTCTCGGCCGACGAATCGCTCTTTGAGTCGATCAAGGACGTCGGATCGAAGCCGATCAACCGTGGTTCTGGGCATGGATTCCTCGAAACCTCAGGTTTGCGGCACAGGTGGGACGCCAGCATCGGCGGCCAGCAGTTCTTCGTATTCTCGGAGTGACTCGTCAATCCGCCATGCGGGATTACGGAACGCCTGCCACCGTTCGACATATTCCAGCGCCAGGCCATGATGCCGCCCCAGAAGCACTGGACAGGTGGGGGGCAAGGAAAGGTTCGCGAGTACACCGGAGAACGGGTGGTCTCTGAGAATCGTTTCGATGCGATTAACCAACGGGCGTGTTTCCGCGCGAGCCCTGCCGCGCCGCAGAACGACGGGGAGGTAGCGGAGGAACATGTCGGCCGAGAGGTGCTCGGACGGCGTAACTGGGGCTGGGAACTCGGCGAGCCAAGCTTCCTGCTTCGTGCGGAGCTGGACCGGTTGAAACAGGAGCCAGCTTGCCCGGATGACCAGGAGAGCCGCTCGGATCGCCGCATGTTCCTCGAATTCGATCGAGGGGCCGGCGATCCGAAGCTGATGGGATTGGAAACAGTGGAAGAGGAACTGTTGAGTCCTGGTCGAGACTTTAAACTCATCAGGTGCAACGCGGAAGACGAGGCTTCCATCGTGCAGGAGTGGGGGCAAAAGCTCTTCGAGCCAGTTCATGGATCGACGTGCCCAAGGTAATGATTTCAGACTCAGTCAGGTTGAGCCGATTTCTTCAGTGACGTAAGTCTTGGCCATTTCTCCGATGGAGGCCGTCCGAATCAAGCATGGGCGATAGTGTCTGTCGTCGATACACCTTGACCTTGTCAGTTAATCTGTGCCAGCTCGATCCGGGCAGGCTCCTCGGGTCATTAAGGGTCGTCTTCTTATCTATCGAGCCCGATAAAGGCTCACAGATGATAAAGGCTGGAGTATTTGGATTCAAGTGACCGCACCAAGGGCTGATGATCGAGGGGCGTGCCCGTGATGGACTCGATCAAGCGCGATGAATGGTAACGGCGTCCTTGGCGGTGGACCTTGGCTCGAAGCCAGTCGAGCAAGGGCCGAAACTCTCCACGGGCGAATAAGGTGTCGAGCCCTCCCAGATCCTGCTCAGCCTGGGCTTGGAGCTGCGCCGCGCAGACGTTCCCGAGCGTGTAGGTGGGGAAGTAGCCGAATAAGCCCGCGCTCCAGTGAATGTCCTGAAGGCACCCTTCTGCATCGTTGGCCGGGTCGAGGCCGAGGTAACGCCGCGACTTCTCGTTCCAGGCCTCTGGAACGTCGCGGGCTTTGAGCCGCCCATGGAGCAGGTCGGCTTCCAACTCGAACCGAATCAAGACATGCAGGTTATACGTGACCTCGTCAGCCTCAACCCGGATAGGTGAGGGAGCCACGTGGTTGATCGCCAGATGGAAGTCATCCAGCGACTTACCCCGGAAGGCCGAAGGGAAAACCTGGCGCGCGAGCGGGAGGAAATGGAGCCAGAAAGGCCGGCTTCGCCCAACCCCATTTTCCCAGAGCCGAGACTGCGATTCGTGGATCCCAAGGGAGACCGATTCCCCCATCGGCGTTCCATAATGCGACGCGTCCAGCCCCTGCTCATAGAGAGCGTGGCCTGTCTCGTGCATGATGCCGAAAAGGGAGGAGGCAAACTGATCGGGGAGGTAGCGTGTGGTAATTCGGCAATCGCCAGGGCCGATGCCCGAACAGAACGGATGAGCGGTTGTATCGAGCCGGCCGCGCGTGAAGTCAAACCCAAAGGCGGCCGCCACGATCTCGCCGAAGATTTTCTGACGGTCGGTCGGAAAATCGCCGTGGAGGAGGCTCAGATCGGCCTTCACTGGCGAATTACCAATGGCCCGGACCAGATTGATCAGCGGCTCTCGGATCGCGCTGAAGACCGAGGCGAGTTCGGTCGTGCGTGCCCCTGGTTCGTACTCGTCGAGGAGGGCGTCGTAATGGGCCTCTCCGTCGCCGAGGCAATTGGCCTCCTGCTGCTTCAGATCGACGATTCGTTCGAGCCAAGGCAGGAACTTCTCGAAGTTCGACTCGCTTCGAGCGGCGACCCATTCCGACTGCGCATTGGAGGTGACCTTGGCAAGTTCCTCCACCAGGCGTTGAGGAAGCTTGACCTGTCGATCGAAGGTTCGAGCAATCTCTCGGACGTTCACAGCCTCGGGCGAGTCGGGGTCGGCCATCAGGTCCGATCCTTTTAACTCGACCAGGAGCTCGCCCAATGCTGGGTCCGTCGCCTTCTGGTGAGTCATGCCCGCCAGGAGAGCCATCTGGTCGCCTCGATGCGTGACCCCGCCAGCCGGCATATATGTCTGTTCGTCCCAGCCGAGCAAGGCCGCGCAGGAAGAAAGTGTTGCGATCTCTCGGGAACGTTGAATAAGGTCGGTATACGATGACATTGCTTATTTCAAAGAAGGAATTTGATCGGAGTCGCTCCATCACGGCCCAGGACAGCCCGATCCCACCGGATTGGCGAGGAACCGAGCCTCGACCCTCGAGGTTGCCGTGGGCGTCTGCCGGGTTGGGGGCTGCATGGCTGCATACCATCTTTAGTTTAAGGCGGAGCTTTGCATCCATCCAGACGAGTCTATCGGCGAAAACGATTGACTCAAAGCGAGGGGAGGGAGGGGCGAGAAGATGAGCCAGATGGAAGCTAAGGTTTGGCGAGGATTGAGAGAACGGTCAGGCACCGAGCATTAACGTCCCTGGCTCGGCGAGAACCTTGACCTTCGGCGGGCCCTAGGCCTTGTAGGCGGAGGCGCGAAACACATCCCGGTCGGGACCCGTTTCCAGGCACCCCGACCGGGATGTTGCGACCCTAACAGAGCAGGGTCGCGATTTTTCAAGGGGCCACTGGCTGCGCGTGAGTTCAGGACTGGACGACTCGCATGTTGAACTGGCCCGACACGGGTCCGGCGGCGTTTCTTCCGCGGCCCCTCGGGTTGAGGGTCAGCAGGGCAGTTCCCTCGGTACCCAACATGTTGGCGAGTCGAGGAGGAGCGCTGACCACCTGATAATTCAGCGCGACCGTTGTGCGGGTGCGCGAGGCGAGGTCAGACGGCGAGCCAGAGACCACCGCGACCACGTTACCACCGGCCTGCCGGGAGATAATCGTGAAATAGCCCTGGGTGTTCGAGTCGGGCGGAGCGAGCGACGGGTTGGAGCTGATCGACCCGGCCACTCGGGCCTGACCCAGGCCTGGGACGCGGGCCGAACCGGTCAGGTTCGCCGAGGAAGCACCACCAAGTCCCGCTGGGGGAATCGCCACGTAACGCCCCGTGAATGTGGCGCGTAGCGGCGCGGATGGCATCGAGAGCGGACGTTGTACAAGAGCCGACACCTGGCTTAACGCGATTCGGTCTTCAAGCTGCCCCTCAACCCCAGGACGGAAGCGATGCTTGTGACGCATACGAGTGCACCTCGAATCTTAAATGGTCTCGAAGGTTACGGTGCCGTTCCCTGCACGATCAAGCTGAACTCCGTCGCGTTGCGAATCGAATCCTTTCGATAACATTAGCATAGCAAACTCGTGAATTTCAAATCCAATCTGCCCAAACATTATGAATTTCCAGCTCGGCAGTTTTCCCCCGGTTTGCCTAATCGGTAATACTCCTTCATTCCGCATTTTCCTTCGCATCACGTTAGTGGCGATTGCTCATCATAATGCCGACGACCTAAATAATCTTAAGGGAGATTGCGGAACTGGTTTTTGAGCAAGAACTTGAGAATAGGGTTGCGTGTCGGACGAGAGCGCCCCATGCTGCTGGTCGAGAGAGGCAAGAGGACTTGCCGGTTTCAATTGGGATCAGGTCGAGCATTACGAAGGATCGAGCCGTGCGCGTTTGGAGGCGTGGTTGGCGACTGGCCTGAGTAGATTTAAAATTTAAGAATTTATCAATTGAGGATTTTCTAAAAGTTTGCCCGTCAAAGGGAATGCCGAGGATTCAGGTCCAGGTAACTCCTATTTCAGCATCATCAATCTGGAGACCGCGTGAGATGATCGCCTATGAGTATTCATGTGTTGTTGATGGGAGTATCTCGCGTCGACGTTGGTGTCGTCGCGGGAGTACGGCCATCGTGGTCTTTGCACTCTTGGGGGGAGCCACATGGGGGCTCATTGCGCCTTTAGGGGCTGCCGAGGTGAAAGGGGAGCCTGCTACCACGGGCCGTTTGCCTCGAGAAAAACTTTTGCTCTTCCGCGATGCCAACCAGGGGATTAAACCGGTCAAGTCGATCGCGGATTGGGAGAAGCGACGCGCGGAGATCGTGGCCGGGGCGGAATCGATCATGGGCCGGTTGCCGGGCGCGGAGAAGCGTTGTGATTTCGACGTAAAGGTCGAAGAGGAGGTTGACTGTGGGCGCTACGTCCGCCGACTGATCACCTACGCCTCGGAACCGAACTCGCGGGTGCCGGCCTATCTGCTGATTCCAAAGGAGGTCCTGAACAACCCAGGTAAAAAGGCCTCCGCGATCCTCTGTCTTCACGGCACCAATAATGAAGTTGGACACGGGACGGTGGTGGGGCTCGGCAAGACGCCGAATCGACAATCGGGAAGTGAGCTCGCCGAGCGCGGTTTCGTCGTGCTCGCTCCCAACTATCCTTTGCTGGCCAAGTATCAGCCTGACCTCAAAGCGCTTGGGTGGGAAAGCGGCACGTTGAAAGCCGTTTGGGACAATATCCGAGGGCTCGACCTACTCGAGACCTTGCCCTTTGTGCAACCCGGTGCGTTCGGTGCGATCGGCCACTCGCTTGGGGGCCATAACTCGGTCTATACCGCGGTATTCGATCCGCGCATCAAGGTTGTGGTCTCGAGTTGTGGTCTCGACTCGTTTCTCGACTACAAGGATGCCAGGCCCGAGCTCTGGCGCCTGGAGCAGGGTTGGGCTCAGACTCGCTACATGGCCCGCCTCGCGAACTATCAGAATCGTCTAGAGGAGATCCCCTTCGATTTCTACGAGCTAGTCGGGGCGCTCGCTCCCCGAAGAGTGCTCATCATTGCTCCAATTCATGATAGCAACTTCAAGTATCAGAGCGTGGATCGTATTGTGAAGGCGGCCAAGGAAGTTTACGAGCTTTACGGACACCCCGATCGCCTCTCCGTCGAGCATCCGGATTGTGCCCATGACTTCCCGGTTGAGATGCGCGAAAAGGCCTACAAGGTCCTTGAGGCCGAGCTCAAACCCAGCAAGTGAATGATTAGCCCCGCCGTAGACTTTCCCGCCTTCAAGGGTTCACTCCAGGGGTCGGCCGCGCCGCTCGGCATTTGGCCGACCCTTCAAACCTTTCTTTGAGCCAATCCTCCCACCGTTGGTCTGGGTCAAGTCCCTACCGCCGAGTCTCATCAATTGACTTGCTCATACGGACGACCTTGTCGACCCGGTTCTAGCGATCGAGAAAGGTCAAGTTGAGGCGATTGCGCCTTGGCGCATTCCCTTTCAGATCGGTTAAACCACCTATCTCGAACCGTTTGTGAGTTCTTCCGACGGATCGCCAGTCTCCTTGGCGTTTGCGCTGGGAGGTGGTGATGGCCGCAACCCCTGCTTGAGGGAATCGACCAAGCTAACGTTCGAATCTCGCATCTCTTCTGGTTTTCGGGGCCAACTCCGGTGTCGATGACGCATACTCCTAAAAACCTCGGACAGATCGTCGATCTTATCACGAAGATCCCTATTCAAACCAATCATCCAAGAAGGACTGATTGATAGGGATGTGATGGGATCAGGATGCCCTGTAGCGTTTAGGTTCTCGTTGATTTAGAGATGAGAGTCTAGCTCTTTCTCGGAAATCGCGGTTCCGAGCTGCGTTCGACACGAATCAGATCGATCCTCTTCCTTGTTTCATCGGAGCCCTACGATGACCAGGTCGCTGTACGCGCTGAGCTTCCCAGTCTTGCTGGGCTTTCTCTGGTTTGGAGGAAACGCGTGCGCGGATGCCTCAAAGCGCGCGACGCGTTCGACGGCTCCCGCAAGTAGCAAAACTGCGATTCAATCGGAACAAACTTCAACGAGTCCGCTTGCCGAGAGCCCGGCGCCCGGAGGTCCGCTCCTCGACCTTTTGGCGGGTATTCAGTCGGGTCAGCTCGATGTGAATGCCGAGGGAACGGGTGATGGCGGGATGACTCTGACCGTGAAGAATCGGACGAGTGAACGACTCCGGGTGGTGCTTCCGACGGGGCTGTTGGCAACTGGCGTCAGCGGTCAGTTCGGTGGCTTCGGAGGAGGACGCGGTGGTCGAGGGGGTGGAGGCCGTGGAGGTGGAGGTCGTGGTGGAATGGGCATGGGTGGAATGGGCATGGGCGGCATGGGTATGGGCGGCGGCGGTGGAATGGGTATGGGAATGGGAGGAACGGGAAATCTCCCTTCCTCAATGGGTTTGATGATGGTGAGCCAGTTAATCATGTCTTTAGCTGGTGACCGCGATAGCTGGGATCAATCGACTCTGATGTCAGGGATGATGGGGGGCAGAATGGGAGGTATGGGCATGGGTGGCATGGGCATGGGCGGTAGTCGGGGAATGATGGGACGAGGAGGGGGATTTCGGTCAGTGCCCGCCGGCAACCCCCCCGAAACACTTCTGAAACCGCGAGAAACCCAACGACTGCGGACCGAGGCCCTCAGCCTTGATGCTCCTCTTAAGGATGGTTCGATTCGTATCCCGCCCAAGGGGGAACGACTCAAGCTACGAAGCGCGAAGGATTCGGGAATTGATCCGCCAACCGTTCAAACGTTGGAACGACTTAATGAGGCGAATTCCGCCGAGAATATCGCCCAACTCGTCTTGTGGAAGTCGGTCTCGAAACGGGATTGGAACGCCCTACGTCGCGTGTCCCAGGGTTGGGCCAGTGCCGGTGACCTGGCGCTTGCCCAACGATTCGAGGAACTCTCCAGCACCAGACCCCGGAACCGTTCGGAAGGACCCTCGGGTTACTTCTTTTGGGAGTCAACTTCCAGCGAGGGCGATGGCCAGGCTTTGCAGGCAACGTTGGAACAGGTCGCTGGGGGTCAATTGGTGTTTGGGCTTCGTCCCCAACGCGGGGTTCCCGACCGACCTCCTGGCCCTGCATTGGCTTGCCGGCTCCAGATCGACGCGAGTCAAGTCTTAGCACATCTGGCGATCACGGATCCCGTGGGGAAGCGTTGGATCTCGAAAGGATCAGTCTCGATCCCGATCCCGGGCTCAGAAACAACTTCGACAACTCAGCAAACCAAGGCCGAGGCGGTCTGGGACACGCTCGCCGAAACCTTACTTCAACGGATCATTCGCGCGCAGTATGTCAAAGGGACGCGATCGGGTGGAGCCTCGAATGATTCGATCCGGATTGACAACGCCTCTCCACTGGTTTTGCACGGCGTTGGGATTTCAGGGCCAGAAGCCAAGGAGGCGACTCCCTACATCGCGTTGGGGGGGATCCAGGTAGGGCCGGGACGGGGCGTACGACTTCCCGTCTCGAAAGACTTGGTTCAGTCACTCACCTTGAAAAAAGAGGTGCGCGTGATCGCGGCGGGACTCGATGGACTATGAACCCTTGGCCCCTGACACAAAGGTCTTCGATCGAGCGCCCCCCCCGAACCTGATGGCATCGATACAAAGTTAAGACGAAGGACGAGCTCAAGGTTTTGAGCTCGTCCTTCGCCACTTCACAGGAGGTCTCCCACATCAGCGAGCGAAAATCCGGTGGATCACGTTTTGTACGGCGAGCGATGAGGCCAGGTGATGGTTCCTGCTTGCTTGGCGAACATGGGGCAATGAGGGAAGCGTTTTTAGTGCCAAGTCGGTCCAACTCGTTGGGTGAGTGTCATTCAGATTCGCCGCGCTTCGAGCGGAATTCCCAGGGGATTTTGCGATTGCGTTCTCTTTGAAGATCAGACAAGATGTGCCTCGGTTTAGGGTTTCGGAAAGAGCCGGAACTCCGCTTTCCTGAAGGACATTGCTGAATCGCGGTGACACCTTGTATCAGAAACTTCGGAGCTCCGTGTCGGCCCTCCTGAACGACCTTCGATTGCTAGTGTGAGCGGGTTCGGTTGAGTTGGGCTTGATGAAAAGCCTGTGACTGAGCGAACCCTGGCCCGTTGGACAAGAACAACTCCGCTCTCGGGATGTTTTGGCCCAGTGGGTTGCCTTCCGTCGACGTTCTTCGACACAACAAATACGTTTGCATGCGATTGTGGTTCTTTGACGTTCGTCCTGGCCCGGAGCGGGAGGATAGTCTCCTTGGCCTGGACTGAGCGCTGATGATCCGTGCTGATTCACCGTGACGAGCTAAGTCGGGCCCTCGAACAGGAGGTTCGTTAATGTCCTTAGGCAAGACAGTTTTCCTCGGCGTTCTCGGTTGGGGAATGCTGGGGTCATTCGCCCAAGCTGACGCCATCACTTCATCGCTGGGCGCTGGGCAATGGACCTTCTGGTCGCAAGGAAGTAAGACCGAGATCGAGTCGCCTACCTTCGCGCCACCCGCCAGTACCTATACCCCACCACCAACGCCGCCCGCGCAACCACCCAGCCCTCCACCCGCCGCCATTACTTATAGTGCTCCGCCGCCGCCGACCTCCTCAAGCGAGGGATCGCCTGACGCGTTTCTGAACTTCGGGAACGGATATTATGCTGGCTCGAATATGATGACCTCGGGGTCGATTCAGCCCTGGTACAACAGCCCGGCGGTGACCCAGGCCTTTGGTGGAACGCCAACCGCTGCTCAGCAGTCCGACTTCGCCAACACTGTACTCCAATATGTTGAACGGACCTATCAGCTCAGTGGCATTGACCTGAACCTGACCCTCGACCCCAATGCGAACGCACCGCACACGATGAGCGTCGTGTCCGGCACCTCATATCCTTCCAACCCCAACGCGATCGGGATCACCGAGGTTGGGGGCAACGGATTCAGCTTTATTGACAAGCTCAACTTTGGCAGTTCGGTCGACCAGCTCGCATGGGCGGATGCTCACAATATTGCTCATGAACTAATGCACGCGTTTGGAGTGGCGACACACTTCGATCAGACGGGTACGTATCTCGACAGCGCGACGGCGAACTGGGATATGCTCACCTCCCCAGACACGACCTTCAGCCCCGAGGCGACCGCGGCGATTCTTCAGGGCTTCTCCTCCCGCGAGAACGGGAGTGGCTCTCTTGGCTCGGAACTGCTCGCGCTCGCCGGGCACGAGCACGAGCACGGCTCCAATGCTCATTGCCCCTTCTGTGAACACGGCTGGACCCTGAGCGGAATCACGGCGGCCGAGCTCCTGGGTGGATCGACGGTTCCAGAACCCGCCACGCTCACGCTCTGGTTCACGGGGGCGGGCATGGCCGCGGCGCTCTTGCATCGCCGGCGAGCGTTGGCATGATGGAGAGGTGACCGGATAACGAACCGAGGGACCCGCGACCGGTACACCTTGCAATCCTCTTCTCCCGAGCAACGCAATGAGCGATCAAGATCAACGACGCCCATTGATCCCCTCGGGGGAAGGCGACAGCCAGCGCTGGACACCCCTTCCCAACGTGCCGGACGCCCATCGGGAATGCAGCAGCGGGATGATCCAGTTCGCGACGCGAGATCTTCCACCCAAAGGAACCGTCGCGGTGCTTGGCGAAGGGGAACTCCAGGAGGTCCCTCTCGACTGGCTCACCAACCGTTTCGATGAGCTCTGGGTCCACCTGCCCGGGCTTGCCTACCCTCCCGCCCTCGAAGCAATTGACTCAAGTCGAAGGTCCGGGTGGCATTCGTTCACCGCCGATCTGACGGGGATCACGGAAGACTTCCTCGAACAGGTTGATTCCATCCTGGAAACCGCTTCAGCCCACGACGCGACTCCTCAACTCGCGGAGCTCGCACAACGGATTCAGGTTCAGCCCTTTCGGCCTGAGCGGCGATTCAACCTCGTCATCGTCTCCTGCATTCTAAGCCAACTTCATCTTCATGTCTGGAACCAGTCCCTCGAACGCTATTCAGCCAGGTTTCCCGACGCGGCCGATTCTCCTCCCTCGTCGAATCAGTGGGGCCAGGCGATGTTCGGCCTCGCGCGAAGGATGGAACACGCCTTTGTTCATTCCCTAGCCCAGTGGGTTGAACCCGAAGGACGGGTTTACCTCGCCAATGCCGTCCAAGGCTGTTTCGTGCGTGCGAACGAGCATGGCGTTTGGCTCACCGAAGGGATGTTCCAACTCACCGAAACACTGGAGTTGGCCGACTACGTGGATCAGACCTTCTCCATTGAAGAGCGCGGACGCTGGGTCTGGGTTACCCCGCCGTCCGTCGAGCAAGGATCCCGAGGACGCATCAACAAGGTCCAAGGATTGATCCTCCGACCCTTGATCAACGACAACCACTAAGCTCCGCGAGTGGTCTACACAGGTGGTCTGAGCTTGTCCCCAGCCCCCTCTTCGCCCCGCGATGGCTCCGCTCTCGCTCGGCATCGCTGAATGTGTGACTTGTTCTGCTTGATCAAATTAAATTGCGTGAATAATTTTCATTAAACATGAAAAAATTCAATAAGTTAGCGTGGTGATCCTGACGATGGACCGATGGTGTGACGAGGGTGATCGATCGAATCTCGATGAGAACCCAGGCCCTCACTTCGGTCAGGCACGCTCGACACCTGCTAGGCACCGCAACGACGGCCTCAGCCGACTCTCGGAAAATGATTTCGTTTTCTGTCCTCCAATTCTGGCCTCGAATTCGCGAGTCAAGCTGATTGGAAAAGGCAGAGGGCGTCGTGTGGTCCCGGTTTTGCTGGGTTCGGTGAGTCGAGTGAGTAGACTCGGCCGTCTCGAGGGATTATCTTGATCCACGTCGGGGTGGAAACACGGAAGCTCCACTCCATCGAGAAGAGGCGCATGGGCCAATGCGCAAGGATGCTCTCGCGGTTCGCTCGGGTCTCATCTCCCCATTGCCGGAGGGTGAGACGCCATTCAAGAGGTTCGACCATGGATGCCGACCACAGCGAGTTGCTCCATACCACCATTGAGGCCGAGCTGGATCGGCTCTATGAAGCAACGGCCTCGCGCCCCGCGTGGTATGAGTCGTGGAAGGCACTCGGCTCTGACACGTCCGACGAGGATCGTCTCCGCGTCTACCAGGCCATTCGAGATTCCAAGCTCCTTTCCGATGACGCGGGGTTCTATCTGGTCGGGTGGCAGGTGGACACCATCACGAGCAAACGCGCGGAGTCGGCCCTCAGACACCTTGAGGATGAACTCGAGACCCTTGAGGCGGATCAACCCGACCTCGACAAGGAAGACACGAAAGAGGAGGGGTGGGAGCAGGGCGAGGAGTCTGACTGGGAAGCGGGATCGACCGCGCAATTGCATGAGCAAATCATGGAGGAGTATCGGCAAGCCTGGGCCGTGCTTTTCCTCGAGGAGCTTCAAAAGCATGGAGAGTCCGAGATCGCCGAGTTATTCCGCACGGACCCGGAAGAGTTCGAGCGTAAGAACGAGTTGGGGCGTCGCTACTTTCACGCTCAAGGAGAGCCGGTCGCGGAGTCGGAAGAGCCGGAGTGGCTCGATGGTCTCGTTTTGGCGGTCGGTAGAACGATCGAGCCCGATGGGATGATCGGCCCGCTCGGGGTGATCTATCGCGTCGAAGAGAATTACTGGGAGGTGGACGTCTTCCCCTCGCCGGTAGAGCTGGTCGGTGGAGCGGAGGATGGCGCGGTGGTCTCGCCTGCTTACTCCCTGGATATCGAACTTCTGCGTAAGGTCCTGACTCGCGTCGACGACACCGGCTGGAACGTGGCGGGCTGGGCCGAGGGAGACGGGCCCTTCGTCTGGATCGAGGGGAGTTATCAGGGGCACGAAATCTATCTCAGAGTCCTCGCTCAGGCTCCTGAAGGGGAGGAGCCTGGCGCCAAGTTCCGGATCCCTGGCAAACAGATCCCCCCCGACGCGGAACTTTGAGTCTTGCGTAACGAAGCGACCAGGTTGCCTCCCCAACGAATTCAACTCCACGACAATACGGCTTAATCGGAAACCAGGGGCACCAGATCAATCCGTTCCTGCTCGCCCCGGACCGGTTCCTTGTCTGCCGGCTCATCCTGAAAGAGCGAGGCGAACAGGATCAGCACACCGACCGACATGGCGGAAGGGACGCCCCAAATTAACCGCCAGTCGTGTAACAACTCGCCGGATCCGGTCCGATATTCAGCCCATCCCCCTAGCAGGCCGGAAAACCAGGTTCCCACGAACATCCCCGCGCCAAGCGTGACAAAGGCGAGTAGGCCCTGGGCGGTGGCTCTGAGCTGTTCAGGTGCGCGTTGATCTACATAAATTCGACCCATCACAAAAAAGAAATCATAGCAAACACCATGTAAAAGTATCCCCGCGAAGAGTAACGGGACCCACGTCGTGCCACTGGCGTACACCCCGAACAAGCCGAAGCGCACCGCCCATGCGAGCATACCCATCAGTAGCATCTTCTTGACGCCAACCTTCGCCGTGAACAGAGGCATCAACAACAAGAAGGTCACGTCGGAGGCCTGGCCCAGGGTCATCTTGGATGCGGCGTTTCGGATTCCCACTTCATTTAAGAAAACATTTGTCCAACTGAAGTAAAAGCTCAGGGGAATGCAAATCAAGAACGAGCCGAAAAGGAAGACGGCGAACGAGCGATTCCTCACGAGGCGGATCGCGTCGAAACCAAGGGCCTGGCCCAGGCTTACCGAATTCGACTGGGCCAACGGCGGGGTTTTCGGCAGGGTCAGGCAATAGAGCGCCATCAAGACGGACGACATGGACGCCCAGCGAAATTGGGTCGCCGAGGCCTCAACCTCCGCCTGGCCAATGATCAACCCCGCGACGATCCAGCCCACGCTTGCCATCAGCATCACGAGCGGAAACTCCCTGTCCGCGTGAGTGACATGTCGCAAGGTCAACGTGTTGGTCAACGCGAGCGTCCCCATGTATCCAATCGTGTAAACCACCAAAGCCCCATAAAAGGTAGGAAACGACGTGGTGGTCGAGACGTAGTACAGCAAGCCTGCCCCAACCAGGTGGAGAGTGGCCAGGATCTTTTCGGCCGAGAAGTAACGGTCGGCGACCAAACCCACGAGGAACGGAGAGATCATCGCCCCGACAGCCGGCGTTCCGTACGCAAGCCCCACTTGGCCGCCCGTGAACTTGAGCGTTTTCGTCAAATAAGTGCCCATCGTCACGTACCAGAGGCCCCAGATCGCGTATTGCGAAAAGGCCAGGATCCATAAGCGAACCAGTAGTTGCTTGCTCAAGATAAACCTCAAGTAACTCGTTGGGACTTCAGGAAATTGACGGGCCATTCCACTCAAGTCATTTCGCGCCTTAGTCGCGAAACGGGGCTCGTCCAAGCTGGCGTGCGATAACTGCCGCGACTTCCCCATCGCCAGTCTTCCAACTCGTCGACCCGCGCCCTCCCTAGCATGCGTTGGCCGACCCGAACACGCAATGGATCGGTATTTTCGAGCAAACCCAACGTCTGACGCATCTCAAGTTTATGTATCACGTAGAATTCTCCGGATTTCGCCCCCATCCCGGTCGGGCAGGATGAATAATGTTAGTCGGCTCGCGAACTTCCAAGTGAGGCGATCGAAACGTCGTCGGGGAACCGAGTCGTGTTTCCCAACGGTAGAACGCGTTATGCCGATTGCAACGATGATAAGCAATGAATCGGTTGTAATGAGTGCTCGGATTCAAGGTGAGCATGAACTTGAATCTTGAATTCCCCCTTGCTCATTCACTGAAATTCTTTTCGATGCATGGGACTTATCATGTCTGAGTTCAAGATGGAGCGACGGCCACGTGATGCCGGACAAGGAGGGACTCATCCTCCCGGTCGAGGGGGCGGATGGGATCCTCCGAGAATTCCACGCTTACCCTCGTTCCGCTTCCTATTGATCGGAGCGGTCTTGGGCGGACTTATCCTGAGTGTGGTGCTGTACAACCTCTGTAAGATCGAGGTCGCGACTGGACAACAACTCGTGTTAATCCGGCGCTCGGGGCTCGACCTCGAGCCGAGCATGGAGCTCGCTCCCCCTCGCAAGGAAGGAAAGTTGTACTACAAAGGTGTCCAGACCGAGGGGCCCAACGGCGGGGTCCTGCTCGAAGGGCGGTATTTCTATAATCCGCTCTACTGGTCGTGGGAGATCATGCCGCAGTTCGTCGTCCCCTCCGACAAGATCGGGGTGCGCGTGGCCCTGGTGGGGGAGGAGCTCCCAGAGGGGCACATCCTCGCGGACGAAGGAGAAAAGGGAATTCGCCGAGAGGTGCTTAAGCCGGGACGTTACCCCTACAACCCCTACGCCGAGTCGATCGAGCTACACGACCTGGTCACCGTTCCCGCGGGATTTCGAGGGGTCGTGACGCGGCTGGCGGGCGACTTGCCAGCTGACCCGAACACCTTCCTAGTGAAGGCGAATGAACGCGGAGTCCAGGAATCGACCTTGGAACCCGGAACGTACCCGCTCAATCCTTATGAATCCAAGGTCAGCCTGGTCGATTGCCGGTCGAAGCGGTTCAACCTTGGTGGCGACACCGTGATGGACTTCCTCTCCGCCGATGGGTTTCCCATCACGCTCGACGGAGTGGTGGAGTTCCGCGTTCTGTCCGACCAGGTCGCCGAAGTCTTCGTGAAGTACAACGAGGATTGGAATGACGACTCGATCGATGAGGAGATCATCGCCAAGGTGATTACCCCAGAAAGCCGGGCCCTCTGCCGGATCGGTGGCTCGAAGCTCTCGGGCGGGCAATTCATCAGTGGTGAGGAACGCGAAGAATTTCAACGAGACCTGGTCGAAGACCTGACCCGGAACTGCAAGAAACAAGGAATCGAGATTCTGGCCGTCGCGATCACCTCGATCAAGCCCCCCGAGGAAATCGCCACACCGGTTCGATTGCGCGAGGTGGCCAAGCAGCGACAGGCCCAGTTCGTGCAGGAGAAAATCCAGCAACTCTCCGAGGCGCAACTGCGCGTCCAGCAAGTACTGGCGGACCAGCGCAAGAAGCTGGTTGAGGCGGAGCAGGGGGTGGTCGAGAAAACGACCAAGGCTGAACAGGACCAGCAGGTCGCCGTGACGCTCGCCGAGCAAAAGCTCAAGGTCGCCGAAACCAAACTGGCCGCCGCGCGCGATCAGGCCAGGGCCGCGATCGCCAAGGGGCAAGCGGAAGCGGATGTCATTCGCTTCAACAACAAGGCGGAACTGGCCGGGTTGGCGGCTCGGGTCGCCGCGTTTGACGGTGATGGAGGCTTACTCGCGAAAAACATTCTCATGACCAAGCTCGCCCCCGCGTTCCAGACGATCCTCTCCAACTCGGATGGGCCGATCATGGACGTCTTCAACCAGTTCGCACGACCGACTGAGCCGAAGCATTCTCTCGAATCGCCTGTCGTCGTTCCCGTTGACCCTCCCACCACCGATCCAACAACTACAGAACATGTCCCGACCTCACTACCCGAGCCACCCTTTGCCAACGAGGGAGGGATCGCAAAATGAACCTGGATCAAGCCAGAAGGCCGCTGAAGATCGCGGCGGCGCTCCTACTGACTTATCTCATTGCTTATGTCGGTATTTGGCAATGGGTCGTCTGTCGAGTTGAGGTTCCTCCAGGGTCGAGCTTGCAGATTCGGTACAAGGGACCCTGGCCGTTCGGCCGCACGACTCAGGCTCCGGAAGGAACCCTGGTTCAGGTGGATCAGCGGGGACGCCCCCTTCAAGTCGGGGTGCTGGAGGCGATGCCTGGACCCGGCCGGCATTTCTATTCTCCGCTGGAGTACGAACTCAAGATCATTCCCGACCTGGTCATACCTCCCGGCAAGCTTGGCGTGGTCCTGGCCAAGTTCGGCAAGCAGGTTCCGAATGGCAACTATCTTACCGATGAGCCGGGATACCGAGGAATTCGCCGCAAGGTGCTGACCCCCGGTCGGTATCGGATGAATGAGTATGCCTATGAGATTAATGTTGTCGACGTTGATGCCTGTGTCGAGCCTTCCACCAAGGTCGAGCATGCCGAGGGGAGCGCGATGCTTATTCCCCCCGGCTATGTTGGGGTGGTCACGAATAAGTTCGACGACCCACGGACCAGGAAAGTGCAGGGGATCCAAGACCAGGTGCTTCAACCCGGAATTTATTTCTTAAACCCCGTGGAGAAGCGGGTGGATATCGTAAGTGTGGGCTTCGCGGAAACGTCCCTGACGGTCGAGCCCGAGTCGGGTGGAAAGCTGCAATCTGAAACGCCTCGGCGAGACTCGAATGGCCAGCTCACGCTTGAGGATCCTATCTATGCGGCTGGGAAAGGAATTGAATTCCCTTCAAATGATGGATTCTTGATCCACCTTGACTTTACGGCCATCTGGGGCGTAACGCCTGGGCAAGCTCCCGACATCGTTCGACAGTTCGGAAAGCTGAGCGACGTGGAGCAAAAAGTTATTCTGCCGCAGATCGGTTCCATCTGCCGGCTCTACGGTTCGAAACGTGGCGCAGTTGATTTGCTCGTCGGCAATACGCGAGAGGCCTTTCAAAACGAAACGTCGGGCGAACTCGAGCGTGTGCTGGCCGCGAAGAGCATCTCGTTGCTTTTCGGGCTGACTCGGCACATCTACGTGCCGGCCCAGGTGCGAGAGCCGATCCAACTCGCCAAGATCGCCGATGAACTCACCAAGACGCGCGATCAGGAGCAAATCACGGCGAAGGCCGAAGCAGACCTGACCGAGGCCAAGGCGAAAGTCCTGCTCGAGGAGCGTCGAACCCTGGCTTCGACCGCTAAACAGGTTGCGGAACTGGAGGCAAGTGGAGAGAAGCAAGCCAAGGAAATCGAGGCGACCACCGAGAAACTGATCGCCGAGATCGATGCGAAGACGGCTGAGTTCGCCGCGGAAACGACCACGACACTTGGCGAGGCTTCCGCGAAGTCGATTGAGTTGACGCGCGAGGCCGAGGCGGACCGATTTCGCCAGTACGTCAAGGCGCTTGGCGGGTCGGACTCTTATAACCGCTTCGTCTTCGCCGAAGGGCTACCGAGCAACCTACGACTGGGCGTTTTCTACGCGGGCCCCGGGACGTTCTGGACAGACTTGAAGGGAATCGAGCAGACCTTGCTCGGGAAACTCGCTTCCGAGGCAAACCCACCCAAAGCCTCCTCGACGGCCGCTCCCTCGGTTCCCCCTTCAGCCACCGGAATGGTCGTACCAAGACCTTAGTTGGACCTAGTAAGACTCTGCGTCGCGGGCGATCTTCGGCTCATAACAACCGCGCTTACGAATTGTTCGTAAGCGCGGTTGTTGCCTACTCCGATCTCGCATGCGATTTCGAATCGATCGCTTGCACGCTCCGCCCTCACTTACACACCAGCTCCCTTCGAGAATTGAGCACTAATGATCGAATTCGATTTGCATTTGTATTGAATTGATGATTTCGCAAGCCTATTCAATGTCCGGCGACATCCATGGCTTCAGTCAGCCTTTCAATTGCCTGTCAACAAACGAGAACTCCGCGAACGCCTGGTTTTACTGTACAATTGTTGTCTTTGAGCCGATACTTGGTGTCGATGCTCACGCACCGATCGAGATGGATACGGTCGGTTTTCGGTTTGAGCTCTGAAGGACTTCTGTCAATCGGGAGAAAAAAATGGCTCACCCCATTCCGCAAGACCAGCGATCGATTACACCTCATCTGGTGATCAAGGGCGCAGCCGAGGCGATCGAGTTTTATAAGAAGGCGTTTGGGGCGAAGGAAGTCAGCCGAATGCCTTTCCCTGGTCCGGATGGGGAGGTCAGGATTGGCCATGCAGCGCTGATCATTGGTGATTCCAACCTCTTTCTCGCGGATGAATTCCCCGAGCATGGGATCACCGGGCCGTCTGGCTACTCACCCGTAACGATCCACCTCTATGTAACGGATGTGGACACAACCTTCGCGCAGGCGGTCGAGGCAGGGGCCAAGGTGGTCATGCCGTTGAATAATATGTTCTGGGGAGATCGGTACGGAAAACTGGTCGATCCATTTGGACATCAGTGGTCTCTTGCCGAGCATCTGGAAGACCTGACTCCTGAGCAAATGATGGAACGGATGGCGAAGGAAATGCCGGGATCGGACTGCCAGTAACGATCATACGTTGCACAGCAGGTTCGAGCTCATGAGCCCCTCGATTGATGCGGAGGGGCTCATGCACGCTCTTTCTCTAAGCCGACACATCCATATGATCCAAAAATATAAAATAATGCATTTTAATGAATTTTAGAGATTTAAGACTAATTCTATATTAAATTGGAATATTTTTTTCGTATTTCATCTTAGGCAAGCCTCGTCGTTGATTAAAGTGAATCTTGAATCGAAAATGCGATTGCCCTTGAATCTGAGTGTTGATCGATTTTAATGGAGATTCGCCCAACAACTATCGATCGGCTGACCCGCACTGACGAGAATCCTTCATGGTGAAGCTCCACCTTAGACGGCTGTTGTCCATCGCATTTGCGTTGTGCCTCGCGGGGCAGACCGCCGAAGCCGACGTGCCCGCGAAAACGGCGAAAGTAGGGGGAACTCAGGTTTCCTTCTGGTTGGAAAGCTCGCTCAAGCGGATCTTCACGGTGTCTGAACCAGGCTCAGCCGAGCTCCAGTTGATCGCGCCTCGGAACGGGAAATGCTCGTTTCAGGTCGGAGTTCGGAATGATGGCGACACACGAATCCACCTTGAGTGCAAGCTTGAAGGGGCCGGTGATCTTGACCCAAGAGTTCGGTTCGTTGGGCTGGTTCCGATGCCGCACTTCACCCCCCAGACGCCTCGTTCCGAGCTAGACGGGGTAGGAATCCTTCCGGGTTTCGTGCCCGACCCACTCTGGCCACTCACCAAGGTTGAGATCGAACCGCACGAAAGTCGATCCTTCTGGGTCAGTCTCAAAATTCCCCCGGATGTCGAACCTGGCCCGCGCACCTTGAATGTTAAGGTGGACTGGCTCGAAGGGAAGCAACAGGTGGAACTACCGTTCTTGCTCGAAATCAGCGAACTCGTGGTTCAACCACGCAGAGACTTTCCCGTCATCCACTGGTGGCGCGGCGAGGCCACCTGGAACTACTACAAGACCGGAATGTTTGAAGATGAACGCTGGTGGAAGCTGACTCGGGACCAACTCAAGAACATGCTTGAGCATGGCTCGGACGTGGTCTACGTTCCCGTTTTCTTTGATCGGCGCGAGACCTTCAAACGCCCATGCCAACTTCTGATCATCCAGGAACCAGAGCCGGGCAAGTACAAGTTTGATTGGACACTCGTCAAACGGTTCACCGACATGGTGAAGGAAATCGGCTTCACCCGATTCGAGTGGTCGCATCTCTGGATCTACTGGGGTGTCGAGCACCCGATGCGGCTTTACAAACAGGTGGATGGAAAGCATGTAATGTTATGGGATCCCAATATTAGTGGATTTTCAGACACCTACATTAATTTTTTGAAACAGTTCCTGCCCGAGTTCAAGGCGTTTCTCGACCGAGAAGGGATGTCGGATTCTTCTTATTTTCACCTGTCGGATGAACCCGGCGCGGGGCAGCATGTCGAGAATTACAAACGCGCTCGCCAGATCCTCCGTGACCTCGCGCCTTGGATGAAAGTGATGGACGCCCTGAGCGACATCGAGTATGGCAAGCAAGGTTTAACCGATATCCCGATCCCCTTGGTCTCCTCGGCGCAGGCTTACATTGACGCCAAAATTCCTCACTGGGTCTATTATTGTTGCGGCCCCACGGGCCCTTGGCTGAATCGGTTCCTGGATACGCCGCTGGCGAAGATCCGCATGTCGGGGTGGCTATTCTACAAACACGAGGCGAAAGGATTCCTGCACTGGGGTTTCAACTACTGGGACAAGATGGAACGCGAGGAGTCTGGCGACCCCTTCCACGACGCTTCCAACGCCAGCTATCCGGGCATCCCCTATGGCGACCCCTTCATGATCTATCCCGGCCCCGACGGTCCACTCGACTCAATCCGGTGGGAGGTCTTCGCCGAAAGTCTTCAAGACTATGCAATTCTCCAGTCCGCGGGGATCAAGCCGAGCAACCCCATGCTCGACGATCTGAAGAGTTACGCGGAATTCCCCAAGAACTCCGCGTGGCTCGATCGGACCCTCAAACAGATCTTGAAATCTCCTCGCCCCGCTAGCCCGCGTTGACGATTTCATTGACCCCTTCGCTTTCCGCGTCCACGGAAGAGGCGGGAGGGGGAAGGCGTTCGATCGCCCGCGTGACCTCCCTCAAACCGTTTCTCGCACACCCTTCCTGTCCCCGACCTTCGGAGCTCCATCCATGTCCGGGGCCTTGCAATTCACCGAAGCTTTCGCCGCGATCGGTGCCAGTCAATTTACTGCCACCGTGGGTTTCTACCGAACTCTCTTCGCACGGGACCCCGACGAGTTCATTGGCGGTAGCTACGTGGCTTTTCGAATGCCGGGATTGCATCTTGGCATCTTCGAACCGCGGCAGGATAACCGCCCGGAATTCATCAACTCAGCCGATCTTCGTGGAGGCTTGAGTCTCGTTTTGCGCGTGCCCGACCTCGACTTGGCTCACAAGCAGTTGGAAACCCTAACTCCCGCGCGCCCGCCGCGGCCGATCCAGTCAACCAAGCACGGTCGGGAGTTCTTCGCCTACGACCCCGAGGGCAACCGGCTGATCGTGGTCGAGAGCCCTCCAACGCACTGATCTTGGAGCGCCTCAGGTTCGATGCCAGTGCCGCGCAAGAACTCAGATAAAATCTTGCCAAAATCATTACGACCATTACGTGAACTTTCGGGAATTCTGGGTAGATTCAAAAAAGTGCATGCGACGACAAATCTAACGCTTCGTCCGTACCCAACAGAACACGGATCGAGTTTCAACAGGGATCCCAACGCATGACGAAACCGTATGGAACCAACCCCCGCGTTGTGATTGTTGGCGGCGGATTTGGGGGACTTGCCGCCGCGAAGGAGCTGGCGCGGCTTCCTGTTGATGTCGTGCTGTTCGACCAGCGGAATCACCACACCTTTCAACCCTTGCTTTACCAGGTTGCGACCGCCGCGCTCTCGCCGGCCGACATCGCCTCACCGATTCGTCACATCCTAAAACGGCAACGTAACTGCCGCGTCGTCTTGGGGAAGGTGACCGGTATCGACCTTGCGCGGCGCAGGCTGATCCTCCCTGGGGCTGAGGTCGAGTACGATTGGCTCGTCCTCGCCGCGGGAGCGACCCACTCCTATTTTGGGCACGACGAATGGGAGCCGCTCGCCCCTGGGCTGAAGTCGGTGGAGGACGCGACCGAAATTCGCAAGCGAATCCTGCTCGCTTTCGAGAGCGCGGAGTATGAAGGGAGTGAGTCGGAACGTCGGGCCGCACTCACGTTTGCCGTGGTCGGCGGGGGCCCGACGGGGGTTGAGTTGGCGGGCGCGATCAAGGAGATCGCCGCGAAGACGATCCAGGCCGACTTCCGGCACATCGATACCGGCACGACTCGTGTGATCCTGTTGCAGGGGGGAGACCGCCTCCTGGGCCAATTCGCCCCGGACCTCAGCGAACGTGCGTTGCATGACCTGGAGGCCCTGGGTGTCGAGGTTCGGCTGAATGCTCGTGTCACGGGGATCACTCCGCTGGGTGTTTCCATCGGCGAGGAGGTTCTCCCAGCACGCAACGTTTTCTGGGCGGCCGGCGTGCAAGCGAACCCGATCGCGCGCACGCTTGGCACCGCGCTGGATCGATCCGGCCGCGTCATCGTCGACCCCGACTTGAGCGTCCCGGGTCACCCGCAAGCCTTCGTCATCGGAGACATGGCCGCCGCGACCTCCGCGCAGGATTCCAAACCGGTACCGGGCGTGGCCCAGGGTGCGATCCAGATGGGGCGGTATGTTGGCCGAATCATCGCCGATGAGTTGCGTCCCGGCCGCTCGGCAAAGGAGCGTGGCCCATTCTCCTACAACGATAAGGGGTCAATGGCGACGATCGGCCGTTGGCGAGCCGTCGCCGAGATCGGCCGCGCTCGATTCGGCGGTCCCTTCGCCTTTGTCCTCTGGGCCGTGGTCCACGTGGTCTCCCTGATCAGCGTCCGGAATCGCTTGGCCGTCGCGGCAAACTGGTTCTGGCAACTCCTCACCGCCACGCGAGGGGCTCGGCTCATCACCGGCGAAGCCGTCCTCTCGGTCAAGGTCCCCCTTCCCGACGATCGTGTCCACACAACTCCCATTTCAACGGATGCCGTCTCGATCGGTAATGAACACGTCGTCTGAAGTTCCCTCATCGAGTGTTACTCAGGCGATAATAGGAACAATTCTCAAGCTCTTCCATGGATTTGGCTAGGAGAGGATTGAACGAGTGGTGAGGAGGGTTTGAATCTACCCCAGCGCGATTCGTGATACCATCGGCATTCTCCGGGGGCAAACCGGTGGGACTTGACAGATTGAATATTGAGGTAAAGTAATGAAGTATCATGCTCCCGATGAGATGTTGGAGATGAACGAGCCTACGTCGCCGGAACTGGAACAAATCCTGCGAAGCAGCCCGCACGACTACTGGCGGCGAGGGGGGAATGGCGAGGCGGTAATTGACGCCGGTCGTGGTGAAGCGCAGCTTTGGATCAAGCAACCGGAGCCGGGGTGGTTCTTCTTAACCTACTCGGCTCCCGGTGCTGACTGGCTCGTGCCATACGGCGGAGGTGACTGTGAGTCGTTGGTTCAGGACGAGCGAGGAGGGAATCCGTTCTGGATCCCACGAGCCTGCCTCATCGGTACGGATCAGGCGGTTGAGATCGTGTCCCATTTCTTGTCGCGAAGGGAGCCATCGCCCAACGTCTCCTGGTGCGAGTGGAACGAACTACCGCTTTCGGACACATACCCTGATTCATAAGGAACACGCCTTGCCGCGCCGCACGGAAGTGGGTCGAGCCCAGGTCGATGGATGGGTGGCACGAACGGCCTTGAGTCGCATCTTCAATTGCCTGGCCCCTAAAATGGTGTGAAGCCGACAGCAGCCGGTAAGGCACCAAAGGGGGGAGTAACATGGCGCGAGTCGTACGATTTCACGTGACAGGCGGCCCCGAAGTCCTCAAAGTCGAGGACCTCGCCGTACCTCCGCCCGGAAAAGGGGAGGTCCAGATCGCGGTCAAGGCGATCGGCTTGAACCGAGCCGAGGCAATGTTTCGGATCGGTAAATACTTGGAAGACCCGAAGCTCCCGGCGCGGCTGGGGTATGAGGCGGCCGGGACCGTGTCGGCCGTAGGGCCTGATGTTCAGGACTTCAAGGTCGGTGACACGGTCAGCACCATCCCGAGCTTCTCGCTGAATTCCTACGGGATGTATGCCGATGTGGCCAATGCCCCGGTACACGCGGTAGTTAAGCACCCAGAGTCACTTTCCTTCGAGGAAGCCTCGGCCGTCTGGATGCAGTATGTGACCGCCTACGGCGCATTGATCGACATCGCGGAGCTCACCAAGGGGGACACGCTGATCATCCCCGCGGCCTCGAGCAGTGTTGGACTCGCGGCCATCCAGATCGCCAACAAGGTTGGTGCGACACCCATCGCTTTAACCCGGGGCTCAGCAAAGCGGCAGGCTCTTCTGGACGCTGGAGCCGCCCATGTCATCGCGACCGACGAGCAAGACCTCGTCAAGGAAATCATGGGAGAACGGACCGGCGGCAAGGGGGCCCGCGTCGTCTTTGACCCGGTCGGCGGCCAGACGTTCGCAAAGCTCACCGAGGTCACGTCCAAGTTGGGCATCATCTTCCTCTACGGTGCCCTGAGTACCGACCCGACGCCGCTCCCCTTGTTCGATGTCCTGAGTAAGTGGATCACGATCCGGGGCTACGTGATGATGGAGATCACGAGCGACCCGACACGACTGAAGAAGGCGGTGTCCTTCATCAACGAAGGTTTGGCCGACCGGAGCTTGAGGCCGGTGATCGCCAAGACCTTTCCACTCGATCAGATCGTTGAAGCCCACCGCTACCTGGAATCAAACCAGCAGATCGGGAAAGTGGTCGTGACGGTCTGAGTGTCAAAAGGGGGAAAGGAAGCCAGGTTCCAAGCGAGGTCAGTCAACCCCCTTCGATCTTCGCCTTGCCCTGAATCTCGGCGAAGGCCTCGTCGATGTCGCCCTCGGCCTCGATCGTCGGGGGAAGCGCAAGGCATCCGAGCGTTCTCTGTCCATCCAGGGGGCACCTGGACGGATCTTGGGCGACATCTCACACAGGAGGATTTCGACAGGTTCGGGGTAACTCTTCTGCCCGATGGACGGATTGAACAACGCCCGGATAGCCCCTACAGGTTCAGAACGGTCCCACGGGGGGCGGCGACGACGATCTGGCGCGCAACCAGTCCTCAACTCGACGGCAAGGGCGGGGTTTATTGCGTCGACTGCGCCCTTGCCGAGGTATCGGAAACGGAGCTCCACCAGGAGAGCGACATCGCCGCCTACGCGTGCGATCCCGAACTCGCCGAGCGACTCTGGGTATTGAGTGAGGAACTGACCGGCGTTCGATTCCGACCGTTGGGATCTCTCTGGTCCTTTGTGCCGTGGGAGGTTCGGGTCGGTATGTGTTGACCTTGGCGACCGGCGATCATGACCCAGACGCCGGTCGTAATGTCATCTGGATTCTCGCTCGCCCCCAAAAAAGAGGCGAGCGAGGAAGGACTTCAGGACGCTCTGGGATCTTGGCTCACTTCGAGAAACTCAACCCCGGCGCTTCTGGGCCATCGCCATTGATTCGGAAGGTCATGTGATTGGGGTCGATCCAACTCACGCGTCCCACCAACTCCGGTCCTTTGTCCTGGGTGAGCGAGAGTAGGCCGTCCTCGTAAGAAGAAGTCCCCGTGAAGCTTTGCGCCTTGCCCTTTTGGCTCACCTCCCAGGTGAACGGTCCACCTGGCTGAATGGACAGGCGGATCGAAGTGTCGGGAGTGGGCTTGGCTGTCCAGGCCCCGTCGATCGTCGTTCCGGCGGGAGGGGGCGTCTCGGCCGTGGCGGGGGCGGGACTCGAGCTCGGCGCTGGCGCCGATGCCGTTGCGGGCTGCTCGGCCCCAGGTTCAAGTTGGTGAAGGAGCTTCGCCGACAGAGTGTCGCTGGGCATCAGCTTCACGACGTTCTTATAGGTCGTGGCCGCCGCGTCGGTATGACCCGCCGTCAAGTAGTGATAGGCGAGTACGAAGCGGGGCGCGGCTGCGTCGGGATTCGACTTGCAGTAGGCTTCCAACGCGCGGAGTTGGGTGGTGTAGGGGTCGGGGCCCGAGTAGAGCGAGATCAGGGTGGTCCAATCCCAGCCGGGTCCGACCGACAGCACGGCGTAGAGCGAAGCGGCGGCCTCGTCGTATTGGCCCAGCGCGAACAGACAAAGACCACGGAACTCGTGGAGGGCCGTATCATTGGGCGCGGTCGCCAGCGCGTCGCCGGCAAGCTTCAACGCGAGCGTGTAATCCCCTCGCTTGAAGGCGTCTCGCGCGGAATCGAACGTGGTCATGGCGGGGCTGGCCTCTGCCTCGGCCGGTGGGGCCGACATCGTGTCGATCGGCTGGGAATAGTCGTAAGCCACGTTCATCGCCGGCTGATCCACCCCTGCGACGGGCGTCGCATAGTAGGGATTCGCGTAGGGCATGTAGCCCATGCTGTAGAGGGCCGAGCCCGAGCCCCAGGCCGTCAGGCCCCAGCCCAGGCCCACACCCGAAGCGACGCCCAAGCCCCAGGCGGCCCAGTTGGATTGATTCCAGCCCCACCCGCCGTGTCCGTTCCAATGACCGTGAACCCAGCCGGCGTGGTAACCTTCGAAGGAGTTGTATCCGTAGGGCCGCGCGGCGGAGACTCCGAATCCCCTCGCGGCGAACGCTTCGCCATGACTCACTCCCACTGCGCCACGCTCACCGGCGCGGAAAGCGCCTCCTGGTCCAACCCCAGCCACACCGCGTGCGCCCGTGGCGAACGCTCCCCCTGGGCCTACTCCCACCGCACCGCGCTCACCAGCGCGGAAGGCACCTCCCTGGCCGACCCCGACCGTGCCGCGCTCACCGGCGCGGAAGGCACCCCCTTGGCCAACTCCGGCTACGTTGCGCCCGCCCGTGGCGAAGGCCCCGCTTTGGCCGGCTCCGACTGCTCCGCGCTGGCTCGCTTGCACCGCGCCTCGCTGCCCGATCGCAGTGGCCGACTGAGAACGCCCCGCGACGGTCCCGCGGGGACCAGACGCGACCCCGACACTCGAACGGCCACCAATGGCGTTACCGTACGGACTGACGACGCCGCCGGCGCGTCCCACTTGCGTGGCGGTCCGTCCACCGGGCGTCGTGACCTGGACTCCGCCGATGGCTCGCCCCGCCCCACCACCGTACGGCCCCTTGACCCCCGCCCCCGCGGCGCCGTAGTTGATCGTCGACCCTCGTTGCGTGGTGTAGGAGCCCGACCTCGTCCCGTGCGCGGTGTTCGCAGCGCCTCGATAACTCGTCCCACCAACGCGACCGGGTGAGCTAAACGAGGGGGTGCGGCTGTAGGAACCCATCCCGCCGACACGTGCGCCTCCGTAGCTCCCGCCATGGAATCCGCCTCCACCACCCCCGCCTCGGAATCCACCTCCTCCACGTCCCCCGCCCCCTCCAAAACCGCGCGCGAAGGCATTTTCTTGGCAGTTGGCCGCCATCAGAAAGGCACAGAACACGATGATTGTCACGTTGCGGCTCATCGCGGGCTCCTCGGGCTAGATGATGGAGGGGAGATGGGACGGCCGGTTGAGACTGAAGCCGGAGCGGGAGGCACGCGAACAAGCGTGTAGGAAAGTCCATCAGGGATGATCTGGTCTCCGATCACCCGGTCAGTCGAGGTCCAGCGTACGAGGTCGGAACGCTCTCTCGTCATGGTATTCGTCCCCGAGGCGGTTTTCCCCTCGGGTTGAACCCCCGTGTGCTTCACGACCCAGCGCTCACCGTCACGCGTCCACCACCCCTCGCCGAAGCCTCCCGCGGTGTCGAACTCCCAAGACCTGATCTGGCGGGCGATGGGGTCCCAACCAATGCGCTGGGAGACCGAAAGCACGGCCTCTCCATTTTGGTGAACGGTGAACGACCGGAGCAGGTAGTTCTCATCGTCCGACCATCGGCAGTTGAGCCGGACCAGCGAATCCTCGCCTTCGTCAACCCACTCGCCGACCATCCATTCCAGGTCCATCAACCGATCATGCGGCGAGACCATGGGGTCAAGGTCGTCACGGACGCTCGAGACCAGCCAACGACCGTCGCGCTTAACGTAGACGATCGAGTAGAGGCGGGACCGTGGAGCCCCCTCCTTGGGCGTGACGACCGACCGGCCATGCTCCTGAGCGACGTCGGGACTGAGCGATCGGATCGAGAAGATCTCCAGCTCGATCTTCGCGCCCTGGTCGTCGGCGAACATTTCGGCGAACCCTTGTTCGATGACCTCCCGGCCCTGGTAGAGTTCTCCCTCGGCATCCACGACTTCGGCATCCTCGGTAAAGTGGGCGGCGATCGCCTTGCTATCCCCCTTGTTGAAGTCCCGGACAAAGGTTTCCTCAAAGGCCCTGATCGTCTTCTCAACCTCGGTTAACCCCTCGGTTTTCGCGGACTCCGCAATGTCCTCGACCGCCGGATCCTGACCCGTCTTCTCAGTCGGAGCCTCGGCGGTCGCTTCGGATCCAGCCTGACGCGGCTTGTCCTGACTTTGAAGTTCTCGAACGGCTCCGATCAAGAGCAGCAAGGCAATCGGAGCCACAACTCCTCGCACGGTACGTGAGCACATGGGTCCATGACCTTCCCCTGGCGAGGGGCTTGAAGTGTCAACCGGCCACGCCTACGTGAATGCATGCCGGGAGGCCCAGGTCTCGATGGACCCGGCCAGGATCAGGGTCCATCGACATGGTACGGACTACAAATGACTCTGCCGCGGGCCCACTGCAAACCCAAAGCCCGACCCATCACGGCCGATCGAGTTGTGGGAGAATTGTCGATGTGTATTGCCCCTCAAGAGCAAGTCAACTCGATACTAATCGGGTCCGACCACGCCGACAAGACCCGAGGCGCGTCAAGTCTCTAAGATTAGATACCGCGAGACGAGGCTGAGGCGGAAGTCCCGCGAAAAGTGTCCCCGTCTCCAACGCGTTGAGAGCGGGTCGGAGTGATCGTTGTGCTGAGGGTAGGCCAGAGGGGCTTCAAAAAAACATCTTGATCGATGGAGTGTGAGCGGTGTTGGCGCGGTCAAGATTCGCGAGCGATTGGTCATTCCGCCAGATACGGTTTCATCTATTTCAGAAGATAAATAGGATGGTCGCGCGCGTTCAAAGACTGTCAAACCATCCCGTAAGGCAATCCCTGGTCACAACCAGCAACGACGGTCCTCAATGATGGGATGGTACGGCAGGACCAGAGGTAAGAGTGACTCAACGGTGGGTTCGCTCGTTCGGCGCATGAAAAAAGGACTCACGCCGAATCGACGTAAGTCCCCTTCTCATCAATGCCGGAGACAGGACTTGAACCTGCACGGGCATGGTTAGCCCACTAGCCCCTCAAGCTAGGAATTCGGTCGGCATGATTTGGGCACCTCGCGAGATAACACGGTAAAAACCAGGGAAATCACGCGGAATGCTCACCGACCCTATTCCGGTTCAAACCAGGTTCAGACATGGTTTAGGGTCGCGACTGTGGCTTTTTTGTGGCTTCGCTTCACGGCTTGCCTTCGTCTGTGTTGCCGAATCGCTACACAGCGTCCGTTCACCAACTGGCCTTGCGTCAACTGGTGAATTTGATCAGGATAACGCGTATGAGAAATCCAGGGGTTTGGATTTCGCATGCCGGTGGGGGTGTTAGGGAGGGTGTGCTGTGAAGCGCGATATGGAGTTGGTGTTTCGGATTTTGGAGGCGGCCGAAGCAAGCCCTAAGAGAGAGGTGATCTATCCGGATCTCGGACTTCAGGACAGCCAGGCAACTGAGGAGGTGGCATTGTACCACCTGAAATTGTTGATCGACGGCGGGTTCCTCAAGCGGTCGGACAATAATGTTGTCATCGACGAGATTATGTACCATCCATTCGGCCTGACATGGTCAGGACACGAATTGCTTGAACGACTTCGCCAACCACGGTCAACAACTCCGGCTCGTGACAATGTTGCCAGGTTTGCTTAACGGAACGGGCAATCCGACTTTGCAAACAAAAACGCCCGGCCGCTCACTCGAGCGCCGGGCGTGTCGTGCTGAACTGGGGCAACATTCGTTATCCGTCAGTCTCCCCCAACCTCTTGAACGCCTGGTGATGTTCCTCGGCAACGCGGACCAACTCCGCGCCCAGCTTCTCTTTGCTCCACCCCGGCTCAAAGCTCCACTTACCCTTGTTGATCGATGCGAGTGTCTGATGAAACCGAAGGATCCGGGTTCCCCCGGTGATTAACGAGGTGTCGACGTCGACCAAGTGCCCATCGGCCGCCTCGGCGGTGAAGCCCATTGAAGCGATAGCGTTCTGCCCGTTCGGCAAGGTGAGCCGGACGGACGGAGTCTCAAAGAAGCTGGCCGAGGCAAAGAGCATGAGTCCGACGAACGCTAAAGCGGCTATGCCATTCGTCGCCACGTCAAAGATGGCTTCCCGATCCCACTTCACTTCGCACCTCCGTTCTTCCCTTTCTCTCGCGTCCACCACTGCGACTCCCAGGCCTTTCGGCAGAACTCCCGGCCGATCCGCTCGAAGCTATAACCCGGCTCGAGATGCGTGCCCTTCTCGTCAACCGCGGCGACCGTCTTCCCGTCCAAGTCGATCCACGTGACGCCGTGCGTCTCTCCGTCCGTCCTGATGACGATCGGGCGACGCTCGGGTGCCTGCGTCGGCTCGCGCGACCAGCCGAGCACTTGGACGTCGTTTGTGTACGGGACGGGTTTGGCTGAAGGCATGCTCACGATCGCGCCCACAACTCCAAGCCAAATGCTGAGGAGCGTCAGCTTGACCCATTGATATCGATCCATCTCTCACCCCAAATAAAAAACCGCCCGCCAAACGACGAGCGGTGAACCTCGGATTCGATCAACTCACTCTTCGCCGACGAACCTCAATGCATCGGCCAGGACTTCACCCCGGCCCGTGAGCTTGTAGAAGTTGTGTTTGCCACCCCGGCGGCAGGCCACCACCCCGCTGGCCCGAAGCAAGGCGAGATGATGGCTCGTTGCCGGTTGCGACTGAGCCAGCCGCTCGCAGATCGCCCCGACATGCTCTTCGCCCCGCTCCTTCAGGATCAACAAGATCCTTGCCCGCGTGGCGTCCGCTCCCAGCCGAAGCAAGTCGGCCGCGCGTTGCGCGTCGATCTCGACCGGCTTCGGAGCAGCCTTGACCTTCGCAATCTTCTTCGGCTTCTCAACAACAGCAGTGCTCATATCGAAACTCCCATGAGACCAATACATCAAGTGTCAAGCGACACAAATATGTATCGGGATTCACGGGAAAGCAAATCAGCTCTTGCCCCCCTTGAGGCCGGGCTTGGGTCGGTACTGCCGATTGCGCCTCTTCTTCAACTCGGCCGCTGTTGGCTTGGGGATCACCTCATCCCTTCCGCACCGATCACAGCCCAGACAGTATTCATGTGGTTCAAGCTTTGAGTTGTTGCAGAACGTGCAACGACTCCCCTTGTCCGGCCGACCATGCCAGGTTCGAGACTCGCCGACCAATCGCGAGAAGGTGTAGCGTGGGCCTTCCCAGGGGTTGCCCTGACTGACGGGAACGGGAGCCTGTTCGACCTCGGTTTTCGGCGGCAAATCCGTGAACGTGGTGTGCAACTTCGCCCACTTTGCGTTCGCGCGACGAGTCATCCGGTCGATCGCCTCGAGCCCGCGCCACGTCTTCGCCTCGACCCAAAGCTCGTGCTCAACCCCGTGCTGATCGCGATAGCGGTACAGTTTCGCAAGTGTCCCCGTGCTCATAGCAAATCACCATTCCATGATTTTGTCTAAGTCATGTGACATACTAATCTTATTATGAGTATCGCACACATTTTGGTTGTGTGCGGTGTCCGAAGCGAAGCTAAAACGGGTTCCTGGCTGGAGTCAGATCATGCCGACCGTCAGACATTCTCGTGAAGTTCAGGCCCGCCGCATGCGTCTCGCATTCGAGGCCGCGTTGGCTCGTGGCTGGGATCGAGAGATGGTTTGCGCGCAGGTTGGCATCTCAATATCCACATTCACGCGGCTCTGCCAGGAACGCCGGCGATTGCGGAAGCCCCCAAAACTCTTAGAGATCAACCGATGAACCCATCCATTCCCGTCCCAACGCCGGCTTATGCTTCGCTGGTCGCCGCGGCGACTCTGGCCACCGAAGAGCAGATCATTGACGAACGCGCCAGCGGACCAACTCTCCCGCCAGGCGCGGCCGCATTCCCTCGCATCAGCCTGCCCGTTGAGATGCTGGCCGAGACCGTGGTCAAGCTGGCCCTGGCCCAACTCGCGAAGCAAATCGGCGGTGCGGCCGAAGACTTCGTCGAGACCCACAAAGACCGGATCTTGCGAGTCGTGCCCGGTGCCGTGCTCGACCTAAACCGACATCTCCTGGACGTGCTCCAAGACTGATCCGACCGCCCCTCTGAATTCTCGCTCCCCTCTCGACTCGACACCTGGTGATCACCTCATGAGCGCCGCGCTGCCGACCTACACCCGAATCTGCTTTGAGCGACAAGCCGCTATCTCGGTCGAGGCCGGTGTAGCCCATCAAAATCGTCTGTGCTTATGTGGTGATCATCAGCCCGAACGCGCCGCGCTACTTACGGCCAGCCACTGGAACCCTAGTCAGGTCCTGCGGATCAAGTTCAAGGGTGGCACGGTCGACGCCCGCAAAGACTTGATGGAAGCGGCGAAGATCTGGCAAACGTATGCCAATATCCGTTTCAAGCAAGTCCTCGTTGGCCAGGCCGAGATCCGCGTGACCTTCGATCCGCGCTCCGGCTCCTGGTCCTACCTCGGGACGCAATGCCTTTCGGTGCCAGGCTCACAGCCAACCATGAACATCGGTTGGCCCAATGACCCCGCGCGAGACCTTCACGAGCTCGGCCATGCCCTCGGCCTGGTCCACGAACACCAGCTTCCCGACGCGGCAATCCCCTGGAATCGCGATAAGGTTCTCGCCTACTACGCGGGGGCACCAAACTACTGGCCGGCCGCGCAAACGATTGCGAATGTGCTTGATCGACTTGACTCGCGAACTCTGACCAATGGGGGTTACGATCGGCTCTCGATCATGCAGTATCCCGTCCCGCCGGAACTCCTGAGCGATCCACGGAAAGCCATCGGATGGAACCTCGCCCTCTCGGAGGGGGACAAGCGGTTTATCTCAACCATTTACCCGCGTTGATATCAGGTGAAATCAAATCAATCCGACCATGCCGAGATGGGAGGAGATCATGAATGGTCTGGTCGACGGCATGCCGCGTGGCGTCTCGATCCCGCGTGGCTCGTTTCCGACCCTGGGAAATCTGGCGCGGAGCGTCCGATCAATGAGCTGGCCAGATGCCCTCACGTCCTCAACCATCGCCTCGTCCGTGTGCGGCATGGTCGCGCAAGCCGTTGACCTGCCCAGTCAGGTCACCTGGTCGTTTGTTGCGCTCTCGCTGATCCCATGCGTAACGCTCCTGATCCGCGCGGTTTACAGCTACCAGGTCCGCAAGATCGAAAGCAAAGAGCGTCTCGAAATGATCAAGCGTGGACTGGTTCCGCCCGCCAGCCGGATCGAGCCGATCGGCCATCCGGAAGAGCCGAGAAAGGGGAAGGGTTGATGGGCCGCACCGGAACCAGCAAGGGTGACACGAAAGCCTATTGCGAGTCGCCTCGCTGCAAGACGCCAAGCTCGGCGGTCAAATATGACCGTTTGCTCAAGAAACATCTCTGCAATATGTGCTGGGTGAACACGCCCATGCCGAAACCGCCCGGACGGTAAGACGACTTCGAAAGTTATAAGTCAACTCCGAAGCCTTTACGCCGTCTTGCGTCGACTTATAAACGACTCATAGACGGCTCATAGATCGCGACTCAGTGCGGACGAAGACGACATGGCTCGACCGAAGAAGGTCATTGACGAAGAACTCGTTGCCCAGCTTGCTTTCGACGGTGCCAGCAACCGCGAGATCGCCGCAATCGTTGGATGCGACGACAAAACGATTGCCAACCGTTTTTCCGCATTGGCTGCCAAAAAGCGTGCGGAACGACGCGTCCAATTAAGGAAAGCTCAGACGTCTGCCGCGCTTGCCGGCAACGGCACGATGCTTGTCTGGCTCGGCAAGCAAGAGCTCGACCAGCGCGACCGAATCGTGGTTCAGCCTCCCTCGGATAACACGCCGCGGATCAAGACCCCGCACTATGACAAGCGACTCGATAGCGCCAAACGAAAACCCAAGTGAGCGGGTCGATATCCGCCTGGTCCGCGCCCTTTCCGAAGGCTCACTTCCTCGCGACCTCCTGATCTGCGGGCCGGCCGGCACCGGCAAGACCTGGTCGATCCTCTCGGTGATTCATCAGCTTGCCGCCGACTATCGCGACCTGCGAATCCTGTTCGTTCGCCAGACGCGGGCCAGCCTGACTGATTCAGTCATGGTGACGCTCGAACAGGAGATCCTCCCCGCCGATGGGCTCGAAGGGGTTGCTCAGGGCGCGACGCGCTCGCACCGGTCAAGCTATCGGTATCCGAATGGATCCGAAATCGTTCTGGCCGGCATGGACAACCCGACGCGAATCACCTCGACCGCGTGGGATCTGATCTTTGTCAACGAGTCGATCGAGCTTCAAGAGGACTCGTGGGAGACCCTGGCCTCTCGACTCAACCGCCCTGGTCGCGATCCCCAGTGGGGTTATCTGATCGGGGATACGAACCCCGGCGACCCCGCCCACTGGCTCAAGAAGCGGTGCGACAAGGGGCAAACGACCCTTTGGAACACGAGCCACGAGGCCAACCCGGCGCTCCATGACGGTGAGAACTGGACCGAGGTTGGTGAACAGTACCTCGGTCGACTTGGCACACTTCAGGGAACACGCCGCAAGCGGTACCTGATTGGAGTCTGGGCGGCCGGCGAAGGGGTTTGGTTTGAAACCTTCGATGATGTTCACCAGTCAGTCTTGGCCGAATACGACCCCGCCTACCCGGTCCACTTGGCGGTCGACTCGGGCGTCCATACCGGTGCCGTCTGGTTCCAAATCAAATACGACAAAGAGACCGACGAAGCCCGCGTGAACATCTTCGGGGATTACTACTCCGAGAAGGTCCCGGCTTACGACAACGCCAAGGCGATCCTGGCCAAGGGCAAGGCGCTGTGCGGCGGCAAGGTCGACCGATGCACGACCGACCCCGCCGGCAAGTCTCCCAGTGCGGTTAGCAACTCAACGGTGGCGAGCGAGTACAAGCGGGCCGGCCTGAAGCCCGACTTCTGGCCGAGTTTCCCCGGTAGCGTGCTGGCCGGCCTCACCCTTGTCGAAGGCTTTGTGTCGACTAGCCCGCCAGACCTGATCGTCCACCCGCGTTGCCATGATCTGATTTCCGCGTTCTCGAACTACAAGCGAGCGAAGCGGGCGGGCCAGTGGATCGACCGACCGGAAGATCCGCAACACCCCTACGAAGATATGCTCGATGCCCTGCGAGGTGGCTTGCTCGACAAGTTCCCGCAAGGCCGCAAGCCTAAGCTTGTCCTCCGCAATATGAACATCAACCGGCTGAGGTATTGACGTGGCGCTCGACCAGAAAAACGGGAATGCCCTGGTTGAACGTCGTCATCCCGAGTGGCGTGAACACCAGAAGCGCTGGCGGTGGCTGCAAGACTCGCTCGAAGGGGGCGAGCGGTATCGGCACGCCGATTACTCGCTGGATCCGACGCGGCCGTTGCCGGTCGGTTATCAGCAGTGGTATCAGGTCGGCTCGAACCGAGGGCGCTCGGTGGCCTGCGGCAAATCCAATACGGATCCAACGACCGGCGAGATTTATCCGTTCACTTATGGCCAGATCGTTGAGCGAAATCTGGTTCCCCACCTCAATGAGATGGGTGAGGCGAACCGCGATCTCTATACGATGCGGCTCCATCGCACGCCGGTGCCGACCAACGTTCCGCGTGCGGTCAACTCTCACCTGGGACGCATCTACTCGAAGGAGATCAAGCGAGCGGGGCCCGCCGACCTCGAAGCCTGGTGGCGAGATATTGACGGCCGAGGCACCCCGTTTGACCGGTGGATGCAAGAGGTTGTTGCTCCGCTCTTGCTCGTGCTCGGCCAGATCGACATGGTTCTCGACTTGCCGAAAGCTGTCTCTGGTCAATCTGTATCGACCAAAGCGGACACAGTAGACCTAAAGCAAGACCAGTGCAAAGCCGGCTTGATCCTTCCCGAAAACCTCGTTTGGTGGCGGAAGGGTGAATACGGCGAATACCTCGAAGCCTTGGTTCTCGAACGCCTCGAAGGCCAACCGTTCTATCGCCACTGGACTCCCGAGTCGAGCGATCTCTACGACCCGCGGGGCAACCATGTCGAGGCGGGAAGCTACGAGCACAAGCTTGGATATGTGCCGATTGTTCGCGTGTTCGATCGCAAGAAAGTGCGATGCTCGAACGTTGGGCATAGCCAGTACGAGTCGATCGCCGAGTTTCAGCTCGCGATCTACAACGGCCGATCAGAACTGATCCTGGGCGACGTCCAGCAGGCTCATTCCATCCTTCAGGGGGATGAGTCTTACATGGGCCAGGATAGCGAGTTCAACCTCTCGCCTGGCAGCGCCTTCCCCGCCTCGAAGGACAAGGCTCCCTGGAGCTTCGTCGATCCTCCCAAGGGCGCCCAAGAGGCCGTCCGGCAACACATCCTCGACTACCAAGATGAAGCCGATCGGGACGCCCAACTCCTGAAGCCCGCCGGCATGACGACCGGCACGACCGTCGCTCAAAGCGGCATCTCGAAGATCGCCGATCAGGCCGATGGCAACGCGATGCTGGCTCAACGGGCTGCAACGCTCGAACGGGCCGAACTACTGGCCTCGCGCTTCGCCCTGGCGGCCATCCGGCGTGCCAAACCCGAGTTGATCGCCGACGAGATCATCGTCCAGTATCCGAAGCAATTCGACCTGTACGCGGCGAGCGATCTGGCCGATGCCCTCGACGATATTCAGCGCGTGATTCAAACGGCCGGGAAGCTGCCCGAGACCGAGACCGAGCTCTTGCAGCGGCTGGCCGCGGTGGCTCTCCCGGGTCTGCCCGACGAGCGACTGAAGGTCATTCGCGACGAGATCGCTCTGGCCGTCAAATCCCAAGCCCAATCCCAGGCTGAGGCTCAACTCGCCTGATTTCCTTTGCGAGCGTAAATATGAGTGATACCCCGCTATTCCCCGAAACTCCGGCGGCGGAAACCCCGCCACTGACCGAGAAGCCCGCGCCTCCCCCGGCTCCTGCCCCACCAGCAGTCAATCCCCTGGCGGCTGACCTGGCTGCGGCCCGATCAAAGCTCGCGGAGTACGAGAACCGCGACAAGACCGAGGCGGAAGCCAAACGGCTCGCCGAAGAGAAAAAGCTCGCGGAGAAGGGGGAGTTCGACAAGCTCATCAAGCAGCGAGACGAGCAGCTTGAAGCCGAGCGAAAGCGAGCGGAAGACACAATCAACCGCTCGAAGAAGCTGGCGATCAAGAGCGAGATTCACGCAGCGTTCGCAGGTCACGACCTCTACGAAGGGTCAGCCGAAGACCTGCTCAAGCTCTGGTCTGACGAGTTCGAGGCCACGGCTGACGGTGACTCGTGGGTCGTTCGCTCGAAGGATGGCCGACCGGTCAAGGATGTGATCAACGAACGGCTTGCGAGCCCCCGCTACTGGAACCACGTCAAGGCGACTGCTCGGAGCGGCGCCGGTGGTGGCAACGGACACGTCCCTGCTCCCACGCCTCCGAGCGATCCCAACGCCGAGCCGAAGAACTACGAAGAATGGAAGAAACGGGCTCTCGGGACCGACCAACGCGATAGCGGCCTGACGGTCGGCCTGGCCGGTCGGCGCAAGCCGAAGTAATCGTTCTTGATTCTGTTCGCCTGTATTTGTGTTGATGTTGATTTGAGCGTAATCGCGTTCGCATGAACGCAGAAAGGTTGACGCCGATGGCGTTCACTTCCGGAATCCAAAACCCCTACACGGTGAACGGCATCACGGTTACACCCGTCTATGCGTTCGCCGCGGAGTGGTTTCTCAATCGCACACCCCTGATTACCCGCCTTGTTCCCAAGGCCGAGGGGGCGGACCGGTTCAAGATCACCAACGACCGATTCCGGCCTTCGACCAATCAGCTCGCTGAGGCGCTGGACGGTTCCGAAACCGACGTGGACGTTGATGACGCATCCATGTTTCAGTCGGGAGATATCATCGAGGTTGACAGCGAGACGATGCTGATCACGGCCGTCTCGGCCAGCCCGTCCAACACGTTAACCGTCACCCGAGGATACGCCGGCACGTCGGCCACGTCGCATAACGATGACTCGATCGTTTATGTGATCGGCAACTCCCGGACCGGTGGCGAGGTGGACGTCGACGGCATCAGCTATACGCCGACCGCCGTGGACCAGCATCTCCAGACCTTCCAGCATCCCTACCAGATCGGGGGATCGCTGGCGACCAACACCGCCGTGGCCCTGCCTGCTGGCATCCCGAATTGGGTTAAGCGCGAGCAGCTTGCCGCGATGGAACGAGTCATGGAGGACGCCGAGCGGACCTACTACTACGGCCGAGGCGTGGCCCGTAACGGCACGTCGACCCGTCCGGCCATGTACGGGCTCCGTTCTCTTTTGACCTCGAACAACACCGTCAGCCCAGTGAACGCGGCGGCGTACAAGCCCGAGGACTTGATCCGCGATACCGTCCAGAAGTGCCTCGACGGTGGTGGCGACCCGGATATTCTCCTGGTCTCGACCGACTTCCTCACCGGGTTCGCGACCTGGGGCCATGCGGCAATGCGGATCGACGCAGGCGAAACCGAGTTCGGCACGCCGATCCGTGTCCTTGAGGTTCCGTTTCTCTCTGGGATGTCGATTGTTCCCGCCCCCTTGCTCCGCACTGGCTCGGTGTTCTGCTTGACCTCTCGTGAGATCACCCAGCGGATCAAGCGAGCCATCCACGACAAGCCGCGTGGCTCGCGTGGTGACGCGGTGGAGGGGGACATCATCGCCGAGCAGGCGATCGAGGTCGAGAACGAGGCTCATCACGCGTATGTGACGGGAATCACCGCGTTCTCGGCGGCGTAATTTCCGCCCCGAGAGGATCCCACTGAACGCCACAAGCCCCGACTCGCTATCGGGGCCCTTCAGGTAACGACATGGACATCTACCAATTCACCGGCTGTTCGCCCTTTGTCGAGCGGGCGGCCGATTCTCTCGGCGTGACCGACGCCAAGGTTCGAGCCCAGGCTCGAACCCAAGTGGCGGTCTCCCGGGCGCAAACCTCGATTGGCCAGGCCTGCGCCGCCAAGCCTGAGCATCGGCAAGCCATGCTCGACGAGGCGATCAAGTGGCGGCTGATCACAGCCATCGCCCTGGCCGGGCTCGACCTGGCCATCGCTGAGGCCATTGAAAAGTTAGGCATCGAGGTTCAAGAGTCCGAGCCTGAACCCGATTCGAACACCGACGATGCCGAGGCCGAGGACGGCAACGACGTCGAAGCCGAAGCCGAAGCCCTTCCGCCTCGCCAATCCACGCCCCGACCCTCGCGTAGCAGGAGTCGATAATCCATGGCGCAAGCCAACTATGTCAGTCCGTCGATCCGTGCGTCGGGCACCACGTTCGCGCAACTGCGAGCCGGTGGCCTGGCGGCGATGATCGCCCGGTTCATCTCGGCCAACGCGGCGCTTTCGGCCAAGGCCGCCCCCACGGTTTCCGCGACTGGCGGTGGCGCGACTGGCGGCCTGCTCGAAGCGGGAAGCTACACGTTCCGGCTCACCGAGGTCACGGGCTTCGGCGAGGGTCCGCCCTCGACGGCGAGCTCGAGCACGTCGGTTTCGGCAACCAACATCCCGCGCGTCACGATGGCCGCCCTGAGTACGGGAGCCTCGTCCCGCCGACTCTACATTCACGACGGGACGATCGAGCGGCTGTACGCCACGGGGATCACCACCACGACATATGATTGTGCCGTGGCCCTGGCCGATTCCGTGGTTCCCACCGCGTTCAGCCCACCGGCCGTCGATTCGTCCGGCGCAAACGCGATCCAAGGGGTGTTGGGTCAGCCAATCCACGGGCAAATGCAAGAGATATGGAAGGCGATCACGGACAACCTCGACGGCTTCACTTCAGGCAAGCCGGTCTCGGTTGAAGAAATCCGCTCGCGACACCTGAAGCTCGCCGCGGCACTCAAGACCTACGCCACCGCGATGGACGAAATCGGCGTCCTCCTGGCGGCGAACCCCGGCACCATCGGCGTGGCCACCAGTCCCAGCGGCGACAAGATCCTCCGGCGGACCTTCTCCTGATGGCCACACTCATCGCACGATCCGGCCCCATTCGCCCTGGGGCCAACCCGGTCCACGTCATCCTGGCTGGCGTGGATACGGAGTGGGTCCAGGGCCTCCCCGGCGAGCCGGAATTCACCGCCCAAGGGGCGGCCATCGAGGATCAATCGGTTCTCTCGGCGACCTCGGCGCTCTTGACACTCGCGATCGACGCTGATGCGACCAGCGTTGTGATCACCGATCCCTCGACCGAGGAAACCGCCACACTTCGCATGTCCGGCCCGGCCCTGGGTCGACTGCCTTACCGGCGCAAACGATGACCCTCGACGACCTCGAAAAGAAATCCGCCGCGCTCGACAAGCTGCGGATGCGTTGGTTTCACCGGGTCATGCCGGGCATCCAAACCCGCCTCGGTGACGCTCACGCCCACGCGGAGCGAGCGATCACAGCCACGCTCAAAGCCACTCCCGAGGGCCGCCCCACGGCGCGGAAGGCGGCCAGTTCCCCCTCGTTTCAAGCGGCCAACGCGCGTATCGACGAACTGCTCGAATGGCTCGCCGGCCCCTCGGTCGACTCACTGCAAGGCTCCATTCGAGACGCCCGCGAAGACTTCTATCGCGAAGCCTTCAAGCTTCACAAGCCACTGATCCCCCCGGCGTTCCTCGTCAGTTCGACCCCTGAGCCGACCGCCGAAAACATCCGACTCTTTCGCGGTGCGCTGATCCACGGTTACGACCTTCGACATGAGCTTTCCGGCCCATTCGACACGGCCAAACGCCAGCTTGCGGCGTCAGTCAATCAGGCTGGCAACCGTGCGGCCAGCGGGTCAATCGAGACCGATATCCTCGACACCTGGCAGCGACAAGCCTTCTCGTCGATTCGTGCGGCTGTGCTGCGGTGTTTGACCGATTCGGTCGAGTTCGCGGACACGGAAGCGAGCCGGGATTTGATCAACCCTGAATACCTGGAAGACGAGTGACCATGGATTTTCGAATCAACACGTACAAGCACATCCAAGCGGTTCAGCGGCTCATGGGAAAGGTTGTTCGCAACCTTTGGGAGCGAATGCTTCTCCATGATCAGTCGAAGCTTGAATCACCCGAGGCAGACTACTTCGACGCCTTCACGCCGAAGCTCGCCAATTCGACTTACGGCTCCGAGGAATACAAGGGCTTCCTGGCGGCGATGAAGCCCGCCCTGGATCACCATTACGCGGCCAACAGCCATCACCCTGAACATTACCGGTGGCGATGCGGCGTGTGCGAGCGTCGGCATACGGATGCTGAGTGGGAGATTGCTCCTCAGGGGCCAAACGACTCCGGTCAACGTTACTGCATGAGTTGCTGCGACAACGGGATGATCTACGAAGCGGCCCTTGTGTCGGAAACCGATAAGGGCCTGCACGGCATGTCGTTGCTCGACCTGCTCGAAATGCTCTGCGACTGGAAGGCCGCAACGCTTCGGCATAACGACGGCGACATCCGCAAGTCGATCGAGATCAATCAGCGACGCTTCGGCTACTCCGACGAGCTCAAGCAAATCCTGCTCAACACGCTTCCGTTGATTGAAGACGGGAATTCCGACTGGGGACCTGCTCTTGGAGGCTGAGGCCACCATGTTCCGCCGCTCCCAACTCCCCGCCGATCTGATCGAGCGCATCCAAACGGCGTTCATCATCTTCGTGATTCTCCTGATCTGCGGCCTCATCGCTCTGATCAAAGCAACCTACTGGGCGCTCGTGCTGTGGTCGGCTCACTGGATGATTGGAGATTGATGGATATGTCGTCGCGTGATGCCGATATCACTCTGGTCGTGAGATGTTTACTCGTTGGTCTGGGCATGTGGAAACTGATCGAGCTAGCCTGGCCCGAGTTCGATTGGATCAACGGAATCTAACTCGTACGTGCGGATGAATTGATGTGACTGAACGAGCGAAGACAGTCGGCGACTTGATTGACCGATACGACAAGATGACAGAGCTTGTCGAACACCTGGATTGGCTGATCGGCACGATTCGCTTTCGAGGCGATCTGTCGGCAGCCTGCCACGATCGATCTCAATCGCTCAAGGAATCCCTACTCCTTCAGATGACGGATACCGCCGACTGGATCATCGCGGCCCTTCAGCCTCTTGACGTCAGCAAACAAACCGGGCCCATAACGCTCGTCCACAACGGCCGTCTTTATGAGATATCGAGGGATGACGATGGCAGGCCAGGCTCGCGGCCACTATTCCAATCGAAGCCTTCGGCGACTGGTAACCCAACCATTTTGCCGGCGCCAGCAATATGGTCCGCCGATCACTTTGCCGGCGCCGGCAAAATGATCCCGATCAAGGTGACTCGACTCATGCACGACCCCATCTATCTCAATGCGGCCGGTCTCGCACGGCTCACTGGATTGCCCGAGACGTGGATCCAGGAGCAGACCGCCCTCGGCCGGATGCCGTCGTTCGAGACCCCTGACGGCCACCGCTACCACGCCGAGCAGACCGTCGAATTCCTCTCCAATCGATTCGAGATCGAGGTCAACGTAGCGTGGGATCAGATCGGCAAAGACCTGGATGAACTGGCCGAACTGGATGCCTGCGAAGCGAATCCAACCGACTAAGCCTTTTCTGTCCCATCAACCCTCACCGGAATCAACATGCGAATCCCCTTCGTCAGCCCCCGCAATTACTCCCTCGAAGCCGAGGCGGTTGACCCCAAGCTCGCGCTGGCCATTGCCCGGCGCGTCCTGGCTCACTCGGCGACGACTCGGCACGCGAACACACCGGCCGAGCAGATCAAGGCCCTGGAAGCAATCCAGGACTGGGAAGACCTGAAGATCAACGGGGACATCGCTGCAAGCCGGCCCACGTCGGCCCCGATCTTTGATCGGTCGACCCTGCCGAACGACGTGCGAGCGCGTGACCTGCCCGCCTAACTCATGCCCCGCTTCAATTATGTCGGCCAGCCAGGTGAGACCTGGACTAACGACACAGGCAAGGTCCAGTACCAGTTTCACGCCGACTGGCGGAACACCTGCGGCTTATGCGGACAGCTAGATAGCCAGATCGGTTCAAGCTGGCCCATCCCCCTACACAGGGGCTGCCGGTGTTCCCAGACAGCCGTGTACCCTGGCCAGACCGCCGAGCCCTTCACTGACTTCCGCGAAACGATCCGGGGCCTCGACCCCGAACAGCAAGCCCGGGTCGTCGGTGTCTCCAACCTCAAGCTGATCGAATCCGGCGTCGTCGATTGGTCCGATGTGGTGACCAGGGCGAGAATCCGCGATCTCAACGAAGTGGTTGCCCGTCACAAGCTCACCGTTGCCGACCTGACGGAAGCTGGCGTCTCGAAGCACATCGCCGAGGAAGCCTATCGTTCGGTCCACACGCCAGCCCATCAGTTGGCCGCAACGAAGCGACAAGAGTTGATGGATCGGCTGACGGCCAAGGGCTTGGAAAAGGCCGACGTTCGCCGCGCCCTGGCCGAGCGGTTAGCGGTTCGCGTTGGCATCACGGGGCCATCAGGAGCCAGCCAGCCGAACATCTCCCCGGGCACGCCGATGCCTCCCGCGTCCAGTCCCGTCCCGGTTCCCAAACCCAAGCCATCGCCGAAGCCGAAGAGTTCAAAGAAGAAGGTCCCGCCGAGTCCCATGCTGCCGACTCCCATGATCGCAGGTGGTGGCGATGCACCGGTTGATCGAGCCTACCTCGCGAGCCTGGGCGTCAAACCCGAGGCGATCAACGAAAAGCTCGGCCAACCTGTTCCGCCTACCAAGGCTCCCGAGCCAAGGCCCACGAGCGATTACAAGCGGTTCACGAAGATCTCTGACATGGAATCCTGGGGCAAAGCCCACTTCGGTGAGTGGGCCGAAAGCGTCGACCCCTACGAGGCCGAGGCCCTGGGGTTGTACGGTACAACCCTTTATAAGTGGATGAACGGCCAGCTTCGCGGACGAACGCCTGATGAGCCGATTCCCCTGGGTCGAACGGCCGAAGACCTCGCGGAACTCAGTCGGCACGCCGCGAAGGCGTTGAATCGCGCCGAGATTCCGGCCCCCGTCACAGGCTTCCGAGGGGTTCAGGATTTGTCGCTCATCGGTGTGAGTTCGAAGGAGCAGCTCATTCCGGGGCTCCATTTCACCGAGCAGGGCTTCAGTTCAGTTTCGCTCGATGAATCGATCGGGCTTGAGTTTGCCACGAAGAATAATCCGCCGACTCCCACCTTGTTCGAGGTCCGGATCGACAAGGGGATGTCCGGCGGCTACTTAAACGCCGGCGAATTCGCCGAAGCGGCTCGCGAGCGGGAACTGCTCTTCCCACCAGGGGCGGAATATCGTGTACTCAGCGTCGACGAAATCGACTTTGAGGGCCAGAAAGTGGCGAAAGTCGTGGTGGAGCGCGTGAAGTAATGGCTCGAGACTCGACGAAATACGAGTTCGATCTCCCCCTCATGAGCCAGTGCGCGTACTGTCAACATGCGCTCCCTTCCGGCGGCTGCCTGGCCTATTACGACGGAATTCCCGAGGTCTTTTTGACCAACGAACTTGACCACCGCATCCCCTCCGAGGGGGACCGGGGGTTCATCTTCACTCCACGCGAAGACGCCTCGTCCGAAGCCCTCAAGCAGCTCTACGCGGTTCTAGACCGACTCCACGAATAATCAGAGGTCGCACATGACCGCACCTGTTCGCCTCTCGGTCGTGTATGCGACCGACGAGGATATCGTTGCTACGGCTGGGGCTGATTTCGTCAACCTGGCGGCCAAGTCGGCACGGCTGGCGTTGGGCGCTGACGGGTACTTTGATGTCCCTGAGCCTTGGACGCTTCGAAGTCCTTCGACGGACTTCCTCGCGCTCGGCGTCACGAGCAACATGATCATCAATCTGACCGGGCCGAGCAGCCACTTCCGAACCAACGAGCTCCTGGCGGTCGACTCGGCCAGCGGGGATTCCCTTGTGTTGCGGTGGCCAGGCCAGGCCCTCAATGTCGGCTTTCCCCCTGGCCGAACGGTCAACCTGGGCGAAGCGACGGGGGTCAAGTTCGAGATCAGAACCTTGTCCGCACAGATCGAAGACGCGTGCTACGAGATCAACGAACGCTTCGGCATTGATCCCGCCAAAGCATGCCGCTCGCCCGATAGCATCTACGACCAGCGGACGCTCAGGAATATCACCGTCTACTGGGTGCTGGCCAACGCTTACGCGAATGGCACGCGGGACGAGAAGGGGGATTGGAGTCTCAAGGCGGGGCGGTACAAGGGAATGCTCGATGACGCGATTGCCCGGGCATCGGTTCGCTGGGGGCCAACGGGCGACTCCCAACCACCGTCGAATGTCTTTGGGGCGAGGTTGAGGCGCTGACATGTCGACCGAGTACAACATCTACAGCAATGCCGGTGACGGCGGCCCCATCGACTACTCCACCCCGGTCGACACCGTCTCGGCCCTAACATGGGACACGTCCGCACTCACGGCCGGTACCTGGCGGTTCGGCGTTCGCGCGTTCGACACGGTCTCAGGCCTCGAGGAATCCAATGTCGATGCCGTGGTGACGATCGTGGTGAATGGCGACCTCGAAGACGTCTCGGCGGTTCCCCGCGCTCCCGCCGGTCTCTCGGTCGTTCCCGGCCCTGGCGGAACGGCACGCGTCGCGTGGATCTGGCCTCGCGATCGCAATGGTGTACGGGCCGCGAGCTTCAACCTCTACGTCGGCACTACACTAGACTACGCCACTCCTGAGGCCACAATTGCCGCCAATCGGGCTGATGGGCGCTACGAGACGACCGTTTCCGGCCTCTCCGATGGCATCACCTACGCCATCGGGGTTCGGGCCGTTTCAGCCCAAGGCCTCGAAGAATCCAACACCGTCACTGTCTCAGTCACCGGCGACACGACCGCTCCCGATCCCGTGGTCGGGCTCACTTCCTGATTCGAGAGTCGAGCGAACACATGACGATCCCCTTGAATAATGCGAAATCGCATTTGGCGTCGGCGCATGCCTCCGGCTCGGGCACGCTGGTCCTGATGGCGGGCGAGGGCGAGTTCTTCGGCGAACCCTCTCCCGAGGCTCCAATCCGGGTGACGGTTGCCGCGCGCTCCACGCTGTCCAACGGGCAGGTCGGGCCGACATCGCTTCGCACTATCTTCCGTTGCGAGGGACGCGACGGCGACACGCTCACGAATCTGACCCCCATTGAGGGGACCGTCGACCGAAACTACGGACGATTGGATCCGGTCGCGAACTTAATCACTGCGGGGGAATTGACCGACATCTCGGCTGGCGCGACGGCTGCAGTTGATGCGCTTGATGCGATCGCGGTCAAGACAACGGAGATATACGAAGATCCCGATTGGCTTACCAAGATTGCCGCTAGCAAGGTGATTGGCGATATCCCGCAATCCCAAGTCGAAAACCTGATTGGCGATCTGGCTGATTGCGCCAAAACGACCTCGACTTATGCCGATCCCTCTTGGCTCACGTCGCTCGCGGGCTCAAAGATCACGGGCAACATCTCGGGCAATGCGGGCTCAATTACTGGGTCGATTGCTCAATCCCAGGTGACCAATCTGACCACCGACCTGGCCGCGAAAGCCGCATTGGCGGGGGCGGCATTCACCGGAGCAATCTCGGCTCCGCGATTGGATTGCACGGCGAATAATAGCGGTCTTTGGACAAGCAATTCGGGAACGCGAATCTTCACAGATGGCTCAACCACATGGGTGCTTAGAGCAACTTCATCGTTTGCCATCCAGGTGAATGGTACCAATTACATGCAGTTCGATACGGGTGGAGGGCTTCGTGTCTATCAGGCAATGCGACTGATTGCAGTTGCCGATAACACGGCGCAGAGCGGTGCCATCTGGTGGAGCACTAATACCGCCGATGTCTTGTACGCGAAAACGCCATCAAACGTTACTCGTACAGTCTTGTTCAAAGAGACGTTGACGTTACCCGAAATGGCTGACGCGAACATTCCAAGCGGTGGACTTGCATGGTCGACCACTGAGGCCGGAAAGCTGAAAGCCCGCTCGCCTAGCGGCACTCTTTCGACACTCAATTAACACAGGTGAATTCATGCCAATCGAAGCGACCGAGCCAACCGAAATCACGGCGGTCTATGATAAATGGGCGTTCACAATTGCCACGACGGCCTATCCTTGCGCTAAGCCAGGGGAGGCCGAGCCCGCCAAGGTGTCGCTGATCCTGAACATTGGAAAGTTTCGTACCAGGGCTGAGGATAATGTCGATGAATTGTCGCCGCTTCCGTCTGACTACAAGGCGACAAGAATCGACGACTGGTATAACGAGGTCGCCACCAATCCTAAAGCGGCCGCGCTGATGGCGGCCGCTATGGAATTCGTCGAGGACTATGCGGACAGAAAGGGCCTACTGTAATGCCCACTGGCGATCTGGCCCAAGGAAATAACCTCCCGCCGAACTCCGGCGGCGACCTGGTCACCCCAGCACCGGCTGAGGTGGGGCTACGGGATTACTGGATCCTCGAGGCAATCCGGGATCTCCTGCTCGAAACCAACCAGTTCGATGATGTTTATCTGTCGGGCTTGCCGGAGAACCACGGTCACTCGGCGGCGATGCTCAAGGTGGCCGTGCTCGAACCAGCCGAATGGAACGAGTTCGACGAGCGCGACGACCCGGACGACGTGCAAAACACGGTACGCATGCAGTTCCGTTTGACCTTGCTCGTTCGCGACGAGGATCCCGTTCAACGAGATAACGAGGTCGATCGACTGCTCGGGGTCTGCAAGAACATCATCGACGGGCAGGACATTATCCGGGAGTCCACCATTCGTGGCTGGAACAAGCTCCGCAAGGGCAAGTGGGAGCGTCCGGTGGCTCCCGAGCGGCGCATGACAGTAGTGGGGGAAGTGGCTTACTTCGTGGACGGCGAGACGGTTCACGACGAATTGGAGTGATATCAACATGGCTGCAACTAAGAGGCAGATGAACTGGTCGGGGGTGACTTTTACCCCGCCAGGCGAGACACCGGTCTTGCGCACGGCGACCGGTGTTACGCAGGTGCAAATCGCCGTGGGCGGATCACTCGTCAAGTTCAGTGGTGACGACGACCGGTTCCCGACCACGGTTGTGAATGATTTCAGCGACCCGTCGATCGCGATCACGTCGGCCGATGAGAACTGGATCTTCTCGTTTCCCTCAGGTACGCGGGGAACGATCGCCGCAACACATAAAGATGCGAAGGGGGCTTCGGGCGGCAGCATCACCTTTACGATGATCAATGCGGTGGCCGAAAGCCCCTCGGCGGGCGGGTCTCACCGACAGATCGGCTCGGGCACGATCACCTTCTATGCCGAGAGCGCCGACGGATCCACGAATCCGTTGTCGTTCGCTCTGGCCTGACCGCGGCGAACACCTCGAATTTACTCAGCACTTCACACCCCATTCCGGTTTACCCATATGAACCACGCGAAGCCTGACGCGATCCTGTACTCAGAGCAGCTCAAGACCGGTGGCAATATCCGCGAGCGTGTCCGCAACATTCAGACGCAGCTTGGCCCCAGGCTCGGCGGGGACCAGTTCACCACGCTCGGGCCCAATGCTGGCGGGCGTGTCTACTCGCGCGACGTCGGCGGCGGGTGGTACCTGGCCACGCTGCGACCGGACGACACCTTGAACTACCCCAACGACCACGAGCTGGCCAAGCAGCCCCGGTACAAGTGGGAAGAGCAGCCGGACGGTACGCGGCACGGATATCTCTTGGAGAAGGCCGAGGGGCCGACGCTGGAGCCCGTCGAAGCATAAGTAAGTAGTGTTTCATCACCAGAGCCGGCTCGCCCGGCTCGTTTTTCCATATCGAGATTTGCATGAGCGACGAGAAACGAATGCCTCTGACCGAGTCGGCCAGGCGGCGCGAGGACTTCAAGCCAGGGGTTCCCATTCGGTTGTGCAACGGGGAGACATGGCACTTCCCCGAGCCCAGGATGCGGTATGTCCCCAGGATGGACGAGTCGGGCCGCATGATCATGACGGTTGGCCGGCCCGCGTTCGGGGACGAGTTGGCGCCGATCCTGGATCGAGCCTTCGAGGCGGAATCGGACGTCGAACTCGTGGCCAGCACGGCCGAGTTCGCATACTACGCCCTCAGGCAGAATTACCGGCTCGAGGCGGACGAGCTTCAAGAGCTCGTCTACTTCATTCCTGGCGACGAGGCCAACTTCGCGATCTGGCAGGAGTTGTTTAAGTTTGCACGTGGCGATCTGTTCGCGATCGAGGGGAACGAGGAGCCCCCAAAACCTTTGGCCGTTGGTTGAAAGCGAGTCTCTTGGCCAACGGCTTGGATCTGAATCGGCTCACGTTCCGCGAAGCCCTGGACGTGGCTGAAGTGTTGGTCGCGACCCGCCGCGCGATCCCGCCCCAGAAATGGATCGACAGCATGATCGACGCAGCCGAGGTGTCTCGGCTTGATGGCATGTTCTGACCCGCGAGGAGCCGTCATGGCCGAGAAAGAGTTGGTTCTCAAGCTGAGGTTGGACAAGTCGCGAGCCGAGCAGGACGCCAGGGCCTTCCATGCCGCCGAGTCGTCCCGCATCGACGCCCAGACCGCCAAGTCGGTGGCGGCCGAACGAACCAAGGCTGACGCCGCGACCCGGTCGGCGAAGGAGCGTTCTGCGGCCAACACCAAGGCGGCCGATGAGGAGAAGCGAGCCGTCAAAGAGGTATCCGACGCACGCACGCGGGCGAACGAACGGGGCCGAGACGAACTTGGACGGTTCACGGCCGAGGCGAAAGCAAGCTGGTTCACGACCGAGGGGGCGATCAAGAACGCCACCGGGGCGCTAACCAGCTTCGCGGGGCAGATGATCAGCCTCAACACCGCCCAGGCCGTGGTCGGGACCGTCGTCGAGCACTTCCGCTCGATGCGGCGAGAGATCATGGAGTCGGTCCGCTCGCTCGGGGAGTACCGCGAAAGCCTGCTCGAGCTGGCGGCGCTCAAAGACCAGACTGGCGACACGACCACGACGCTCGCGCAAGAGGTCGCGTTCCGCGCGCGGACCCTGCAAAGCCAGCGGGACGCCACGGCGTTCCAGAATGCCGCGCTTGGCTCGGGCGAGTCGGCCCTGGGCGTGAATATCAGCCGGGAGCAGGCGACCCGTGGGTACGAGCTGGCCGCGCGTTCTCAGTCGGTCAAGGGGGGAGACGCCGCGGTGTTCGGTCGCATGATCGGCATGATGCCGATGCTCATGGGAGGGCAGAATCTCACGGGTGAACAGATCTACGCGAAGAACGAACAGATTCGCGCGATCCTTCAGCCGGGCTCGGGCACACCGGGACAGCTAGCAAACCACGTTTTGACCAACGCGCCGCTCGTCACCGGCGGGATCTTCCGGGACATCGCCGACATGGCCGCGCTAACGGCTGCGTTCTCGACTCAGAACGAGGGTGGGGCGGGAACGAATGTCGAACAATTCACGCGTGCGACGGTCGGCAGCCTCGGGCGAATGCGCGGGGCGAACATCGAAGGCTTGGTCGAAAAGCAGGCCGAATACCTGAAGGGATTGGGCGCCTCGGACCAAATGGACCCGATCCAGATCGGCAAGCTGATCGCGGGCGATTTCGCGGGCCAGTCTCAGGCGGCGGCCGGCGAGGGCCGCAAGTTCGACCCGTTCGGGTACCTGCAGCGCCACGGCTACCAGAACCAGGAAGACATCATGGCGCTGATCAACTTCAGCGGCTTGATGCGGACGGGTCAGTTCACGGGCACCTTCGAGCGATTGGCGAACACGCGAATCAATGCCGGCGCGTCGATCGAGGAGGTCAACCGAATGCAGGGGGCCGACCCGGTCTTCGCGAAGCGCTCGGCGGCGTTCTCGCAAGAGTTGGCCCAGATCCAGAAGGCGGCCGGCAAGGAGGAAACGCTTCAGACGATGTTCATGGCTTCGCACGGCGAGCTAGCGGGCCAGAACAAGATCACGGGCAGCTTTGACGAGGTCATGAATCCGGGCTGGTTCGACCCGGGGGCCTGGATCTATAACCCTCGGGCCGAGGTCCAGATGAAGGCCCAGCAACGCCTCGTGGCCGAGGCGCAGAGGGTGGGCTTGAGCCCCAAGGTGCAATTTTCAGCCGGGCCGATGGGCCAGGGGCAAGTTGAGCAGTTCATGGGCGAGGATCGGCTCTATGAGCTCGCCAAGCAGGTGCGAGCGGCCGGGGGCAGCATCACACCGGGGGTCAACGACCAGGCGGCCGCGACCCAGGCTCAGCTTGAAGCGACCAAGAATCTCGCCACGGCCGCGCAGAATTTAAACAACGCGGTCGAGGTCTTGAGACCTAAGAACACCCCGCAAATGGCCCGGCCATTCGTGCAATCACGTTAAGCGAGGCGCGTCGATGGCTGATGACAACTCGAACATTGACGAGGTTGGCCAGTGGATCAGCGGCATCCTCGAAGGCATTGATTTCACAATGCCTGGCGCCGACCAATCCCTCGGCCGCGACATGGCCGGCGTGGTGGCCAACGGCATCATCGACCGATCGGTCCCCGACGCTCAGGCCCCGGATGGTTCAACGTGGGCGGCGAACGAACCCGAGTACGCCGCGCGGAAACGGGCCAGATACGACGCGGATCAACCGGGGATCTTGACCGGACAGATGCTTTCCCTTGAATCCGTCAAGGGCGAGCTTACCTTGGCTCCGGCCGAAGTCACGATGAAGTACGGCACCGGCGAATCCGCCAAACGGGCCCGTAACGGCGCCGAGCCACCGAAAGCCAGCGACCCACCCACCGATCGGCAAAAGGCCGAGTGGTTCACCGAGGGCGGCCGGCCATTTTACGAGTTAGACGACCAGATCAATGAGGCGGTCGTCAAGGAAGCCGAAGACGCGATCGAGAAGCATCTCGAGGGGCTTTGAGTATGGCAACGTATGACGGACTGAACATTTTCGGGCGGTCCGTGACGATCACCCACGTCATGAACCCGACCGCCGAGCAGACGAATGCGTTCTTCGGGCTCAGTGGCACGCAGGCTTTGTATGGAGGCCATCGAGGCCGTGCATTCGAGGTGACGGGCGTGCTCGCGGCGACCAACATGGTCGACCTTAACCTGGCCGAGGATCTCTTTCTCTCGCATGTCGATGGGATCGCGCGTGTGCTTGTGGATACGAGGCTGCGCGTCTGGACAGACGTCTTAATCGACAGTTTTCAGCCTCAGGGGCGGGTCTTGCTTGACTTCCGCGGCTATTACCAACCCTACAAGGCTCTCCTGAAGGGGCTTGTGTGATGTTCGATCAGAGCAACATCGACTCGGTTACGGCGGCTCCGGATGGGCTTGACCTACTCGTTGCGTGGGAAAGCTCCGAGCCGGCCGGCACACTCTTTCAGGTCTATCTCGACCATCGGTTGACCTGGTCTGGGTTCGAGCGAAGCGTGCATGTCCCGCTTCCCCAGGGCCGCAACGTCCAGATCGCCGTGGGGGCCGTGGGCGATGACGAGGGGGAAGCCGATTTCTCGGGCTCACTCGATCCGCTCAGCCCAACGGTCAAAACCTTGCGATGGGAGGGGGGGACGTTTCTGGCCTCCGACATCGCGGGGTTCAATGTCTACCGGGCCGATTCGGCAGGCGGGGCCGTGAATTACGGGCGGATCTTCCGCACGATCCCCGCGTATCCGGGGGGGATCGTTACCGACGGGTACGGCATGGGCGGGTATGGCCGAGGGGGCTACGGCCGATCAGCGAATGATTATCAGTGCGAGACTCCCGACCTCTCGAACGGCTCGTGGGCGTTCGGCGTGAAGCCGGTCGACCAGGTCGGCAACGAGGGCGCCGCGGCGACGACGACGGTGGTGATTGACGCACCGCCGAGGCCGCCGGCCGCCGACTCCCGGGGGCGACGGCTGCGCTACAGCTATGACCCGGATACGCAAATCGCGACCTTGACATGGTCCGCTTCACCCGCTTGAGGAAACGATGGCGATCACATACACAGACGCGAATATCCAGAAGCCGGCGAACAACGATCGGAACTGGGATAGTCCCTTGAATGAGAATTTCGACCTCATTCAAGATTTGCTCCCAGGCCTGTCGGTCACGTTTGCCGAGGTTCCATCGGCATCATTGGATGTGAAGGTCTTGCCCGGATCGTTCCGTAAAAGCGATGGGACGATCGTGGATTACGCGGGGACCAGCTCGCAAGCCCTGACGGCGAGCCAGACGAACTACCTCTTTCTGGATGACTCAGGAACCCTGACGGTCAACACCACGGGCTGGCCGGCGAGCACATGGCACGTTCGGCTGGCGATCGCCGAGACGGACGCAACGACGGTATTAGCGATTGCTCACGCGAGAGTGTTAGCCGTGGCGAGCGGTAAGAACGGCAACACGGTCTACCTGCCGTTGACCGGCGGGACGCTCAACGACGCGAGCGTGGTCACTATTGGAACCGGATCGACCAACGGAACCAAGATCGGGGGCACCGGCGATAAGCTGGGATTCCTCGGGGCGACCCCAATTGTCCGGCCGGCGAACACAGTGGGTATTGTCGATATCTTGACGAATCTCGGGCTCAGGGCCAGCGGCGGCAACCCGGCGCTCAATATCGGCTCCGGGCCGCTCACGTGCGGAGCCGCAACGATTGGCGGACTCACGACGCATGGCGATGGGCAGAACGTCGCTTATGGCTCGACAACCGGAACTAAGCACGGCACCGCCACGACGCAAAAGCAAAGCTGGTGGAACGCCACGCCGATCGTTCAGCCGGCGAGCGCGAACCAGGCGGCTGCGGCGGCGCTCACCTCGGCGACACTGACCGACTCGACCACGGGCACCCCCTCGACGACCGTGGGCGACGTGGGCGCGACGTTCGACCAGGCGACATTGAACAATATCAACGCATCCACAGTGGATCAGCACAACAAGCTCCGCGCGGACCTGGCGGCGGTGCGAACCCTGGTCAATCAGCTCCGCGCGGACCTGGTCGCCGCGGGACTTATCAAGGGGTCGGCATAATGGGCGGCACCATCACCTACGACCCGAAGCCGACGCCCCTCGACGGGGACGCGATTCCGATCCTCGTCTATCGGTTCGATCCGGCGGCCGAGGAAGGACGGTTCACGCGGCTCGCGAATGTCAACTGCCGGCGGATCAGCTTCAAGGAGGGGCCGTATCCCTCAACGGCTGAGTTCGAATACCTGTTCGACGACCGCGCGACGAGCCAGTTTCCCCACCAGTTCGAGGACGTCTGGCCGCTCACAGCCGAGGGGCCGGCGGTTGTCAAGACGGACGATCGCCTGGTCGTTTATGGGATCACCGCGGCCGGCGTGCGGAGGCTGATCTTCGACGGGTTCGCTCAGGTCCCCCAAGTCGATGTCTCCCCGGACTCCCAGGCGGTCACGTTCACGGCTTACGGCACCCCTATTCGAGCGTGGGACATCCCCATTGGTGGGGCGTACTATCGGCATGCCGACCTGGCCACGGATTCCGACGAGGATCATATCGTCGCGACCGATTGGCCGACGCGATTCAACCCCGACCAGCTTCCCAACTGCACACCGCCCGCGAACGATACCGGGGGGTCGACTGTGGCCTATCCCTCGTTCCTCGAAGGGCGGCTTGTTCGCGATCCCGACCCGCGCAGCTTCTGGACTGTCGGCAAGGCGGTCCGGTACCTGCTCACACACTGGAACACCTACGACGATCCAGATGTTTCGATCGTTTCCCCCTCGTTCACGGGGCTCGATGCGCTCCTGCAAGCTCGGCGGCCCAAGGCGGGTCAGTTCTACGACCCGAATGACCCGGCGACTTATGTGGCGTCCGACGTGGTCTTGCGGGACTATGACGCGACGGGGAAGGCCTGGCCGGACGTGGTCTCCGAGCTGTGTGGGTTCGCGGGGGCTCAGTTCCGGTTCCGACTCACCCAGGACGCCGATGACGAGCCGGTGTGGTCGGTCGTGTTCTTCCGCAAGGACGCGTCCGACGCGATGGCTCCCAAGGATCTGCTGTTTCAGTCAACCGGTGAAATCCTCGACTTGTCACGGACGAACGTTTCCAACTTAGGGGTCTCGCGCGATTCCGGCGGTGTCGCGAACAGCTTCACGATCGAGACCGACCCAGTTCAGTTCGAAGTGTCGATCGTGCTCGGGCTAGGATATTCGCCGAGCTCGGGAGATGCGACCGATCGGAAGAAGTTCCTGCTCTCGACCCTGGCTAGCGGCACAAGCAACGACCGGAAGAAGTATCGGGAGTATGTCGCCGACGAGGCCGGGGACGGACATTGGGACCTGGACACGTCAAGCTGGCTGGTTGGAGCAGCTTTGGATCTCTCGGGCATTGTGGGCCAGGGCCAGGCGCCGGGGGCCACTTACGTGCGTCGGCTTCGGCCGGCCGATGGACGCAAACTGTTCTCGAAGGACAGCACAGGCGTCAACTTCAAGGCAACCCTCTGCCTGTCGCGTGACTATGCCGGGCCGAGTCCGGCGGTGTGGGACGGCACCGGGCACTGGCAGCCGATTCCGGGGAGTTGGGAGCTCCTGAAAGATCGGTTCGGCATCCGGGTCACAGCGGAAGATCCCGAGGCGTGGTCCACCGGGAAATACACCGGGTCGAACCCGCAAAACCCAGGAGAGTCGATTCGGGGGATTACCTCGCAGGCCGATCCGTCGGGATCGGAGCAAGCAACGAAGCGGTTCTTTTTGATGCTCACGGCGGTGATTGATTCAGACGCTATGATCTTGGCCAAGGCGAGCAAGCGCGACGCTTCGCCGACCCGGTTTGTCCGCGAGCGGCGACTCGACGCGAAAGACCACTTCGTTCAACAGGTGATCACATCGAAGAGTTGGTACAACCTGACGGCTAACCCCAAGATCGCGAAGGACGACACGCCGAAAGCGGCCGCCCAAGCCGAGGCGGAACGGGCGGCCCAGGAGTTCCCCCCTTTGGTCGGCACCTGCACGATTCCCTGGCTGACCAATAGCTACCGCGTGGGCGATCGCATCGCCCAGGTCGGAGGCCGCAATGCGTCGCTCCAAACCAACGCGGGCACCAACGCCGGCGAATCACCCCAGTATCCGTTTATCACTGGGATTGATTATGAGTTCGGTGACGAACGGCAAATGACTGTGCTGCGTTACTCGGATCGTCGTGAGGGGCCGCAAAATGCGTGAGGAACGTACCCTACGCAGCCGGCAGGCCGAGAGCGACGTTGAGCTCGATCGGCTCGACGAATCGCCACCAATCCCCCCGCGGCCGATCCTGTGTCAGACCAAGACGGTCGGCACCTATCCGACGACGGCGAAATCGTTTTACGCGGTGAACGTCATCGACCCCGATGGGACCGAGGCCGAGGGGTCTTCCGGCTCGTTCTCTGCGACGACCGGCACGCGATTCGCGCTCAACGGGGGGACTCAGATCCCCCCGAGCGGGACGTACATTCTTTGCGAGGAACTCAACGGGAGGCTCACGTTCGTTTATGGGTAACCCTCGCGAGGAAAGAGTGCTCCGGGCGCGCAACGCGGCGTTCAACCGAGGGGTTGACCGGCTCGATTTCGGCGCGGCGGGACCGGGGCCGATGCTGGTCCAGGTGTTCGCCAAGACCACCGTCCCGACCGAGACGGGCAAGTTTTTCGCGTGCCATCCCGTGACGCCCGATGGCACCGAGGCCGAGGGTTCGGTTCCGACGTTCAGCATCGCATCAGAAACGGTTTATGTGCTCGTCGTCGGCCCGCGCGTGCCGGTGGCTGGAGATATGCTCATTGCTAAGTCGGTGAATGGGCGATGGGTGGCGGCGAGTGGCAAGGTCGGGTGTCCAAGCAACTCGATCACGTTCCGGCTGACGGCGTGCCTAGGCGCGGGAGTGCCGGGCGCGACCGTCGAATTCTGGCAGGATGGATCGCTGGTCTACACGGGCTCCACCGCGTCAGGCGGACCACTGGGAGTCGGCAATATTCGGCTCGCTCCCGCCGATCCAGGGGACTGGGAGATCAAATGGTCGGCATTCGATGGTGTCTCAACTTACGCCGGAGCCGAGGCGACGACAGTGTCTGGTGTATGCGAAAGCCGAAATATCACCAAGGGTATCGCCGTTCCCAGCGGGTGGGCATGCACAGGATGCCTCTTCCCATTGCCGCCGCTCTTTATCACTGACGACTACGGGACTCGCGCACTTGGCGACGTTTTTGGGTTTCCTTGGGGGCCAGGCGACGGATGCGCCCGCGTGTCCACCGCCGGCATCGGTGCAACCCAAACAACAGTGCTTTGGTCGTACTGGGCTAAACCACCAGGTGGGCCATGCGGCTCTGGCGTATCGCCGACCAGCGGCTGTTTTTATGTGCCGTCGTCATGCACGCGACCGATCGAAGTTTCGGGAACCTATCCGACTGGTCCGGAGTTATGCGGCGGAAGCATCCTCGCGCCACTCTTCAGCGGAGGGTTTACGATCCATGAATGATCGTCCATGCGACCACTGCCAGGTCGGTGAGAGTTGTCTCGGCCGGATCGCTCCCGACGCTTTCAGTCACTTTTGCCAGTGGGCGGCCGAGGGGGATCCTCGACGCCTGCGTATTATCGCCGGACGATCCGCTTATGGGATCCGACCGGCCCCCAACCTTCTGCGGAAAGCCGCGAACCTGGTTGAGGCCGCCGTGGATCATCTCGAGGCGGGGATGCCGCTCGTGAGCGATCAGGATCGCGAGCGGCGGCTGGAGATTTGTCGGTCGAACCAATGCGGGCTGTATCAGAGGGGGGATCGATGCGGCCACCAGGCCTGCGGTTGCTTCCTGGCGGTCAAGGCGGGCTGGGCCGAGCAGGCTTGCCCGATCGGGATGTGGGATGTTGCATTAAATCAACATTGAAGCTAAGTCGGATCAACAAATTCTTGCCGGCCATTACGGTTTCCTTGTGTCTCCTGCCGATAAGTATCAGTCGGGAATCGTTGATATTGTTCGTTGGCGCCGGAGCGATTCGAGATGAAACGACGGAAGAAGAATGAGATGGTGCAGCTGGATTTGTTCGGAATCCCAATTGAAAGCTCGCGATCACGCGGAACATCAAGCGTGCTGGCTCTCGATTTCAACTCGAAGCCAGTCAGAATGATCATGATCAAAGGGGAGCCATGGTGGGTGGCAAGCGACATTTGCCGCGTGTTGAAGATTGGCAACACGTCTCTTGCGGTAAACGGCCGACCTGGCCGCCCAAGCGAAGGGCTTGATGACGACGAGAAGGGTATTGCCACTGTCAATACCCTTAAGGGCGATCAGGAAATGCTGGTTGTCAACCTGTTTGGCGTTTTCCAGTTGATTCTGAAAAGCCGAAAGCCGGACGCAAAGCATTTCAAGCGATGGCTTACCCACGAAGTTATCCCGGAAATCCAGCGAACCGGCTCATACTCCATCAAGCCCAAGTCTCGGGCCGAAAAGGAAGCGAAGCGTCTCAAGTGCGACCCAGCTACAGCCAAGATTCGGTGCGACCAATTCACGACGAATCGTTCGATCCGAGAAGATATGCTTGCTGAAGGCGGATGCGTCAACGACATCGTGAACTATCACGAGGCTGGCTACCAGGGCGAGTTCGGCAAATCGGCCGCCGAACTCCGGCAGTGGGTCGGCGCGAAGCATTGGCAAACACCGCTCGACTTTTTCGGCCTGCTTGCACTCTCGATCAACCTGAATGCCAAGGCGATCGTCTCCAAGATGGTTGAGGCCGCCGAAGCCGGCGGAGTGGTTGTCACGCCCGCCATGCATGCCGCGTGGCTCAAAGATGTTGCCGCAAAGGTTAGAAATGATTCCCTGAGCCATCTGTACGGTGCCGAGTTTCAGGTCGTTTACGACCGGCGACGAGGGGCAATCATTGACGTTATGGCCCGAGCATCATTGAACTGAGCCGAGATAACAAAACCAGATTTGCACCACGATTCACACCCTGGCTTCGGCCGGGGTTTTTTCATGCGCGTCGCTCCCGGTACACTCGCACCATGACAAACCTCATCCTGCTCGCCGTGCTCTCCGCGACCCCCTATCATGCCCGAGTCGTCGGCATCTCCGACGGTGACACGATCACCTGTCTCCGGGACACCACCCAGGTCAAAGTGCGACTCTGGGGAATCGACTGCCCCGAAAGTGGTCAGGACTTCGGCCAGCGGGCCAAGCAAGCCACCTCTGACCTGGCTTTCGGCAAGACGGTTCAAGTCCTGCCCCGAGACACGGATCGGTACGGCCGAACGGTGGCGGAGGTGATGCTTCTTGATGGCCGCTCGCTCAACCGGGAGCTCGTCCGCCAGGGCGCGGCCTGGTGGTATCGAGAGTACGCGCCGGCGGATCGTGAGCTCGAACGGCTCGAAATCGAGGCGAAAGCCGCCAAGCGGGGCTTGTGGGCACAATCAAGCCCCGTCGCGCCGTGGGAGTGGCGGAAGGGTCCAGTGTTGCCAGCGGGGTGGGTCGCGAACCGCTCGAGCGGACTCTATCACCGCTCGACGTGCCGGGCGGCGCGAAAGATGGTCGAGCGGAACCGCGTGATGCTCAAGACCGAGGATGAGGCGATTCGGGCGGGGTATCGGCGGGCGAAGGATTGTCGGTAGAAGCGTCGTTGGTCGTTCCGCTGCGTTTGAACGACGCTGAGAATACCCGTTTGATCTCGTCAAACGCTAAGGGGTCATGGTCAACACTCTTTGTGAACCTCTCGGCGATTTCTGGATTGGACAAGTTCGGGTTGCTGCATTTGTCTTGATAGCATTGCATCGGCAAGCTAGATGCGTATCGGTTTTCGCGGTAGAGCGAGAAAAGCATATCTAGCACAACGCCAAGACGGTATGCGGTTACTAGATAAGTCGGCTTTGGTATATCGCCCCCATTAAGCCCCGCAAGGAAAGCTCCCTGCGACTTTTGTTGGTCCCCTAAATGGTGCACGCTATCGTCTAGCAGTTCACGAATAGTTGTTAGCCCGCGAAACAGCAGCGCACGAGACCGTAAAGGGGCTTGATCACGATTGATTTTGCACAGGGTGAACAAAAACTCGAAGCTTGCCTTGCATTTGATGTATTTGATTTCTTGGTCGTTGCATTGAAGTTCGAGTTTTTTGTTGGCTTCATCCAATATTTGAGATCGATTTAGTAGAGTTTGGACCTGCTCATCCCGAGGGCCATTTTGGGATTCGCGAACTTCTAAAACATTCTGGATAAGCTTTGCGAACACATCATTGTCAATCTGGATGCCTTCGTTCGTCGCCCCATTAGCCGCCTCATCCGTCTTCAATGCACCCTTTTGTCCTAAATCCCGCCGCTGAAGCAATGCAACGGCCAATAGAATTAATGCCACTCCCCATGCCACTTCAGGTCGCGACGCAATTCGCCACGCTTCGCCAAGGACCCATGTCGGATCGTTCTTTATTGTAATGAGAAGCGGCTTAAGTTCGTCAGATAATGCATCTCTGACTGCTACGCCGAACAAACACAATATGCTCAGCACTCCCGACCAAATCAGAGCAAGCACCCCTTTCTTTCGATTGCCTGTTGTCATTCCAACCCCTCGCACCCCTCGCTAATCCGCTCGAACCGCTGATCCTTGATCACCCAATCCCCCTCGATCGGCTGCTTGTTGATCTCCAACCGCCAGAGCTGAACAGGACCCTTGCGCGAGGGGATCGACCCGTTTAGCCACGCGATTCCGACCGAGCTGGACCCGCGGGGCCCAACCATCACGCCGCAGACGGGGAGCTCGTGGAAGAGAGCATAGCCACGCGTGGGGCCGGCGTAGGCAAAGTAAGGCGGGGGCGGAATGGGATCATTTGTCATCGCGGAGCCCGGACTTGTCCAACGCTTCCAGCTTCTCTTTGGCGGTCCCAGCTTCGATCGAGTCAGGGTATTTGTCGATCACGTCCTGGTAATACTTGCGCGCGGCATCGGGCTTCTTCAGCTTCAGCAGGCCGTCACCCATGTTCAGGGTGGTGAACGCCCTGGGGTTGGATTCTGGCTTCTTTGGAGGCTCGGGAGGGAGTGGAGTGGGCTCAGGCATTTTGGTGATACCGATACCATCGGTGTTGAGCTGTTTGGCCAGATGCAGAATGTCGATCAGGGCCATTGACGCGCCCGTATGCGTTCGTCCCGCAGCACGCAAGCTCATATAAGCGTTGATGTCATCGGAGGCCTGTCGCTTCGGCTTTCGGTCGCTCCCGTCCGGCATGACGAAATAGTCGAGCATTTCCAGGATCTCGACCGGCGACGTATGGATCCGCTTTGACCTGAGGGCAATGGTCGCACTGCAAATCAGGATCGAAATCTGAGTATCGTCATCGTCGTAAGCTGTCTGGACGCGTTCAAGCAGCGGTTTGTACGGATCGCATCGGCTGTCCGTGATTGGGACGAGGTCCATGTATTCCAGGATCGCCAGCTTGCGATCGGGCGAGGCGATCTTGACCTCGGCGATCAATCGTTCGTACGAAGGGGCGTCATCGGCATCGTTCGCTTCAGCGGACTGCCCCAGCAATGCAGCGCAGATCATGACGGCGACGCTGGCGTTCATGAGTTCATCCTCTCGTTTACCCGAATGACGATATCCGCAAGCTTGACCAAGGCTTTGAAGGCTACTCCGGCCGCCCATTCCACTCAGTTTTCGCGGCTAAACAAGGAGAGAATATGATTCCGTCGCATGATATCAGCATGTGGATTCCTGTCACGCGAGCTATAAATCACAACCCGGTTGAATCGACTGTCCGGTTTGATTAGGGTTTCCATGGCTACCTCGTAACGTCTTAGATAAACCACGGAGAGGACTCATGAGCATGGATATTTATTCGCTCGAAGTGGTGCCGTTCGCCGCCAAGGAACTCCCGTATCCCGAGGCGACCTTCGTGAACCAGTCGTGCAACGCGGCCGGCTGGTTCACCGCGATCACTAGAGTCTTTCCACTCGACGTTGAGTGGTGCGGAAGGTGTCCGCGCGATTTCTGTAATCTTACCAAGGGTGTCTGCCTAGTTATGGTGCAACAGCGGATCGCGGACTCCGAGGCACCGGAACTTCGATTACGCGAACTACCCAGGGTCGCCGCGTCCGATCTGGACACGTGTCGGTGTGACCATGGGAGACACCTGTTGATTAGTAGTCACCAGACGATCTAAGTGTTCGAGAAACGCCGCGGCGGCGTGGTTCGATAGTCGAATCTCGTCGCCGCGCTCCATCATGACTGTTACCTCGGATCGTGGGTCCGGGTCGCCAACTTTGCGCGATGATATTAGATATCTCAAATTAAGCACCCATTCTCCGGCCTCGACTAGCATGCAGTGATCTCCCCGTCCGTTGAGTTCAGCTAGCACCTTTGGTTCTCCGCTTCCCTGCGGCATCCGTTTCAGTAATGACCTTCGTCGGGGTCGCCACGCCCGTCGAACGCACTTCCTCTAGTTCGCGCCTGTAAAGTTCGGCGATCTTCATATGAAATCGCGTATGCATCCGCGAGAGATACCGCTCGTACTCCTCGTCGCCGACATCCTGGCCGGTGAACGGGGAAAAGACCTGGTCGACACCGGTTTCCCTCGCCAGCTCGAGCAATGCGAGTTCTTCCATCGTTCGCGACAGCGTGGGGGGATCGTCTATCGCGTCGTCGGCCAAATACTCAACCGACACCCCGAAGACACGGGCCAGGCGTAGCGCGGACTTTACGTCGGGGACCTGGGTTCCAGTGAACCATCGGTTAATTCGGTCCTTCGATTCGCCCAGGATCCGCGCAAGGTCGCGCTGGCTTAAGCCCTTTTGGCTCAACAGGTTATTGAGCTTCGATGCGATGTCCATGCGGTCGATCATTGCGAAGCGTCCAAGCAGTGTCGAGACGTGTTGAAGCTAAATCAGAAAAATCTCAGAAAAACTGTTGGCGTGTCGCAGATTTCGCGATAGTATGTCTCAGACAGTTCGATCGGTTGCAACGAATGTGCGACATAGAAGGAGGCCCACTTGTGGCGCGACCACCTGGACGACGAACGCTGCCCGCTCAGTTGAGCACTAAGACGAGCTTTCATTTGGACCCACAAATCTTCCGAGACCTTCGGATTCGATCTCTCGCGGAGGAGTTTGGATCCGCAAGCGAGTGGCTGCATGACCTGCTTTGCCGGGAACTCGATCGGGAAGACCTCCGGATCGAGAACACCCAGCATGCCAAGTCGCACTAATCCACCCTGAACAGCATAACCCGTTCACGCGTCATTTTCCACAAACCCAACCACGGAAGGTTTAGGAGTTCACATGGAAGGCAAGAACCAGCTTCAACTCGTGTCGTTTTACGGCGACCAAATCGAGGCCATCCAGGGCCGCGACGGACGTATCTACGTCGCAGTCAAACGTGTCTGCGAGAACCTGGGGATCGACTTCAGCCGGCAGATTCGCAAGCTCAGAGAGCACGCGTGGTCTGGTATGGTCGAAATGTCCACACCAGACTTAAGGGGTCGCGAGCAGGTGACTTGCGTCATCCCGCTCGACTCTCTCCCAATGTGGATGGTCACGATCCACGAAGGCAAAGTCTCCCCGGAGATCCGCGAGAAACTTCGCCAGTACCAACTCGAGGCCCGCGACGTGTTGGCCAAGCATTTCCTAGGCGACCGGGCCGCGACTCCGGCCGTAGCCGCCAATGTCGATCCTCGCCTAGCTCAGTGGGAACTGATCAACAACCTCATTCACCAGCAGATTGAGGCGGAACGCCGACTCGGTTCGGTGGAGTCCGCCGCTAGCCTTACGGCCGCACGCGTCAACGACCTGGACTCCGACCACTCCCAGCTTCACCTGACGGTGACGCATCTCACGTCGGAGCTTGAAAACCTGAAGTGCTCGGCCATGGCGACGAGCGGCTATCGTTCCCTCTCGTCGTGGGCGCGAGAGCACGGTATTCGCCTGAGTCCCGAGCGGAGTCGGGCCGAGGGCTCGGTCATCAAATCGATCGCTCTCAACATGGGCATCAAGCCGGTCAAGCTTCCCGGCGGCGGTTACCGCCCGATCAACGGCTACCCTCGCGCGGTAGCGGATGTCTGGCTCGCGAATTACATCCATCGCGAAAACGAGCGGCACCCCAAGCTCTTCCACGCGTGATCCACTCCACCCTCTAAACCTCTGCTCATGGACGAGCTCAAAGGAGACTCAAAGGTGAAACCGATCAGGACGACGATTTTCGCCTTCTCGCTTCTCTCGACCGGCTGCGTGATGTCGGTCAGCAAGCTTCCACCCAACTCAGGCCCGCCGACATGGCAAGGCGAGATTGGAGGCTACCAAGGGCCGATTCAGTCGGCTCCCCCGCAATCAACACCAGGCTATCCGCCCGGCACGCCAAGCCCCACCAGAGACCTGGGGCCACTGCCGCCAGCGAGTGAGCGAGAACTTGAGGTGCCGAGGCTGGGGACGTCTGGCCCGGCGACGCATAGGCCTCGAGTTCGATCCGCTTCCCGTCTCTGCATGCTGCCGGAGTAAGGCGGCCTCTTTCGGGCGATGGATGCCCGCCAATCCGTTTCATTAACCAAACCGCATTCGTGCGTGCCGTGGAAGGTACGCGCCGAGAAAGGAGGGGATGTGTTTATACGAGTGGGTGAAATCGCGATCGCTCTTAGCGCGATCACTGAAGTGTACGACTCCTTAAAGAAGGAGAAGTACCGGCAAAACAAGGTGGCCGTAACCGTGCTCGGTCGGCCGTTCGGCGAGGACTATGAGTTCGAGGACGCTCAAGCCGACGAGTTTCGTCGTCAGTTCGAGGCTTGCCTTGCCGCCCAGACTCCGGTCAGCCGCTACAAGGTTGGCGACCATGTCATGCGTGAGGACGGGACGATCGACGCGATCCGCGAAGTGCGCGGCGAATTCGTCCAATGCCGGACCGAGGAAGGCTACGTAACTGAATGGATGCTCGCGGCCGACCTGGCGGCCACCACCGCTTCCGTCCCAGCCTCGCTTCTCCCCTTCAAAGTCGGCGACAAGCTCACCGGCCCGAGGGGATGCATCTGTCGAATCCTCTCGATCGAGGGTGGCGAGGCGACCCTTGAGCGTGTTCTCGACAAGGGCGTCATCAAGCGGTCACTGGCCGAACTTCGGCACTGGATCGCAGGCGACACCCAGCCCACCCCTGCCGAACCCGAAGCCCAAGCCGAACCTGAACCCGCACCGTTCAAAGTCGGGGACAAGGTCGTCGACTCCGGGGGCGACGAAGGCGAGATCGCCCGCATCGAGGGTGAGATCGCCACAGTGGACTTCGGCGGCCTCCTGGGCTGGGTGACTCGCTCTCTCTCTCAGCTTCGTCACGACGACGACTGACCGTTTCACGCATCCCGTTCCGTTGATCAATCACAAGCCCCATCACGCAAGAGGATCAACCAATGACCACATCTCCATCGGAGCCCGAGAAGCCTACTGTCACCGCCCGCATGATCGCCCGGACGCCCGCGTTCATGGACGCGTGCAAGGAAAAGGGCGTCGAGCCCACCGTCCGACAGGCCCGCAAGTACCGCCGAAAAGAGGGCCGCTGGAAGGTCTGATCGGATTCGTTGTTGTCGCTGTGTTTGCTTTCCCATCACATGACCATCACATAAGGACTCTGCAATGTCTGAACGGCAATCACCCTACAGTCTCCTGTGGGACATCGTCACGGATCACCGCGACATCACGCGTAAGAAAGCTGCGATCGCCGAGCTTGAGGCGGCCAACGCGCCCCGTATTCAGCAGCTTGCCGTACTCGTGCCCTTCGGTGAGTCCAAGCGAGTGAGCGTCAAGGTCGGCCAGTATGGCGAGCCGACGCTCGTGCTCATGATCCACGACTGCGACGGATTCCACTTGGTGATCGACGAGTCCGACTCGGCCTACAGTCTCGCGTGGCCCGAGGAACCCGAGGCCCGAGGCTCTACCGGCAAGCCCGAGAACGAGGACGACACGGACAGTGCGGCCGTGGCTCTACTGGACGACGTTGCCTGATATGAAAGGACTCCCCCATGTTGGGAAAAAACCGCCAAGTATTCGAGCGCCGCCGCCACTCGAAACGCATCAAGGTATTACGCCGCTGCTATGACTGCGGAACCCTGATGCTCTGGGGTCGACAGCCCCATCAACGCCACCTCATCTGTGGAGGTTGCGAACGCGCCAACCGCAAGGCCGAGCGATTGCTCGGTCCCTACCTTCCCCTTCTGAAACAAGCCTTCAATGAAGGATCGCATAGATGCGCGTAAGCCTACTGATCTGCGGTCTGATCCTGGGCATCGTCGCTGGCTGTGCCACCTGTGGCACGTGCCAGGGGGCGGCATACCACCGGCCGAAGTGGCGGGCCGTGGCGAGCTCCCAGAATGACCAGGTCCCCCCGCCCGAGGGCCCACATGCTCGACCGATCGGGACGCGGGAGGCGGACGACTTCGCCACGCCCCCCGTCGATGGGCCGGATGAGCTGGTCGACATGGGCGACGAGGAACCCGAGCCCGAGCTCGAGGTCCCCGTCAGGCCCAAAAAGAAGAAGGCTCGAACCCGCTTGGTCAAGGAGACCGATGGCGGGATGGTGATCGAGCAGCATGGTTCCGGAGCGATCTATCTCAACTCCCCAGGAGTCCAGCCGCATGCTCAAACCCAGGTTCCGGCCCTGGCTGCTCAGGTACCACTCATGGCAGCCGCTCCGGCCGTACCGATCATCCCCGGTCCATTCACGGATGCTCAGGTGTTCGGAATGGCGAAGCGAGTTGGAGGGGGGCTGTACTACGCCTTCACGGGCAAGTGCCCCACCTTCAAGCCCAAGGCGGCCGTGGCTCCGGCAGTAGGCGTGGGTTACGTCCAGCAGACGAGTATCGCACTGGTACCCCAGACCAGCTACGCCGCGGTGCCCGTGCAAACCCTCGCGCCGGTGCAAGTGCCGGTGGCGGCGGCTCAGGTCCCCCAGGTGTATCAGCCGCTGGCTCAGGTACCGGTATCGGCTCCGGCTGCTCCCGTGGCCACCCCGACCCCGCAAACGCCCCTGGCAAGCCCCCAGTCGGCACCGCGTAAATCCCTCTTCGGTCTCGGCCGTTGAGACTTCGGCCGGGCCCCGCAAGGGGTCCGGCAACTTACCAGGGGGAACACGCGATGATGAATCAACAAATCCACCATCCCGACTTTGACATCCATTGTCTGATCGAGGCGGTGTTCGGCGCGAAGGAGTTGCTCGAAGCCAATCCGGTCCACGAACACCAGGAGATCGACAAGGCGACCGAGGAAGCTTTCCAACGAGCGACGTTCCGGCTCAAGCACGCGATCAACTGCGTCAAGCGGGTTCGAGGACAGAGGGAATAGGCCATGGCCCCGGAAGACGAGCCGGAGATTTCGGAAGCCGCATTCTATGACGCGTTATATGACGCGTTAGAGGAAACCGAAACCGTGGTCCTGATCGAGCGATACGAGCGTACGCGGGCCGAGCATGGGGAGAACGCTAAAGAGACCGACCAGGCCGAGCATCGGCTCGTGATGGCCCTGATGAGGCGCAAGGAATCACTCGTCTGGAATTGCCGCCGCTACCTCGCATGCCGTGAGACCGGACGCCTCTATCGCATCAAAGTTTGCTAGGGATTGATTATGACCGAACACGAAACTGATCACTTATCGCTCGACTGGATCGATCGAGTGTGGCTGGAGACCAAGCGATGGATTGGGCCCTGTTTGCCGCCGCGACCCTCGGACTCGTCGGAGCCCGACTCCTGCGATACCGACTCACCCACGGTCGATGGCCCGGTGTTCGTCGGTTACGTCAACGCGGATCCCCAGTGGCCCGTCGATCGGCTGGGACCGGAGCCGAACTGGTTTCTGACCGAGATGGGTGAGCTGCGGGATTACTGGGAGGACTCGCAGACAGGGGATTACCGGGGCGAAGTGCTGGATACGTATCGACGTCAACAGGGGTTTTGAAATGAGTCTTGTAACCGATAAAGCGGCGTGGTTGGCGGAACGTCGGTCGGGAATCGGGGCGAGCGAGGCGGCCGGGATCTTAGGGATTCACCCTTATATGTCGGCTCGCTCCATCTACCTCGACAAGCTCGGCCAACTCCCCCAGGAGCCCGAGAACGACGCGATGCGGTGGGGGAACCTGCTCGAGCCCGTGATCGCCCAGGAGTACGAGCGGCGGACGGGAAACGCCGTGCTCGAACAGCAAGTGTTCATGCGAAGCGAGGAGCGGCCCTACCTGCTTGCCACCCTCGACGGCATGACGGCGGCCGGGCACCCGGTCGAGTTCAAGACCACGGGGATCTGGGCGAAGGCCGAGCTCGGAGCCGAGGGGACGAGCGACATTCCCGAGCACTGGATCGTTCAGGCTCATCAGCAAATGTTCGTCAGTCAGACGGACCGCGTGGAATTCGCCGTGCTGGTCGGCGGCCAGGACTTCCGGCTGTACGAGGTTCGCCGCGACGAGGAGATTTTGGGCGGCATGCTCCCGGAGCTCGAACAGTTCTGGCTTGCCGTCGAGACCCGCACGCCCCCGGACCGGTTCCACCGCGCCGACGCGAGGATCATGCACCTGATCCATCCGGATTGCGAGGGCGAGATCGACCTCGACACTGAGGTGATGGACCTGGTCAACGACTGGCTCGCCGCGGCGGCAGAGAAGCGGCTGATCGAGGATCGGCGGGAAGGACTGAAGGCTAAGATCCTCGATCGGCTGGGGCCATTCGGAAAGGGGCATCTGCCCGATGGGCGGATCGTGACTCGGAAGATTATGGACGTGGCCGAGTCGACCTACACGCGCAAAGCCTATTCATTCACTGATATGCGAATCAAGAAAGGAACGCCCCGATGAGCCTGGTTCCCCAAGAATCGTTGCATGCCGAGATCATTGACAGCCAGGGCGAGGTGTTCGACCTGCGGAATCACCCGTCCGCGATCGAGGCCGTCACCCGCACCGAGATCGATATCCAGATCGCCACGGCCAAAAGGTTTCCGAGGCAACTCAGCAAGTTCATCACGGACGCCAAGGGAATGGTTTCCGTGAGTCCCGAACTCGCGGAAAAATGCACTTACGTGTTGCCGGGTCGGAAGAAAAAGGATGAGGCGACCGGCAAGTTCGTGCCGATCTCCGGCCCTTCGGTTCGCCTGGCTGAAATGCTCGCGTGTTGCTGGAAGAATATTCGCGTCAGTGGACGCGTGATCGACGACGACGGCAAGGCGATCACGGCCCAAGGGGTCTGCATGGACCTCGAGTCGAATATCGGCTACTCGGTCGAGGTTCGCCGCGGCGTGATGACAAAAGACGGCCGCCGCTACTCTGAAGATATGGTCAACATGACATGTAACGCGGCCATTGCCCTGGCGACCCGCAACGCGACATTCAAGACCATTCCCAGAGCCTTCGTCAATCTCATCGAGGAGTATGCTCGCGAGGTGGCGCGGGGCGACGTGGCCACACTGCCCGCGAGAGTGGACCGGGCGATTCGGCATTTCAGCGGGTTAGGCGTAAGCGAGAAAGAGGTGTACGCGGCCCTCGAAGTGGCGGGCGCGGCCGACATTACGCTCGATCACCTTCAGACGCTCAATGGCTTCAAAAACTCAGTGACCGAAGGTCTGGCTACCGTGGAAGAGATCTTCCGGCCGACGCCGCAATTCACGGTCAGCTCGCCCCCGCCCGAAACCAAAGTCGACTCCCTCAAGCGGAAGATGGGCGTCAAGGCAAAGGAGGAACCTGAGCCTCAGTCCGAGCCCAGCTACATCCTCGACGGCAAGCCGGTCACCGTGGCGGAACTCGTGAAAATCGCCAGGGATGCTTATAAGTTCGAGGGTTCGGACGCGGCGGGTGCGGCCTTCATCTTGCGCGAGGAAAACCACAAGGTCGAACTGGTTGGGTCCAAGTCATGATCCCTCGTCCCATCGGTCCGCGCGAGACCTGGCCGAAGTTCGACTGGACGGAATGCCGCACCTTGGCCTGCCGGGCCTGGTTCGCCCTGGTTGGTCCCGAGCCAGAGGTCGCGTGGCTACTCCCGTCGAGCGAGGGAGACTCGTGGATTCTCTCGGTCGGGACGCGGCGGCTGGCCGTGATGGCCTTGCCGCAAGACGAGGCGCTGGAGCACGCCGAGGCGATCGTGCGACGGTGCTATCCCCAGGCCGGCGCAAAACCAAACGCCGGCCGCTCGTTGAAATTGAGCAACCGGCGTTGAGTTTCGTCACGAGGACGTGCCGGGCAGGCAATGGGCAAGGAGCCCTTTATATGAAAACTCTCACGGTTGCAAACGCCTGGCCTCGGAGCAGCCATCTCCGGGGCCAGGCCAAGACTCGCAGGCCGTATCTCAGAGATTACCGCACCCAAGACGTGGACCGCAAGTCTTTCCAGCGGCATCGAGAGCAAGGGAAGCCTATCACACGTCTGATCGGGAGCGGTGTCGTGTCTCAGTCTCAGGATGAAGATTACAAGCCAGGGCAGCTCAAGAATGGGTTCAACCTGATCGTTCGTGACTTCGATGAAGCGGTTCATCGCGCGAGGTTCCCGAGCCTGTGGCTCAGTCTCATCTATGAAGCTCGAAAGGCGTCATGGGCCGAGGCAACGCGGAGCAAAAACGCTGATCCACTGTCGTTTCTGTTCAACCCAACCGATCTTGCCGTCAAGTACGGTTGTGATCGGAAGTCGGTTAAACGGGCTTTTGACGCCCTTTTGATCGCCCGCGTGTTCGTTCCGTCTGACGATGGACGGTTTCAAATCAACAAAGACTTCCGCGAATGGCTCGACCCCGAACGGGTCGAATCGCTGTTCGACGAGCACGCAATTGAGAACATACTCCAAAGTTCCGCATTACTCCGAATGCGCCGACGCGGGACTTCTACGTCCCCTGAAGGGGGCGCAAATGTCCCAAAGCCGCATAACCGGGGGGACGTAAATGTCCCACTTAGGGGGCGCAAATGTCCCGCGCCTGCGGCGCTTGCGCCCCCTATTTTAGTCCCCCCCTTAGAACCCCCTGTAGAACGCGCGCCGGTGGATAGTCTTAGAGAGAGAGAGAATATAAGCAGCTGCGCTGCTTCGCGCGAGGAGCGAACAGGAACACAGGCGGACAACATCCCTCCGTATCCCACCGAGGACGGCCCCCTGGAGATCATGCCCGGGGCCCACCCGATGGCACCCAATGACGCCAAGCGGATCTGGCGGATTCTCTGGCAAGCTTTCGCTGACCAGAAAATTTCGAACGAGTGGTACGAACATCAAGCCTGGTATCCGGCTGAGTGCTGGATCGACGCGATCCGCGAAGTGCACCGACGAGGCACCAAGCCCGGATCGATCAACTATCTCCAACGCGTCGCCACTGCCGCCCAGGCTGGCACGCTCAAGAAACCCGATTCCCCGCCTGGCCCGACGCTTCCGGGCCTCGAGCCTCCGCGCCCCTCGCAACGGGGAACGCCTCCTCCTCCTCGCGCTACAGACAGTGAGCCGGTCAAGTTTGTTCTTCCCAAAAAACCAAGTCGAACCAGGAAGGAATCCTGCGATGAAGCCATTGACGGCTGAAGACCACTACCAGATGCCGCCCAAGAATCTCCAGGCCGAGCGGCAGTCTCTCGGCGCGGCGATGCTCGACGCGAACGCATTGCACGAAGTCCTGACGATTTTGCAGCCCGACGATTTTTACCTCGACGAACACCAGATCATTTTTCGGGCAATCAGGCGACTTCAGGACGAAGCGCAGCCGGTTACGTCGCTGGCGATCTCGGAATCACTCCAGCGAACTGGCGACTTCAAGGCCGCCGGTGGCGACGAGACGCTCTCGGAGCTTATGGAGTCGGTCCCCCACACGTTGAACGCCGCTTACGATGCGGCGATCGTGAAGCAAAAGGCGATTGCCCGGCGGCTGTACGAGCTGGCCCACGCGACGATCGACGAGGTTCGCTCAAGCAAATATTCAGGTGACGACCTTTTGGGTCGGATGCAATCAAGCCTCATGGCGATCGACGCAGGACGAACCGATCGTCGCCTCGTTCCGATTGCCGATGCGATGCGAGAAGCGGTCGAAGCGATCGAGACGAGACATAAGCGACGTGGAGAACTTAGCGGAGTCGGGACTGGCCTCGTCGATCTCGACCGAGTGCTCGGCGGCCTTCAACCCGAGCAACTCGTCATCCTGGCGGCCCGGCCGAGCATGGGCAAGACGGCTTTAGCTCTGAACATCTGCGATTACGTCGCAGTCGAACAGGGTGGGGCGGTTTTGTTTGTGACTCTCGAGATGAGTGAGACTCAGCTTGCCGAGCGAATGATTCTCGCGAGATCATCGACGCCTGGAGAAAGAGCGAAAAACGGCAGGCTTGACGAGAGCGAGTTTCTGCACCTGCGATGTGCCGCAAGCGTCTTGTCGCAAACATCTGTTTACTTTGATGCGACACCAACCCAGGATGTCCTTCAGGTCTTGTCGACCGCCCGAAATGTCGCGCAGAGGGCGGACGTGTCGCTTGTGGTCATCGACTACATCCAGCTCATCGATTCGCCTGATGGCCGTGAAAGCCGGCAAGAGCAGGTGGCGAAAATTAGTCGGAGGCTCAAGGTTCTCGCCCGAGAACTCAAGGTCCCCGTGATCGCGCTCTCGCAGCTCAACCGCTCGGCGGAAGCCAGGGATGGCCACCGCCCCCGCATGGCCGACCTGCGGGAATCCGGCGCCATCGAGCAGGACGCCGACGTCGTGCTCTTGCTCCACCGGCCGGAGTATTACGACCCCCAGGATAAGCCGAACGTCGCAGAAGTGATCATCGCCAAGAACCGCAACGGCGACGTGCGGACGGTGTCGCTGTATTTCGACAAGCCCACCATGAAGTTCAGCTTGCTTTCCCCTGACATCCCGCCCCAGGAAGGCGGTCAACCTGCATTCTAGTGGTATACTTGGATGTACCGCATTTCTAACAGTAATCGATTCAAGGAAGAAACGAATATGAGCACGACAGTGATCGACTTGAAGGCCTTGGCTGAAGCCGGGCGATACCGGATCAGTCACGACGAGTCGGCCGAGATGACCGGCCAGACGCACGAGGAACGCAAGTGGCTCGTTCAGATCGAGGGCCGCAACGGACACGTCTTCGTGCAAGGCGTTGCGGAACTGGGGGCGTACGTCAAACTAACCGTCCGCGCTCGACTCGACGCCCTGCTTGCCATCCCCGGCGCTCGACTGCTCCAGCGGGGCGACTCCGAGGCGAGTGTTGCGTTCCCGCCCGAACACCTCGATCACGTCGCCTCGATTCTGAAACTCCGCCGCCGCCGCCCGGCCATATCCGAAGAGCACGCCCGAAAACTGGCCGAGGCCGGCGCCAAGCATCGTTTCGTCCCGGTTGTGAGCGTCGAAAAAGCGGGCGCCATGCCGTCGCCGACGTCGGGTTGATAGATGAGACCATCCGACGTCCCCAGACGCGTTCTAGGCACGTTTGCTGCCCATTTACCCGAGAGTCAACCTTTCCCCCGCAACCCTTACCCAAAAGGCTCAACCGTCATGAGCGAACTCAAGGATGAATCCCTGGAGTTGATCCCGGAAACCGAAGCCCTCGTCGAACCCCCGCCCGACGCGCCGTCGGCATCCGAGCCCGACGACCGCGACGAACTCATTGCCCAGCTTGAGGCCGAGCTCAAGCAAGCTCGCGTCGAGATCGACCGTCGCACGCTCAGCGCCGACGCCCTGGCTCGCATTGCCCGAGCTGAGGAGCATGTCACGATCGCCGAAAAGGCCCACGACGCATCGAAAAAAGAAACGAATCTGTTGAAAAAAGAATGGGAAGCATCCGTTCAAAACTTGCAGCGCGTGATCCGCAAGGAGAACGAGTCGCTCCCCCTGTTCGATCGCAAGCCGAAGACCGAACCCGCTCCCCAGGCTCAGCCCGAAAACAACGAAAACGACGAGTCGTGGCGTGAAGTCCTGATCAACAGCTTGACCTTCGACGATGGCTCCAAGCTCCCCCAGGGCATTCTCGATTCGCTGGCTGAGGCCGAAATCTTGACCGTTGGCGAGCTTCAGTCCTGGCAGGAGCCCCGACCCAAGGGCAAGGGCAAACGCCTGGTCGACATCCCCGGCATCGGGCCCGGCAAGGCCCAGAAGATCGAAGACATTCTGATTTGCTTCTGGAAGACGCGACAGCTCGAAGTGATCTCTGAAGCGAAAGCCGAGATCAACGAAACCCTCGTCGAAGGGGTCCGCCAGGTCGAAGCGGAGCAGCTTGAAGCGCTTTGGCGAGCCGAATCCACGGACGATCTCGAGGGGCTCTCCGACTCCGACTGGGAGATCCTGTCCGCGTGCGGAATCAGCACGCTCGGCAATCTCTACGATGCCGTCCAGTCCGATGAGTTCGACGCGACCTATCCCGACTTCGCCGGCCGCCGCGACGAGCTAGCCGACATAGTCTCCGTGGCCATCGACCAGATCCTCGTCAAGGCGACCGACGCGCCAACCGAGGTCTCGGCGTCCCAGCAGTGGCGAACCATCCCCGTCGCGTCCCTGGGGCTCTTGGACGCTTTCGTCGAAGCCCTCGGCAAGGGCGGCATCCGGACCGCTCAGGACCTGGTCTTCGCCTCGCGTGAAACCAGTTATGTCGATTCGATTCCCGGTGTCGACCCCGAGGCCTGCCTGGAAGCGATCCGCGAAGCCGTGAAGCGATTCCGCCAGTCTCTCCCCGACGACCAGGCGTTCGACCTCGAGGCCTTCGAGGCCGAGCACTTCCCATCCGTCGAGCCCGTGAAGCCGTCCAAGAACGGCAAGCGATCGAAAAAGACGACCGCCTGACTTTCGCTCGTCCCGGCGCGAGTCGGGGCGAATTCTTCCCCTCTCGATTCTCCAAGGATGGAGCATGACGTATGCGTGAATATCGATATTTCATCTACTTTATCGCCCGCCGATGGCGGCTCCCGCTCAGCCGATGGCTGTTTCCGCGAGCCTGCACGTGCCAAATGGTTTCGAGTCACCCGATTCGCGGCACGGAAGACATTCGTGTCATCGAATCCGAGATCGAAGAGGACATGGGGTTTCGCGACGTCATGATCCTCTACTGGCGACGCTTCGAGGCCGAGCCCGACGAGCCCATCAAATGACCATCTCTTTCTTCGTTCACGGCCTGCCGATGCCTGGCGGAAGCAAAAAAGGCTTCGTCACCAAGACCGGCCGAGTCGCGATCGTGGACGCTGCCGAGAACAAGACCTGGCGGGGCGACGTGAAGCGCGCGGCCCTCGAGGCCTACCACGACGACCCCCTTGGGTGCCCGCTCGAAGTCACGTTCATCTTCTTCACGCTTCGTCCCAAGGGCCACTACGGCGAGGGCCGCAACGCCAAACGGCTCAAGCCCTCGGCTCCGCTTTACCCCGCGAGCAAGCCCGACGCCCTCAAGCTGGCCCGGTCGACTGAGGACGCCCTGACTGGCATCATCTGGAAAGATGATTGCTTGACCGTGGATCTGAAGATCGCCAAACGCTACGGGCCTCGGCCGGGTTGCCAAATCATCATTCAAGTGAAGGAATCACCCAAGTGAAAGTCAGAGTCGAACGCAAAACCTTTCAAGCCGCCTTCGCCTCGGCGGCCTCCGTTGTCCCCCCGAAGCCAGTCAAGGACATCTACAAAAACCTACTCCTTGGGACCACCGACCACGCGACCTTGACCGGCACCGACACCGAGGCCACGATTCGCGTCTCCGTCCCCGGCGTGTTCTGGGAGGAGCCCGGCGAACTCCTTCTCCCAATCGCGCGAATGAACGAAATTCTTCGCGCATCCAACGATACCGATATCCACATCGAGCGCGACGGCGATCATCTGCTTGTCTCCGGGGCTCGCTCCAGGTTCAAGCTCCCGACCGAGGATCCAGGCCATTACCCCCGGCCCTCGTGGCGCGACAATCACGAGCCGATCGCGACCGTCAAGGCCGAGCCGCTGCGTCTGGCCCTGCGGCGCACGATGTTCGCCACCGACCCCGAGAGCACGCGCTACGCCCTGGGCGGGGCGCTCTTCGGCCTCACCCCCGGCAAGCTCACGATCGCCGCGACGGACGGCCGCCGATGTGCCGTCGATGAGTTCGAGGCCGACACGAAGGGCATGGTCGGCACCCCGCCGGTTGTCCCCTTGCGTGCGATGAAGACCCTCGACCGTCTCCTTCCCGACGCGGACTCGGTCGAGATCTGGCCGAGTGATCGCACCTGCGAGTTCCACCTCGGCAACGCCTGGCTTCAGTCCCGATTGGTCGAAGGGCGTTTCCCTCGCTACAAGGATGTGTTCCCGGACCCATCCTCATATCAAGGCAAGGCTGAACTTACCGCTGGCGATTTCCTTCAGGCCTGCCAGGCCGCCCAGATCACCACGAACGACGAATCGCGCGGCGTCGATTTCACGTTCAACGAAGGCCTGGTCAAGCTCAAGAGCCAGGGCGCGGACGTGGGCAGTTCGCTGGTCGAACTCCCCCTCGCCTACACCGGCCCTTCGATTGAGACCACCTTCGACCCCCGCTACCTGGCCGACATGCTGCGGACCTTCGAGCCCGGCACGACGCTCCGGCTCGACCTGATCGACGACAAGAACGCGGCCATGTTCAGTTTCGAGGGATACCGCTATGTCGTGATGCCGCTAACGAGGGAACGGAAATGACCAAGGCCCCGTTCCCCTATCACGGGGGCAAAAGCCGCGTGGCCGAACTCGTTTGGAAACGACTCGGCGACGTCGATAACTATTGCGAACCGTTCATGGGTTCGGCGGCCATGCTGCTCGCTCGGCCGCACGCGCCTCGCGTCGAAACAGCGAATGATTATGATTGCTACGTGGCCAATTTCTGGCGCGCGACCAGCAAAGACCCCGACGCTGTGGCCGAGCATGTCGATTGGCCAGTGAACGAGGTCGATCTTCACGCCAGGCATCGTTGGTTGGTTCTCTCCGACGAGGCCAAGGCCTTCCGCGACCGCATGCGAACCGTCCCCGAGTACTTCGACCCGAAGATCGCAGGCTGGTGGTGCTGGGGTGCGGCGTGCTGGATCGGCGGGGCGTGGTGCCAGGTCCGCGACAGCCTGCCCGAGAAGATCCCGGCCGCCGCGAGAGGTTCACGCCGAGAGGGGCCGAAGCTTGCAGCTCGCCGACCGGCCCTCTCGGGAGACAATCCTGGCTCCTACGGCAAGGGTGTGCATTCCAAGGGGCCGACGCTCAGCCAACAGGTTCCGCGTATCGGCGACGGATTCGGCCGAGGCGTCCACTCGAAAGGACCCAATCTCTACCAGGGCCGCCCCCAGCTCGGCGACGCATTCGCTAGGGGCCGCGGCGTTCACGGTCACGACGTCGCGATCACCTGCGAGAATCGCCACGAATGGCTTCTCGGCTGGTTCCGCCAACTCCGCGATCGACTCCGAACCGTCCGCGTGTGCTGCGGCGACTGGCTGCGGATCTGCGATTCCCCTTCCGTCACGACTCGCCTGGGAATCACTGGTCTGTTCTTGGATCCGCCTTACTCCGCCGAGGCCGGTCGGGACATGAGTCTTTATGCATGCGAAGACGGCGATGTTGCCCATCGCGTGCGTGAATACTGCCTCGAGCGCGGCGACGATCCCAAGATGCGGATTGCCCTCTGTGGATACGAAGGCGAAGGGCACGAGGCCTTAGAGGCCAAGGGCTGGGAAGTCGTGGCCTGGCGAGCCAATGGCGGCTACGGCAACCGGAGCGAGAAGGGCCGCGCGAACCGAGAGCGAGAGAGGATCTGGTTCTCGCCGCATTGCTTGCGGGATGAAGTGGTTCAAGGCCAACTCTTCGGCGATTCCGAGTAGTTCGCGTCAGTCTTCCGGAGTTTCCGGATAGCTCAAAGGAGTAAGGAATGCAAAGCTCATCAATCGAATGGACGGACATGACAGTCAACTTCATCCGGGCCCGATGCAAGATCACCGGCAAGATCGGTTGGTTTTGCATCATCTGTAGCCCTGGGTGCGCAAACTGTTATGCATGGAAGTGGAATATCTTTCGGGGCAACGGGCATCACTTCAAAGCCACATCACTTAAAGATGTCGAGATCTTCCTCGACGAGAAGGTCTTACAGAAACTGCTGAAGCGACGAAAGCCCGCAAAGGTCTTTCCCTGCGACATGACCGACATCTTCGGCCCCTGGGTCAAGGAAGAATGGCTCGACAAGATCTTCGCGACGTTCGCGATGTGTCGCAATCTGACATTCCAAGTCCTGACGAAACGCCCGGAACGGATGCGGGATTACTTGCGACAAGTCAGCGACGAAAAGGATATGCAACGTTGGGCACAGCATGCTTGCGACCTCACTCAAAGCCCTTGCGCTGAACTGATTTTTGAAGACCTCAACTGGCCTTTGCCAAATCTCTGGCTAGGCGTCTCCGTTGAGGATCGCAAGCACGGCCTACCGCGTATCGACGTGCTTCGCGAGATCCCGGCCGCCGTGCGTTTCCTGTCGATCGAACCCCTGCTTGAAGACCTGGGCGAGCTCAATCTCGACGGGATCGACTGGGTGATCGTGGGTGGCGAGAGCGGCCCTAAGGCTCGGCCAATGCATCCCAATTGGGCACGGTCGATCCGCGATCAGTGCATCGAATCAAAAACCCCGTTCCTGTTTAAGCAGTGGGGTCGATGGGGGATTAGTGGTCAGTGCCCCAATGGCGGCATGGGGCTAAAAATCAAGCATTCGCTGTGGCTTGATGACCGAGACGGCACGCAGGGCCATGGCGTTAGTGACCTTCGTCATCACGCAAATATCCTCGACGTCGGAAAGAAAGCCGCTGGTCGCTTGCTCGACGGTCGCGAGTGGTCGGAGTTTCCGGAGGTGGCCACGCGATGAACCCCGACGAGCTCATTGTCGATTCGTTCGCGGGCGGAGGCGGTGCGTCCCTCGGTCTGACGATGGCCCTGGGGCGCTCGCCTGACATCGCAATCAACCACAGCCGCAAGGCGATCGCGATGCACGCGGCAATCCATCCCGAGACACATCACTACTGTGAAGACGTCTGGGAAGTGGATCCGCGCGAAGCCACACGAGGCCGCCCGGTCGGCGTGGCCTGGTTCTCGCCGGACTGTTGCCACTTCAGCCGCGCGAAGGGGTCGCAGCCGGTCAAGAAACATATTCGCGGACTCGCAAGCGTTGTGATCAAGTGGGTTCGCGACGTGCGTCCCCGGATCATCATGCTTGAGAACGTTCGCGAGTTCGAGGACTGGGGGCCACTCCTTCCAATCCTGAAGGCCGACGGGACTCCCGAGTTATTTCCTGATGGCTCCCCCAAGATGCGGCCTGATCCCGACCGGGCCGGCGAAACCTTTGCCGATTGGGTCCGGATCCTGCGGAACCACGGTTATCGGGTCGAATGGCGACCCCTGAACGCGGCGGATTATGGAGCTCCCACGCATCGCCGACGCCTTTTTCTCGTCGCTCGATGCGATGGCCTGCCGATCGTCTGGCCGGAACCGTCGCACGCCGACCCCGCGAAGATCGGCAAGGGGCTGTTCGATCAGCATTTGTTGCCCTATCGCACGGCAGCCGAGTGCGTCGACTGGACGCTCCCATGTCACTCGATCTTCTTGACGAAAGCCGAAGCGAGGGCGCAGGGCCTGCGGTGCATCCGGCCCCTGGCTGAGAACACCATGAAGCGGATCGCCATGGGACTGAAGCGGTTCGTGCTGGACAACCCTCGTCCGTTCCTGGTGACTGTGAATCATGGCGGGGATCACTTCCGCGGACGCTCGATCGACGAACCGGTCGGCACCCTGACGGGCAAGAATGGTTATGGTGTTGTCTCGCCATTTTTTACGGCCCAGTTCGGCGAACGCCAGGGGCAGGCGCCTCGGGCTCATCGTGCTGACGAGCCCTTGCCGACGATCACGGCCCGGGCCGGCGGTGGCTTCCCTCTCGTCACCCCGTTCCTCTCGGCTTACTACGGGGAAGGGAACGATCCCGGCCCGCGCGGCAACCACCTCGACGAACCCCTACGCACGCAAACCGCATCAAACCGGTTTGCCCTCGTCTCGGCCTTCCTGGCGAAGCATTACGGCGGCGTGACAGGTCATGAGCTCGACCGGCCGATCGGAACTATCACTTCGGTCGATCATCATTCCGTCATCGCCGCGACCCTGATCAAGAACAACCACGGCGACAAGCAGGCGTTCGCATTAGATGAGCCTCTACGCACCGTCCTGGCCGGCGGCAAGCATCACGCATTAACGTTTGCCTTCTTGACCAAGTTCTACGGCCGATCCACCGGCCATCTTGCCGACGAGCCGGCCCATACGATCCCGAGCAACGACCGCCTCGGGTTGATCACAGTTGAAGGCCAGGACTTCGCGATCGTCGATATCGGGCTGAGGATGCTCGGTCCGCGTGAACTCTATCGATGCCAGGGTTTCCCCGAAACCTACATCATCGACCCGATCGTTGATGGGAAGCCGCTGAGCTTGGGTGACCAGGTCGAGATGTGCGGCAACTCGGTTTGCCCCCAGGTCGCTGCGGCGATCGCCAGGGCGAACGTGGGAGTGATGAGCCACAAAGAAACCATCGGTGCATAGCCAGGAGCTTAATCCCATGTCCCGCGTTGAAGTGAAGATCGAAGAAGTTGACCTCGAAAACGAGGACGGCCGCGAAGTCCCAGGGGTCCGCGCGACCTGCCAGGAGTGCGACCACGAGGTGGAGTCGTTCGGCACGAGTGATCGAAGCCGGCGACGATGCCTGGCATTATTGCGGGACGACTGCCCGCTCGGGGAGGAAAATTATTATGTCGATGCGGATGAGTGAGCTCGACCGACTGTTCCCCGACGACTCCAAGACCGCGATCTTGAGTCCCTGCGGAACCTATCGCTATATGCTCGGCCGTCATGTCCTTCCGCAAGGCTCGGGCACATGCAACTTCATCATGCTCAACCCGAGCACAGCAGATGCAACCGAAGATGACCCGACGATAACCCGATGCATCGGCTTCGCGAAGAGATGGGGCTTTGCGGACCTGGTTGTCACTAATCTGTTCGCCTTCCGTGCGACCGATCCACGCGAGCTATCTAAAGCTTCCGACCCGATCGGACCTGATAACGATCGGCTGATTCTCAAGTATGCGAGGGATGCAAGCTTTATTGTTTATGCATGGGGGCAACACGGCACGCTGAAGGGCCGAGATAAAGCCGTGCTCTCGATGCTCAGGGGCTTCCCGACGTTCTTTCTGCAAAAGACCAAGGCGGGCCATCCAGGGCATCCGCTGTATCTGCCGAGCCGATGCACGCCGTTGACGTGGGAGGATGAGGATACAGATGATTAAAACAACGGTCATCTCAGTACGTGGCCAGGACTATGAAAGTCTCATGGCCAACCCCGACTTTGTTTATGTGGGCCGCCGGGTTCACTACACAAAATGGCAAACCCCGTCCGTATTCGCGAACCCCTACAGCGTCCACAGCTTCCCCAGCAATGCCCTGGCCTTCTTTGAGGCGGATCTCGCCCTTGCGTACCTGGGCCTGATCGTCCCGAAACGTATGGACAGGCATGGAAAGTCTCATCATTACGAGGATCAATTCCGCGCGATGATCCCACGCTTAGGCGAACTGCGAGGTAAGACGCTCGGCTGTTGGTGTGGCAATTACCCTGAGAACCCAGACCTGGTGTGTCACGCCCGCCTGCTGGCCGAACTGGTGAATGCGATCGAAGGGAGCAAGAGATGAGTATTAAGATCGGTTTCGACATCGGTGGGGTTCTATCGAAGTACCCCAGCATCTTCCGGCCACTCATCGACGCTCTCATTAAGGGCGGTGCTGAAGTTCACGTCATCACAGACATGCACGAGCGATCCGAAACGCTCGAGATGCTTCGACTGAACGGCCTCGGCGACATTCCGCCCGAGCGAGTGCATAACTCCGACTTCGAGCGATACGGAGAAGCTTGCAAGGCCGTTCTACTCAAGCAGCTAGGCGTCGACATTTTCATTGACGACTTCCCGGCTTACCTCGCTGGAGGCTGTCCGGTTCGACTTCAGGTGTTGCCTGACATCGACCGGCCGTATTACGCGGATGAGTGGAAGACGTCGGGCAAAGAGGGCGAGTTTGGGCGTCGGAAGAGAGTCGAGGCGTATCTGAAGGAAGGTCAAGTATGACCACAAAAGCACGCGAACGCTCGATCTGCCTCAAGACCTGGGAGCCGCCCGCGTTTCTCTCGGGCCGCAAGGCTCAGATTCGGCGACCCGTCAAGAATCAACCGCCACTAGGGTGGGACCGTCATTGCTGGTTCGACGCACCAATCTACGGTTGGACAAATGAGCCTGGGCCCGCCCTTCAGTGGCACAAGGCCAAATGCCCGTTCGGCCGACCTGGGGACACACTGATCGGCAAGGAAGATCACCTCGTCCACGCGTACGGCGAACGCCCCAACTGGCGAGTTGACAGCATCATCTACCGCGCCACGACCGAATGGTATGACTTCGAGTTTAGCCATGGCGACATCGGCAAATCATTCAATCCGCCGATCTACTGGCGCGGCGAGATCCATTGGGGCTGGCACTCGGCATCCGAGATGCCGCCGCAATTCGCTCGCTTCAAGTGGCACGTCGGTCGGGTTTGGGTCGAGCGGGCGCAGGAGCTCAGCGACCACGACGCGATGAGGCTGGGTGGATACGAGTGGAATCACGGATTCTGTCACTCGAAAGAATCCGGCACGCACGAGAAACCATCAGGTTCGTTCGCTGAGCGTTGGCGTCTCGACTGGCCTAAGCTCCCCTGGGAGTCCAACCCCTGGGTCTGGTGTGTCGAGCTGGAGGGGATTTGATATGAAGCAACCCACATTCTTCGACTCCCAGCGCACGACTCTCGAAGACTCGATCGAGATGACTGCTCAGTCCCTGGCAGCCTACGGCGAACGCTATGACCACTGGGCTTTCGCGTACTCGGGTGGCAAAGACTCGACCGCGTGCCTGACGGTGGCGATGCACCTGCTTAAGACCGGCCGCATTCCACGGCCGAAGCGAATCACGGTCTGTTATGCTGACACGCGAATGGAGCTTCCTCCGCTTGCGGCTTCGGCCTACCGCATGCTCGGGATCCTCCGCGACGAGGGGATAGAGACTCGAGTGGCTGTCGCGCCGATGGATAAACGCTTCTTTGTGTATATGCTCGGCCGCGGTGTTCCCCCTCCGAACAATCGCACCCTGCGATGGTGCACCCGACAGATCAAGGTCGACCCAATGGTTGATCAACTGAAGGAACTGGTCGGCGGCCTGGGCGGCAAGGTCCTAATGATTACGGGGGTTCGCCAAGGCGAAAGCGCGATCCGAGACCAGCGAATCGCCTTGTCCTGCTCGAAGGACGGCTCGGAGTGCGGCCAGGGCTGGTATCAGGAGACCTTACCCGAATCCCTGTGCGACACATTAGCCCCAATCCTTCACTGGAGGACCTGCCTTGTTTGGGATTGGCTCATGGGCTTGCTCTCACCCGAGTGGAGACACGGCTATCCAACCGAGATGGTTGGCCGAGCTTACGGGTTCGACCTCGAAGGGTCGGCCGCCGAAGTCAACGCACGAACCGGATGCGTCGGCTGCCCGCTCGCGAATCAGGATTCGGCTATCGACAATCTTTTATCGATGGGTGAACCCGAATGGGAATACCTTCGGCCCCTGACGCGGCTCCGTCCGCTCTACCGCTGGCTTCGTGAACCCGCCCAGCGACTTCGCAAGCCCGGTGGTGAACGACGGCAAGACGGAACCTTGTCGCGCAATCAAAACCGCATGGGTCCGTTGACGCTCGATGCTCGCCGCGAAGCCCTGCGGCAAATCCTCGCGATCCAGCAAGAATGCAACGATCTATGCGGGCCCGGCGTGGCACCGGTGGACATCCTGAATGCCGAAGAGGTCGCTCGAATCAACGAGTTGATCGCCGCGGGAACTTACCCGAACAAGTGGGACGGCGACGAGCCGACCGGGGATATGCCGTTTCTGGAATGGATGCCGGATGGGTCGATTCAGCGAAATCTCTACGACCAGTTTGGAGAGGGAATATGACCGCCAACGGCAACGGATTGCCGCCGCATACGATCGAGGGTCGGCTCGAATACCTGACGTCCTGCGTCGAGACCTTGCTCACGGTGGCTCAACAGATCCTCGGCCGAACCGACGGCGGCCTAGCCGAGATCAAAGCAGGCCTCGAGAATGCGTCGGCTCGCCGCACGAAGGAGTGGTATTCCGTGGCGGAAGCGGCCGCGGAGCTTGAGTGCAAACCGGGAACCGTCCGGAAGTGGTGCCTTTACGGCCGCATTCGCGCGAAGAAACGACTCTCAGGCCATAGTATCGCGAACGATTGGGAGATCCACCGCGATGAGCTCGATTACTACCGGAACCACGGACTCCGGCCGCTGCGGCTAGTCGCCGAGCAATGATTCAATCGCGCTCTTTCGCGTCCGTGGAAAGAGATGGCGATACCTCGAACGCATCGCCTCGGTCTGGTGGCCCATAAAGGAATCAATCACCCGCTGGTCGACACCTTTCGACGCGAGGATGGAAGCGAAGGAGTGCCGGAGCGTATGGAAACCCGGCACCTTCGAATAGCGCGGGTGCGAAGCGAGCGACCGGTTGAGATGCCAGGTTGCCTGGTCTTTGGAAACCGCCGACCCATCCGCGTTGGCGAAGGTCTGGATTCCGCCGGGATGCGCCGCAAGCCAGGCCTCGAGTATCCCCTTGAGCTTTGGATGCAAGTCGACCCGCCGCTGAGTTTCGGACACCGACCGGTCCCGTTTCTTCTCCCGGATGTGGACCGCTCCATTCTCGAAGTCGATGTCTTGCACCTGGGATCGACAGAGTTCAGAGCGGCGCGCCGCTGTCATCGCACACATCGCGACCATGGGATGAATCCAGGGCGAGCTCGCGCTAGCCTTCACGACCTCGACCAACTCTTCCACCTGGGGCCCCGTTAAGTACAAGCACTCCCAGAGCCGCGATTCTTCTTCGGGGCTCAACTTCCCGCGCGCAAGCCTCGCCTCAATTTCCTCGAAGGTCCGGAACGGTTCACGCCCGCGGCTCTTGCCGATCTGGAGTTCCCTGAGCTGCCAGGGGCAGGGGGCCGCAATCAGTTTGACCCGGAACGCCCAGTCCCAGATCCGCCGAAAACTCCGAAGCTCCTTCGCCGCGGTCTCGGCCGAGACCGGCTTGTCCCGCCAGGTCTCGCGCCGCCTGGCCGCCGCGTACCTCTGCGCCTCGGCCAACCCGACTGACTCAATCAAGGCTGACTCCCCCAGGATCCGCGCGAGATGCCGCCGGTGAATTGCTTCGGTCACGAGGGTGGTATCCTCCTTGGCCTCGGCCGGGATATCCGCTTTGAACCGCTCGAAGATCATTCCGATCGTTGGCGCAGACCTGGGAGTCTCTTTGGGTTTGCCAGCTTGGCCAACCTGAAGCTCTCCACCGGACGCGATGAACTGGGCAGGGTCAACGCCCTCGGGAATGACGAGCCACCCCTTTTTGATTCGCATCAGGGTTTCATTGACCCGGGCAAGCCACAGTGAAGCCACATCTTCGGCCCTGGTCGCCAGGCCGCGCTTGCACTCTTTGCCTTCCCAGCGGAAGGTCACGAGGTAGTTTCCGTTCTTATCCTTCCGTAAGCTCGCCATCGCTCCCTCCTGAGCGACACGGTAGAGCAGGGGAGAGCCTGACGCAAGATGCTCAAACCGTGCTCTTTGTGGCTTAAATGTGGCTTCGCTCATTTGGCGCACAAAAAAAGGACTCACGCCGAATCGACGTAAGTCCTTTTCTCAACAGTGCCGGAGACAGGACTTGAACCTGCACGGGCATGGTTAGCCCACTAGCCCCTCAAGCTAGCGCGTCTGCCAATTCCGCCACTCCGGCAAGAGTGGATTTCCTCGCAATCACTTGCGAGATCCCTATAGTAGCGTGCCCTTCTAGAGAGTCAAGAGTCTTGTGGCGGAACCAGGAGGAATTCGAGGTAAAGGCGGTGTGTCACAGGGAATACGCGTTGACCGACGTGTTCCAACTGGGATGCGCGGGGCGGAAGTCGGTTGGACCTGGAGGAGCGTGAGAGCCAGGGTTTAACGAAAGCTGGTTTTCTCGAGCGACTCGATCGCCGCGCGGATCTCCTCGGGGACGGGGCAGGGGGCCTGGGCGTTGTAGTCGAACACCACGACCGTCGACTCCCCCTCCGCCGCCAGGACTAGGTCGGAAGCTCGGAGGATCGCGTGAACGACAGAAAAGCTGGTCCGCCCAATCCGAGTCACCCGCGCCCCGATGTGGACCGACTCGGGGTAGGTGACCTGGCGTCGGTAGTGACACTGGATCGACGCGAGGATCGGACCAACGTTCGTGCGCGTCATGAGATCGGAAAGCCCGACGCGATCGGCATAGGCGATTCGCGCGCTCTCAAACCATCGAAAATAGATCGTATTGTTCACATGTCCAAACGCATCCTGATCTCCCCACTGAACAGGCAAGGTGATGATGACCGGGTAAGTCGTGACAAAATCGTCTGGCAGTTTTATCGGTTGTTGCATGCGTGTCTGGTAGTGAGTTAATCAGGAATTCACGAAATAACGTTCACGCAAACTTGGAGCAAAGAATATCTTGGCTTGTTGTGACGGCGGCGTGGCTTGGCCCGGTCGGGATTCTGGATGGCGTTCGTGAGTCGAGGATTCCTTATGGTTCTTGGGCTGGAGATCGACCAACACAAGAGGGGTGTGCTTCAAAGTCTTGGCTCAAAAACTCAATGTAACGAGTGGGGACACGACAGGCAACGCTCGCCTTGCTCCATGAGCCCGAGGATGAAGCTCTCGAGGGCCAAGAACCCCAGCGATTTCGTGGGTAACTCTTGCATCGAGCTGGGGGGTGATCTAACGTCATCCCAGCCGTTGCACGGGTGTGGCGAGGGAAAGTGAGTTGTGGAGGCGGACGATGGGTTGGTCGCGATCGACTTGGTGGACGGGAGCTCTGATTTGCCTGGCCTGGGTCACCTTGAATGGGAACAGCCATGCCCGGGGGCAGGGGGTGGATTATGTGAAGGAACACTACACGAAGTACGAATACAAGATCCCCATGAGGGACGGAGTCAAGCTATTTACGTCCGTCTATGTTCCCAAAGATCATTCGCGGACCTATCCCATTCTCCTAACCCGCACTCCCTATAGCGTTCGTCCCTACGGGGTAGATCAGTATCGAGGCGATCTCGGCCCCTCACCTCGATTCGCGCGGGCGGGCTACGTGTTCGTTTACCAGGATGTGCGCGGACGTTGGATGTCGGAGGGGGATTTCGAGCATGTACGGATCGCCCAATCCGAGACCCACTCGCCTGGCAAGTACGACGATCAGAGCGATGCATGGGACACAATGGATTGGCTGGTGAAACACCTGCCACACCACAATGGCCGGGTCGGCGTCTGGGGGATCTCCTATCCCGGATACTACACGACCGCTTCCCTCATCAACGCCCACCCCGCGCTCAAGGCTGCTTCTCCACAAGCTCCCGTGACCGACTGGTTCGCTGGCGACGACTGGCACCACAATGGCGCATTCTTCTTGAACCATGCATTTAACTTCATGTGGAGGTTTGGCCGACCACGCCCAGAACCGACCACCAAGTTCGATTTTGAGATCGATCATGGGACACCTGACGGTTACGAGTACTTCTTGCGTCTGGGCACTGTCGACGCCATTGATCGAGAGATTTTCAAAGGGGATGTCGCGTTCTGGAACGAACTGCTGAAGCATGGCGACTACGACGCATACTGGAAAGCGCGGAACGTGCGCCCCTATCTCAAGAAGATCAAGCCGGCTGTGCTGACGGTGGGAGGTTGGTTCGACGCGGAGAACCTGTTCGGAGCACTCGAGACTTACAAGGCGATCGAGACGCAGTCTCCCGATACCAAGAATGCGCTTGTGATGGGTCCCTGGATTCATGGTGGCTGGGCGAGGGAGCAGGGAGCCTCTCTGGGGTCGGTGCGGTTCAACGCGGAGACCTCGGCCTACTACCAGGAGAAAATCGAGTTCCCGTTCTTCGAGCATCATTTGAAAGGAAGTGGGGAGGACGCGCTGCCCGAAGCCCGCATTTTCATGACGGGGAAAAATGAGTGGGTGGAGTTTGATCATTGGCCTCCTCGAAAGGCCACTCCACGCTCCTTGGTGCTTGGTGAGGAGGGACACTTGAGTCTCGGACCGGCGGGCGAAGCCTCGGGGAGGAAGGACCGCGACGCCGCCGACCACTTCGTCAGTGATCCGAACAGACCGGTCCCTTATTTCGAGGCCATTGCGAATGGAATGCGGAAGGAGTATATGGTTGCCGACCAGCGGTTCGCCGCCCGCCGGCCCGATGTCTTGACGTATACCTCCGACGTTCTGGAGGAGGACGTGACGATCGTGGGACCGATCGAGGTCAAGCTCCATGTCGCGACGACTGGTACCGACGCCGACTGGGTGGTCAAGTTGATTGATGTTTATCCCAATGACTTTGCCGACCTGGAAAAAGCTCCGGCGGGTGAAAGGATGGGAGGGTACCAGCAACTGGTACGCGGAGACGTGATGCGCGGCAAGTTCCGTAATCATCTTGATAAGCCGGAACCCTTCGTACCCGGCCAACCAACTTCCGTCCGCTTCCGACTCCCCGACACTGCCCACTCTTTTCGTTCCGGGCATCGCATCATGGTGCAAATCCAGTCGTCGTGGTTCCCGCTCGTCGATCGGAACCCGCAAACCTTTACCGATATCTACTCCGCGAAAGAGTCGGAGTTCCAGCAAGCCACGCACACGATTCATCGGTCTGACGAATTTCCATCAAGCCTTGAGGTTCTCGTTTTGCCTTGAACATTGGCTGGAGCCGGATCTCTCTTGGAAATCGGATCGTAAGGGGGAGTCAATGATCGGTTTGAACTCGGCGCTACTTGCTTTGTTATTGGTGGGTCAAACGACCACGCCTCGCGTCGAACCGGAAGCGAAGTCCGAGCCCGCGGAACTCGCCGCTCGTTTTCGGTCGCGTCTCGACCGCCCGCGCGTTCCGCTCGATCTCCAGGTTGAATCCACCACCAAGGAAGCTGATGGGTACTTGACGGAACACCTCAACTTCGCTTCGGAGCGGCACGCGAATGGTCGGATGGAGCGTGTCCCGGCGTTGGTGGTCAAACCAAAGGGATCACAAGGACGACTCCCCGTGGTCATCGTTTTGCACGGCACGGGGGGAAACAAGGAGAGGATGCGCCCTTGGCTGCTCGAACTGGCCGAGCGCGGAATCATCGGCGTGGCGATCGACGCTCGATATCACGGTGCACGCGCGGGGGGAAGATCGGGTGCGACGGCCTACCACGAGGCAATCATTCGGGCGTGGCGGAGTCCCCAGGGGGAAGCACAAGAACATCCATTTTACTATGATACATGCTGGGATCTTTGGCGCACGTTGGATTATCTGGAGACGCGAGAGGACGTCGACGCCAGTCGGATGGGGATGATCGGCATCAGTATGGGTGGTATCCAGACCTGGCTCGCGGGCGCGGTGGATCGTCGCGTGGCGGTGGCCGTCCCCGCGATCGCCGTGCAGAGCTTCAAGTGGAGTCTTGAGCACGACGCATGGCACGCGCGGGCTCGAACAATCGGACCCGCCCACCAGGCCGCGGCGGACGACCTTGGAGAGCCGAGAGTGAACGAAAGGGTCTGCCAATTCCTCTGGGACAAGATCGTCCCAGGGATTCGCGCGGAGTTTGATTGCCCTAACCTGTTACCACTTTTCGCGGACCGACCTCTCCTGATCCTCAACGGCGACCAGGATCCCAACTGCCCCATTGAGGGAGCTCGAATCGCGATCGACTCGGCGAAGCGCGCGTACCAGGCTGCGGGGGTTCCGGAACGGCTGCGGGTGATGGTGGCCGAGGGTGTTGGCCACGCTGTCACCGAGGAGCAGCACAGGGCCGCGCTCGACTGGTTCACACGCTGGCTCAAGCCGCGAGCGGCCGCTCCCGTCCCTTGAGAAGAAGCCACTTTCGCGGTGTGTGTGTTCGACGCTGTCAGGCGAGGAGGCCTTCCACGAGTTCCCCATGCACGTCGGTGAGTCGAAAGTCACGCCCCTGGAAGCGATAGGTCAGCTTCGTATGGTCGATGCCCATGCAGTGGAGGACCGTCGCATTCAGGTCGTGGATATGGACCGGGTCGCGGACGATGTTGTAGCAAAAGTCGTCCGTCTCGCCGTAAGTGATTCCTGGCTTGATGCCCCCTCCCGCCATCCACATGGTAAAGCATCGGCCATGGTGGTCCCGTCCATAGTTGGTCTGAGTGAGAGCCCCTTGGCTATAGACGGTCCGCCCAAACTCTCCTCCCCAGATGACCAGGGTTTCGTCAAGTAGGCCCCGTGCTTTCAAATCTCGGATGAGCGCGGCCGAGGGCTGGTCCACATCCTTGCACTGCCCTCGAATCTGGCTGGGCAGATTATTATGTTGATCCCAGCCTCGATGCATGAGCTGCACGAAGCGCACGCCACGCTCCACCATGCGCCGGGCGAGCAGGCAGTTGCGAGCGTAGCCGCCATCCACGCCGCTTTCGTCAATTCCATAGTCTTCGATCGTTTTCTTCGACTCCCCGGATAGGTCAGTTAGCTCGGGGACGGAAACCTGCATTCGGTAGGCCATCTCGTACTGGGCGATTCGGGTGGCAATCTCGGGATCTCCAACCGTCCCCGCCGCGACCTGGTTGAGCTGGGCCACACCGTCGAGCATTCTGCGCCGGGACTCCGGGCTGATTCCCTCCGGGTTCGAGAGGTAGAGAACAGGGTCGCTTCCCGAACGGAAGCGGACCCCCTGGTGGCGTGTGGGGAGGAACCCGCTTCCCCAGAGCCTGGAGAAAATCGGCTGATCGGTCTTGTTCCCGCTCCCCTGGGAGATCAGGACGATAAAGCTTGGAAGGTTCGCGTTCTCGCTTCCAAGCCCGTAATCGAGCCAGGCTCCCAGGCTGGGACGACCCGGTTGCTGAGAGCCGGTCTGGATGAACGTGGTGGCTGGATCATGGTTGATTGCCTCGGTGTTCACCGTCTTGACCACGGCAATGTCATCGACGATTCGAGCGGTGTAAGGCAAGAGCTCGCTCACCCAGGTCCCCGCCTCGCCATGCTGCTGGAACTGGAACATGGGAGCGACACACGGAAACGACTTTTGCCCTGACGTCATCCCGGTGATGCGCTGACCCATCCGCACGGAACCGGGAAGCTCCTTCCCATGTTGCTTCTGAAGCTCGCGTTTATGATCGAAGAGATCGATATGAGACGGGCCGCCCGACATGAATAAATAAATAACGTGTTTGGCGCGAGGCGCGAAATGCGTGGCGGCCGACAGGATCTCTGGATTCATCAACGAGGCTAGCGCCGTGGCTCCGAGTCCCAATGCCGAGCGACCAAGGAACTGTCTGCGCGTTTGCAAGGCCAGGTTTTCAACGATCGGATGCATGGAACTATCCCCTGGTCACGGTTTCGTCCAGGTTGAGGATCGCACTCGCGACCATCGACCAGGCCGCGAGCTCGACGGAGTTGAGTGCGGTGTCACGAGCCGACTCTCCGATGGCGAGGAGTTTCGACGCCTCGCCAGGCGCGGACCGGAAAGCATCAAGCTGGTTTTGGTACAAGGCCGAAAGGATCGCGATTTCCTTGTCGGTGGGTTGGCGGGCCATGACCGTCCGAAACGCGAATCGGACCCGCTGTTCCGTGCTTGTTCCCCCATCCCGAAGAATTCGTTCGGCGAATCGGCGCGAAGCTTCCACATAGGTTGGGTCATTCATGAGGACGAGGGCTTGCAACGGCGTGTTGGTCCTTGCGCGTCGGACGGTGCAGGTTTCACGGTCAGGCGCATCGAAGGTGGTGAGCGTCGGCGGAGGGGAAGTTCTTTTCCAGAACGTATACATGGTCCGACGATAGAGGTCGGCGCCATGACTTTGCACATAGGTTTGTGCCGTCCAGTTCTTGCCATCAAGGCGAGATGCCAGCTCTTCCCAGAGCCCGGCCGGTTGATAGGGTGAGACACTCTGGCCGCCGACCCGCTGGTCGAGGAGCCCACTGACCGCGAGCGCCTGATCGCGAATGAACTCGGCGTGGAGTCGAACCCGTGGTGCGCGTGCGAGAAGGTGGTTTTCCGGGTCCTTCGCTAGCCCAGCGGGTGTGACAACGGAAGACTGGCGATAGGTCGCCGAGGTCACGATCAAGCGGACCAGAGACTTCACGTCCCAATCCTGTTGGAACTCCAAGGCGAGCCAGTCGAGCAAGTCTGGGTGGGTTGGAAGCGCCCCCTGAGCACCAAAATCACCCGCCGTCTCGACGAGGCCGGTCCCCATCATCGCTTGCCAGATTCGATTGACGGTGACGCGAGCCGTGAGTGGATTGGCGGGATCCACCAACCAGCGAGCCAGGTCGAGCCGATCGGCGTGCCCCCGCCGCCGAGGGACCAGTGGCGGAAGGCTCGCGGGAGTTCCGGCCTTAACCTCTTCTCCGTGCTGGTCGTACTGCCCTCGTTCGAGCAAAAAGGTGGTCCGTGGCTTCTCCGACTCTTGCATCACCATGGTTGAGGGGAGCTGACTCTCGATGCCTCGGATCTCCTTTCGGAGGCCTTCAATCTGCTTGTTAATCGACTGGTAGTCGGTTGAGATGTTCGACCGATAATACGTTCGAAGCGTGCGTTGCTCATTGACGGTCCGAACGTCTTTTGGCTTCCTGAGGACCGACTTGATCTCTTCGGTGAGGGGCGTCGCTGCTTGCAACGGGTCAGGCGTTGCCGTGACCGATACGCGAAATCGCCCGGCCTGATGCCTACTGAACTTCGAACCAAAGACGAGGGTGGTGGTCACGGTTCGGTCGGCTCCCCCTGTCAGATACAGAGGTTCTTTCAGCTCGGCCTCAATCCAGTGCGCTTTTCCAACTTCCGGGAAAATCGCCCAGCCGGTCTCGTCCTTTCCGTCGATCACGTTATTCGCGGGGAAGCTTGTCTGGCTAAAGTCGGCCCTTACTGCTTGAAAAGGCAAGGGCGTCTCGCCTTCCAAGACCAGTTCCGAGAGCACGAAGTTCCCATTCACCGAACGCCCGGGACCGCCTCCGCTTAGCTTCGGGTCGGGGAAGAACTCGACCCTGAGGCCGGTCACGGTATCCAGTGGGGACTGGGCCGTGAGCAAATAAACCTCGCGATCAGGATTCGGACCAACCGCGACGATTGAATGGTCCTCGCCCCGTTCGAGTTTTGTCCCATGCTTCGTCGAGAGAATCTCGGGGCTCAAACTGACCCAATCCGGACCGCCTGTCGAACTTCCCTCTCCTTGAATTCGTTCCCAGGCGAGTTGGTCGGCATCGATTTTCGGGAGTTGGTCGCTGAGTCCCTTCTCGAGACGAGTGATCTCGCCTCTTAGGCGTTCAAGTTCGACGGCTTGCCCCGGCCCTGGCAGCGGAAGCAATGGGACGGCATTCCCCTTGCGACCATCGAGTCCATTCTCAGGCAGGTTATTGAAGAATGCATAGAGTTGATAATATTCTTTTTGTGTGATCGGATCAAATTTGTGGTCGTGACACTGTGCGCAGGCGACGGTCAAGCCGAGCCAGACGGTGCTCGTGGTATTGACTCGATCCATTACATAGGCGGTTTGATATTCTTCAGGAATCGCACCGCCTTCAAAATTAATCATGTGGTTGCGGTTAAATCCACTTGCGATTTTCTGCGACGTTGTCGCGTTGGGAAGAAGGTCGCCGGCAAGCTGCTCGATGGTGAACTGATCGAAAGGGAGGTTACGGTTGAAGGCCTCGATGACCCAATCTCGCCAGTACGACATCTCTCGACCGCTATCAATATGGTAGCCGTGTGTGTCGGCATACCGGGAGGCGTCGAGCCAGTCGAGCGCCATGCGCTCTCCGTATCGTTGGGAATGCAAGAGCCGATCGACGAGTCGGTCATAGGCGTCTGGACGCGAATCGTTCAGGAACGCGTCGACCTCCGCGGTGGTTGGTGGAAGCCCGGTGAGGTCGAGTGTCAGCCTCCTGATCAAAGTCGGCCGATCCGCTTCGCGGGCGTGAGTAAGCCCGTGGCCCTCCATGCGCGCCAGGATGAAGTGATCGATCGGGTTGCGGGCCCACCCTTTTGTCTTTGTCGAGGGGAGGGTAGGACGTTGAGGGGTGGTCAGGGACCAGTGCGCCTGGTAATGGGCCCCCTCGGCGATCCAGGTCTTCAGGAGCGTCTTTTGCTCGTCCGTCAGCACCTTGTTGCTGCTGGGAGGTGGCATCATGAAGCTTTTACGCGTTGAGAAGATCCGCTTGACCAATGGGCTTCGCTCGGGCGCTCCCGGTACGATGGCGGGTCTTCCCGACTCGCTGGGTGCGAGGGCGGTTTCGCGTAGGTCGAGCCTTAATTCCGCCTGGCGTTCATTCGCGTCGGGTCCGTGACACTTGAAGCAGGTGTCGGAGAGGATCGGTCGAATTTGCCGGTCAAAATCGACGGTGGGCCTGGCAGGCTCGGGATGATCTGCCCGCGCGTTCAGGACGAGACTCGGGCTGACCCCGATGGCTAGGAGGAGCATCGGGACCAACCGCATCAACTGCTGACGAGTCATCACTGCGAATCCTCCAAGGCCGGAGTCGGCGGACTCTTTCCCACCTCGCGATTCTATCAAGTTTCGGGGCCAAGCGAGTTCTTGTTTTCTCCCACGGGCGAAGGTTTGAATTCTGGCGAGGCACCGCGCGGCGGCTGAGTCAAGGTAGCGTCGACAACACGCGATTAGCGGCGCATGACGTCCGCCGTACCAAGGGCGACCTGAGACCTTATCTCTCATGTTGCCGATGCTCAGGCGTTCGGATTCCGAGGCCCGTTGGGTGTCAGGGAGGGCTGAAACTCGCGAACCTCGTTCATCGGGCGAGCTTCCTCACCCAGGACCGCCAATATGAGCGTCGATCCAAGCCCTAGAACGTCGGACTTGCCCGAATCGACCTGATTTGCGGCAAGCTTGCGTTCCCAGGCCTCAACCCACGCTTTCCAGGTCACTCGGACTTGCTCAAACGGAATGAGCTCAACTCGTGGAGCCTCCACCTCCGATCGCATCTTCGCCGGTAGTTCTCGAGCGTCATCGAGAGCCCTGACCTGAAGGTCGTCGATCGCGCTCAGTTTGTAGAGGCCGATCAAGGCGGTGGCCATCGTTTGCCGTCTGATCGGGGGAAGCTGAGTGAGCCAGCCCGGGTCGGTCAGTTGGGCACTCAACCGGCCCTCCGACTCCAAGAACTCAATTCTCACCACGCCAGTGCCCAGCTCCGAAGCGGCCAACCCGAATCGGATTCGGTTCGTGGCGAGAGCGACCGACTCGAGCTCGATCGCCACATTACCGAGCGTACGAGTCTCATGCAGGAGCGCGAGGAATTCCCGCTCGATGAAGTGCGTAACGGCCTCTTCGACGTGATGGAGCTCCTTCTCGCGTTTGAGAATCGCCTTGACCCGTCCCTCGTTGAGCCAACGTGCCTCGCTCCGCCTGAGTTTGCCAAACAGCTTTGGCAAGGTCCCCGAGTGAAGCCCGGGGCGGAGCAAGCGTGCGATCGTCTCTCCGTGGCTTCCCACGGCAATCGGGCCGAGTGTCTCGCGCCGATTTGCCCGGTAGAGCCGGTAGTTCTCCTTGAATTCCCAGACCAAGAACCCGAAAACCCCAGGAAGGAGAACCACGGTTGAGCCCGCGATGAAATTCGCAATGACCTTGCCGAAGATTGGAAGCAGGGGAGCCGCCAGAATGCGCGTCAGTGTCAACGTAAAGGGAAGAATAATCTTATGTGAAACGGTGACCACGGGAAAATGTTTGATCGGATTGACCTGCGGCTCGATCAATAAGTTTACATAGAATCGAACAATATAGGCAACCAGAAGCCAGACCGCACCCAGCACCGACTTGATCGAGAGCAAAACTCGGTTTTGCCCAGAGCGGAACCGAAGCCACTCGTCAACGGCATACAGGAAGCGGTCCACGGTTTCGAGGATCCAGTCGAAGAGCCCCACGATCAGGCGGTAGACACCAGGAACGATGTCGCGATAGAGCTGCTTCCAGGCGCGGACCACTTCGTCCGCCAGGATCTCTTCCATCGTTCGACCGAGCTTCGTGTTCATCAGGAAGCTGGCGCAAGCGAAGGCGACCGCCGAGATAATGGGAACCCTGGCCTCGTCGAGATGGAGCAAGTGGGCGGCCAGCCAGACCAAACTTGTGACGGCCGCGGGTTTGATCAGCCAACGCCAGGTCAATTGCGCCCAACGACTCTCGAACAAAAGCCTGAGCAAGGGATGACGCAAGAGCCAGGCGAGAGTGTCGAACAGGATCATTCGGAAAACACGGCCGAACAGGCGGCACGCCTTGAGGAAACCACTCCGAAACGTGGGGAAATCCAGGATGCCGAGCGCGACGGTTCCGAGGATCAGTGTCGAGGGAAGGTTCATGAGATGAACCGGTTCTCCCCCGAGATGGTGGACGACCGCCTCGACGATATGTTGCAACCCTTCCAGGATCAGGAAGGCCCCGCCATAAGGAAGTGCCACGTAGGATGTCAGGAAACGGCCCACGCTGGTGGCAAAAGCGAGCGAGCTAAATCGTTGAAGCCAACGGAGGTAGACCTCCCCGCGCCTGTATACCCCATCCAGTGAGCGCGCGAGGGCCCGATCAACTCTTAGTAGTAGATCACCTTGAAGGAATTCACGAGGTCCGGAAAGATCGGCCAGCTTCAGGTTATTACGTGAACAGGTATCGCGCAAGTCACCCAGCGTGATGAATCCACGGCTGGCGATCCGGTCGAGCAACTCGTCGATCAGCTTGCGGTATGCCACCCGTTCAGGCAGGTTTCTTGGTTTGAAGCCGCTGGTCGTCAGCGTGGCATCGATCGGCCCCCTGAGCCGCTCGCGTAGCGTATGCTCGGCCGACTCCACGGCGGCCTGGAGGACGGTGGCAAGGCGGGCCCGCTCTTCGTTGGGGAGGCGCGTGGAGACCAGCCGTCTCGAAGCGCTTCGCAGGTGGTTGGTGGTCATCACCTCGCGCAGGTAAGGCTGGACGCGACGGAGCGGTCTCCGTCCGAACGAGATGACCCAACCGACCAGGTCCATTCGAAAGACTTCACGTTCGTGATCGACGCAGACTTTCTGGAGGTCGTACAGGAGCCTGGCCTCGGGAGTCCAGAACCCACGAGCCGAGCGTGCCAGCAAAGGGGGAAGCGCGCGGCGCCAGCGTTCGGCTTCCGTTCCGTCGAAGCCGAGTGCACGCTGAAGCCTCTGAACCAGGCGGAACAACTCGTCCTTTGCCCCGGCGCTCACTGGCTCGGAATCTCGGGGCCCCGAATCGGCTTGACGCCCCGCCTGAGTTTTCAAGATCGCCGCGCGGACCAGGTTGCCTCGAGCCGCGACCTGCTCGGCCCGCTGGATAAGAGCGCTAGAGGCCTTATTGTTTGGGTCGATTTCCCACTCGACCGAATCGACCGGCGTCTCATCCAGGTGGTCCCCCGGCCTTGGCATGGGCTCGGTCAGTGGAGCACTCGCACCGGGGAGGAAAGTCGCGTGAAAGAGGGATTCATCCTGGACGAGTCCGGCCAAGATCGTTTCAATTTCTTGAGGATTGTCCAGGCCGGGAAACGTGCGCGGGAGGAGAGTGGGAGCGAATCGTTTGAGCTCGAGATAGTAGGCCGCGAACTCAATGAGCGTTGTCAGGCGGTCAGCGTTCGCCGTGATCAGTCCTTCTTGTTTCAGTACCGTCTCGATCTCGGAAACCTCGGCATCGGACAGACGGGCCAGTTGGTGTTGAAGTTTGAGGGAAACCAAGTGATCGGGAGCGAGTTGGGGATCGAGACAGGCGTGGATTCGGGCGTGGAAGAGAAGTCGCCAGTAGTCTCTGAGTACATCCGATCGAGCGACCGAAGCTAACTCTTCGGAGGTGGGCCGTTCGAGCAGAAACACAACCGACGGGAACGAAGTCCCTTGGCGCAGACCGAGTTCCGAACCTTCCACAACCTCGAGTAAGTCCTTCGACGCGACGGCGTAAACATCGCGGTGGGGAACTTGAACGCCGAGTCGACCGAGTCCCAAATGGTTCTTGATGAGTCTGCGGAGAATGCGCGGGGGGACCAGAAAGGCGCGGGGCTCCACTTGCTGGAGAATGCGTTCCAGTTGAGAGGCATCGAGTGGACGCCCCCGATCGTCAGCCGTCATGAGCGAGCCCGTCTCAGAATCACCACGCAAAGGTCGCATCGTATCCGTCGCTCGCCCTCGTTCCAAGCCCTGGAAAATTCAATTCGATTCGGGGAAGATCGTGAATCGAGTGATCACGCAACCTTGGACGAGAGGGCCATTCCGAGGGACTGAACGTTAGGGTTGAGTCTCCACGGATGTCTCCAGAAAGAAACACCGGAGGCAACCGACGCATTAGGGAGCTCGCAGGCGCGGTTTTCCTTGCGAGTCGCAGCCTACGTACCATAATAGACGTGACCGCTCGTTGCGTCTGCCAGGAAAAGTCAGGCCGGACCCTAACGGGTTGCCGATAAGAGTCCAGACAAGGACGCTGACCAGGGGAGAGGATCACAGGCGGACATGATCGCCCTCTCGAAACAACACGATCCGACAGAACAGGGGGGGTCGTCGAGCCCCTCGGGTTCGTCGATGCGAGAAACGGCCTTGCTTGAGCCCACGACTTCCTCTCCTTCCATGACACAGAGGCAGGAAGCAGCGAGCTCCTACGCGCAGGTTTCGCACGCGCTTCAGAACGAGGCGGAACGTCTCTTCAACGAACGCCAGTACGAAGCGGCGGAACGATTCGTTCGGCAACTTCTCCAACTTCAGCATCGGGTTGTTGGCGAGAAGCATGAGGACTACGCGCTTGGGCTCAGCATGCTCGGCGAGTTACGGTTCCTGCAGGGAGATCCGCGGGCCTCGGAGCAGTTGTTCCGCCAGGCCCTCGCGCTTCGAGCTGAGACTCTCGGCCGACAGCATCCCGACTACGCCGTTAGTCTTGCCTGTCTGGCGGGAGTCGTCTGGCGGCGCGGAGAGCTTGACGAGGCGGAGCGCCTGCTGAGCGAGGCGGTCGAGATCAGGGTGGAGGCGCTCGGGGCGAGTCATCCCGAATCGATTCAGAGTCGTAAAGAACTCGTCCGAATCTTGCGAGAGCGAGGCGATTGGGCCGGAGCCTTGAGCCTGGTTCGATCCACACGACAGATCGACGAGGTCCACGGGCACTTTGTGGTTCGCGAAGACCTTGAGGAACAGGTTGTCGCGCTCGCCCAGGAATTCGACCGCCTTTCCGGGATCCTCGCCCAGTCGGCCTCGCGGATGATTGAGTCGGGGGTTCCCACCTCCGACCAGGACCTCGCCCGAATGAAACGGGCGGCACAACGATTTGAAGAGCTCAGACACGAAGTCTTCGATCGTGTGGAGATGCTCCAGGTCCCTGATCGGCCTCATGTCACCGCGGAAACCCTGCACCACCTGGCGACCCTGCTCGACGACCTGGCGGAGGCCGAACATCATCAGGCCGAGCTCGAGACCATGCGCGAGGAGGCTCTGACCGTCCTCGACCAGGTCCTCACCTTAACCTACAATGGTCACCAGGACCCCAGCGTCGAGGTTTCTCCACTCCACGACTGCCTCGAGGACGCCCAGCACTTGCGCGACGTGATCGCCGGCAAGCACTGGCTTCAGCTCCCCGCCCAGACCGAGACGCTGGCGAATGGGACCCATGTTTACGTGGCTCTACTGATCCTGGTGGAGGAACTGGCCGAGCTGAGCGATCAGGACTGGGCCGACCTTCACGAGGAAGTTCGCGATGTTCTCGGGCTTCCAATCGCTCAGGCCGCCTCGAGTGCAAGGTTGTCGGTCGGCCCCAAACCCGCGTCGGCCGAACGCGTCCCACTTGACGCGCACTATCCTGCCCCCGCCCCCGCCCCCGTAACCAGACCAGACTCAACTGCCAAACAGCCGCCCCCGGTCCAATCGACAACCACCCCGTTCGCAGCTCTGGTCTCGCCGAAACAGGACCGTCTCGGTGGCATGATCCGAGAGTTGGCCGTTGCAAGCCTCGTTCCAACCATGGGCCGGGTGATCAACCTGCCATCAGCGTCTCCCGAGGAAGAGGTCGCCCAGCGACTTTTGCGCAACGGGTATGCTCCCAATGTGATCGAAGCATCCCCTAGCCAGATTCCACCGATAGGCCAGATTCCAGGACCCGGTGTGAACCCGATTCCACAGCGGCCCAACAGCCGAACCGAAGTCGAGTCCTCGGTCGACACCACGCGTCCCAGGCTCGCCGTGGTCGCGGGTCCGCTCTCCTTGCCGTCCATGCCCAGCGCTCAACTCGACTTGGGGACCCGTTTGGAGCAGATGCTCCTCGCACCTCATCGGCGTCGGTTACACGAGCAAACGATCGCCATCCGTCGAGTCGCTAACATTCACGACCCCAGCGACTCGCGTGAACCTTCCACCAATCCCATATAATCCAGCATCAGTTCATCGCATCTTCAATTGCTAGCCTTGATCGAGGTCTTGGCGGATGCTTCACTCGAGCCCTGGCCTGTTGCTTTCGCGATCGTTGGGCATGACCGTGCTGTTTGTTTCACTCTGTTTCAGTCTCACTGCGACCTTGGTCGCGGATGAGACGCATCACGATCGTGATGTGCTCGAAACACCCGCCTTCGACTCATTCGTCGTTTTACCGCTTGAGTTGCACGTCCTCCAATCGTCCAGCGTGCCTGAGCTTCAGTGTGACCTGACCGACGAGGATCTCGCGCGGATCCTGGGGAAAGTCAACGCGATTTGGAACAAGGCGGGGATCCATCGGGGACTCGTTTCGATCGTTCGAGAGCCAGCGATCCCCTCAAAACGATTCTTGCTCATGCGCGATCTGGGAATCGAGGTTCCACTGAATGATTATCGCGCGATTCTCCCTACCAAGCCCAAAACGTCAAAGAATGTCCTAAGCGTTTATTATTTGCATGCGTTCCCAGTCAACGGTGTTTGGCTCGGCGACGGGGTTGCACTGGTTCAGGAGACGGCCAAGCTCCGGCCCGTGGAAGGTGGGATCGACGAACCGCTCCCTCGGGTGACCGCGCACGAGCTGGGGCATGCTCTTGGGTTATCGCACCGCCAGGATCGGGTCAACTTGATGGCGTCCGGCACGACGGGCATCTCGTTCAACACGGCCGAAGTGAAAACGTCGAGAGCGAAGGCTGGCGAGATGAATGGAGCCTTAACGGTTCAGACGCTGAGAGAAAAGGCCGAAGCTCCCGATCTGGAGCGGAGCTCGGCTTTGCGATACTGGACCTGGCTCTCGGAAATTCCGGGCGGGCCAACGCAACTAGCGCGCAGGCGAATCGAGGAGCTTGGCGTTCAATAGCGTCCAGGTCATTGGTGAGCCAATCCACGGTACGTTTCGATCGTAGCTCGTGCGGGAATGAAGAGGCGAGGCAACTCAGCACCTAACCCTTAAAATTCAGTCGCGTTGCCGAGTCGAAGAATCTGGGGAAACCAGGCGTGCATCCTCAACGCTTCTGGCGCGATGGTTCGGCCGAACAGCGTTCGGATGTCCCTCGTGGGTCCCATTCGCATCGCGTTGAGGCAAACGGTTGAGCACGGGAGAATCTGGGAACAGGTGAAGTGTCCAACGCTTGAAGCCCCAATCGACGAATCGTGGCAAGAACCGATTCACCCGGAGCAAGAGCTTGCCACCCCGAGTTAAGGTGAGCTCGTTCTTGCGCTTGAGAGTCGCATTCAGCGCCGCGATGGCGACGGCTTGTGGTGTCATCGTTCTGCGGTTGGTCACCGAGTAGCGAGCTGTGTCGATCAGCAAGTTGCGCTCGAACTCCGTCGCGGTGAACCCGGGATTCAGCAGGAGGATGTGGATTCCGTACTTGGCCCACTCGGCGCGGAGTGACTCGGTGAAGCCAGCGACGGCGAATTTGCTCGCGGTATACTCGGCTCGCCCAGGCAGACCACGGCGAGCCACGATCGAACCCAGATGGATCATCGAAGGAGCGATCCCCTCTGAGAGGAGCGGCAGAACATCGCGCGCAACCTCCGCCAGGGCGAAGAGGTTGATCTCAAAGACCCGACGCAGGATGGATGGTTCGTGCGTCTCGAAGTGTCCGGTCGCTCCCACCCCCGCGCTCTGTACCACCAGATCGAGTGCGCCGAAGTGGTTTCGAGCAAAGTTGACAAGCTCTGCCCGGCTCGACGAATCGGTGAGGTCGGCCGCGAGCGTGTGGACGTGGCTCGGCGCGGCCCCGGATTCGAGAAGTCCGTCTCGAATCGCGATCAACCTCGATTCCGATCGACCCGTGAGGAGGACGCGAGCCCCTTCTTGAACGAGCTGCTCGGCCATTGCTCGGCCGAGGCCCGATGAAGCGCCGGTAACGAGACAACGAGCGTTCTTCCATGAACGTCTACGTGACATTTCTGGCCTTTGAAGTCCTTGGGTAGAAAATTAACGGGTGATCATGGTCCCCCCCTCGACCCGTGTCGTGGCGACGCTCGAGTCCGGGTTGGACGGGCGCCATCGGCTGAACCGAGAGCCTCGGGGCTCACTCACCACGACTCGAGGTGCGGGGCTCGCCCCGTAAATCGGTGTTGTGTCGGCAATGGTTGTCCCACCATTCCCCTGCGAGATGACCGTTCCACCACTGATTTGTGATGGAACTTCGCAGACCGAACCACTGGAGATTGTCGAGGAGGGGATCGCCGCCGTGGGACCGCAAACCGGCATGGATGTTCCATAACCATAATAATGATTATGCGTGCAACCCAATGAGCCTATGGTCCAAACAACCAAGAAGCCTCCGAGGCCTCCTCGCAAGAATTGGGCTTGTCGCATGGCGTAACTCCTTTGCCGCGAACCTAGCCTCGGGACAGATGCGCCTCCGGCGCGTCCGGAATCCGCCTCGCCTTTTGAGGGGAACGATGAAAAATGACGAACGAGGTGCTGAGCGGAGGTGAAATGATGATTGAGGATCGGACGTCAAAGTAGAGGGACTTTAACCCAGTTTGCCAATTCGGCCAACCTCAGTTTTCGCTTCCATCCCGGCGTAGGTCTCGTTGAAGTCCCGCGCGGGCTTCTTCCTGGCATTCGAGGATCCTCACGCGGATCAATTCCGTCACGGCCTCGGGGTCGAGCCCTTCCAGTTGGGATGGATAAATGGGAGGGCCATAGTGGATCCGGATGGGGTAGGGCATGGGAAAGGGTCGCGATCGTGGCCAGGATTCGAACGTGCCCGCAATCGCGGCCGGTACCACCGCGACACGCGCGCGACTTGCGAGGACGGAAATTCCCGACTTGAGCTCCCCCAGTTCGCCATCTCGACTCCGAGTCCCTTCGGGAAAGAGTGCGACGATTCCTCCGTGTTTCAGCCGGCGCAAAGTTTCTTTCAAACCTTGTGCTCCCATGCCGTCGCGCTGGATCGGGAAACCTCCGACCGACCGAATCAAGGTTCCCAGGATGGGAAGGAACAAGGTCGAGCGTGCAACGTAGTTCAAGGGGCGTTGGAGGGGAATACCAAGAATAAAAACATCGAGGTGGCTCAGATGATTTGAGACGAGGAGAGCTCCCCCCTGCTCGGGGAGGTTTTCTCGGCCACTGACTCGCAGACCACTAATCGAAGAGACCAAGGTCGTGGCGGTGACCTGGACAGCCCGATACCAGAGCATGGCCATGCGAGAACGGTCGGTCGTGGTGGCCTTTTCCCTTTTGGTTGTGTCCTGGCCCGTCATCTGGCAACCTCGCTCTCCGGACGCTCGAGCCGGGTCCGAATATCTTGCTCCAGACGATTGACCACATCCTCAAGGGCCACTCCGGTTGTATCGACCACCCAGGCGTCCTCCGCCGGTTTCATTGGGGCGATCGCACGCGCGGCGTCTAGCTCATCCCGCTCCCTCAGGTCGACGCAAACGGTGTCCAGGTCGGGGGCGGAGTCCGCCTTGCGTGCGACCAGCTCGGCGTGCCTCCGGCGTGCGCGTTCCTGTAGGCTCGCGGTTAGGAAGAACTTACGAAAGGCATCCGGGAAGACGATCGTGCCCTGGTCGCGCCCTTCGGTCACCATATTCTGATCTGATGCAAACGAACGCTGCCAAATTACGAGTTGCCGACGAACGCTCGGGGAGTTGGCGAGGAAGCGGGTTGCGTGGGTCACTTCAGCCGAGCGGATTGCCAGGGTCACATCCTCGCCATTTAGGAGGACGGACCCAGCTGGAAGTTGAATGGTGAGAGAAGAGGCCAATTTTCCCAGCGCCTCTTCGTCCTCGAGCGGTGTTCCCGCATGGAGAGCGGCGAGCGTCGCGGCTCGATACATCGCACCGGTGTCGAGCAGTCGCCAACCAAGCCGTTCGGACAACCATCGAGCTACTGTACTTTTCCCAGCGCCGGCGGGTCCGTCGATGGTAATCACGCGAGGCATCGTCTGCTTACACCTTTCCCACACGATCGGTTCGTTGTCCCAAGATTGGCCACACACAGCATGCGGGGCCATTCACAGGACCAAGTCTAACGGGCAAACGTGAGCGGGTCCAATCGAGAGTTATTCATAACGCCTGGCGCAAGCGAAAACCCAGCCTCCGCGACAATTTGCGTCTGGCTGGGCTCATTCCGATTCCGCTGGTCTCTCCAGAGTTTCTCAAAGAGCAAAGGCCCCGACCCTTCGGGTCTCGCAACCTACTTATCCTTGAGGAAACAGGTGAGTGGGCAGCATCCCTTCAATTGGTTGGAGGGGAGTTACCAAATGCGGTCCCCGCGAGCAATGGCAAGGGCTTGCGCCCGGCGAATCCGGCGTCGAGCTCATGCCAGTGTGAAACCTCAGGCTCTCCTAACCGCCAGCAGAGGCAAACCTCTCGACCGTCCACGATACTGTAAAAGTCGCAGAGGCCATTCTGCCCCTTGAGCTCCACGCCCAGCTTAGTGAGCTCGTCGATGTACGAGGCAAGTCGCTCTTCCTCGGTTTCGAGCGCATTCTGGCTCTGCGCAAGCTCTTCGGAATAGGGGTCGTCCGAATCACTCCGCCTCTCGCTCATGACGGCCGAGAGACGCTGTTTCAACTCGTTGACGCTGTTCCACTGACGAACGATATCACCCACGATCGCTCGAACGAGCGGCAAAGTCTTGTTCGCTTCTTCAACGGTGAAGTAGCGTCGCTTCGTCTCAGTCGGCTTGGGAGGGGCCATGACGAGATCCTATCAGGATGAAGACGCGAATTAATCCACGGACGCCGGTTCAAGATCCACTCTGTCTTCCGAAGAGAGCCATCGACTCCCCCAGGCGTTCCGCCCCAAGTTTCATCGAAGCAAGCAGTGATCGCTTAACGGCGGAACCCAGGACAGTTGGCCCTTGATCCCGACTCATTCAATTCACTGATTGGCCGTCGATGCGTACCTCAAAATTATAGATCCAGGCTGAGCCCACGCAAAGGTGGCCGGAACAATCGTTACGGTTTTCTAGGTCAATTCTTCGCGGCCTTGCGTTCAAGCAACGCGCGCTTCACCTCATCAGTGGAACGTGTGTTGAAGACCTCGGCACTGACCAGGCCCGCTCGTCGTGCCACACCGATCCCATAATGGAGATCGGTCAGTCCGCCGGTTGAGTGGGCGTCGGGGTTGATAACGATCATGACCCCCTTCGCTCGGGCTCGTCGGCACGCGGAGTCATCCAGGTCGAGTCGATGCGGGCTGGCATTGATCTCGATCATCGTGCCCGTTTTGGCCGCGGCGTCGATCACGGCGTCGACATCCACCGCGTACGCGTCGCGAGCTAAAAGCAAGCGACCCGTTGCGTGCCCCAGCATGGTCACCAGCGGGTGGGAAACGGCCCGGACGATTCGCGCGGTCATCTCTTCGCGGGACATCCCAAAAATGGAGTGAACACTCGCAACGACGTAGTCGAATCCCTCGAGAATCTCGTCGGGGTAGTCGAGAGACCCATCCCCCAAAATATCGCACTCCGTCCCTTTGAAGACGTGAAACGCTCCACCAAAAGAGGCGTTCAGTTGATCAATCGCTTCCCATTGTGCCTTGACGCGTTCGATGCTCAGTCCTCCCGCGTATCCGGCCGACCGGGAGTGGTCGGCAATCCCCAGGTACGACAGTCCGAGTGCTCGGGTCGCCTCGGCCATCTCCTGGAGGGTCGCCGCTCCATCGCTCCAATCGGTGTGGCAATGAAAAGTCCCTTTCAGGTCCCCAAGCTCGACCAAGGCCGGGATGGGGCCCTTTTCGGCAAGCTCGATTTCGCCGGTGTCCTCACGCAGTTCCGGTGGAATGTCGTGAAGTCCGAGGGCCTTGAACAGCTCGGCCTCGGTCGCGCAAGGGACAGGGCCGTCCGGCCCACTCAACGCATATTCATTCAAGGAATAGCCACGGGCGATCGCACGTCGGCGCATGGCAATGTTATGAGCCTTCGAGCCTGTGAAATAATGGCTGGCAAATGGAAATTGGCTCTCTTCCACTCCTCGAAGGTCGCACTGCACACCGTCGGCCAGCCTGACACTGGCCTTGGTTGGGCCATGAGCTAGTACCGTGGCAACCTCTGGTAAATTGACGAAGTGTTCAAGCACCGGCGCGGGCTCTTTGGAGCTAAACAAGATGTCGAGATCACCTATCGTATCAGCCCGGCGTCTCAGGCTCCCGCAGACCTCCGCGCGGATCACGTTGGGATGGTCGGCGATCGCCTTGAAAATGGGGGCGATCAGACGCCTGGCCTGGCTTTGAAGGATCCGATCACCAACCGATTCAACGAACGTGATTCCTTCCAGGATCCGCTGTTCCGTTTTCGCCCCGAACCCTTTGAGTTTCGCAATCTGGTTGGCCTCACCCGCGGCCCGAAGGTCGGCCAGACTTTCGATCTTGAGCTCGTCGTGAAGCACCTTGATCTTCTTGGGTCCGAGGCCGGGAATCCGTAAAAGCGCAACCAAGCCTGGCGGTGTTGACTTGCGCAGATCTTCATAGGCAGGGAGATGGCCCGTGGTGGCCAGTTGGATGATCTTGGAGAACATCGTCTCACCGATCCCAGCCGTCGCGGCCAGCTCGCCATTCTCAATCATCTCGCTCAAGTCGCTCGGAAGCCCTTTGAGGGTTTGAGCGACGCTATGGTAAGCGCGGCACCGAAATGGATTCTCACCTCGCACCTCCAGGAGGGTTCCCATCTCATCCAGGATTTGGGCGATACGCGCGGTTTCCATACTTGGAATCCCTCGATAGGGCGACTGGCTTGAGGAGTGGAGCGCTCAATGTGCTAGACAAGTTGACCTAAGCCGCCTTCAAGAAATGCGCCCGCAAAAACGCGCTCAGGCTGGCTCGCAGGTCCGCGGCGTGCTTGGCGAGATCAACCGACTTGGGGGTCAAACTCTGGAATTCCGCCCCTAGAATGGCCTGGGCCATGGTATGGGCATACTCCAACGGGTGGATGGGGTCGGCCGCATTTCCCAGAACGAGGCACGGCAGTTTCAGGCGGGACCAATCCGCTCGATCCAGGGTCGGCGCACCGGCTGGTATGCGCTCGAGTCGCTCAACGAACTCCAGGGCGTGGGGCTCCTGAAAGTGGTTGATGACCACCTGGGCGCAGTCCGGGGACTCGGTTTCGAGAACCTGGAACTCTCGGGTTTGCCGGAAGGTGGCAAGCCCTTCCACGGGGCCGAGCTCGCGCAAGAGACTGGCGATTCGGCCGAAAAGAGCGAGATTTTCCGGGAAGGGCCGGTCGAGCCACGCAGGGCGACACAGCACCAACCCCTTGACGCGTTCGGGGTAGCGGATTGCAAAATTCAAGGCGATCGCCGCCCCCATCGACACGCCCCCCACGATGGCCTGGTCAACTTCCAGGTCATCAAGGAGTGCGAGCAAGTCATCGGCCGAATGGGTAATCCCGATTTTTTCAGACGCACCCAGCGGGGCGGTTCGGCCATGCGCTCGCGCGTCGAATCCGAGAAACCGAAACCCGGCGAACTCACGGTCAAAACCCGACGCGAGCGACTCAAAGGTTAGGTCGATACCGCTTCCCAGCCCATGTTGCCAGACCACGGTAGGGCCAACCCCTTCCGACCGATAATAGAATCGGATTCCATCACGAACGAATTCGTTCATTAAGACTTTCCTGGTGAACGGATCGGTTCGGTCCAGCCCGATCGTTGGATCATCGAACCAATTTGGTTACCTGTCATCTGAAAAAGAACCTCTCGAGGCTCGTCAGGGATCCAGTCCCGGCCAGATCGACTGCCTGGACGAGCTGCCGGAGAAAGGCAAAGGTACGAGGTCGATTCAGGAGACCTGTCCGGGATACCTTTGTCTCAGGGCTTCACTGAGTGCGGAGAGGCTCCGCTGCTGAGCAAGCGCGGCCAGGGCCTGCAAATGTTCCTCGATCGGCACACCTCGAAGCGCACCGGATTGATGCACTTCAATGGCTTGTAACATCGCCTCGAGACCAAGCTTGGGTGATGCCTTCCCCTGCGCATCCTTGATGGAATTGATGGCCGAGCCTGCCAGGAAGAGAACATTTTGCGCGATTCCACGCGCCTCGATGTCCTGAAGGTTCAGGATCAGGTTTCCTTGATCAAGGGCGCCGGCCCGGGTGATCATCGTGGGATTGATCCCCACGATGGGGCGAGTCAGGGCCTCTTCGGAGGCGACCCACTCAGCCCCGTACGGACGGATGACAGGCGCGCCTGGCCGGACCGGGCCCGTTTGGCGGAAATCAATACCGTCCAGCCGAGCCAGAAAGTCGATCACCTCGCGCCAGACCGACCGTGTTTTGACGCCGACGCCTGCGTTGTGACCATAGATGGCGGGAGGCTGATCCATGTGCTTCGTGGCTTCGCGGACCATGCGCACCGCGCCTCCGGCGTAGGTCTCGCTAAACATGACTCCCGTCGCGCCTGCCTCGACCACGGCGAGCACGGTCTCCACGATCTCGTGCGGAGCGCCGCTCACGTGGGGCGCGTACAGCAGCCCCAGCCCTCCCCGTTGGTCGCGCACGCGCTCGATCGCCTTGACGGCCCGACGGGTTCGTTCCGCGACTGGCGAGTACTCCAGGTTGGGATAAAGGTCTTCATCTTCCTTGATGAACATCAGGAGAGGCGACCCGGCGACCTCCTCGACCAGTCTCTCCACGTCATCGGGGGTAATACCGGCAGTCGGTTTAAGAATCGTCCCGAATGCAGGCTGGTCGAGCGCGAACCCCGCGCGTTCGCGCACGCCGAGCGGTCCATAGGCGGGCCCAGGAAACGTGCGGAGCGTGTCATCCGGAATTTGCAGTGAGATGAGCCGGGCATCCTGATTCTCGTAAAAATCAAAGATGATGGCTCCCGCCACCGTGTGCAGGATGTCGCAAGAAGTGACGTGCCCGTCTGGCTGGGCCATCATCTTCAGAGGGAACGCCACGTGCAGCAGGCCGATCCGTCCCGAGGCGTCGAATGGGTCGAAACCCGCTTGCCGTGCCGAGCATTTTTCGAGTAACGAGCCCTTGGGAGGATGTTTGACCCCGCTCGTCGCGTGATAGCTGATTTCCTCGACGGCCCGCTCGAGCGTCTGGTTGCGGAAGGCAAAGTAGTAGGTGGCAACGATGTGGTCTGGAATACTCGGCGCGGGGTTGGTACCGAGCCGATCCCCGATCACCTGTCGCAAGAGAATCTCACGGGCGTCGAAATCATCCCAGAGGACGCTCAAGGTCTTCGCATCAAGGGCTTGCATCGCTCTTCTCATCCTCGCCGGTTCCCTTTTGGCCATCAGGCAAGAGGATACTCGTTTTCGCCTTGGATTTGCAGGTTCGGCTTCCCAGTTCCATTGAATTCGCGGAGCGCCATACGCCTCGAATTCGCCAGTCTGAACGAGGATATCGGTCGACGACTGGGGAGAGGGTGGGTCTCCATGCGTGCTCGGAACACTCGAGAAATTGGTTGGGACGGATTGACAGCAATCTCAAGACTTGAGTAATTTGACCCTACCTCGTGATTTTTCCTCATGGTTGAGTGAACTGTCAGAGGACTTTCAACTCGCATTGAGCTCTCAACACGAGCCAACGCACCAAAAGGAGTTGGGTGTAACAGCGGAAGGATTCCGAGCGGCGACCGCCCTCTTCAGACCTCCCTCCGACTCACTTCTTTTGACACGACCACTAGGGATGGGTGAGAGGCTCTCCGAGCCGAAGACAACAGCATCAATGCACCTTTGATTCTCACCGTCCGAAAGTCGGGGAATCCGATTGGACGATCTTACGGAATCGAGGGATGCGCTGGAGATTCGGTCAAGGAAGGGAAAGGAGGTCCAATGCAACGGATGCGCTGCTTCTTTGCCAGGACCGGCCTAATCGGTTGCTGTTTCCTGGCGCTCGGAATGAACGTCCGCGGCGAGCTGATCCAATCACCCGGGGGCCGGGCGTATCCAGATCTCGCGGGCGCTCTGACCGGAACGCAGAGTTACACGTTCCATCCCTCGACACAGACCGGTACGCTGCAGGTCACCAATACTCCCTTCCTGCTCTCGACCGGACCCACCCCTGCGCATGAGGTGGTCGTCCAACCCAACGCTGACGGCATGCGAACCCAGGTGGTCAACCTGAAGCTGGATCCGAATGGACGGCTCGTGAGCGACCCGTCCAACTCGTACTCACTGTATGGAACAGTGGTTGTGGATGGAAAAACCTTTCAAGGGTTGCTTCTGCAGGCCACTCCGACCGCCTTCGGCGCCCAACCCGGCACGAACTCCGCGTTCAACCTGGATTTGAAGGTCACCGGTGGTGAGCTTGCCAATACGTTCGGTCCCTCCGTCTACATGGAGTTCCGATCGGGAGGGGAGGGGACCTTCGACGGGAATTTTACCCGCAACTTCACCACAAAGGTGGATTCCAGCAAGACACTGGGATATCGTTCGCCCATCCCCGCGCCCGTCCCCGAACCAACCACGTTGGTCATCTTGCTGACCGGAGGCATAGGCGTCGCGCTGCACCAGCGAAGACGATGGCACCGCAGTGCCAAGCTTCGAGATTAGGCCAAGTCGAACGTGACTGATACAACCTAACCTCTGTCCAAGACGCACTCGACCTCCCTCGGCGGAAGCGTTTCTTACTGGAAACGAAGGATCCGCCGAAGAGGTTCCCGTCACATCCAAAGGGCTGCTCAATCGGCGGCGAACGTGGCCGAGAGCTTGCCGAGTGCTTCGTTTTCGATCTGACGAACGCGTTCGCGCGTGAGCCCGAGCGACTCGCCGATCTCTTTCAGCGTTTTCGGTGGCGCATCGTTGAGACCGAACCGCATGCGGAGCACCGTGGCCTCTCGCTTATCCATCTCGCCGAGTCGATGCATGACGAGCCGGAGATTGTCAGCCTCCACCATTTCAACATCTGGGGCACGGGTCCGCTCGTCCATGAGCATTTCGCCGAGGCTCCAGCCGGTCTCAGGCTGGTCGGTCTGGGGGACGAGGTTGTAGACCTTGATGGCTTTCTTAACGATCGCCAGCTTCTTCTTGGGCAGGTCGAGAGCCTTGGCAATTTCCTCGACGGTCGGAGCTCGCCCCAGCGAGTCTTGAAGCTCGGAGGCCATTCTTCGCCACTTGAATAGCAGCTCGACCATGTAGGCGGGAATGCGGATCGGCTTCGCGGTGTTCACCAGAGCGCGCTTGATCGATTGCTTGATCCAGTAACTCGCGTAGGTGCTGAAGCGCGTCCCCACCGCCGGGTCAAATCCCTCGACCGCGCGAAGTAGCCCGATGTTCCCTTCTTCAATCAAGTCTTGTAAGGCAAGTCCCTTGCCAACATAGTTCCGCGCGATATTCACCACAAGGCGCAGATTCGCCCGGACCATCCGGTCTCGAGCGTTCTGATCGCCCTGCGCGATCTGATGCGCGAGCATCTTTTCTTCGTCCGCGTTCAAGAGCTTCATCTCGTTGATCTCCCGGAGATAAGTCTCCAGGGGGCTCTGAACTGAGTCGCGGCGATGTCGGCGAATACGGGCCATGGAGATCCTCGTTGGGTCGGTCGTGACTGGGTCCGCAGTTGGTTGGGGAGAACGATCCGAGATCCGAGCTAGGGGGCGATCGATGAAAGCCAGGCAATTCCAGCCTCTTCGCCTGATTGCCGGGCCTTAACCCTCGGACCGCACACCAAAACGGGTCCAGGCGTTCACCGAAAAGGACCAGGCCTCCCGCCGTGCCCTTCCAGCCGCCCTTCCCTTCGCTTGCTCATGAGCGAGGTACGAAGCCGGCACCCACCGATAAAGGGTTTCGCTCATTTGAGCTGCTTACCCTGAGCACCAAACCCGCCCTATCTCACGGTCTTAGTGGATGTTATCGGGAGGTTTGAAGGAGAACTTCATCCGATTTGGAAGTTTAGGAGGTTTTGGAGATTTGCGAATCCTGCGTGATCTGACGAATGGAGCGAATGCTCCGGTTAAAGATGAGTTGAAGGCGGGCTGAGATTGGGGAGGTCGGATCGATGGATTTGATTGGACCGATACGGTGGGGATAAGGGCTTTTCATTTCCAAGTCTTGGGGAAGCCCCGAGGGCGGCACACTTCGAAATGAAAAACCGCTTCGCCGCTCTGGGAAGAGTGGGGCGAAGCGGTTTTATGGGCTTAGAACGCGATAACATTCAGACGTGAAGAGGGAACGGAAGCGGATTAGGCTTCGGTCTGCTCTTCGGGAGTCGCCTCAGTCTCGATGTTCTCGACAGTCTCGGCGCTCTCGCCGGCATCAGCGCTTTCAGGGGCTGAGTCGACAGGCGATTCGGTGACCGGCTCTGTCTCCGAGTCCGACTCTGTCTCCGAGTCCGACTCTTCAGTGCTGGACGAGGTGCCTCCCATCGAGAAGAGAGGTCCGCCGCCGCCAAGCCCGCCCTTGAGCTCTTTCTGCTCCTTGGCTTCGGGTTTGGAAGAAGCAGCCGGAGCCGCTGGCGCCGAGGCGCTGGCTTCGGTTTCCTCCCCTTCTTCGTCTCCCTTGGTCCAGTGAGCCTTCTTGCGGGAGAGGCCAATCTTCCGCTCGCCACGATCGACGCGAAGGATTTTCACCTCGATGTCGTCGCCAACCTTGACCACTTCTTCGGGGCTGTCGACCTTGTGGTCGGCCAGCTCGGAGATGTGCAGAAGGCCTTCGAGACCCGGCTCGAGCTCGACGAAGACGCCGAAGTTGGTGAGCTTGGTCACCTTGCCCTTCACGACGTCGCCAGGCTCGTATCGGTTGGGGATGTCGGTCTCCCACGGATCTTCGCGAAGCTGCTTGAGACCCAGGGCGATTCGCTTCCGTTCCTGGTCCACGTTGAGGACCTGGCAAGAGATGCGCTGACCCTTTTCGAGCAGCTCGTTGGGATGGCCGATCTTGCGGGTCCAGCTCATATCGGAGATATGGAGCAGGCCGTCGATTCCTTCCTCGATCTCGATGAAGGCACCGTAGTTGGTGAGGTTGCGGACCGTTCCCTCGATCATGGTGTTCGGGGGATACTTGCCAGCGACCTGATCCCAGGGGTTGGTCTGGGTCTGCTTCATGCCCAAGGAGATTTCCTGCTTCTCCTTGTTGATACCCAGGACGACCACTTCGATCTTGTCGCCAATCTGGACGAGCTCGCTGGGGTGGTTGATTCGCTTGGTCCAGCTCATTTCCGAGATGTGGACCAGCCCTTCGATGCCCTCTTCGAGCTTGACGAACGCCCCGTAGCTCATGACGTTGACAACCTCGCCCATGACGCGAGTGCCAACGGGGTACTTGTCGGCGACGTTCTCCCAGGGGCTGGCGGACTTCTGCTTCAGGCCGAGCGCGATCTTCTCGCGATCCTTGTCGACGTGAAGGACCATGACCTCGATCTGGTCGTCGATCTTGACCATGTCGCTCGGGTGATTGATCCGGCCCCAGCTCATGTCGGTGATGTGCAGCAAGCCGTCGATACCGCCCAGGTCGACGAACGCGCCGAAGTCGGCGATGTTCTTGACCGTACCGAGGCGAACCTGTCCCGGCTCGATCTCGGCGAGCAACTGCTTCTTCTGCTGCTCTCGGGTGATCTCGATCAGCTTACGGCGGCTGACCACGATATTGCGCCGACCCTCATCGATCTTGAGGATCATGCACTCGATATCCTGGTCGATGTAGTCGGCGATATCCGACGGCCGACGAATATCAACCTGGCTAGCCGGCAAGAAGACGTTCACGCCGATATCGACGAGCAATCCGCCCTTGATCTTCCTGGTAACCTTACCCTTGACCACGTCGCCTTCGTGGTACTTGGAGATCACCATCTCCCAGGCACGCATGCGGTGTGCCTTCTTGCGAGAGAGGACGATTTCGCCGGTCTCGTCCTCCATTCCCTCAAGAAGCACTTCGACGCTGTCGCCCGGTTGAGGGGCTGGTTCTTCTTCCCACTCGTTCAGAGGGACGAGCCCCTCTGACTTGTAACCGACATCGACCACGACCTGGTCGCCGACGATTTCGATCACCTTGCCCGAGACGATCCCACCAACCTCAAAGTCTTGCGCCTCACTGAGGTATTGGTCGAGCTCGGTTGTTTCGCCTCCACCGGCCACGATGGCGGAGAGCTCTTCGTCGCTGACTTCGAATTCGCGGAGCAGGTTACGATCTACCATGTTCGTCCGTTTCGATCCCGTCCCCTTTCGCTGGGCGCAAAGGGGGGTTGAGACAGGTCTTCGATGCGTTCCCCGGCCGAGTCTCGGAACCCAACAGCCGGTTTAGATCATCACGGTGATCCCGCCGCCGACCTATCCCGTTCAAGGTAAAAAGGGCTGAGAAAAGAAAACCCACTCCTTAACGCAAGGAAGTGGGGTAACGCAAAAAGCTATTATAGTGGAAACTCCAGACGAGGCAACTCTTCTGCCCGCATTCTACTCAGAACCGGAATCTCAACTCCAATTTGAAACGGCCGGCGACCTGCGAAACACCCGGGATGCTCCCATTTCAGCACGCCCCTAAAAAGAAGGAGCCCGATCTGACCGAATCGTCGGCAAGATCGGGCTCGCGGATGATCTCAGCTCGGGCCGAACGGAAATCGTTCAAGCTCTTCAAGACTTCTTCGCTACGTTGATATAAGCATGAACGTGCGGCGCACCCCGGAAATGGCAGACGAGCGAGGGGCTTTCGATTCGCCAGACATCCCAGATCTTGTCATCACCCACGTCTTCCGCCTCATAGAACGCCATGTGCATGGCGTCGAGACCTCCCCCTTGTTTCTGAAGGTCGAGGGCCTCGGCGACATCCTCATCGCGGTAGGGCGCGAGGATCACCTTGAGGACGGATTGAACGAGTTCTTTCTGGTCATGCGAGAGGTCGCGTACCGCGAGTCCCGAGAACTTCCCGGAGTCCCCCTGAACGAGCACGTTGGTCTCTTTGGGTGCCTTCTTGAGAAGAATCGCCTCGCGCTGCTTGCCGTCGAGGGCGTTGAAGACCTCGTTCGCCTTGAGCGTCTGATAGTAGAAGACGTTTCCGGGGAGCCCCTTCTTGCTATCCCCCGCGCCGTGCCCGTAAACGATTGGCCCGCCAAACGCGGCGTTCTCGACGCTATCGCCGTCGGCCCGAATCGTGAGGTGCCGGCCGGTCATCTCCCACTGGAACTTGCCCGAGCCGGGAGTGCCGAAGACGGCGACGTGGTACTCGGAGAACCCGCCCGAGTCATCGTCCATCTGGCGCTGAAACCGCTCGTACCCGTCGGGGCTGGTTACCCCTTTGAAAATCTCGTCGAGGATCGCCTGCTGCTCAGGCTTGTAATCGTCGATCTTGGCCTTGGTGATGGGCCAGTTCGCGGAAATGTTGTGTCGGAGCTTGTGATCCCAGGGGAAGCAGATTTCCTTGCGCTGGGTGTCGGACAGGGAGTCATAGAAGCGCTTGACGGCCGTTTCGGCGGTGCTGGACGGGGTGGGTGCCGCGACGGCTCGACGACCGCTCACCAGCGGGGCAAGACTGCCCGCCACGGCGAGCCCGGTGACCTTGCGGACGAAATCGCGGCGCGAGACGTTGTCCTCGCAGTCAGGACATTCCACCTTGGGAAGTTCAGACATGCAGAGCCCCCTTTCTAAAGAGAACGTTGTCGCCCGGCAACCACGCCCCACGTGGACCAGTCCGAGGGGGCTCCATGGCTGAAAGCAAGGAGACGACACCCATTCTGCGCTGATCCTAACCCGTTCGGAACAGCGATGGCAACGACCTGGCTCGCGATTGTTGAATAATTTTTGAGTATACTTCTCGAAACCATTCTCCCGAAACGGTGGCCGCTCCAGGTCGCCAGGAGAGAACGATCACTGATCTCAGGTGCGGATCGCGTCCCACCGAGCCACGGCGATCGTACCGAAGGCGATCAGAGGGGCCCACGCCGACAACTCGGGCCGAATGACCGACTGGTTACCCAGGTACTGAGCGGCGAAGCAAGCTGCGTAAAAGATCGCCGAGGTGCCCAACGACAGGCCAAGGTTGATGAACATATTTCGGCCGAACCCACCCAGTACCAACGGTAAGCTGAGCATCATCAGAGCGAGGGCGAGCAGGGGGCGGAGCAACCGGTTATGGAGGAAAACCGCGATTTCATTCCATTCCTCCCGGTCCGTTGCCGGATTCGACAGGCTCTGAATCAGCTCCATCGTCGGGGCATACTGATACCAGTCGCGTCGGCGGGCAACGGTCTCGAAATCGAGTGTGCTGCGCAGGAAATAGGAGTCGCCCACCAGGGTGGGGGAGTCGCCGACGACGGGTGGATACCCTTCCAGATTTTTGACTCGGGAGAAACCCGCCTCGGGTTGATTCAACACCTCGTCGTCAGCGGGAGTGACCAGCGACGCACCCCGTAGCAGCCAGCCTCCAGTGAGTGGAGCGGTGGGATGATTCTCTGGGATGTACCGCGCCTGCTGTGCCTGGATCTCGATCATCTTGCCAAGCATGGACGAGGGGATTGTCACGTTACAAGGGATCAGGGTCTTGTGGCGGCGGTTCGCCTGCCTACCCTGGAGCACGACGCTGTTGGAGTCAATACGCGTGGGGACCAGGATAGCCCGTTCGCCGTCGTCATCGTGTGTCTTCTGGAGATCCTCGGCATATTTCGGCATAATGATTTCTTGATTGAGAATGCCGATTCCGCTCACCATGATGGTCGCGATCCAGACCGGACGAATCACGCGCTGGGTGCTGATTCCCGCGGCAAGCATCGCGAGGAGCTCATTATTTTTTTGCATCCAGGTAACGGTGAAGATGGCGGCCATCATGCCGATGACGCCGCTGAGTCGGTCATAAAACTGGCTCATGTGAACCAGGTAGTACCAGCCCATGATCTGGAAGAGCTCGCCAGCCCCTTCCGCTCGCTTGGAAAATTCATCCACATTCGAGAATGCATCGATTACGACATACAGGCCAACCAGGGCGGTAAAGCAGATCAGGTAGGCCTTAAAGAAGGCCCAGTACCGTTCCCGATCGAGGATCCGCATGCTCAGATTCCCTTCTGAAGGCCTGTCGTCATGTGTGACACTCAGATCCAGGCAACGGTGAAATTGGCGGAGAGGGTGAATTTGTCCCTAAGTGAAAACGAGTTTGCGCTACGATTCGGGTGAGCCAGGGCATCAAACGCGATTCATGTTTTTTTGCATCCAGATAACAGTGAAGATGACGGCCATCATCCCAGCAACAGCACTAAATTGGCTATAAAACTGGCCCATGTGAACCAGGTAGTACCAGCCCATGATCTGGAAGAGTTCTCCGGCCCCTTCCGCTCGCTTGGAAAATTCATCCACATTCGAGAATGCATCGATCACGACATATAGGCCAACCAGGGCGGTAAAGCAGATCAGATAGGCTTTAAAGAAGGCCCAATACCGTTCCCGATCGAGGGTCCGCATGCTCAGATTCCCTTCCGAAGGCCTGTCGTCACGTATGGCTGTCAGATCCAGGCGATGGCGGTGACGGCGAACTTGTTCCTATGTCGAAACGAGTTGAGGTCGCGATTCGGGTCAACTCACCAAGGGCGTCGAACGCGGTTCGTTCCTAATTCTTGAGAACCGAAGGGATCACGAAACCGGAGAGGACGAATAGCACAAGGTTGCCCATCCAGAGGGCGATCGCGGGAGGCAACATCCCATCCTTCCCCAGGTTCGTCCCGAACAGCACCAAGGGATAGTAGATAACGATGATTGGAACAAAGCAGGTGATGAAGGCGCTCAAGAAATCGCTGCGTGCGAATCGGATCCCGACCGGGGCGCCCAGAAGGACGAAGAAGAGGCTTCCGCATGCGATCGCGATGCGCTGATGTTTTTCGGTCTCGAGCGATCGCCATTCCATTTGCCAGGTATTGTAGTCGTTGAACGATCTCCGGACGTAAGGCCATTGAATTCGATCAATCGCTCCGAGTCCGATGCCCAGTGAAGTCGCCATTGCCCACCGTTTACGCTCCTTGAGCATCAACTCTTTCAACTCGACCTGTCGCTCGGACATTTCAGGAATCGTCATCTCCTGCATTCGCCGATTCGCTCCCCCTTGGGTGGGATCGAGATCCGGAAGCGGAAATTCAAGAGGACTATCATTGATCAGCGAGACATCCCGGCTTGGGTTGCTGACTTCCGCTCCGTCAAGATAAATCCGCACGACCTTCTTGGGAATGTCCGTACGGATTGTGGCGACCCGGGCCTGGATGATCGAGCCATACCGGTTCTTTTCCAGACGTTGTTTGAACGTGGGCTCAATCAAGGTCTTGCCCCGTACATCTTTTACCTTGATGTAAAATGGCACCTTGGCATTATCAAACTGCTTTTCATTCTTTAGAACTTTAAAGAATAGGTCTTCAAAATTACTGAATAAGATTTCTTTGACACGGTGAGTCGCCCGAGGAATCGGGTCATAGGAGAGATAGGCCAGCAGCCCACTGAGTACTAAACCCAGCATCAAGGTGGGCCGAAGCACTGTGAAGGTACTGAGTCCGGCTGACTTGATTGCGACGATTTCGTTGTCGCCGGCCAGTCGCCCGTAGACCACCGTCACAGAAAAGAGGAGTGAGACGGGGATCGTGTAAGGGAGGCTCCCTGGAATCATATAGGGGACGATGCTAAGGATTTCTCCAGGAGAAAGTCCCAGCTTGCTGGCCTCGATCATCACCATGAACAGGACGATGATCGAGGTCACGGTCATTAGCGCCAGGAAGAAGGAGCGAAGCACCTCTCCCATGACATATCGCTGAAGGATTCCTAGCACGGCGTTCTCCCAGCATCCTTGCCGTAGTCGAACACCAACCCGGCACCATCCAGCCTCTCGGACCGGTCCCACGTAGGACTCAGGCCACCAGGTTCAGGCACTCGCTTAGAGCGATCGAGAGCCGCCTTGCTCCTTCCGCCAGGTCGGCCTCTTCTGGAACACCGAAACAGATTCGCGCATGATTCGAGGGCGCGGCACCTGTTTCCGTCGCAAACGCATAGGCCCCCGGAACGTAGAGCACCCCTTGTTCCACGCAGCGAGAGAACAAGGGGCCTGCCGGGCCCGTATCGATTCCTTCCGGTACCGTTAGCCAAACATAAAGACCACCACGGGGATGCGTCCAACGAACCTGTCCGTCAAACCCCGAAAAGTAAGACTCGAGGGAACCAACCATGACGTCTCGCTTGCGCCGATACACCTGAACAAGGCGATCCACGTGTCGGCGATACCCTCCGCTCAGGATTGCCCGATCGAGCAAGACTTGCGCGAAGTTGCCCGACCCGAAGTCGTGACTTCCCTTGAGCCTGAGGACAGGTTCCACCAGGGAGCGAGGCAGGACACCATAACCCGTTTTGAGACCAGGACTAAAAGTCTTGCTGAACGTTCGGGCGAGGATGACCGTCTCATGGGTCGGGTCGGCGCTCCAAACGCTCGGCCCTTCCACGCCATCAAAGGTCAAGCCTCGGTAGGCCGCATCTTCCAAGATGTAGATCGTGTTTGATTTTGACCAGGCCTTGGCGATTTCGACCAGCGGCCTTCGACGCTCGGTGGCGAGGCTGATCCCCGAGGGGTTGGAATGCTCCGAGATCGTATAGATCAACTTCACGCGGCCGAGCAACCCCCGCGACTCTAATGAAGCGAGCGTGGCCTCAAGTGAGTCGAGCCTCATCCCCCCTTCGTCGGTCTCGATCCCAATCACTCGCGCTCCGCGAGACTCGAGTAGCCCAAGATAGACGAAGTAAGTCGGCGACTCGACAAGCACGATGTCGCCGGGGTCGATCAAAACTTCCGAGAGAAGATAGAGAAGCTGCTGGGAGCCAGTCGTCACCACCGTCTGGGGCAGGAGAGAAGCAAAGGAGCCCGCGGGAACGCGCTCGTCCTGTTCCAACAGATCGAGCAAACGGTTGCGGAGCCCTTCGTCCCCGATGGTCGTCCCGTATTGAAGCGCGCGCCGGCCCTCGGCGGGATCGCCGAGAATCGCGGCAATTTCCTCGGCAGCGACCTCAACCGGCAGGCTTTGCTGATCCACAAACCCGGCGGCGAGCGAAATGAGCCCAGGCGTGCCCAGCGCCATCTGCATCAAGGTGCTGATGGCTGAATCACTGGTCCGTTCCGAGAGGCCACTGAATTGCCGAGGCGAAGACGTCTTCATGAATGAGCCGGTTCTGGAAAAGCGCGGATCACCAGTTCGTCCGAGGTAATCTAGCGATCACGCAATAGGTGTCAAGTTCGGTCAACGGGCATCAGTCCCATTGCGACGCGAGACACGTGGTGCGTCTTGCTGGTTCGCGTCTCGAACCTGAGGTTTCACATACTGAAGCGCGGGGTCGATCGTCCCCTTGGCATTTCTACGTAAAATCTCCGCCGTTGGGTCGGATGCATAATGCTCGGGTGCCCGCGGTTCCAGAACCCGATTGTATAGCAAGGTGACCGAGGCCTTGGGCCGGTGTCCTCGATGCTGCTCGATTTCCGCCAGAATCTCATCGAGCGGACGCTTTTGGACCACAAATCGATAAATTCCCATCCAGGCGGGAGTACGATCCATGTTGCCGTGACAGTGTACCAGGATCGGCCAGGCATTAGGATCCGTGGCAAGCCTCAGGGTCTCGTTGAGGAAGTCGTTGGAAGTCGAGTCGTTCGACGGGCTTCCCAGGTATTTGATCCCGTGTTGCTTCGCGAATTCAAGCTCGTCGGGGAGGATCGGACTGCGAAGGGGAGTATCTTCGGGGAAGAGGTTGATGATCGTTTTGAACTGATGGCGGGCGTGAGCTACCTCGAGTCCGCGCTTGGTGGGCATCGCGGAGATATAAACCTTGCCCTCATCGACTGTTCGGAGTCGTGAGAGAGGGCGGTGATACCAGGTGACGCTAATTCCCAGAGCGACGAGACCGAGCCAGGCGAGCGAGCTTAGCCCAAGCTGCAAGCCGCTTCGCACGCGCGACGGAGCAGGGGGCCTGCGGATAAGGCGAAGCAGGGAAAGATCAATCGCCACCAACCCGAGAATGAACGCCCAGCGCGGCCAATAACCATGGGGCTCGGGGTCGTGCAAGCCGACCAGTCGATAAACGACGAAGAGGATTCCAACTCCCATGAGCGAGGTCACTCTCGAAGCGCGAGCCTGGCCGATGAGACCTCCCCAACTCCCCCGAGCTCGGAGAAATGGGAGCAAGGCGATCAGCCCCAGAACGGTGGCCGATCCGACCAGTGTCATCCGAAGCCAGACGGGGGCTTTCGGATTGATGATCGCCTGCCAGCCGATTCCATGCCAACCATCGAACGTTGGGCTAGGTGTGGAAGCGAGCCAAAGCGAGGCAAAAGCCATGCTGAGCGCCGGGAGCCAGAGGGAAGGGCGGCTTCGATCGCGGAGCAAGTACCCAGACACCGACAGCGTGATCATCGCGGCCGAGAGATAGATCGCCACGCGATCCAGAGTATCGCCGGGCTCGGCGAGCCGGTAGGCCAGCGGGGGGTAGGTACTGAACACGGGTCGATGCACGCGCGGGAATTCGTCATCCAGAGCGCTCGGAAAATCGACGACGTGCCAGATTGCCAGTCCAGCGACGAATAGGAGCAGAGTCCACGACCAACGGCTCGCTCTGCGCTGGCGACTCGTTGGCGGAGGCAGGCTATCTGACATCTGGACCCCTCCCTGGGTGCGTTTGGATTCAAACCAACACGGAGACCAGCAATCAAAAGGTTCTGGTCAGTCCGCATGATTCGATCGGGTCGGTGACCCTCGGTTTGAGTGTACTTGCCATTCTAGGCAGCGGAATCCGTTTTTTCGTCCGGCCAGAAGAAGTACTCGTTACTGTTCGATGGATCAAGGCGAACTTCCTCTTCCAGAAGTCCGAGAAATTTCTGAACCCAGAGCCCCGACTCTCCCACGTGGATCGTTTCCTTCGGGATTTGATAGGCCGGATGGAACTGAATCAGATACCGTCCTTGCGGCTCCATGTGGCAGAAAGTGGGGATGACCGGAGCGCCTGTCATGGCCGCGAGGTTGACCCAGGTGGCCGAAAACTGGAATCGGCGTCCAAGGAACCGACCGGGTTGTGTGTGGGCACCGGTCCATCGGACGTCGCCGGCCAAATAGAGGATCATTCCCGCGCTTAAGGCGCGTGAGGCACGCAGGATGGAACCGGCCGAGCCGGTGGCGTCCCCTTTTCTCGAAATGAACAGCTTGTCCTGCGCCAATGGGCCTTCGCCTTCGAACTGCTTCTCGAGGAAACGAGAAACATGCCGTGGGCGTTCCATGAAGAATCGCAAGGTATAGCCGAGGCGAGCCAGCCAGTGGGCGGGCAAGAGGTGGCCGCCGAAGTGGCTTGTGAGCATGATGACCCCCCGCCCTTCGGCAAGCGCGGAGTCGAGGTGCTCTCGGCCAGTCACCAAGAACATCGGGTCGGCTCGACGGTCGGGCACGCCGTCGAGCAGGAGGTCGCGGGTGCGCCACCAAACCTGGTTGCCGGCAAGGTCAAGACTTACGGTCTCGATATCCCAGTCGCACCCGAGGTGCTCGTTCGCGCGCTCGACCGCCTCCTGAAAGGCTACCCGAAGTTTGGGGGCCATGCGATATTCTGACCGCCCGATCCCGGCGACGATGCGAGAGGCGAGCGGTAACGGCAGCCTTCTGAGAAGGGGTATGATCGTGCGCAGAAGGTGTTTGCGCACGTTGAGCATCCGTCGCTCCATTGAGGGCTCCTTCCCCAGGCTTCATCGGCTGAAACAGCGGGCCAGGTCGCGAGGTTCAAGCGGCGGCCGCACCTCTGCGCTCAGCAACATACGCGACGAGATCGGCGACCCGGCGCAAGTTTGGCATATCTTCGTCATCAACGGCAATGTCAAATTGATCCTGGATCTGCAAGACTACGTTCACAAGGTCGAGCGAGTCGATGGAGAGATCCTCCACCATGCGCGACTCGGACGTGATGATCACCTGACTCTGAATCCGCCCCGCCTGGCGGACGATTGCAACGATCTCGGCTGTCAGGTTCGGGTCGCTCATCAGTTCCATCTCCGAAAGATCAGGGCGTTGTTCGTTCCACCGAATCCGAACGAGGCCGACATCACCGTGTTCAAACGCGTGGGTCTTGCCTCATTGGGGACGTAGTCGAGATCGAGATCGGGGTCCGCAAGATAGTTAATCGTGGGAGGGATCACCTGGTCGAGCAGGGCCCGTACACAAACCGCGGCCTCGATCGCGGAGGCCGCCCCCAGGCTGTGTCCTAGAGCCCCTTTGATCGAGCTGACGGGCAGGGACCGAGCTGAGTCGCCGAAGACGTCTTTCAACACCTCGGTCTCGGTTTTGTCATTCATGATTGTGCTTGTGCCATGAGCATTATAGTAATCAATCTCACTTGATGCGATTTTGCAATTGTTCAAGCTGGCATTTAAGCAGTCGATAATTTTTTCCTTCGACGGAAGCGAGACGTGAAATCCGTCTGAGTTAAGTGCGTGGCCAAGGTATTCCGCCTGGATCGTCAGGCCCAGCTTGCGCGCTGCCGGCTCGGTCGCGAGAACGACCATGCCCGCCCCTTCACTAAGGATAAAACCTGCTCGGTCCCGGCTGAAAGGCCGACTCGCTTGGCCAGGGGCTTCGGCACTTCGATCGTCGGGCTTCCGTCCGAGCAGGGCCTTCATTGTCGCGAACCCATTCACCACCGCGGGGGTGAACGCGCTCTCCCCCGCGCCACATACCGCGAAGTCGGCTTCGCCCCCTCTCAGGAACATGGCGCCTAACGCCAAGGCATGTCCTCCGGAGGCACAGGCGTTGGCCGGGGCCGCGCTCGGCCCGTACAGGCCGAGTTGCTGGGCAACCTGTCCGGCGGCTTGATTGATGATCAGGCCTGGAACTACGAACGGACTGATCGCCAGGTTCTTACGCTTGGCCATTCGGGCCTGTTCCGCCTCGAGGAGGTCCTGCCCCCCCAGCGCGGAGCCAACCACCACGGCGACCCTCGATCGATCAATGCTTGCCTGTTCAAGTCCTGCGTCTCGCCACGCGGCGCGGGCGGCCTCCACCGAGAAATGGAGGAAACGAGCCCCTAGCTTGGAGAGCGCGGGGTCTTCGGTGGAGGACCCTGGACCGGAGTCGGAGACGATTCCGCCGATGTTCTGGAGAAAATGTTCGGAGGGCAGGAGAGGGTGACGCGCAATCCCCGACCGACCTTTGAGCAAGTTGTCCCAGGTCGTCTGGAAATCACGCCCGAGGCAGGTGACTGCTGAGTGCCCAACGATCACGATCCGATCCGACATGCGCGCCTCCTGCGCGGGCCTTGCTCCCAAAGGGGAAGGGCTCCCGACTTCGATGTCGATACTTTGGAAGGTGATCGGGGAAAACCGGTCGAAACTTGAAGGTTTCTTTTTTTCCGAACCCGTCGTTGACGTCCGGTTCCACCTGGATTAAGGATTGAGTCCGCGAGGGGGGAAATCGACCGACTCGACCAACTGGTTCAGGAACACGGGTCATGCGTATCGCTAAGTTTCTCGCGGAGCCCAACGGTCCGCCTCAGGTCGGGCTCGTCGAGCAAGACGAGATCATTTCGATTGGCTCGGGACACGGCTTTTTGAGCGGGTTGCTCGCGGATCCGAATTTGGGTTCGCGACTCAACTCCGTGCGGGCGACCCGTCAAAAAGTCTATCCCCTCGGCCAGGTTCAGCTTCTTCCCCCCATTGACGATCATGAGGTCTGGGGCGCGGGGGTAACCTACGAAAGAAGCAAGGTTGCCCGGCAGGAAGAGTCGGAGCAAGGAGGCTCGTTCTACGACCTGGTCTATCGAGCAGAACGCCCCGAGCTCTTCTTCAAGGCGACACCGAGCCGAGTCGTGGGGACCGGCGATACGATTCGCGTGAGGGCGGACACCCGCTGGTGCGTGCCCGAGCCTGAGCTTGCCTTGATCCTCACGCCCAAGCTGGAACTTGTGGGCTTCACGATCGGCAACGATGTCAGCGCACGTGATATTGAAGGCGAAAACCCGCTCTATCTGCCCCAGGCGAAGCTATACGACCGCTCCTGTGCGCTTGGGCCCTGGATTACGCTCGCCTCAGCCATGCCTGACAGAGCAGACGTGAACATCCAACTCCGTATCGAGCGCAACGCGGTTCTCGAGTTTGAAGGGCGAACGTCGCTTGCGCGAATGGCGCGAACCTTCGAGGATCTGATTCACTGGCTAGGACGAGACAACCTCTTCCCGCAAGGTGTCGTCCTCCTAACAGGGACAGGGATCGTACCGCCTGATGAGTTCACCCTTCGGTCGGGTGATCGAGTACGGATTGAAATTGATGGCATTGGCCAACTCGAAAACGTTGCGGTCCAGGGTTCCTAGCGAGAGATTTCTCTGCCTGGAACCCCGCTTGAGACAACAAAAAAAAGCCACCACTTCCCGCTGGATAGCAGGAGGTGGTGGTTTGATTAGAACGATCTAGCGTGAGCTAGTTCGTTAAAATTACTTCGCTTCGGCAGGGGCTGGGGTGGACTCAGCCGGATTGGCCTCTTCGGCAGGCTTGGCCGCGGCGTCAGCCTCCGGAGCGGGTGCGTCGGCCGGAGCCGTCGCAGCCGGAGCGTCACCAGGCGCAGCCGCGGCGTCGGCGGGGGCAGCGGCGTCAACCGGAGCGCCCTCTTCCTGAGCGCAACCGCTGATCAGGGCCAGGGACAGGGTCAAACCAGAGAACGCCATTCCGAACTTGCTAAAGAGCTTCACCAATTGACTCCTTCATCTTCTCACGGTGCTATTTGGCATGCGAAGGTTGCGATGCCGGAGAAACCAATCTCCGGAACTGTGGGTCCCAGGTGGAACGAACACAGTCAACACTTCAGTTTGCCTCACAATAGTCGAGCGGTTAAAGATTATAGGTTCACGCTCCTCCAACTGCAATCAAAAACCGGGGTAACGCGGTTTCTCTTTCTGAAGTCGCTCGACGAGCAGCAAAAAATATTGCTCTTGATGACGTGATAATGTCTGGATAATCCATGATCAAGCTCAAGTCTGTTGCGTGATCTCCACCGTTCATATCGAACCTATTTGCAAGGTAAGCTTTTCCAAACGTGAGGTTTTTACCACGCGTTTGTAAGTTCTGCCGGGTGCAAGGTCCGAAGTTCGAAGTCGAGACCCTCGCACGAGCGATGGAATTCTGGATCGTACTGAATTGCGTATCCTCTGACGCCGCCGGGGTCTTTCGGTGGTCCGACATTTTCCAGGGCGACCTTACTTTGCTGAATCCGTTCTAGATCCCGTTGTCTCGGCCCGAAAATTGCTCTGTATTGACCTCACCCTTCCTCAAAGACTCACGCTGATGTCTCCACACTGAACCACTCCCAACTTCGACGCCGGGTGATCCGTTTCCGCGGAGGAATGACGCAAGGACGCGTCTTCCTTTGTCCGACGAACAGGAGGTTCGTATGTCCGTGTCGAAGACGTGGTGTTATTTTGCCTTGCTCCTATGCGTCTCTGGCACGATGGCTTCGGCGGATCCACTTCTTACGAACGACCAAGGCAACTGGGCCTTCTGGACGGCGGCCGGACTTCAGGTGACCCCAAGCGTCGCCGCTCCCAGCGCCTCTCCAGAGTCTCCAGTCGAAGCACCCGCGCCCATCCCGCCACTCCCCCCAACTCCAGCCGTCACTTCAGCCGCTCCAACCTACTTTTCAGAGGCCGCCTCTCCCGCTCCCAGCTCGGCGCCCGCCAGCGCTGCTCCCCTCTCACGTTTAAATGACAGCCGGGTCCCGACCCTGGGCGCCATGGATGCTTATCTGAATTTTGGCCCTGGTCCCTATTCCGAGGCGAGCATTCTCACCACGGGGAATCCACAACCCTGGTTCACGAGCCCGGTGGTCAAGTCCTTCTTTGGTGGCGCTGAGCCCAACACTCAACAGCAGAGCGATTTCGCGAACGCGGTCCTGCGAAACGTCGAACACACCTTTCAACTCAGTGGTCTTCAACCCAGGTTGACGCTCGACCCTAGCCTGCGTAGCTCCCATACCTTGAGCGTGGTCTCGGGAGCGGAATACGGACCAAATCCAAACGCGATCGGGATCACCGACGTGGGGCATGATGGCTTCGGGTTTATCGACAAGCTTTCGTTCGCCAAATCCCTCGACGAGTTGGAGTGGAGCGTTTCCCACAACATTTCCCACGAGCTTATGCACGCCTTCGGCGTCTCGGGCCATGACGACACGAGCGGCAAGTTCCTGGATACTGCTACAGCGACCTGGGAACTGCTTACCAGTCCGGACACGCGATTCAGCGAAGAAGCGATCGCGGAGATGAAGGCAACGGCGTTCGCCCCAAACTCAGGTAGTTCCCGCTCTCAGCAAGGGCTCCACATAGAAGGGGACCTCGAGATTCTGGCTCAGCCCGTTCCAGAGCCTACAACCTGGGCAATCTGGGGCGTATCCGCTACACTCCTTTTGGTTCTGAAGCGTCGCCAGGCGTCAAAGGCCGCCTGACTCTGGGGCTAGCGGATCGACACGGGACACACCTATTGGATGGCTGAACTAAGATCCGTAATCTTCCCTGTGGGTAAAACGTCCCTCGACTCGCAAGGGGACTGCGATGGCGAGCGACCTGGGATCGACGGATGTAGCCACCGTACTGAGCGCTTACCCAGCCCTACTGGAACCCATCGAGCCCCCTGTGGGGCTGGGCAATGCCGGAGGTTTTAGCGGGGTCAAGTTGTGGAAGTATAAGTCAGGCGCGGGCCCGCTCGTGGTCCGAGCCTGGCCCGAAGAGCGTACGGATCGAACGCACCTGATCCGGATTCATGGTTGGGTGAACCAGGCGAAGGATCTCAAGTTTGTCCCCGTCCCCCTGCGAGATCGGCTCGGCTTAACGCTTCAGGAGCACCGGAATCGCTACTGGGAAGTCACGCCCTGGATGCCCGGTTCGGCGAAGTCGGGACCTTCCCTTTCGCGAGACTGCCTGGTCGCGGGGTTTCGAGCCATCGCCAGCTTCCACCAGCGGCTCGGGGACCGAACGATCCTGGCCCCCAGCCCAGGGTTGCAGACTCGCCTTATTGAGCTTGAGCAGCTTTTGGCCGAAGGACTCTCGACCCTTGAACGCGCGATCGCGACAGGCGCGGGTGAGCCCGGTCATGCCGAAGCCGTGAACTGGCTGGACCTCGCCAGGCGGTTCGCGCCGAAGTACCACCCGATCCTGAAGGCTGGTTCGACAATTCCTTGTCGGCTCCAGCCCTGCTTGCGCGACCTCAGGGCGGAGCACATGCTGTACGAGGCAAACGAATTGACCGGGCTCGTTGATTATGGAGCCATGCGTGTCGACGCGATTCCAGGAGACCTCGCACGGCTCCTGGCCGAGTGGAATCTGGTGGACCCTTGGACGCGAGGGATCGTGTTGCGAGCGTATTCCGAGATTCGTCCACTTGATTCCGCCGAGGAGCGACTCATTGAGGTCTTTGAAGGCTCCGCAGCTCTTCTGGGAGCAAGCCACTGGATCCGCTGGCATTATGTGGATCGACGCACCTTTGAAGATCCGAACGCGGTGCTCGCCGGGATACGCAAGGGGCTCGACCGTCTCATAACCCTCACCGCCCAGGTGGTCGGGTGAGGGGTTACTCCGTCAGGATCCGCTGGGTCTCCGCCTGGTCGATCGCGATCCGCTTGATGGATTGCGCCGCGCCGGTTTCCGGATCAATCTCAACCAGAGCACCGTTGAGGCGAGGGTCCCCCGTGGCGACATCGAAATAATGGGGTACGTGGGTGAGTGTGGACGCCAGGACTCGGTCGTAGCGCCGACCCAGGATCGAGTCATGAGGGCCGGTCATCCCCACGTCAGACTGGAACGCGGTGCCTCTTGGTAAGATGCACTCGTCCGCGGTCGGCACGTGTGTATGAGTGCCAAGAACCGCCGAAACTCGGCCATCGAGATAACGGCCGAGGAGTTGCTTATCGCTCGTCGCCTCGGCGTGGATATCCACCACAACGACCTTTGTGAGTGGATTGAGTCGTTCAAGAACGCGGTCCGCGGCGCGGAACGGGCAATCGACTGGCTTCATGAACGTCCGGCCGAGCAGTGTGAACACCCCCACCTGAGTCCCGTCCCTGGCTGTGGCGACGACCGACTCCTCCCCAGGCGAATCGGTGGGAAAGTTGGCGGCCCTAAGCAAGTGGTCCGTACGGTCGAAAAGCTCGAAGACTTCATCCTTCCGGTAGACGTGGTCGCCCAGGGTAAAAACGTCGACCCCCGCCTCAAGCAACTCCTCGTAGCACTTGATCGTGAGTCCCGACCCACCCGCCGCGTTCTCCGCGTTACAGACGACGAGCCCGAGGTCCCACCGTCGAATTAGGCGAGGAAGGACCTGGCTCACGACCTTACGCCCGGGCGAGCCAACGACATCGCCGATAAACAAAACTTTCAAGGGCATGGGATCTCGGTCCTCAGGTTCGCTGGCCGACGTGCCTTGGATTGAAGAGTTCGGCTTTCCGCCAGGCCTGTCTCAGTGTGCGAACTCGACGTTTCTCGTCTCGCGTAGCACGGTCACCTTGACCTCTCCCGGATAGGTCAGTTGTTGTTGAATCGCTCGAGCGATGTCGCGGCAGAGCTTGGCCGCGGCCTCGTCGCTGAGCCTATGACTATCGGCGATCACCCGAATCTCTCGTCCGGCCTGGATCGCGTAGGCCTGCTCAACACCAGGGAAACCACAGGCCAGCGCCTCTAGTTCTTCGAGCCGACGCACATACTTATCCAAAGTCTCCCGACGTGCTCCGGGCCGACTTGCGCTCACTGAATCGGCGGCCGCGACCAGAATGGTATACGGGAACTCGGGCCGGAGGTCGTCGTGATGTCCAAGGGCCGCATGGACCACTTCAGGACACTCTCCGTAGCGCTTGGTTAACTCCGCGCCGATCGCAGGGTGCCCCCCTTCCATCTCATGATCGGCCGCCTTGCCGATGTCGTGAAGGAGGCCGCAACGGCGTCCGATCGCCCCGTCGAGCCCCACTTCCTCGGCCATCATACCCGTCAGGTAGGCGACCTCGAGCGAGTGCTGCAACACGTTCTGAGAATAGCTCGTGCGGAATTTCAGGCGACCGAGCAAGTCGAGTAACTTTTCATGGAGCGCGGGAACGTTGGCCTCCTGGACAGCGGCCTGTCCAATCCGGCGCATGTGGAGTTCCATCTCCTCCTGCGTCTCCTTGACGATTTCTTCGATTCGAGTGGGATGGATACGTCCATCCAGGATGAGCTTCTCGAGCGAAAGCTTGGCGATCTCGCGCCGAATGTTGTCGAACCCCGTGACGATGACGATCCCTGGGGTGTCATCGACGATCACATCCACGCCGGTCGCCTTTTCGAATGCGCGGATGTTACGACCTTCCCGGCCGATGATCCGGCCCTTCATATCATCGGAGGGAATGTCCACCGTGCTTACGGTCGTTTCCGCCGTGTGAGAAGCGGCGTAGCGTTGAACGGCCGTGGCGAGGATTTCTCGAGCTCTTTGCTGGGAGGATTCCTTGAGCAATTGCTCGTGTTTGAGAATGAGTCCGCCAACTTCGTGTTGGAGCTCATTTTCGAGACGATGCAGGAGCAGACTTCGGGCCTCATCCTGGTTCAGGAGAGAGATCCGATGAAGCATTTCGCGTTGTTCGGTGATTGCCTGCTGAACATCCTGGTGTTTGCGAGCCAGGTCTTCTTGTTGCTCGGCCAGGTAGCGCTGAATGTTCTCGAACTCACGTTCCTTGCGGTTAATGAGATCGAGCTTCTGGTCGAGCAGGTCACCCCGCTTTTCCAGGCGTTTTTCCTGATCGCGCATGGTTTTGCGAGCCACTTCCGCTTCGGCGTCGATGGCGTCACGTCGCCTGAGGGCCTCTTCTTTCGAGATGAGGTCCGCTTCTTTGCGCAGAGTTTCGGCTTCGCGCTGGGCGTTGGCGAGGATGACCTCGGCGCCGGCGCGCGCGATCCGGGTTCGATACCGAGATAAGGCCACGGACCCCGCCGTCGCGGCGGTGAGGCCCAGAATCAAACCAACCAGGCCTATGGTCGCCTCGTGCACGTCGGCGCCTTGCCTTTCCGCTAAGGACGTCATCCGGCGCGCGAGGACACGTTCGGTTTGATTGACCGAGCCTCTCTGAGCAATTCCAGAATGGAGTGGTAAATGAGCCGGTTAGCCACCAACGCCGAAAACGACTGAATTGCACCCCACCTGGGGGGGTTCGCTCCTGCTCAACGGTCCCCAAGTGGGCACCGACGATGCATTCCCGGTTTGTTCTCCGACCTGAGAAGGGACGCGAGGCGCAGCCGCCATCATCAAAATCAGACGGCTGGCCGTGTGCCTCATACACGGAGTCGCGAGACTTCGCGCGAGGTGTCCACAAGAGTACTGGAACGGGCTGAAGTCATCAGGTCGGGCCTTGAACACGCGGCTCGTTCGCCGCACCACGCATTGCGCCCAATTCCTGAGAGGTTGCCACACGGGAGCCCAAGCGAGCGTAATCCCTCCGAGGGCGGCAATGAGCCAAAACGTGAGGATGTCCAACATCGTCGCGGCCCTCCGCCTAAGGGAGAGAGAATGGAAAGTCGTTTTCAGCGCCGGCCAATCCCCACCATCCTGCTTTCGCGGGAGAGTTAAGTGTTCAGACCGCGCGACCGAAAGTCAGAATATCCGATAAGCTCGAGCGTACGTCTGTCAACTCGGCTTGTTGAACGAGCCGAATTGGAAACGTCCGTCCGAGTCCAGACTCCGAAAGCGTTACCGCTTTGGAGGTTCCCTTCACTTTATCAGAACCATCGGTCGGGTCAATTAGCGTGTCACGGAGCGATGACTCAAGTGCCTCGTTTCGTGCGATTCTCCGCGGGGTGGAACACCCCGAAAGATTTCAGAATGCTCACCTCTCCGAGTCGCCAAAGTAGGCCTTGTCTCGGTCTTCCCAGTTGGTATAACCGAGCCGGTCGTATAACTCCGCGCGCGTTTGCATTTGCTCCAGGTGCTGGCGTTGGGTACCCGAGGCCTTGAGCAGGTTGAGCATCTCCTCCGCGGCCTTCATCGCGGCCCGGAAGGCTGTGAGGGGAAAAAGAACCGCCTGATATCCCAGGGCCCCCAGCTCATCGACGGAAAGCAGCGGTCCACGCCCAAATTCCGTCATGTTCGCGAGCTTTGCCCCATCAAATCGAGTCGCGAACTCCGCGAACTCCTGCTCCGTCTCGAGCGCCTCGGCGAAGATCATGTCCGCTCCGGCCTCCCGATAGGCCTGCGCACGTTCCACCACCGCGTCGAAGCCCAGCACGGAACGGCAATCCGTTCGAGCCACGATCACAAAGTCGGGATCGCGTCGGGCGCGGACCGCCGCCCTGATTTTGGCCGTCATCTCGGCGGTGCCAATCAACGCTTTGCCGGTCAGATGGCCGCACCGCTTGGGGAGCACCTGGTCTTCGAGGTGGATTCCCGCCGCGCCCGCGCGCTCGAACTTCTCCACACACCGTTCGACGTTCAAGGCCTCGCCGAACCCCGTGTCGGCATCGCAAAGCAAGGGCAGCGAGGTCGCGCTCGCCAGGACCTCGGCTTGCTGCACGAATTCGGTGAGAGACAGGAGCCCAATGTCCGGCACCCCGGCCCAACCCGCGGAGAGTGCTCCCCCTGACAGGTAGACGGCGTCGAATCCCAGCCGCTCGGCAATGCGGGCGCTCAGGGCATTGAATGCGCCAGGAATGGTAATTGTCTTCTGTGTCCACGCCTCGCGAAGTCGAGCACCGGGAGAAGTCATCGACAAGTCCTTGTATGAAGCTTGGAACACCAAGATCATGGCCGATCGATCCTGGGCCACTCACGCCAACTATCCTATTCGGCTCCTCAATCCAATCAACCGTCGGACCACCTTCGCGGGCGAATGAGACTGGCGATTCAAGCGTGCGGATTCGTCTTCTTGGTGTTGACGTTAAACGGGTTAGGCGATACCTTCCCCCCGGAACCTCATGATGAGGCCGAAAAACGACAGGGAGGTCGTTGCTGTGCGAATTGGTATCGACATGCTTGGGGTTCAGTCCCCTCACCATGGTCATCGCGGTATTGGCCGCTACGGCGTCAACTTGCTGACGTCACTCATGGCCAGGAATGATGACCATGAGTATGTTCTTTACGTTCACGACGATCTCAACGATGAGCGGATCCCCAGCTCACCCAAGGCGACCAGTCGTCTGATTGGACGGACCGAAGGGGCCGGGCGTGGGACGGTGAGTCAGGAACTGGAACGGCTCGTCCGCGAGAACCCGGACAAACTCGACGCCTACCTCGTGCTCAGCCCATTTGAGCCCTGGAACCATTACTGCCCGCCAGCCCCTCCCTTGAATGGGCTGAAAATGGCGGCGGTCATCTACGACCTCATCCCCTTTCTTTTCCCTGATGAGCATCATTACGACCCAATCTTGATGCGCTATTATCGCGCCCTCGAGACCCTGCGTCGTTACGATCTTCTGCTCGCGATTTCCGAAGCCACGCGTAAGGATACCTTGGTTTCGCTTGGCCTTGCCGAACATCGAGTTCAATCCATTGGCGCGGGTTGCGATCGGGAGTTCTTCTACCCGGCCGCCACGCCAGAGCCCGACGCCAGGCAAAGGCAGACTCTCGAGGCGCTGGGCATTCACAAGCCCTACGTACTGAACGTGGGTGGATTGGTCGAGCGTAAGAACACGCGCGGAGTGGTCGAGGCGTTCAGCCGGCTCGCTCCCCAGACTCGTTCCAAACATCAGCTTGTATTAACATTTTCCTCGGGCGAGGCCGAGTTCGCGGAGATCCGCGAGCTCGCCACGCAACAGGGAGTTGGCGATGCGCTCATCTGGACGAACGAGGTGAGCGACGAGACGCTTCGGCTTCTCTACCAGCGCAGTACTGCGTTCGTCCTCCCCTCCTATTACGAAGGCTTTGGCCTTCCGTTGCTCGAAGCCATGCAATGCGGGGTTCCGGTCGTCGCAGGCAACAACTCTTCCCAGATTGAGGTGGTGGGAAATGCCGGTCTGCTCGCGAATGTGAGCGACCCGAGCGACATCGCCGAGAAACTCGAGAAGATCCTCACCAATCCCGAGCTCGCGAAAACCCTCAAAGAGCGGGCGATCGAGCAGTCTCGCCAGTTCAGTTGGGACCTCACCGCCGAACATGCCGAAAAATGCCTATCAAGCCTGAGCGCCTCGCGCAAACGGCCCACTTATCGAGTAGACGCCGGCCACGCGAAAAAGCCTCGAATCGCCTTCTTTTCTCCGTTTCCTCCCCGCAAGTCGGGCATTTCCGATTACTCGATGTTCCTGCTCGAGGAGTTGAAGAAGCACTATACGATCGACCTGTTTCACGACGTGGGATACCGTCCCGACGTCGCGCTGGCCAACGACGACTACGAGTGCATCGACGCTCGACTCTTTGGCCTCTATGCCAGTACGAAGAACTATCATTCGGTTGTCTACCAGATGGGCAACTCGCGTTATCACAGCTACATGTATGAGACAATGCTGCGTCATCCAGGCGTGGCGACGATTCACGACTTCTGCCTCGCGGGATTCCACCTGCACTTTGGACATCGCCGTGGGATGGAGCGTGAGTATATTCGGAATGAGCTCTTGCTCTGGTATCCGGAGCACGAGGCCGAGATTCATGCGCTACTTCGCTCGGTCGAATGGAACTGGGAAGTGATCGCCAGGGAGTGCGCGAAACGCGGTTGGTACTTGAATCGCCGAATCTTTGATTCCGAGAACGTGGTGGTGGTCCACTCCCCATGGTGCCTCGCCCAGGCGGAGGCGACTCGGCCTGAGCATGCTCGGAACGCGATGGTCATTCCGCACGGCATCTGGCCCCGCCGTCCGTCCGAGGAGGAGAAACGCGCGATCCGAAACCGATTTGACCTCCCTCAAGACGCTCTTCTCGTCGCGAGCTTCGGATTCATTCATCCCGATAAGATGAACCCCGAGGCACTCGACGCATTTCAAGGGGTTGCCCAGGCCAATCCCAAGGCGATGTTTCTCTTCGTGGGCGAGGACGCGGATGGTGGTATCGCCCGAAAGCAGGCCGCCGCGCTCGGTTTACACGAGCGTGTCCGGTTCCTTGGGCGCCAGGCCTGGAATCATTTCACCGACCTGATCGCGATTACCGACGTGGGAGTGAATCTCCGCCTTCCACCCACGAACGGGGAAACGTCGGGTGCGTTGCTGAACATGCTCGCCGTTGGGGTGCCGACGATCGTTACGGATGTCGCCACCTTCTCGGATTATCCCGCCAACGTCGTGCGTAAGGTCAAGTGGGAGACCGAGGGGATCGAGGGACTGCGTGCGGCCCTTCGTGATCTCGCCTCGAACCCAGTCACGCGCAAGTCACTCTCCGACGCTGCCTGGGCCCATTGCGTTCAGTATCATGAGTGGCCCAAGGTCGCTGCGCAATATGTCGAAGCGATTGAGCGATCGTCTCGGCAGCGAATGACCCCCAAAGCGCCAACCCGGCAGCACCCTCCCGTCCGCTTGCCTTTGAGAGCGACCACCGCCTGAGATGTGGCCGCTCATCTCGGTGGCGAGGCCTGTTCACGCCCTCGACTCCTGGCACTGATTGAATCAGGTGTTATTGATGAAAAAACTTGCGAAGCTGGTTGCGAAGGCCATGTGGAGAACGACCCTCCCCTTGAGGAGGCCATTCCTCCGAAAGTTTGAGGAATACCTGGCCCGTTGCCTCCGCCCGACGGAACGGCTGATCACGGATGAAACGAACACGCTCATGGAACACGTAGTTCGTGAGCTCGTTCGCCTTCAACGCCAGGTCGATCACCTCCAGCAGACTCTCGAAGACGCGAACGTCGAGGCCCCTCCGGTCGCGATCGCGGGGGAGATCCTTCGCAACGGCGAGAAGCTACGAGCCGGTTGACCGGTAATGGCGAGCGGCGTGCTAGATCCATTGGACCGTTCGGGGAAATTCTAAATCCCTGGACGGCCTTTTCACGCGCATCGAGTGGTGACCCTAGCGACCGTTGGAGCAGCTGGCTCAAGCGACCGTTAACGCCTCAGCCTCGAGAGGATCTGCTTCACCGCGGCGATTGACTGGGTGGAGTCTTCGATCGGGAACGAGCCAGGCTCCGTTTTCCGCAAGGTGATCCAGGTGCGAGGATTGCTCCGACCTTGCTGATCGAGAAGCAGCCGGCCGATCGCCTGCGTCGAGGCGATCCCCCCATCCCGGTTCAGGTGGGCATGGTCGAAGAACTCGGTGTGACCAAAGCCCGAGTAGCGCCCATCAATCACGACGACCTTGGGATACTCGCGCTGAATCGTGCGAACGAAGTGTTCATAACGCGTGCTTTCGCCCCGTTGATCTTGCTGAGCCTGCTCGCCTGGCGAATAGGGAGGAAGATACCAGTAGACCGGCAGCTTGTGGGTGAGAGCGAGTTCAAAGAATCGCCGCAAGTAGATTCGATTCACCGGGTTTGGCCGCCAGTTCGATTCGATCAGCCCTTGAGTAACGCTGGATGGCTCAACGAATTCCATCGCGGCCTGGGCCTGAGCGCCCTGGTTGACCTTCCAGTTCCGTTCCTGAACCGTGAGCTCCATGGAGCGGTGATTGACTTCACCTCTTAGCGTGGCGAGGATGTGCGATCGGATCTCATGTCGACATTTGTAAGAATGCAAGAGCCGGCCCATCATGACGTGGCTCATGAGCGAGAGGTCTTTCGAGGTCCATCCCAGGTCAATGGCGTCGGCAAATCCGATCAGGTCGGCCCAGGGATAGGCTCTATGTGCCGAGGCAGGCCCTTCCAGAAGCAGCCCCGCCGCGGCATCGAACAGAATCGCCGAGGGACGAGCCCCCTCATTGATTGCCTTTTTCAACGTGAAGTAACTCGCGGGAGTGGGAGCGGCGAACATCGCGAGGTTATAAGCGGACCGCCCCGACTCCGCTTTCAGCACGGGGGGAAGGACCCCGAATTTCATCAGGCTATCACCGAAGCATAAGATCTCGGAGGGCTTCGCGTCCCTCGTCGCTTGCCGAGCTGCGTAGCTCCAACTCGCCGCCTGGGAGTTTGTCAGCCCAGGATGATTTCGGAAGTAAGAGCGTTCCAGCGTCACAACGAGGCAAATCATGCCTAAAAGACCCAGTGGCGCCCTCCGTATGGAGCTTTCAAACCTTGTGAAATCCAAAGATGAGCTCCTCGTTTGGCACCCACTATTAATAGCCATTTGCATTTAATTTATGTTGTAAGGCGATGCGCTTGATTACTTCACCGTGCTCCAAAGTTGTTTGAGAGCGACGCGTGACTCGCCGACGTCCTCGATGGCGGCGAGCGGTGCCTGGGGTTTGAAGTTGGGAAGTCGGACCCATGATTCTTTTGGTTGTCCGTCGGTCACCTTGGGCTCACGCATGGCACGGGCGACATCAGCACTGAGAGCGGAAGCACCATCGCGATCGAGGTGAACGCCATCGACGAACAACGACTGGTCGTAGCCCGAGTAACGCGCGTCGAGCACCACAAGATTCGGATAGCGCGCGGCGACCTGCTGGACGAACTTGGTGTAGAGGCCTTCGTCGCCGCTATGGACCCACTGCGAGAGCGTGCCTGGGGTAACCGGAGGTAGCATCCAGTAAACGGTAATTCCTCGGCTTTTCGCGAGGTCCAAAAACCGAGCCAGGTAAACCTCATTGGTGGGGTCGCAGCGCCACTGACCAGGTTTAATGGGAGCCGAGTCGGGGATTACCACATCCTCGAATGCCTCTCCCTTTGAGTTGGCCTGGCCCCCCGCGTTCGTGTTCCAGTTTCGCCAGAGCGCGGGCGTGATGTCGCGCTGGTTGGTGGGTTCTTCCTTCAGACGAGCCAGGATGTAGGAACGGATCACCTCGCGTCGCCTTGTGGAATGGAAAATGGACTGGATGCCTAGATTGCCAAGGAGTTCCGAGTCGCCCGAGGTGAGGATCAGGTCGATTGCTTCTTGAGAATTGATCAGATCGAGCCACGGATAAGGGCGAGTCTGTGAGGCGGGACCGTCTCCGAGAATCCCACGTGCGAAGTCCACGAGCACGGTCTTGGGTCGGGCGCCGGAGTCGAGAGCTCGCTTGAACAAGTAATAACTCGAAGGGGCGGAACCACTGTAGATGGCGAGCCCATGGGCCTTCGACCCGGTGACTTCCGAGACGATGCGCGGCAAGATCCCAAACTTCAGCATGCTATCACCAAAGCAAAGGATCGTCTGACCTTTTGCTTTTCGATGCACGTTCCGACCCGTGTACTTCCAACTCACCGCGACGTTGTCCATGAAGTTGAGGTTATCGCGGAAGAGCCCTTGTTCCAGCAGGAGAACCAGGACGACCATCCCGCAGAAACCCCACGGTAATCCCCCACGTCGGGTTGGCTGACTCGCCTGATTCATCGTGAAGGTCCTTGAACAAATGCTCGATCATTGTCCGCCGAAGCCATCGAGTCTCCACCCGATAGCGTTCCGAAGCCTGAAGTTCCCTCGCGCCAGCTCAACCAGCGGTCTGAAAGCTTGGTGCCGAGCCGGATCTGATCGAGCGAGGTGGCGATCGCGGTGCTCAGACGAGAGGCTCCCGCTTGATTCAGGTGCAGAGGATCCACGAATAACCGAGAGGGAAAACCCGAGTCTCGCGCATCCAGTACTGTTATATTCTTAAACTTGCGCAGTAATTGCTGGATCATTTGGTCCGACGCGGAGCTTAGACCGCGTTCATCGAGCTCGGCTTGAAACCGGGGCGTGACCGGAGGAAGCAGCCAGATCACTCGAATCCCTCGAGCTTCCGCGAGTTCCATGAATCGGTGAACATAAAATTCGTTCGTCCGATGACATTTCCAACGTTTCGGGAAATACCCAGGATCCGACGTGTCCACCTCGCCCTGGTACTCGGGCCGATCTGGGTGAACGTCCGCGCCTAAGTTGGCACGCCAAATTCGTTCGTGTTCCTCGACAGCCCGCCTGTGCGGGGTCGACCTTCCTTGCAAAGTGGCCAACAGGCTTGACCGAATCTCCTCGCGATCCTTCAAACTTGGGAGGAACACACGAAGGAATGTTTCTACCGAAAATATAACATATCTTGATGTAATGCCGAGTTCCATCAATTCTTGAACCGAGAGCAGCTCGGGCCATTGCCGAAGGTTGTGCTGGGGCCCTGGAGAAAGCAGGTGAGGCACGAAGTCGATCAGGACGAACTTGGGGCGTGCCCCGGACTGAATTGCGCGTCGGAACAAGAAGTAGCTGGAACCCGCTTGGCCCCCACATACCGATAGGTTGTAAACCCGCTCTCCGCTCACTTTCTCCAGGACTCGAGGGAGAACCCCGAACTTGACGAGGCTATCTCCAAAGCACAACATCGTGCTCTCTTGAGATACGGTGGACGCTTGTTGTCCTGTCACCCGCCAGTCATGGATATAAAATCGCGTGAATTGCAAGTAATGTGATGCAACCACCGTTTCAAGCACGACGATCAGGGCGATCATGCCGAGGAGGCCGACTGGAACTCGGACGTGGAGATCGGCGCGCCGGACCATCATCGCCGCAGTTTCCCCGTGCTTTGGAGGTAGGCCTGAGACATCATCAGGTCTTCCACCGGCGCGTGCGGTTCCTCATCCCGAAATGAGGGCAACCGAACCCAACGCTCGGTAGCGCCTTGTAACCGATCGGCCTTGAGTTGAGCGGCGAGGGCGGTGCTGAAGGCAACTGCCCCTTTGCGGTCGAGGTGGGCGGCGTCGAAGAAAACGTTAGGCTCATACGCCGAGTGCTCACCATCTAAAACCGAAAGGTTGGGGTACTTCTCCATCCACCCTTGAACGAACTCGGTATAGCGTTCGGCATTGGACGACTTTTCCCGCTTGTCCTGCAGTTCGGGGGCGAAGGGGGGAAGGACCCAGTAAACGTGGATCCCCTTGGCGGAGGCGAGTTCGAGGAGCCGTTGAATGTAAAGGCGGTTCAGATCTGAGCAGGTCCAGGCACTTCCGTAGAATGCCCCTTGGTACTGTTCGCCAATGGTCCCTTTAAATCCGCCCGAGCTTGGGAACACATAAGCACCTCGGTTGACATTTCGGTTCCGCATCGCTGTAAGGGTCGAGGCGGCGTTGCTCGCGCTCTTGCCTTCCAAGGAGGCGAGGACTTCGGCTCGAATCTCCGCGCGGTCTTGAACGGACGCAAAGGAATGAGCGACCGTGGTCGAAAGAAACCACGAGGGATTCCGATCCGCCCAACCGAGTTCCAGCGTTTCCCTGTAATTCAGTAGTTCGGGCCAGAATCCTTGTGCACTCCAAATGTCGTTCTGGAGTGCGGCCTGATGATACTCGACCAGGAGCGCCTTCGGTTTCGCTCCCGAGTCCAAGGCACGCTTGAGTAGAAAGTAGCTCGCGGGGGCCTGGCCCCAGCACATCGCCAGGTTCCAGGTACGCAGGCCCGATCCTGCTTCGATCAGGTTGGGCAAGACCGACTGCTGAATCCGACTCGTTCCGAGGCAAAGGACCTGGCAGTCCTTGACATTCGACCCCGCGGCCCTGGAGGTTGACCTCCAGTCCCAGTAGTCGGAGCGCTTGTAGTCAACATTATGCTGGGCGATGTACCGCTCGGTCAGAAGCACCAGGAGAAGCATTCCCAGCAGTCCAGCGGGTATCTTCCCCCTGCGCTGGCCGCTTGTCAGCGTGGGCATGGATATTCTCACAATTCGATTAGAATTGGAAGTAGATGAACTGGCCCCCGCCGAAGTTGCCGGCCAGAATGAAGGCATAGAAGCAGGCGGTGTAAAACACACTTCTCACATACCAGGGAGTCCGGAAAACCACATCCAGATCCTTGGAAAGATACTGTGCGACTTGCACCAGCAACAACGGGAGAATGCAGAGGGAAATCGGGAGGATGTACGCCGAGGCTGGGATCGCGAACTTAAACGCGATCGCGCCGAGCAGCCCCTGGATTTGCGCGATCGACTCGGCCCGGAAGATGAGCCAGCCAAGGCAAACCAGGTGGAAGGTTACGAAGATCCGAAGGGCCTTCCAGCATGCGCGGTCCACCGTGTCGGTGGGATGAACTCGGTCCAACAGCGGCCGGAGCAGGCGGTGCCCCACGAGCAAGACACCCTGATAGAAGCCCCAGAGGACGAAGGTCCAAGCCGCACCGTGCCAGAGTCCGCCAATAATCATCGTGAGCATCAGGTTTCGGTACAACTTCAGCGTGCTTCCTCGATTTCCCCCGAGCGGGATGTACAGATAGTCGCGAAGCCAACCCGACAGGCTGATATGCCACCGAGCCCAGAAGTCTTGTGGGCTTGTGGCGAAGTAAGGCAGGTTGAAGTTAAGTGCGAGCTCGAAGCCCATGCACTTCGCGATACCTCGGGCCGCGTCGGTATAACCTGAGAAGTCGCAGTAAATCTGGAACGCGAAGGCATAGATCGCCAGCAGAGCGAGCCCCCCGTCGATCGTCTGCCATCGCCCAAATAGGTCGTTGACGTATTCAGCCAGGTTGTCGGCCACCACGACCTTCTTGGTCAGCCCCCAGAAGATGAGATAGGCACCTTGATAAAACTGTTCGAGGTTGAATCGACGCGGTTTCTCAATCTGCGGAAGCAGGGTGGTCGGCCGCATGATCGGTCCGGCCACCAGGTGGGGGAAGAACGAGACGAATGCGGCGAACTCGAACAGGTTCCGAGTCGGCTTGATGTCGCGGCGATAAACATCAATGACGTAGCTCATCGACTGGAACGTGTAGAAGGAAATCCCGATCGGTAGAACCACGTTCAAGTGAGAAAGGGGGACCGTCATTCCTGCCCTCGCCAGGGCGGCCTGCAAGCTTTCCGCAAAGAAATTGTAATATTTAAAGTAGCCAAGCATGCCCAGATTCAGTGCCATGCTAAGCAAAACGAACATCTTGCGCTTGCGTGCGTCTTCAATCCGATCAACGGCGATTCCACACGCGTAATCCATGACGGTGGAAATGATCAGAAGCGAAAGAAAGCGAGGATCCCAGCAGGAGTAGAAGTAGTAACTGGCGGCCAAGAGCAAATAGTTTTGCGGCCGATGGGGGAGAACCCAGTATAAGGGTAGTAAAATCGCAAAGAAAAATGCGAATGGATAGGAATTGAATAACATGCTCGGTCCTCGTCCTTGAGGAACATGAGTAAGATAAGTCGTGAGACGTCTCGCGAATCACGCCTTACCAGGTCCTCCTCGCGATCGGTACACCCCAATCGTTACAATCGGCAAATTGCCGTCCTGCCTTCAGCTTTCTTGTGCAACTCACCACGTCAAGGTGAGTAAACAAGCCCCGGATCAAGGAGGGAAAGTTCATTCACGCGTCGATCGACGTGGTGCTTTGAGCCAGGCAACACCACTTCGCACCAGGTCGTTCCAGTCTCTTCGGGCGGGGGGGAGTTCAATCGAGTTTGCGCAGGCTCGAACCTCGGCGCATTCGTCGCGCTGAAGCCGAGCGACCGATCGATGCACCCGGGGAGATTGGCGAACTTCGATGGGTGCTTCGTTTAGCACGCGTGCGATAAAAAGACGTTCAGGTGGATGAATCGAGTGAGCCGAGTGCGCGATGCGCACCGACTGCTCCCGTACGGTTAGTGCGGGATCGAGTCGATATCCTTCCACTGAGGGAATCGGGTGCTTCGAGGCAAGGTAATCCACACACGCGATGGCTTGAAAATCTTCGGGTGGGGCAGGGCAGAGCCTCTGGCTTTCAATGAGGTAGCACCGGTACCCGTGCGCGGCCAGAGCGTGCTTGAGGCTGCTCGGCGATTCACCAAATCGTTCGAGTGTGAAGCCGTTCGATTCCACGAAGAGCGTGGGGGCACGCTCGCTCGAAAGGAGGCGACTCATTCCTCGAAGCCCAGCGACTTCAGATCCTTCGATATCCATCTTGATGAAGTCAACCTGGTCCCAGCCAAGCTCCGCCACTAGTTCATCCACGCGGAGCAGCGCAACCTCGAGGCTTCCCGGTCCGGAGGAATCCAGGTCAACCTGACCGTACGGTCCCCCTTGGGAAAAGCGGATTCTCCCGTTGTGATCGCCCACCGCGGCGTGAATGAGCCGAACCTGGGTGAGTTGATTGCGTTCAATACTGGTTTGAAGGCAATGAGCGTTGCGCTCCGACGCCTCGACACCTACGACTTGATACCCAAGTGCGCCGGCGGCCAGAGTGAATGAGCCGACATGTGCTCCCAGGTCGAGCACTCGGCCCCCCTTGGGAAAGGTTGCGAGTAAACAATCGATCGCTGGGCGTGTGGACTCTGGGAACTGACCGGCAGCGATCGACTTGCAGATTGAGTCGTCCGCTGCCGGATCGAGAGCGAATTCCATCCGAGTGGTTCGCCCCTGAATAAAGCGGCTTTCGACCCGGTGATAGCGAGCCTCGCTTGGGGTCGATGCACGATTGGACGGGGCGGTATTCCAGGCTTCGGACATGAGGGACTACCTTGTTTTATCTTCGGGACTCGACAAGCGACCGACTTTGTGAGTCAGGGCCGAAGGTTCAGGCGCCCGGTGTCATAACGGATTCCCGCCGTTTCGACAATTCCGATTCCCAAATTCCGATCGGTCGGTTGGACCCGGTAGGTCCCCTGCGCATGCTCCTTTCTAGCCTGATTGACGAAAACGGGGGGCTCGACGATCTAACTTAGCTTGGATCGAGCAGCGCGATCGCCTCGTGTGGCGCCGGATCCTGCTCAAGTTGGGAGAGTCGGTCCCAGATCAAATTGGCTCGCTCATTCCCGAGCGCGGGATCAACCAGCCCATGAAACTTGGTGGCCAATTGAGCGTTGCTGAGCGGGTTCTTGTCATGGCCAGGAGGAAATGAGACCTCGGAAGTCAGTTGGGTGCCGTCGTTAAGTGTCACAGTGACCCGATTCGGGATTCCCGCGGGATAGCCCGCTGTCAGGGCGGGGTCTTCGATCACGGCCGTCTGGGCGACCAGTTCAAGCAGCGCTGGGTCTCGAAGCCGATCTTCCGAGAACTGGCGCGCGGAGACCTCGCCATCAATGAGCGCGACCGCCGTGCAGTAGGGCAGGCTGTGATCGGCCGTTTCGCGCGTCTTGGGACGCCATTTTTCCGGGTCCTGACCGATGATTTCCACCGCGGTACGGAACGTGTCGATCCGGATTGCCTGAATCGAACGCGCGTCGGCGATGTGTGACCGAAGCTCGAACGCCGCGGCGATTGCCGACTGGCTATGGTATTCCGCCGGGACGAACTTGATCGAGGTCTTCGGTAGCATCCAATCGTCAGCGGTCGGTCCGCCCAGTTGCGCGAGCTCGAATTGGCCGGAGACCTGCTGGAAGAATCCCATGTCCCCTTCAAACAAAGGGGCGGGGCCGGTCATCCCCGCCCGGGCGAGCAGGGCGGCGTACACTCCATTACGCGCGGCATGGGCAAAGGCACACCCCTTCCACATCGACAGCTCTCCGGCACGTGTGAGCCTGAGCGCCGTGCCCGTGGTCCCAGCGATCCCGAGCGCATGGCGCGTCTGAAGAGCGTCGAGCCCAAGTAGTTTCGAGGCGGCGAGTGCGGACGACAACGACCCGTAGGTGGTATGGTCCCAGCCTCGTGCTCGGATGCTCGCCGCGTCGCAGAGACGGCACTGGACCTCGTAGGCGACGGCCGCCGCGGTAATCCAGTCTCGTCCATTCGCGCCGGCGAGCTGGCCCGCCGCCATGACCGCGGCCCAGTTATCGCTCGGGTGCGCGGGTTCTAGAGAAAGATAAGTATCATTGCAATCAAGATAACGGATGTGAACCCCGTTGGCGAACGCCGCCCAGTCGGGTGGTGCGAAGCCCCCTCCGATCAGCCGGGTCCCACCGCTGCTACCAAGCGAGTTGGCGACCGTTCGGGCAATCCCCGGCGCGTCTTCTCCGAGGGCGCCCGCCGCGCAGGCGAAGGCGTCGAGGAGTCGGCGCTTGGCTTCGGCTACCACGTTTTCGGGGAGCGACTCAAAACGGGTATCGAGGGCGAATGAGACCAATCGGTCAGCCAGGGATTCCATCGTTCGATCCAGGTCAAGAGGTGGGTGAATCCTGCGGAACTCTCGTCCCGCCGAGTCTAACGCATCACCCACTCCTGGTCGAGTCGCATGCCCGCGAAGGGTTGGCGCGCGGACGGCCCGGGGCGAAACTTCAGGAATTGAAGTGTGGTGGCATGGCCATACTGAGAATTTGATTTAGAAGTTCATTCTATTAACTATAAAATGACATGAGCAATAAATCAAGAATTGCCATTCCTAGGCCGTCTTGCAGGGCAAACAAGCTCAAGCGACGGAGCGCGTGGTGCCGGGGCGCCTGCCCCAATCCTGAGCCGCGATGAGCCGGGACCAGTTTTGAGACGCCCGACGATAATTTAAATTTCTGTCAGGGTTGCAGATATAGCCGAGTGTTGAAAAGATTTTGGCGTGAGCCTTGGCGATGCGGAGTGCAACGGGTCTGGTGAGAAGCGTACGCCAAAGTCCCGGCTTCCCTTTCCAGACGTGCCTGGACGAGATGGGATTACGCAGAACCTCAAACGTGCAGGACCGAATGGTGAGATCGAAAGGAGTTGAAGGTCTCACGCCCAGGATCCGAGCGATGCGTGAGAGCTGTTTTCGAGGGTTGCGGACCAAGTCCTCATAGCGGATTTGCTGGCAGGTTCGATCGGACCACCACTCCGCGCTCACCTCCAGCAAGGCACGAGCACGCGTGCTGACCGCGTACTCCAAAAAAGCTTCGCTGTCCGGCGCGGCCCCATAGATGGAGCGTTCGTCCCCTTCTCGACCATTCAACCATCGCAGCGACCCTTCCGAAGGAGCATAAAGCAAAATTGAGATCAGCACATCCAGAGGGTGCCGCGCCAGCGTGAACGTGGCGAACTGATGTTCCTTCAAGAGAGTGGGTAACGGCTCGTTTCGGTTCCAGTGACTCATCAAAATGCAACGTCGAGGCAGATTAAGCCAGGGAATCTCCAGTGGGTTGAAGAGCAGGTACTCGCCATGATCGAGCTGGCTGCACTGGTACGCATGATCGAGCATGTGGCGAAGCCACGTATTGCCCGATCGCGGCGTGCTGAGAATCGCGATCCGCAGCGCTTTGTCCGACGTGGGAGTTCCGCAAGCGAACCGCTTGAAAAAGGGCTGAAACAGCATGACCCACCCTTCTAACCCAGGCATCTGCTCAATGCCATCCACGAATGGGGATTCAGGCGCGATCGTGGTGAGGCGGTATCACTGTTTTCGACATTGTGTGATGATCGCCCGCGGTCGAATCAAACCGGAACCAGTCGTTTACTCTAATATCAACGAAAACGAAGTCTTCGCCCCGACGTGGTCCGGTCTGAATCGGCGAGAAGCTCATCCCACAATTCAAGGGGAGCCCAGCTTTACATTGGGCTGATGATGAGCTCAAGCACAGCGGGAACAGAATAGGTTGCCGAAATCTTCGCGAGACGCGGGATAACGGCGAAGCAGCTCATCCATGCTCGTGGACTCGGTCAGCTCCTCGTCCTCGTCGATTCGGAACAGCCGGAAGCCCTGGTTTTCCAGCGAACTCAGATACTCGGTTGCGTTCACTCCACTTCGGTGCAAGCCGGCGGGCCAGAATTCTGTAATAATTTTGATGTTCTGATGCTTCTTCAAGAGGTTTTGCATCCCTTGGACCGCACGCCCTTCCGAGCCTTGAATGTCCATCTTGATGAAGTCGATGCGACCATCATAGTTCGCGAAGTGTTCGTCGAGTGTAACCGCCTCGATGGGGATGGCGTCGCGTGAATCTTCAGACTCGAAGATGCGATGATCCCCTTTATTGTCGGGGCAGAGATAGAGCTTGAGCGGACCGGAGGTCTCCGCGACGGCCTTGTGAATGAAGGTGACGTTGTTGTAACCGTTGGCTCGGACATTCTTTTTCAGCAGGCGGTAGTTGGTTGGGTCGGGCTCAAAGGCGTAAACATGGCCGTGCTCACCCACCAGCCTGGCAAAGATGAGTGTGTAGTATCCGATGTTGGCCCCGATATCGAGAACCACATCACCTGGTTTCACAACCGACTCAATGAGTGTGGTTTCGTAAGGTTCAAAGTATCCATCACGTAGCAGCATGGGCGACACGATGGAATCGGTCGGGTCGAGGAACATCTCGTGACCGAACACCCGGCTTCGTGAGCGCAGTAGGCCGTCCACTTGGTCGACCTTGCGGAGCGCGTCGAAGGCCCGGTCGTGTGCTCCCTGCGCGGTATCACCGATATTGGAGAGACGTTGTTCCGTGCGGAACGCGTTGCCCGCGACATCTCGCGCAAACGCGTCGAAGCGCTGGCCGAGCTCGAGCCAACGACCTTCGTCGAGTCGCTCGACCCGCTGGGAACGCTGGAGCATGTCCTGAATGGGCCCGACCAACTTTTGCTCGTTGGTCGTCGAGATCGACTCGAGAACGTTAACAACGCGCTCGAGTCGATCTTCCAGAAGCCGAGCCCGGCCTTCCGCCTCGATTGCTCGTTGTTTCAGGTTATCCAACTCTTCCCGCAACCCACCGATTCTCACGAGCCATAACCCACCTCGGAAGGCGGAGGCCACTGACCTAAAGCCACGCATCTTACGACTCCAAGTGAAAGGTTAGACTAACGAGCGAGGGTCGCGCCCGTCCCTGGGTCCGAGGACTTGGGCTGTGGGCTTGCGAGGCCATCCGGCTTTCGAGAGTGAAGAAGCAGAATGCGGCGAACTTCCTGAACGGCTTCGGGGTCCTTCTGAACACCGTGATCCGACCGGACGATCAACTCAGATTCGACTCCGTCCAGATGCGAACTCTGGTAGGTGACAATTCCATCGGTGGACAGGCCCACGCTCCCAGGCTTCGTCGATCCAATAATCGAGTGGAAAGTGATTCCCTCGCCTGGTTTCATCGCCAGGAAGGCCTTGAGGATCGATGGAGTGTTGGGGTTGACCACCTCGAGCGTTTCGATGCTCGTCGGTAGCCGGCGGAACCCGCGGCGATCGAACGCGTCGGGATTCTGTTTGATCAGTTGTGCCAAGAGGTTGTTGATATGGTCGGAGTAAGCGATCAGACCAGAACTCACCCGACCCACGAAACTCCGACTCAACTCCGAGCCATGGTGCGGGGTCGCCAGGAAGACGACCCTGCGCACGAAGGGCAACGGCTTGAAAAAAAAGTAGTGCTGGAGTTCGTCCAGTACGTCGCGAGGACCTTCAATTTCACGGAAGGGTCGATCGGTGTTGAGCTGCCAAAGTTTGTTATCGCTCTCCAGTGTCATCACGTGGCTGAGCAGCCCCCCCATGCTATGCCCCAGCAAGACCATATTATTGAATGCTGGGTCGCTCCCCGACGGACTGTACTTCTGCTCGGCCAGTCGGAGCGAGTCGCGCAGCATTGAGGCAGCAATGGGAATGGGGACGCCCGTGGGATACATGTATAACATGAACTGATAACGACTCTGCACATTCGGATCGTTTTGCAGTTCGTTGATCATGGGAATCCAGGCCAGCGGACTGGAAATGAGTCCATGAACCATGACCACGGGAATTTTGCCCGGCTCATAGGGGCGCAGCAGCATCAGGTTCGCGCGGTCCAGGGCCTTGTCCGGACGGAGCAAGCCGGTCCAGCGATAGCGATCCAGGTCGGTCCGCGACCACATGTATGCGAGTGGAGTGCTGAAGTCGCATTCAACCGGCAGAGGAGCCTGGGGGCTGATCCTCCGGACCCGGACCGGGTCGATGAGCTCGAGGACGCATTCGCGCTGACCCCCGCGATCCACCTCGGACTCGCGAAGTCGCGAGATTGGACGGAGATAAGCCGTGAGCGGGTAGGCCATTTCGGGAGGGTAGAATCGCGTCTCCTCGGTTGACGGTCCATCGGCGAGGCGGACTCCGATCAGAGGGACCCCAATGCCGAACTGGTAAGTCCGTGCGATCAGGCCACTCACCTCATAGTCGGAGGCGAGGATCAGCTTGTCCACATCGTCCGCCTTCCAGGCGGAGTCGCCCAGGGCGACCTGGATCACCTGATCCTGGCCTCGCACCTTGAGGGTGATTTTTCCACCCGGAGTAATGGCCCCGGCACCCTGAGCCCCTCGGATCAAGCGCTCGAGTGAGGCATTGTAAAGATCCATCGCCGTGCGATAACGGGGATCGGAGCCTCTTGGCAAGTTGGGGGGATTCAGGGCTGGATCCGTCAAGAAATCATGTGAATAGGCGACGGCATCCAGATAATAGTCGATTGCGTTTGCTTTTCGCCAACGGTCGAGCCGCCTCCCTTCGACCCAACAGAGCTCCGCCAGCGCGTAGACAAGTTCCGGCTCCGGTCGATCCTGAGCCAGTTTCACGAGGCTCGAAAGTGTTCGATCGAGCCCGAATCGGTAGTGCCTGGTCAGGTCGTAGCGTTTGATGGTCTCGAGCGTGCGCTCAGACGGGCGGTCGAGCGTGGCGACATTGCGATAAGAAGCGCAATGGGCTCGCTCGCCCCGGCTTGCCTGGACGGTGATGTCAGGCCACCCGATGAGGGAAGTAGCTACGATCGTCCAGAAGGTGAGCGACATAAGGGGTCACTCCATCGACCCGTGGAAAAGAACCGTCGCGCCTCGGGCGCGACGGATTCTCTGATCGTGCGCAAAGAAAGGGCTTGGTAAGGAAGGCCTGGTTAACCCTGGCTCGCCTCCGACGCCTGAAGATACCGATCGATGATTTCATCGATCGGGCCATCCCCGGCGACTTGCCCCTTTCGCATCCAGATGCCTCGCGTGCACATCTCACGCAGGGCATTCATATCGTGAGAAACAATAACCACGACATTTGAGCGGTCGAGCAGCCCCATGATCCTCGCTTTCGCCTTCTCGACGAACGCCGCGTCCCCTGCGCCAAGCGACTCGTCGATGAGCAGAATGTCGGGGTCGATCTCGGTCGCGATCGCAAAAGCGAGTCGCATGAACATGCCACTGGAATAATACTTCAAGGGCAAGTCGGCGAACTCACGAAGGCCGGTGAACTCAAAGATCCCGTCCACCTTCTCCAGCATCTTCCTTCGGTTGATGCCGAGCATCGCCCCGTTCAGAAGGATGTTGTCGGTTCCGGAAAGTTCGGGGTTAAATCCAGCCCCCATCTCAATTAAGGGGGCGACGGTCCCGTTAACGTGAAGATGGCCGGAGGTCGGGGGATAGATGCGAGCCATGAGCCGAAGAAGCGTACTCTTCCCCGCGCCGTTGGAACCCACGATCCCAATTCGCTCACCCTTGCCGATCCTGATGTTGACCCCGCGTAGGGCCCAGAACTCGGAGACAGGAATAGGCGCCTCGCGCCGAAGCAAGAGGTCGAGCGCTGCGCGTTTGAGCGAGTATTGTTTATCGAAGTAACTTACAAATCGCAGCGACACGTCCTCAAGTTGAACCAGGGCGTCGTCAGTCGCGGCGAGATGTCGTTCCCACCTCAACAAGCGATTAGAGTCGGAAGACGAATTTGTCTTCATGACACTTGAATGCGACATAACCGATCCCCAGGCTCACGGTCGCGATGCCGGCAGCCACCAAGAAGAGTTTCAAGTCCGGCCATTTGCCTTCAGACACAATGACCTGGAACAATTTGATGAATGGATAGGCAGGATTGCTCCAGAGCCTCCAAGCGGGAACATCGGTTTCCGGATAGATGATCGGCGTTGCGAAATACCAGGCCTGGAGAAACACGGAGACGAGATGGCCGCAATCCCGAAAAAAGGTGTTCGTGGTTGCGATCAAAAGACCGAGGCCAAAAGTGAATACGGTCAACAGAAAAATGGCCACGGGCAAAAGGATCAACTGTGGGGTCAACTGGACTCCCAGTGGCTTCATCAAAATGAAAAGTGAAACCAACGAGAGTACAAAGGTTGTCAAGTTGATCAGGAGCCGCGTCAGCGGGAAAACGATCTTCGGCAGGAAGATCTTCCGGATGAGCTGCTCGTTGGAAATGATTGAGAAGGCCGAGTCATTGATCGTCCCACTCATGAATGTCCATGGCACCATGCCCGAAAACAAGAGGATGGCATAGTGCTCCGTGGTGGTTCCGAAGAGCTGGGAGAAGACGATCGTCAACGTCGCCATCATCAGGATCGGGTGCAGGAGCGTCCAAAAGAAGCCCACGACCGAGCGCTGATAACGCACGCGGAGTTCCTGGACGACCATATTCTGGACGACGGGCCAGAACCGGGCTAGCTGACGTCGGTCATCCGTGATCCAGCCAAGCCAGCGGATTGGACCTCGAGGCACACGCGGAGGTGGAAAATATTCCACGTGAGGGACCGAGGGACTTGTGCTAACATCCATGTTTATCACTTCATCCGATGAACGCCACAGATAACGAACCGGTTGGCATCCAGCCTTGCTCGGTTTGATCTGCATCGGCGGGGCATCTTACGGTCCACGACCGTTTCGCGGAAGCCCAACCCGACAAGTCCACCAGGCTAACCAATCTCTCGTTAGCTAAGCTGCGAACAGCCGCCAGATTGACCAGTCCTCCTAGTTTCACTCAGACGCTTCCCGACCGCCCAGAAGATTCATCGTTTATCGACGTTTCATTCCGCCAACTTTTGATAAATCCAAGCATCGAGATCGCTTCAAGAAAACTCTTCGACTTCACAGAACGCCGACGCAGGCCCGGAGTCTGCGAACTCGGCCCTCAGGCGGTTTTTGATGGCACACTCTATCGTGGCTCCTCAGTCGCTGTCGCTCTCGCGGTCGATTGATCGGACTCCAATGCGCGACGCCATTCTCAGCTTCGCGCTGGTTGGAAGGCGGCTGACGTAGGTTGACTTCAGCGCGTTGAGCCAGCGCACCTCGCGACCTTCGTAACTAATATTCACTCGCGTGAGCACTGGCCCGGCGAGACCTAGGGCCCTGGCGATTCCGGGAGCCACGTCGGGATTCACGCAAATCTCATTGTACTGAAGTCCCATTCCGTGCGAGAGGGCCGCATAATTGATCCGAGCGATTTGAGTCGCGGTGGTTCGCTGGTAAACAGGCTCCTGGAGCATCTGCATGTAATGATAGGTTCCATCGTCAAGGACAAAGAACTTGACGGGGAGCCCGGTCCTCGCGGCGGTGGAGAGTTCCATCGCCGACATCAGGAAACAGCCGTCTCCGGTGACCGAGACCACCTGCCTGTCGGGCCGGACGTACTGCGCACCGATCGCCGCGGGAATGGCCCAGCCCATGCTCTGGTTGTTGGTTGGGGAGAAATAGCGGCGCGGTCCTTCGACCCTCATCGTCTCGGAAGCCCAGTGTGTCGATGCCGTGACATCAACGAAGATCAATTCATCAGGGCCGAGCGCATGGCGAAGATGCGAGAGGAAGTACATGGGGTCGACCGCGCGCGTGATCTTGGGGACCGAATTCTCTCGGTGGTCAACCTGCCGGATATTCTGGATTTTCTTGGCAAGTGGTGGAGAATTCGGCCTTTGAAGTAGGGCAGACTGACCCAAGAGTCTGTGAAGGAAAAGGGGAGCGTCCGCGCAGACCGAAACACAGGTTTCCACGTTCCGACCGAGGTTGTTCGGATTCGCATCCACGTGGATCACGTGGGTCTTCGGAATCGCGTAGTTCGCTGTGGAGACCTCGCTAAATCGAACACCCACCGCAAGAACAAGGTCCACGTCTCGAAAGACCTTTTCCGCGGTCCTTGTCCCTTGCTTCCCATATCCCCAGCCGACCGCGAGAGGGTGGGAATCTGGGATGCATCCCTTGCCGCTGACTGAGGTCGCGACGGGTGCCTGAAGCATCTCGGCCGCGGCGATGAGCGATGGTCCGGCATCAATACACCCTTGCCCGGCATAAATTCCAATCCTTAGGCGTTTGTTTCGGAGCACCGAGACCGCCCGCTGGAATGCCTCTTCGTCGAATGGAACTGGGCGAGGGGGAGGGGGGGGCTGATTGTAATTCCAGACCTCGTTGAAGTAGGGGAAAGGAATTGTGATCCCAACCGGCCCCGGCTCGCCCGAGACCGCGACTTGGTGGGCATGGTAGATTGCCCCAGGGATCTCGGCCTGGTGACGGATCTCGATGAGTTCTTTCACAACCGGACGGAGCAGGGCAGCGTTTGCGAGAGAATGGACCTGGCCAAGTGGTGCGCTCGTCCCCTGAATCACATCCGTGACGAGCGCGATGATGGGGACGCTATCCAGGAGAGCCTCGCCAATCCCGGTCATCGCGTTGGTCAGTCCTGGTCCCGGCACCACGTTAAAGACGCCAGGTCGACCTGTTGCACGTGCGCAAGCGTCGGCCATTACGCTTGCCGACGACTCGTTGGTGACGAGCAGGTAGGGAAGGCGCTGGGCTTTCATCGCATCCCAGAATTCATTGCTCTGCGCACCTGGGATGCCGTACACGCAAGGAGCTCCCACGCACCTTAGCGCAGCGGCCGCGGCCTGAGCCCCGGTCATTCGACCGTGGACGCCCTCCCTTTTCACATATCGGCCCACTTCGACGCGAGCGTCGGCCTGGTTAATCGAGGTTGCGGTCGCGCCAATCGCACCCAATGCCCCAAGGGCCTCCCGCCGATTCAGGTTGAGTGCCACGGCACCGCGCCTCCTTGCTCGTCCTGAACAAAATGCCTTTGTCCTCGGCATTTTTCCATTCTGGAGACGGCTCACTCCCAAGCCGTCGCATCTCGTATTGCTATCGGCTGGTTCGAGACTCGTCTTTGTCGTCCCAGGCCGATGATCCTCCAGTTCACTCGGCACAACACGACCAACGGGCACAATCGTTACAAATTGCCGCGAGATACGAACTCGTTCCACAAGCCAAGGCTGGCCAATAACTTGATGACATGAGAAATCTTGGAACCTACCGGGCTAACACGACTCACCCGTAAGTAGCTTCAGTAATCCGATGAGCCTGTCATCGATCAACTCCGGTCGATTCCGAAGCTCGCGGATACACTCCAGGATGATGGGACCCTGGTAATGGATCGTATTAAGTGCTTGTGCCCAGGCTCGCCAATCAATCGAACCCTGCCCAGGGACGAGGTGTGTGTCGTGCTTCCCGTCGTTATCGTGGACATGCGTGGATTGAAGAAGATGAACCGCGGCGCGGGTTTCGCCGGGAAGGTCCGCGGAGATCTGGGCATGGCCCGTGTCGAGCGCCAAGGCGATCGAAGGGTGGTCAAGTTCCATCACCAGGGCTTTCAAGTCGAGCATTCGACTTCCTGGGTGGACACCAGGGGGCATGTTCTCCACGCAGATCGTCGTGTCCGTCCCTTGAACATGCTCAGCCAATTCCTGAAGTCCACGACCAAGCGCGGATCGCCGATCGTTAATTTCGAGGGGAGCCGAGAGTCCCCCAGGATGCACGATGAGGTGGGTGCCGCCAGCTTCCCTCAACCAGTCCGAGCACCGCTTGAGATCCTCAATGGATGCGGCCTGTCTACGTCGGTCGGTGCTCGACAGGTCGACGTATGGGGCTCGGATGGACTGGCCTCCCCAACAACCATGGGCGCTATGGATGGCCAAACCGGCGTCGTTGACCCGGTTTTTGATCTCACGAGGGTCGGGAAGCGTCTTCCATAACGGTAGGATCTCGAGCACCTGAGCACCGAGCCGTTGGGCGAGTTGGATCTCGGAGTCAATCGGTATCGAATCGTACCCATGGACGATCATGGTGCCGAGAGGGCGGCACCGTAAATTCTCCATCATCATGTCGAGCCGACCTTTGCGTCAACTTGGTTACGAAACCTCTTGTGTACGAGGCGTCCAGTAGTCATGATAGCGGGAATCGTTGCGCTGAGACCGGATCCGCCTTGGTCGGGCAATTTGAGCACCGTCGTCTGGATCTGAGATTATCACTGGTCCGTCTCTCTCGTCGGGATGACCAGTTTGCGCTGAAATTCGCCTGCCTTGGGAAAGGACATTCCGGAAATGCCTCCCGTTGCCTTGGTCGATCCGGCCACGATAGATACTTCCAAGGTTCTGATTGATCGGGAAGGGATTCGCCTGGGCAACCCGCAGCGGTTCGAGATGGAACAGCTTACAGCGATTCTTTCTTGCGACCCCGAGCGCCATCTGATCATCGGATATAAGGACGTTGAAGCCGACGAGTTCTGGGTTCGGGGACACATGCCAGATTACGCCCTCATGCCAGGTGTCCTGATCTGTGAGGCCGCCGCTCAACTGTCAAGTTTCTACTGCCACTACATTAATTTGATGGAAGGTGGATTCCTCGGTTTCGGGGGCATGGAGGATGTTCGTTTCCGTGGGCAGGTGCGCCCTGGTGACCGGCTCGTTCTGGTTTCCCAATCCAAACGCGTGAATCGGCGTCAGACCATATTCGAGACCCAGGGGTTTGTTGGCCCGAACATGGTCTATCATGGACGGATCATTGGTGTACCGTTGGCCGCTCGCGTGGAAAAAACCAAGGAAGCCTAAGCGAGAGATCCTTTCCAGGTCCATTCAAAGCAAAATAGCAGGAATCCCACACCCTTTAGGGGTGGGAGGAATGCGTGTGGTCTTGCCTTTTGATCGAATTCGCCTACAATACATACATGAAACTCACCGTCCGAATCGGGTTAATGCCGAACACCGAGCAAGTGACAGCCTTGGTGTCCATGACGCAGCGGTTTAACGCCGCCGCCGATTGGATCGCCGGAGAACTGTTTGAGCGTAAAGTCTCGAACAAGATCGAAGCAC